>Ga0098070_100011_pt1 | contig 213839 bp, 205 predicted proteins | sample 28_taG_FD_75063 | JGI IMG/M metagenome (GOLD analysis project Ga0098070, IMG submission 75063) | Marine viral communities from Cariaco Basin, Caribbean Sea - 28_WHOI_OMZ | ecosystem: Environmental > Aquatic > Marine > Oceanic | place: Caribbean Sea: Cariaco Basin | collected 2014-11-12
AGGACCATCGAAACGCGACGCTTGCTTCACCGCAAATCCGCTGCATAATCAAACCTACCAGATGTGCAGAACCCTCTTTTAGTTCAGGCGGCCATCTGTCCCAAAATCCCTGACGACGGACACAATGCACTGAATGGAATTGAACAAGGTAATGTACAGAAGGTTCAAGAATTGGCGTTGCGCGGCAACCCGGTGGCACAGATGCCCTCGGTTCTTTTCGTAGTCAGCATTCCGGCAGTAACTGTCCTCTGTTTGGCATGTGTCCTGAGGCTGGTGCTTGTGGTGATCTATCATTGCTTTGCAAGGATGACTGCGCGCGGCCTCTCACATCAAGACCTCCAGCCAGAACCAAGCTGTCACGATCGAAGCGCCAGTTGCGAGCAAAACCGAAGAGGCGGCCACGCGTTTTGCCCGACCGTACATGTTGGCAAAGATATAGGCGTTGAACCCTGGTGCCATGGCCGCGTTGAGAACGCCTGAGCGGAACAGATCCTGTTTCAGGCCCAGTGTTGTCCCCAAGCCCCAGACGATGGCAGGGTGTAGCATCAGCGCGGTAACGCAGACAAAGGCAATGGTGCGCAGATCGCCTTCGGGGCGGTATTGGACCAGAACGCCACCAAGTGCAAAAAGGGCCGCAGGCAAGGCCGCCCGGATCAACAGCTGCAGTGCATCATCCAGAGCGCCGGGAACCGACAGGCCCGCAAGGTTGAAGGTGAAACCAAGGGCAATGCCAAGGATCAGCACGTTGTTGAACATGGCTTTCAGCACGGAGCGCACCATATGGACGTTTCCGCGACCACGGTTTTTCACAACTTCCATCACCGTTATGCCGATCCCGTAGCAGAACGGCGCATGAAAGGCGATGATGGCATAGTTGCCGGTCAGGTTGTCGGCTCCAAAGGCGCGCTCGGTGATCGGCAATCCCAAAAGGACCGAGTTTGAAAACAGACAGCAGAAACCGATGGCAACGCTGTCCTCCCAGTCGCGATTGAAGATAAATCGCGCTCCGAAAAGACCGATGAGAAAGCAGACGCCTGCGCCGGTGTAGAAACTGATCAGCAGGACGGGGTCAAAGCTGCTGGACAGATCCAGGTTGGCAATTGCGCGAAACAACAGGCAGGGGATGGCGAAACTCTGGGTGAATTTCATCAGCCCTTCGATATGATCTTGGGTGAAATAGCCCTGCCTCGTGGCGGCATAGCCTGCGGCGACAACCAGGAAGACGGGAAGGATGACGTCGATCAGGCTTTGCAGCATGGGGTGGTCCTACTGGGAGGCTGCGGCGCACCGCTCTAAAGGGGGACGCTTATCACCATGCCGTCATAGGCGGGGGTGATGTGATCGGGTGTTTCGGCCTCGACCGTGGCGTAATCCATGTCGATATGCATGTTGGTCAGAACGGCGCGGCGTGGCTTCATGCGCGCGATCCACTCTAGCGCTTGATCCATGTTGAAATGCGTCGGGTGGGGCGTGCGTCGCAGCGCGTCCACTACCCAGTAGTCAAGGTCCGTCAGTTCGGGTAGGGCCGCGTCCGGGATCTCGACCACATCCGGCAGATAGGCCAGCCCGCCCATGCGAAAGCCGAGCGCGTCCATGGATCCGTGGCCGACCTCGAAGGGGCGAAAGGGAATCTCTCCGCCGGGGCCATCGATGGTAAACGGCCCGTCGATGTTGCGCAGATCCAGAATAGGCGGGTAGGGAGAGCCTTCGGGCTGCACGAAGGCGTAGCCGAACCGGGACAAAAGCGCATTCTGCGTGTCGCCATCCGCATAGACCGGGATGCGCGCGCGCATGTTGAAGACGATCATCCGCAGATCGTCGATGCCATGCACGTGGTCGGCATGGGAATGAGTGTAAACCACCGCATCAAGCCGCCCGACATTTGCATCCAGCAACTGGCTGCGCATATCGGGGGAGGTATCGATCAGCACCGTCGTAGTGCCTTCTGGCCCCTCACGCTCTACCAGCATCGAACAGCGCCGCCGACGGTTGCGCGGATTGTCGGGATCGCAATCGCCCCAATGACCTCCTAGGCGCGGCACCCCGCCCGACGAGCCACTGCCAAGGATGGTGTAGCGCAACTCTGCCATCACGCGGCCGCCTTGTACTCTGCGGCCTTCCAGAACAGCCGGTCGAAATTTTCCTGGGTGCGCGCCGCAAAATCTGCGTAATCCATGCCAAAGGCTTCGGCGCCCACCTTTGCTGTATGGGCGGTATAGGCGGGCTCATTGCGCTTGCCCCGGAACGGTGGCGGTGCAAGATAGGGCGCGTCCGTTTCGATCAGGATACGGTCGATGGGGGCAGCGGCAAAGATATCACGCAGCTCCTGGCTTTTGGGGAAGGCGGCAATGCCGGACATCGACAGGTAAAAACCGAGATCAAGCGCAGCCTTTCCCAGTTCCGCAGAGGAAGAGAAACAGTGCATGACGCAGGTATAGCTGCCGTTCTTCATCTCTTCGGCCAGAATGCGAGCCATATCGTCATCGGCGGCGCGGGCGTGGATGATCAGTGGCAGGCCGGTTTCGCGCGCGGCAGCGATATGGGTTCGGAGGGAGGTCTGCTGAACCTCGGCGCTGTCGGCGGTGTAGTGATAATCAAGGCCCGTCTCCCCGATCCCGACGAATTTCGGGTGTTTGGCGAGGGCGACCAGGTCTTCAACACTGACCAGCGGCTCATCCGCCGCGCTCATCGGGTGGGTGCCAGCGGCATAGAAAACCGGATCGTGCGCCTCGGCAATGGCCCGGACGGCCGGTTCATTCTTCAGCTTGGTGCAGATGGTAACCATGCGGGTGACACCGGCCTCGGCGGCGCGGGCAATCACCTGATCCAACTCTCCGTCGAAATCCGGGAAATCCAGGTGGCAGTGGCTGTCGGTGATCTGGGGGAGGGTGCTGCTGCTCATGCCTGTCTCTCGTCGCCTTCTTGCGCCGCAGCCCCCTGTCAAAGCCCGTGAAAACGGTGGGTCAGCGCGACGCGGTATCCTGCATCTTGAAAACCGTATCTAGAACTAGGGCGGCGGGGTCAAGGTTCACCGCCTGCCCGTGGCGCGCGCGGGCCGTTGCTTCGGCCGACAGGTCAGCCCATGCTCGCCCTTTGGGCGGATCGGGCGCCAGCCGTGCCAGCATCGCCGCTTCACCTGCTGCAGCCTCGGGGTGGGGCGGCTGACCGGTGGCGCCGGTGCGGGCGAGGCGTGCCATGGCAAATTCGACAAGGGTCAGAAGCAGTTCGAACTTCTCGGCCCCGCCGCGCTGGGCGGCGGTTTCTGCCAGGGCAAGCGCGCGCTGACGATCAAGGCGGGGCAGGGAGTCGAGGATCTGTACCAACTCGCCATAGGTCTTGAGCCCGCCGAGATTCAAGAGGCGCAGCGCGGCGCCAACCGATCCTGCCGCGAGTGCCGCAAGATGATCGGGGTTTTCCGGCAGATCCGCCCCGGATTGCACCAGTGCGGCTTGCATGTCCTCTGCGCTCAAAGGTCCAAGGCGCAGGGTCCGGCAGCGCGAGCGGATCGTCGGCAACAGCCGCGAGGGCTGGTGCGAGATCAGGAACATGGTGGTGCGTGCGGGCGGCTCTTCCAGCATCTTCAAAAGCGCATTGGCGGCGCTGGGGTTCATCTCATCCGCTGCATCCACGATCACCACGCGCCGCCCGCCATCGGTGGCGGAGAGGCCAAAAAACTTGTTCAGCGCGCGGATGTCATCGACCACAATCTGATCGCGCAGCTTGCCCTTGTCGTTATAGCTGCGCGTGATCGCCGCCAGCCCCGGTTCGGCCAGCGCTTGAAGGCGGTGCGACACCGGATGGTCCGGGCTGATGTCGAGCGAGGTTGCCGGGGGCGGCGCGCCAAACAGCCCGTCTTCGGCAGGGGGAGTAGCCAAAAGAAAGCACGCGATGCGCCAGGCGAGCGTTGCCTTGCCTATTCCTTTGGGCCCGGTCAGAAGCCAGCCGTGGTGCAGCCGATCCGAATTGAAAGCCGTCAAAAAATCCGCTTCGGCCTTGTCCTGACCAAAGATACGCTGCGTTTCCCGTGGATGTGGTGCGCCAGCGGCCTGATCTGCGCGTGGCAGGTCTTCTTCGCTGCTCATGCGGCGGCTCCGGAGGCTGCAAGTTTGGCGTGCGCCTGGGCCAGAACATCGCGGGCAACCACCTCAACCGGGCGGTTGCCATCCAGAACGCAGAACCGTCCTTGGAATTCATCCGCCAGCGCCAGGAAACCCGCCCGCATCTTTTCCTGCAGGGCGAGGCCAAAGTCTTCGAACCGTTCCTCTGTCCCCTGACGCCCTTTGGCGCGTGCTAGGCCGGTGGCCGGGTCCATGTCGATCAGGAAGGTCAAATCCGGCTCGCGGCCAATCATCATTTCGTGCAGGCGGTCCACCGTGGCGCGCAGATCGCCGCGCGACAGCCCTTGATACATGCGGGTGCTGTCTGCAAAGCGGTCGCAGACAACGATCTTTCCAGCAGCAAGCGCAGGATTGATGGTACGTTCAAGATGGTCACGCCGCGCAGCCGTAAACAACAGAATTTCGGTTTCGGCCGACCATTTGTCGGGGTCACCCTCCAGCACCATCCGGCGAATGTCTTCCGCACCGGGAGAGCCGCCCGGTTCGCGCGTCAGCACGACGTCGCGACCTGCCTCGGTCAACGCCTCGGCCAGCAGCCTGCACTGTGTTGATTTCCCAGAGCCGTCAATCCCCTCAAAGGTGATGAACAACCCGGTTTTTGGACTGGTGGTCACATCGCCTCCTCGGGGCCGCTGAGGAAGCGCTGGATCAGAACCTGAGCTGCGGTTTTTACCCTCACGGGGAAGCCTCCCGCCGCCACATCATTCGCGGCCACAAGTGGCAGGCGTACTTCTGGCAGCTCATCGGGTTGGAAGACAAGCTCGGCCAGTTGCTGCCCCTTTTGGATCGGGGCATCAACCGGGCCGGTGTAGACCACCTCGGCGTTGATCTCGCCGCTGTTCAGCGCTGGCACCAGTACCGCCAGGTCTTCGGCGGGGACCAGCCCTACCGATCGTGCAGCGCCCCGCCAGACCTCGGCTTCGGCAATCGGGACACCGGCCTTGGCGACGGTTTTCTTGGCAAATTGGCGAAACGACCAGTTAACGAGGGCTTCGGCCTCCTCTGCGCGGGCCTTGGTGCTGTCAAGGCCGGTGATTACAAAGATCACCCTACGATCCCCCTGTTTGGCAGATCCGACAAGGCCGTAGCCTGCCTCGCTTGTATGGCCAGTCTTGAGGCCGTCTGCGCCGATGCCCAGCGACAAAAGCGGGTTGCGGTTGCGCGTGTTGGATGGTGCGCGCCCGTCGAATTCGAACGTCCGCTCCGCAAACAGAGGGTAATATTCCGGGAAATCCTCGATCAGGTGTTTGGCAAGGATGCCCAGATCCTGCATGGACATGAGGTGGCCCGCAGCGGGCCAGCCATTCGAGTTCGCGAAGGTGGCGTTTGTCATGCCCAGCTCTGCGGCGCGTTTGGTCATGTAGCGGGCAAACCCGGCCTCGGTGCCATCAGGGCTGAGGGCTTCTGCGATCACCGCGCAGGCATCGTTGCCGGACAACACGATGATGCCGCGGATCAGATCCTCGACCCGCACCCGGTCGGTCGTGTCAAGGAACATGGTGGAGCCGCCATAGCTCATCGCGTGCTCGCTGACCGGCAGGCGCTCATCCAGGGTCAGCCGCCCGTCCCGCAGCGCTTCGAAAGCCACATAGAGCGTCATTAGTTTGGACATGGAGGCAGGAGGCAGCGGTATATCCGCATTCTTTGACAGAAGCACCGTGTCGGTGCCTTGGTCCAGCACATAGGCGGCACGCGCATTGGTATCGAAAGCCGCAGCGGACATGGCGGACAGGCTCAGAAAGAACCCTGCTGAAACGGAGCTTTTGAGGGCGGATTTTACAAGATCGATCACTGCTGTGTCATCCTTGTTTTCGTTATGGGTGGCCGGATTTCGCAGGGCGCCCTCAGTTGGTTACGGCATAAGCATCCGAAAAGCCTGCCTCCTTCACGGCTTTCAGGAGCTTGTTACGCTCTGCCTTTGTTTGGGCAGGCCCGACAACGACGCGCCAGAAGGGTTTTCCGTTGGAGGATTGTTCATAGACCGTTGGAATCATGCCAGCGTTTCGCATCTGCCCGGCGGTGCGTTCGGCATTCGCTTCAACGCTGAAGATGCCAATCTGGATGTAAGGCTTGTCCAGTGGCGAGACACGCGGCTTTGCAGTGGTCGGTTTCGTAGGAGCTGATGCCGGAGCATCTATGGCGGCTGCAGCCCCGGCAATGGGGTCCAGTGCAGTTTCCGACACTGCGCTGGGCGTGGCAGCGTCGATGGTGATGGCGGGAGCATCCGCTTCTTCGGCGCCAACCTGTGGTGCCTCTTCAGGAGCAGATTCTTCCGGCGTTGCCTCGCGGCGCAGTGCGGTCACCTGTAGCTCAACCGGGGCGCCTGCCAGCATGCCAAGAGCGGCGGCCGCGTCGGAAGATGCCTGAATGCGGGGGCCCGGGATCTCACGTTCGCGGCGGAAAAGCGCACCGATCACGAATTTGCCGTTTGCACCGTTGCGAATGATCACGCGCTCGGGATCCTGCGCATCCGGGTGCGCCACCCAGACACCGCCCAACGAGGGGCGTCCGTCCCACAGGCCGGCTTCGGTCACTTGAAAGACCTCCGGGGCCTCAACGTCGCGCTCGACAAGGCGAGTGCGGTTCGAGGTCGGGGGAGTGTCTTCTGTTGCCGTCTTATTCTGGATGAAAGGCAGACCCGCGCCGTCCTCACATGCTGCGAGCAACAAGAGGCTGACTGCGGCGACGGACATCCGTGCGCCTGCTGCTCCGATTGACTTGGCCTTTGTCATGGTTTTCCCCTGCCTGTGCTCATTCTGGCATGCCGCCCCGATCCGGGTTCCCGGTCGTCGTTTTGATTTTTGCAGATGATAGCCTGCGTGTGCGGCCATGAAAACCCTGTGGCCGACCCTGTCGAATAAATCCGTATGTATCATGGGGCGATTGGCATGTTTCCGCGTGCACTCTTGTCAGGCACAGGGCGGCAAAGCGCGATTTTCCCTTGCGCGCGGGCCTTGCCCGGCCTAAACCGCCAGCGGACCGGGGAGGTGGCAGAGTGGTCGAATGCGGCGGTCTTGAAAACCGTTGAACGTGAGAGCGTTCCCAGGGTTCGAATCCCTGTCTCCCCGCCACCGGCTCCAGCGCAGCGCGAGGTAGGAGCTATTCATGAGCGACATCATAAGACAAGCCTGTGCCGAGGATGCGCAAGCAATCGCCGACATTGCCGGGCGTATGATCCGTGATACTCTGATCACCTTCACAACCGAAGAAAAGTCGTCAGAGGCTTGGCTGGCAACCGTGCTTGAACGCGGGGCGAGCTTTCTCGTTGCAGAGGCAGAGGGGCAGGTCATCGGATACGCCACCTATGCTGCCTTTCGGGCCGGTCCGGGCTACCGGCATACCGCAGAGCATTCGATACAGCTGGCGCCTACAGCTCAGGGCCGGGGGGTGGGGCGGGCATTGATGGTCCGTCTGGAGGACGTTGCGCGCGCGGATGATATTCGCGTTCTGGTGGCCGGGGTAAGTGGCGCCAACGCAGGGGGTGTTGCCTTTCACGCGGCGATTGGGTTTCGTGAGGTTGGGAGGATGCCGAAGGTAGGGCGCAAGTGGGGCCAATGGCTTGATCTTGTCTTGATGCAGAAGGATCTTCAGACTCCCGAATAATAGGGCCGTGCAGAGTGACAGGAGTTTCTCCTGACCACTAAAGCTCCTTCAAATGCCATTAAAGGAAATATCAATTCTGTTCGGTCATGGTTGGGTTGACCCAAAGATCGAACCAGAAGGTTTCCATGATCCCTGTCCGCAATACCTTGGCGTATGCCGTCTTGTCTGTTTCCTCTGCGGCGGCGCCCTTGTGCGCGGCTGAGAGGTTTTCGATTGTCAATCAACAGTTCTTTCAAAGCGGAGCGTCGAGTTCCCGTCCGGTGCTAGCCATCCCGGCCAAAGTAGAAGCGGCGCCCAGGTCCCGCAGTGCCGCGCGAGCGCAGCCTGATCTTGAGGCAGAGATGGAAGCCGTGCAGGCAAACCTCGCCAGTCTGTTCACGGGTCGCAGCGGAACCAGCCTGTTCCGTACCCTGCCAAAAGCGGTTGGCGGTGATGCGGTTAGGCGTCTGATGCAGCTCATCGCCAGCGCAGAGGCTGGCAAGGCGCAATATGACGCGGTGCAATACGCGGCAACGATCAAGCCTCCGAAGAAGCCCACGCAGATGACCATCGGAGAGATCTACAAGTGGATCGACGAAACGCCGGGGCAGCAGCATGCGATTGGTCGCTATCAATTCATTCCCGCCACTCTGCGTCGCTTGGTGAAACACGTGGGCGCAAGCCGCTCTGACCGGTTTTCTCCCTTGTTGCAGGACCGTCTGGCACATCAGCTGCTGGAAGAGGCCGGACTGAGCCAAATCCTGGCAGGTGAGATGAGCCGCCATGATTTCATGCACAATCTGTCAAAGATCTGGGCGGGGCTGCCGACCTCCACCGGGAAATCCTACTATCACGGGTTTGCAGGCAACAAGGCGGTGCTGAGCTGGGCCAGGTTCGACGAAGAAATGGCGCGGCTGTTTCCGGGCTGAGTCTGGGTTAACTGCCTGATCTTACGCGGGGCTGGGGCTGACCGGCGGCATAGAGGCGACGCATAATGACAGCCGTCAGATACATTGGCACCTGATAGCAGCCCAGGAAGATCAGCAAGGGGTCGGTGGTGCTGGCGGGCAAGGCGATCAGGAACAATGCAAAGTTGCGGTTGCCTGACACAACCCCATATGGCACGGCGACATGTGTGTGGCCGCGCCAGCGCAGAACGTGGAAGGTCAGAACTTGTAGTCCGAGATTGGCGATCAATACCAGAGCCATCCATTTGACGACCACCACAGGCGACGCCTGTAGGGCCGGTCCCAGCGCGGACATCAGCCCCACGACAATCACCGCAAGAGCGAGGGTCGTAAGCCCGTCCAGCGCCTGCACCTGATCCGTGCGCAGATCCGGCAGGGTCAGGCGGCGCAGCGCAAAGGCGGCTGTCACCGTCAGGCCAATGGCCCCTATAAGGCGCAGGGCGGCCCAGATCACCTCTTGCAGCCCGCCGAGGCTCGGCGCCAGCAGGAAGATCGGAATGATCGTCACTGGCATCAATGCGGTGCCGAGGATCAGCACGCGAAAGGCGGGCTCCGGCGCATGTCCAAGAAGCAGGGTTATGTTCGGGCTGCCCGTCACCGAAGGCGCGCTCAGCATCAATAGGATGGCAATGGCGGCGTGCGTTGTTTCGACACCGGTCAGCCAGAATAGCAACAGCGCGACAAGTGGCAGTGCCAGTTGCAGCACCAGAACCGCTCGCAAGGACGAAACCCCATCGTTCAGCCCTCCAAGCGCGGCGCGCGCACCTATGCGAAAGGCGGTCAGGAACAGGAGCAGGGCGACCAGATGTGGGATGAAAGGTCGCAGGAGCTGGGCCAGACCGGGCAGTAGTAGCCCGGCCAATAGGCCCAGAACCAAGGCGGCCCGGCCATGCCGGGCCACGAAGGCGAGCGATATCAGCATGCGTTCAGTCCATCAGCCCGATGGCGCTGCGCGGATGTTGTCGGGTAGCCAGGTGGCCAGCTCGGGCCAGGCGACAAGGATCACGACCATCACCAGCATCAGCCCAACCATGGGAATGGCGGTCTTGGCGATGTAGGAAATCTCGTGCCGGGTCATTCCTTGCAGCACAAAGAGGTTGAACCCGATAGGGGGCGTCACCTGCGCCATTTCCACGACGACCACAATGAAGATCCCGAACCAGATCACGTCGATCCCGGCCTGGCGGATCATCGGCTCGACAATGGCCATGGTCAACACCACCGAAGAGATGCCATCAAGGAACATCCCCAGCACGACGTAGAACAGCGTCAGCGCGACGATCAGCACCAGCGGCGAAAGGTTCATGTCGTCGATCCAGCCCGCCAGCGCCCGTGGCAGGCCGGTAAAGCCCATCGCCAGGGACAGGAAGGACGCGCCCATCAGAATCAGTGCGATCATCGCCGAGGTACGCGTCGCCCCCATCAGCGAAGCTGCAAAGGTGCTCCAGTTCAGCGAGCCTTGCGCCAGAGCCAGTGTCATGGAGCCAAGAACCCCCACAGCAGCAGCCTCGGTCGCCGTCGCATAGCCCATGTACATCGATCCGATCACCACCGCGACCAGCAGAAGAACAGGGATCAAAAAGCGGCTTTCTGCCAGCATCTGCCCGAGTGTCATCCTCGGTTCCTCCTGCGGGCGTTCACCCTTTGAGAGATAGTGCCAGGCGATGATATAGGCCATGAACAACCCGGCCAGAACGAGACCCGGCAAGATGCCGGCCATGAACAGCTTGGTGATCGATTCATTGATCGACACGCCATAGACGATCAGCGTCAGTGACGGCGGGATCATCAGGCCCAGCGTGGCCGCGCCCGCCAGAGTGCCAATGATCATGAATTCAGGGTAGCCGCGTTTGCGCAGCTCGGGGATCGACATCTTGCCCACGGTGGTCAGCGTCGCGGCGGAAGAGCCGGAAACAGCAGCAAAGATAGTGCAGCCCGCGATATTGGTGTGCAGCAATCCGCCTGGCAGCCAGCGCATCCAAGGAGCCAGCCCGCGGAACATGTCTTCGGACAGGCGAGTTCGATAGAGGATCTCTCCCATCCAGATGAACAGGGGCAGGGCGGTCAGCGTCCAGCTGGAGGCACCAGTCCAGATCGTGGTGATCATCGCATCCCCTGCCGGGCGCGAGGTGAACAGCTCCATCCCCACCCAGGCGACGCCCATCAGCGCAAGGCCGATCCAGACCGAACTGCCCAAAAGCGCGAAGAGGACAAAGAGGAAGATAATGGTGGCGTAGATCTCGCTCATTCGACGGCCTCCGAATTGATGCTGGCGCGGCGGGTTATCAGAAGGCGGCAGAGGTAGTCCCACAGGGCCAGTGCCAGCAGCACGGTACCAATGGACATGGGCAATTGGGGCAGCCACATCGGCGTATAGACCCAGTCAGAGCCGGTATTCGCCCAGAGCTCACCCCATTTCGTGGGGGCTGTCGCGAACATTGAAAAGAAGGACAGCAGCCATTCGGGCACGAAATCCTGCCCCTGCGTGCGGTCGTTCAGCATCTTAGAAAAGATGTTCGTCTTGATCGCGTAGCGGGCAAAATAAGTGGCGGTGAGCGCACCGACCCACATGGCAAAGGCATCCAGTACCAGCCCGATGCGCGGGCTGATGTTGAGGAAGATCGACACCCGAATGTGTGCACCCCGCGTCAGCGCATGCGCCAGCGCCAGGAAAGAGGTCCCCGCCATGGCATAGCCAGCATATTCGGTGGAGCCGGGAAAGGTCAGGTTGCTCCAGCGGGCAATCATCTGCGCCACGATCAACAGCAGGATCAGCAGCATGAACCCCGCAGCGACGACGCCAGAGCCGAAATAGATCTTGTCCGTCACCCGTTGCAGGGGGCGCAGGAGCCGCCCCATGGGGCCGGGCGCCAGCAGGCAGGCCATCGCCAGCAAGGAGGGAAGAACAAACAGCCAAAGCCACAAAGGCAGGCCCAGAAATGGTTGCCAGTCGCGCAAGATCGACACCCCCAGAAATCGGATGCAGTAAGGTCAGGAAAGTGACGGCCCCACCAGCTTGGTGCAGGCCAGGGCCGTCTGGGTTGGACCGATCAGTTGCCGTTATAGGCGTCAAGGATCGCCTTGCCGTCATCGCCGACGGAAGCCAGCCATTCCTCGGTCATCTTCGTGCCGATCTCTTTTAGCTCGCCCAGGAACTCCGGGCTTGCATCGGTGACCGCCATGCCATTGGCGCTCAACTGTTCGAAATACCAGTTGGCCAGCTCCTCGGATTTGGCGGCGCATGCGGCGCCGGTCTCATCGGCGGCTTTCTGGATCGCGGCCTGGGTTTCGCCGCTCAGACCTTCCCAGATCTGCTTGTTCACCATCACGTAGTTGCGCGGCAGCCAGGCGTTGACCTTGTAGTAATGGGTCAGGTGTTCCCAGACCTTGCGGTCATAGCCGGTGGAACCCGAGGAGATGAAGGATTCCGCCACACCGGTTGCCAGCGCCTGGCTCAGTTCTGCGGCCTCAATCTGCACCGGGATCATGCCCAGTTCTTCGGCAAAGGTGGCGGTGGCCGTGTTGTAGGAGCGGAATTTCACACCTTGGGTGTCAGCGGATGATCCGACCTCTTTCTTGAAGTAGAAGCCCTGACCGGGCCAGGGACATGTATAAAGCGCAACAAGGTTGAGGTCCGCGAGCTGCGCGTTCACTTTGTCCTTGGCAGCATGCCAGAGTTTTTCGTTCTCGGCATAGCTGGTGGCAACAAAGGGCAGGTTGTCCCAGCCCAGGAGCGGCGCCTCATTGGCATGGGCGGACATGAACCGCTCACCAATCGGAGCCTGGCCGGTCTGCACTGCGCGCTTGATCTCGCCGCCCTTGAAGAGCGAGCCGCCGGGGTGCACCGTGATATCAATCTCACCACCGGTGTAGTCGCGCACCTTGTCGGCAAAGACCACGCCCATTTCGGAATGGAAGTTGGTTGCGGCATAGGCCATGGGCATGTCCCATTTCTCTGCCGCGGCGGCCGCGGCCGAAAGGGCCAGGGCAGATACGGAATAGGCAACAGTTCTGGTGAAATTCGTGATCATTTTGATCTCCCTGTTTGGTTGGTTTGTTTTTTGTTTCTTATGGTCTTGGCGCCTCAGCCGAACCGGTTCGGTTCATAGGGACGCATATCAATATTGCTGGGCCTGCCTGCGATCATGTCGGCCACCATGCGACCAGTCTTGGCGCCGCCGGTGAGGCCCACGTGGTGATGGCCAAAGGCCGCAAAGACACCCGTTTGGCCGACTTCTCCGATCAGCGGCAGGCTGTCCGTGGGGGCAGGGCGGTATCCCAGCCATTCCTCTTCGCTGTCCGCGACCATCTGCGGAAAGCACTCCCTGACCTTGCGCCGCAAGAGCGCCAGTGGTGCCTTGGATTTGACCTCGCTCAGGCCGCCGAATTCGACCACGCCTGCACAGCGTAGCCCCTGATCCATAGCAGTCGCAACGAATTTCCCCGAGGCCAGCATCATAGGATTATTCGGGGTCTGGCTCGGGTTCTTGAAGATGATGTGATAGCCTCGTTCGGCCTCCAACGGCACAGTGAGCCCCAGTTTCTGCATCAGGGGTTTGGACCAGACGCCAGTGGCCAGTACCGCTTCATTGCACTCAAAGCGGCCTTTGTCGGTATCAACTGCCGTGATGCGCCCGCCGGACAGGTCGAAATCCTTGACTTCGGCCTGCACGAAACGCCCGCCCATCTCCTCCAACAGCGCAACAAGATCGCGCACGTAGTTGCCGGGGTTGAGGATGTAACCGTGGTTCTTCATCACCGCGAGCAGCTTCATGTTCTGGGCCAGGATGGGTTCCTTTTCCTGCACCTCACCGCCTTCGATCAGCTCGGGCACAAAACCGGCCTCACGGCGCAGGTCCCAAACGTAATTGTCCGCTTCAAAGGCCGCGCGGTCTTCATAGGCAAAGCAATAATCGCTTTCCTGCACCCATTTCGCCGCCGGTGTCCCCGCCGTCAGCGCCTGATGCTGCTCTACGCTGTCGCCGATGACATGGCTCAACCCTTTGGAAATCCGCCGGGTGTCGCCGTCATTGGCATGAGAGAGGTATTTGATCAGCCAGGGCAGCAGCTTCGGACCGTAAGACCAGCGCATGAACAGCGGGAAGTTCGGATCCATCAGATATTTCGGCCCCTTGGGCAACAGCCCAGGTGTGGTCACAGGCACGATGGCACAGCTCGCCAGAATGCAGCCATTGCCATAGGAGGCGCCCATTCCGGGTTCGCCCTTGTCCAGCAACGTGACCTCATGTCCGGCGCGGCGCAGCCAGATCGCGGTTGCGGCGCCGACTATACCAGCGCCGACAATAACAGTGTGGCGCCCGCTCATGCTCTGGTGCCTATCGGATAAGAGGAGATGATCTTGGTCATGGGTCTTGCTTGTGATGGTCTTGGGTTACCATGCATGGCGCTACGCATCATTTCAAATACTAAGATATGGCTAGTTCATAATAAAAAATGATATGCTTGCTTCATGAACCTCAGATTCCGCCAGCTTCAGGCCTTCCATGCCGTGATCGAAACCGGAACCGTCACCGGCGCTGCGGCCAGCCTTGGGATTTCGCAGCCGGGTATTTCAAACCTCCTGAACCAGCTTGAGCGCCAGACAGACATCAAGCTGTTCGAACGGGTGCGCGGGCGCCTGACCGCAACACCCGAGGCGACCTTGCTGTTTCGTGAGATCGACACCGTGGTGCGCGGTTTTGATCATGTGACGCAGGCCGTTATCGATCTTCAGAACAAGCAGGCCGGGCAGCTGCAGGTGGCCTCGCAGCATTCCATGTCTTTTGGGTTCATGCCGCGTTTGATTGCCGATTTCGCCCGTGATCGGCCGGATCTATCCATATCCTTCCAGTCGCAGTATTCGTCCAAGATACAGGAATGGGTCCTGTCCGGGCTGTTCGAAATCGGGATCTGCGAGATGCCGCTCCTCTATGATGCACTCGATGTGCATCCGGTCACTGTGGAGTGCCGCATCGCCATGCCCGAAGACAGTCCCTTGGCGCGCCATGACGTTCTGACGCCCGAACTGCTTGAGGGAGAGCCGTTTATCGTCATGGGGCCAGATCACATGACGCACCGCCGCACGCGGGAGGCTTTTGTGCAGGCGGGGGTACCGCTTCGGGCGCGGATCCATGCGCATCTGTTCAAGAACCTCCTGAGTTTCGTCAAAGAAGGGATGGGGGTTGCCGTCATCGACCCGTTCATTCTGGATTTTGACAAGGAGGGCGGGTTTTTGTCCCGCCCGTTTCAGCCGACTGTAATGATGGAGATGGCAGTCATCACCTCCAGCGCGCGTCCGCTGTCGGCCATTGGGCAGGAGTTCCTGGCGCTTTTGAAAACGGCGCTGGATCCCTACACGTCAGTGAGTACCGACTGACACTATCGTAACGGGGGCTTGGATCCTTCCGGGCTCGCGGTCATAGTTTCGCAAGATGGTCCAAGTCAGGAGCGACAGATGCAACGGGGTGGAAAGACGGTCTATGGTGCGTCGGTTGGCATCTTGATGCTGGAGACGCAGTTTCCGCGCATCCACGGGGATATGGGCAATGCCGCAACCTGGGATTTTCCGGTGCAGTATCGGGTTGTCGACGGGGCTACGCCGGAACGCGTTGTGCGAGGCAATCCTGCTGAGCTTACAGATAGGTTCATCGCCGCTGGGCGGGATCTGGTGCGTGCGGGGTGCGATGGGATCACAACAACCTGCGGGTTTCTGTCCCTGATCCAGGAGGATGTCAGGTCTGCACTGGGCGTGCCGGTTGCCACGTCCTCTTTGATGCAGGTGCCGATGGTTCAGGCCCTTCTTCCTGCTGGAAAACGCTGCGGAGTGATTACGATTTCTGCAACATCGCTTGGAGTGGAGCATCTCATGGCCGCGGGTGCACCAGCGGATACGCCCATTGTCGGCACGCAGGACGGGCGATGCATGACACGCCAGATTCTGGCGGACAGGCCGGAAATGGATTTTGCAGCCTGTCGTCTGGATATGATCGATGCCGGAAAAGCGATGATGCGGCAGCACTCGGACGTGGGCGCGATCGTGCTGGAGTGCACCAACATGGCGCCATATGCGCGGGATTTGCGCAAGGTCACCGGGCTGCCCGTCTACTCGATCTACAGCTTCATTTCATGGTTTCAGTCGGGCTTGCAGCCCAGGCGCTTTGACCTGGATCTGGACGATCCGCGGTACGTTTGATCACGGCACCTTTGTCTCATCCTGCGTAATCGCGCTGTGCCACTCGGCTAGAAACCGCGTGCGCTTTAGCTTGTCCAGATAGGCCAGCAGTCCGGGCCCAAGTTGGATGGGGCGGTAGGGCGCACCTTGCCTGCCCGATGCGGCCGGGTAGCGATCAAAGGGGTATGCGGGATCCGGAGGCTCGGACCAAGCGGCTTCGAGGAGATGGTCGACAAAGGCACCGGCCTCTTTTTCAAGCTCGGTGTCTTGCAGGATCACGGCTGTGCGCAGCATCATGTTTGTATAGTCCTGTGGCTCCACCACGACGATGCGATCGGCCAGGTCGGCGCGGGCCAGCGCATAGCTGCCAAGCACGTTGTAGGCGATGGCCAGATCTCCGCGGGCGATGTCCTCTATCATCTGGCCCGAGCAGCAATAAAGCCGCGTTTCAAGGCCGCCAAAGATCTCCATCAGCCGCCAGAAGGAATCGGACGTGCGTGCATCTTGCGTGGCGAAGAGATATCCAAGCCCGCTGGCGGTGATGTCATAGGTGCCGATCCGCCCGCGGAACCTGTCAGGGTGGCGGCGCAGAAGCGTGATCAGTTCTTGCCGGGTCTTGGGCAGCTCCAGCCCGGTAAAGGCCGCGCGCGATAGAAGCAGGGCGGCGGGCTCCTGCGAGAAAGCAAAGACATGTCCGCGCCAGCTGGCCCAGTCCGGCATCTGAGCTGACACCGCAGGCACACGGCGGCGTGTATAGCCGTCATTGGCCAGTTTGGTCTGCAGGTCCATCGCCGAGGAGATGGCGATATCAAACTGCGGCTGCCCTGGCTTAGGATGGGTGATGGCGGTCATCAGATCGGCGCTGCTGAGGGTGGTATATTCGATCGCAATCCCTTGCGTATCTGCAAGGAAACTCTCGATCAGCGGCGCGAGCACATCCGTGTCGGTCGTCGAAAGAACCCGCAAGGCGGGGGCATCCGGCGGGCCGAACCTGCGGAATTCCTCGACTTCAAAAGCACGAGCGGGGGCAGCCAGGGCCAGGAAGCTGCAGATCAGCGCAACGGAAAGGATAAGGATACGCATGCGCCTGCTCCCGCGCCTGATGGTTCAATGATCAGCCTGCCGCCATGGGCCTCGGCCACTTCGCGGGCGATGGTCAGGCCAAGTCCAGAGCCGATTGTGCCCGCCGCATTGCTGCCGCGCACAAAGCGCTGCGTCAGGGCGGCGGTATCCTGTCCCGGTGGAAATCCACCGGCCTCGTCGGTGACCGAGATGATCACATCCAGCGGGCCCTGCCGCACATCAATCAGGACGCTGGTCTCGGACGGGGCATATTTTATGGCGTTGTCGAGAATATTACGCACTGCGTTCTGGATCAGGATGGCGTCGCCGGGGATGGCCGAAACGCCCGCGCAAAAGAATTGCAGATCGATATCCTTGAGATCCGCCACCGGGCGCAGCCGGTCTACCAGATCACGGGCCAGAACGTCCAGATCGACAGGTTTGCGTTCCAGGCTGTCGGTGCGAAAGGTGACCATCGCATGATCCAGAAGCTGTCCCGCCGCGCGAGAGCTTTCGTCAATGGCCCGGATCATCTCCCGCAAAGATGCCCTGTTCTCTGTCTTGTCCACGCGCCGCAATGTGATTTCGGCCTGCGCTCGGACAGTGGCGAGAGGGGTGCGCACACGGTGCGCCGCTTCGGCGATAAAGTCTTCGGATCGCGCCAGCGAGACCCGCAGCCGCTCAATGAACCGGTTGAGCGAATGGACAAGCGGCGCCATTTCGCTTGGCACCGCGTGACGCACCGGGCGCAGGTCTTTCGGCCCCCGGCGAGACACCACACCGGTCAATGCATGAAGCGGCTGCACGCTGGATTGCGCCGCCCAGATCCCGATGAGCGCGGAAACCAGGAAAAAGCCGCCTCCAAGCATCAGCGCCCAGCGGGTCAGCCGAGCCAGTTCCGCGGTCTGGCCTTCACGGGTCTGGGCGACGGTGATTTCGATATCGGCCGGACCGCTGTCCAGTGACAGGCGCCGCGCCAGTGTCACCACACGCAGGCTGGTCCCGCGATAACCCACGGTCGAATAGACTGGTGATCCGGAAACCGGGCGCTGCGCCGGAGCGGGCAGATCCTCATAGCCGGTCAGGATCCTTCCGTTGTTGCGCACGCTGTAGAACACCCTGTCATCGCTGACGTTGCCAAGCATGGAAAGCGCTGCGTAAGGGATGTCCAGGGTGATTTCCCCTGCCTGCACCCGAAGCGAGTCCATGATCGACGTTGCGGAGGCGAAGAGAATGCTGTCGTGGGTACGTTGCGAGATGTCGCGCACAAAAATCAGCACGACAAGAAACAGAACCAGGGCCAGAAAGGCCGCGCTCAGCAACAGGCGAAACGTCAGGCGCCGCACGAGGGAGCCGCTGGTGCGCAGGTCCGATGCAGGGTGCGGCAGGGTCATTCCAAAGAGATCCTGTAGCCAAGACCGCGCACGGTCACGATCGCGGCACCGGATCCTGCCAGCCGCTTGCGCAGGCGCGCCACGTAAACTTCGATGGCGTTTTCTGAAACCTCTTCGTCATAGGAAAACAGCCTGTCGACCAGCTTTGCTTTGGAAAAGATCCGCTCCGGCGCATTGAGAAAGATCTCGAGTAGGCGAAGCTCCTTGTTGCGCAAGCGTACGGGTCGGCCTGCCACCAAAAGGGTTCCGGCCAGTGGATCAAAGACCAGATCCCCGAACCGTTGCTGATTCGAACTGTTGCCGCCATGGCGGCGCAGGACGGCGCGGCAGCGGGCTTCAAGCTCGGAGAAATCGAAGGGCTTGGTGATGTAATCGTCGGCGCCAAGATCCAGAACACCAACCCGGTCCGAAACCTCAGAGCGGGCGGTTAGCACGATAACTGGTGTTTTTCCCTGGCGCGCTCGATGCGCCTTGAGGAAGCTTCGTCCATCGCCATCAGGCAGCATAATATCTAGCAAAATCAGATCGTAATCCGTGGTGTCGGCAAACGCCTCGGCATCTTTTGCGCAAGGTGCATGGTCGACGACATGGCCATCCATCTGCAGGCGATCGCTGATGGCGCCCGCGAGGCTCATATTGTCTTCTACCAGCAAAAACCGCACCCGTTGCTCCCTGTGGCTGACAGCCTTTGACCGGTCCGTGACAGGTCCGTGTCAGCTTTGCGTGTTCTTTTCAGTCATGAGCGGCTCAGCCGCCATTTGTCAAATGGGAGGACAACAGATGACATTGACCCTGACCCGCCGGGCCCTGATGGCCGCGGCGACAGCGACCCTTGCTCTTGGCGCGCCTGCAATGGCTGAGGAGGGCAAACTCGACAGCATTCACTTCCTCATCCCCGGCGGCGCAGGTGGCGGCTGGGACGGGACCGCCAGGGGGACCGGAGAAGCGCTGACCAAAGCGGGCCTCGTTGGAACCGCGTCGTTCGAGAACATGTCTGGTGGCGGCGGTGGCAAGGCCATCGGCTATCTGATCGAGAATGCCGAAAGCAATCACGGCACGTTGATGGTGAATTCAACGCCGATCGTGATCCGTTCGCTCACGGGCGTGTTTCCGCACAACTTCCGCGATCTCACCATGGTGGCGGGCACCATAGGGGACTATGCGGCGATCGTTGTCGGCAAAGACAGCCCTATCAATTCCATGAGCGACCTGATCGCCGCCTACAAGGCAGATCCGCGCGGCACTGCGATTGGGGGCGGCTCGGTGCCCGGCGGTATGGACCACCTGGTCGCGGCCATGGTGATGAAGGCGGCGGGCGAGAATCCGACCCAAGTGAAGTACATTCCCTATGATGCCGGCGGCATGGCGATGGCGGCGTTGCTGTCCGGGGAGATTGCGGCGCTTTCCACCGGCTTCTCCGAAGCCATCGACCTCGCCAACGCGGGTGAGGTGAAGATCATCGGCGTCACCGCAGACGACCGCGTGCCGGCCTATGCCGATGCCATGACCATGAAAGAGCAGGGGATCGACGCAAGTTTCGTGAACTGGCGCGGGTTCTTTGCAGCCCCTGGCTTGCCGGAAGAGCGCAAAGCGGCCTATCAGGCGGCCATCGCCAAGATGTATGACACGCCGGAATGGGAAGAGGTTCGCGCCCGCAATGGTTGGGTCAATATTCATAACAGCGGTGACGACTTTGAAAAATTCCTCGCAGAACAGGAAGAAGTCATCAAATCGCTGATGCAGGAACTCGGGTTCCTCTAAGCCCTTGTATCCTATCTGAGCGGTGCATCCGGGGCATCAATCGATCCGCCCCGGATGAGCCGTCTTCCCATTCCAGATCATACACCGGAGGACAGCATGGCGCTTGACCGATGGATCGCGCTGGTCATTCTCTTGATCAGCCTCACCTATGGCTATGCGGCCTATTTCACCATGGACGCAGGCCTTCCGCCTTTCATGAAATTTAATGCCATCTGGCCCAGCACCTTCCCCAAGGTTTTGTCCGTTCTCGCGGCTATATGCGCGTTGATCCTTCTTGTGGGGCCACAAAAGGGGGACAGTGGCCCCAAGGCAGGAGACATCGATCACCGTCGCCTTGGCGAATACAATCTTGGCCAGGCACTCGCACTTTTGGCGCTGATGGTGGCCTATGCGCTGCTTTTGCGTCCGGCCGGTTTCCTGATTTCGACGGTCGCCTTCCTGACCCTTGGTGCGGTCATCCTTGGCGAGCGCAAACTGCACGTCCTGTTGCCCATCGCTGCGATTGCGGCGGGCGGGGTCTGGTATCTGGTGCAAGAGGTGCTGGGCATCTTTCTCAGCCCCTGGCCCATCTTCTTTGGCGTAGGAGGCTGACATGTTCGAAGGTATCATGATTGGCCTGTCCAGTGCCTTTTCCCTTACCAACCTCATGATGGTCATTGGCGGCTGCCTGATCGGCACCTTCATCGGGATGCTGCCGGGGCTTGGCCCGATGAGCATCATCTCGATCATGATCCCGGTGGCGATCACCATCGGCGATCCGTCGGCGGCACTCATCCTTCTGGCCGGTGTTTACTACGGTGCGATCTTTGGCGGCTCGACCTCGTCAATCCTGATCAATGCGCCGGGCGTGGCCTCGACCGTGGCGACCTCTTTTGACGGCTACCCTTTGGCGCGCCAGGGCAAGGCCGGCAAGGCGCTGACCGTAGCAGCGATTTCGTCGTTCTGTGGCGGCAGTATAGGCGCGGTGCTGCTCATGATCTTTGCCCCAGCTTTGGCGACCGTGGCACTCCTGTTCCATTCGGCCGAGTATTTCGCGCTGATGGTGGTGGGGCTTTCGGCCATCGCGGCTTTTGCGGGGACGGGGCAGGTGGTCAAGGCGCTTTTGATGACGCTCCTGGGTCTCATCATGGCCACGGTAGGAGAGGGCGCGCTCTTCAACATGCCTCGATTTACCATGGGGATCATGGACCTTCAGTCAGGCTTTGGGTTTATCACGCTGGCCATGGCGATGTTCGCCCTGCCCGAAGCGCTGTACCTCGTGCTTGACCCGAGCCGCTCCAAGACCGAAGGCGGAAGCAAAGAGATCAAGGATCTGCGCATCACCAAGGACGAAGCGCGCTCCATTGCCCCGGTGATTGGACGTCAGTCCGTGCAGGGCTTCTTGATTGGTGTCTTGCCGGGGGCAGGGGCCACGATTGCCTCCTTCCTTGGCTATGCGGTGGAACGCAACATTGCGCCCAAGGAAGAGCAAGAGCAATTCGGGAAAGGATCTGTCAAAGGTCTCGCCGCGCCGGAAAGCGCCAACAACGCGGCCTGCACCGGATCTTTTGTTCCACTCTTGACCCTGGGCATTCCGGGGTCTGGTACCACGGCGATCCTCCTGGGCGCGCTGATTGCGCTCAATGTCTCTCCAGGGCCGCGCCTGATGATCGACGAGCCGCAGATCTTCTGGGCAGTGATCATCTCCATGTATGTGGGCAACCTGGTTCTTCTGGTGCTGAACCTGCCGCTGATCCCCTATATTGCTAAGGTGCTGGCGGTGCCGCGTAACTACCTGATCCCCTTCATCCTGTTCTTTACCCTGATGGGGGCTTACATCGGGCAGAACAACGCGACCGAGTTGTTGATCCTTGTTGGCCTTGGGGTCTGCGCAACCCTTCTGAGGTTTGCAGACTACCCGCTGGCGCCCTTGCTGATCGGCTTCATCCTTGGCTCGATGCTGGAGGACAACTTTGCCCGCGCGATGCAGCTTTATGACGGAATGGGCTTCCTGCTGGATCGTCCCATGACGCTGGCGCTGCTGGTTTTGGCTGGTCTTCTGGTGCTGCTGCCGAGCTACCGTGCCCGGCGCGCCCGGTTGAGGCAGGTGGGCGTCTCGGACGGAGACTGACCAAAGGACCGGCCCCCGGTTATCGCACTTTGGGGTCGGTCTTTACTATGTGCGTCGGATGGTCCTCTGTCTGGCGACTGGCAGCTCTGGCAGGCTCGCGTGTGAATGCGCGCAGATGCCGGGAGGGCACTATATGAAATTTCTTTCCCTGACCCTTGTGCTGACGGCTGTGCCGCTGGCGTCCGTCGCGGATGTGCTGCAGGTTCAGCAGGTCACAGAGGATGTCTGGGCTCTGGTTGGCCCGCATAGCCAGCGCAATGCCGAGAACCTTGGCAACAATGCCACCTTCGGCGTGGTGGTGACGTCCGAGGGTGTCGTGCTTATGGATCCGGGCGGGTCCTGGAAGGGCGCGGCGATGATCGATGCCGCAATCGATCAGATCACCGCTCAGCCGGTGACCCATGTGATCGATACCGGCGGGCAGGATCACCGTTGGCTGGGCAATGGCTATTGGCAGGCCCAAGGCGCGACGGTCATCGCCTCCGAGGCCGCCGTAGCCGATCACAAGGACCGCCTGTCAATGCAGATGACGATGCTCTCGCAGCTCTTGGGCGACGAACTGGCCGGCACCGAGCCAAGCTATGCGGATGTGACCTTCGAGAGTGATCATGAGCTGTCCCTTGGTGGTTTGACCTTCCAGATCATGCACCGTGGCCAGGCCCATACGCTGGGCGACAGTTTCGTCTGGCTGGAAGAGCGTGACGTGATGTTCACGGGCGATATCGTCTATGTGGAGCGGATCTTGGGCGTCGGGCCGCAGTCCAATGCCAAAAGCTGGATCCAGGCTTTTGACGCCATGGCCGCCTTTGAGCCCACCCATGTGGTGCCGGGTCATGGCCGCGCCACAACGCTGGAGCAGGCCCGCGCCGATACCGACGACTACCTTGTGAACCTGCGCAGCCGGATCGGAGAGCTGATCGAAGAGGGCGGCGATATCATGGAGGCTCCAGAGATCGACCAGTCCGCCTTTGCGGGTCTTGAGCAGTTCGACAGCCTGGCTGGGCGCAACGCGCAAACCGTCTATGAACAGATGGAGTGGGAATAGCCCCGCACTCCACGCTTTGATGTTCGAACCTGCCGCCTCCGTTTCGGGGGCGGTATTTCTATCAGCCACCGTCATGGGGGTGTTACAAAAGCTTCACTGTACCAACCTTAGTATTTCGAATATTCATGAAATATGGAAAAAATGATTCCCTCTCGCCTCACCACCCTCGGCCATCCACAGCGATTGGCCCTGTTCCGGCTGCTGATGCGCCGCTACCCGGATCGTCTGCCCGCCGGTGAAATCGCCGAGGTGCTTGATCTGAAGGCCAGCACCCTGTCGGCCTATCTGGCCTCGCTAATGCAGGCCGGGCTGGTGACCCAGCACCGGGTTGGGACATCGCTGCTTTACATGATCAACATGGCAGCGGTGCGACAGACCTTTGACTACCTTTTCCTGGATTGTTGCCGCGGGCGCCCCGAGATCTGCGCGCCCGTCTCCATCTCCTCTGACACGGGACAGGCTGCCATGACTGGACAGATATCTAACGGGAAGAAATACAACGTTCTTTTCATCTGCACGGGCAATTCTGCCCGCTCAATCTTTGCTGAATGCCTGTTGCGTGATCTCGCGTCGGATCGCTTCAATGTCTACTCCGCAGGGACGCGCCCGCAATCGGATTTGAATCCCTTTGCGCTGGAGGTGCTTGGCTCCAAAGGTCATGACACTGCACATCTGCGGGCCAAGAACACGACGGAGTTCACCGGAGAGCATGCACCCCAGATGGATTTCGTCTTCACCGTCTGCAATCAGGCCGCCAACGAAGAATGCCCGGCCTGGGATGGCCAGCCGATCAGCGGCCATTGGGGAATGCCCGATCCGGTCAAGGCCGAAGGAACCGATGCCGAGAAAAGCCTCGCCTTCCAGCAGGCCTATGGCGCGCTGAAGCGCCGGATCGAGGCCTTTGCCGCCCTTCCCATCGAAACGCTGGACCGCATCGCCCTGCAACGGGCGGTGGATGAGATCGCCAGCCAGCCACAGGACACATTCCAATGACCACCTATGCAGTGAACGGCCTTGGCCGGATCGGAAAACTGGCCCTGAAACCCTTGCTCGAGCGGGGGGCGCAGATCGCATGGATCAACGACGCGGTGGGCGATCCGGAAATGCATGCGCATCTCTTGGAATTTGATACGGTGCACGGGCGCTGGGAGGCGGAGTTCTCCCATGATGCCGACAGCGTCACGATCAATGACATGCGTCTGCCCTTCATTGGCACATCCGACCTGACCGAGCTGCCCCTCGACGGTGTCGATGTGGTGATCGACTGCACCGGCGTGTTTAAGTCCGAGGCCAAGCTTGCCCCCTATTTCGAGGCGGGCGTGAAAAAGGTCGTTGTGTCGGCCCCTGTGAAGGACGGCGATGCGGCCAATATCGTCTATGGGGTCAACGAGGGCACCTATGATCCGGCGCGACACCGGATCGTGACGGCGGCCAGCTGTACCACGAACTGCATCGCGCCGGTGGTCAAGGTAATCCACGAAAACCTGCGGATCCGGCATGGATCGATCACCACGATCCATGATGTGACCAATACCCAGACCATCGTCGACCGACCCGCCAAGGATCTGCGCCGGGCGCGCTCGGCGCTTAATTCGCTGATTCCCACCACCACCGGAAGCGCCACGGCGATCACGCTGATCTATCCTGAGCTGACCGGGCGGCTCAATGGCCATGCGGTGCGGGTGCCGCTGCTGAATGCCTCCCTTACGGACTGTGTGTTTGAGGTAGAGCGCGAAACCACCGCCGAAGAGGTCAACGCTCTGTTCAAGGTGGCTGCCGAGGGAGAGTTGGAAGGGATCCTAGGCTATGAGACCCGCCCGCTGGTGTCGACCGATTACACCAACGATCGGCGGTCTTCGATCATCGATGCGCCGTCCACGATGGTGGTGAACGGAACCCAGGTGAAGGTCTATGCCTGGTATGACAATGAAATGGGCTATGCGTGGCGCCTGGTCGATGTGGCCCTGATGGTGGGGGCCTCGCTGTGAGCCATCGCCCCGAGGGCCTTTCGGCCTATATGGCGGTGACGGCGGCCTATTGGGCCTTCATGCTCACCGATGGGGCGCTCAGGATGCTGGTGCTCTTGCATTTCCACACGCTGGGGTTTTCTCCGGTGCAGCTGGCCTATCTGTTTGTCCTCTATGAGATTGCCGGGATGGTGACGAACCTCTCGGCGGGCTGGATCGCGGCGCGGTTCGGTCTGGCGGTGACGCTTTATGCCGGGCTGGCGCTGCAGATCGCAGCACTTGCGGCGCTGACGCAGCTTGATCCCACCTGGACCATCGGCGCCTCGGTCGTCTTCGTGATGTGCGTGCAGGGGATCTCGGGCGTCGCCAAGGATCTGGCCAAGATGTCGTCGAAATCGGCGGTGAAGCTCTTGGCGCCTTCTGCCAACGGCGGGCTGTTTCGCTGGGTGGCGGTGCTGACCGGGTCGAAGAACGCGGTAAAGGGGCTGGGGTTCCTCCTTGGCGCGGCGCTCTTGGCAACGCTTGGCTTTTCCTGGGCGATCATCGCGATGGCCGTGGTGCTGGCACTGGTCTTTGCCGCCATCGTGATGCTGATGCCGCCGGGGCTGCCCACGGGGCGCAAGGGCGCGAAGTTTTCCGAGGTCTTCTCCAAATCCGCCAATGTGAACTGGCTGTCGGCGGCGCGGGTGTTCCTGTTCGGTGCCCGCGATGTCTGGTTCGTGGTGGGCATCCCGATCTATTTCTACGCGGTCTTGTCGGATGGGTCAGAGGCGGGCAACCGCGCGGCATTCTTCATGATCGGCACCTTCATGGCAGTCTGGATCATCCTATATGGCGCGGTGCAAGCTTCGGCGCCCTGGCTCCTCGGCGCCGCACAACGCCCCGAAAGCGATTTGATCCGCGCCGCGCGCGGCTGGGCGCTGGGGTTGTTTACGGTGCCCGCTGCATTGACCCTAGCGGTTTGGATGGCCGGTGCACCTCAAACCTGGCTGACGGCGGTTCTGGTCCTTGGCCTCATGGCGTTTGGCGCGCTTTTTGCAGTGAATTCGTCCTTGCATTCCTATCTGATCCTCGCCTTCACCAAGGCCGAGCGGGTGACGATGGATGTGGGGTTCTACTACATGGCCAATGCGGGCGGGCGTCTTGCTGGTACGCTTCTGTCCGGGCTGACCTATCAGATCGGCGGGCTTGTGCTTGTTCTTGGAACGGCGGCCCTTATGGTGGCCCTGTCGGCGCTTGCCTCGGGCAAGTTGCGGGTTGAGAGGGCTGAGGTCACGGCATGAGTATCTTTGAACGCTACCTGACCCTCTGGGTTGCCCTTGCCATGGCGGCAGGCATCCTGATCGGCAATGTGGCGCCTCAGCTGGTCGAAATGATCGCGGCGGCTGAAGTCGCGCGTGTAAATCTTGTCGTCGCCGTTTTGATCTGGGCGATGGTCTATCCGATGATGGTCGGGGTTGATCCGGCTGCACTGAAGGATGCGGTGAAGCAGCCAAAGGGGTTGGCTATCACCCTGACGGTCAACTGGCTGATCAAACCTTTCTCCATGGCGGCGCTTGGCGTTTTGTTCTTTGAGGTGGTTTTTGCGGACCTACTGTCTCCGCAGGATGCGCAGCAATATATCGCCGGTCTGATCCTCTTGGGGGCGGCACCCTGTACAGCGATGGTCTTTGTCTGGTCGCAGCTGACGCGCGGGGATGAGAATTACACGCTTCTTCAGGTTTCGCTCAACGATGTGGTGATGATCTTTGCCTTTGCGCCAATCGTGGCCTTCCTTTTGGGTGTCACCGATATCGAGGTCCCCTGGGAGACGCTGGTGCTGTCGGTGGTTCTTTTCGTTCTGTTGCCGCTGCTGGCTGGGATCTGGACCCGGCGCAGGCTGGGAAATCTTGCGCAGATCGAAGCGTTTCAAGCGCGGATCAAGCCCTGGTCGGTGATCGGGTTGATCGCGACCGTCATGATACTGTTTGGCCTGCAGGGGCAGGTGATCCTGGATCGGCCCGAGGTGATTGCCTTGATCGCGGTGCCAATCCTTGTGCAGTCTTACGGGATATTTGCAATTGCCTATGGTGCTGCCTTTGCGCTCAAGGTCCCGCACCGGATCGCAGCTCCTTGTGCATTGATTGGAACGTCGAATTTTTTTGAGCTGGCAGTAGCCGTCGCGATTTCCCTGTTCGGGCTGAATTCGGGTGCGGCCTTGGCCACCGTGGTCGGGGTGCTTGTCGAGGTGCCGGTCATGCTGTCCCTGGTTGCATTCGCCAATCGCACCCGCAGCCGGTTTCCGGGGCCTTCGTAACCTGCGGTCTTATCCCTGAAACGGAGCTGACAGGCGCCTGATCTGCCGGGACAGCTCTTTTACTGCTGGCAAAAGCGGACGGTCTGCCTTGTGCATCAGGTGGAGATGGCGGCGGGCCTCTGGGTCGGCCAAGGGGCGGAACACAAGGGCAGATGCGCCGGGCAACTGCATCGTCATCTCGGGCAGGATCGAATATCCAAGCCCTGCGCGCACCATCGCCAGAATCGAAGTGACATTGTGCCCCCGCACCTGGGCATTGGCGTGAAGGGCCTTGGACTCCTCGCTACTCATTCCTGCAGAGAGAGGGTTGGTGATAAGCCTGTGATCCAGAAGGCTTTGCCATGGGAGCGGACCACCCGGGTTGGCGAGGGGATGATCGCTGGAACAGATCACGCCAAAGGCATCCGACATCAACCCCGCGGAGTGAATACTCCTGTGCGCCATGGTGGCGGAATCGCCACCTGTCGCAATCCCGATGTCGGCCTGGTCCTGCTCCACCGCGCTGATGACGTCACCTGAGGCCATATCCCAAACCTCTACACGCACGTCTGGAAAGCGCGCGATAAATTCTGAGATCGCCTGCGGTAGAAGGCTGCCCGCAACCGAGGGTACGGCCGCAACGCGTACATGGCCTTTTCGGGCGCTGGCAAAGCCCTCCATGGCTCGAACCGTCATGTCAAAGTGCTGCAGCTCTCGGTCTGCCTCCTCGAGCACAAAGACGCCAAGTGCGGTAAGCCGATTTTTGCGGTCAGTCTCAAACAGCGGCTCGCCGAGGTGTTCCTCCAGCTGTTTCAATGTCATGGACACGGCGGATGGTGTGCGCCCCAATCGACGTGCCGCCGCACCAAGTGTCCCTGCGTGGGCGACGGCAGCAAAACAGCGCAGCATTTCGATCTTGATCGCCATATTCAGAATTTCTGAAATTGATTTGAGTCCTTTGAGTTTGTGTGAAGCTTGTCCCCAAGTCCATAGTTGGCTTGCAGCCCGATCGCCCAGCCAAAAGGAGAGCTGTTTTCATGCGCCAGAACGTAAGCCAGCTTGGGCGCGGGGTGTTGTCATGATGCGGATCGACGGGCTGCAATATGCCAACTGGTCCGAAGTGATTTTTCGGCAGATGCGCGAAGGCGGCGTGGATGCGGTGCATGTCACCATCGCGTATCATGAGAGCTTTCGCGAAACAGTCCTGAATTTCGAACAATGGAACCGCTGGTTCGAACAATATCCCGATCTGATCCTGAAAGGCACGACGGCCCGCGATATTGACCGGGCACGGGACAGCGGTCGCACTGCGGTTTTCTTCGGTTTTCAGAACCCGTCCCCGATTGAAGATGATATCGGGCTGGTCGAGATCCTGCACACTTTGGGCGCGCGTTTCATGCAGCTCAGCTATAACAACCAGTCGCTTCTTGCGGCCGGATGCTACGAGACAGACGACAGCGGCATCACCCGCATGGGCCGTCAGGTGATCCGGGAGATGAACCGAGTCGGCATGGTGATCGACATGAGCCATTCGGCAGACCGTTCCACCATCGAGGCTGCGGACCTGTCCACGCGCCCCATCGCCATCACCCATGCCAATCCCCATTTCTGGATGCCAGCTTTGCGAAACAAGAGCGATGATGTGATCCGCGCCGTTACGCAAAACGGCGGCATGCTTGGCTTCTCACTTTACCCACACCACCTGAAAGACAAATCGGACTGCACGCTTGATAGCTTCTGCACCATGGTTGCCCGCACGGCCGAGCGCTTCGGAGTGGAGCATTTGGGGATCGGCTCGGACCTGTGTCAGGATCAGCCGGATAGTGTTGTGGAGTGGATGCGGGTCGGGCGCTGGACCAAAGAGATGGACTACGGCGAAGGCTCTGCCAGCGCGCCGGGGTTTCCGCCGATGCCGACATGGTTTCAGGATAATCGGGACTTTCCGAAAATCGAGGCCGGGCTGCGTTCCGTTGGCATGAACAACGATGAAGTTTCTGCGATCATGGGCGGGAACTGGTACCGTTTCTTTGAAGAGGGCTTTGGCCCGGCCTAAGCGAATACAACCAGGGAGCGGAGGCAAGATGGACAGCAGTAGTGCACCCGAACCGGCACATATTCCGCTGCGCCCGCCCCAGCAGGTGATGCGCCTTTCGAGGCTTGGCGCCTTTCACCAGTCACGCTTGTCCTTCATGCGAATACTTCTGCGCCGCCTGACGGCAGAGGCATGGCGCTTTGACCGCCCTGTTTTTGATATTGATGCGCAGGGTGTCGGCCATGCCGTGTATTGCGCCCATGGACCGGAGCGCAGCTATTCGCTTGTCTGTTTTGCCCATGATCTGCCGCCCGAGAAGCGCTCGGATCGGGTGATTGCGCAGGCTTGGGATGCGACCTTTGCTCTGTTTGATGGTGTGCCAACTGGGCAGGATATCGCCCGGCTGTCCCGGAATGTTCCCCTTCAAGAAGCAGGACGGGTAACGGAGCGGGAGTTGTCCGTCTCTCGTGCAAACCGTTCGGTGCGCCTTTGGGAACATGTGGTTTCTTCCCTTGCTGCAGGGCACCAGCCTGACGTGGATCAGATTGACGCGGTCGGTTACCTGATGCGTACGACGGCAGTCTACGGATCCGGGAAGCTCGGCGCGGCTGATCGCGAGGCCATTGCCAAACGGGCTGAACTTGCAGCGCCGTTTCAGGTTGAGATGCTGTCAGTATACCTGACGCGCGCCTTTGTCAGGGACCTTGTCCAGCACATGGCGCATGTGCGCGCTGAGAAAGCAGGCAAACGCGCAGCGCAGCTAGATCCCCATCTGGCCCGGCGCCTTGGTATCGGAAATTCCACCGGCCTTGGCATGGCTCCCTTCCTGATCAACCATCCTCAACTGTTTCACAATTGGATTGCAGCGCGGGAAACTGCCCTGCAGCGGGTTCGCTCTTTAGAGGCGGCAAGTGATCAGGAGATCGCCCAGTTTCTTGAACTCTTTGAATCCGCACGGGCATCAACCATGCGGTGGCGGTCCGCACATGCTTTGCAAGAGCGGAAACTGGTGGCGCTCATGGCCGACCTCGATAGCATGGCGGATTTCCTGAGCCATGCAGAGCTGGAGGGTGCAAGACCTTGGGACCGGCTTTACCGATGGGCAGAAGAGCGGCTTTCTGTCGAAGGGCAGGAATGGCTCGTATCGTTGATGCTGGAGCCGTTCGGCGACCTGGTGGATGATCTTGCCGATCAAATGGCGAGCCACGCCCCCGAGTTGCGCCCGGTCGACGGCAGCATGCCGCTTGCGCGTCTGCGTCTGGCAATAGAGGCGCGTTATGATTGGGCGCTATGCATAGACTGGGATGATCCGGAGAGTGCCGCCCGTGTCTGGTATATCTCGGCTGAAAAGCAGGAGCCGCGCTTGGGCGAACGGCATCAGGAATCCGTTGAAGCCTATGAACAGCCTCTGGCGCCCGGGCGTGATGTTGCAACCTTGTATGCTGCGCTGGATGGCTGGGACGGCGCGGCAACGGTCGCTGAGTTCTTATGCCACCACCCTGAGCACCGTCATGCTCTGCGCCGGGTGCAGATCTTGGAGCGGGCGCCCTATGCAGAGATCCGCGACAATACGATTGCGGCAGATTTGCTGCCGATTGATCTGCTGCGCTGCAAGCTGTCGTTCTTCGGGGCCACGTGTTTCGATCCCCGTTCGGACCGCTGGGTTCGCATTTCGATGTTCTCAAATGCCCCTTATCCGAATGAACTTGCGGCGCGATGTGACCCGTTCTGGATCTATCCGGAGGCGTTACATCAATGAATCTTTCGTTGAATGAATTGGAGGCGCTGTGCAGGCGCGCGGCGGTGGGCGCCGGGTTGCATTGGGGGCTTGCCGAAGAGGCGGGCAAGGCCGCGCGTTGGTTGGCTGAGTTCGACTTGCCGGGAGCACAGGCACTGTTGCGGTATTTAGAAACTCTATCAGGCGGCTCTGTCCTCAGGGCAGGGCCAGTCTCGCTCGAGGCACCTTGGCGGGTTGAGGCTGGACGTCTGTGTCCGCTTATTGCTGGTCCCGCGCTTTGTGATTCTGCGGAAAGACTGGCAAAGAGTGGCGGCCTTGAGATGGAAAACGTCTGTTTTCCTGTGCTGGTGCTTCCACATGCGGCTGCGACTGCAGAGATTTTGGGCGAATGCGTCAGCCTGGACTGGCAGGCTCTTCATGCTGTCACAGACGGCAGATGTCTGAGTCTGGCCAGCAAACAAACAGATTTGTTGTCAGAGCAGGCGGTTTCATTGACGTGCCGTCTCGGCGGGCGTCTCGGGCGGCATCGCGCGCGCCACCGGCGTGCATGTGTTTCAGCGGATTGCTTTGACCGCCTCTCTGCTTTGGCGCATCGCTCCTTTGCGCCTGCCACAGCCCAATCACGGATGCTTGGCGCAGGATCTGGATGTGATGAGGGCAATCAGTAAAGCAGGCCGCTTTCGGAGCGCCTTAGCCCTTTGGGGCAGGTCAGCGCATGGGTTGACGCTGCTGCGACGGAAGGGATAGCTTAAAAGGCTAATCTCACCCTCCAAGTCCTCGGTTGCGGTTTTTTGCGTCACACTGACACAAAGATAAGGTGTTCACTGGCGCTTTTATGGTTGCGACTATCAATGGAACGCTTTCGTTGGTTGTTCTTAATGCGATAGACTATTCGCATGTGCTGGTCTCAACAACGGCCTGGCGGTGTGAGATGCCGCCCCGGTCGAATGAATTTAATGCATGTTGGGCGTTTATTAACAATAAGGCCCCATTAGTGAGTCACGGTAGGAAAAGGGGCCAAGAGATGCATGGTCTGATCAACAGGGCGATCCAGGCTTTTGTGACCAGTACCTATGGCGGGGACCGTTGGAACGAAGTCATGGATCAGGCAGGTCTCGGTTTTCGCGATTTCGAGGCAATGTTGATCTATACGGATGAGCAATCCAACAAAATGCTTTCGGCCATGGAAATGGTCATCAAGCGTCCGCTGGCAGAGATGCTTGAAGATATGGGCACCTTTCTTGTCTCTAACCCTCAGGTCGAATCCTTACGCCGTTTGCTGCGGTTCGGAGGCGTGAACTACGTCGAATTCCTACACTCCCTTGACGACTTGCCGGGGCGCGCGCGCCTTGCCGTTTCGGATTTGCATTTGCCCGGTTTGGAGCTTTTGGAGCAAGCACCGGGACAGTTTGAACTTGTTTGCCAGCCTGGTCTGCCCGGCTATGCAAACGTGATGGTCGGTATCTTGCGCGCCATGGCCGATGACTATGGCGATCTTGTGATTCTGGATTACAGCGGCGTCCGGGATGGAGCGGAAGTGATTTCCATCACTGTTGTGGAACGCGACTTTGCTGAGGGGCGAAGCTTCGATTTGGGGGCGCATTCGTTATGATGACAGGCCAGCAGCTTGCTGCCATTGCGGACCATATCTGTCCCATGTACGCAATCGTGGATCCACGAGGCCGTATCGTGCGCGTTGGTCCGACACTCAGAAAACTGCGACCCGATTTGAAATGGGAAGGGCGGCGCTTCTTTCGAGTGTTTGACCTGTCCCGTCCAAGGCGGGTTCGTTCGATGGAGGATCTGGTGAATACCGCCGGGTCCAAACTGCATTTGCATTTTCGCGATACACCGCAGACCAGTTTGAAAGGTGTGCTGGTCCCGCTGCCCGAAGGCCAGGGCGCCATCATCAACATGTCGTTCGGCATCTCGGTTCTTGAGGCCGTGCGAGACTATGATTTGACCAGCGCTGATTTTTCACCGACGGATCTGACGATCGAGATGCTCTATCTTGTTGAGGCAAAGTCCGCCGCGATGGAGGCCTCCCGCCAGCTTAACCTGCGTCTGCAGGGGGCAAAAATTGCAGCCGAAGAACAGGCATTCACCGATACACTGACCGGATTGAAAAACCGGCGCGCGATGGACCATATTCTTGAACGCCTGATCAACAGCGGTCGGGATTTCGCCCTGATGCACCTCGATCTCGATTACTTTAAGCAGGTCAATGATACCCTTGGCCATGCTGCGGGGGATGCGGTTTTGCAGCACGTGGCGCGTGTGATGGTCGATTGTACAAGGCAGTCTGATACCGTTGCCCGTGTCGGAGGTGATGAATTCGTTCTCATTTTCAACGATCTGCGGGATGCGCGGCAGCTTGATGGCTTGGCAGAGCGATTGATCTCACAACTTGAGGTCCCCATTCCGTATGGGGGCAAGCAGTGCAAGATTTCGGCAAGCGCCGGGACAACACTTTCTGTCTGGCACGACGGTACGATCACAGCGGCGCAAATCATGAACGAGTCGGACCTTGCACTTTATGCGGCCAAGGGATCTGGCCGAGCGCGGCATTGCTTCTACCAAAAAGGCATGGAAAAAGACGTTCTGGCTCAAGGCAACTGACTGCGGAGCGCCCATCGTTGGCGATTTCAGCCATGAGCATTGATGCACGTAGATGCCCGCAATTGGCGATCCTGAATACTGCCCCTCACAGATTGGGAGACAGCCCTTCGGCAGTTGCCAAGTCAGAATTCTGCCGGGTGCAAAATGCCTCGCCTGCTGCGGTATAACCCAGGTCGGTTATCTGGTCTTTTGAGAATTGGTCTGGTCATTTGGTGTGTTTTTGGACGTTTTTTACGCCCCATTGAAGGGTGTATCCGGTCGGTGAACACTCGACGCCAGAGGACGCCATGACCGACCACCAGCCAACTATGTCACATCCAAGTGTTTGCCCGCTCGATTGTCCCGACACCTGTAGCCTGACCATAAAGGTGCGCGGAGACAGAATTGTCGATGTCAAAGGTTCCGACGTGAACCCGTTCACCGCGGGTGTCATTTGTAACAAGGTTGCGCGCTGCTTCCCGGACTATGTGCATGGCCAGACACGGTTGCGCCATCCTCTGAAGCGCACGGGGGCCAGAGGCGCTGGAAGCTATGCCCAAATCTCCTGGGATGAAGCGCTGGATCTCGTGCATGACGGGTTTTCTCGTGCGATCGAACAGCATGGTCCCCAGTCTGTGTTGCCGCTCAACTATGCCGGGCCCCATGGGGAACTGGCAGGGGCATCAATGGACCGTCGGTTTTTCTACAAGATGGGGGCGACACTGCTGGATCGAGGCCCCCTGTGCGGCGGCGTGCGTGGTGCCGCCTATGAAAGCCTGTTCGGTGCGGCCCCCGGCATGCCGCCGGAACAGGCCATCCACTCCGACCTGATCCTTGTCTGGGGCAACAACGTCACCGTCTCCAACCTGCATTTCATGCGCGTGCTCAAACAGGCCCGCGCCGCTGGCGCGCGTGTCGTGGTGATCGATCCCAAGCGGATCAAGCTGGCCGAACAATGTGACCTCCACCTACAGCTTAGGCCGGGAACCGATGTCGTCCTCGGTCTGGGCCTTGCGGCCGAGTTGGAAGGGCGCGGCGCCTTGGATGCCGATTTCATTGCAGAATGGACGCTGGGCTTTGAGGACTACATGAGCGCGGCGCGCGCCTATACGCCGGAACGGGTGGCGCAGATCTGCGGCATCCCGGTCGAAGGAGTGTTGCGGCTTGCCGATTGGATCGCTGGTGCCAGAAATCTGGCTAGCGCTTTTGGCAACGGGATCGAACGTACCCGGTCTGGCGGGGCAGGGCTGCGTGCTGCCATGGCCCTGAATGCCTTGACCGGCCAACATGGGCGGCTCGGGGCTGGGATCGTGGCCAAATCCGGGGCCGCAGCGCCCAAAACGTCTGATCGCCTGCAGGGGGCACATCTGATGCGTCCCGGAACCCGGTGCTTCAACATTGTGGATGTCGCGGCCAAGATGCTTGACCGGGATCTGGAGCCTCCTGTCGCGGCGGCTATGATCTACAATCACAACCCGGTTGCGACACACCCGGATCAGGAGGGGATGATCAAAGCCCTGATGCAGGAAGAGATCTTTGTTGTCGGCTCGGATGTGGTGATGACCGACTCCATGGCGCTCTGCGATGTGATCCTGCCTGCGGCCAGCCATTTTGAATATGATGATATCTATGGTGCATATGGACAGAACTACCTGCAGCGGGCCACGCCGGTGATTGCGCCTGTCGGGGAAAGCCTGCCCAACACCGAGATCTTTCGTCGTCTGGCCGCGCGGTTCGGATATCTGGAGGAAGAATTCCAGCACAGCGATCTTGAGCTGATTGATCAGGCCTTCGATGCATCCAGCCCTGTGTTCAACGGGACCGCGCCCAGCGACATCCCGGTTGACGCTGCGATCGAACTGAATGCGGGCGATGGCGCTCCGATTGTCATGTGCAAGACAATTGCGCCGCGAACACGCTCGGGGCGGATCGAGCTCTTCAGCCAAACCCTTGAAGACCGATATGGCTGTGGTGTGCCACGTTATGCTCCTGCGCCACAGCATCTGCCTCTGGTCCTGATCACCCCAAGTTCGGACAAGCGCACCAATGCCACTTTTGGCGACCATCCTCTTTCTGCCGGGGCTGAGGTCATCGAGGTGCACCCTCAAGATGCTGCGGAGCGGGGGCTCACGGACGGGGAGGACGTTACCGTTTGGAATGCCCAAGGGCAGGTGACACTTGTCCTGAAGGTTTCAACCGCGACGCGCCCGGGCGTGGTTTACAGCCCCAAAGGGACATGGCTGTCTTCCTCCAAGACGGGCCGGACGGCCAATGTGCTCATTCCGTCTGTGGTGCGCACGGATATCGCGGACGGAGCCTGCTACAATGAGACCTTCGTCGATCTGAGACGGGCGTCGATATAGCTGGCATCTCAGTGACGCCCGGCTTCTGTCCTGCCTCGGCACACTTGCCTGAGCGTTCATTGTGACGAATGCGATCCGTGACTAAGGTGGCCTCAGGCGAGCCGCTGAACGGCTCCACCTGCAAGAAAAGGTCAGGTTGATGTCGAACTCCTCAGTGCGTCATGAGCAAAGCATGTCGGCCTTGGCCTTTACGCTGGACCGGGATCAGCCAACACCATTGTTTGAACAGATCTGCGCTGCGCTGCGTCAACAGATCGTGGCCGGAGCGCTTCCAGAAGGGTATCGGCTGCCTGCAACACGCAGTCTTGCCGTCGAACTGGGGGTGGCGCGCTCCACCGTGGTGACTGCCTATGAACAGATGCAGGCAGAGGGCTACATTTCCGGTCGGCAGGGGGCGGGCTATAACGTCTGCGCAATGGGCGAGGTCGAAGTCGCCGCCGCATGCCAGCCGCGTGCTCAGCCGCCGTTTGAAGACATGTCCCGCAGCCCTTTGCCTTTCAGTGGCGGCGAGCCGGATATGCGGCTGTTTCCTCATCGGCGGTGGGGGCAGTGCGTGGCCCGGATTTGCCGCAACGCACCAGAGGCGCTGCTGGATGGGGGGGCGGCTCTGGGCAATGCAGACCTCAGACGATCCATTGCATCTTACGTGGCTGATTGGCGCGGGCTGTCTGTCGGGCCGCATCAGGTGATCATCACGGCCGGGGCAGGGGATGCGCTGGACTTGTGTCTGCGGACCATCGCCCAAAAGGGGCATGCGATCGGGCTTGAAGACCCTGGGTACATCCCTTTGCGCCGGATCGTCGAAGGTCAGGGGTTGCTGCGCACCTCTGTGTGGGTTGATGAATCGGGTGCCTGCGTGCCGCAGGGCGATGCGGAGTTGAGGGCTGTTGTTCTCACGCCCTCCCATCAGTTTCCGCTTGGTGGGGCAATGGCGCCAGGGCGGCGGGCTGAGTTTCTGGACTGGGCGCAAAAGTCAAAGGCCTGGATCATAGAAGACGATTATGACAGTGAATTCCGCTACGCAGGCCGCCCCATCCCGGCTATGGCTGGGTTCGAGGGATCGAACCGAACGGTTTATGTCGGCAGTTTCTCCAAAACCTTTTCCAACCGCCTTCGGATCGGTTATCTGATTGCGCCCGAGGCGTTGTTGCCTGCATTGCAGGACAGGCTGCACCGTGTTGGCTCCCGAGCAAGTGTGATGCCGCAGCAAGCCTTGGCGGCCTTCATCGACAGTGGAGAGTTCTATCGGCATTTGCGGCGGATGCGTCGTATCTATGCCGAGCGGCGTAAGCATCTCTTGTCGCGTCTTGCGGCAGAGTTCGCCGAATTTGGCCATGCGCTGGACCAGGGGGCCGGCATGCAGATCGTTTTCCACCTGAGGCCGGGGCTCAATGATGCTGAAATCTGTCTTCGCGCCAAGGGTGCGGGCTTGGGGCTGCAGCCATTGTCTGGTTTCGCCGTCAAGGCCGATGGTTTGAACGGTCTTGTCCTTGGTTGCTGTCATATGAATGAGCAGGAGGTCGATCTAGGGTTGACGCGTTTGGCACAGATTCTGGACGAAACCTCTGGCTGAAAACGTTCGGGTTTGCTGGCTTATGTCCTGCGTGAGTCCAAAGATATCATTGTTTTTAATGTGTTAGGCGCTGAGGAAAATTTTCTTGGCAGAATATAGGTACTTGGTATAACTATATTTCAAATAGGTATGTGGAATAACGATGATGATCGTTATCCAATTGGGAGGGCATCATGGATATCGATGGACGTGTGGCTTTGGTCACAGGCGCGGGCAGTGGCCTCGGTGCAACGACGGCACGGCATCTTGCGGCCAAAGGAGCCAAGGTTGCGGTTCTGGATTTCGACATCGAGCGGGCCACAGCAGTCGCAGGTGAGATTGGCGGCATCGCGCTGCACGTGGATGTAAGCGACGAGAGCGCCGTGGGCGCAGCCTTGGATAGCGCGATACGTCAGCTTGGCAGTGCGCCTCGCATTGCGATCAACTGCGCAGGCGTCGGCATGGCGGCGCGGATCGTCGGGCGTGAGGGCAAGCTGTCCTTCGATGTGTTTGAAAAAACGCTGCGGGTGAATCTGTTTGGCACGTACAACGTGATGAGCCACGCCGCCCGCCGCATGGCCGAGCTTGATCCGCTGGACGATGGCGAACGTGGCGTGATCATCAACACCGCATCCGTCGCTTATGAGGATGGTCAGCTAGGGCAGGCGGCCTATGCGGCCTCGAAAGGTGCGATTGCCTCCATGTGCCTGCCTGCGGCGCGCGAGTTTGCACAGAGCGGCATTCGTGTCGTGGCGATTGCACCGGGCCTGTTCCAGACCCCGATGATGGAAGGCCTGCCCGAAGAAGTCTCGGCCAAGATCACCGCCAATATCCCGTTCCCCGCCCGGCTTGGCGCGCCCGAGGAATACGCGCGTCTGGCCGAGCAGATCGTGACCAATCCATTCCTCAATGGAACAACAATCCGGTTGGACGGCGCCGTGCGCCTGCCGCCTCGCTAAAGGACCTCGCCCATGAGCGACCCCATTCTGAAGATCGACATCGAAGACAGTATCGCCACCCTGACAATGAACCGTCCGGACAAGCGCAACGCCATGTGCGAAGAGCTGCTGGAGGCGCTGGATGCGTTCTTTTCCGCGCCACCGAAAGATGTGCGCGTGGTCATCCTAACCGGCACCGCCGGGCATTTCTGCTCTGGTTTGGATCTGTCGGAACATGTGCACCGCTCGGCCGAAGAGAACCTTTATCACTCGCGCCAATGGCATGGGGTGATGGAGCAGATCCAGTTCGGCGGGCTGGCGGTCGTCTCGGCCATGTTCGGGGCAGTAATCGGTGGTGGTTTGGAGCTTGCGTCCTCGACCCATGTGCGCATTGCCGAGCCTTCGACCATCTTCCAACTGCCCGAGGGGCGGCGCGGTATCTTCGTTGGCGGCGGTGCCACCGCGCGGGTCGGGCGCCTTCTGGGCGCGGACCGCATGACTGAGATGATGCTAACGGGGCGGAAATATGACGCCGAAACCGGCGTGGCGCTGGGCCTTGCCCACTATGCGGTGGGCGAAGGCGAGGCGATGGAGTTGGCGCGGACGCTGGCCGGAAAGATTGCCCGTAACGCGCCCCTGTCCAACTATCTGATGATCCAGTCCATCGCGCGCATCAACGACATGTCGCAGGCGGATGGGCTGTTTACGGAATCGCTGGCCGCCGCGCTGTCGCAAACCACGCCCGATGCCGAGGAAGGTCTGCGTGCCTTCCTTGAAAAGCGCGCGCCAAAGTTCCGGTGATGAGATGAAGAAAGCTGTGTCCGATAGCGATATGCAGTCGCAGGCCGCCGAGGTCAGCGACGCCACCCTGCGCGGCTTTATTGGCTATCACATGAAGCGCGCCTTCAACGTGCTGCAGGCGGATCTGACCCAGACGCTGAAACCGTTCGAGCTGCGCATGCTGACCTATACCGCGTTGACGCTGATTGTGGACAACCCGGGCCTGCGCCAATCGCAGCTGGCCGATGCCATGGATGTGGAACGTCCCAATCTGGTGATTGTCATCGACGAGCTGGAGCGGCGCGACCTGATCGTGCGGGACCGTGTTCCCACCGATCGACGCGCCTATGCACTGCGGGTGACGCTGGCAGGACGGCAGCTCTATGAAAAAGCCTTTGCGGCGATGAAAGACCACGAAAAACGGATGCTTGATGGGCTGGACGAAGAGACCTGCAAGACGGTCGTGGCTGCTCTTGAGGTCATCCAGAAACACCAGGCGAAAGGATAAGTGATGAAACGGACGTCCACCTTTCTACCCCATGCGATAAGCCGTGAGGACCGGGCCGATGGCACGATCCTCTTACGCTCGGACTATGACCTGGGGCCCGTCACCGATCGTACCGGAGACTGGCTGCACCACTGGGCCTCAGAGGCCCCGGATCGGGTTTTTCTGGCCGAACGAAGCGGCGCAGGCTGGCGCGAGGAAAGCTACAGCGCGACCCTTCAGCAGGTGCGCGCGATTGCGGCCTCCCTGCTGGCGCGGGGCATGGGGGCGGATACGCCGATCCTGATCATGTCCGGCAATGGTGTCGATCACGGGCTGTTGTCGCTGGGCGCGCAATATGCCGGTGTTCCGACCGTGCCAGTGGCCGAACAGTATTCGCTGATCCACGGCGCCCATGGTCGCTTGCGGCACGCCATTGAACTGGTGCGGCCCAAGATGGCCTATGTGGTGGATGCCGATCAGTATGGCGAGGCGCTGAAACTGGACGCGCTGGAGGGGGTTGAGATCGTCGCAACCCGCACCGGCGCCGCCAGTGTCACGCCTTTCGCGGATCTCTTGAAAGGCGATGCTGGCGTCGATGTGGATGCAGGCTTTGCCAAGGTGACGCCCGACACCGTTGCCAAGATCCTGATGACCAGCGGGTCGACCTCCAATCCCAAGGGGGTGCTGACCACCCAGCGGATGATGTGCGTGAACCAGACCCAGTTGGCCGACAGCCTGCCGTTCCTACGCGCCCGCCCGCCACGCATCGTTGACTGGCTGCCCTGGAACCACGTCTTTGGTGGCTCGCATAATTTCAACATGATGCTGGCCAATGGCGGCAGTTTCTACATCGACGACGGCAAACCGGTGAAGGGCCTGTTCGATCGCACCGTGGAAAACCTGTCGATGGTAACGGGCAGCCTGGTGTTCAACGTGCCCATGGGCTTTGCCATGCTGCTGGAGGCCCTGAAAAAGGACGCGGGCCTGCGCCAGCGGTTCTTTGAAGAACTGGACATGATCTTTTACGCCGGCGCATCCCTGCCGCAGGAAGTCTGGACGGGTTTCGAGGCGATGGCAATGGAGATCAAGGGCGAGGTGCCGTTGATGACCTCCTCCTGGGGGCTGACGGAAACCGCGCCTGCCACCATGATCCAGCAGGAACCGACCGAAAGTTCTGGCGTGGTGGGCGTGCCGATGACCGGTGTGACCCTGAAATTGATCCCGGACGATGACATGCGCTGCGAAATGCGCGTCAAGGGACCGAACGTCATGCCGGGCTACTTCGAGGATCCCGAGAAGACCGCCGATGCCTTTGATGACGAAGGTTATTTCATTACCGGCGATGCCATGGTGTTCGTTGACAAGGCGGACATCAACAAGGGCATGCGCTTTGACGGCCGCATCTCCGAGGACTTCAAGCTTCTGACCGGCACCTGGGTGCGGGCGGCGGGTCTTCGCATCGAGATGCTTTCGACCCTGGCGCCGCTGGCGGCCGACCTCGTCGTGACCGGCCAGGACCGCAACGAGATTGGCGTGATGATCTTCCCCAATCGTGAGGCGATTGAGGAGGCCGGTTACACTCTGGAAGAAGATGGCGGCGCATTGGTCTGTCCGCAGCTTCTGTTCGAGATCCATCACCGGCTGAACGAACGGGCCGGGCGTATTTCCGGCTCTTCCACGCGGGTGGCGCGGGCGATTGTGCTGGTCGAACCGCCCTCCCTTACGGATGCCGAGATCACCGCCAAGGGCAACCTCAACTTCCGCAAGGTGCTGACGCGCCGCGCTAATCTGCTGGAGCGTCTTTACGATGACGCCGCCAGCGGCATTGCGAAACTCTGACAGGAACAAACGAATGGTAGATTTTTCCAAGGTCCGCGCGATCGACATTCACACCCACGCCGAGGAACCCTGCGGCTGCCATGCCGATGACGGCTATGACGAACTGCAGGCGACTATGGCCAACTACTTCGGCGCTCCCTGGCAGCACCCGCCCACCGTGCCGGAAACCGCTGCCCACTATCGCAAACAGAACATCGCCGCCGTGATCTTTCCGGTCGATGCCGAGCGCGAGACCGGCTATCGCCGCTACAAGAACGAGGAAGTCGCGGAACTGGCGGCCGAAAACGATGACGTGCTGATCCCCTTTGCCAGCATCGACCCGCACAAGGGCAAGATGGGTGCCCGCGAGGCGCGCCGCCTGATGAAGGATTTCGGCATCAAGGGCTTCAAGTTCCACCCCACCATGCAGGGGTTCTATGCCAATGATCGCATGGCCTATGACCTCTATGAAGCCATCGCCGAAGAGGGCGGAATTGCTCTGTTCCACACCGGCCAGACCGGTGTCGGCAGCGGCATGCCTGGCGGCAACGGGATGCGGCTGAAGTATTCCAACCCGATGTACATGGATGATGTGGCGGTGGATTTCCCGGAGATGAAGATCATCCTCGCGCACCCCTCTTTCCCCTGGCAGGAAGAGGCGCTGGCCGTGGCGCAGCACAAGCCCAACGTCTATATCGACCTCTCGGGCTGGTCGCCCAAGTATTTCCCTGAAATCCTTGTGAAATACTGCAATTCGATCCTGAAGAAGAAGGTGTTGTTCGGCTCTGATTGGCCGATGATCACGCCGGAACGCTGGCTCGCGGATTTCGAAAAGATCGCCATCAAGGACCACCTGCGCGAAGACATCATCAAGGGCAACGCCATGCGTCTGCTTGGGGTCGAGTAAGATGGAGATCCCCGCACCCAAGCTGCGCCATGCCTTCCGCCTGCGGGTGGATCTCGGCGCCCCGATCGAACTGGGGCAGGGGCGTGCGGGCGTGCGACGCATCATACCGATCATCGGGGGCAAGGCGCTTGGCCCTGATCTGACCGGCGAGGTGCTGAACCTTGGTGCTGACTGGCAGACTGTATTCGCCGATGGGGCTGCGCATCTTGATACGCGCTATGCGGTGAAAACCGAGGACGGCGCGGTGATCGAGATCGTCAATGTTGGCAGCCGCCATGGCCCTGCGGATGTGATCGCGCGGCTGGCCAAGGGCGAGGATGTGGATCCCACCACCTACTACATGCGTACCGCTGCGCGGTTGGAAACGGGCGATGACCGCTATGCCTGGGTCAATCACATGCTGTTTGTCTGTTCCGGTATCCGCCGCGCCTCGGCCGTGGAAATCGACTATTATGCTGTGGAGTAACCCGTGAAGCCATTTGTTGCCCCGGTCGAGGACATCCTTTTCACGCTGAATCATGTGGCAGGAGCAAAAGAACTACCCGATTGGGATGCGGGGTTCGCATCAGAGATTGCAGGGCATTTCGCAAGCTTTGCCGAGGGCGAGATCGCGCCGCTGGACGAATCGGGCGATCTTGAGGGCTGCACCCTGACAGAGGGCCGCGTGACGATGCCCGCAGGGTTCAAGGATCTCTATGAATCATACGCCGAACAGGGATGGCCGGGCCTCACCATCCCCGAGGAATTTGGCGGCCAGGGCATGGGCGCGATGATGCTGGCGATCACGTCAGAGATCTTTTCGGGCGCCAACCATTCGATGCAGATGGTCACCGGGCTGGTCCCCGGTGCCGCGCGCACCCTGTTGCGGTTTGGCACTGACGAGCAAAAGGCGCGCTACCTGCCATCTCTGGCCTCGGGCGAAACCCTTGCCACCATGTGCCTCACGGAACCCGGTGCCGGGTCGGACCTGTCCCGTGTGCGCTGCCGCGCGATACCCGATGGGGACAGCTGGCAGATCAGCGGTGAGAAGATCTTCATCTCCGGCGGCGATCAGGACATGAGCGACAAGATCCTGCATCTGGTACTGGCGCGCACATCCGATAACGGGATCAAGGGGCTGTCGCTGTTCCTGTGCCCCTGCACCCGCGCGAACGGCAGCCGCAACGGCGTTACCGTCACCCGAATTGAGGAAAAGATGGGCCTGCATGCCTCTCCCACCTGTCAGCTGGTCTTTGACGGCGCCGAGGCAGAGCTGATCGGCGCCGAGGGGCAGGGGCTTATGGCGATGTTCACCATGATGAACCACGCCCGTGCCGATGTCGCCCTGCAGGGTGTGGCCCATGCGGCCCGCGCCCATGATGTAGCGGCATCTTATGCGGCAGAGCGTCAGCAGGGACGCGGTGCCGACGGACAGCCGGTGACGCTGGATGGCCACGCGGATGTGCGCCGCATGCTGGATGAGATCGACGCTGCCGCCCTGGGCGCCCGGGCCATCGCGCATCTGGCCTTTGTCACCATGGAGAAGGGCGACAATCCCGATCTGGTGGAGTTCCTGACGCCGCTCGCCAAGGTGAGCGGCACCGAAGCCGGTATTCGGGGGGCAGAGCAGGGCATGCAGGTGCTCGGCGGCTATGGATATCTGCGCGAATATCGGCTGGAGCAGACATACAGGGACGCGCGGATCACATCCATCTATGAGGGGGCCAACGGTATTCACGAACGGATGCTGGCAACCCGCCTAGTGAGTTGCAGCCCGGCAGATGCCTTTGCTGACTTCCTTTCGGGCGAGAGAGGTGACGACGCGGCCGCTGCGCATCGGGAGTGGATCGAGGCGCGCCGTGTGCTGCTTTCCCGTGAAGACCCGATGTCATTGGCTCATGAGTTTTATCTGCTAACGCGTGATGCGCTTCTTACGGCGTTGTGGGGCCGGTTCATGGCTGCCTGTCAGCATCATTCTCAGCAACAACGGCTGCTGCGTGTTGCCGAGACGCAAATGAGGCAGCTGTCTGTGCGGCGCACAGGGCATCTGGCCCTGCTCAGCGCAGCTTGATCAAAGGCCAGCCTAATCTGGAGAGTGATGCGGGCAAGTGCCTTGCTCAAAAGAACACATCGTCCAGATCATCGCCATCAGACGTGTCGGCTGTCTCACCCGGGACCTGCGCCAAACCGGGGTAGAGAGCCTCGTGGACGTGTCTTTCGTCATCCATGCTGTAGGAATTCCAGACCTCCAGCAGAACTTCATGTGGTGGGGATGTGGTATTTGCCGTCTGGTCCAGCAAGGACGCCATATCGGACAGTTCGTCCGAGATCCGCTCCACGTCGCGCATGCACTGTATCGCGGCTTCCACCTGCTCCAGAAGCTTTGATGTCACGGAGACTGCTCCGCTCCGCAAAGCGTCTAGTTGGGTCAGTCGTTGCTGGCCGTTCTCTATCTCGCCTTCGTAAAGGGTGATTGCCTCCTCCAAGGAGGTGCCGGTATCCATCAGTTCCTGGATGCCAAATGCTGAGTTGTGAGCAACCGCTTGAAGCTCTCGTTGGCTTGCCTGGACAGCGGCCAGACATTTGTGCGCTGTGTCACGTACCTCGAACGACAGGGCTGACATTGCATGCCGCGCCTTGTTGGACCGGGATGCCAGCAGCGAGGAGTTCATCGCCGAGTAAGCCACTGCGCGGGTGTTGTCTTCCAGCCGCTGAAAGTTGTCTTTGGCGGCCGCGATCATGTCCGGCAGTGCTTCGGCATCCTTGAAGGTGGAGCGCAGCGCTGCTCGTATCTCCGAGAAACGCGATACAATGGACTGCGCGGTCTTTTTGCGCGTGTCGAGGCTCTGTTCGATCGAGTCCGCAATGGTGCCGCCAGAATAGATTGCTGTGCCTTCCCGCCAGATCTGCAACAGAGCCTGCATCGTATCGGAGACTTCTTGTGCGACGGTCGTCACATCCTTTGAAAGGCTGCGTGCCTGCGCGGCGGCCAGGGCTTCTAGATTGCATCCCTTCCGGTTCAGAATGGCCGCAAGATGATCAAGTCGTTGCGCAAGCCTGTCGGAGAACTGCGCGGCTGTCACAAAAACGTTCATGTGCTGGTTGGTCCTGCTGACCAGATCGCGCGATGTATCGGTAATCCCTTCAGCTGCGATTCGCTCTTTCTGCTGGAGGGCATTGATCTGTTCTGCCCTTTGCCGAGCGACCTGAAGCAGTTGGCTGAGTCGGTCCTGCGCCGAGGTGCAACTGGCAAGGCTTGCGGCTTCGCGTTCAGCCAGATTTTTCAGCGTCGACAAGACGGTTTCGGAGGCTTCCCGGATCACCAGAGCGATCTTGCTGAGATCATCTACATATTCGACGAATGCAGAAGTGCCGTACGAAGCGGCGGTTGTCTTGGTCAGAGTGGCAACCACTGAAAGCGTCTGACTGTGCCGGTTGATGTCTGAAAGCAGCCGCTCCACCTCGCTTTGGCTGTTGCGAGCGTCCAAATCACTGTGGCGCTCACAAAAGTCTTTAAGTGCAGCGTGCATGGCCTGGATGCTGGCAAGCAAACATTGCAGTGGATCGCTGCTGTTGCCGGGGTCTGCTGCAGCCAGACTTGCAAAGCTGTCGAGATCCGCAATGGCTTTGCTTTGAAGCTCACGTACTTCCGATAGGCAGTCTATCAAACGGGAGAAAGCCCCAGTACCGTCCGTGGACAGTGTTTCAGCTTTGCCCGAAAGGCCAACGAGAGGGGCCTCAGGTTGTGGTGTTTTTATGTCTTTTTTTTGAGCAGGTTGCATGATTTTGCTTTGCTTTATCGATACAGATATGCGCTTTCAAAATTGTTCCATAGATTTCTAAAATCAGAGTGAAGATAATCGTTTAGTTTTTAATATCGAGTATTTTTTCCATTAATTGAAATTTCATAATGACACTGCATTCTTTGCTGCATCCAGTTCCGTTGTCAAATCCGTTCAGGCGGGGAGTGTCATGCATCAAGGTTCGGAGTTTGTTTTATCTCATGACTTAAGTCCAATTTCTGCCAAGGCAGCTCAATCCGCACTGCTGGCGGCAATTGGCGGTGGTGGAAAAACGGCTTTCCGCTTGGAGATTGAGAGCGCAGCGGCAACGCAGGTTGCGATTCAACTTTTATTTTCTGGTGAGCGTGAGCTGCGAGAACGTGGAATTCCATTTGAACTGGGACCTATCGCATCCGAGTTAATGGAGCGAAGCAATTCTGAAAAAGGAAGGTCGGGGAGATGACCAAAACAATTCTCACTATTGACGACAGCAAGGCGGTGCGTGACATGGTTTGTTTCACGCTGGAGCCGCAAGGGTTCAGAGTGGTGGCAGCAGAAAATGGGGCGGATGGGTTGCAGAAACTGCGCTCCGAGCGTCCGGATCTTGTTATTACAGATCTCAACATGCCGGTCATGAATGGTATTGATTTTATTTCCAATGCGAGACGGGATGCAGCCGGAGCGGGTGTTCCAATCGTAATGCTGACAACCGAATCCTCCCCGGACATGAAAGCCAAGGGAAAGGCTGCCGGCGCAACGGGTTGGATCAACAAGCCGTTTGATACCCAAAAGCTGATCGCAGTGACAAAAAAACTGTTGGGTTGAACCATGATCGAACAGGCGACCGAAGCATTTGTTCTTGAAGCGCGTGAGCTTCTGGCCGAGCTTGAGACGTTCTTCCTTGAGCTTGAAGATGAAGTGAGCGCGGCCAGGATCGATGAGATCTTTCGTGCCTTGCATACGGTCAAAGGGTCGGGAAGCATGTTTGGCTACACAGCCCTGTCACGCTTCACCCACCATTTCGAGAACGCCTATGACCTGGTTAGAGATGGGCAGCTAGAGGTTGAGCGCAATCTAATTGACCTGTCGCTGTCGGCTCGTGATCTGATGATATCATTCCTGGATCTCGGTGGCGATGGTCCCGAAGCCGAAGCTCTGTTGGAGTCCGAAGATGTCATGCGCATCGTTAGCCAACTCACCGGTCTCACCGGTCAGCACGAAAACGAGGCGGAAACTAAAGGTGCAACTGGCACGGAGCCGGTGCAGAGCACCCCAAGTCAGGCGGAACAGGCTGGCAGGACTAGATTTCGGGTAAGGTTCCGTCCGGCGGTTGATGCCTTGCGCAATGGCATGCGGCCCGACCTTTTGTTGCGTGAACTTGAGGATCTGGGCTCGACCTCGGTTGAGCTGGACGTTTCGGCTGTGCCGCGATTGACGGATCTGGACCCAACGGATGCTTTGATCGGCTGGGTGTTGGAAGTGGAGACCTCTGAGGGGCGCGAAGCGATCGAGGACGTCTTTATCTTCGCCGATGATGCGGATCTGTCCATTGAGGAGCTTGGTTGCGAGGGGCCATTGGCAGAGACGGCTAATACCCCGAGCGTCGATGCCGCTTCACCTGCCCCCGCAGTTTCGGCGAAGAAAACGGATCCTGCTGCCCAGTCTGTCGCAACGCCAAAGGCAACAGCCATGGCAAAGTCCGAAAGTATTCGTGTCACGTCGTCGCGGCTAGACGACATGATGGACGCATTGGGAGAACTCGTTATCGCCCAGGCCCGGCTGGAGGCGGTCTCCGAAGAAATGGGGAGCCCGACACTGGAAACCGTGGTGGAAGACATGCAACGCCTGGTGATGGGGCTTCGTGATGCGACGCTTTCGATCCGAATGCTTCCGGTCGAAAGTGTTTTCGGCAAGTTTCGGCGCGTGGTGCGGGATCTCTCGGCCGATCTGGGCAAGGACGTGCGCCTTTTGACTGAAGGCGGGGAAACGGAGATCGACAAGAATGTGATTGACCGGATCAGCGAGCCCTTGGTGCACATGATCCGCAACTCCATCGATCACGGGCTTGAAACTGCGCAGGAAAGGACGGAGCTGGGCAAACCCGCCCAAGGCACGGTGTGGCTCTCGGCCTGCCAGGAAGGTGGAGAGATTCTGGTTTCGATAGAGGACAATGGAAAAGGCCTGGACGCAGAGGCGATCCGTGCCAGGGCTGTTGAGCGTGAATTGATCGATGCGAACGCGGAGCTTAGCGTTCAGGACCTGCATCAACTGATTTTTGAACCGGGCTTTTCAACCGCCAAGATCGTATCTGCGGTGTCGGGGCGCGGGGTTGGCATGGATGCCGTGAAGACGACCATTGATGCTCTCGGCGGCAGCATAACTGTCCTGTCCAGAGCCGGTCAGGGGACAAGGATCACGCTGCGATTGCCCGTAACGATGGCAATCATTGACGGGCTTCGGGTTCGGTTGGGCGACTCTGTCTATGTAATTCCACTTTCTGCCGTCGAGGAATGCGTCGAAATGGACGAGGCAGAAAACTTGCGGGAGAGTGGCCGCTCTCTCCTGCAGATCCGGGATGAAACCGTACCTTACCTTGAGCTGGAAGAGCTGTTTGGCCAGCAGGCGCGTCCCGAAGCGGGGCGCCGTATCGTTGTCGTGCGCGTCGACGGGGTGCGGGCCGGTCTCGTTGTGGACGACATCCTTGGCCAAAGCCAGACAGTCATCAAGGGGCTGAGCATTTACCACCGCGACATTCCGGGGCTCGGAGGGGCGACCATTCTCGGCGATGGCCGGGTGGCATTGATCATCGATGTCGTGACACTGATCCGCTGGGCTGAGACGCGCAGGGGGCAGGGTCCGCGGAAGGCAGCTTGAGAGGTGGATATGAAAGACGAAAACATGGACATCACAAGCTCTGGTCTTCTGCTGATCTTTCGCCTGGGCGGGGAGGCATTTGCGCTCTCGGTCAGCTGGGTGCATGAGATCCTGGATGCCCAGCCGTGGGCTCCGGTTCCCAATTCCGGCCCCTTTGCGCCGGGCCTGATCAATGTGCGTGGCGCTGTGGTTCCGGTGATCGACATCAGGCACCGGCTGGGACTGCCACACTCTGAAAAGGATCTGAGCGGCCGCATGATCGTCTTTGAGAATGTGATCGATGGCGTCCCTCACAAACTGGCCTTTCACGCTGACAGTGTCGAACAGGTCATTGAATATGATCCCTCCTCGCTTGAGCCGGTTCCGCCCTTGGGTGCTGCCTGGCCTCAGGACTGCCTGCGCGGCGTCATCCGCCACGGCCAGGAGTTGGTGATCCTTCTTGAAACTGAAACAACCTTCGCGCCGCCTGCTGATCGTTTTGCGGCTGCCTGACATCTGGAGACTTTGGCATGCAATTGACTATCAAACGAAAATTGATCGGTGCCTTTGCCACCGTTCTGATCCTGATGGGTGGCCTGGCCTGGGTATCGATTACCCGTCTGGCCGGATCACATTCAGACCTGGAACACTTGGTCAACGTGACTTCCAAGAATGCTCTCATCGCTGCGGAAATGGAGGCAACGTTCATCGAGATCGAAGCTGCCCAAGCCGAGATGCTTATTTTGCGTAGCGCCGCAGAACTGGATGCGTTGGACCGCAAGATCAAAGATAAATTGGAAAGCCTTCGGGCGCAACGTGTCGCATTGCAGGAAACCTCCGATGATCAGGTGCGTGCCCAACTTGGGGCGCTGGATACCGCTTTGGAGCGCTATGTTGAGTTGGAAGCGGAAATCTCTGACCTGCTGCATGCCGACAGTGAGGGGCGTGCCATGACAATCTCACAAGGTGAGGGACAAGAGGCATACTTGCGTTTCCTGGCCGCGCTGGACCGACTTGAAACCAGCCGATCTTTCCCTGGGGGCACACCCACTGCGGAGCCGGCCAGAGGACTCAGTGGTTTGACTGTCGTGCGGGATGCTGCGGCTGCCGCAAGAGTAGCTGAACTCTCTGCGCTTCTGGCGCAGGACATCACCCGCCGGGAAGCCCATGTTGAAGCGGTCAAGACGCAACTGGCAAAGGCTGCATCGGCATTGGAGGCGTTCCAGCGCACCAACCGGCAAGCGGATCCTGCAGCTGTTGCGGATGCGGTCGAGGCGCTGATGCAGTTTGAAGGTACGTCCGACGAAGCCACTTCGCTGATGCTGTCGAACTCCACGGGACGGGCTGCAGAGCTGTTTTCAGGGCCTGTCATGACCTTGATCGCCTCTTCCAAGGCAGCCTTGGCGGACATTGCCCAGCACAATGTCGATGCGATGCAGCAGGAAACTCTGCTTTCTGCCGAACACTATACAACCGCGCGCAATACGCTTCTGACCGTTGCTGCAATTGCCATAGTGGTGGGCTTGACTGCGGCGATTGTGCTGTCGGTTTCGATCGGGCGGGGCCTCGACAGGGCCATCACCTTGGTGCGAAAAGTTGCGGCCGGAGATCGCCGCGTAGACACTTCTCATACGTCGCGTGACGAAATCGGCGATCTGATGAACGAAATGAAGAAGATGAACGATGCGCTCGGCGAAATGGCGACTGCTGCAGAGCGGATCTCAGATGGGGACCTGACCGTGAAGGTTGCGCGCCGCTCTGACTATGACGGTCTCGGCATTGCTTTGGAAAAGATGATCGAAAAGCTGCGTGAGGTGATGGAGGGTGCGACGGTCAGCTCTGCTGCGGTGGCTGACAGCAGCCTTGCCATGAGTGCAACTGCCGAACAGCTGAGCCAAGGTTCGACCGAGCAGGCCGCCGCTGCAGAGGAAGCAAGCGCTGCAATGGAGCAGATGACCGGCAATATCCGCCAAACAGCGGACAACGCGGCTCAGACCGAAAAGATTGCGGTTCAGTCGTCCAAGGATGCTGCAGAAAGTGGTGCAGCAGTTGCAGAAGCCGTTTCCGCCATGAAGACGATCGCGGAAAAGATCAATATCATCCAGGAAATCGCCCGCCAGACCGACCTTCTGGCCCTCAATGCTGCGGTCGAAGCGGCCCGGGCCGGAAGCCACGGCAAAGGTTTTGCGGTTGTGGCCTCGGAGGTGCGCAAACTTGCGGAACGCAGCCAGCAGGCCGCCGCAGAGATTGGTGAGCTTTCGGGCCAGACGGTATCGGTAAGCGAACGGGCTGGGGAGATGCTGCAGTCGTTGCTGCCCAGCATCCAGCGCACTTCGGACCTGGTGCAGGAGATTTCGGCCGCCACGCGGGAGCAGAATGTTGGCGCTGACCAAATCAACCTTGCCATCCGCGAACTGGATGCGGTGATCCAGCAAAATGCGGCATCAGCCACAGAGGCGGCTTCTGTATCGCAATCTCTTGCGACCCAATCCGATCAGCTGCGTGGCTTGATTTCCTATTTCGATCTTGGAAAGACCGTGGCCGACGCCGCTACCAGAGGGATGCAGCCACGATCTCAGGCCGCCGCAGTGCCGCCTTCGTCGCCGCGGCCTGCGATGACAAGTCCACAGCCGGAACGCGCACCAGCCGAAGAGGGCGGCTTTGCCCTGGATCTGGGCCCGGAAGAGCTTTCAGATGCAGAGTTCGAACGGCATCAGGCTGCGTCCTGAGAGTGGAAGGGGAACTCTGATGCGGAATGAAGCACTGCGCGGGGAAATCGTGGCGGACAGTCGGGGCTGGCAGGGTGAAGGAGAGGAGGAGGCCTCCTCTGCCACATACCTGATGTTCAAGCTGGGGGAGCGCATCTTTGCAGTGGATGTCCGTTCGGTGAGAGAAGTTCTGGTCGTCTGTGAGATGCTTCCGCTGCCCAAGGCACCGCCGGATGTCGTTGGGGTGATTGATCTTAGACAACAGGGGATCGCCATCGTGGATCTGGCATCCCGGCTTGGGATGACCGCAGAACCGGCTGAAGACGCAAGGATTGTGGTCTTTGAGGTGGGCGATGGGTCCGAGGCGGTTTCCATCGGTGTGATTGCGGATCAGGTTCTGCGGGTGCGCGAGGTTGCAGATGAAGATGTGGAACCGGTCGCACAAGTCGGAGCGGATTGGCAAGGCGAAGGTGTCACTGGGATGATACGATCCGGAGATGGCCTGGCGCTGATCCTTGAGGTTGAGCGGTTCCTGATCATCTCGGATGACAAAAGTGAGTTTGATTTCGGCTGATCTGCGGTTCTGTGGCAAGGCTGGACGTCGCAGATCCTTGGTTCTCAGTATCGGATAAGACTGGATATTCGACATGAAAATGGTGGCCCCGCCCTTGAAGTTGTCTGCTCAAGAGTGTCGCTTTCTGGCTGAACGGGCGTTTGCATTCGCCGGGGTCCAGATCGATCCGCGCAATCAGGATTTTTTTCAACTACGGGTGTCTCGGCGTTTGCGTATGCTCGGAATGGATAATTTTGACGACTACATGTCGTTGCTGGAGTCCGATGGGACCGGCAACGAAACCAGATGCCTGACCGAGGCGCTTACGACCCATACGACCAGTTTCTTTCGCGAATGCCACCAGTATGAATGGCTGCAAAAGGAGGGGCTGCAACGATTAAGCGCTTCAGGAGCCGGGTTCGAACGCCCTTTGGTGGTGTGGAGTGCGGCCTGCTCGACCGGCGCGGAACTCTGGTCGGCGGCCATGATCCTTGAGGATGCTGCACGTGCGCGGGGCGGATTGCGCAAGTACCAGTTGATCGGCACGGATATCTCGCGGCCCGTCCTGAAAAAGGCAGCTGGTGCCACCTACAAAGAAATCGAGATTGACGGTCTTGGTGATGCCCATCGATGTCGCTATTTGATGCGCTCAACCACGGCAACGGATCTCGAAAAACGTCCCTATTACCGGATCGTGCCCGAATTGCGGCAACATGCGGAGTTTAAGTGGGCAAACCTCAGCAACTTGTCCGGATTTCAAGATTGCGCAGCTGACGTGGTGTTCCTGCGCAATGTGCTGATCTACTTTTCCGAAGAGGTGCAGCAGAGGGCTTTGAACGGTGTCATCGACCGCATGCGACAAGGGGGCATATTGATGACGGGCCACGCCGAAGTTGTCTCGCCAAGGCCCTCTTTGCGCATGATCCGGCCGTCCATTTACGAGAAGGTCTGACGTGATGGCAGTTGAGAGAAAAAGCGGCCCATGGAAAGTTCTGATTATCGACGACAGTGCTGTCGTCAGGCAGACCATGCAGAAAATACTCGACGGCGATCCGGATCTTGAGGTCATGGCGGTCGCCTCGGATCCGTTTGTGGCGGCGGAAAGGATCCGGCAGCAGGTTCCGGATGTCATCACTTTGGACGTTGAGATGCCACGCATGGACGGCATTACTTTCCTGCGGCGCCTCATGGCGCAGAAGCCGATCCCTGTGGTGATCTGTTCCACCCTGGTAACGGATCGGTCGGAAACCTTGTCAGAGGCGCTTGATGCCGGGGCAGTCGACATCGTGCTGAAGCCAGAACTTGGGATCAAGGAGTTCTTTGAGGAGGCCTGCATGACCCTGCGCGATACGGTTAAGGCAGCGGCGCAGGCCAAGCTGCAGATCGTTCGTCGTCCGAAGGTGCAGGAAAAACTCAACGCTGATGTCATGCTGGCTCCCCCTAGCAAGGCGATGGCGCGTACTACGGAAAAGGTAATCGCAATTGGTGCGTCCACAGGGGGCACCGAGGCTTTGCGTATCGTGCTGGAGGGTTTGCCTATGGATTGCCCACCGATCCTCATTGTTCAGCATATGCCCGAGACCTTCACCGGTGCCTTTGCCCGTCGTCTTGACGCTACATGCGATGTGACCGTGCGGGAGGCCCGTTCGGGTGATCGCATGTTGCGCGGCCATGTCCTGATCGCGCCAGGAAATCGCCATACACTGCTATCGCGCAGCGGGGCCCACTACAGTGTGGAGGTCAAGGATGGTCCTTTGGTCTCGCGCCATCGCCCGTCCGTCGATGTGATGTTTCGGTCCGTCGCGCGCTATGCCGGAAAGAATGCGGTGGGTGTTATCATGACGGGCATGGGGGATGATGGGGCCAAGGGACTGCTGGAGATGCGGCAGGCGGGTGCGCGGACGATAGGCCAGAACGAGGAGAGTTGCGTGGTTTATGGAATGCCCAAGGAAGCCAAGAAGGCCGGCGGTGTTGATGAGGAAATCCATTTGGACAGAATAGCCAGCGCAATCAGGCGCCTGTCCTCGACATGACACAACACCCGACCGAGAAAACCGTGCGTTGTATTGATTTCTGAAGGGGAGATGGCAGCCCGTAGGGGAATCGAACCCCTCTTTCCAGGTTGAAAACCTGGCGTCCTAACCGATAGACGAACGGGCCACGCTCTGTCTGAGCCGGTGTTTACTCATAGTGTCGGGAGCGTGCAAGAGTGTTTATGGCTCAATTGCGAAGAAAACACTCGCAGATGGTATCGCCCCTCAAGGGGCATGACATCCCGCAGGAGTGGCGCGCTCCACAGCCCTTGCAAAGAGCTTATCAGCAGTCGCTTCGCAAACGAGCCCGTGGTTAGGCGCCCCCGAATTCCTGTGTTTCACTTAGGTGATGCTTGCGCCGTGCAATTGGTTATTTCCAGATGGCAAATCCATCTCCAGGTAGGAAATCGTCAAGCGTAGCCAGATCTTAGAAACAGGGCAGCTGAAGGGATGGCAGGTCTTACGGGCTTTGGTGCCGAAATCGTCTGAGGGGATTCGCCTTGTGAATCCAGCATGGTAGCTGGAGGTCATGAGCAACTGAGCCCCGACGAAGTACCAGACGACAACTTGCTCGGCTTGCAATGACTGCTTGAGGCGTCGCGGATCGCCGTCGATCTGGTTTGATCCCGAGATGGTTTCGACACCGCCGCCGACCGGCAAACGCGACCGTCAGTGCCGTTTCAGCGACGCTGCGATCCAGATTGCCTGACGATAAAGGTGCTGTTCGGCATGCCGCCACGGCAGACGGGAGGGTTCGTGGAGAGCCTGCTGCGGCTGGTCGGACTGGGCTGGAGGTTCGGCCGGTCGAGGTCACCACCGGCAATGTGGGCGATACGCCTATGTTGCCCGAGTTGCCTGCAAAAACCCCACTCGATCAGGACATCGGATCAGTCTGTCCCGGAAAAGGGGAAGTGCGCCCACATGCGGATTTGTGCAACAGAGCCGACTCTCAGCACCGATCAGTGACAAAAAACATTTGAACAGAGAGTAGCAAAGCTAGAAGGGCAAAGAGCGTTGCTGAGGGACTATTTGGCGAAAATACCCTTGGTTCCAAAGCCGCTTTTGAGGAAGTGTTCGAACTCGCTCTAGGTTTTTGGAAAGTCCTTAGAAACACTGGAAAAATGCGTCTCTAGAGGCAAAACTGGTTGAGTTGAGGCTGGTTTTTCTTGAGCCAGTCGCCTACCGGCGTTGGAAAGGCCTTTGGACTCCTAACGCCAATTTTGGCTTCAAGGTTTTAGGAATCCTTCCGGCAGATGTCAGAAAAATGGCAGCCCGTAGGGGAATCGAACCCCTCTTTCCAGGTTGAAAACCTGGCGTCCTAACCGATAGACGAACGGGCCACTCTATCGTGTGAGCGGTGTTTAGTTATTCCCGCAGCCCGCCGCAAGCGAAAAAATGCGCCCGGGAAAAGATTCTTTTGGGGCTGCGAAACCAGCGGATCAACTGGCCGGAGCGGCGTCTTCCAGCCGCAGTTGTGGGCTTTGGCGACCGCCCCAGGTGTTGACCTCGAGGCGACCGGCAAAGTGGAACCTTGCGCCACCGTGCTCAAGCAGGCGGGGGCCCATAGCCGTGTCAAATGCGCCAAATGCAATCGCGTCGATCCCGCCGCCAAGGCTATCGCTGAGCGACAGTTTCAGATGTGATTCTCCCACCCGTTTGGCAAAGCGCACTTCAAGATCGGGAAAGGCATAGCGCGGGGCGGGTGCGCCGGCACCGAATGGGCCAGCCTGCTCGATCTGTTCGATCAGGTCCACAGTGGCCGCGCCGGGCATCAGCATACCGTCGAGTTTCAGATCCGCAGGCCCCAGGTCTGCAGCCCCCTGCTTGGCCAATAGATCACTAAGACGGCTTATCGCCTCTTCGAGCTTGTCGCGCGCCACGGTCAGACCAGCAGCCATCTTGTGCCCGCCGCCCTTGATCAGATGGCCTTCTCTGGCGAGGCGCTGGATGGCAGCGCCAAGGTCGATGCCGCTGACGGATCTGCCCGATCCCTTGCCCTCATCGCCGTCAAGGCCGATCACCACGGCGGGGCGACCAGCGGCCTCTTTCAGGCGCGAGGCGACGATGCCGACAACGCCGGGATGCCAGCCTTCTCCCGCCGCCCAGACCAGCGGGGCGTCCAGCCCGCGCGCCTCGGCCTGTTCCAAGGCCGCCGCCCGCACGGCATTTTCGATATCGCGGCGTTCGGTGTTGAGCTGATCGAGCCGTTCCGCCAAAGCCGCCGCCTCATGCGGGTTGTCGGTTGCAAGCAGCCGCGCGCCCAGATCCGCTTTGCCAATCCGCCCACCGGCGTTAACGCGCGGGCCAAGCAGGAAGCCAAGGTGATAGGTAGAGGGCGCCGAATCCATCCGGCTGATATCGGCCAGCGCCACAAGGCCCACCCGTTTGCGCGCCGCCATGACCTTCAATCCCTGACGCACCAAGGCGCGGTTGGCTCCAATCAGGGGCGCCACATCAGCTACGGTGGCCAGTGCCACCAGATCCAACAGCGCCATCAGGTCCGGACCAGGGCCCAGCCCCTTGTCGCGGGCCTGGCGGCGGACCTCGACCAGCATCAGGAAAACCACGCCTGCGGCACAGAAATAGCCTAAGTCACCTTCTTCGTCTTGCCGGTTCGGGTTTACCACAGCGACGCAGTCCGGCAGGGTTTCCCCGCCGAGGTGGTGATCCAGTACGATGACATCGGCATCTTTGGCGGCGGCGATGGGCCCGTGCGAAAGCGTGCCGCAATCCACACAGACAATCAGATCATGATCGCGGGCGAGCGTCGACATGGCGGCATCATTCGGCCCGTAGCCTTCGTCAATGCGGTCGGGGATGTAAAGCGTTGCATCCTGTCCCATTGCGCGCAGCCAGACCAAAAGGAGGGCGGCAGAGCTGCCCCCGTCCACATCATAGTCGGCAAAAATCGCAATGCGCTGTCGCTGCTCGACGGCCTGCAGGAATCGCGCGGCGGCTGTCTCCATGTCTTTCATGCGGCGGGGGTCGGGCAGCAGATCCTTCAGGGCTGGCGTCAGGAACCCGGTGGCCTCATGGGGGGGGACGCCGCGCCTGGCCAGAACTTGACAGACTGCGGTCGGCAGACCGGTTTGCTGCACCATCGCCTCAGCTGCGCGTTCCTGATCTATGCCGGGTCCAACCCAGCGGCGCCCTGAAAGAGACTGTTCAACCCCAAGAAAGCTCACGCGTTTCTCCCACCAAAGAGGGCCGGTCCTGTGCGGAACCGGCCCCGTTTTTGTCTTTTACGCTTCCCTGCACAGCGCGGGCAAGAGGCCGTCGGTGCGCGGCTTAAGCTGCGTCAACCGGTGTGCGGTAGGACATGCGACGCACGGACCCGGTTTTCGAGCGCATCAGCAGCGTGGTGGTCTCAACCCAGCCCGGCTGGCGTTTGATCGCAGGCAGGAGCGAGCCGCCAGTTACACCTGTTGCAGCAAAGATCACGTCCTGCGTGACCATCTCGTCGCGGCTATAGATGCGATCCAGGTCAGTGATGCCGGCCTTGGCGGCGCGGCCCTTTTCGTCATCGTTGCGGAACAGGAGGCGGCCAAAGATCTGTCCGCCCATGCATTTAAGCGCAGCCGCCGCCAGAACGCCTTCGGGCGCGCCACCCTGGCCCATGTACATGTCGATTCCGGTCACCTCGGATTCAGCGCAATGCATGACGCCGGCCACGTCGCCATCGGTGATCAGGCGGATTGCGGCGCCGGTTTCACGTACTTCTGCGATCATAGCTTCGTGACGCGGACGCTCCAGGATGCAGACGGTGATGTCCGACGGTGCGCAGCCCTTGGCCTTGGCCAGCGCCTCGACCCGCTCGCGCGGGGACATGTCGAGAGAGACGACGCCCTCTGGGTAGCCGGGGCCGATGGCGAGCTTGTCCATGTAGGTGTCGGGTGCATGCAGCATCGAGCCGCGCGGCCCCATGGCGATGACGGTCAGTGCGTTGGGCATGTCCTTTGCGGTCAGGGTGGTGCCTTCGAGCGGATCAAGCGCGATGTCCACGCCGGGGCCATTGCCGGTGCCGACCTCTTCACCGATGTACAGCATCGGGGCTTCGTCGCGCTCGCCTTCGCCGATGACCACGACGCCCTTAATGTCCAGAAGGTTCAGCTGTTCACGCATTGCGTTTACCGCTGCCTGATCGGCGGCCTTTTCGTCGCCGCGTCCCACCAAAGAGGCAGAGGCAAGCGCAGCCTGTTCGGCGACCCGTGCGAGGCCAAGGGATAGCATGCGGTCGTGAAAGGTGTCGTCAGAGCTGGTCGAGGTCATACTCAATAATCCTGTGTCAATCCGGTTCGGTTGATTGTCGATACCCCGTGCGGGGCGCTGCGGGCAAGGGATGATGCGTGAAGCGCCCGTGGTGCGGTCGCTCCATGCGCTGTTTTGATGGCGCGCGCGTCAGAGTTCTTCAATGCGCAGGGCCACCGGTGCGCCATCAACCACGCCGGTGGACGCCAGGCCGGAAATGGCATCATCGAGCATGGCGCTGGTGCATTTATGGGTGACGATAAGGACCGGGGCCGTGGGTTCGGAATGTCCATACTGGCGCATCCGGTCAATTGAAACGCCGGCATCTCCCAAGGCCGCGGCAACTTTTGCCAGCGCGCCCGGTTTGTCCTGCAGTGACAGTCTCAGGTAGTAGGGAGCGGGCAGGCCAGAAATTGCCGAAGGCGCCTCTTGCAGGGATGTCGCTGGCTGGCCGAAAGTAGAGATGCGGAACCCCCGCGCGATATCGCAGATATCGCCAAGGACGGCGCTGGCGGTCGGTCCTTCACCGGCGCCTGGACCGCGCAGAACGATTTGATCCACGGCATCGCCTTCGATCACGACCATGTTGGTGCCGCCTTCAAGCTGACCAAGCGGAGAATTCGCAGGCACGAGGCAGGGCGCCATGCGCTGCTCAAGGCCGCGGGCGGATTTCTGGGCCACACCAAGGAGTTTGATCCGGAAGCCCATGTCCGCCGCATGGCGGATGTCTTCGATGGCGATGCGCTGGATACCTTCGAGCTGGACATTGCAGAAATCGGGCTTGGTGCCAAAGGCGATCGCGGCCAAGAGCGCCAGTTTGTGACCGGCATCGATCCCGCCCACGTCCAGGTTCGGATCCGCTTCCAAGTAACCAAGGCGCCCGCATTCCTCAAACAGTGCGTTATATCCGCGACCGGAGGCTTCCATCTGGGTCAGGATGTAGTTGCAGGTGCCGTTCATCACGCCCATGACGCGTGTGATTTCATTCCCTGCAAGGCCCTCAGTAAGGGATTTGATCACAGGAATGCCACCTGCAACGGCGGCTTCAAAACGGATCACGCGACCTGCCGCCTCGGCCTGCTCGGCTAAGGCTTGTCCGTGAATCGCCAAGAGTGCTTTGTTTGCAGTCACAACATCCTTGCCCGACGCCAGAGCGGCCTCGGTCGCCTCCTTGGCAGCGCCTTCATGACCGCCCATCAGTTCCACAAAGACGTCCACATCGTCACGCCGGGCGAGTGCGACTGGATCTGTCTCCCAGGCGTAGGAGGAGAGGGACACGCCGCGGTCCTTCTCTGCATCACGGGCCGACACGGCGGTGATCACGATCGGACGGCCAGTTCGCGCCTCAAGCAGTTCGGCCTGGCGGCGAATGATTCTCACCACGCCTACGCCGACGGTGCCCAAACCTGCAATTCCAAGGCGAAGCGGCTCTGTCATGGCGGGAGGTCCTTTGTCTCAACTCGTTTGCCCCGCCTTAGCGGGTTCGGGCCGGCGGTGCAACGTTGCGCGCGAGAGCAGCGCTTATAAAGCGGGGTGACGGTGGCCTTGATGACAAAAACCGGTCAGTCTTGAGCGCGCCGCAGGGCCTCGGCGCGCGCTTTGAGACGCGCGCTGCGGGCATCGAGCTGTTGTTCCAGTTCGGCGCTCTGTTCTTGCGGAGTCGGGAGCGGAGGAACGCCTTCGTCCAGAGGCAGCAACGCAGGGTAATCGGCGCCTTTCAGGTCGGGCGTCAGGCGATCCTCTATTTCCGGCACGCGGGTGCAGGCGGGGCTTGCGGCAGCCAGCACGATCAGCAGGGCGGGTTTAAGGATATGACGTAGGATCATCTTGACGGGTCTCGGCTCCGTGGGGGCGGGTGGTGGTGCACTCCTCCTTGATGCACAATTGCTTCTTCTCGCACAAGCAGGGCTTTTTTCTGAACGTATGTTCAGTTAGCCTGATGTCATGGCACGTACGCAAGGCTCTCATTCCGATATCACTGGCCCGCGCATTCGCGAAGCGGCGCTGAGGCTGTTTGCGCAGCATGGCTTCGCGGCGGTCTCCATGCGGCAAATCGCGGCGGATGTGGGCGTACAGGCAGGGGCATTGTACAACTACACCTCTGACAAGCAGAGCCTGTTGTTCAGCCTCATGCAGGGCCACATGAGTGATCTGATCGAGGCTTGGAAGAGCCAGCCTACGACGGATAATGCGGTGAGCGAGCTGGAGCGTTTTGTGCGCTTCCACATCCGCTATCATATGGAGCGTCCGGACGCGGTTTTTATCGCATACATGGAACTGCGCAATCTGACGGCAGAAAACTTCGCCACGATCGAAGCGATGCGCGGCAGCTATGAGAATGCGTTGGAAACCGTTCTAAAGCAGGGGGTGACCGAAGGGGTTTTCCAGATCCCGGATACCAAAATCGCCACGCTGGCGGTGATTGCCATGCTGAACGGGGTGATGACCTGGTATCGCGCGGGTGGTCGATTGTCGCTGGAAGAGGTCGAAACGATCTATTGGGACATGGTGCGCAAGGCCGTTTCGGCCTGACGCGAAAGCTGCCTCCGGCGTGGCCGGAGGCAGATGAGTGCGCTGGCGCTCAATGCGCTGGTTTGATGAAGGTGCCGTTGTTCAAATCCCGAAAGGCCTGGCGCAGCTCTTCCTGAGTGTTCATCACAATGGGGCCGTGCCAGGCGACGGGTTCCTCGATCGGTGCGCCGGAAATCAGCAGAAAACGAATGCCGTCCGGACCGGCCTGAACGGTGATCTCATCGCCGGTGCCAAAGCGCACCAGGGTGCGGTCGCCTGACATATCCCGAATGTGCAATTCTTCTCCGGCAACCTCTTTTTCCAGCAGTACCCCTTGCGGGCGCGAGGCGTCCACAAAGGCGCCTTGCCCCTCGAATATGTAGGCAAAGGCCCGCCGGTAGGTGTCGATCTTGAAAGTCTTGCGCACACCGGCCGGCACATAGACATCCAGGTATTGTGGATCGGCAGCGATACCGTCCACCGGGCCGGTTTTTCCCCAGAACTCACCCACGATGACCTTCACGCGGGTGCCGTCGCCGTCGATGACCTCGGGGATGTCCTTGCCCTGAACATCCTGATAGCGAGGCGCGGTCATCTTTTGGCTGGAGGGAAGGTTGCCCCAAAGCTGGAAGCCATGCATCTGACCGTTGATGTTTCCTTTCGGCATCTCCTGATGCAGGATTCCGGAGCCGGCGGTCATCCATTGCACGTCGCCGGCGCCGAGTGTGCCGGTGTTGCCGAGTGAGTCGCCATGTTCCACAGTTCCCGACAGTACATAGGTGATCGTCTCGATCCCCCGGTGCGGGTGCCAGGGGAAGCCACGTAGATAGTCCTGCGGGAACTCATTGCGAAAATCGTCGAACAGCAGAAACGGGTCCAGCTCGCTCGGGTCCTGAAAACCGAAGGCGCGATGCAGTTTCACGCCGGCGCCCTCCATCGTGGGCATGGCGTTGCGGGTCTCGAGGATTGGTCTGATGGACATGCTGCTGTCTCCTGGCGTGTACGCTAGGAACAAAAATAGGCAGGATTTCCGCTCCGGCAAATACGCACAGGCCGACAATGATTGTGCGAAAACGCGCAAGGGAGGTGGTTCCAATGGCCGGTGCGAATGCCTTTTCGGTCGTGAACGGTCCGTGCCTGTCGCTTTCTTTGGTGTTTTGGGCCGGGAACCCCCGCAAGCTTGTAGCAATAGGACATCAGCAAAGTGAGGACACCATTGTGGAAGCAGGATTGAAAACCGGCTTTGTCGGGTTGGGAAATGTGGGCGGCAAGCTGGCAGGAAGCCTGCTGCGCAATGGTGTGACACTCAGCGTGCACGATCTTGATGCGGGGCTGGTTACAGGGTTTGTGGCCCGAGGAGCGGCTGCCGGAGGCTCTCCCGCGGCAATGATGAAAGATTGCGATGTCGTGATCACCTGCCTGCCGTCGCCAGCGGCTTGTGATGCCGTAATGCAGGAGATGCTGCCTCATGTGTCAGACGGCAAGATCTGGATCGAAATGTCGACCACCGACGAGGCTGAGGTGCGGCGCCTGGCATCCGCGTTTGAGGCGCGCGGTGGGCTTGCTATGGAATGTCCGGTTTCCGGTGGATGTCACCGGGCGGATACCGGTAACATCTCCATCTTTGCTGGTGGGTCGCGCGCGGGCTTTGATCGGGTTCTGCCGCTATTGACCATTCTGGGGCGGCGGGTGTTGCACACCGGTGAGATCGGCACTGCCAGCACACTCAAAGTGATGACCAACTACCTGGCGACGGCTAATCTTTTGACCTTATGTGAAGCGCTCACGGTGATGAAGGCGGCGGGTATCGATCTGGCGGTCACATATGAGGCGATCCGCATCAGCTCGGGCACATCCTTTGTGCATGAGACCGAAAGCCAGTTGATCCTGTCGGGCAATCGTGACGTCAATTTCACCATGGATCTTGTGCTGAAGGATGTCGGCCTGTTTCAGGAAATTGCCGAGCGCAATGACGTACCGCTTGAGCTGTCGCCCGAGGTAATCCGTATCATGAAGGACGGTCAGGCCCGCTATGGTGCACGGGCGCAATCGGACCAGATCATCGAGCGGCTCGAAGAGGCCGCAGGCGTTAGCGTTCTGGCAGATGGCTTCCCGACCGAGCTGATTGACGATGAGCCGGAGGAGCGCGGCCATGAGGTGACGATTCGAAAGCTCGCTGCAGAGTAGGGAGCTTTGGGCCACGCCGGGGCTGTTCGTCGGCGCCGTTTCAGGCTATGCCGCGCGAGACGACGCGACAGGAGGCAGGCGCATGAAGGACGAGGTAGTGGCAACGATAGAAGCATCGGCGCCGCGGCGCATTATGGGGGTTGGCATGCTGGCGGCCGTTGGTGTGATCCTGTTGTATGTCGCTTTCTCAACGCCTCCCTCCGCTGCCTGGCTGGTGTTTCTGCTGGTGGTGGGGCTTGGTGCGCTCGTGCTGGCCGTGCGCATGTGGCAGGCCACAGCGTATCGGATCGAGCTGACCGAAGAGGTCCTGCGCTGTAGCGATGGCACCGAGATCGCGCGCGTCGCCGATATTGAGACCATCGACCGCGGCTTTTTCGCCTTCAAGCCATCGAACGGCTTTCTGATGCGCCGGAGAACCCCCGGCCCCCGCGCCTGGTTTCCCGGCCTGTGGTGGCGCATGGGCCGACGCATCGGAGTGGGCGGCGTCACACCCGGCGCTCACAGCAAGGCGATGTCTGAAATCCTGGCTGCCATGATCGCCAAGCGGGACCTGGGGCTTGAGTGATACGAAAAGGGCCACGTCCTGCGACGTGACCCCTAACGACCAGTGTGGTTGGCGGGTCAGAGACCCATTGCGTTGTCGCTGTGACTATTGCCGTTTGGCGTGTCGTCCACGAACACCACCTGTGGCGCGAAACGCGGACGGGTGAAGACGAAGTTGGTTATTTCCATGGTGGGCAGACCGACGCGAAAAGCGGGTTCCACCGTGTTCTTTGTTTCTACCAGGATCACGCGCTCTTGATCGGGCATCGAGGGCAGATCGTCCTTGACCAGATGGATGGTTGCATCTGTCCATTCAGTGAATCCGCCACCGCGGACCTTGGACCAGTCCACGTAATAGCTCTGATCAGCCTCGTCCCAGCGCACCACCGACACCCGCATGTCATAGGTCGTGTCACCACGCAACAGCAGGGTGCCCATGGTGTACATGCTGTCCAGATAGGTGTTGTTGACGTAGTTTGTCTCGCGGGAAATCAGGTCCGAAATGGTATAGGCTGCCTTCAAGTTGATGCTTTCCTGTCGGAACGCATCAAAGAAGGTGTAAAACGCAGCCAACAACCCCAGAAGCAAAGGGGTGTAGATTGCGAATTCTACCGAAACGGACCCTTCGGTGTCCCGGGAGAATGACGTCAGACGGTGTCTCAGGGCTTTGAACATGGTTTACCTCGGCTCCTGCACAAAGGCCGATGCTGCGAAGAGGCTTGCGCGACCGTCGGCATCCTTGCCGAGATCTCCGCCCAAGCCCCAATCTGAGAAGATCGGGCTGAACTTCATGCATGCGCGGATCAGCATCAACTGATTGGATTGGCCACTGGTGAAGCTGCGCACAGGCTGCACGTCTTCGATGCGGTTCACGCAATCGGGCTCAGGGTCAATGCCGGTCCAGTTGAAAGGGTCCTGGCTGACCATTTCAAGACGCAGAGACGTGGCGCAATTGTCGATGAATCCCGAAAGCTCGCAGACACGGTCACGGATGGTGTCGTGTTGTAGGTTGGCCCCTGTGGACAGACGTACCTCGCGCACGGTCTGGTCCAGAGCCCGCTCCAGCTGAGATTGACGGATGTTGACCAATCCCAGTTCAACGGTGGACATCAGGATCATCAGGAAGGCCGGGATGATGATGGCGAATTCCAGCGTGGCGCCACCATCGTCTTGGCGGCGAAAACGCGAAACAGCAGTAGGGATGCGGCGGATCATTGGGTCAGCCTCAGCTGGCGGATGGAAGTGGCGATCGACGAGAAGGCCTCGGAGATTTCCAGACCGTCCACGTCAAAGAAATGGGCCGGGGAACTGGCGCAGTTCTGCAGCACACGCGTACCGTTGCGGGGCGCCTCAAACCCGACGCTATAAACGATCACGCCCTGATCCTTGGTACGGTCGCAGATGTTCTTGGTGTGTTGGTCCTTGGCGACGCGATTGTGGAAGCTCATGCTGGCGTGGTACCAATCCGCCCAGGCGCTGGGGCTGAATTCGTAGTTGAACCGCGCATTGTAAGCGAGCGAGACTTGCGACAGCAGCACGTGGTAGGGCAGCTGTACAGCCTCTCCCGGCTCATCATGGGTGGTGCAGGAATAGTATCCGCAGGTCGTGTAGGTACCATTTCCGTATGGGTGATCATACCATGCATCGCGGTGCGGCCAATAGTAGCTCTTGGTTCCGTTTGAATGATACACAGAGTAACGCCCTGTTTCGGCGTTGTACCAGACGTCCGACATGGTGCTGCGCCGCGATGGGTTCAGGAAGTACTGGTTGGTATTTTCGCCATCCGACATCAAGATGATGATCTTCAGCGTATCGCCATTGTTGTACTCGGTCGGGCGGTTGACAAACTGTGCGTCGACCTCGCCGTCGTTGATCAGGGCATTGATCACCGGGCGCGTGCTCGGGTCCAGAAGGGCCGAGCCCCACTTCATTCCAATGTCGATCGACGTGTTGCCCCAGGCCGTCAGGCCGTCGATATAGTTGTGCAGGACAGTCGTGTCATTGGTGAAGGGCAAAATCGCCGATCCAGCCCGTGTCGGGCAGACCGGGCGCATCGTGTTTGTGTTGTAGGGGTAGTAGGTGAACGGATCGAAATGGGCCGTACGCTCCAACCGCTCGGCCGGATCCAGCGTTGTCTTGGCGAACTGATCGTAGATGAAGTTCACGCAGTGCGAGTAGTTCCATTCGCTGGAGGGCAGATCGTCGAACCCGGCATTGTATTTGCTGAGCAGAGACTCACCCGCGTTCACCTGCGTGGCATAAGGAATGATGGAGATCGACACATTGCCGGCCTCGGTGTTCTGGGTGATCTGGTCAATGAAGCTGTGCGCCGCGACCTTGAGGTTTTCAAGCCGCCGGTTCGAGTTCATGGAGCCGGAAATATCGAGAACAAGAGAAATCTCGACGCTGCCGATGGTCTCTTCGGCGCGGGAGTTGGCATAGATCGGCAGATCGCCGCCGCCCGAAAATTTGAGCATGTGAGAGTTGAAATCGGTGTTGATCGTGCTTTCGACGCTCTTGTAGCCCAGACCCTGGGTGACTTTCGGCGGCTCATAGTATTTTTCCAGACCGGCTTTGGTCAGATAATCCTGTACGACCACTTCGGGGGCGAGAGGCTGGTCAAGGTCCGCTGCGGCCAGAACCGCGCGGTCGAGCGTGTACTGCAGGATCGTGCGATCCCGCTCCATGCGCATCAGGTCAATTCCGATGCCCCCCACAGCCAGCATCGCGAGGAAAAAGAAAACCGTGGGGGCGGCCATTGCACCACTGTCGTCCTGCGCAAATGCACGCACCTTGGCAAACCGTGCTGCCAGCAGGGACTTTCTGGAACCGTTTTCGATCTTGCGATGCGCACACATGCAACACACCCCCATGCTCTGTGCAATGCCAAAGGGCGGACTACGCCCTTCTGCAACCGGTCTTCATGTTTGCTTGGGGAAGATGGCGGAAATGGGGCGTGGCCGGGGCGAAACCTTAACGATTATTACCAAAGTCTTAGCCAATGAGGCGGCGTGCGGCTGCATTGTTTAGCAGGGGGAATAAATGATGGTCCAAACGGATATCGAATCACTGTCCCTTTGCTCTTTTGCTGATTCTTTGGAATGGAATGGTCAAAATGGTCGCATGTCTTAAACTTCCATGCATAGAGTTGCCGTAAACATCTACATTGAGTCGCCCGAAAAGCACGGAGAAACGTAAATGAGCAGCCACAATGAACCCAGCTTTCGCGAGAGCGTCGATTTGATGTTCAATCGAGCGGTGTCCATCATGGACCTGCCGCCGGGACTGGAAGAAAAGATCCGGGTCTGCAATGCGACCTACACCGTGCGTTTTGGTGTCCGCCTGCGCGGCAAGATCCACACGTTCACCGGCTATCGTTCTGTTCATTCCGAACATATGGAGCCGGTCAAGGGCGGCATCCGATATGCGCTGGGCGTCAACCAGGACGAAGTTGAGGCGCTGGCGGCGCTGATGACCTATAAATGTGCCCTTGTCGAAGCGCCCTTTGGTGGCTCCAAGGGCGGCTTGTGTATCGATCCGCGCGAATATGAGGAACACGAACTGGAGCTGATCACTCGCCGCTTTGCCTATGAGCTGGCCAAGCGCGATCTGATCCACCCCAGCCAGAACGTGCCTGCGCCCGACATGGGCACAGGCGAGCGCGAGATGGCTTGGATCGCCGACCAATATGCGCGCATGAACACCACCGACATCAACGCACGTGCCTGTGTCACCGGCAAGCCGCTGAATGCCGGCGGTATCGCTGGCCGGGTCGAGGCGACGGGTCGCGGCGTGCAATACGCGCTGCGCGAATTCTTCCGACACCCAGAGGACATCGCCAAGGCAGGCCTCTCCGGCAAGCTCGACGGCAAGCGTGTCATCGTCCAGGGCCTTGGCAATGTGGGATATCACGCCGCCAAGTTCCTAAGCGAGGAAGACGGCGCCCTGATCACAGGTATCATCGAACGCGACGGTGCCCTACACCGTGAAGAGGGCCTGGATGTGGAGGCCGTGCGTAACTGGATCGTCAAGCACGGCGGCATCGCTGGCTACCCGGATGCCACCCATACCACCGACGGTGCCAAGCTGCTGGAGCAGGAGTGCGACATCCTGATCCCGGCGGCGCTGGAGGGCGTCATCAACATGTCCAACGCCGCACGTATCAAGGCGCCGTTGATCATCGAGGCCGCCAACGGCCCGGTGACGGCGGGCGCGGATGAGATCCTGCGCGACAAGGGCACGGTGATCATCCCCGATATGTATGCCAACGCGGGCGGTGTGACGGTGTCCTACTTCGAATGGGTAAAGAACCTTAGCCATATCCGCTTTGGCCGCATGCAGCGCCGCCAGGAAGAGGCGCGCCACCAGCTGGTGGTGGATGAGCTGGAGAAGCTGTCGGAAAGTCTCGGCAAGACCTGGACGCTGGATCCGCGATTCAAGGAGAAATACCTGCGCGGCGCCGATGAGCTGGAGCTGGTGCGCTCGGGGCTCGATGACACTATGCGCATCGCCTATCAGTCCATGCGTGAGGTCTGGCATGGTCGTGACGACGTGATGGATCTGCGCACCGCGGCCTATCTGGTCTCGATTGACAAGGTTGCCGCCAGTTACCGCGCCAAGGGCCTCTAGCCCATGCTCAGATTGTTGAGAGTTGTCTCTCTTGGAGCGGCGGGCTTTTTGCCCGCCGTTTCCTTTGCGGATCAGCTTCCGGCTGGCTTGAAGGTTATCAATGGGTTTGGAAACACCATTTACCAGATGGCTGAACGCACCGGCGGATCTCCGGCGGAGTGGGATCGGGCCGAGGCCGACCTGCTGGTGCAGTTTCAGTTTCTTCGGGCGCAAGGGCAGCTTCAGCCGACGCAACTGGATGGCAAGGGGCGCACGCTGCTGATTCATGCCGCTGCCGAGGGCTATGCCTTTGCGGTTTCCTATCTCTTGACCCTCGACGAGGTGAAAGAAACACTGGATCTTGCGGATGAGCAGGGACTCACCGCCTATGCCCACAGCCAGCTTGCCCTGCGCCAGACGCTGCTGGCCTGTTTTCCGGACGTCGAGCAGATGAACCCTTTTGTTGCAGTGCCGTTCATGGTCAAGCAGCCCTACTATCAGGATCGCGCGCCCTATCCCCGGATCACGCAGATGCTGGCGCGGGCTGGCGCTGCTACCGGGGTAGAGGCCGCACGGGCCATGTTTCTGGATCGCTGCGAAACCGCTGATCCCGCGTTGCGCGCGGAAGTTGCCACCGCGGGCGATCTTCAGGCCGTTCTGTTCGGAGAGACACGCAAAGCCAAAATCCGCGCCTGTGAACGCGAGGCTCAGGATGCGATCGAGCTTGTGGAGAGCCTTGCGCCCGAGGGCAAACCGCTTGACCAGAAGTGGCGGGGATTACTGACGCATTTGCAGCAGGCGCTTTCTGATTGCAGCGCGTCGGAAGTCGACTGAGGGACCGTCTCATTTTATTATTCAACTTGCGTCACAACAGGTCGCGTTTTGCACTAGACATACCTGCTTAGATTGCGTGCAGTGCCTCCAGATTTGGCTGTGGCTTCGTTGGGTTTTCCGCGAAAAGGGGTAGGACAGCCCCGGCAAAGCCGCTAGCACTATTGCAAGATCTGCGACAGGCCCGGCCAACTGCAGATACGACAGAGAGGTGGAGGTCTCGAGATGCGGTTTTCCGGCTGGCGGGTGCTGAAGGAAGGGCTGACCGGCAACAAGGGCTGGCGCCCGCATTGGCGCGATCCCGACCCGAAACGCGAATATGACGTGATCATCATCGGCGGCGGCGGCCATGGGCTGGCGACAGCCTATTACCTGGCGGCCGAACACGGTATCACCAATGTCGCGGTGCTGGAGCGCGGCTATATTGGCGGCGGCAACGTGGGGCGCAACACCACCATCGTGCGGGCGAATTACTATCTGCCCGGCAACTCCGAGTTCTACTCCCACAGTTTGCGCCTATGGGAGACCCTTGAGCAGGAGCTGAACTACAACGCGATGATGTCCCAGCGCGGGATCATAAACCTGTTTCACAACGACGGGCAGCGCGATGCTATCGTGCGCCGCGGCAATTCGATCATCAATCAGTGTGATGACGCGGAGCTTTTGGATCGCGAGGGCGTGCGCCGTATGGCGCCTTTCCTCAATTTCGAGAACAACCGCTTTCCGATCATGGGTGGCCTCCTGCAGCGCCGTGCGGGCACGGCGCGTCATGACGCGGTGGCCTGGGGCTTTGCCCGAGGTGCCGACATGCGCGGTGTCGACCTGATTCAGAACTGTGAGGTGACCGGCATCGACGTGGAAAATGGCCGCGTCACCGGAGTGCAGACCGTGCGTGGGCCGATCCGCGCCAAGAAGGTGGCGCTGGCGGCGGCGGGGCGCTCGGGGCAGGTGGCCGCGATGGCAGGGCTGACCCTGCCGATCGAAAGCCACGTGCTGCAGGCCTTCGTCTCGGAAGGTATCAAACCGCTCATCGACCATGTGATCACCTTTGCCGAGGGGCACCTTTATATCAGCCAGTCCGACAAGGGCGGGCTGGTCTTTGGCAGCTATCTTGATTTCTACAGCTCCTACGCCGCGCGGGGGAACCTGCCGATGGTGGAGCATACGATGGAGACCTGCATGGCGATGGTTCCCGCAGTGGGCAAGGCGCGGCTCCTGCGCAGCTGGGGTGGTATCATGGACATGACCCCGGATGGATCGCCCATCATCGACCATTCGCCCATCGACGGGCTCTATCTCAATTGCGGCTGGTGCTATGGCGGCTTCAAGGCAACGCCCGGCTCGGGCAATGTCTACGCCCACCTTATTGCCACCGACCGCCCGCATGGCGCCGCGACCCGGTACAAGCTGGACCGCTTCCGCAGTGGCGTCGGCCTCATGGACGAGGAGGGGACCGGTGCCCAGCACAACCTGCACTGAGGCGGCAAGCCCGGCCATGACACACCCTAGGAACGACAACGCAGGGGAGCGGCAGAGATGAGGATCACCTGTCCCATATGTGGCGAGAGGGATCGCCGCGAGTTTACCTATCGGGGTGCAGCATTGCCGCGCCCGGCCGAGGATGCCGATCCAGATGCCTGGCACGCCTATGTGAACCTGCGAGAAAACCCCTCTGGCCCATTGGATGAGCTTTGGCATCATGAAATGGGCTGCGGCGCCTGGCTTAAGGTGCAGCGCAATACTGCCACGCATGAGATCCATGAGGTCTCGCTTGCCTCGGATGCAGGGCTTGGAGGTTCGCGATGAGACTGCCCGGCAAAGGACTGATCGAAGGCGGCAAGCCCGTCACCTTTTCATTCAACGGCCGCCACATGATGGGCTTGGAGGGCGATACGCTGGCCTCTGCCCTGCTGGCCAACGGGGTGCACCTGGTGGGGCGCTCGTTCAAATACCACCGCCCGCGCGGCATCCTGACCGCAGGCAGCGAGGAGCCGAACGCGCTTGTGACTATCGGCAGCGGCGCGCATCAGGACCCGAATATCCGCGCCACCACGCAAGAACTGTACGAGGGTCTGAGCGCCCGCAGCCAGAACTGCTGGCCCTCGGTCGAGCATGACGTGATGGCGGTCAATGATCTGGCCGCGCCTTTCCTCGGCGCGGGCTTCTACTACAAGACTTTCATGTGGCCGGCGGCCTTCTGGGAAAAGCTGTACGAGCCGATGATCCGCCGCGCGGCGGGGCTGGGCAGCTTGAGCGGCGCGGCGGATCCGGATGCTTATGAAAAGGCCTATGCCTTTTGCGATCTTCTGGTGATCGGATCGGGGCCTGCCGGTCTGATGGCGGCACTGGTGGCCGCGCGCGCGGGCGCAGACGTGATCCTGGCCGAAGAAGACAGCCGCATGGGCGGGCGTCTTCTGGCCGAGGTCGAAGAGGTAGACGGCATGCCCGCCCATCTCTGGGTGGCGGAGGTTCTGAAAGAGCTTTCGGCAATGGAGAACGTGCGCCTGATGACCCGCACGGCCGTGACCGGTGCCTATGATCAGGGCACCTATGGCGCATTGGAACGTGTGTCCCATCACAGGCCTCGCCGTCATTCCCTGAAGGAGAGCCACCTGCCGCGGGAATGTTTCTGGCGGATCGCGGCGAAACGGGCAGTGCTGGCGGCAGGCGCCATCGAGCGCCCCGTGGCCTTTCGCAACAACGACCGTCCGGGGATCATGACCGCCAGTGCGGTGCGCGCCTATCTCAATCGCTGGGGCGTGGCGCCGGGGGAACGGGTCACCGTCTTTGCCAACAATGACGATGCCCATCGCACCGCCCGCGATCTGGCCGAGGCGGGCGTCCATGTTGCGGCCCTGATCGACAGCCGTCATGACGCGCCAGAAAGTGATCTTTTCCCGGTGATCAAGGGCGCGCAGGTCTGCGATGCGGACGGGCGCAAGCGGCTGGAGAGTATCACCGTGCGCTCAGTCGCGGGCGAAGAGAAAATCCAGACAGATAGCCTTGCCATGTCGGGGGGGTGGAACCCCTCGGTACATCTGACCTGCCACCTGAACGCGCGGCCCACCTGGCGGCGTGATATTGCCGCCTTTGTGCCCACGGACGGAAGCGTGCCGGGGATGATCACGGCGGGGGCCTGCAATGGTGAGTTCTCCACCGCGGGCGCCTTGCGTGAAGGGGCAGCGGCTGCGGGCGAGGCTTTGGAGACGCTGGGCCTGAAAACCCCAACCGCCGATCTGCCGCAGGCACAGGATGATCCCTACCGGATTTCCCCGCTCTGGGATGTGCCGGGTAAAGGGCGCGCCTGGCTCGATTTCCAGAACGATGTGACGGTGAAGGATGTGAAACAGGCCGCGGGGGAAAACTTCCGCTCGGTCGAGCATATGAAACGCTACACCACTCAAGGGATGGCGACGGATCAGGGCAAGAATTCGAACGTCGCCGCGCTGGCGGTGCTGGCCGATGCCACCGGGCGCAGCATTCCCGAAACCGGCACCACCACCTTCCGCCCGCCCTTCGTGCCGGTCAGCATCGGTGCCATGGGGGCAGGTGCCACGGAGCAGGGCTTCAAGCCGCAGCGCTTCCTGACCTCACATAAGGCAAGCGAGGAGCGCGGCGCCCATCAGCTGGAGGTCGGCCTCTGGTATCGCGCCGCCTATTTCCCGAAAAATGGAGAGACCAACTGGCGCCAGTCCTGCGACCGCGAAGTGACCTATGTGCGCAACCACGTCGGGGTCTGCGATGTCTCGACCCTGGGCAAGATCGACATCCAGGGGCCGGATGCGGGCCAGCTGCTCGATTATGTCTACACAAACATGTTCTCGACCCTGAAGGTCGGGCGCGCGCGCTATGGGCTGATGCTGCGCGAGGATGGTTTTGTCATGGATGATGGCACCACCGCGCGGCTGGGCGAGCAGGATTTCGTGATGACCACCACCACCGCAGCCGCCGGTCAGGTGATGGCGCATCTGGAATATGTGACCCAGGTGCTGCGCCCCGATTGGGATGTGCGGATCGTCTCGGTCACCGAACAATGGGCGCAATTCGCTGTGGCCGGTCCCAAGGCGCGCGCGCTTTTAAATGGTTTGCTGGACGATGAGATCGACAGCGAGAGCTGGCCTTTCATGGCCTGCGGCGATGTCTCGCTCATGGGCGTCTCGGGGCGGCTGTTCCGCATCTCTTTCAGTGGCGAGGAAGCCTATGAACTGGCCGTGCCCGCGCGCTATGGCGATGCGCTGTTCCGCGAGCTGGTTTCCCGCGCCGAAGGCATGGGCGGTGGCGCCTACGGGATGGAAGCGCTCAATGTGCTTCGGATTGAAAAAGGCTTCATCACACATGCCGAGATCAACGGCACCGTGACTGCATTCGATCTGGGGATGCAGGGCATGATGTCGAAGAAGAAGGATTTCTTCGGCAAACCCATGTCTAGGCGTGAGGGGCTGATGGCAGAGGACCGGATGCAGATGGTGGGCCTCAAACCCATCGGCGCGGTGAAACAGCTCACCGCCGGGGCGCATCTGTTCAACCCTGATGAACCGGTCGAGCGGATTTTTGATCAGGGCTATGTCACGTCGGCCTGTTTCTCGCCCACGCTGGGGCATTCCATCGCGCTGGCCTTCCTCAGCCACGGGCGAGACCGGATCGGCGATCAGATCCGCCTTGTCGATCACATGCGTGGCATCGACGCCTTGTGCGAGGTGGTCGAACCGCAGTTCTTTGACCCGGAAGGAGGGCGCGCCCGTGGCTGAACTCATTGCAAAAAGCCCATGTGACGGGCTGCTGCCGGTGTCCGTTGGTGGCTTGACCCTCAGTGAACTAGAGCAGGGTCATCTCACCACGCTTGCCCCCTTCAAAGGTCAGGAGAAGGCGCTGAGCGCGGCCTTGGAGGCGGCCCACGGTATGAAGCTGCCCGCGCCGGGGCGCAGTACGGGCAAGGCAGGCAATCGCGCGATCTGGTTTGGCCGGGACATGGTGCTGCTGGCCGGTTCCGCTCCGGATCCGTCTTTGTCGAAACACGCGGCTTTGACAGATCAAAGCGATGCCTGGGCCGTGGTGCGCCTTGAAGGGCAAGGGTGCGAGGATGTTCTTGCCCGCCTTTGCCCCATCGATCTGCGCGGCCAGACCTTCAAACGCGGTCACACCGCGCGCACCGAGCTGCGGCACATGATGGCGTCGATCACGCGGGTCGGGGCAAATAGCTTTCAGATCATGGTGTTCCGCTCCTTGGCGCGGACCTTGGTACATGATCTGAAAACAGCCATGGAAGCTGTCGCCGCGCGGGGGTAGTCTCTTTGGATCACCGACTGATTCATGGAGCGTATCAATGATCCGCATTGCCCCTGCGATTTCACCAGTGGCAGCCTTTCTGGTTGTTTTCCTTGCCGCGCCTTTGGAGGCTGCTGAAAAGAAGGAAGAAAGCTGCAAATACCAAGGGCAAGTCATGGCCGCGGTGCAGGCCGCACGGATGGACCGTGTGAAGCTGGAAAAGGTCGAAGAGGTGATTCTCGCCTCCGGCCCGGACTGGCCCGAACAATACTCCAAGGCGATCCCGCAGCTGGCGCAGCATGTTTATGCAATGAAGCGCCGCGATCTTCGCAACGCTGACCTTGGCGCGATTCTGGAGCAGCAGTGCCTTGAAAACTGGGATCAGATCCAGGCGATGACCAAACAGCTGAAATCGAACTGACATGTCTTTGCCGCCCGGTTTCCTTGACGAATTACGCACCCGCATCAGCCTGTCTGATGTTGTTGGGCGCAAGGTCATGTGGGATCAGCGCAAATCTAATCCGGGCAAGGGCGATCTTTGGGCGCCTTGCCCGTTTCATCACGAGAAAACGGCCAGTTTCCACGTCGATGACCGCAAGGGATTCTATTACTGCTTTGGCTGCCAGGCCAAGGGTGATGCCCTGAAGTTCGTGCAGGAGACCGAGAATGTCCCCTTCATGGAGGCGGTGGAGATCCTGGCTGGTGAAGCGGGCATGGAAATGCCCAAACGCGACCCCAAGGCGCAGGAAAAACAGGATCGCAGAAGCCAGCTTGCCGAGGTGATGGAGCAGGCGGTGCAGTTCTTCCGTCTGCAGCTCAATACCCAAGGTGGCAGCGCCGCACGCGCCTATCTCGCAAAACGTGGCCTGACCGGGGAGGCCTTGCAGCGCTGGGAAATCGGCTTTGCCCCCGATGGCTGGCAGGGGCTGTGGGATCACCTGCGCGGCAAGAGCGTGCCCGAGGATCTGATCATGGGTGCGGGGCTAGCGAAGCCCTCGAACAAGGGCGGCAAGCCCTATGACACCTTCCGCAACCGCATCATGTTCCCGATTCGCGATGCGCGCGGGCGGGCGATCGCCTTTGGCGGGCGGGCGATGGATCCGAATGACAACGCCAAATACCTGAACTCACCCGAGACCGAACTCTTCGACAAGGGGCGCAGCCTGTACAACCACGGTCCGGCCCGCGCGGCAGCGGGGCGTGGCACGCCGCTGATCGTGGCCGAAGGGTACATGGATGTGATTGCCCTGTCCGAGGGCGGCTTTGCCTCCTGCGTGGCGCCGCTGGGCACTGCGATCACGGAAAACCAGCTGATGATGCTGTGGCGGATGTCGGATGAGCCGATCATCGCGTTGGATGGGGACAAGGCCGGGATCCGCGCCGCCATGCGCCTGATCGATCTGGCCCTGCCGCGCCTTGAGGCCGGGAAATCCCTGCGCTTTGCCATCATGCCCGAGGGCAAAGATCCCGACGACATGATCCGCAGTGAAGGTCCCTCAGCCGTGCAGGCGGTTCTGGATCAGGCCCTACCCATGGTAAAGCTCCTGTGGCAGCGCGAAACCGAAGGAAAGGTCTTTGACAGCCCCGAGCGCAAGGCGGCGCTGGACAAGGCCCTGCGGGAACGGATCCGCCTGATCCGGGATCCGTCAATCCGCAAACATTACGGCGAGGACATCAAGGAACTGCGCTGGCAGTTGTTCCGTGGCAATCGTCCACCTCGCGAGGGAGGTTTTTCGCCGCGTCGCGCTGGCGGGGGAGGTTTTCGCGATGGCACCCGTGCGCCTTGGCGCGGGCAGGGGGCGGCGCCCGTGCCGCTTGAGACCACGCGCAGCTCACTCTTGGCTGCAGCCGATGAAGCTGCTCTGGCCCGTGCCCGGGAGGCGGTAATCCTTGCTGTGGTGATCACAACGCCTTCGGTCATCCCTGAGTTCGAGACCAATCTGGAGCGCATGCTTTGCCCGGACCCGGACCTGATGGGGCTTCGGGACATGGCTCTGATGCATGGCATTTCTGCCCCAGAGCGGCTGAAAGAGGAAATTGAGTACTCTCTTGGCTCCCATGCCCTTGAAAACCTCTTTGCCCTGCGCCATGTGGCAATTGTCCCCTGTCTGCGCAAACCAGGCGATGAGGAGGCCGCGCGACTGACGCTGGCCGAAGAGTTCGCAAAGCTCGAGGCGCTAAGGGGGCTGGACGCAGAATTGGCAGAGGCGGAGGAGGATCTCTCAGGCCTTGCCGACGAGGCGCTGACCTGGCGTCTGAAACAAGCCGCCGAAGCCCGCAATAGGGCCGTAAGAAGTGAGAATGAAGACAGGGCACAGTATGACGTGGGCGAGAACGGCGCGCGACTGGATCGCGAAGAACGTGACGCCTTTGGTGCCCTCCTGGACCGAATCGGCTTTTCCAACAAGTGACACATCTGAGAGAAATCGGTGTTTTCATAAGGAAGAGCGAAAGAAAAATGGGTAACACGGGGTGACGAATCATTAGTTCCGGCTAATGATTCGCTACATCCGAATCGCCCCAGCCTCTTAGAGGAGCAATGAATGGCCGCCAAAGACACTGACGAGCGTAAACCTGACGACCAGGAAGCCGAAATCTCGCTGGATATGAGCCAGGCCCAGGTCAAGAAGATGATCGCAGAGGCTCGTGAGAAGGGCTATATCACCTACGATCAGCTCAATCAGGTTCTGCCGCCGGATCAGGTCAGCTCGGAGCAGATCGAGGACGTGATGTCGATGCTGTCTGAAATGGGCATCAACATTATCGAAGATGAAGAGGCCGAGGAGGAAGAGCAGAACAAGGGCTCGACCGAACTTGTGACCACCGACTCCAACCGTGAGGTCGCTGTTGCCGGTGCCGCTGCCGAAAAGCTGGACCGCACAGACGATCCGGTGCGCATGTACCTGCGGGAGATGGGCTCTGTCGAACTCCTGAGCCGTGAAGGCGAGATCGCAATCGCCAAGCGGATCGAGGCCGGTCGCAACACCATGATCGCAGGGCTGTGCGAAAGCCCGTTGACCTTCCAGGCGATCACCATCTGGCACGATGAACTCTTGTCCGAAGATATTCTGTTGCGGGATGTCATCGATCTCGAGACAACATTCGGGAACCAGATGGACGAGGATGGCGAAGTCAGCGAGCCGGTCGTGGACACCGGTGCTGTTGCTGATGCGGCCAAACCCGCCAAGGAAGATAAAGGCCCCGAGCTTGACGCCGATGGTAACCCGATTGCCAGTGACGATGACGATGACGAGGACGAACAGGCTAACATGTCGCTGGCGGCGATGGAAGCCGCGCTCAAAGACCGCGTTCTGTCGACCCTTGATCGGATCTCATCGGATTATGCCCAGTTGAGCGAGATGCAGGACAGCCGGATCTCGGCGACGCTAAATGAAGACGGCTCATTCAGTGAGCAGGACGAAAAGACCTATCAGGCGCTGCGCGCTGAAATCGTCGAGTTGGTGAATGGTCTGCACCTTCACAACAACCGGATCGAAGCGTTGATCGACCAGCTTTATGGCATCAACCGCCGCGTTATGCAGATCGACAGCGCGATGGTGAAACTGGCCGACCAGGCCCGTATCAACCGCCGTGAGTTTGTTGAAGAATACCGCGGCCGCGAGTTGGATCCGAACTGGCTGGCGGAAATGTCTGAAAAGCCCGGTCGCGGCTGGCAGATGTTCATCGAACGCTCCACTGACAAGGTCGAAGAGTTGCGCGCCGACATGGCGCAGGTCGGCCAGTACGTGGGCCTCGACATCTCCGAATTCCGCCGCATCGTACAACAGGTGCAGAAGGGTGAGAAAGAAGCCCGGCAGGCCAAGAAGGAAATGGTCGAGGCGAACCTGCGCCTGGTGATATCGATCGCCAAGAAATATACCAACCGCGGATTGCAGTTCCTGGACCTCATTCAGGAAGGCAACATCGGCCTCATGAAAGCGGTGGACAAGTTCGAATACCGCCGCGGCTACAAGTTCTCGACCTATGCCACATGGTGGATTCGTCAGGCCATCACCCGCTCCATTGCGGATCAGGCCCGCACCATCCGTATCCCGGTCCATATGATCGAGACGATCAACAAGCTGGTGCGCACTGGCCGTCAGATGCTGCATGAGATCGGCCGCGAGCCGACGCCGGAGGAACTGGCCGAAAAGCTGCAGATGCCGCTTGAGAAGGTCCGCAAGGTGATGAAGATCGCCAAGGAGCCGATCTCTCTGGAAACTCCCATCGGGGACGAAGAAGACAGCCAGCTGGGCGATTTCATCGAGGACAAGAATGCTGTGCTGCCGCTCGACAGCGCCATTCAGGAAAACCTCAAGGAAACCACGACGCGGGTTCTGGCCTCGCTCACCCCGCGCGAGGAGCGTGTTCTGCGCATGCGGTTCGGCATCGGGATGAACACCGACCACACACTGGAAGAGGTCGGCCAGCAGTTCAGCGTGACCCGCGAGCGGATCCGCCAGATCGAGGCCAAGGCTTTGCGGAAGCTCAAACACCCCAGCCGCAGCCGCAAGCTGCGCAGCTTCCTGGACCAGTGATCAAAGGGCGCCCCAAGGGGCGCCTTTTCTCATTGTAGTTCCAGCTTGGGATAGCGGTTTTTCGTTGCCGGTACTGGCAGTGGCTTTCTGTACCTGCGGGGCGACACCGAACAGAAAGCGCCCTTTACACGTCCTCGGGAGCCGGAGGGTTTTCGGCTGTCCGTTGCGGCCTTCGGGATGGAACACCTGCCGCTGACTGGCGAAACAGCTCTCGCAAACCAACACGTCCGCCCCCCGAAATTTGAGGCAAAGCCAAGTCCTTCTGCCGCCGGGGGGCGCACCCGCCATGTCTTGAACGCGTGATTGGATTGGCTCCTGTGGATACACGGCCTAGTCAATCAGATTGAGCTGTTTTGCCGCTTGCCGCATAGCCTGCACCGCTCTCATGGAGGGGGTTGCCGCACAGATGGCGGATGTTTCCGCGTAGAACCTCGATTGCTGGACTGGTGCGGACGGCGACCGGGGCGCTGCGATGTCGGCCTCCTTGATGGCATTGTCTTCCATGAAGCGTCTCATTAGAACGACGAATGGCAAGTCATCTTCTTGTGGGAGGCCGAGGTCTTCGTGAAACACACCTGCGCGATCAAAGTAAGCAATCTCGGCATCATGGTATGCAAAGATGACCTCCTCGTGCCGTGCGCCAAGCTCCTCACAGGTAACACCCAAAAGCTCATCTGCCGTGTAGAGTTTTATCTGTGATGATTTTGGCCAGGCTAAAAAAGCCAGTGCTGCGGCAGAGCCACAAAAACACAGGAGAATTCCGGCAATCTGTTTCATAGCCTCAGATACGATGCACTCCGCCTCGTGTCAAAACCGCAAGCCCTCCTGATACTCAGACCTCGAAAGCAGACCGATACACAGGTTGCCTGCATCCCCTTTTGCCCACTGGAACGCCCATCTGTTAACCATGCCGCGGCCCTTATCTTGCCCCCTCGGGACTGTATGCGTAAACTATTTGTTAAGAAATCGCATGTCGGGGGATATGATGTCTGTGACCCAGGGAACCGCTTCCGCGCTCACCGCTCTTGAAGAAAAGCTGCTGCATCTCAGCTACCTGACCGAGGCCAACCAGTTCATGGTTGACGTCATGAAAGAGCAGGGCGAGCAGCTGAAATCCCTCGACGCGGAAGAAGCCCGCGCGATGCTGCGTGCGCAGGCGCGCAAAGCCTTTGGGCCTGAGGGCGGTGAAGCCCAGAATCCCGAGGTGCTGGCCATTCTGGAGCAGGCGCTAGGTGCACAGAAAAGTGCTGAGATTATTCCGTTCCCGACACGACCGGCCTGATCCACGTCGACCGTTCCCTGGCGCGGAGACGATCCGCCTGACGGCGAGTCTTTGCTGACCTACGATTTTGTGAAGGCGCTATCCCATTGCCTCCGCCTGTGCAGGGTTTATCCTGTTCACAAGAACAGGGGGCTATTGCCATGAAACATTTTCTTCCGACAATGTGCTGCGCCATGATGATGCAGCTTGCCGCGCCCGCACAGGCCTTTACCCTGCCCAACGGGGTGAAGGTCAACGCGGTCGACGATCTGGTGTTTGAAGTGGTCCCAAGGAGCTCGGGCACGTTGGATGAGTTCTGGTGTGGGGCTTCGGAATATGCACGCCGAGTCCTTGGCGCGGGATGGCGCGACATGATCTATGTTTACCGTGGGCGTGGCATCAGCGAGACGACTGGAAAACGCTCAGCCGTTCAGTTTACCATATCACGCGAGAAGGCCCCTGATGTTCCCGCCGAAAGAAGCATTATCCAGCTGGGTTTGAAGGCGGGGGATTCCATGTCGGTCCAAATGGCGCGCACTCATTGTAATCAAAGGCCAATTCGCCCCTGATACGGGGTGCGCTGAGCCCGCAAAAAACTAGCTCTCGGGAGGTCGGACATGACAAGAACGAAACGTGCAGGCCTGCTGTTGGCCGTCGCACTTGCCCTGCAGCCCATCGCGGCCCAGGCGTGGTGGGCCTGGAACCGTCACGAGGTGCTTCCGGTTCAGGAAGGGGTCTGGGAGGTGGTCAGCCGGGTCGGCAGCTCTTCGCAGGATTACTGGTGCGGCATTGGAGATTTCGCTATCAGGGAATTGCGCACGGGTGCCGCTCAGCGGATCTATATCTGGGAAGGGGTTGGCCCGTCGGTCAATCGCCCCCAGAAAAGGTCGGTGAAGTTCGCCCTGACTCCGCCGCCGGGGGCGGATACGTCGAGCAGCTACTCTCTGTCGATCAAACGACCCGGGGAAAACATCAGTGCCAATTTGGCCCGCAGTTACTGCTACAATCACTTCGCCGACCCGTTCTACCTGCGGCCCTAGGTCAATCTTGTTGCGGGATGGGCTGCGCTGAGGCATCTGTTTCCATATGCAGACGGAATTCCAGATCGAAACAGACGGGCAGGGCCTCTATGAGTTTACCAGTGATCTGCGGCGCTGGGTGAAGGCTCAAGGTGCGCGAGATGGGCTGCTGACTCTGTTCGTGCGCCACACTTCCTGCTCCCTGCTGGTGCAGGAAAACGCTGATCCCGAGGTGCAAGGCGATCTCAGGGCCTTTTTCGCCCGGCTGGTGCCGCCCAGCACCCATTCGTCCATGTCTTATTTGCGCCATACCTACGAAGGACCAGATGACATGCCGGCCCATATCAAGGCCGCGATGATGCCGGTCAGCCTTTCGATTCCGGTTCTGGACGGGGCGCCAGTTCTGGGGACATGGCAAGGCGTATACCTGTTTGAGCACCGTGATGCGCCGCACCTGCGGAAAGTCGCGGCACATCTTGCGGGAACCTCTTGATCTAGCGGTTTGATTTCACCTCTACCCAAACTCTAGAGGCTCCCCTATACTTGTGGATAAGTGCGCCGGATGACGCGCAGATTACAGGCATTTATCAACAAGGGGCCCAGCAGATGCGCTGTCCGTTTTGCGGAAATATCGATACTCAGGTCAAAGACTCCCGTCCTGCCGAGGACCATGTTTCGATCCGCCGCCGCCGTTTCTGTCCGGCTTGCGGGGGCCGCTTCACGACCTACGAGCGCGTGCAGCTGCGCGATCTGGTGGTGGTCAAGACCAACGGGCGGCGTGAGGACTTTGATCGCGATAAGCTCGAGCGTTCGATCCGGATCTCAATGCAGAAGCGCCCGATTGATCCAGAGCGGATCGATCAGATGATTTCCGGCATCGTGCGGCGCCTTGAAAGCATGGGCGAGACGGATATCCCGTCCAAGATGATCGGCGAAATCGTGATGGAGGCTTTGGCGCGGATCGACACTGTCGCCTATGTGCGCTTTGCCAGTGTCTACAAGAACTTCCAGGCGGCCGACGATTTCGAAGACTTCGTGCACGAGCTGCGCCCGAATACGCCTCCCGAAGAGTGATCTGACCGATGCAACGCTATGATCAGGCCATGGACGAGAGGTTCATGGCGCTGGCCCTGTCGCTGGGGCGGCGCGGGCAGGGCAACTGCTGGCCCAATCCGGCGGTTGGCTGCGTGGTGGTCAAGGACGGGCGCATTCTGGGCCGGGGCTGGACCCAGCCCGGCGGGCGCCCGCATGGAGAAACCGAGGCGCTGGCACAGGCTGGGGCGACCGCGCGCGGTGCTACCGCTTATGTGACGCTGGAACCCTGCTCGCACCACGGGGAAACGCCGCCTTGCGCGCAGGCGCTGATCGATGCGGGTGTGGCCCGTGTCGTCGCCGCCATCGGAGACAGCGACCCAAGGGTTTCGGGGCAGGGTTTCGAGATGCTGCGTTATGCGGGGATCGAAGTCACAACCGGTGTCCTTGCCGAAGAGGCTGCGCGAGACCATGCCGGGTTTTTCCTCAAGACCGAACAGGGTCGCCCTCTGGTGACGCTGAAACTGGCGGGCAGTTTTGATGGTCGCATCGCCACCGGATCGGGACAAAGCAAGTGGATCACCGGCCCCGAGGCGCGCCGCGCGGTGCATGCCATGCGGGCCAGCCATGATGCGGTGATGGTCGGGGCGGGCACGGTGCGTGCCGACGATCCGTCGCTGACCGTGCGCGACCTTGGTGTCCATCGGCAGCCGGTGCGGGTGATCGCCTCGCGCCATCTGGACCTGCCCCTAATGAGCCAGCTTGCCCGTACTGCAAACGACGTTCCGGTCTGGCTCTGTCACGGGCAGGGGGCGGATGTCGAGCGCCTGCGCGCCTGGGAGGGGCTGGGCGCGCGCCTGATCCCCTGCGCCAGCCACGGCGTTCAGCTATCAGCCTCAGATGTTCTGCAGCAGCTTGGTCAGGCCGGGCTGACGCGGGTGTTCTGCGAAGGGGGCAGTGCTCTTGCGGCCTCTCTTTTGGCCTTTGACCTGGTGGATGAGCTGATCGGCTTTACCGCCGGTATCGGCATTGGCGCCGAAGGGCTGCCGTCGATTGGAGCGCTTGGCCTCGGGCGTCTGGATGAGGCGCCTCGGTTCGAACTGGTCGAGACCCGCCCGATTGGCGGTGATATCCTGCACCGTTGGCGGCGTGCTCTGGCATAACGGTGGCGTCCGGCTCAGCGCCACAGGTGGGCATAGCTGGCAAAGAGGCCCTGTAATTTCGACAGGCTCCGGTTGGCCAGGCCCGCCCGTGCTTGCTGCCCCTTTGCAAGCCGTTCCACAACCACCTCAACCGGGCAGGGCAGGCCCGTGACCGGATCGTGATACCTTGGGTAGTCGATCAGCACCGCATGGGCGAGACCGGCCAGACCCGGGCGGGCCTTGCGCCAGGCCGGGGCAGAGATCATGTCGCGTGTCAGCCCCCAGCCCGCATAAAAGGGCGTGCCCAGCACCGTGACCTTCACCCCCCTCAGGAGCGCCTCAAACCCCAGGAGCGAGGTCATAGTCCAGACCTCCTGCACCTCATCCAACAGCGCCATGGGATCGGCATTGCGTGCCACCACATCGGCCAGACCTTCTGGAATGATCTCGGCTGGCACCTCTCCGTTGCGCAGGCCTGACTCGACGTCCGGGTGAGGCTTGTAGATGATCACCGCATCCGGGTTTTCAGCGCGCACGCGGCGCAGCAGGTCCAGATTGCTGCGCACCTTGCCTGCGCCAGTGAGAATGGAGGCGTCGTCCTCCACCTGCCCCGGCACGAGGATCCGGTGGCCGGATGGCAGCTCGAGGATCGCGCCGCCCAGATTGTACTTTGAAATGCTGTCGCGCGTCAGGGACTTTATCAGCCGTTCGGCGCGCTGCGTCTCGGCATCGCTCATCTCCACGCGCTTTGCAATCAGATCATCAAGATCAGAGGGGTGGCGCGGATCGTAGTAGATGCCCTGCCGGTCCAGAACCAGCGACATGGGCGGGACCAGCTCGGCCCCAAGGCCTCTTGAGCGCAGAAACCCGTCCTCCAGTCGAAAGGCCCCGGCGTGGGATGTATCGGCCTTCGAGGCCCAGACCATCCAGTTGCGCCCGCTTTTGCGCGCCTTCTCGGAGTCCTCGGTGAACAGCACTTTCCGCTCGCGGCCAAAGAAACCCTGCAGGGGCTTTCGCTTCCACAGGCGCATGCCCGATGCGGCCCAGCCGACCCGATCCTGCCGCCATGCGCGTACGCGGGCCTCCAGATTGTCGATGACGTGCTCGAGCTCACATAGGTGGTCGCGGAACGGATCGTACCAGGTGGGGTAAAGGATCATCGCGCCGGTGAACAGCTGCGCCCGCGTCAGGCGGCGGTGGCGGCGTGGGGGCGGGAATTCGTCCTGCGTCAGCCCCCATCCGGCGTAAAAGGGCATGCCAAAGACGCGGGGCTTGTGACCTGCCAGGATGGCTTCGAACCCCATTTGCGATGAGACAGTGTACACACCGACAGCACCCTCCAAGAGTGGCCAGGGCGAGACGGGATCACTGAGAATGTTGATCCTGTCATTGGCGTCCTTCTGGCCGAAATAACCGGGCCTGAAACCGGCGCGGGTTTCGGGGTGGGTCTTGATGATAATGCGCGCGCCGGGGTTTTCCTCTTGCGCGAAGACCAGCATCTCCCGGAACCGCGCCGCATCGGCGCCAGACGCTGTAACCGAGGCATCCCCGCGCGCCTGGTCCACCACCAGAACATAGCCGGGATCCGGCACCGGCGCCGCAGGAAGGAAGGCATTGTATTTACTGAGGTGCGCATCCATTAGCCGCCCGATGGCGTCACGGGCGCGGCGCATCATTTGGCTGTCATCCAAGGGATGTGTGGCCAGAAGCTGCTCCAGATCCGATGGGGTAGAGGGATCGAAGTGTACGCCTGAGCTGTCCAGCAAGAGGCCCATTGGGGCTTCTCCGGCGCGGCCCGGATGCACGGAGCGCAAAAAGGCATCCTCCACCCGAAGCAAATCAGCGCCCCGTTCCCGCGCCACGGCGCGGCCGCGATGAGCGGTGGGAGAGTTTCCCCAGATCCCGACCATATCGCCGTCGCCGGGCAGGCCGAGCCGTACGTCATAGCCTGCCAGCGCCAGAATGCGCCTCAGGCGTTTCTGGGTCAGGAACCCGCCGTTATAGACGAAAAGCCGGGACCTGATGGCCCCGGCTTTGGCGCTGCCATTCGGCATGTCTTGCATCCGCTTGCTATCAGTCGACAATCGAGGCGGCGCTGGAGAGCGAGCCAAGTGGTGTGACCAGCAGCGAGATGGTCTTGGTCCACTGGGCGTAAGGCGCCTCGGTGACGTAAAGGGTGTCGTCGTCCCGGATCACGAAGTCCCGAGCGATGAAAAGCCCATTTGGTTGCGTCAGGTCGAGCACATAGACCAGGCGCTGCGCGCCGATCAGATCGTCGCGTCCCAGAACCTGGTTGGCGATCTCGGCGGGCTCGTTGCGCAGGATGAAGACCCCGGTCGGATCCGACGCTGTGGAAATCAGGCCACCGACCTGTGCGATGGCCTCCAGCGCAGACAGATCCTGACTTTCAAAGGGTACGCGGGCCTGTGCACTGGTGGCGCCAAGCGCGGTAAAGGACCGGGTGTCTTCTTCGACCAGGATCCTGTCGCCGCCGCGCAGGGCGATATCGAGTTCAGGATGATCATAAAGGTCCTGGAACCAGATCTTGCCCTGAGAGGTTCCACGAATAACAGTCACTTGTGCGATTTCGGGCTGAATGGTGACACCGCCCGCCTGTGCCAGCATGGTGGCAAGGGTGCGGGTGGGGCGTTCGATCGGATAGATGCCCTGGCCAGTGACGGCCCCGGTCAGACTGACGGTGGCACCGTCCCCTGCAAGGCGGCGGACCTGAACCTGAGGATCTGGTGTCTGGTCTTCCAGTTTCTCGGTGATCATCTCACGCAGCTGTTCGGGCGTGTTGCCGGAGGCACGCAAACGGCCGGCGTATGGCACGAAGATGAACCCGGCGCTGTCCACCTGAACCTCTTCCAACGCGGTCGCGTTGCTGGCCTCGGCGGCGAGGAGCCCGTCATCGACATTCTCCCAGATGGTCAGACCCAGTACGTCGCCGGGGCGGATCGTATCGGAGGTCAGCCGTCCTGCGGATGTAAAGCTGTCTGAAAAACCGAGTGCAGGGACCACGGCAGTCGCTCGGGCAACGCGGTCATTGACAGATACGATAAACGCATCGCCTTGTTTTTGCACTGAGCCGGCGAAGATCTGGCGTTTGTTTGGGCCTACTTTGGGAAGGCCGCAGGAGGCCGCCAGCGTAAGAGCGGCCAGAATCGCGACGGGGCGCGCCCAGCGGAATGGGACGTGTGACACTGCTCGGTCTCCTCGACCTATTATTGATCTGCCTCAATTTTTTGGAAAACCATAGCCTAACAGAGGATGAAAATCCAGTCTTGCTGGAAAGCCGTGTCAGCTCACCACGCGCAACTGTTGCCGCGGCGCCGCTGTGCCTCGTTTCAGCGCGTCATAGGGATCGTCCGGAGCCAACATCATATCGACCACTTGCCGAAGCAGTTGCCGACGCCCTTTCTGTGAGTAATACCCGCCTGGAAGTTGGGATGTCTCGAGCAGATAGCGGCGATAGTCTTTGTAGGCACGGTTGTCTGGGCGGGCCGGGGTGGCAAACAAATCTGGTAGACTTTGTGTCGAGACAAACTCGGGCTTGTCATAGACTGCGCGGCCAAAAACCTTGAGCGGGATGCCGCGCCAAAGGACCTGCTGTCCCGCGGTGGAGTTGACGGTGATCGCCGTGCGCGCCTCGTTCAATAGCTGCGCAAGCTTGCCCCCTCGCACATAGTGGATGCGGTGACTGATGTCATGCTCGCGGGCCAGACGACGCACAACCCGGCGCAAGGGCACCCGGCCGTCCTCAAGCGGGTGCGCCTTGACCACCAGATGATGGTGACGTGGGGCGCCGACGGCGAAGCCTGCGATCACCTCCTCCAGAAAGTCTCTCATACTGTCAAAGGGGGAGTGCATCTGAAAGGAGCTGTCATGCTCCAGCTGCAAAAGAGCCAGATGATAGGGAAAGCCGCCATTGCGGATCCGCCAGGTGGCCAGTCGACGATCAAGCGCCTGAAATGGCATCAGCAAGAGGCGCCTTAGGTAAAGCTGGAATTCACGGGCAACGGGCAGGGCGCGATGCGGGCGGAAGTTTCTGTAGCCACGGTTCCAGAACATCACGAACCAATGATAAAGCGCGCCGTAAAAGACGTGCTGGCGCATGTCCCCCCAGTGGGAGGGGGGTAGCGGGGCCTCCATGTCTGATCTTTCGAGGGCCGTCTGCATCTCCGCCACAGGCATTTCCATCAGGCGCGAGTTGCCATTGGAGCCATCCCGTTCGTAGGTTACCCAATAGGGCCGCAGGTAGCCTTCCTCGAAAACGTGCACCGTGAGGTTGCGTACCTTGGCCAGGCGCACGGCCTCGGCGTGGATCGGGCGGGTGTCGCCGTAAAGTACGATATCCGTTACTCCCCGGGTGTCGCAAATCTGCGCTAGCGTATCTGGCCAGTCCTCGGGGCTGCCGCGATAGGGAATATAGCTGGACCGATGCCGCCAGAACACGCTGTCCCCTTCATTGAAACCGATCCGCCAGACCGAGCACCCGGCCAAACGCAGCATCTTGCCGAGACCATTGAAGAACGGCCCGTGCGGTCCCTGCAGAAACAGGAAGCAACGATGCGGATTTGGGTTGGCTCTGGACATCGGACGACTCTGGTTTTGCGGGATGCTACCTGAACATGGTTAACGAAGGGCTGGTTCACCCAAGGACTACTTAACCGCGCACTGCGGCGAAACTATGTCCTGAACGGCCCATGAGCAATCGGTCTTGCTCAAAGGTCATTTGCTGAGTGCAGCGTGCGGGAAGGCTTGTGAAGCTCTCGGGCAGGCGCTACCTCTGGGCGCAAGGACGAACGGTCACGGAGCGCGCCACCATGTTTACAGGTATCATCACCGATGTCGGAACCATCGCCGAACTGGAGCAGCAGGGCGACCTGCGCGCGCGCATCAAGACCGCCTATGACACCTCGGGAATCGATCTTGGGGCCTCCATCGCCTCGGATGGGGTTTGTCTGACAGTGATCGAGCTGGGCGCGGACTGGTATGATGTTCAGATCTCGGCAGAGACCGTCTCCAAGACCAATATCGGGGCCTGGACCGTGGGCAAACGGGTCAACCTGGAACGTGCACTGAAGGTGGGTGACGAACTGGGGGGACATATCGTGTCGGGCCATGTGGATGGTGTCGCCGAGGTGGTGGAAATCAAGGATGAGGGAGACAGCACCCGCGTCACCCTGCGCGCACCGAAGGATCTGGCCCGCTTTATCGCGCCGAAAGGGTCGGTTGCGCTGAACGGCACCTCCCTCACGGTCAACGATGTGGAGGGCTGCGATTTCGGCATCAACTTCATCCCGCACACCAAGGAGGTGACCACCTGGGGTGATGTGAAGCTGGGCGATCAGGTGAACCTCGAAATCGACACCCTGGCCCGCTATGTGGCGCGGCTGGCAGAGGCCGGGTCATGAGCGGAGCTGGTATCGCCGGGATTGGCCACAACAACGGCCCCAGCATGGAGGCCGGGCGCGCCTGGCGCATTCATGCCTGGAAGAAGGCTCAGAAACGTCTGATGCCAAATACAATCCCGAAGCTGGTGCTGCAGATGCGGATCAAACGGGCGGCAGAGCTGGGGATGGATTACAAGACCTATGCCCGCGTTCGGCAGACCTCGGGACAGGACGTCACGGGGCTGCTATTTTCCTCCAACGCGCTGCGCATCATCGCCTATGGCGCCCATATGCCCGCGGTCGAGCGGCGCGCACTGGAGGCGGTGAGGAACTCCAGCAAGCTGGCGCTGGTGCACAGGCCGAACACCCCCGAGGCTGTTCTGAGCGCGCACCCGGTGCTGGATGCGGCGGGCGCGGCTCCGAAGTTCAACGAAAGCTGGTCCGAAATGCGCGCCCGTGTGCAGGATCTGATCCGCAGTCAGGGCCTGCCGGGGGCTGCGGTCGTGGTGATCGGCGACGCTCCCCTTGAAAGCGAATGGAGCACAGCCGTCGGCGCCGCTGCCTATCTTTCTTCGGGTGAGTATTTCCGCCATCACACCCTCTGAAGCGGTTCCCTTGCGCTCGGCGGGGTGCTCCCGCCCCCTGAGTCAGCATCGAAAATGCAGCCTCAAGGCGTTGGCCGGGCGCGCCGCTGGCGCGGCGCGGATCACCACATGTCGCCGACGGTATAGCCCATGGGAAAAGGATCGCTTGGATCCAGCGTGTAGCTGGAGAGGCCGTAGATCCAGCCCTTACCGGATAGCGTGGGAACGATGGCCGGGTAGGGGCCGACCTTGGTTTCCTCGACAATGCGACCGGTGAAGGTGGTGCCCAACGGGCCTGCATTCACATAGTCCTGCCCCAGGCCAAGCTGCCCCTTTACATGCAGGACCGCCATCTTGGCACAGGTGCCGGTGCCGCAGGGGGAGCGGTCTAGGATGCCGCTGGCGTCTTGCGGGCGGTCGGGGTCAAAGGGGCCGGTGGAGATCGTAATGGCACCGCGTCCGTCGGTGCCATCGGCAATCGGCGCGCCCCAGAGGTTGGTGATCGTAGGGCCGGTGATTTCGGGATTGTCAGGGTGGGCGACGGGCAGCTGTTCGACCGTGGCGTGGCGGATGGCTTCACTGACGCGGGTGATCTCCTTGCCGTTCTCTGCCGCGAGATCCACACCCAACTGGTCTGCATCGGCCAGCACGAAGAACATTCCGCCCCAGGCCACATCGACAGTGATGGTGCCCAGCCCCGCGACCTCGACCTTTGCGTCCAGCTGCACGGCGAAGGCGGGCACGTTGCGAAAGCTGACACGTGTGACCTTGCCGTCCCGGCAGTCGGCCCGCACCCGGATCAACCCGGCGGGTGCCTCCAGTGTCAGCTCGGTCACCGGTTCCACCATCGGCAGGATCCCACTCTCAAGCAGCACCGTCACCACGCAGATGGTGTTGGAGCCGGACATGGGCGGGTATTCGGTCTGCTCGAAGATGATGAAGCCCGCGTCGGCCTCTGGGTGGCAGGGCGGCACGATCGCATTGCCGCACAGACCCGGATTGCCGCGTGGCTCGCGCAGCATCATCAGACGGATCTCATCGTGATTGGCGGCCATGTCCTGCATTTTCTCAAACACGCTGGCACCCTTCAGCAGCGGCATGCCGCCGGTGATCACACGGCCGGGTTCGCCCTCGGCGTGGGCCTCATAGGCTTGCAGAATACGGGAGGCGCGCATGGGCTTGGCTTTCACTGTTGATCCGATGCCGGAAGGCTAGCAGCCCTTTGCGCATCTGCAAACGTCGCGTCTCCGATTTCAAGAGAGCCAACCGGGCTGGCCTTTGACGCGCACCTGGGCTATCCCGACTGGCAACGCGGCAGCGCCATTCCAGGGCCTGCGATAAGGATCATGAAAGGCCATGACATGAGCTTTGAAACACCGGGGCCGGTCGAGGCCCGCCTGCGCGATGCGATCAGCCCGATCGAAGAGATCATCGAAGAGGCCCGCCAGGGACGCATGTTCATCCTCGTGGATCATGAGGACCGTGAAAACGAGGGCGATCTTGTGATTCCGGCCCAATTCGCCGATGCCGATGCCATCAACTTCATGGCGACCCACGGGCGCGGGCTGATCTGCCTGCCGATGACCGCAGAGCGGATCGACAGCCTTGGTCTGCCGATGATGGCAGTGAACAACTCTTCGCGGCATGAGACCGCCTTTACTGTCTCGATCGAGGCGCGCGAAGGGGTGTCGACCGGCATCTCTGCCGCTGACCGGGCTCTGACCGTGGCAACTGCGATTGACGAGCAGAACACCATGGCTGCTATCGCAACCCCCGGCCATGTCTTCCCGCTGCGCGCAAAACGGGGCGGCGTCTTGGTGCGTGCGGGTCACACGGAGGCGGCAGTCGATATCTCGCGCCTTGCGGGGCTGCATCCTTCGGGCGTGATCTGCGAGATCATGAAGGAAGACGGCACCATGGCGCGCCTGCCGGATCTGGTGGAGTTTGCCGCCAAGCACGGCCAGAAGATTGGCACCATCAGCGACTTGATCGCCTACCGTGCGCGCAACGACAATCTGGTGACGGAAACCTCGCGCGAGACGGTCACCTCCGAGTTCGGCGGTGACTGGGAGATGCGCTTGTTCACCGATCAGACCCACGGGGTTGAACATGTGGTGATGATCAAGGGCGATATCACCACGCCCGAGCCGGTTCTGGCCCGCACCCATGCGCTGCATGAGGCGACCGACATTCTGGGCCTCGGCCCGAAATCCGCCCGCCAGCTGCCCCGCGCGATGGAGATCATCGCCGCCGAGGGGCGCGGTGTCGTGACCCTGTTCCGCCAGCCGCGAAATGCGCTATATGCCTATGAGGACGACGGATCGCGCACAGTGACGATCAAGCAGACCGGGATCGGCGCGCAGATCCTGTCGAACCTGGGCCTGAAGGATTTGATCCTGCTGACGGATTCGCCCTCCACTAAATATGTGGGCCTTGATGCCTATGGGCTGTCGATTGTCGGCACCCGTCCCATTCTGAAGGAAGAGTGATATGGCCGGACACGAAAGCCACTACATCCTGCCGCGTCCCAGCTTTGACAAGCCGGTCAAGCTGCTGATCGTGGTTGCGCCGTACTACAAAGACATTGCCGACAACCTGGTCGCAGGTGCCAAGGCCGAGATCGAGGCCGTGGGCGGTGCCTGGGATCTGGTCGAGGTGCCCGGCGCGCTGGAGGTGCCGACGGCGATCTCGATTGCGGACCGGACCTCGAACTTTGACGGCTATGTGGCGCTGGGCTGCGTGATCCGGGGCGAGACCACCCATTACGACACGGTCTGCAACGACAGCAGTCGCGCGATCCAGCTGATGGGGTTGCAGGGCCTGTGCATCGGCAACGGCATCCTGACGGTGGAAAACCGTTCCCAGGCCGAGGTGCGCGCGGACCCGGCGGATCAGAACAAGGGGGGCGGCGCTGCTGCTGCGGCCTTGCATCTGATCGCACTGACGCGTAAGTGGGGCGCCCAGACCAAGGGAGTCGGCTTCAAGGCGCCTTCCGACGCCATCCAACTGGCTGGCAAAGATCTGGCCAGCATAGATAACGGACCCACCACAGCATGAGCACCTCAGGCGGCGCCCGCAAGGGCAATGGCAAGACCCAGATGAAATCGGCAGCGCGGCTTTTTGCGGTGCAGGCGCTGTTCCAGATGGAGCAGAGCGGTCAGACCTTTGACCAGGTGATCGTTGAATTCGAGGATCATCGCTTTGGCGCCGTCTATGAAGGGGATGAATACGCCGAAGGCGACACCAAGCTTTTCCGCAAGCTGGTTGAAGAGGCGGTCAACTATCAGGCGAAGATCGACCAGATGACCGATCGTGCGCTGGTGGCGAAATGGCCGATTGCACGGATTGACCCCACCTTGAGGGCTCTGTTCCGCGCGGCTGGCGCTGAGCTGATTGAGGCCGAAACGCCTGTCAAAGTGGTTATCAACGAGTTTGTTGATGTGGCCTTCGCGTTCTTCCCTGAGGGCAAGGAGCCCAAATTCGTGAATGCTGTGCTGGACCACATGGCTCGCGAGGCACGCCCCGACGCCTTCTGATCTGCGAACGGCAAAAGGGTTTCCCCTTATGCTCGCAAAAGACGTGCTTCGGCGCGTCTTTTTTGCTTTTTCAGGCGCAGTTTCCCCAATGGGTGCAGGGCAGGCAGGTCAAATTCTGCCGATTGCATGTATTTTCTATTTATTATGCTGGACCGCATTCTTCTGAGTGTTACCATCCAACTTGTATCAACTGGAGGGTTTCCGATGCCAAAGCTCGTTCGTCTCTATATTCGCAATGTGGCCTTGGGCTTTGCGATTGCGGCGATCTTTGTCGGGCTGCTTCTGTGGTTCAACGTGATGAACCTCTGGGGTCTGGTCAGCACCTCTGACGTGGGTCTTTTGGCAGTCGGTATCCTTTGGTTCATGAACGGCATCGTATTTGCCGGGGTGCAATTTGCCTTTGCGGTGATGTCCCTGGCCGAGAAGAAAGGCGGACCGCGCGGCGGAACGCCGGTTTCTCATCACCTGGAACCTATCCGCGTCGAAGCCAAAGCCGAGGCAGTGCGCGAGCGCCAGGTTCGGCTGAAGCGCTGAGCAAACCCGTCAGTTGAGCTATGCCGTCGGTCAGATGCCCGGTGGGTGGGACGATGGTTTTGGTCCTACCTTCAGGTGTGCGTGAAGGTTTCGGCTGGGGCGAGACGCGCTGGGTGGTCAGCCTTGGTGGGGCCGCATCATAGCCTCAATACACCAGTGAACAGCCTGCGCAGGTTTTAGCCGGTCGAAGTTTCTGTGCCTGATCCACATCAATGATAAACTCTGTATTCGGGATATGTGTGCCCTGACCCGTTCAAGACAATCAAAGAGGCTTCACATGTTCCGTCTGGCATTCATCCTGCATTTGTTCATCGGCTCTACGCTGGCAGGAAGCGCTGTTATTGCGGCGCTGGTTTTGGGGCAAGATAGCTTGCAACCAATTCTAATTGCCGCGGCCGTTGGTTTTCTGACCGCTTTTCCAGTGACTTGGCTAGTGGCGCGCAGGCTGTACAGTCATCGCTGACCGTCTGGCGGTTACAGCTTTTTCTGTATGTCCGTGGCCGCCTGTTCGATGGCCGTGCCTGCTTTGTTGATGTCACGACCTGCCCCTTTGGCGGTCTCGCAGGCTGTCAGTCCCATCAAGGCGATCCCTGTCAGGATGTACTTTAGCATTCTGGTCTCCGTTATGCGTCACTTCGGTCCCTTTGGGATGCATCTAGCATTGGTTCGGCCTTGCAGCCAGAGGTAAGGTGGCGAGCGCTACGCCTCACCATTTCCTGCGAGTTTATTGACCAAGGTCAAAGCACTATCGTCACCTTTGGGAGAGAACCCGCTGGAAAACTGGTTTCGGGAGGAAAAGACAGATGACGTTTGAAAATCGAAAACAAACCCTTGAGGCGCGCCGGACGGCCCTGACAGCACATCTTGTTGAGGTCGAGCATGAGTTGGATGCACCAATGCCAAAAGACTGGGAAGATCGCTCATCCGAGCGTCAAGGTGACGAGGTCCTGGAGCGACTCGGTCAGGCCGAGCTGGATGAACTGCGCCAGATTGATGCGGCTCTGGGCCGCTTGGAAGATGGATCCTATGGCTACTGCCAGATTTGCGGTGAAGCCATCTCCAGCGAGCGTCTGGACCTCATACCCGCAACACCCTTTTGCAAAAAATGCGCCAGATAGCGACCGAAGGCGAGGCTAATGCTACGGCTTGCCCGCCTGTCGCGCATAAAGAAAAAATCATGCCGGGTATTCTGTTGCGGCTTTGGGCCGTGTTGCGGTTAACGCATTTGTACGGTGCGCGCCGTGCGTACTGGCTATTCGCCGCGTTTCAGGGGGATAAAGGGTCATGAGCAGCGAACTCGACAGGCTTTGAGTAAAAGAATTCGACGCTTCCAGGCATCTATGGCGCAATTTCGCACAGCCACCGTTGCCGAGGGTTTCGCGATGTGGCACAACCTGTCTCAAATGACTGAACAGACGAGTTTAGCACATGACTGACTTCGCCGAACGTCGCCGGATGATGGTGGACACTCAGGTCCGCCCCTCGGATGTGACGAAATATCCAATTATCGAAGCGATGCTGGCGGTTCCGCGCGAAAGCTTTGTTCCCGACGCACAGCGGGAAGCGGCCTATGCAGACCAGAATCTGGATCTGGGGCAGGGGCGTGTTCTTTTGGAACCGCGCACCCTTGCGAAAATCCTGGACGCACTTGATATCCAGAGCGACGAACTGGTGCTCGATGTGGGCTGCGCGCTTGGCTATTCGACGGCCGTCGTGGCACGCGTTGCCCAGATGGTGATCGGCGTTGAAGAGGACGAAGAAATGGGCGCGGATGCTCAGGCACAGCTGTCGGATGCCGGTGCCGACAACGCCATCGTCCACGTAGGTACCTTGTCAGAGGGCGCAGCAGAGCATGGTCCCTATGACGTGATCATAATCGAGGGGGGAGCCGAGGATGTCCCGTCCACGCTGCTCGACCAACTTCGTGAAGGCGGACGTGTCGCGGTCATTTTCATGAGCGGTGCGCTCGGAGAGGTGAAAATCGGCTACAAGACGGCTGGCCAGCTGTCCTGGCGGTTTGAGTTCAACGCAGGTGCACCGGTTCTACCCGGTTTTGCCGCGGCGCGGAAATTTGCGCTCTGAGCTCTTTGAAAGGAACAGAACTGCGCTCCCAGAACAGGAGCGCAGACATAATTTGAACACCCCGCGGCTGGCGGCGCGGCAAACGACAAGGCAACCGATGCGAAAGATTTCCCCGGTGAAGTTTCTGAAAACGTTTGTTTGTGCTGGCGCGATGATGGTGGCCCTATCGACGCCGCAGGCTGCAAAAGCTGACAACCTCTCCGACGCGATGATCGGAGCTTACAAGACCAGCGGTCTTCTGGAGCAGAACCGCGCGCTGTTGCGGGCCACCGACGAAAGTGTTGCCGTTGCCGTTGCCAGGTTGCGTCCGATTGTAGATTTCGCCGTGACGGCCAGCCACCGGTACAACCGTGGCCCGACGACGTTTGGGTTTTCGGACACCGACACCAACACTCTTGAGGCCGGTGTCAGTTTGGAATGGCTACTGTATGATGGTGGCGCCTCGCGGCTGAGCCAGCTTGCGGCGCAAGAAACGGTTCTCTCCACGCGTCAAAGCCTTCTGGATATCGAACAACAGGTTCTGTTTTCGGCAGTCCAGGCCTATGTGAATGTGCTTTTGCAGCAGGACACTGTGCGGCTGCGCAGCAATAACCTGCGTCTGTTGCGCGAAGAACTGCGTGCCGCACAGGACCGTTTCGAAGTGGGCGAAGTGACCCGCACCGACGTTGCCCTTGCCGAAAGCCGCGTGGCCGGTGCTCGTGCCAATCTGACCCAGAGCCAGGGTGACCTTCTGGAAGCCAAGGCCACCTATCAGCAGGTTGTTGGATCTCCGATCAATGTGGTTGCGGGGCAGCCGCCCCTGCCGCAACGAGTAGCGTCGCTCCAGGCTGCTGAGTCGGTTGCGATGCGAAATCACCCCAGTCTGTTGGCACGGCAACATGCGGTGAAGGCGGCTGAACACACGGCGGCGAGCACGGCGAAGAACCTGGGTCCTAGCCTGCGGCTGCGAGCGGACGCCGGCCACTCCATCAACCTTGATGGGGGCCGCGATTCCGACACTTCGGGCGTCAGCCTCGTGCTCTCTCAGCGGCTTTATGGCGGCGGCAGCCTTGCAGCAGCCCGGCGGGCTGATGTTGCGCGCCTCGACGCTGAAAAGGGCGCCCTCATTTCGACACAGCGTTCTGTATCCCAGGCCGTGGCTGCGGCCTATGTGTCGCTTGAGGCGGCGCGTGCAAGCCTTGTGTCATCCGGCGAGCAGGTGCGTGCGGCGCAAGTGGCCTTTGACGGTATCCGTGAAGAAGCAACTTTGGGCGCCCGCACCACGCTGGACGTTCTGCAGGCCGAGCAGGAGCTATTGAACGCGCAGACCGCTCGAGTACAGGCCCGCGCCAATCAGGCGCTAGCGGCATATCAGTTGCTGCAGGCGCAGGGCCTCCTTACGGCCGAACATCTGGGCCTTGCGGTAGAGATCTACGACCCGACTCTCTACTATAATCTGGTAAAAGATGCCCCGGCCAATGTCAGCCAACGTAGCAAGGATCTTGACCGGGTCATGAAGGCGCTTGGTCGGAACTGACACAGTCTGTGAGACCGTAAAAACTGAAAATTTACCGTAATTGTTGTGTGGCCACCCTTTGGCGGCTACACTTTGGCCATTGGCAAGAGTGGTGTTGAAAAGACATGTCAGAACCCGTGACGCAGGCTGAAATCGAAGATGTGCTGTCCTCAATCCGCCGTCTGGTGAGCGAGGAGGCACGGGACGCGCAGGGCGAGAACCAAAGCCCCCGGCCTGAGAGCGCCTCAGCGTCCTCTGATGTGGCGACTGAGACTCGAGGCACCCCGCGCCTTGTTTTGACCCCTGCGTTACGCATTCCGGAAACCGGTGACCGAGGCGAGGAGAGCCTGAAAGAGGACGACTCAAAAGCTGCGGACGGGGTGTCAGAGCGCGCACAGATGGCAGGCCTCGCTGACGCGCCGTCGCAGCCCGCCGCAGAAGATCTTGCAAGTGATTTCTCGGATCCTGATGCCACGATCGAGCTGGAGCCGGGCGACACCGCGGAACACTCTTCAAAGAGCGCTGCGGAGGAAGCCCCTTGGAAAGACCCTTGGGCCACGCTCTATCAGGCGGCTGGAGTGCCTGGAGCTGAAGGCGAAGAGGCTGAGGACACCACGGCGACTGAGGTACCGGAGCCGGTCTTGCAGGCTTCGGAGCGGGTTTCTGCGGTTGTGCAGAAGATCACCGAGCTTGAAGCGAAGGTCGCGCAATCCAAACAGCAGTGGGAACCCGACGGCCTGTCAAGCGATCCCTATGCAGGCACCAATATCCAGACGCTGCACTGGGAGGACCATGTCGAGGAGGAGACCGAGACGGTAAATAGCGGTGCGTCCTCGGCGGAAGATTCGGGTCAGGATACGCTTGATGCGGATGCGACTTTTGCTGCCACAGACACGGAGGCGCGCGCTGGCTTCGCAGATGCGGAGCCTTTGGCGGGTGATGATCAGGAAATGGCCCGCACCATCGCGGAGGAGGCCGTGGCTGAGGAAGCCTTTGACGCTGTGTTTGGAGATGATGCCTTCATAGATGAGGACAGTCTTCGGGAACTGGTGGCCGAGATCGTTCGGGAAGAGCTGCAAGGCGCGCTTGGGGAACGTATTACCCGCAATGTGCGCAAACTGGTTCGGCGTGAAATCCACCGGGCACTGGCCGCTCAGGACTTGCTCTGAGGGCGGCGGTCATCCTGGACACGTGCAAGCAGTTGTCTGATGGCAGGCCCAACTAAAACTGGTCTGGTTTCAACGGTGATGCCGATTCGGCCTGGGTGTGGTTTCTAGACCGGATCAGGTGTTGTTCACCCCCCCTTTTTCCCGTTGGGTGTGGCGCCGCGCGCTGCGCGGCGGTCTGCGCCATGGCGTTAACCTGGAGCCTGAATCTCTTGCGACAAGGCAAGGAGTTGATCTAGGTCCATGTAGGTTTCGAGATGCGCGGCCAGATCATCAAGCGCTGCATCCACGCCGGCCTCGTAAGATGTCCGGCTTTCATGGCCAAGATCAGCGAGGAAGGCAGCGCGAAAGACGTCGGAGCTGAACAACCCATGCAGATAGGAGCCGCGCACGCGCCCGTTGGCAGATGAGGCCCCTTCTGGCCGACCTTCAACGCTCAGCCAGGCCCGCGCGCAATCGGGCCCCGTGGTGCGCCCCATGTGGATCTCATAACCCGAGACGGGCAGGGCGCCCTCGATGGTGCGGGCCTCGGTCAGGGTGACGCGCTTGTCGCCCTGCATGGTGGTTTCCACATCCAGCAGCCCAAGCCCCGCAACCTTGCCGGGGCGGCCGTCCACGCCTTCGGGGTCGTCGATGGTCTGGCCCAGCATCTGATAGCCGCCGCACAGCCCCAGCACATGGCCGCCGCGCCGGTGGTGGGCGAGGATGTCGATGTCCCAGCCCTGGGCCCGCAGATAGTTGAGATCGCCAATGGTGGATTTGCTGCCGGGTATGAGTACCAAGTCGGCATCGCCCGGAAGTGCCCGACCGGGGGGGATAATCTCGACGGAGACATCCGGTTCCGAGGCCAGCGGATCGAGATCATCGAAATTGGCCATCCGCTCCAGTTGGGGGACCACCACCTTGCAGGCGCCTCCCTTGCGGGAGGCAATATCCATCATGTCTTCGGCGGGGAGTTTCCAGGCATCCCAGAACCATGGGATGACACCAAGTGAAGGCCAGCCAGTGCGTTCGACGATATCATCGCGCCCGCCGTCAAAAAGGCTCAGATCGCCGCGAAACCGATTTACGGCAAAGCCGACGATGCGCTCTAGGTCCTGCGCATCAAGCACGGCCTTTGTACCGACAATCTGGGCGATGACGCCACCCCGGTGGATGTCGCCGACCAGCACCACGGGTACGTTTGCCGCGCAGGCAAACCCCATATTGGCGATGTCGCCCTTGCGCAGGTTGGTTTCTGCCGGTGAGCCTGCACCTTCGATCAGGACCAGATCAGCACTTTCTGCGAGGCGGTGGTAGCTCTCAAGCGCGGCTTCCAGAAGACCTGATTTGTCCCGCATGAAAGATCCCGCCGCGCGGGTACCCCGCCGCTTCCCTTGTACGATCACCTGGGCGCCTGTATCCGTCTCGGGCTTCAGGAGCACGGGGTTCATGTCTGTATGCGGGGCACGCATGGCAGCGCGCGCTTGCAGGGCCTGTGCGCGGCCGATCTCTCCCCCTTCGGGGGTGACGGCGGCGTTGTTGGACATGTTCTGCGGCTTGAAAGGCGCCACCCGCAGCCCGCGCCGGGTAAAGGCGCGCGCCAGTCCCGCCACCAACAGGGATTTGCCGACGTTGCTGCCGGTGCCTTGAATCATAAGTGCCCTTGCGGTCATGCGCTGTGCCCTGCTGTTCCCTCTGCTTCGCGCAGACAGTTGCAATGGGGGCGGGCAGAGGTCAACGGCAATCGCAGGGTTTGCCGGATAGGATGGGGGCATGCCTCAGGGGCGTGCATCGGCCGGTGCACAGGGGGTGTACAGGAGGTGTACGGATGGCACCGGCAGAAAACCGGGTTCCGAAAAAGAAAAACGCGCCCCCCAGGACGCGCTTTTCTGTAAGTAATTCGGCGATTTGGATCAGGCAGCCTCGGCCTGAGCGGCATTGCGGCGCTCACTTTCCTCGCGCGACAGCGCGACAGAGGTACGCACACCACGTCCGACGAATTCCATCAGGCCGGCGACCACGCGTTCGTTCGGGTCAATCCCGGCGCAGGACAGAACCTCACGTCCGTCACGCGACCGTGCCCAGCGGGCGATCTGCTCGGGGCCGTTTCCATACTTCTTGTCGTCGGCGATGGCATCATCCAGCGCTGCCAGGACCACGGCCGCAAAAAGCTTGCGTGCGCGGTTGCCCTGTTCGTTGTTGTAAGCGGTGCCGTCAACGAAATCTCGCATCCCGTTTCCTTTGTTGTTCTTGCTATTGCAATTTCGGCGTGACGCTCCTTATGACGGAAGTGTGACGATTCGGGTAGCCCACAAATGCATAGCTTTCATGCAAATTGCGCATAGCTTTCCGGTCTTGCACACGACATATCGTTGTCTTGCCAGCCTACTCATCGCCAGATATAGGGGCGGTTAAGAGTTCATCAACCACCCGAGAGGGAATTTTCCGATGCCCAAGATCAACGGTAACGAAATCCGCCCTGGCAATGTTCTGGAGCATAATGGCGGTCTGTGGGCCGCTGTGAAGGTCGATCACGTGAAACCCGGCAAGGGCGGCGCCTTTGCTCAGGTCGAAATGCGCAACCTGCGTAACGGCTCCAAGTTGAACGAACGCTTCCGCAGCGCTGACAAGGTCGAACGCGTGCGCCTGGAGCAGAAGGACCAGCAGTTCCTTTATGAAAGCGACGGCATGCTGGTCTTCATGGATACGGAAACCTACGAGCAGATCGAACTGCCTGCGGATCTGCTGGGCGATCGCCGTCCCTTCCTGCAGGACGGCATGACCATCGTTGTCGAGTTCTACGAAGCCGAGGCCCTGAATGCGACGCTGCCGCAAAAAGTCACCTGCAAGATCGTCGAGACCGAGCCGGTGGTCAAAGGCCAGACGGCTGCAAACTCCTTCAAGCCGGCCATTCTGGACAACGGGGTCAAGGTCATGGTGCCGCCCTTCGTTGGTCAGGACGAGATGATCGTGGTGAACACCGAAACCATGGAATACTCCGAACGCGCCTGATACGCGAGCGTCGGCCCGTCCCAGCACCCCGTGCGAGCCTCGCGCGGGGTTTTCATGTTCAGTCGAGCGACAGGCTGAATCCGCAGCTGTCCATCATCTTTCCATATGCCGCCGTGAACCCGGCAAGGGACGCAGTGTAAAGCGTGCGTCCACCGGTTCGGAACTCCATAACGCTGCCGCGTTTCATGGCCTGCAGTGTTGGCAGATTGTCGGCAAGGTTAAGCGCGGCATATGCCTCGAACAGCCCTTCTTCGGTGAGCCAGGACTGTGCGGTTGTAGAAAATACCGCCCCAGTGTCGATGACGAAGCGTACCGGTTGCCCGTCCTGCATCAGGGTTGGAAAATGGCGTGGCGCCCGTTCGGTGATGCTTGGGTAAGGATAGAAATCCGGCGGCCCCGCATCGCCATTTGAAATCTCGATGCTGATCACAGGATCTCCATCGCCGCCGGTCCGGGCACTGCAGGTGCGCCGCAGGTCCTCTCCGGTGTCGACCTCTTCGACCCAGACCCGCCAATCCTTGTATTCCCAATAGTATTGCGCTGCGGTCGGCAGAGGCAGGCAGGCAACGACAAAAGCAAACAGGGCACGCATCGGGCTTCCTTTCATGGTGCAGTCGCGCGGCTCACGCGTGTTCCAGCAGGTTTATCTGGTGCAGGTTAAGGTCTGATTGTCCGCTTCGAGCCTAAACGCGGCGTGCAAGGTCGGTCGAGTGAAAGCTGCGCGCGGCTCGACTAGCCGTCCCAGCCTATTTTTGCATCTGCGGCGTGCAGGGTTTTACCCTTGGCGCGATCATATCGCAGATAGGCAATTGCACGGTCATCTTGCTGTGAGAAAAGGGTGCCGACGCTCTTGCCGTCTGCCGTGATCTCGGTGCCGACCGGGGCTGAGCCTTCGATAGAAACCAACTGCAGCCCCTTGCGCAGCTCCGTCTTGTGTTTCATGCGCGCAGTTACCTCCTGACCCACGTAGCAGCCTTTTCGGAAATCGACGCCATTAAGCGCCTCGAAACCTGCTTCAAGGATGTAGCTGTCGGGGGTCAGCTCGATACCGCTTTCGGGGATGCAATGGGCGATGCGCAAAGCCTCCCAATCGCTGCCATCATCGCCGCCTTCTTCACCATAAAGTCGCCAGCCCATGTCAGGGTGGCGGGGGTCGGTGAAGGCGCCTTGCGGGGCCTCGCCAGTGCCCCGCCGCACCTGAATGTCGGTTTTTTCAATCTGTACATCGGCGCGGAGGCGATACATGCTCAGCCGTTTCAAAAGGCCATCCGCAAGGTCTGCCGCCACATCAATCAGAATATCTTCCCCTTCAGGAATCAGAAAGAAATCCGCTAGGTATTTTCCCTGTGGCGTTAGAAGCGCGGCATAGACCAAGCCGCCCTGATCCAGCTTTTGCACATCGTTGGTGACCAGACCCTGCAGAAAATCACGGGCATCCGGGCCGGTCAGGGAAAGAATTGTGCGGGCGCTCATGTCTGTTCTCCTTTGGTACGGCAGGCATGCGATTGGACGTATTCTTGACCACGAAAGCCATATAGGCCTGCCCGTGATATAGGCCGGTGATATAGGAATGTCTGCCAAGTTGAACAGGAATTTGCCATGCCCGCTCCGATCAGCGTCGTGATCCCGACAGTTAACAGCGCTTCCGAGTTGCCGGGCTGCCTTGAGGCGCTCATGGAAGGTCTGTCCGCAGGGCTGATCCGTGAGTTGATCGTAACCGACGGCGGATCGGCAGACCAGACCTGTCTCATCGCCGACGAAGCCGGAGCAGAGGTGGTGAGCGGCGCACCCTCCCGCGGCGGCCAGTTGCAGCGAGGATGCAAGGCCGCTCGGGGAGAGTGGCTGCTCATCCTGCATGCAGACACCCGCTTGTCACAGGGCTGGAGCGAGGTTGTGGAGGCCCACATCGAGGCGGGGCGGGGCAGGCCTGCCCATTTCCGTCTAGCGTTTCGCGCTGCGGGGGCAGGGGCCCTGTGGGTCGCCGGGTGGGCCAACATGAGGTCACGTCTGTTCGGGCTGCCGTACGGAGATCAGGGCCTTTTGATCCGCCGCTCTGACTATGAGGCGGCGGGCGGTTATCCCGACCAGCCGCTGATGGAGGATGTCGCCTTGGTGCGGCGCCTGAAGGGGCTTGTGGCGCTATCTGCCTTGGCGAATACCTCGGCCGACCGGTACCTGCGTCAGGGCTGGCTGCGCCGCGGCGCAGCCAATCTGTTCATCCTGGCAAGATACGCCTGTGGAACCAGTCCTGAAAAACTGGCGAAGGCCTACCGGAAGGCGCCTAGCCCAAAAGACGGCTGAGGAGACGCCGCAGGGCTCCTTTTCGCTCCTGCTCGGTCGCATTCTGTGCGGGCAACTGAGCTTCCACCCCTTCGCGGTCCACAAGGGTTTTGCCCTCCTTGAACTGCAAGCGGTAGAGATCTGCATAGATGCCGCCGCGCTCCAACAGCTCTTCATGGGTGCCCTGATCCATGACCTCACCCCGTTCCATAACGACGATCTTGTCTGCGTTGCGAATGGTGGACAGGCGGTGCGCGATCACAAGGGTGGTCCGCCCGCCGGACAAGCGGTCTAGCGCCTGCTGGACGACTTTTTCGGATTGTGCATCCAACGCCGAGGTTGCCTCATCCAGCAACAGGATGGGGGTATCCCGCAACAGCGCACGGGCAATGACAACCCGCTGGCGCTGACCGCCTGACAGGGCCGATCCGCGCGGGCCAACCAATGTGTCCAGACCGTTGGCCAGTTTGGGCAGGAAGTCGGAGACATGGGCGGCGTCCAGCACCTCTTTCAGGCGCTCTTCGCTGACATCGGTACGGCCCAGAAGGATATTTTCGCGCAGGGTCTCGTCAAACAGCAGCGCCTCTTGCGAGACTACAGAAAACAGGCCCCGCAAGTCTTCGAAGGCAAGGTCAGCCACAGCGGCCCCGCCGATGGTGATTTGGCCTGACTGCGGGTCGACAAGACGGGTGAGCAAGTTAAAAATCGTCGACTTGCCAGCGCCCGATGCACCGACCAGTGCTGTGGTCTTGCCCGCTTCGGCGACCAAGGACAGGTCTTTGAGGATCTGCGCTTCACCGTAGTTCAAGCTGACATGGTCAAGGCGCACCTCGGGAAGGCCTTTGGGCGGGGTCTCCGGCGTGGCAGGGGGCAGCAGCTTGATCGGCGTATCCATCAGCTCCTTGATACGCTCCATCGATGCAGCAGCGCTTTGCCAGATCCCGCTGATAGCGGCAAGGCGGCGCATCGGATCAAAGGCAAGGCCGATGGCGGTAAAGAAGCTCATGAACTCGCCTACGGTCTTTTCGCCAGTGATGATCTCCTGACCGCCATAAAGAACAACGCCCATCACGCCGAGGCCGGCCATGACATCGATCATACCGGTGATCGAGGCGGTGCCGAAAGACGCACGCACTTCGGAGCGCACAAACTGATCCATGTGCGAGCCGAAGCGATCAGCCTGATAGCGCTCAAGGCTGTTGAGTTTGATCGGTACGATGCCGTGAAAGATCTCATCTAGACGCGTGGCCAGTGTGGCGCCCAGATCGCGTGCCGCAGCGGCCTTTTTGCGGACATAGCGTTGCAGCGCTGAGATCGGCAACAGCAGGAGCGGCAGGCCGATCAGCATGATGATCGTCCAGCGCCAGTCAACGCTGATGGCGACGCCAAGGACGGCGATCATCTGGGCCATGTCGCGCCCGGCTCCGGTGACAACCGCTTGCCAGACCATGCTGATTGCGCCCACATCACTTTGTACGCGTTGGATCAGAAAGCCGGGCGGATGCACCTGGTGAAAGGCCGGGTCCTGCCGGATCAGATGCGCCAGCATGTCCTTGCGCATATGCGCAGCAGAGGTTTGTGAGATCTTCGACAGGATCACTTTTTGGCAGACACTGGTGATCCCGCGGACGGTGAAGATGATCAGAAAGGCAAGGCTGACCCAGAACAATGCATCGCTATTTCCGGCCACAAACACCAGATCGAACATAGGCTGCATCATGTAGCTCAGCGCGCCTACCGTGCCGCCTTCGAGCAGCATGAAGATGACGGCGATGCCCAAAAGGCCCATGTAGTGGCGCAGATAGCCGCGCCACAGCCAGACAATCAACTCACGCGAGGAGGTGTGTTCTTTCTTCATGCAGGGAGGTTCCGGCTATAGTGACTGCTGGGTGTTTGCGAACCGGATTCGATTTCCGGAATTGACCTTCCATAACCGAATTGTAGGGTGACAGCAATTTTGAGAGGAGGCCGACCGTCATGCGGCCTCGATTTGCAAGGATACCACGACATGAGCGGCACTGACCTTTCCAAGGGCACTCTGGCTGGGGGGCGACCCTATTTGGCGATCCCTGGCCCTTCGGTGATACCGGACCGCGTTCTGCAAGCGATGCACCGCCCGTCGCCGAATATCTACGCAGGTGAACTGGTAGAAATGACCGCGACACTGATCCCGGATTTGCGCAAAGTGGCACGCACGGCCCATCACGCGGCGATCTATATATCGAACGGCCACGGCGCCTGGGAGGCGGCTCTGTCGAATACGTTGGCGCCGGGCGACAAGGTGTTGGTGCCTTCATCCGGGCGCTTTGCCATCGGTTGGTCGGAAATGGCCGAGGGGCTGGGCCTCGAAGTTGAGGTCATTGACTTTGGCAACCATGCCCCTTGGGACTTGCCGCGGATTGCAGAGCGCCTGAAAGCGGACGATGGCCACCAGATCAAGGCAGTGCTGGCAGTGCATGTGGATACCTCCAGCTCGATCCGCAATGATGTGCCCGGACTGCGTGCTGCCCTTGATGAGGTTGATCATCCGGCCCTCTTGATGGCGGATTGCATCGCGTCCCTTGGCTGTGACCGGTTTGAGATGGACGAATGGGGTGTCGATGTCATGGTGACGGGCAGCCAGAAGGGCCTGATGGTGCCGGCGGGCGTGTCATTTGTATTCTTCAACAACAAGGCGGCAGAGGTGCGGGCCGCCATGCCGCGGGTCAGCCGCTACTGGGACTGGACACCGCGGGCTAACCCGCAGGAGTTCTACCAGTACTTCGGGGGCACCGCGCCAACGCACCATCTCTACGGGCTGAGGGCTTCGCTGGACATGATCCATGAGGAAGGCGTTGAAAACGTCTGGGCCCGCCATGAACGCCTGGCTCGTGCGATCTGGGCCGCGTGCGAGGCCTGGGGGCAGGAGGGCCCGCTTGAGATGAACGTCACCGACGCGTCCTTGCGTTCGCATGCCGTGACGGCGCTGCGGCTTGGTGGCTCGCGCGCCACTGAGCTGCGTACGTGGCTGGAGCAGACCCTTGGGCTGACGCTCGGGATTGGCCTTGGCATGGCGCCGCCAAACAGCCCCGAATGGCACGGGTTCTTTCGTCTCGGTCACATGGGACATCTGAGTGGCCACATGGTTATGGGCATGCTGGGGAGTATCGAGGCAGGCCTTGGCGCGCTCAAGATCCCGCACGGGGCCGGTGCACTGGATGCTGCCGCAGCCGTGATCGCAGAGGCGGGTACGCCTGCGGCCTGACCGGAGAGGGGATCAGGCTTGGCGTTGTCCGAGCTTGATCTCAAGCCGTGTGATCATGTGGTTGATGAACAGCGCCAGTAGCAGCACCGGCACCATTCCATAAAGAACCCAGATGGCAAAGAAGACCCACATCAGGTTGATGCCGATGAAGCTTAAGGTCGCTTCCAACAGGTCTGGCGCTTTCTTCCGCTCCTCGGAAGGGTCGTCGTGGTAGTCCTTGAACTTTCGCATGGCGCAGCTCCTCGGTCGTTATGGGAGCGAGGTTAAGCAAAAGCGGTGAATTTCAGGTAAAACGCCCGGTTAGACTTCGCGGCCTAGCTGCCCTGCGCCCGCTCCAGTGCGATGGGCAGCGCTTTGGAAAAGGCGTCCAGGTCCTCCGGGCGGCCACAGCTGACGCGAATGCAGCGGTTCTGCGGGGGCGCAAACGGCATGCGCACGAAGACGCCCTGATCCACAAGCCCGTCCAGCACCGCCTTGGCAAAGACACCATCCCGCCCGCAGTCGATGGCGACGAAGTTGGTGGCCGAAGGGAGGGGCTGAAGGCCATTCTCCGTGGCGATTTCGGCGATACGGGCTCGCGCTGTGACAATCTCAGCCTGGATATGAGCCAGCCACTGTTGATCCAGCAGGGCCGCCAGGGCCCCTGCCTGCGCTGCGCGGTTCATACCAAAGTGGTTGCGCACCTTGTTGAAGGCAGAAATTAGCTCTGCTTCGGCCATTGCATAGCCCACGCGGGCGCCCGCCATGCCATAGGCTTTGGAAAACGTGCGCATGCGGATAACGCGGGTGTCGTTGATGTTTACCCGAGCGGCGGTGCCTTCCGGGGCGCATTCCACATAGGCCTCGTCAAGCAAGAGCAGGCAGCCCTCCGGCAGGTGATCCAGAGCGGCAACGATATCGGCGCCTTTGTGCCAGCTTCCCATCGGATTGTCCGGGTTGGCAAGGTACACGAGCTTCGCGCCCACCTCAGTGGCTTTGGCAAATAGCGCTGCCGGGTCTTCGTGGTCGTCCTTATAGGGCACTGTATGGAGCGTGCCGCCAAATCCCGCCACGTGATAGTTGAAGGTCGGATAGGCGCCCAGCGATGTTACAACATGATCGCCAGTCGTGATCAGAAGACGCACAAGATACCCCAGCAGTCCGTCAATCCCTTCGCCCACTATGATGTTTTCGGGCGCGACCCCGTGATGGTCGGCCAGCGCCATCCGCAGATCGTGGCTTTGGGCATCGCCATACTTCCAGATCTCTCCTGCCTCCGCCTGCATCGCCGCAATGGCCTTTGGAGAGGGGCCAAAGACGCTTTCATTGGCGCCAAGGCGCGCGATGAACGGCGCGCCGCGTTCGCGTTCCTGCGTTTCGGGTCCTACGAAAGGCACGGTTGCGGGTAAAGACTGAGCAAGCGGGGTGTAGCGAGGTGTGGTCATGACAGGCAGATAGCGTGAAGCGCCCCTCGTCATCAAGGGGGCTGGTAGGGCTTGCAGGGAGGCCGTGCCCCGCGCAAACTGGCGCTGATTTTAGGGAGTTTCATCAATGCGAATTGGTTTGTCGGTGCTGGCCGTGGGGCTGGCCTATCTGTTGTTCTGGCCGGTGCCGGTGGATCCGGTATCCTATGATCCGCCGAAGGGGCCGGGTTTCACCGGGGATTTCGAGGAAAACAACGCGCTGGAAGTCGCGCAAAAGGTGGTGCTTCCAGATGGTGCCATCGGCCCCGAGGATCTGGCGGTGATGCCGGATGGGGCGGTCTATACAACAGATTTGGCCGGAAACCTTTATCGGATCGACGGCGCGGCACCAGAACTTGTCGAGGCGCTGGGCGGGCGCCCCTTGGGTCTGAAGGCAGGGCCGGATGGTGATCTGTACATCGCCGACAGTTTTCGCGGTATCCTGCGCTGGAGCGGGCCGGGGACGCTGGAAACCCTGGTGAGCGAAATCGACGGGGCGCCTGTGGTCTATGCCAATCAGTTGGATGTTGCCCGTGATGGGACAATATATTTCTCTAACTCCTCGGACCGGTTCGATCCCGAAACCATGGGGGGCACAAAGCCCACATCGGTTCTGACCATTTGGGAGCAGTCCGATACCGGCTATGTTGCGCGCCGGACCCCGGATGGGAAAGTCGAGAAGATCGCGACCGGGTTCGTCTACACCAATGGCGTTGCCCTGTCACCGGATGAGGATTTCCTGTTGATCAATGAAACAGGCCGCGCACGGGTGCATCGTCTGTGGCTCAAAGGGCCGCAGGCTGGCACGCAGGAGCTCTTTCTCGGAAATCTGCCGGGCTATCCCGATAACCTGGAGGCGCAGGGGGATGGCACCTTCTGGCTCGCCTTTGCAAGCCCGCGGGTGCCGTCCGAGGTGCTGATGCCCTATCCCTTCCTGCGCAAGGTGCTTTGGCGGCTTGGGCCAAAGGTGCGACCCGCGCCGATCCACCGCGGGATGGTCATGCAGTTCGATGCGGATGGCACCATCCTGCGCACGTTGCAGGATCCGGCAGGAAGCCTTGGTATCACAACCGGTGCGCGGATCGTGGGGGACCAGCTTTATGTGATGACTTTGGATAGCGATGGATTCGCCCGGATGCCGGTGGCGGAACTCCCTCCCATTCAGCGTTAAGCGGATCTGCCCCGGCGTTAGTCTGGATCACCGCTTCATTCCGGGGCAGTCTGCGGCAAACGGGACTTCAGGAGGGGCCGTAAATGGCACGGGTATCTGTCGAATACAAAGACCACATCGCCCATGTGACGCTGACACGCGCGGACAAGATGAACGCGCTGGACGACGAGATGATCAAGGCGATCATCGCTGCGGCCGAGGAGGTTGCCGCTTCCAAGGCGCGCGCTGTGGTGCTGACGGGAGAGGGAAAGGGGTTCTGCGCCGGACTTGACCTGATGAGCTTTGCTAAGATGGGGCAAATGGACCCCGAAAAGTGGCTGATGGCGCGCAGCCATGGCGATGCAAACGAGGTTCAGGCTGTGGCCATGGCCTGGCGGCAGGTGCCTGTTCCGGTCATTGCGGCAGTAAACGGCGTCTGTTTCGGCGGCGGACTGCAGCTGGCGCTAGGCGCTGACATCCGTGTGGCTGCGCCGGACGCCCGCTTCTCGGTGATGGAGATGAAATGGGGCATTGTTCCTGACATGGGTGGCATGGCTTTGCTGCCGCGGCTTTTGCGCTCGGACATCCTGCGCCGACTGACCTATACGGCAGAGGTCTTCGAGGCACCGCAGGCACTGGACTGGGGTCTTCTGACCGAAGTGAGTGACGATCCCCTCGCACGCGCCAAGGCTTTGGCCGCAGAGATCGCTGGCAAGAACCCAGAAGCGATCCGCGCGGCCAAACGACTCATCGATGTCGCCGAAACGGCGGATCAGGCCACCGTTCTTATGGAGGAAAGCCGCGAGCAGGTGGCTCTGATCGGTCGGCCCAACCAGATGGAGGCCATCGCTGCCCAAATGCAGAAACGCGCGCCTCAGTTCACGGACTGAGGGGGCTCTGAGCCGTTAGGGCGGGCCAGATTGCCTGAACGGCGGTCAGGTCCTGCACGCCTAGGCCAGAGAGGCAGGCGATGCTGGTTCGCTCAGGGGGCGGTTTCCTAACGATATCAATGATCGTGCCGAGTTCTTGCAGATCTTCAGTGCGGATCAGGCCTTGGAGGATGGCCTGGCGTGGCGTTCCGAAGGCTTTCCCGGATGATCTTGAATCCACAAAGACCTGCGCACTGGCCAGGGCGGCGGGATGGATCTCACATTTGGTGGCATCATCCGAGCCGACCGAGGTTATGTGCCGACCGGGGCGCAGCCAATCGGGATGGATCAACGGCTTTTTCGCGCCAGTGGCAGCGACGATAGCATCAGAAGCACGGACGGCCCGCTCCAAATCCGTCGCTTCTTCAAAGCCAGTTGCTGGGAACTGGCCCTTGAGTGTTCTGATCAGAGCTTGCACCTTGGCTTTGTCCCGTCCCCAGATCTGAACCATCGACATCGAACGCATCAGAAGCAGCGCTTCGGCTTGCAATCTGGCCTGAGTGCCGGTGCCGACGACAAGAGCAGTCTTTGCATCGTTCGGGACCAGCAGCCGGGCAACAACGGCTCCTGCAGCAGCGGTGCGGTAGTCAGAAATCAGGTGATCGTCCTGAAGGATCGCAAGCGGTTTGCAGGTCTGGCTGTCAAAGACAGCGATCATGCCGCTGGAGGGCGGTTCCTCCCGGTTGGCCAAATGCCCGGACCAGCCGGCCATTTTGACCGTGAAGATTGGACTGCCTGCGATCACTGCCGATTTGACATGGACGTCCGAGACCTCGCTGGGGTGTAGCACTTGGGCTGGGGTAGTTGTCTTTCCCTCCGCAATGGCGCGAAAGGCCTGTTCGGCGGCGGGGATCAGCGCGGCAATGCCCAGGTGGGGGCGAATGTCCGAAGGGCTGTAGAATGGGATCATGGGGCCACCAGCTCCCCTGAGCCGACAAAGGAGACCTCTCCGGCGACGGTGACATGGGATACATCGTCAGAACTACCGAATGGCGTTACCATCAGCTCACTCGGTCGCTCCATGAAATGTCCCTGCTTCAGGGGGAAGCTGCGATTTGGCTGCACCAGCCCGTGTTTCAGCGCATAGGCGCCGATGACCCCGGCTGCACTGCAGGTGGCCACATCTTCCATCACTCCGTCATTGTTCCAGTGACGCCCCTCAAAGCGCTCTACATCAAAGAGATAAGCGAATTCGGCGCCAAGCGCCTTAAGCCGATCCTCAAGATCCGATTTGATGATGCGGGCCTGTTCCAAGCCGCCCGTCACCGGGACCACGAGATATTTCAACCCGGTAGAGATGACCTCCAGTGGCAGATCCGCCAGCTGCGTTGGGGCCAGATTGAAGGCCTCGGCAATTTGCTGACGGGCGCAGTCGGACGCTATGCCAAGGAAGATTGGCCGCCCCTGATCCAGCGTGCCAAAGTAGCGTCCGGCGCGGGCCATGGTGGTGACGGTCACCCTGCGATTCCTGTGCAAGGCAAAGTTCCAGTTTTTGGTTCCGGCGTCGCCGCTGGCCCGGTGCAGGCTGCAGGCCGCGCCGATGATGGGATGACCTGCAAAAGGAAGTTCCTCGAACAGGTCAAAGACGCGCACTTTGATGCGTCCGTCAACTTTTTGCAGGAAGATCGATTCGAAGTGGCGAAGCTCCTGAGTCATGGTCAGCATCTGCGCCGCGCTAAGACCTGTGCTGTCGGGAAAGACCGCAAGACTGTTGCCAGCATAGGGACGGGATGCGAAGACGTCGCAGTGGATGAAACTGTACGAAAGGCGCGGCTGCGGCATGTGTCTATCTACATAGTTATGGCTCTATATAGATGTTTGACTATACTCCTGCTGATCTCATGTCAATCGCGGCGGCGCTCAAGGTGCTGGCGAATGAAAACCGCTTGCAGATCCTGCACTGGCTGAGCGATCCCGAACGGCATTTCCCACCACAGGAGGATGGCGACTTGGTGGAGGATGGTGTCTGTGTCGGCTTCATAACGGACAAGATCGGTTTGAGGCAGCCAACCGTCACAAATCACATGCGCCTTTTGCAGGACGCTGGCCTCGTTGAGAGCAAGAAGATCAAGAACTGGGTGTTCTACAAATTGGTGCCCTCTCGCGCGGCTGAAGTCCTGCAGCAGACCGCGCGCCTGTGGGATGGATCACAGGCGGACAAGACGGCTGATTCCATGGGTTGAGCAGGATCAAAGACCGAGGTGGGGAGAAGGGTCAGGAAGACAGTATGAAATCGCTATTCCTTCTCCTGCTATACGCTGTTGTTGTAACTCTGCCTCTAGGCTTTTCCTGGGTGTTCGGAGGTGGGCCGCGCCCCTTCTGGGCCGAACTTGGGACCGGGTTGGGCATGCTCGCCTTCTCCATGATCCTGATCGAGTTCGTGCTGTCAGGGCGCTTCCGCAAGGTGTCGTCTGGCATTGGCATGGATGTGACCATGCGGTTTCATCAAGTAATGGCCCGCGCGGCGCTGGTCTTTGCCCTGTTGCATCCCTTTCTCTATGGTGGGGCTCCTGCCGGAGGCCCGCGGCCTTGGGACACGACGCGGGTTCTGACGGTCAGTACCGATATTTCGGCCATGGCTGGCGGGATCCTCGCTTTCGTTTTGCTGCCAGCGCTGGTGGCTCTTGCGGTCTATCGTCCGCAGCTTGACTATAAGTACGAGACATGGCGGCTTATGCACGGGATCGGCGCTGTGCTGATCGCAGGCGCTTTGCTGCATCATGCATTGAGTGCCGGCAGGTACAGTGCAGAGACGGAGTTGATCTGGCTCTGGTCTGCATTGACCGGACTTGCCGTGGGCTCGCTGATCTGGGTCTATGTCATTGAGCCCGCGCGGGCGCGTCCCTGGCGCGTCACGAAAATCGAGCGTCTCACGCCGCGCCAGTGGGGCGTTACCGTCTCGCCGGAGGGCCATAAGGGCCTCTCCTACAAGGCTGGGCAGTTCGCTTGGCTCAACATCGGCCATTCGTCCTATTCCCTGAATGAAAACCCGTTCTCGATCAGCTCTGCCCCGGGTGCCAGTCCAGATGTGTCCTTCGTCATTAAGGAACTGGGTGATTTCACGGGGAGCTTGGACCAGGTCAAGATCGGGACGCGCGTCTATCTTGATGCGCCCTACGGAAATCTGACAATCGAAGGACGGGCTGAGCCTGGGATCGCGCTGATTGCGGGCGGCGTTGGCATAGCGCCGATGCTGAGCATCCTGCGTCACTTGCGCCTGACCGATGATCCGCGCGCGGTTCGAATTCTTTATGGCAACAGAGCCGAAGAACAGATCGTCTTTCGCGAGGAGCTGGAGGCAGAGGATACGGTTTTTGTTCTCTCGGAGCCGCCCGAAGGGTGGACAGGAGAGACCGGCATGATCGACAGCGCCTTGCTGGATCGTTCGTTCAAGCCCGAGGAAGTTCGCAGCTGGCTCTTTGTCCTATGCGGACCGCCTGCGATGATGGATTCGGTCGAGGATCATCTGATTGCGCGCGGTGCACCATCGGACCGGATCCTGTCTGAAAGGTTCGATTATGACTGATCTGATGAAAAACAGACCGATGCGCCGCCGGGTGTCTTTGGCGATCAGAGGGGTTTTGGCCCTTATCGTCCTGATGCTTTTTGCCTTCGTGCTGCGATAATCGCGCGTAGCGCGCACGCCGTTGGAGCCAACGGTCGACAGTCCAGATCGCTCAGTCCAGATCAGTCCACGGCCAGGGTTTCACATTGCTGGCTGCGGTCTGATATCGTGCCGCCTTGGCCACCCAGATGCCAAGATCAGTGCCAAAATCAGCAATGCGTTCATTTGGTTGTTTGTTGTTCAGGGCCATGACCAGAAATTGCAGCACGGTCACGACACCAAGAACGGTCTGGGCGAACTGGATCATCAACCATATGATGACCATGTAGACGAGCCGCATCAGCAGGCTCTCTGCACTTTCTGGCTCGAACTGTTCGCCGTGCAAACGGCCATCAATCTTGTGGTCATCCTGTGCCATAATCGGTCCTGTCCCAAATGCGCGTACCAAATCTGCTGGGTGCAATATAGGCAGGCTCTGGCCGAGAAAAAAGACAAAGGCCACGCCTGAACGCAGGCGCGGCCCAGAAATGGTATGTGCAGACCTTACAGAGAGGCGTTGTAGATCTTGGAGATATTGGCGCCAAGTGCAGCGTTATAGTCTGCATCGCTCATGGCGACGTTCAGACCCTCTGTCAGCGCACGGCTGAAGGAGGCGATCATCTTGGCGTTCTGCGACAGCTTCTCACAAGCGTCATCGGTGCTGTAACCGCCGGAAAGTGCCACAACGCGCACAACTTCGGGGTGATCTGCTAGATCATCATAGAGACCGGCCTCGCTCGGGATGGTCAGCTTCAGTGCAACCTTGGTGCCTGCAGGCAGTGCGTCAAGGGCGGCTGTTAGTTCTGCCTTGAGGATCGCTTCGGCTTCGGCCTTGGTGGCGGAGTGGATGTCCACTTCGGGTTCGATGATCGGTACCAGACCGGCAGCTGCAATCTGTTTGCCCACTTCGAATTGCTGCGCGACCACGTTCTTGATCCCGACGGCGTTGGCGTCCTTGATGACCGAGCGCATCTTGGTGCCAAAAATCCCCGCCTCGACTGCGCGAGCCAGAAGCGCGTCCAGATCGGGCATCGGCTTCATCATCTGCGCGCCGTCCTGTTCGTCGGCCAGACCCTTGTCGACCTTGAGGAAGGGGACCACCCCGCACTTCTCCCACAGGTACTGCGGCACCTGAATGCCGTCGATGGCGTTGTCCATCGTCTTTTCAAACAGGATGGCACCAAGGATCTTGTCGCTGTTGAAATCCGGTGCGGTGATGATGCGGGCGCGCATTTTCTGGATTTCACCGAACATCTCTTCGTCGTTTGAATAGGCATCTTCCGTGACGCCATAAAGCGCGAGTGCCTTCGGAGTGGAGCCACCGGACTGGTCCAGAGCCGCAATAAAGCCTTTGCCGTTTGCGATACGGTCGAATTGTGCCTGCTGGGTGGACGTCTCTTGCGCCATGTGTAGGGATCTCCGCAAATTCTGTTGGACTATCTTTGATCGTCTATATCGTGCCTTCGCGCAGAAACAACTGCGGGATCAGCCGGTTGCGCTAACGAAAGAAGGATTTTCGGGCATCGCGCGCCATATTGTAGCGTATCTCAAGATCTGCGATGCGGGTCATGGCCGCACGGCGCTCGGCCTCATCTGACAGGGACGCATAGTCCGCCCGCGCCTGGTCGAGTTTCTTCTTTATTTTGAATTCTTCTGGCACGGCGCCTGCTTCGGCCATGATGCGGATGCCTGCCGAAAGGCCGGGGTCTACCAACTCCTGTCCGGTGCGATCGGGCAGCGGCTTGCCTTCACCTTCCAGCCCGGACAGTTTTCCTTGGGCCGAGGCCGTCTGGATTTGGCGTTCGATCAGGTTGCGAAAGGCACGTATCATGTTTTCAAACTGAGCCTTTTTCGCAGGCTCTGCAAGGCTCTGGTCAGCCTTTGCAGCCTTTGTCCGAGAGTTGAATGACCATGCCTTTCATCTCGACCATGCCCCGTTCGCCCCAGCTCCGGATAATGTCTCGGGTTTCGCTTTTGGTGAAGTCATGCTTGGGCAGCATGTCGTCTGCTTCGGCCGTGGTCATCTTGCAGCCGTTGTCGCGGATCAGTTGCAGCAAGAGGTCTGACCGCTCTTCACCGCTGGCTGCGGCGGCCTGGGCAAAGGCGCCAAAGGGCAGCGTGAGAGCAAGAGCAAAAAGGGCAGGGCGCATGGAAATCTCCTGAAATCAAAATGCCAGGCACACGACTGGTGAACCCGCGACGATCCTAAAGGTTCACAAGATCAGAGACAGGGGAAAACAGAAGGGACTGGACCCATGGCGCGCGGCAGAACGCAAACCGGCAGACCGTAAGGCCTGCCGTCGCTTTGAACTTGCCTCGTGTCCGCTTTTAGACCAGACGCGAGGTGTCCTTGGCCGCGCGCACAAAATCCTTGAACAGGGGATGCGGCGCGAAGGGTTTGGATTTCAATTCCGGGTGGAACTGAACGCCGATGAACCAGGGGTGATCTGACCATTCCACGATCTCTGGCAGGCGACCATCCGGGGACATGCCAGAGAATTTCAGCCCGCAGGCCTCCAGTTGGTCCTTGTATTTGATGTCCACCTCATAGCGGTGGCGGTGGCGTTCCTCGATGTGAGTACTGCCGTACACCTCAGCCACCTTGGAGCCTTCGGTGAGCGTGGCATCATAGGCGCCCAGACGCATGGTGCCGCCCTTGTCGTCATCGGCCTTGCGGCTGACCTTGTGGTTGCCCTGCACCCATTCCTTTAGGTGGTAGACCACGGGTTCGAACCGTTTCTTGCCCGCCTCATGGTCGAACTCCTCGGATCCCGCTTCGGTGATGCCTGCGACGTTGCGCGCCGCCTCGATCACCGCCATCTGCATACCAAGGCAGATCCCCAAGTAGGGGACCTTGTGCTCACGCGCATATTGGGCGGCCTTGATCTTGCCCTCGGTGCCGCGCTCGCCAAAGCCGCCGGGCACCAGAATGGCGTGAAAGCCCTGCAGGTGGGGCGTTGCATCCTCGCGGTCAAAGAGCTCTGCATCGACCCATTCGATCTTGACTTTGACCCGGTTGGCCATACCGCCGTGGGTCAGCGCTTCGGCGATGGATTTGTATGCATCTTCCAGCTGGGTGTACTTGCCGACGATGGCCACCTTCACCTCGCCTTCGGGGTTGTAGATGCGGTCGGCCACATCGTCCCAGCGGCTGAGGTTGGGCTTGGGGGCGGGCGCAATGCCGAAAGCATCCAGAACCGCCTGATCCATGCCCTCACGGTGGTAGGCCAGCGGCGCCTCGTAGATGGACTTCAGATCCTGCGCGGCGATGACGCTGTCGGGGCGCACATTGCAGAACAGGGCCAGCTTTTCGCGTTCTTTCTGCGGGATCGGCCCTTCGGAGCGGCAGACCAGGATATCGGGCGCCAGACCGATCGAGCGCAGCTCCTTGACCGAATGCTGGGTCGGCTTGGTTTTCAGCTCTCCGCTGGCCTTGATGTAGGGCAGCAACGTCAGGTGCATGAAAATACACTGGCCGCGCGGCTTGTCCTGGCTGAACTGGCGGATGGCTTCAAAGAAGGGGAGGCCCTCGATATCACCCACGGTACCGCCGATCTCGCAGAGCATGAAATCGACCTCATCTTCACCGATGGAGATGAACTCCTTGATCTCGTTGGTGACGTGCGGGATCACCTGAATGGTCTTGCCAAGGTAATCGCCGCGGCGCTCTTTCTCTAGCACGTTGGAATAGATCCGCCCCGACGAGACCGAGTCGGTCTTGCGCGCGGCAACGCCAGTGAAGCGTTCATAATGGCCAAGATCCAGATCGGTTTCAGCGCCATCGTCGGTGACAAAGACCTCGCCGTGTTCAAATGGGCTCATCGTGCCCGGATCGACGTTGAGGTAGGGGTCCAGCTTGCGCAGCCGCACGGAGTATCCGCGCGCCTGCAGCAATGCCCCAAGAGCCGCCGATGCCAGCCCTTTTCCAAGCGATGATACAACGCCGCCAGTGATGAAGATAAATCGCGCCATGAGTGTTCGGCTGCCCCCGTGAGAAGTCAGATTTCAGCTGCCCGGCGGCTCGTGAAAACCGCAGCACCACGGGACTTTATATATAAAGGATTCGGCCAACAGGCGCAAGGGAACCGCAAGATGCTGTTACGGTCCCTTTTGTGTTTTCTAGGTGTAGTCTTTAGTCGGCGCTTGGTACCAGCGGCGCGTTGTCACCTTCTGCCGGTGGCAAAAGATCGCTGCCAAGGGGCGCAGCGGGTGTCAGATCCTCGGTCTCGCTACCTGCAGGTGCGGTAATGCGATCAGCGACGGAAGATCCCGCCGACTTCTGTGCGGCAAGCACTGTCAGGGTGATCGATGTCCCGATAAAGGCGACTGCGAGGATCCAGGTTACTTTGCTGAGCGCGGTTGCCGCAGCCCGGCCTGTCATGGCACCGCCGCCGCCACCGCCGCCCATGCCAAGACCGCCGCCCTCGGAGCGCTGCATCAGAACGACGGCAATCAGGCCCAGAGCCAGAAGAAGATGGATGATCAGTACAACGTTTTCCATGGGTCCCTGCGGCGATTGGCTCAGAAGTATCGGGCGGTAAATAGGCAAGAAACCGGGCAGGGGCAAGGGTGGAGTTGTCCGTGCAGCATTCTGACGGGGCACCATCTGGACAACAGAGGCGGAGCTTTGCCACCTGTGGTGCCGATCCGGGTCAGGAATACCCGTGTTTTGCAGGGTTTGACGGTATTTCTGGCTGGACAGACAGGCATTCGCAGGGGCAGGGTTTCAATATGCCACATGACCACTCTGATCACCCGCATGCCTTGCTCCCTCCAGATCCTGCGCTGCGGGTCAAGGCACTTGAGACGATTCTGACTCGTAAAGGGTTGATTGATCCGGCAGCGCTGGATGAAATCATCGATACCTATCAGAATAAGATAGGTCCGCAGAACGGTGCCCGTGTTGTTGCCCGTGCCTGGAGCGATCCGGCTTTCAAAGATGCGCTGCTTGCGGATGCTGATCCGGTGTTGGCCGGGCTTGGGTATTCCGGACGGCAGGGCGAGCATATGGTGGTGGTCGAAAACACGCCTGCACAGCACAACATGGTCGTCTGCACCCTGTGCAGCTGCTATCCATGGCCGCTGCTGGGCATTCCGCCTGCCTGGTACAAGTCTGACGCTTACCGGGCTCGTGCGGTGCGGGAGCCGCGCGCGGTGCTGGCCGATTTTGGCGTGTCGCTCCCCGAGGGAACCCGAGTGCGGGTCTGGGATTCGACGGCGGAGGTGCGCTATTTAGTGCTTCCGATGCGGCCCAAGGGAACAGAAGGTCTAACCGAGGATCAACTGGCAATACTGGTTACCCGCGACAGCATGGTCGGCACCGGTCTGCCCAGATCGCCCGAGGGTAAGACGTGAGCCGTGTTCATGACATGGGCGGGCGATTCGGAGATGGCCCGGTCCGCCCTGATGCCCCGAATGCGCCCGTTTTCGCCACCGAATGGCACGCCCGCGCCTTGGCCGTGACCCTTGCCTGTGGCGCCCTTGGACAGTGGAACATCGATACCTCGCGACATGCCCGCGAAAAGCTTTCCCCGATCGATTACACCCGCTTCAGCTATTACGAGATCTGGCTCGCGGCTCTCGCGGATCTTCTGGTTCACAAGTGCGTGTTGAGCGAGGATGATCTTGCCGGGCAGGGCAGCGATGCGCCGCATCCTCTGGCGGAAAAGCGACTGACTGCAGATGCGGTTGCTGGTGTTCTTGCCAAGGGCGGTCCGGCGGATCGTGAGGGCGGGCCGGAGCCGCTGTTTGTAGAAGGGCAGGCCGTGCGCACCCGTCATCCCGGTGGCAATCGTCGTGTCAGTGGCGGCCATACCCGGCTGCCCACCTATGCCACTGGCGCAACCGGGCGCATCCTGCGCCTGCATGGCACCCATGTTCTACCGGACAGTGCCGCGCATGGGTTGGGGGAGGCGCCAGAGCCGCTTTACGCCGTGGTCTTCCCGGCGGGTGAACTATGGAGCCACCCGGAAAACCCCGAAGACGAGGTGGTTCTGGATATGTGGCAAAGTTACCTGGAATTGGTCTGAGGCGGGCGATGAACGACTGTATTTCCCATACTGCGCCTGATCCGGTGTTCGAGCAGCCCTGGCACGCGCAGGCTTTTGCCCTGACCGTGCATCTGAACGAAACGGGTTGCTTTACCTGGGGGCAGTGGGTCGCGCGTTTCTCTGCCATGCTGGCCCGTAATGGGCTCTCAAAAGAGCTGAACGGCGGCGATGATTACTTCGCGGCATGGCTGGAAACGCTCGAGGCGATTCTGGCTGACGACGGCGCAGCCGTCCCGGAAGAGATCGAAAGTACCCGCAGCGAGTGGGAAAATGCCTATCTGGTAACGCCACATGGCGCTCCGGTCAGTCTGCTTGAGGACTAAGCGCGAAGAAAGCGGCGCTCGGTGGCCGCCTGCGGCGAATTTGCGGTTTTCCTGTCCTTGTCACACCGCTATACCGGCTCGGGTTTGAACGAGACAGTTATGAAGGACCTGATATGGCCAATGTCGTCGTAGTCGGCGCCCAGTGGGGTGACGAGGGAAAAGGCAAGATCGTGGACTGGCTGAGCGAGCGCGCCGATGTGATCGCGCGCTTCCAGGGCGGCCATAACGCCGGCCATACGCTGGTGATTGACAGCAAGGTCTACAAGTTGCACGCACTGCCGTCGGGCGTTGTGCGCGGCGGCAAGCTCTCGGTGATTGGCAATGGTGTGGTTCTGGACCCCTGGCACCTGGTCAAGGAGATCGAGACGGTCCGCGCCCAGGGCGTCGATATCACGCCCGAGACGCTGATGATCGCCGAGAATACGCCGCTGATTCTGCCGCTGCACGGCGAGTTGGACCGCGCCCGCGAAGAGGCCGCCAGCAAGGGCACCAAGATCGGCACCACCGGTCGCGGCATAGGTCCGGCCTACGAGGACAAGGTTGGTCGCCGCGCCATCCGCGTGGCGGACCTCGCGGATGATGCCACGCTTGAGGCACGCGTGGACCGCGCGCTGCAGCATCATGATCCGCTGCGCAAGGGCCTTGGCGTCGAACCCATCGACCGCGATGCGCTGATCGCACAGCTGAAAGAGATCGCACCCCAGATTTTGCCCTACGCGGCGCCGGTCTGGAAGGTGATGAACGAGAAGCGCAAAGCAGGTAAACGGATCCTGTTCGAAGGGGCGCAAGGGGCGCTTCTGGACATCGACTTTGGCACCTATCCCTTTGTGACCTCCTCCAATGTGATTGCAGGCCAGGCGGCCACCGGCGTGGGCATCGGCCCCAACTCGATCGACTATGTTCTGGGCATCGTCAAAGCCTACACCACCCGCGTTGGCGAAGGTCCGTTTCCGACCGAACTGCTTAGCCCGGACGGCAAGCCGGATGCGGATGGCGAACGCCTGGGCACCCGCGGTCATGAGTTCGGCACCACCACCGGCCGTCAGCGGCGCTGCGGATGGTTCGATGCCTGCCTGGTGCGCCAGACCTGCGCAACATCCGGTATCAACGGGATCTCGCTGACCAAGCTTGACGTGCTGGATGGGTTCGAGACCCTGAAGATCTGTGTGGGCTATAATCTGGACGGCGAGCGTCTGGACTACTTGCCCACCGCTGCTGACCAGCAGGCGCGCTGCACACCGATCTACGAGGAAATGCCCGGCTGGTCCGAGTCCACCGAAGGCGCGCGCAGCTGGAACGATCTGCCGGCCAATGCCATCAAATATGTCAAACGTGTTGAAGAGCTGATCCAGTGCCCGGTCGCACTTCTGTCCACCAGCCCGGAGCGGGACGACACCATCCTGGTGACCGACCCGTTTGCTGACTGATGGCGGACAAACGGGGTCTTAGCTACAAGGCGCGCCGCCGCTGGTCGCTGGTTCTGCTGCTGGTCGGCATGCCGCTTTATATTGTCGTGGCGGTGACGATCCTGAACTGGATGGATCGTCCGCCGATTTGGCTGGAGTTTGTGGTCTATGTGGCGCTTGGGATCTTGTGGGTGTTGCCGTTTAAATTCATCTTCCGAGGAGTAGGGCAAGCAGATCCGGATGAGGATCAGTCCTCAGACAATTAGGCCATGCCTGCGCCGTCCTTCGCATTCGTGTGTCGGGTAGGTCACAGCATCAAAAAAGGCGGGCCTTTTGGTCCGCCTTTTTGCATTGCAAGGATAGAGGCTGCTCAGCCCGCAGCGCGTTTGGCCGGCTGAAAGCCGATATCTTCGGTGGCGACGAAACGCCCGTTTTCGGAACGCTCGATCTTGCCTTCACGCAAAAGCTGTCCAAATGTGCGCAGCCCGTCTTCGCGCTTGAACTCGGCCTTTCCGGACTTGCGTACAGCGTTCAACAGCTGAGGACGGGAGAAATGCTCGCGCCCTTCCACGAAGCTCATGTAGGCCGCAGCGGCTTCCAGAAGATCACGCAGCTCGATCGCACCGTATTTCTGGGCATAGGCGGCAAAGCCTCCCTCTGCGCTTGGCTTGGCGCCCCCGTCATCAGCAAGAACCGATATGCGGCGTGGTCTGACTGCTGCCTTCTCGGCTGGGGCTGAGGTCTGCTCAGCCGGATCGATCCGCTGCTCGGCCACCAGCTTGAGGGGGGCAGGGCGCGCCACCGGGTTGGATTTGCGCAGCGGCTGCACGGCGCCACCGGTTGGGCGCCGTGGCGTGACAACACTGGCGAGGTCTTCGCGATAAGCGCCCTCACTGTCCTCAGATCCAGCGGTTCCTCCAGATGCCGGGTCCGCCTTTGCGGCAGCGACTGCGGCGCGCAAATGGTTGTAGGTTTCCCGGGAAGACGTTGTCTCCGGAGCGTCAAGCTTGGCATCTGCAGCGTCCATGAGACGGGAGACGTCGCTTTCTGCCACATTCGGCGCTTGTCGCGACGGCGTTGTTGGCTCGGCCGCAGGTGTGACACGCAGCTCCTCTTTCGCTGCGGCTTCGTTCTGTGAGGCCGCGTCATCCTGGGTCTCGCCCGGCGTATCATCTTCCGAAGCGGCGAGCAGTTCGGCTTCTACCGCTGCCAGCTCGCGCATCAGATCTTCTTCATCTTCCTCGGACAGCGAGCTTTCTGCCCTGCTGTCGGAGCGATTTTCGTCTGCAGGTGTCTCGGGCGTTGGCGCTGGAGCGGCAGGCGTGGGCATACCTGCAGATACCGCCTCTGGAACCTCTGCACGCTTTACCTTGATCACGCGTGCACGTCGCGGCGCCGGGGCCCTGGGGGTGGCCGCCGGTTCGACGGTTTGCACAGCATCCTCTGGCGTGGGGGTCTCGTCTTGTGCCTTGCCTTCGGCGCTGAGTTGAGACAGGACGCGGTCGATCTCGTCATCCTTTTCGGCCGCCGTATCACCTGCCTGAAGAAAGCCGGTTTCGGCGTTTTCTTCTGTCGGTGCATCCGTGGCAATCGCATCGGTGATATTGCTTGCGGCTTCCGGGAGGATGCTCTCTGCGTGCTCGTCTTCGGAGTAGTCATCGCCCGAGGATTTGGACACAACGGCCCGGATGCGCCGCAGCTTTGCGGCGATGCTTTCAGCAGAAGACGGAGGTTCGTCCGAAGGTGTCTGCAGAGAGACATCTTCGACTGCAATTTCTGCGGCATCAGGGAGCGCTTCTTCTTCTGCTTCGCTTTTTTCTTCACCGTCTGAAGGCGTTTCCGCGGCATGCGTTGCATTGGTGGCAGCTGCAGAGATCGCAGCGATCTTGGTTGCGTCGGGTGTAGGGGCGTCCTGTTCTGTAGCCACGGTGCTCGGGCTGGATGCGTCAGGCTGCGGGGGCGGGCTTGTCGCCTCTGCCGCTGCGGCTGTCACCTCGGCTTCTCTGTCGGTGGTGTCTGCTCCGGTGTCTGCCTCGGTCTTCTCGACCAACGCAGTTGCGGTCGGTTGATCCTCGGAGGCCATGTCAGGCTCAGCATGGGGCTCTGCCGACGAGGTGCTGTCGTCCTGCGGCGAAGGATCTGTCGATACGGCAGCGTGTTGCTGCTGTGCACTTGTCACGGTCGCTGCCGCTTCTGCGGCGCGCAGGTGAATCCCTCCGTCGCTGGTGCGGGCCTCGACCTGACGCGCGATCTCGCGCTGTGCGATACGGGCAAGCATGTCGGCATCGGGCTGCGGGGGTTCTGCGCCAAAATAGCGATCATCGGACGCCAGGTCGCGAAAATACTCTGCGATGGCCTTCATTGTGCCAAAGGAATCTTCGAACCCTTCAAGCGTGCAGGAGAAGGTCCCGTAGGAAACGGTCAAAACTTTGTTATTTTGTACCATAGGGCAGCTCGTCCTCACCAACGTCTTCGCTATTCATACTATGGAGCAGCAACGACAAATTCTGCGCGAATCCGTGCAATTGATCGTATCATTTTGTGTTTAGATTGTGACCTGTTTCCAGATCTGAGAGAAATCCCTGCATGAAGAAGCTGATTGTTGACGAAACCGGGCCAGTTACACTGGTCGGCGGCGGCTATATGGACGCTGATGACCTGAACGAGGCGCTGAGCCTTGCGCCGACGCTGGTTGCGGCCGATGGCGGTGCCGTCGCGGCGCTGGCCGAAGGGCATGTTCCGCAGGCTGTTATCGGGGATTTTGATTCGCTGCCCGGGCATACACGTAGCCTTTTGCCTCAGAAGGTTCTGCATCATGTGGCAGAGCAGGATACGACGGATTTCGACAAGGCCTTACGCGCTATTCGAGCCCCCGTTGTTCTCGGCGCAGGTTTCCTCGGCGCGCGGATAGACCATCAGCTGGCTGCCTTTCACACACTCATCCAGCCCGATCGCAGTCCGTGCATCCTGATCGGCGCGCATGAGCTGGTGTTCCACGTCACACGGCGCATTACCCTGCCGATGCAGGCGGGGGAGGTCGTATCTCTTTTTCCTATGCAGGAGGTAACGGGTCGGTCCGGCGGCTTGGTTTGGCCAATCGAGGGGCTGAAGATGTGCCCGGCCAGCCGGATCGGAACGTCGAATCGAGCTGAAGGCGACATGTGGGTCGAGGCGGATGGGCCCGGCCTGCTGGGCATCGTGCCGCGCGGCTATCTGGCCGATCTTATGCGGGCGATTGCGGGATAGGGTTCTTTGCGGCCTGTCGGGCTACTGACTGTTCACGCAGGATAACGTACAGCCCCGCCGCAACAGTGATTCCAATTCCAACCGCTGCCATGGTGTTGGGCAGTTCCCTGAAGATCACCCATCCAAACAGCGTTGCCACAGGGATTTCAAGATACTGCATCGGGGCCAGGGTCGCGGCAGGGGCATAGCGCAGGCTCCATGTCATCAACAGGTGTGCACCGGTGCCCAGCACGCCGATGCTGACCATGAGGAAGCTGATCCACAGATCCGGCATGACGAGCTGCAGGCCGTCGATGTCAAAGGCATCCCCGATCAGCAGCATCGGCGCCAGCAAGACGCAAGCCATGCCGCCTGAGACGGCCTGTAGGCCGATGGGGTCGGTCTCCTTCGCGATCTGGCGCGTTACCATCATGAAAAGGGCAAAGATAACCGCAACTGCCAACGGCCAGAGCGCGTGCAGGCCGACCGCCGCAAAGCTTGGCTGAATGACCAGAAGCGTGCCGGCAAAGCCAACCAGGCAAGCAAGAATGCGACGCAGGCCAACTTCCTCATTGAGGATGAATTTGCCGATCATGAGCATGATGAACGGCATGACAAAAGCGATTGCGATGGCATCCGCCAGCGGCAGGTGTTTCAGCGCTGTGAACATCGCTCCAATTCCGCCGATATGCAGCAACGTGCGCAGGAAGGTCAGGCGCAAGACACGCCCCGTCATGCGCCAAATTCGTCCTCCCATCCACACCAGTGGCATCAGCAGGATCACCTGTGCCGCAAAACGTGCAAAAATCAGCAGCCCCAGCGGCATATGCTCGCCCAGGAGTTTCGCAACCGCGTCCCCCAAGGGGGCGAGGATGCAAAAACCGAGCATTAGCAAAATGCCAAGGAGAGGTCGATCTTGGGTCATGTGGCGCACGCTAGGCGCGCGCCTCGGGAAGGGCAAGGTACGGAATGGCGCCTGGTCAACAATTCGGCACGTTCACGGCCAACCCGCCAAGCGAGGTCTCTTTGTATTTCTCGTTCATGTCGGCGCCAGTCTGGCGCATGGTTTCGATGGCGGCATCCAGCGGCACGAAGTGCTGGCCGTCACCGCGCAGCGCCAGAGAAGCGGCCGAGACGGCCTTGATCGCACCGAGCCCATTGCGTTCAATGCAGGGGACCTGGACCAGACCCTTGACCGGATCGCAGGTCATCCCGAGGTGATGCTCAAGCGCGATTTCGGCGGCGTTTTCCACTTGCTCCGGGCTGCCGCCTAGAACAGCGCAAAGGCCGGCGGCAGCCATTGCTGCGGCCGAGCCGACCTCAGCCTGACAGCCTGCCTCTGCGCCCGAGATCGAGGCGTTGAACTTCACCAAGCCACCGATGGCTGCGGCCGTGAGCAGGAAGTCCTCGATATTGCGTTCGGAGGCGCCGGGGACATGGTCCAGATAATAGCGAAGAACTGCAGGCAAAACGCCGGCAGCCCCGTTCGTGGGGGCAGTCACCACTTGTCCGCCAGCGGCGTTTTCCTCGTTGACGGCCATGGCGTAGACGCTGATCCAGTCGTTGATGGTGTGGGGGGCGGACAAGTTCATGCCACGCTCTGCCAAAAGCGCCTCGTGAATGCCCTTGGCCCGGCGCCGCACGCTCAGCCCTCCGGGGAGGATGCCGTCCCGTTCAAGCCCGCGGTCGATGCAGTCATTCATCACCTGCCAGATCCGGGCGGTCCCGTTCTGAAAATCGATGGCGCTGCAGCGCGATACTTCGTTGGCCCGTTTCATGGCAGCGATGCTTTTGCCGCTTGCCTTTGCCATCTCCAGCATCTCGGCAGCGGTCTTGAAAGGATAGGGAACAGGGGCACCCTCATCGGTGGCCTTGCCCGCGGCGAGTTCCTCTTCGGTCAGGACAAACCCCCCGCCAACGGAGTAATAGACCTGTCGCAGGATCACGTCCCCTTGCGCATCGGTGGCCATCAGTATCATGCCATTGGCATGGCCGGGTAGAGCATGATCGTAGTCAAAGATTAGATCGGTCTTTGGGTCGAATTGCAGCTCTCCCAGGCCTTCGGGTGCAAGCGATTTGGTGTCATGGATGGCCGCCAGTGCGGCCTCTGCCTTTTCATCGTCATAGGTGTCGGGGACAAACCCGGCGAGGCCGAGAATCGTTGCCCGGTCGGTTGCGTGGCCCACACCGGTAAAGGCGAGCGAGCCATGCAATGAGGCGCGTAGCCCGTGAAAGTCAAAGGGCGATGCACGCATCAACTCGAGGAACCGTGCTGCGGCTACCATCGGTCCCATGGTATGAGAGGACGACGGGCCGATGCCTACTTTGAACATATCGAAAACGGAGAGGAACATTCAGGTGGCCGATCCTTCTGGAGGTTGAGCGGGAGAGGGGGAGGTGAAAGGCGTCATGCCGAGGCCTTCGGCTTGCTGGGCTTGGGCGACGGAGGGCCGCTCTTCGAGGCGGGCAAGCATCTCGGCCAGGCGTGGTGTGTCGGCAAGTTCAAACCAGTTGCGCTCGCGCCCTTCGGGATAAAGCGCCATCCAGCGCATCAGGCAGGCAAGGTAGAGATCCAGGATCGACGGATTTTGCGCTGCAAGCCAGCCCGTGCTTTCGGCGGCCGCGGCCTCAATTCTGGCAAGATGCGTTTTCAGCCGACTTGAGATGCCTTCGTGAAGGGCGTCCTGATGGGTCGGGTCTGCTCCGATGTATTTGTGCGGATAGAACAGGACACGCAGATCGGCGTGCAGGGTGTTTGACACAAAAAATAGCCATTTCAGCACCCAAGCCCGGTCCGGGTTATTTACAACCGGCGCTAAGGCGCCGTGCCGATCTGAAAGCCACAGGAGGATCGCTCCGGTCTCGAAAAGGGCGCCGTTTGCGGTTTCCAGAACCGGGATCAGACCGTGCGGGTTGAGACGGCGATAGGCGGCGCTGTCCAGTGCACCGCCGCGCCGGTCGACCAATACGGTCTCAAAGCGCTGCCCGAGCTCTATGAGCGCCAGGCGGATGATCAGCGAGGCGTTATCAGGAGCGTAGTGAAGGCGATAGCTTGGCGTCATGGGGAGACCTTAGGTAGCTTTGTCTTAGGGGTAACGTCCGTTTCCGGCGTTTCCAATAGGAAACACGGCCTTGATGTTGTCACATTTTGCGCGCCTTGCCCGGCCTTGTGCCGCAAGAACCCTGTGAAACGGCGCGATAGAGGCAAAAGCCCAATTGCCCCTCGCAGTTGCGGCCCGCTTTCCTTATAAGGCCTTCAAACCTCTTGCTGCGGAGCAGATGACATGACCGGAGAGCTCTCTCCCATCGACAAGGCCAAGTTCGTTGCAGCCAAACGGGCGGCCGACATGGTTGAGGATGGTATGCGGGTCGGTCTTGGCACTGGCTCGACGGCGGCCTGGCTGGTGCGCTGTCTTGGCGAAATGGTGCGCGAGCAGGGGTTGAAATTCACCGCCGTTCCCACCTCGAGTCGAACTGCCGAGCTGGCGCGCGAGATGGGGATCGATGTGATTTCGCTGGACGAGGCGAAGTGGCTGGACCTCACCATCGACGGTGCGGATGAATTCGACGAGGATCTGAACCTGATCAAGGGCGGCGGCGGTGCTCTACTCCAGGAAAAGATCGTCGCCACGGCCTCTGATCAAATGGTCGTTATCGCCGATGCGGGCAAGGAAGTGGAAACCCTGGGCGCCTTTCCTCTGCCGGTTGAGATCATTCCCTTTGGCTGGCAGACGACGCAGGCGCTGATCGAGGAAACCCTTGTTTCCATGGATGTCCTGGGCCGCTCAGCGACCCTACGGATGAACGGGGAGGCTCCGTTTGTGACCGATGAGGGCAACTACATTCTGGACCTGCACCTCAAGCGGATCGGAAACGTGCGCCAGCTCGCCATGGTGCTGAACCAGATCCCGGGCGTGGTTGAAAACGGTCTATTTATCGATATCTGTGACACCGTCATCATCGGATATGGCGATGGCACGGTAGAAACGCGCGACATAAACGAGGGCACGGTCGAGCAGGACAAGCTGGATTTTGTCGAAACCGACAATCTGTTCACCGACCTTACGGACTAGGAAGGCAGCAATTCCATGAGTTTTGATTACGATCTCTTTGTCATTGGCGGCGGCTCGGGCGGCGTGCGTGCGGCACGAGTTGCCGCGGCTGGCGGGGCCAAGGTCGCGCTGGCCGAAGAGGACCGCTATGGCGGCACTTGCGTGATCCGGGGCTGCGTGCCGAAGAAACTGATGGTCTTTGCCAGCGAGTATTCCGGTATGGTCGAAGATGCGCAGGCCTATGGCTGGGACATCCAACCGGGCGCCTTTAACTGGGATGAATTCAAGGGCAAGCTGGAGGCGGAGTTGGATCGCCTTGAAGGCATTTATCGGAACCTCTTGAAAAACAGCGGTGTGGAAAGCTTTGATGCTCGGGCCAAGCTGGCAGACTCTCATACTGTCGAACTGTCGGACGGCACCCGCAAAAGTGCAAAGCATATCCTGATCGCCACTGGTGGCCGCCCCATCGTGCCCGAATTCCCTGGCAGTGACCTTGCGATCACCTCGAACGATATCTTCCATCTCGATAAGCTGCCGGAAAGTATCCTGATTGTCGGCGGCGGTTATATCGCATGTGAATTCGCCGGGATCATGAACGGTCTTGGTGTGAAGACCACTCAATACTATCGCGGCGCGCAGATCCTGCGCGGTTTTGATGACGAGGCGCGCGGTCTGGTCTCCGAGGAAATGTGCCAGTCCGGCATCGATCTGCATCTTGGCACCAATGTGCTGGAGATGGCCCGCGAGGGCGACAAGATCCGCGTCAAGGCCACGAATGGCGATGAGGCGCTGTTTGATCAGGTGATGTATGCCACGGGCCGCGCCCCCAATGCCGACGATCTGGGGCTTGAAGGCCTCGGTATCGAGCGCGGTCGCAAGGGCGAAATCCTGGTGGATAAATACAGCCAGACTGGGGTGCCGTCTGTCTATGCCATTGGCGATGTGACCGACCGGGTGAACCTGACGCCCGTTGCAATTCGCGAAGGCATGGCCTTTGTGGAAACCGTCTTCAACGGCAATCCCACCAGCCCCGATCATGACCTGATCCCGACGGCGATCTTCACCCAACCGGAAATGGGAACTGTGGGCCTCAGCGAAGAAGAGGCGGCGCAGCAAGAGCCGATCGAGGTCTATGCGACCTCTTTCAAGCCGATGCAGCAGGCCTTTGCTGGGCGCGCCCAGCGGGTGCTGATGAAGCTGATCGTTAGCCAGGCCACGCGCAGGGTGCTGGGTTGCCATATCGTCGCACCGGGTGCGGGCGAGATGATCCAACTGGCGGGCATCGCGGTCAAGATGGGGGCAACCAAGGAAGACTTTGACCGGACCGTGGCGGTACACCCGACCATGTCCGAGGAACTGGTAACCATGAAAACACCTGTGCGGACGGCTTGAATATCGGGCCAAAAGATACAGGTTAGAGCACAGTAAAACTCTTGCCGCAAATTGCGGCAGCAAAGGGATAGGAGACATATGGCTGGCAATAGCGGTGGCCCCTGGGGGGGCGGAGGCTCTTCCGGCGGTGGCGGAGGCAACCGGGGTGACAACAACGGTGGTGGTGGCGGTGGCCGTCGCCCCGAGGATCCCCAAATCCCCGAGATCGACGAACTTCTGAAAAAGGGCCAGGAGCAATTCCGTGTCCTTATGGGTGGTCGTGGCGGCAATGGTACCGGCGGCGGTGGCCGTGGCGGTTCTGGCGGCGGCGGCGCGCCTCTTTTCACAAAAGGCACCCTGGCGATTGGCGCGGTAGCAGCCGCTGTGCTGTGGGGCATGGCCAGCTTCTACTCGGTCAAAACCGAAGAACGCTCGGTCGAGCTTTTCCTCGGTGAGTATCTTGCGACAGGTCAGCCGGGTCTGAACTTCGCGCCCTGGCCGTTTGTCACCTACGAGGTTATCCCTGTTCTGGTCGAGCAGACCGAGAATATCGGGTCCGGTACGCGTGGTGTCGATGCTGGCCTGATGCTGACGGGTGACGAAAACATCATCGACGTTGATTTCCAGGTAGTCTGGAACATCAACGACCCGGCGCAGTTCCTCTTCAACCTCCGCGATCCGCGCGCCACCATTCAGGCGGTGGCGGAATCGGCCATGCGCGAGATTATCGCCCAGTCCGAACTTGCGCCGATCCTCAACCGTGATCGTGGCGTCATCACGGCCCGTCTGGAAGAGCTGATTCAAACCACGCTCGACAGCTATGACAGCGGTGTGAATATCGTCCGTGTGAACTTTGACCAGGCCGACCCACCGGAACCCGTGAAGGACGCCTTCCGCGAAGTGCAGTCCGCCGGTCAGGAACGTGATCGTCTGGAAAAACAGGCTGACGCTTATGCCAACCGCAAATTGGCGGCGGCCCGTGGTCAGTCCGCACAGACGCTGGAAGAGGCCGAAGCCTATCGCGCCCAGGTGGTCAACCAGGCCCGCGGTGAGGCGAGTCGTTTCTCGGCCGTTCTGGAAGAATATGAAAAGGCTCCGGATGTGACCCGTAAACGCCTTTATCTTGAAACCATGGAAGAGGTCCTTGGCAACGTGGACAAGGTCATCATCGATCAGTCCGTTAGCGAAGGTGGGCAAGGCGTGGTGCCCTATCTGCCCCTCAATGAATTGCGCCGGACGGAGGGCAACTGATGAACAAGTCGACCCTTATTCTCCCGATCCTAGTTGTTGCGGTTCTTGCGGGCCTGTCTGCGATCTTCATCGTGGATGAACGTGAAAAGGCTTTGGTGCTGCGCTTTGGCCGTGTGGTTGCGGTGCAGGAACAGCCCGGCCTGGCTTTCAAGATGCCGGTGATCGATGAGGTTGTGCGTTATGATGACCGTATCCTCAGCCTCGAGGTCGGCCCGTTGGAAGTCACCCCCGAAGATGATCGCCGTCTGGTGGTCGATGCATTTGCCCGCTACCGGATCACGGATGTGCAGCAGTTCCGCGAAGCGGTCGGTGCCTCAGGCGTTCCGGGTGCGGAAAACCGCCTCGACAAGATCATGCGCGCCCAGACACGTGAGGTGCTTGGCTCGGTCAGTTCCAACGATATCCTTTCGTCGGATCGTGCCGCTCTGATGCTGCGTATCCGCAATGGTGCGATCAGCGAGGCCAGCGGCTTTGGCATTGAGGTGATCGACGTGCGTCTGAAGCGCACCGATCTGCCGCAGGCCAACCTTGAAGCCACCTTTGCGCGGATGCGCGCCGAGCGTGAGCGGGAGGCCGCCGACGAGATCGCCCGTGGTGAGGAGGCCGCGCAGCGGGTCCGCGCGCAGGCTGACCGTACCGAGGTGGAGCTGGTCTCCGAAGCGGAACGCGAAGCCGAGATCATCCGCGGTGAAGCGGACGCAGAGCGGAATGCCATCTTTGCCGAGGCTTATGGCCGCGACCCGGAATTCTTTGACTTCTACCGCAGCCTGACAGCCTATGCGCGCTCGATGCAGGGCGGTAACTCGTCCCTCGTACTGTCTCCCGACTCAGAGTTCTTCAACTACCTGAAGTCCTCCACCGGGGCGCCTGCATCGCAGTAACCCCGGCAAGCGGCTGATCCCGCACTCGACGTGAAACATATCAAGAGGCCGACCGTGGTGTCGGCCTCTTTTTCATTTTGCGCGAGGTAAAAACGATCGGAGAGGGCTACAATGGCTTTCACATTGTTTTGAAGACGTGCAACATTCGTTGCAGCAAGCGGTTGAGCCCCTACATTAGACCTATTCTGTATTTCTGCCCTATCCGCGGAACCGCAGAGACAGGTCAGGAGGAGAAACCGGAATGGCGATGACCGGAATACCGACAACAAGGAGTAGTGCCGTGCAGTCACAGGCAATTTCTTATTCGGACGCACAAGTCAGGAGCAGCCCCCCGTGGCGCTTGTTCATGCTGGCGTTGATCAGCGGCGTGATGGTGCTGGCGCAGGTTTTGATGGCTCAGGCCCGCCCCGAAAGCCTTGCGCCTCTGGCCGAGCAGGTCAGCCCGGCGGTGGTCAACATCACGACCACCACGGTGATCGAGGGGCGCACGGGGCCGCAGGGCATCGTGCCCGAAGGGTCCCCGTTCGAAGACTTCTTCCGCGAGTTTCAGGATCGCAACCGCGGCAATGGCGACACACCACGTCCGCGTCGCTCGTCGGCCCTCGGGTCTGGTTTCGTGATTTCAGAGGACGGTTACATCGTAACCAACAACCACGTGATCGAAGAAGCCGATGAAATCGAGATCGAGTTCTTTCCGGGTGAAGGTCAGCCGGTGCAACCACTTCCGGCCAAGGTTGTGGGCACGGATCCGACCACGGATATTGCTCTTTTGAAGGTCGAAGCGCCCATGCCGCTGAAATTCGTGACCTTTGCCGACAGCGACACCGCCCGGGTTGGTGACTGGGTGGTTGCGATGGGTAACCCGCTTGGGCAGGGGTTCTCGGTGTCTGCCGGTATCGTATCGGCGCGTAACCGTGAACTGTCCGGGTCATATGACGATTACATCCAGACCGATGCCGCTATCAACCGCGGCAACTCGGGCGGCCCGCTGTTCAACATGGATGGTGATGTGGTTGGTGTGAACACAGCGATCCTGTCGCCCAATGGTGGTTCGATCGGGATTGGTTTCTCGATGGCCTCCAATGTTGTCAGCAAGGTTGTGAAGCAGCTCAAGGATTTTGGTGAGACCCGCCGTGGATGGCTGGGTGTGCGCATTCAGGACGTGACGGACGATGTGGCCGAGGCGATGGGCTTAGATGCCGCTAAGGGCGCATTGGTGACGGACGTTCCGGATGGTCCTGCCAAGGATGCTGGCATGCTGTCTGGTGACGTGATCCTCAGTTTTGACGGGATCGAGGTGGAAGATACGCGCGGCCTTGTGCGCACCGTTGGAAACACCGAGGTGGGCAAGACAGTGCGGGTCGTTGTGTACCGAGAAGGCAAGACCGAAACGCTGAAGGTTACCTTGGGCCGCCGAGAGGAGGCCGAGCGTCAGGCGTCTAGGTCCGGTGACGACAAGGACGCGCCCGAGCAGACCGAAAAGCAACTGCTTGGTCTGTCCGTCAGTGTGCTGACCGAAGAGCTGCGTGGTGAGCTGAACGTGCCTGCAGGCACCGATGGTCTGGTGATCATGTCGGTCGATGAAGCCTCCGAAGCTTGGGAAAAGGGCCTGCGGGCCGGGGATGTGATCACCGAAGCAGGGCAGCAGAAGGTGGCTGAGATTGCGGACCTCGAGGCGCGTATCGACGAAGCGCAGGAAGCCGGACGCAAGTCGCTGCTGCTTCTGGTGCGTCGCAGTGGAGAGCCGCGTTTCGTAGCGCTCAACCTCCCTGAGTGATTGGACAGCTTTGGCCGACCCTGTCGGCATAAAAACCAGAAAAGGCCGGGTGATTGCCCGGCCTTTTCTGTGTTCCGAGGGCCAATGTAAAATGAAAAAGAGCCATGCGCTGGCGGGCACATGGCTCTTGATTGGAACAGGCGGCATTGGGATGGAACGTTAAATGCCTAACCTGACATCAAGCCTGCCATCTGCAAATGGCGCGGTCTGTGATCCAGTTCACACTGACGTGAGGAATACTTGGCGGCTTTTGGGGGATCACAGCAATTCCGGCTCTGCCAAGAGCCCAAGTGCCTTGCGGTCCAAGATCTGGAGGGCGCCACGGTTGATCTCTATTATTCCGTTGCGTTTCCAATTGGACAAAGTCTTGGATACCGCCTCACGCGTGGCGCCGACGAATTCTGCCAGCTCGCTTTGCGACAGGCCGAGGCGACCGTTGCCAGCCTCGGGGGTCAGATAAAGCAGCTTGCGGGCGAGACGCACGGGCATCGGCAGGAAGACCTGTTCGTTCAATTGCGCATTCATCCAGCGCATACGCTGACCGGCGAGGCGCAGCAGGTCTCCGGCAAGGTCGGGATATTTTTGGATCTGATTCAGGATGTCGCGGTTGCGCAGTCGGCGTAGTCGGCTGGGCTCTGTGGCGGTGACGGTGGCCGTGCGAGTGCCGGGATCAAAAAGGGCAATCTCGCCAAAGACTGCCCCTGGCCGCATCAGGTCGAGAGTCAGTTTACGCCCTGCAGCAGAGAGGATGGAGAATTCGAGGGCCCCTTCGATGATGGCGTAAAGGGCATCGCCCGTGTCGCCCTGCTCGAACAGCACTTCGCCTTGCGATAGGCGAATGTCGCTGGCCTGACTGTCCAGCATTTCCCTCAAAGGAGCCGAGGCCCCTGACAGAAAGCCTGTGTCGGGCAGGCGATCTTGCGGCATGGTTTCGTCTCCAGTGAAGGCGCCCGCTGGGTGTAGAAGGTCGGGCCGGTGCGTCGTTCGCGCGCGACACTATCAGAGCCGTGCGGCGCGGGAAACTGTTGTTGCGCCAGTTCTGCACAGGGGGCACGTCCTTACCGCCAAAATGTAGCGCGCCTGATCACCGCATGACAGAGATCAGACCCAGACTACGTGCGCTGTTCAGTGACAGACTCTGGCTTTCCAATCCGTTGCGTCGTTGATAGCTCAGAACGGCCAGCCGCGTGTCCCGATCCATCTTTCCGGTTACCGGTCCAGTGTAGTGCCCCCTTACGATCAGCGCGCGTTGCAGCGAGGCAATGAAATCCGGTGTCATGTCCACGGGGCAGGTGATTTCAAGCCAGCTTTCGCTGCGCGGGCGCACGATGTCCTGTCGGGTTTCGGTCCGAAAGACTGCGGGTTGAATGAGAGTGCCGCTCGCATCCCGTTTCTCTGGCTGAACCAGGACCTGCATGGTGACCGTTTCGATGATCGCGGGGCTGATATGCCGGTCCCAGCAGGTGCCATCAGGCGCTCCGGGAGGGGCGCTGCGTGGAGGCGGGCGTTCCGCGCCGCGGTCTGGGCCGACAGGCTGCATGCAGCCCGCCATGGCGAGCAGGCCGAGGGCGCAGGCACTGTGCAATAGCAATAAGGGGCGGATCATGCGCTCGGACCTCTCGTGGCCTGTGGTCAGACCGGCGGGTTTTGCCGCAGGTTAGTCCATTTCCTTGGGCGGCGCAAAGGCCGGATCCTGCGCGCGACCCTGCGGGGTCAGCAGCATATCCAGAAGACCTGACACGTCTTCGATATGCTCTGCAATAAGATGGGTGACCGAATGGGCGCGCTGCAAGCGGCCAGTCACTTTGAGAAGACGCCCTGAAATCACAGCGCGTCGGAACGCCTCGTAGATCTTGCGCCAGACGATGACGTTCACAACCCCGGTTTCATCTTCCAGCGTGAGGAAGATGACTCCCTTTGCAGTGCCGGGGCGCTGGCGCAGGATTACCAGCCCCGCAACAGCGATCCGTGCATTTTCGCGCACCGCTTGCATCTGATCGGCCCGGATGCAGTTTGGGGGCTCATGCGGGATGACAGGCTTCTCGAACATCATGTGCCTTCAAATATGCGCTCAAGAACATATGTAGAACATGTGGCGGGGTTGTCCAGTCAGGCCGGGCCGTTTGCCAGATAGCTCTGGTGTCGCGGCGGGGGCTTGGCTAAACAGTCTGGCAAGTACCGAGAAAGGGAAGACGCAAGCATGGCAAAGATTACCTATGTCGAACACAATGGCACCGAGCATGTTGTGGAGGTGGCCAATGGGCTGACCGTGATGGAAGGCGCACGGGACAACAATATTCCCGGCATCGAGGCAGACTGCGGCGGGGCCTGCGCTTGCTCCACATGTCATGTCTATATTCATCCAGATTGGGTCGAGAAGCTGCCCGCCAAGGATGACATGGAAGAGGACATGCTGGATTTCGCCTTTGAACCTGACGCGGCTCGCTCGCGCCTGACCTGCCAGCTGAAGGTGACAGACGCGCTGGACGGTCTGATTGTCCAGATGCCTGAAAAGCAGATCTGATGGTCTTTCGGGGGCAGATGACGCGGCGTCGACCCGGCCGCATCTGGCCCCGTTCTGCACGCCGCGCAGGGCAAACGCTGTGCACTTTGCTTCTCGGGGGAATTATTGCGCTCAGCGAACCTGCCTTCGCCCAAACAGGGGAAGATGACAGCGGCCAATGGTCCTCGAGCGCGGCGGGCACCATTCTTTCGGCCGAGTTTACCGATCCGACAACACGCTATGCCCATGCTGTGCTTGGGGATGCGGTTGAGTGGGGTGGCCTCACCGTGACAGTTGAGCGGGATGACGGAACCGTTGCGTCCATTGAGATCCAGCTGCCTCAGGATCATGTCTTTGAAGACCTTCAGCCCCGTCTGGTGGATCTGACACTGGATGGCCAGATTGATGCCGTCATGGTGGTCGAAGCCGATATGGCGAAAGGTGCGGCGCTGGCGCTTTATGGCGCGGACGGAAAGATTGCCGAAACCCCCCACATCGGGCAAAGAAACCGGTGGCTTGCCCCCATCGGCGCGGCGGATCTAGATGGGGATGGGCAGGTGGAACTCTCCTATATCGATCGCCCCCATCTGGCCAAGACGCTGCGTATCTGGCGGTTTGAAGGCGGCAAGCTGACAGAGATTGCAACCTTGGCGGGCTTGACCAACCACCGGATCGGCGAGGACTTCATCACCTCTGGCATACGTGACTGTGGCGAGGGCCCCGAGATCATCACGGTAGATGCGACCTGGTCACGCGTTGTGGCGTCCCGTCTTAAGCAGACAGCTGTCGAGGCCAGGGACATCGGGCCATTTTCAGGGCCGGAGACGGTTGCAAAGGCTTTGACCTGCTCCTGAACTGCCGCGCTCCAGTCAGGGGGCTGCCGCGCCGCGCCCTGCGCGGCGCCCGGCCCAACGGTCGGCTGCATTCCCTGAATGCGGCGCGGCGGGCGGGAGCGTGCCGCCAGACCCTAGACGAAGCGGCGAAACACCAGAGAGGTGGGGCGATCGTATCCGGCATGCGCGGTTGCCCCGGTTTGCACAAAACCCAGACGGGAAAACGCGGCGTGGTTCTCGACCAGCTCCACGCGGGTTTGCAACTCAATGGCGGGCAGGTGCAGCTCTCGGGCGCGCTGTACAGCCCTCTCCACGAGGCAGCGGGCCAATCCTGCGCCGCGTTTGTTCCCGTCCACCGCAAGCTTGCCAAGGTAGAGGCCTTCTTCTTTGGGCGTCAGGAACATACATGCCACTATGGGCGCGCCAAGAGCCCAGATTTCGCCGATATCGCATTGCTCCGACATCTTTTGAACTGTCAGCTCCCGTATCGACGAGGGCGGATCGATACGCTCCTCCATATAGGCAAAGCTGCGCTGAATGAGGGCAAGCACTTCCGGAAGGCGCGAATCCTCCGCAGTCAGACGTTCCGGGGTCATGGACTGTTGCTGCGCACGATATGATCGCCGCCGATATCCCCCAGAGAGGAGAACAGGCTCGCGGTATTGTTGGCACCGACTTTTTTCAAAAGTCGCGCCCGGTGTACCTCGACCGTTCGGTAACTCAGATCCAGGATGCGCGCGATTTCCTTGCTGGTCTTGCCTTCGCGCAACAGGGAATATACCTCCCGCTCACGCCTCGTGAGCGGTTGGTAGGGGCGTACGCCAGAAAGATCGGCAAAGCTCCAGACCGCGCGGCCCAAAGGTTCGTCCGGGGTAAAGGTATGTCCGCGCACGCGCACCCAGAACAATTCCCCGGACTTGCGTTTCATCACCCGTTCATCCCAATAGGGATTGCCCTGGCCGAGGCTGGTGTCACCCCGGTTGCGCAGGTTGTGGAATTCCTCATCCGACGGGTAGAGAAAGGCAAAAAGCCGATCCAGCATCTCTTCGCGTTGATAACCAAACATCTGGCAAAAGCGCTGATTGCATTCGCGCAGCACGCGGTTCTCGGTGACCACGATGCCAACCGGCGAAAACTCAAACGCAAGTTGAGCCAGATCGCGACCGGCATAGAGGCGATCAAGCGTGGCGGGATCCGGGTATTTGTCCATTCTGCCTCCAGGGCTTGGCAAACTGTACTAGCCTACCGCAGCAGATCTGCAAATACCTCTGAAGCCATTTGTCGCCCGGCTATTGCCCACCGCCGCTTGTGGCGCCCCAAGATCATTTCAGGGCGCGCCAGCCGATGTCGCGGCGGAAGAAGCCATCTTTCCAGTCGATCTGGTCGACCATGGCATAAGCACGTGCATGCGCTTCAGTGAGGCTGCTTCCACGGGCCGTGACGTTCAGGACGCGGCCGCCATTGGCGAGGATCTTGCCGCCTTCGGATTTGGTGCCCGCATGAAAGACCATGTTGCTGCTGTCCTCGGGCAGGGCGTCGAGGCCCGCGATCTCGGTTCCCTTCTGGTAGGAGCCGGGGTAGCCCTTTGCGGCGATCACGACCGTAATGGCGTGATCATCGCCCCAGTTCACCTGTGCCTGCGCCAGTCGCCCTTCGGCGGCGGCATGCATCAGGTCCAGCGCCTGCGCGCCAAGGCGCATCATCAGCACCTGGCATTCGGGATCGCCAAAGCGCACGTTGTACTCGACCAGACGCGGCTGACCGTCCTTGATCATGAGGCCCGCATAAAGAACGCCTTGATAGGGCGCGCCACGCTTGGCCATTTCGGTCATGGTTGGCTTGATAATCTCTTCCATGGCGCGGGTCTCGATCTCGGCCGACAGGACCGGAGCGGGGGAGTAGGCGCCCATGCCGCCGGTGTTGAGGCCAGTGTCGCCTTCGCCGACGCGTTTATGATCCTGCGCGGTGCCGATGGGCAGAACGTTTTCGCCATCCACGAGCACAAACAGCGATGCTTCCTCGCCCTCCATGAATTCCTCGATCACCACCTCGGCGCCTGCGCCGCCAAAACTGCCGCCGAACATGTCGTCGATGGCGTCAAGCGCGGTCTCTTCGTCCATGGCGACGATAACGCCCTTGCCGGCCGCCAGACCATCTGCCTTGACCACGATGGGCGCGCCTTGCTGTTTGACATAGGCTTTGGCGGCCTCTGCGTCGGTGAAATGACCATAGGCGGCGGTGGGCGCCTTGGCCGCATCGCAGATTTCCTTGGTGAAGCTTTTGGAGGCTTCCAGTTTTGCAGCCGCTTCCGAAGGGCCGAAGACCAGAATGCCAGCCTCGCGCAGCCGGTCGGCGACGCCGGCAGCCAGCGGGGCTTCGGGGCCAATGATGACGAAATCGATGGCGTTTTCCTCGGCGAAGGTCACCACCGCGCCGCCCTGTTCTATATCAAGGCTGGCGCAATCGGCGATCTGGGCGATGCCCGCATTGCCGGGGGCCACGATCAGCTTGTCGCACTTGGGGTTCTGCATCACCGCCCAGGCCAGTGCATGTTCGCGCCCGCCGCTGCCAAGGATAAGGATATTCATCGCACTGTCTCCGATCTGTCCGCGCTCGCGCCCATGCCCGTGCGTCGAGGGCTTGCCTTGCTTGTCGCGCCTTCTATGCTGCGCAAGCCTGTAAAACAAGAACCGCTTGGTCGCAGGCTGTGCGCCGAGCATGCCATCCGACCCGAGACGACAAAGAGCAGCCTATGTCCGACCTGATCGACGATCCCGCCCCCGGCCAAAATGCGCCGGAATTCACCGTTTCCGAGATCTCGGGAGAGGTGAAGCGCACGCTTGAAAGTACATTCGGGCGCATTCGGGTTCGGGGCGAGGTAGGGCGCGTCTTCAAGGCCCGTTCGGGGCATCTCTACTATGACGTCAAGGACGACCGTAGCGTTCTTGCCTGCACTACCTGGAAGGGGCAGATCGCGGGCCTCTCGGTGGTGCCGGAAGAGGGGCTGGAAGTGGTAGTCACAGGCCGCCTGACCGCTTTTGGTGCACAGTCCAAGTACAACATGAATGTTGAAGAGGTCGCCGTCGCCGGGCAGGGCGCGCTAATGGCCCTTCTGGAAAAGCGCAAGAAACAGCTGGAGGCCGAGGGGCTGTTCGCGCCCGAGCGCAAGAAACCGCTGCCCTATCTGCCTGGGATCATCGGTGTTGTGACTTCACCCTCGGGCGCGGTGATCCGCGATATCCTGCACCGCCTGCGTGATCGCTTTCCGCGCAAGGTGCTGGTCTGGCCGGTTGCGGTTCAGGGCAGCAACTGCGCGCCCGAGGTGGCACGCGCCATCGAAGGCTTCAACAGGCTGAGCCCGGGCGGTGCCTTGCCGCGCCCGGACCTGATCATCGTGGCGCGTGGTGGCGGTTCAATCGAAGATCTCTGGGGCTTCAACGAAGAGATTGTAGCTCGTGCGGCAGCGGCGTCTCATATTCCACTGATTTCCGCTGTCGGGCATGAAACGGATACCACGCTGATAGATTTCGTGTCTGACCGCCGCGCGCCGACGCCCACGGCGGCAGCGGAGCTGGCGGTCCCTGTCCGCCTGGATCTACTGGCCTGGAGCGAAAACCAGGGTGCGCGTCTTGCGCGGGCGGCCGGGCAGTCGGTGCAGCAGCGCCGCCAGCGACTGAGCGACCTGTCCCGCGCCTTGCCCCGCCCGGAGACCCTGTTGGAAACACCCCGTCAACGGCTCGATCAGGCCAGCGATGGCTTGCCGCGTGCGCTGACCTCCGTGGTGCAGCGCCGCCGTGTGCAGTTGAGCGAGGCTTCGGCGGCCCTGCGTCCGGCGACCCTGCGTGGCTTGCTTGCTGGGCGAGCCAACGGCCTCAGCAACCTCTCGTCACGCCTGTCCCTACGGCCGATCCGGCAGGAAATACAGCGCCGAAACGAGCGCATCTCCCAGCTCGCTCAGCGGCTCGAGATCGTTCAGCGCCAACGGATTGAGCGTCAGCGCCAGCTTTTGTCGTCAGCCGGGCGACAGCTTGAGATCCTCAGCTACAAGGCCACCCTTACGCGGGGCTATGCAGTGGTACGCTCTGGCGAGGAGGTCGTGACCACGCGCGAAGCAGCGCAAAAGGCTGACGCGTTGCAGATCGAATTCAGTGACGGAACGGTGGATCTCGGTTCGGCAGGGGGGCGCGCACCGGGAGAAGCGGCGCCAGCCAAGCGATCCAACAAGCCAAAGGCGAAACCCAAAGCGGAAGAGGGCGGGCAAGGATCGCTTTTCTGAGACGACGGGATATCGCTACGAGCAGTCAAACGCCAACGTCGGGGCCGTGGCAGATCATCTCTTCGCCGATATCGTCGGCTTCATAAAGCTCGGTTGCCTCAGGGTCGTTCTGAAAGCGCGCGCTCAGCCCGTTTGGTGTCATCGAAAAGCGCCAGCATTGCGGATCGGTGCGGTCTTCATAAAGAAAACAGATCTGGTCTTCCTGCTGATACCAGTAGCCTTCCTGGCACCGACCATCCATGAAAGACCAGATGACGCGCTGGTTTGGGAGATAGCGCTCGACCCCGTAGGCCGTGCCGTCAAACCCATAAAACAGTGTTTTACCGCGAGTGTAGCGATCGAATGCCTCGGCGTCCAAGGGTTCAGCGGCAATGCTGATTGCTGGAGCGGATAGGGCCGCGCATAAGGGAATCACTTTGAACCAACACATACCGCAACTTTGCCAGACAGATGAGGCTGAGGCCAAGCCTTACGGACAGCGTCAGGTCAAACAGGCGGATTTTGTGTGCCGTTCAGGAATTCGTGATGGCGTGGTTATCCTTGGGTAACCTTTGACCCGCTGTGTGTGATCGGTCAGCATAAACCGAGGAACGGCCAGTTAGAGGGATGGAATGGACGTAACACTTCTGCTGCTGGCGGCGGGCTGCGCCTCTGCCTACCTGTTCTTCACGTCCCGGCCCGAGGGGCTGCTGCGCTCGGTTCTGAAAACGGCTTCAGTGGCCATGCTTGCAGTGCTGGCCTTTCTGTCCGATGCTTCGCTGCTGCTGGGCGCTGGGCTACTGCTGTGTGCGGTGGGTGACTACTGCCTGTCGCGGGAGGGCGAGCGCGCCTTCATGGCCGGTGTCGGGGCTTTTGCTGCCGGACATCTGGCCTATACGGCGCTGTTTTTGACGGTGCCGGGGAGTGAGTTTGCCAGACTTGTCCAGATGCCGGGGCTACTGGTTGCCTTGGGGCTTGTCAGCCTTGGCCTTGTCATGGTGCGCGTGCTGGCGCCCCGAGCTGGTGCGCTTAAAGGGGCGGTTTTGGCCTATATCCCCATCATATTGTTCATGGGAGTTGCTGCAGCCACGCTTCCGGCGCAGGGCGCCTTGATCTGGGCGCTGCCTGCGGCGATGGCCTTCATTGCATCAGACGTGGTGCTTGCCTTTGAAACTTTTGTTCTGCGAGAGGAGCACGCGCTGCGCCGGATCGCTCCTTTCGTGGTCTGGCCGCTTTACTGGGCGGCACAGATCGGGTTTTTGTTTGCGTTTTGGTGAGCTGGCTGCCTTCATCTGCTTTGCAACCGGCGCAAATCCGCATTAGGTGAGACGAAGACCTACTCGCGGAGACACCGATGGCGTTTTTCTCAAAGCTCAAGGACCGGCTTTTCAAGTCCTCTTCGAAACTGGAGGACGGTCTGGATGCAATTGTCGCGGAGGGCGGCGAACAAGGGGCGCCGGATCAAGCGCCCAGCGAGGCGCAGGTTCCGCCAACTGCTGCACCAGAGGCGACCGAAGCAGAGCCGGAGATCGCCGAGACACCGGTGGCTGAGCATCCTGCAGGACGGCCTGAACCGGCGCCCGCTGAGAAGGCGCAGAAATCACCGGGCCTTCTGGGGCGTCTCATGGGGCGCTCTGGCACGTCCGAGCTGCGCCGAACTCTGGACGACGACATGCTGGAGCAGCTGGAAGAGCTGCTTATCGCGTCCGACATGGGGGTGGATACGGCTCTCAGGGTCACTGCCAATATGGCAGAGGGACGGTTCGGGAAACGACTGTCGACGCAAGAGATCAAGGAGCTGCTCTCTGCCGAAATCGCACGTGTGATGGAACCGGTCGCCAAGCCGCTGCCGATCTATGCCAAGCGCCCGCAGGTGGTGCTGGTAGTGGGCGTCAATGGCTCGGGCAAGACCACAACCATCGGCAAGCTGGCAAGCCAGTTCAAGGCGGCTGGCAAGAACGTTGTCATCGCGGCTGGCGATACCTTCCGCGCGGCGGCGGTCGAGCAACTGCAGGTCTGGGGCGATCGCGCTGGCGTACCTGTGTTGACCGCGCCGGAAGGCTCGGACCCGGCCAGCCTTGCCTTTGACGCCATGACCAAGGCCGAGGCGGATGGAGCGGATCTTTTGCTGATCGATACGGCAGGACGCTTGCAGAACCGCGCCGACCTGATGGAGGAATTGGCCAAGATCGTCCGCGTCATCCGCAAGAAGGACGAAAGCGCGCCGCATAACACTCTATTGGTGCTAGATGCCACCACCGGCCAGAACGCGCTGAGCCAGGTCGAGACCTTCCAGAAGCTGGCGGATGTTTCGGGCCTGGTGATGACAAAACTCGACGGCACTGCCAAGGGCGGCGTTCTGGTGGCGCTGGCGGACAAGTTCGGCCTGCCGATCCATGCCATCGGCGTGGGGGAGCAGATCGACGATCTGGCGCCCTTTGATCCCGAGGAATTCGCCGCCGCGCTGACCGGGCTGGACCGGTCTTGATCTGCGTCTTCGCACCTTCTTTGGTGCCGGAGGGCCGGGGGTGAGCGACTGGCTGATCTCGCTGGAAGGGACCGAGGCGGGCCATCAGGTGGCGCTGGGGCTGGCCCTGATGGCGGCCTTTTTGCACGCGGTCTTTGGCGCGCTGCAAAAGGGACGCCACGATCCGTGGCTGTCGCGCGGGGCGATTGATGCCTCCTATGGTTTGATGGCGGCGCCCTTTGCTCTGTTTGTGGTGCCCTGGCCCGAACCGCATATGTGGGCAATCTTTGCCGTCGTTTGGGTTATTCATGTGGCCTACAAAGTGCTGCAGGCACTCGCCTATACCAAGGGCAGTTATACGGTGGTCTACCCAGTGGTGCGTGGCACCGGGCCACTGTTCACGGTGATTGGCGCTTACTATCTGTTCTCCGAGACCTTCACGGTGGTGCAGTGGCTGGGCGTTGGAGTTCTCTTGATGGGGATTTTTGGCCTAGCGGCTTACAACTACCGTTATCTCGAGACGAACCGCGATACCCTGATGGTCGCGCTGGGCCTCGCGGTGGTAACGGGGTTGTTCGTGGCGCTTTACACCACATATGACGCCTATGGTATTCGGGCGACAGCCGATCCGTTCACCTTTCTGGCGTGGTTCTTCATGATCGACGGGATCGCCATGCCGCCGGTGGCCTATATGCGCTGGCGCAGAATGGCAGATCGACCGGCCTTGGGTCCGCTGTTGGTCAAGGGCATCTTTGGCGGGCTTGTCGCCTTTGCCTCATTCGGGGCAGTGATGTTGGCGACCCGGCTCGACAAGGTAGGCGAGGCGGCGGTGCTGCGGGAGACCTCGACCGTCTTTGCGGCGCTGATTGGCTGGCTGGTCCTCAAGGAAACAGTGGGGCCTCGGCGGATCGCCCTCATGGCCCTTATCGCGCTGGGCGCGGTGATCGTGGAAATGGGCGGCTGAACGGCCGCGGCGAAGAAGCAACAGGAGCGCCAATGGCTGGCAAGAAGATCAACCCGATGCTGAAGATGGGCCTGGAGTTCGGCCCGATCATCCTCTTTTTCATTGGCTATCTGAAACTCAAGGACGAGACCTTCCTGATCGGCGGGCAGGACTATGCGGGTTTCATTCTGGTGACGGCGGCTTTTGTGCCTTTGATGATGCTGTCGACCGCAGCCCTGTGGCGCCTGACGGGGCATTTGTCGAAAATGCAGCTGGCAACTTTGGTTCTGGTGGTGCTGTTCGGCGGGCTGTCGGTCTGGTTCAATGACGAACGGTTCTTCAAGATGAAACCGACGATGATCTATCTGTTGTTCGGCGGTCTGCTGGCGGTGGGTCTGATGCGCGGGCAGAGCTGGCTCAAGGTGGTGATGGAAGAGGTCATGCCGATGGAAGAGGAAGGTTGGATGATCCTCACCCGTCGGATCTGTGCCTTTTTCCTCGGGCTCGCGGTCGCCAACGAGGTGATCTGGCGGTTCCTGTCCACCGACACATGGGTCTATTTCAAGACCTTCGGCCTGCCGGTAGCGATGTTCCTGTTCTTCATGACCCAAGGAGGGGTCTTGCAGAAATACGGGATCGAAGAGGAAGACGAGACGGAAGCCTGAATCAAGGGGCTCCCGTGCCTGCGCGGCCCATCAGAGATGAGCCGCAAACAGCCTTGGGCCTGGCAGCCCGCCAGGCGCGCTGCGGCTTGGTGCCTAGGCTTCGTTTCCGAAAATGATCTGTTGGGCCTTGCTGTCGGAGCGGTCTGCGCGCAGGTCCGCATGAAGGCTCCGACCAGCGATGACACCGGGGCGTTCCCACAGCATGTCGAGCCATCGGGCCAGGTTTGGCTTGTCATCCAAGGTCTGTTCCTGGCCCTCCCACAGCGACGCCCAGGGCCAGATCGCCATATCGGCAATCGTATAGTCTGCACCCGTCACATATTCGTTCTTGGCTAGCTGGCGATCCAGAACCGCGTACAGGCGGGCGACCTCCGACCGGTAGCGCTCCTTGGCATAGGGCAGATCTTCGGGTGCGTATTTCAGGAAATGATGCGCCTGGCCCGCCATCGGGCCAACGCCGCCCATCTGCCACATCAGCCATTGATCCACTGCGACACGGTCGCGCTCGGTTCGTCCGTAGAACTGCCCTGTCTTGCGCGCAAGATACTGCAGGATTGCGCCGCTTTCGAAGATCGATATGGGCGCACCGCCGGGCCCCTCGGGATCAATGATCGCGGGCATGCGGTTGTTGGGCGCGATCTTTAGGAACTCCGGTGCGAACTGATCGCCCTTTGATATATTAATCAGCATCGTGCGGTAGGGCAGGCTCATCTCTTCCAGCGCGATGGAGACCTTCCAGCCGTTCGGCGTGGGCCAGTAGTAAAGTTCGATTGGGTCCTGCAAGCGGTGTCCTCCGGAAAATGTCGGGTGTGAGTTGATCACATGGTGCCTTTGGTCGGCAAGGTCATGCGTGCAGTTGCGCACAAACCCGTGATCATGGGCAAGACCACATCAAATTGCAGCGCTCAGGTGCGTCTGTGGTTGCCAAGGAGGAAGGCAAGGCGGTAAGAGACTTTATCGGAATCGGCGGGAGACATCCTGCCACGTGGGCGATTTGTTACCGGATTGCGGACCACGTAAAACTCACCGCTAAAGAGGTCAGGATGTGAAGGAACCCCTTTCGCTTGGCCGAACGGGGTTTTTTTGTGCGCGGATGCGCAGGAGTGAATGAGATGAGCGACAAAAAAGACTGGAGCAGCCGGACGCAGCTGGTGCATGGCGGGACCAAGCGCAGCCAGTGGGGCGAGGTGAGCGAGGCGATCTTCCTCACGCAAGGGTTCGTCTATGACAGCGCCGAACAGGCCGAGGCGCGGTTCCTGGAAACCGGCCCGGATGAATTCATCTATGCCCGCTACGGCAACCCCACCGTGGCCATGTTCGAAGAGCGGATCGCAGCGCTGGAAGGCGCCGAGGATGCCTTTGCCACCGCATCCGGCATGGCCGCGGTCAATGGCGCGCTGACCTCTGTCTTGAAAGCCGGGGATCATGTTGTGTCGGCACGGGCCCTGTTTGGATCCTGCCTCTATATTCTCGAAAACATCCTGGCGCGTTTTGGGGTTGAGGTCACTTTCGTCGATGGCACCGATCTGGACCAATGGCGCGCGGCGGTGCGGGCCGATACCAAAGCGGTCTTCTTTGAAAGCATGTCCAATCCCACGCTTGAGGTGATCGATGTGGCGGCGGTTTCCGAGATCGCCCATGCGGTGGGCGCCACGGTGATCGTGGACAATGTCTTTTCCACGCCTGTCTTTTCCAACGCCATCGAACAGGGCGCCGATGTGGTCGTCTACTCCGCAACCAAGCATATCGACGGGCAGGGCCGGGTGCTGGGCGGTGTGATCCTGGGCACAAAAGAGTTCATTCGCGGCACGGTTGAGCCTTACATGAAACATACTGGCGGCTCGCTCAGCCCGTTCAATGCCTGGACCTTGTTGAAGGGGCTCGAGACGATTTCCCTGCGTGTCAATGCACAGGTCGAAAGTGCGCTGCGCATTGCAGAGGCCCTGAAGGGCCATCCAGCGCTGGCGCGCACCATCTATCCCGGACTAGCGGATCATCCGCAAAACGCGCTGGTGCAGCGGCAGCTTGGCGGCAATGGCGGGACAGTTCTGTCGCTGGATCTGAAGGGCGGAAAGGAGGCAGCTTTTGCCTTCCTCAATGCGCTGACGATCCCGGTGATCTCGAACAACCTCGGGGACGCCAAATCCATCGCGACCCATCCGGCGACTACCACCCACCAGCGGCTGCCCGATGCGCAAAAGGCGGCGCTTGGCATCACGCCGGGTCTCGTGCGGTTCTCGGTTGGACTGGAAGACCCTGAGGATCTGATTGGCGATCTCAAAGGTGCTCTTGCAGCCGCCGAGGCCTGAATACGCGTTGCCTCGGCCCGTTTGAGCCGGGCCGGGGCTGCAGATCCTGCGCCTTGTGACAGTTTCTGTCCTGAACCTGCCGCATTTGTTTGATCCGTTTTGTCTTTTCCGGCGTAACGCATTAACTTGGATCTTGTTGCACCACCGAGTGCGGCAGCAGCGGAGGAAATATTTCCATGAATATCCACACGCGCGGCATGGAAGAGGCACCCAATCGGACCGAGGCAGAGGCGGCCCTCGAAACACTGCGCCATTGGGCGAAAACCGTGACCGAGACAGAGATCGCGCAGCTTGATCCTGCGGTGGCGCGCCTACTTCCAGAACGCGCGGTGCAGAACTATCCGGAGCTGTCGCGTAACTATCCCGAGGATTTCCTGTCGGACGATACCTATCGTGCCACGCTGCCCGATCTTCAAAATGGCCCCTCCAGTCTGATCCGGGGCGCGAACGAACAGATCCAGCATGTGGGTATTTCGAATTTTCGCCTGCCGATTCGCTTTCACACCCGTGACAATGGTGATCTGACGCTGGAGACCAGCGTGACCGGCACCGTCAGCCTTGAGGCCGACAAGAAGGGCATCAACATGTCCCGGATCATGCGGTCGTTCTATAAACACGCCGAGAAAACTTTCAGCTTTGAGGTGATTGAAGCCGCGCTTGAGGATTACCTGAGCGATCTGGGAAGCATGGATGCTCGCATCCAGATGCGGTTTTCTTTCCCGGTGAAGGTGCAAAGCCTGCGTTCAGGCCTTTCGGGCTATCAGTACTACGATATCGCGCTTGAACTTGTGGACCGGGGCGGGGTGCGTAACAAGATCGTACATCTCGACTATGTTTACTCCTCCACCTGTCCGTGTTCGCTGGAACTGTCTGAGCACGCGCGCCAGGCGCGCGGGCAGCTTGCGACGCCGCACTCCCAGCGGTCCGTTGCGCGAATTTCGGTGCAGATGGAACCGGATGCGCCCTGCCTGTGGTTCGAGGATCTGATCGATCACTGTCGCCGCGCTGTGCCGACAGAAACGCAAGTGATGGTTAAACGCGAGGATGAACAGGCCTTTGCCGAGCTGAATGCCGCCAACCCCATCTTCGTTGAGGATGCGGCGCGTCTGTTCTGCGAGGCATTGCAAAGCGATCCTCGTATCGGCGATTTCCGAGTCGTGGCGAGCCATCAGGAAAGCCTGCATAGTCACGACGCAGTCAGCGTGCTCACCCAAGGCTCGCTTTTTGCTGACACGAGCCTGGATCCGCAGCTTTTTGCGACATTGATCCACCGGGGCTGACGCTCGGTCGGTCTGCGGTGCACAGAGCCGCAGAGCAGCCACATTAGGTTTCACGGAACCCTTTTCATTTTGCGCTGCGTTGCCGCATTTTCTTGCTGCGACGCAGCGTTTCCATGTTAGGCTCTTCGTGCGTCCGAACCCCAGGTGGCTGCGGAATACACATATGCATGCCAGACAGGGGTGCCGGATCTCTTTGACGTAAGGAGTTCCCAATGATGTTTTTGCCAATCCTCCACAACCAGCCTGCACCCTTTGCACAATGGGTTGGCCAGGCGGCTGGGATGCAGATGAAATACTGGCGGACAATGGCTGCATTGGCTGCGCAGGCCCCTTTTGAGCAGATGCGACTTGCCCGTGCCATGGCCGCGAGCGGTGTGGGGGCATTTGATGCGCCCGTCAAAAAGCCTGTGGCTGCGGTTGCAACGTCTGCTGCCTCGGCGACGCAGGTGAAACCCGCAGACCCTGCGCCCAAAGCGACAGCAAAGCGCAAGCCCGCAGCAAAAACGCGCAAAACAGCGGGCAAGGCTGCGGCGGCAAAGCCAACCGCCAGAAAGGCGCCGACGCGTCAGCCCGCAACGCGCAAGGCGCCTGCTAGGACAGCTGCGCCAACCCCAAAAAGCGCCGCTCCAAACCCTGAAGCCAAGACCGCGAAAACACCCGCATCAAAACACGGCCCCGCAAAATCCGCATCGGCTGTTCCAGCCAGCAAGGCGACCGGGACATCCGCAGGATCGGCCAAGACAGCCTCTGCCCAGCCGAAAGCGGTTCAGTCTACTACTGCCAAGGACACGGCTCCCAAAGCGAAACGTGCTCCCTCCAAGCCGCCGAGCTTTCCCGAGGCCGCCGCAGTCAAAGATGGCGGTAAAAAGGCTTAGCGAAGGGCAGGCTCGCTCGGGTTGGTTTGACTTGACAGTCCGGGCGCAGGGGGCCAACGCTGCCCGCAATGTTGGATCTTCGCCCGGTCGCATATGTCATTGGACTACTGGTTGTCATTCTTGGCGCCATGATGGTCTTTCCGTTCCTGATAGATCTATATGACGGTCAGGGCGAATGGCCGGTGTTTCTGGAAAGCGGCCTGTTCTGCATCCTGGTCGGCGGGCTTCTTGCGCTGAGCTGCGGGAACTCGGTTCAGCAGGGACTCAGCATCCGTCAGACCTTCCTTCTGACAACCCTCGTGTGGGCGGCTTTGCCTCTCTTCGGGGCTATTCCTCTGATGCTTGGCGCGACCGAACTGAGCTTTACCGACGCCTTCTTTGAGGCCATGTCAGGGTTGACGACAACCGGGTCCACGGTGATTTCCGGCCTTGATGACCTGCCGCGCGGGATCTTGCTGTGGCGTGGTATCCTGCAATGGTTGGGCGGTATCGGGATCATCGTGGTCGCAATGGTTTTTCTGCCGGAGCTCCGCGTCGGCGGCATGCAGATCTTTCGGTCAGAAGCCTTTGACACGATGGGTAAAATCCTCCCGCGTGCCCAAGCGATTGCAAAGCAGATCTCACTTATCTACGTCGTGCTGACACTCTTGTGCATTACGGTCTACATGATGCTTGGCATGGGGTGGTTCGATGCGCTGGTCCATGCCTTGACCACCATGTCAACGGGCGGGTTTTCAAACTACGATGCCTCATTCGGAACCTTTTCTGGCCCGGCCGAATATGCGGCATCCGTCTTCATGATTGTCGCAGCCCTGCCGTTTGTCCGCTATGTGCAGCTGATCAACGGGCAAGGGCGCCCCTTGTTGCGAGACAGCCAGATCCGCGTCTTTTTGGGCACGATCCTGGTCTTGATCATCATAACCGCCAGCGTGCTGGTCTACGTCTTTCCTCATCATCCAGAACAAGCCTTTCGCGAAGCCTTGTTCAACATCACATCGATCATTTCCGGCACCGGCTATGCCAGCGTGGATTACATGCAGTGGGGCAGCTTTCTGATCATGGTGTTTTTCTTTATCGGCCTCATTGGGGGCTGTGCGGGATCAACCGCCTGCTCGGTCAAGATTTTTCGCTATCAGATCCTCTTTGCCTCGATCCGGGTCCAGATCCAGCGTATCCGATCCCCGAACGGGATCTTTATACCGCGCTTCGAAGGACGGCCCGTGGGGCCAGATGTGCTGAGTTCGGTTATCTCGTTTTTCATGTTCTTTGTCGTGACCCTTGGGATCGTAGCCTGGGCGCTGGCCCTCACCGGGCTCGACTTCATTACGGCGCTGTCAGGAGCGGCAACGGCGGTTGCGAACGTTGGGCCGGGTCTTGGTGATATCATTGGGCCTGCCGGCAATTTTTCGACACTGAACGATCCGGCCAAATGGATACTAAGTGCGGCCATGCTGATCGGTCGGCTTGAACTATTGGCCGTCTATGCGATTCTCACGATCCGGTTCTGGCGCAACTGAGCGCATAGGGTGGCAAAAGGCAGCTTTTGGGTGGTTAAGGCGTGTTGGGAAGGCCGTATGCGACGGTTTGGCCCTTGTATTGCTACAATGCGCAGTCTTGCCCTGACGGGGCCGCTCCCCTATGAGGCGGTGATCGGAATCTGCGAGCGCACGGAGACGACTGCCTCATGCCCGTACTAGTAATGAAATTCGGCGGCACCTCGGTCGCCAACCTGGACCGGATCCGCCGCGCGGCCAAACGTGTCGGCGTTGAAGTCGCAAAAGGCTATGACGTGATCGTTATCGTTTCGGCCATGTCCGGCAAGACCAATGAACTGGTTGGGTGGGTCAACGAGACCTCGCCGTTGTTTGACGCCCGTGAATACGACGCGGTTGTGTCGTCGGGCGAGAATGTGACGGCTGGCCTGATGGCACTCACCTTGCAGGAAATGGACGTGCCCGCGCGCAGCTGGCAGGGCTGGCAGGTGCCGCTCAAGACCACGAGCGCGCACAGCCAGGCGCGGATCGAAGAGATCCCGACCGACAATATCAACGCCAAGTTCGCCGAAGGCATGAAGGTCGCCGTTGTGGCCGGCTTTCAGGGGATCAGCCCGGAGGGCCGTATCACCACCTTGGGGCGGGGCGGATCTGACACCACCGCAGTCGCCTTTGCTGCCGCCTTTGACGCGGAACGCTGCGACATCTACACCGATGTGGATGGAGTCTACACCACCGACCCGCGCATCTGCAGCAAGGCGCGCAAATTGGACAAGATCGCCTTTGAAGAGATGCTGGAGTTGGCGTCGCTTGGGGCCAAGGTTTTGCAGACCCGCTCGGTCGAGCTGGCGATGCGCTATCGGGTACGCCTGCGGGTGCTATCGAGTTTTGAAGAACAAAATGACAATGCCGGCACGCTGGTCTGTGCTGAGGAGGACATCATGGAATCCAATGTTGTGGCCGGTGTGGCCTATTCCCGCGATGAAGCGAAGCTAACCGTGCAATCGGTGGCTGACCGCCCCGGCATTGCGGCGACTATTTTCACCGCGCTGTCAGATGCGGGCGTCAATGTGGACATGATCGTGCAGGACATCTCGGAAGAGGGGCGCACGGACATGACCTTCTCTTGTCCTATCGATCAGGTTGCCCGCGCCGAACAGGCGCTTCAGGCGATCAAGGACAAGGGCGACCTGAACTTTGCCGAACTGGTCGCCGACAAGGAAGTTGCAAAGGTTTCGGTCGTGGGCATCGGAATGCGGTCTCAGTCAGGCGTTGCGGCCAAGATGTTCAAGGTGCTCTCGGATGAGGGGATTAACATCAAGGTCATTACAACCTCAGAGATAAAGATTTCCGTTCTCATTGATCGGAAATACATGGAACTTGCCGTGCAAGCACTGCATGATGCCTTTGAATTGGATAAAGCAGCCTGATCACACTTGGGCTGCCTGCCACAATAACTGCGTGAACAGGGCCCATGGTCGACAGTACTGAATCAGAAAGCCGCAGGTTACTTGGCCGCCTGCGCGAGGCGATGGCTGGGGATGCGCCCGGCCAGGCCCGTCTGGACAAAATCACTCACCTGATTGCTGACAGCATGGGGACCGAGGTGTGCTCGGTCTATCTGTTCCGTGATGAAGAGACGCTCGAGCTTTGCGCAACCGAGGGTCTGAACGTCGAATCGGTTCATGAGACCCGTATGCGCATCGGTGAGGGTCTTGTTGGCCGTGTCGCCAGATATGGCAAGGTGGTCAATACGGCCGATGCGCCCAATGCCAAGGGCTTCCGTTACATGCCGGAGACCGGAGAGGAGCGTTATTCTTCTTTCCTGGGCATACCCATCCAGCGCCTCGGCGAGATGATGGGCGTGTTGGTTGTGCAGTCCAAGGATGCGCGGGAGTTCTCGGCTGATGCGGTTTATGCTTTGGAAGTGGTAGCTATGGTCATCGCAGAGATGGCTGAGCTTGGTGCCTTTGTGGGCGAGGGCGCGGCCTTGTCCCCGCTACATCAGCAGCCTGTTCTGATCTCGGCGACAACAGCTCAGGAAGGGGCGGCCGAAGGGCACGTCTGGCTTCATGAACCGCGGGTTGTCGTGACGAATCCAATTGCGGATGATCCTCATAAAGAACTGCAACGCCTGACCGAGGCCGTGGAAGAGTTGCGTGTCGGTGTCGACAAGATGCTGAAGATCTCGGAGAACGGTGACAAGGACCAACTGCAGGTCCTTGAAACTTATCGGATGTTTGCCAATTCCAAGGGCTGGATGCGGCGTATGGAAGAGGATATCTCGCGCGGGCTGAGCGCCGAGGCTGCGGTCGAGAAGGAACAGTCCCAGGCGCGGGCGCGCATGTCTCAGGTGCAGGACGCATATCTGCGCGAGCGGCTGAGTGACCTTGATGACCTTTCCAACCGGCTTCTGAGGATTCTGACAGGGCAGGGCACCGAAACAGGGGCCGAGCTGCCCGAGAATCCTATCTTGATTGCGCGGAACATCGGCCCGGGTGAGCTGTTGGAATACGGACGCTCCCTGCGTGGGATCGTGCTGGAGGAAGGCTCCGTCGGCTCCCATGCTGCCATCGTGGCGCGCGCGCTTGCTATCCCCTTGGTGGTCAACGCAAAACGCATCACCACAGAGGCGCTGAACGGCGATCATATCATGGTGGATGGCGATCAGGGAGTTGTGCACCTGCGCCCCGATGAAACCGTTGTCAGCGCCTTTCGCGACAAGATTGCGATGCAGGCGGACGCGCAGGAACGCTATGCATCGATCCGCGAAACGCCTGGGGTGACACGTGACGGGGCACGGGTAAACCTGTTGATGAATGCAGGGCTGATGGCGGATCTGCCGTCCTTGGATGGATCGGGCGCCGAAGGCGTGGGCTTGTTCCGCACCGAGTTACAGTTCCTCGTGCGAAACCAGATGCCTAAACGATCTGAGCTTGTTGCACTGTATCAGCGGGTTCTGGATGCCGCGCACGGAAAACGGGTGGTTTTTCGGACGCTCGACATCGGCTCGGACAAGGTCCTGCCGTATATGAAACCCACGGATGAGCCGAATCCAGCTTTGGGATGGCGGGCCATTCGGGTCGGTCTGGACAAGCCGGGAATCATGCGAATGCAGCTGCAGGCCCTGATCCGGGCTGCAAATGGGCGTCCCTTGTCGATTATGTTCCCTTTTGTGGCGCAGTTCGAAGAATACCGAGCCGCACGCAAAGAGGTGGACAAGACGCTCGAACGCGAGCGGATCTTGGGACATCCGCTGCCTGAGCGGCTGGACGTGGGCGCGATGCTGGAGACGCCTTCCCTGGCGTTTGCCCCCCATAAGTTCTTTGAAGAAGTCGATTTTCTTTCGATTGGAGGCAACGATCTGAAGCAGTTCTTTTTTGCGGCGGATCGGGAAAATGAGCGCGTTCGCAAACGCTACGATACGCTGAATGTTAGCTTCCTGACTTTTATTGAGCAGATCGTAGAGCGATGCGGCCGCTCTGACACGCCGCTCAGCTTTTGTGGTGAGGATGCCGGGCGCCCAATAGAAGCAGTCTGTCTGGCGGCAATGGGCATTAGGACCCTCTCGATGAGGCCTGCTTCAATTGGGCCGGTTAAGTCTTTGTTAATGCGAGTAAACCTTTCTGAATTGCGGAAGATCATTTCGGATTCGCGCCATCGCGGCGATCAGTCTGTCAGACCAGCGGTCATGCGGTACTTGCGCGAAATTTGAAATTTTACAATGGGTTAGCCTTCAACGTCTTAACCGTTGCCTTGCGCGCGTGCTGACGGCGTGTGGTGCCAATGCCATTTTTGGCATTGGGCGACCTGTCCCTGAGATTTTTTTGCCTATGAGGAGCAGGCGCAGGTGCGAAACCTCCTCACAGGTCGATGTGAGAGTGCTTGGATCGAAGGGCGTAGAAGCCTCTGCGGTCAGAATGCGATTGCACAATATCATCAGAAATGACTAAAAATTTTTGACATTTTTAACTGAATTGCCCAAATCGTACATTGTCGGCGATGTGGGCATTTTGCCCACTGTTCGCTCACAGGTTTATCCACAGGCTCTGAGGGGCTGCGCGGTCGCTTTTGCCTGCGGCAAGATGAGCCAGTGCTGTACACCGCGTCATGATAAGTCCACTGCTGTCGAGCCGACGCGAGACGGGCAACGTCTTATCGAAGATATCAAATGATTACCCACAGGATATTCACATTAAGTATTTCCCCTTGCCGTCTGAAATAAAATGTAAAGTGGGAAATCGATTGGCTGACTTCAAAGGCCAAGCACCGGATAGTTATCCCGTACACAAAAGCCCAAAATGGTTTCCAAGATGTTACCGAGGTCGCCCTCTTAAATTTCAAGCATGAAACTTTAAGCTTGAAGTGTTTGTCGTCTCGCTTATCCTCCTTGGCAAAAGCAAACTGTTGCGGAGGATCGTATCATGAAAGTTGCCTGCTTAGGGGGAGGTCCTGCGGGGCTCTATTTTGCGATCTCCATGAAGCTGCGCCAGCCAGACGCCGAGGTCACTGTATTCGAACGCAACAAGGCAGATGATACATTTGGCTGGGGAGTCGTGCTCTCGGATGATGCTCTTGAAAACCTGACGGAAAATGATGCCGAAAGCGCTGCTGAAATCCGTAGGAACTTTGCCTATTGGGACGACATCGCGGTTGTGCATAAAGGAGAGCGCACCGTTTCTGGTGGGCATGGGTTTGCCGGGATCGGTCGAAAGAAGATGCTGCTGATCCTGCAAGAGCGCGCCCGTGCTCTTGGCGTTGACCTTAGGTTTGAAACCGAAGTTGGGCCAGCGGCCGACTATCAGCAAGATTATGACCTCGTGGTCGCCTGCGACGGCCTGAACTCACGAGTTCGCAATGAGTTCGCTGAACACTTCAAGCCCAACATCGATGTGCGGCCCTGCAAATTCATCTGGCTCGGAACACACCAGAAATTCGATGACGCTTTCACCTTTGTCTTTGAAAAGACCAAGCACGGTTGGGTCTGGATCCATGCCTATCAGTTCGATGCGGATACAGCCACCGTGATCGTCGAGTGCTCGGCCGAAACCTGGGAGAACTGGGGGTTTGAGAGTATGTCCAAGGAAGAGATCATTCGCACCTGCGAAGAGATCTTTGCCGATCACTTGGGTGGCCATGATTTGATGTCCAACGCGGACCACCTGCGCGGCTCCGCTGTTTGGATCAATTTCCCGCGGGTTCTGTGCGAGAAATGGTATCATGAAAATGTCGTTCTTTTGGGCGACGCTTCGGCGACGGCGCATTTTTCCATTGGCTCTGGTTCGCGGCTTGCCTTTGACAGTGCCATTGCCTTGGCCGAACTGTTGACCACCGAGCCTTCGATGGAGCGCGCCTTCGAGCGCTATCAGGAAGAGAGGCGCCTCGATGTGCTGCGCCTTCAATCTGCGGCGCGTAACTCACTTGAATGGTTTGAAGAAGTTGAGCGCTACCTTGATATGGATCCGGTCCAGTTCAACTACTCGCTGCTGACCCGCTCGCAACGGATTTCGCATGAAAACCTACGTCTGCGGGACCCCGAGTGGCTGAAATCGGCAGAAAAATGGTTCCAGGAGCGTGCCGGTGTGCCCAGTGATGCCCCGGTGCGGGCGCCGATGTTTGCCCCGTATCAGCTGCGGGATATGAGCCTCAGCAACCGGATCGTTGTTTCACCCATGGCGCAGTACAAGGCTGTCGATGGCTGCCCCACCGATTGGCACCTGATCCACTATGGCGAACGTGCCAAGGGCGGCGCGGGCCTGGTCTATACGGAAATGACCTGCGTCAGCGCCGAAGGGCGGATCACCCCCGGTTGCCCCGGCCTTTATGCGCCAGATCATGAGACCGCCTGGAGGCGCCTGACAGACTTCGTGCATGCGGAAACAGAGGCCAGGATCTGCTGTCAGATTGGCCATTCAGGCCGCAAGGGGTCTACCCAGGTGGGCTGGGAACAGATGGATGCACCCCTGCCGGACGGAAACTGGGATCTGGTGTCCGCTTCCGCTCTGCCATGGTCGCCAAACAACGCGACGCCGCGCGAAATCACCCGCGACGAGATGGAGAGGATCAAGGCTGAATTCGTGGCCGCCGCCGAAATGGCGGACCGGGCCGGTTTTGATATGATCGAACTTCATGCGGCGCATGGTTACCTGATTTCGTCGTTCATCTCGCCAAAATCGAACAGTCGCCAGGATGAATATGGCGGCTCGCTCGAAAACCGGATGCGCTACCCGCTTGAGGTGTTCGAGGCGATGCGCGCGGTCTGGCCTGCCCAAAAGCCGATGTCGGTTCGTATTTCCGCCAATGACTGGGTCGGGGATGAGGGGGTTACCCCGGAAGAGGCCGTCGAGATCGCTAAGGCGTTTTCGCATGCGGGCGCCGATATCATCGACGTCTCTGCCGGGCAGACCTCGATCGACGCCAGACCGGTCTATGGCCGCATGTTCCAGACGCCGTTCTCGGACCGGATCCGCAACGAAGCAGGTATCTCGACCATGGCGGTCGGCAATATCTACGAGGCCGATCACGCCAATTCCATCCTGATGGCGGGGCGCGCGGATCTTATTTGCGTGGGGCGTCCGCATCTTGCCGATCCTTATTGGACCCTTCACGAAGCGACCAAGATCGGAGACCGCCTGGGGCACTGGCCGCTTCCTTATGAGGCCGGCCGGGATCAGGCCTGGCGTCTTGCGGATCGTGACGCGGAGGTGATCCGGGCATGAGCCTTGCCGAGAAGCATGTGGTCATCAGCGGAGGCGGCTCGGGCGTTGGCGCCGAACTTGCCAGCCGCTTTGCCTCGGAAGGGGCGCGTGTCACAATCCTGGGGCGCCGCATGGAGTCACTGGAACAGGTGGCCGCAGACATTTCTGCCCTGCCATTGACCTGCGATGTGACGGACCACGCGGCGGTCGGGGACGCAATTGACGAGGCCACGGCCAAGAATGGCCCCGTGGCCATCGCGCTTGCCAATGCGGGGGCCGCCCCTTCGAAACCCTTTGACCGGATGACGGCCAGTGATTTCAGCGATGCGCTGTCGGTCAACCTGGCGGGGGTGTTCAACCTGTGGCAGGCCTGTTTGCCGGGAATGAAACAGGCAGGCTGGGGGCGCATGATTGCGATTGCCTCCACAGCGGGTCTCAAGGGTTATCCCTATGTATCGGGTTACTGCGCCGCCAAACATGGTGTTCTGGGCCTCACCCGCGCGCTGGCTGTGGAGCTGGCACGCACCGGTATCACGGTGAACGCGATCTGTCCGGGTTTCATTGAAACGCCGCTTTTGCAAAGATCGGTGGACAATATCGTGGCCAAGACTGGCATGACGGCAGAGCAGGCGGCCAAGTCCCTGCGCGCGGGCAACCCGCAAGGAAGGTTCATTCAACCGGCTGAGGTGGCCGTGGCCGCGCTTTGGCTGGCAAGCGAGGGGGCTGGGTCCGTCAATGGCTCTGCCCTGCCAATTTCCGGAGGAGAGATCTGACAGGTGCCTGAGACTTCAAAAGACAGATTGCGGCTATGGCTCAGGGTGCTGAAGGCAACCCGTGCCGTGGAAAGTGAGATCCGCGAGAACCTGCGCCGCGATTTTGCAACGACTTTGCCGCGCTTTGATGTGATGGCGGCACTGGTGCAGCATGAGGAGGGCCTCAAGATGAGTCAGCTCTCGGGCGTTCTGAAAGTCTCGAACGGCAATGTGACGGGCATCATCGAGCGGCTGGTTGAGGATGGGCACGTGCAGCGCGCGCCCGTTCCCGGAGACCGTCGCGCCAGCCTCGTACGAATGACCGAGCAGGGGCGAGAAGAATTCGCCCGTCAGGCGGCCGCGCATGAGGGCTGGATCGATCAGATGTTTGCGGATGTGCCGCCCGATGCCGCCCAAGCCATGGCCGAGGCATTGGATGCGGTGGCCCGCCGACTGGAAAACAAGGAAAAGAACTGATGATTTCGACGGATACCAAACATTTTCTGTGCAGCGTCGAAGATGGGATCGCGACCGTGTCGCTGGACCGTCCCGAGCGCAAGAACCCGCTGACCTTTGACAGCTACGCCGAGCTGCGCGACTGGTTCCGGGCGCTTCACTATGATGATGACATCAAGGCGGTGATCTTTGCATCCAACGGTGGCAACTTCAGTTCGGGCGGCGATGTGCATGATATCATTGGCCCATTGACCAAGGTGAGCATGAAGGAACTGCTCGCCTTCACCCGCATGACCGGCGATCTGGTCAAGGCGATCGTGAACTGTGGCAAGCCGGTGATTGCTGCCATCGACGGGATCTGCGTTGGCGCGGGGGCGATCATTGCCATGGCCTCGGACCTTCGGATCGCAACGCCAGAGGCAAAGACGGCCTTTCTGTTCACCCGTGTCGGTCTTGCTGGCTGTGATATGGGCGCCTGCGCCATCCTGCCCCGCATCATCGGGCAGGGCCGTGCGGCGGAACTCTTGTACACGGGACGCTCCATGAGCGCCGAAGAAGGGGCGGCCTGGGGCTTTCACAACAAACTGGTTCCGGCCGATGATCTGGAGGCGGAAGCGCGGTCCTGGGCCACGCGCATCGCGGCTGGTCCGAACTTTGGCCATATGATGACCAAGACCATGCTGGCGCAGGAATGGTCGATGTCGATCGAGCAAGCGATCGAGGCCGAGGCTCAGGCCCAGGCGATCTGCATGCAGACCGCCGACTTTGAGCGCGCTTACCATGCCTTTGTAAACAAGGAAAAACCGGTCTTCGAAGGAGACTGAGACAGGGGCGCCCGCCAAGGTTACCTGGCGGGCGTTTTTATGACGAAAGAGCTGCAAAAGGCAGCCAACAGGGAGTGCAATCATGGCCGACCGGACATTTCTGAACTGGCCCTTCTTCGAGGACCGCCACCGGCAACTGGCGGTGGATCTGGATGCCTGGGCGAGCGAGAGCCTTGGCGCGATCGATCATTCCGATACGGATGCGGCCTGCCGGGCGCTGGTTGCGGCGCTGGGGCAGGGCGGCTGGGCCCAGTATTCCGGAGCCGCAGAAGGCGAAATGCTCGATGTTCGTAGCCTCTGCCTGATCCGTGAGACCCTGGCGCGCCATGATGGGCTGGCCGACTTTGCCTTTGCCATGCAAGGCCTTGGAACTGGGGCGATTTCCTTGTTTGGAAGTCCTGCACAGCAGGCAGAATGGCTGCCGCAGACGCGATCGGGGCAGGCCATCTCAGCATTTGCCCTGACAGAGCCGCAGTCAGGTTCGGATGTGGCAAATTCTACCATGTCCGCGACCCTTGATGGCGATGATTATGTTCTGAATGGAGAAAAGACCTGGATCTCTAACGGTGGGATTGCGGACGTTTACACGCTTTTTGCCCGCACCGGAGAGGGGCCGGGCGCCAAGGGGCTGTCGGCCTTTGTTGTTCCCGCAGGTCTGCCGGGGTTTGAGGTGGTGGAGCGCCAGCAGGTGATCGCACCGCACCCGCTTGCCACGCTGCGCTTCACCGATTGCCGCATCCCGAAAAGCGCGATAATCGGCGCGCCGGGGCAGGGGTTCCGTATTGCCATGTCGGTGCTGGATGTCTTTCGCTCGACCGTGGCTGCTGCTGCGCTTGGCTTTGCCCGCCGCGCGCTGGACGAGGCTTTGGCGCGCGTGACCAGCCGACATGTGCAGGGCGCACCATTGTTCGATTTGCAGATGGTGCAGGGGCATATCGCCGACATGGCTCTGGATATCGATGCAGCCGCGCTGCTTGTCTACCGCGCCGCCTGGGCCAAAGACTCTGGCGCGGCTCGCGTGACCCGCGAGGCGGCGATGGCCAAGCTGTTCTCCACTGACCAGGCCCAGCAGGTGATCGACAAGGCGGTGCAGCTTCATGGCGGCGACGGTGTGCGTCACGGCCAGAAGGTGGAGGAACTCTACCGCGATATCCGGGCGCTTCGCATCTATGAGGGTGCGTCAGACGTGCAGCGGGTTGTCATTGCGCGCCAGACCCTTGGCGCCTTTCAGGGGGGGAGCTGATCATGCTGGGGCCGACAGCGCATATCGATACCTTCACACGGGACAACCTGCCGCCGACCGAGCAATGGCCCGAATTCCTGCTGGATGGGTTTGACTACCCGGAGCACTTGAACGCGGCGGTAGAACTGACCGACGCCATGGTCGACAAAGGCTTTGGAGATCACACGGCGCTGATTGGCAATGGGCGCCGCCGCACCTACAAGGAGCTGTCGGACTGGACAAACCGTCTTGCGAATGTGCTGACCGAGGATTTGGGCGTCAAACCGGGCAACCGGGTGCTGATCCGCTCGGCCAATAACCCGGCCATGGTGGCATGCTGGCTGGCTGCGACCAAGGCAGGCGCGGTCGTGGTCAACACCATGCCGATGCTGCGCGCGGGGGAACTCTCTGCGATCGTCGACAAGGCTGAAATCACCCATGCCCTCTGCGATACCAGGCTGATGGATGAGCTGGTCTCCTGCGCCAAGACATCTGAATTCCTGACATCGGTGGTGGGCTTTGATGGCACCTCGAACCACGACGCCGAACTGGATAGGCTGGCCCTTGAAAAACCGGTGACCTATGAGGCGGTGCAGACCGGACGCGACGATGTGGCGCTGTTGGGCTTTACCTCGGGCACCACGGGATCGCCCAAGGCGACGATGCATTTTCACCGGGACCTTCTGATCATCGCCGATGGCTACGCCCGCGAGGTGCTGGACGTGCAGCCTGAGGATACGTTTGTCGGCTCGCCCCCCCTGGCCTTTACCTTTGGCCTTGGGGGGCTTGCGATCTTCCCCTTGCGGTTTGGCGCCACGGCAACCCTGCTGGAGAATGCATCGCCCCCGAACCTCATCGAGATCATCGAGAAGTATAAGGCGACTGTTTGTTTTACCGCACCAACGGCGTACCGCGTTATGCTGCGCGCCATGGAAGAGGGGGCGGATCTTTCCTCTCTGCGGGCAGCCGTGTCTGCGGGCGAGACCCTGCCTGCCCCGGTTTACGACGAATGGATGGAAAAGACCGGCAAGCCAATGCTTGATGGGATCGGTGCCACGGAGATGTTGCATATCTTTATCTCCAACCGCTTTGACGACCACAAACCGGCCTGCACCGGCAAGCCTGTCACAGGCTATCAGGTGCGCGTGCTCGACGCCGATGGCAATGAGGCGCCGCGCGGGGAGATCGGCCGCCTTGCAGTCAAGGGGCCAACAGGCTGCCGCTACATGGCGGACGACCGGCAGGCGACATACGTGCAGGACGGCTGGAATGTAACGGGCGACAGTTTTGTCATGGACGAAGAAGGTTACCTACATTTCGCCGCCCGCAACGACGATATGATCATCTCATCGGGCTACAATATTGCGGGCCCCGAGGTGGAGGCCGCACTGCTGGCGCATGAGGCGGTGGCTGAATGCGCCGTCATCGGCGCTGCGGATGAGGCCCGCGGTCAGATCGTCGAGGCGCATGTGGTTCTGTCGTCCGGCCATGTACCGTCAGATGCGCTGGTCAAGCTATTGCAGGATCATGTGAAATCCGCCATCGCACCATATAAGTATCCGCGCTCCGTGGTCTTCACCAAGGCCTTGCCGAAGACGGAAACCGGCAAGATCCAGCGATTCCGCCTGAAGGCGTAGATTATCGGCGGTGCCTGTTCTCATGGGGCAGGCACCGAAGCAAACCCGAGCATGTTTGGACTTGTACTTGGTCATGAATCACGGTACGTCCTGCGCCACACCACAAAGTCCTTGGTTACAAGGCAGAAGGCGAGTTGGCGGAGTGGTGACGCAGCGGATTGCAAATCCGTGTACACCGGTTCGATTCCGGTACTCGCCTCCATTTAAATTCAAGCACTTACGTCACTCCTTGCCGTGTTTGAGGCCCCGCGTTTACAGGGGCGTTTACATTTTTGTGTCTTGAGACAGAGATTTTGCTCGATTGAGCTTGCGCAAAACCGCATCGCTTTCGTCCGGGCTAACCTGCGCATAATGCTCGATTACCTGCGCCGCGTAGCGAACCGACCAGCCCATCAGCACCGCGATCTGGCGCAAAGAAAGGTCTGCATTCAGCAATCTTGTCGCCGCCGTCCCGCGCGTATCAGACAGAGTCTTCTCCCTGCCGTCGATCCAAGGGGGGATCTGTGCTTCACGCCGCCACTTGGTAATCTGGTTCGACGCCCAACGGGCCGTCAAAGGCCTGCCAAGCTCTGACACCAGCAGCACCTCTTGGCCTTCCGGCGTCTCTGCGATCAATTTCTCAAGTGCCGATGTGGCAGGGATATATGCAATTTGGCCGCGCTTACTGGTCCTGAAACGAAGGCGCTTACCGTGCGGCGTGTCTTCGAATTGGTCCATTTTGACCTGAACCAAATCAGCCGCTCGCAAGCCGGTTTCGCATCCGGCGGTCAGTATCCTTTGGACCCACTTGGGTGCATGTTTGTTGAACTGAGAGATGTCGCCGCTCGTCCAGATGATTTCTGTGCGGTTCGATTGGTAGAGCTTTTTTAGCTTGTGGCAGTGATGCTCTTTCAGCTTCCCCTCTTCCACCGCCCAATTGAGGACCCGTGTCGCGTGGGTGCCTGCCATATCGTGCTGCTTGGGCGAATGAAGCCACTTCTTGCGCCAATTGTTGACCTCGCCCCTTGAGGCGCGCTCTTCGAACATTGCGACAGGATCTGCACCGAACTCTTCGCGAAACAGTTCCAGCCATTTGCGGATATCAGCCTTTGAACGCTCAGCCTTGGGCAAGGACGCGCTGGACAGAAAATCGTCGACCAAGTGAGTCGTCAGGTATTCGGCCGGGCTCACGGGCGTACCGCACTGCGAAAACGCATGGAAGAATTCGGGCTCTTTGGGGTTTGGGTCGGTCCCTTCCCAAAACTTAGGGCCGCCCCGCCAGGCATAGAAATGGTAGCGAACACCAGACACGACCTTGCGCCGGACACGGTGGACACCTTTGGGAAGATTACTTCTGGGCACGGCGCGCTCTCCGCTGTGCAACGAGGCTCGGTTGCGAAGTGGCCTCGCGTTCTGCCGCGCTGATGCCCTGAACAGCATCCAATCGTGCGCGAATGAGTTTCGGGTCATACCACCCGCGCCGCCCTGGCACCGGAGCGATACCCGTCCTACGGCAGAAGTCATAGAAGGACGCGCTCGGCTCACTGTAGCCGAAGAGAATCGCAAGCTCTGGGGTCGGAATCAGCTGAATATGGCTTGGGCTCATTTTTCGGCCCTCTCACCCACGGCTTCTTGCCGCGACATGGCTGCCCGCAAACAAGACACCACCTGAGCGCCTTGCGAGCGCAAGTTCCGAACGGCCTCCTCTTCAAGCCAGGCTTTCACGTCCGCTGGAAGGTTAAGTTTGAACTGGGTTGTCTTCATATTTACACCTCAACAAAAGGACATAAAATGTCCATATCATTGAGGACAAATATTGTCCATCATACAATCATGAAAGAAGAAGCCTTGGTCCAATTCAAACTCTTGCTTCCTGCCGCGCTCAAGAAGCGTCTGGAAACGCATGCCACCCTGAACCGGCGCAGCCTGTCTCAGGAAATCGTCGTCGCTCTTGAGGAGAAGTACCCAGCCTCAGAACCGGATGCGACGTCGGATCCAGCGGCCCGGATGCTCTTCTGGCTTGCCAAACGCATCCGCCGAAGGAACCCGAAGCCCGGCACTCCCAGAGATAAGCAAGCCGCGCTATATGAGCGCATTGCGGGCGATATCGCGGAACGTATGAAGGACATCGGCGAATAGTCTTAGTAGGCCACCCACTCATATCCATGGTTGCCTTCATGATCTTCCCATTCGACACCGACCCCGCGACGCCAGCTTGACGACGAACAGCGCCGTGACGGCAGAACCCATTGCGGGGCAGCAGCTGGTGTCGTGCGCTGCCAACCGAACTCGCCCTGCGTGCCGTAGGTCCCGAGACGCATGTTGTAGCTCTCAGAACAATCATCGTCGCGGCCACGCTCCCGATGGCTATAGTATCGAACATCCCAGACACGGATCGATCGGACAAAATCAAATTCCAGACCGCTGATGTCGATATCGGCACCGCCTTCAGCCACCTGAGCCTGAATAACCTGGGCGAATGTCTGACCATTGTGGTTGCTGACCTCCCAGACTTTAGGGGCCATACTTTGCAACGGCACGCGCTCAGAAACACCCATAGGGCAGCGCCAGATTTGCAAAGGCGGCTCAATCGGCCAGGGCGTGATCCGGCGGATAAACACGGCACGGGCATGGGCACATTCTGCTGACGCAGGCCACCCACCAGCCAGGCAAAGCAAAATGGCGCAGTCAACCTGATAGGCCTTAGCCGCCTGCGGAGCCACGGCTGAGAACAGAGCCACGACAGCTCCAAGGCTCCAATTTCTGATAAGTCTGCACCACATATCAATAAATGCCTTATGATTACATTACTGCATTATTGATACATTACCTCCATCCCCGACCCTCACACCATATGCGAGCATAGTGTTTGTGATGCTCGCGCGCGTTTTGTGGAATATATTCCGTAGAGCGGTTCTTGTGATCTGGCCGAATACAGGCCATGAAATTACGGGAACGAGTAGGGTTAAATGTCCGGAATCTAAGAAGTTCCAGAAGATTGAGCCAAGAACAACTAGCTTTGGCTGCGGGGGTTGATCGCAGCTATATCAGCGAGATCGAACTCGCCAAGAATTCAGCATCAATCGATGTTCTGGAGCGGATAGCGGATGCTCTCGAGGTCGATCCCAAGGAATTGTTTAACGAGAGGGGCTAGTTTTGCCCGAATTTGAGAGCGTTCGCACAACGGCCGAAGCCATCGGCCGCATTACGTGTATCAAGACGGGCGAAGAAATCGGCCTGCTGTATCAGTGGGACAACGGCGAGACGCAGGCAGCTTTGTACGATGACGGCATCCCCTCAACACAAGTCTGCTCAGACCACTCCGCTGAACCGGACGTTGGCGTAAAACACGGCTAAGGTCGGGAAAGAGCCGAGCGGTCGTCGATTGGCAGCTGGTTTCACGCGTGCGCAGCAAGCGCGAAAGGACAGCGGGAAACACGACCAATTCGCAGGTCGGGCTGCGATTCGTAAGTTCGCTGCGCTTGCAAGCGAGTCTAGCGCAAGCTCCAAGGCAGAAGTTGAGTAACCGCTCGTTGAGCCCGCGTAAACGACGCACTCCATGGTGTGCTAATGCCGTTGACTTAATGGTTTGGGTGCGAATGGTCGGTGATCTTTTCGAGCAATGTCGGCGCTGGTCTAAATTCAGCCCTTCGACTAGGCTGAAAAAAATGACGAATTTTCAGATGAGTACCAATCATGGGAACGGCAATTTCACTGGATGTCGGCGGAATAGAAATTTGTTGGTCGAAGAACTCCATGGGGATCGACCACGGTTCCTTGTTTCAAGAGCGCGATCGGAAACGAATTCCAGAGCCATCCTTAGACCCGGAGGATGACTACGAAGCTTCCCCCGAGTTCGAGATGGGATTTCAAAGGACTTTGGGAAGCACCATCGCGCGGTTGGAGTTGCTAGGATACACAATTGAGACCGTCCGCAACCACTACTTGCGGGCCGTCGAGGAGTGTTCACAAGAACGGGATGGGATGAGGGAGCACGCGCCTGACCTCGCGGGGCCAACCGAGTTTATGACATTTGAAGATCTTTTAGCTTTCGTGTCGGAGAACCCTGTCGATGAGCTGGACGACCAGTTCATCTCGAGCCTGGATGCGCCGAAAAGCCAGATCGTGGGCAGATTTAACGACGAAGCGCGACTGTCACGCCTTCCTTATTATGAGAGTTACGAGACAGGTTACTCGGAGCGGAACCACTTCGGCGTTTTGATCGGCTTTCTTCCGCCATATTCTTTCCTTCGGTTACTGGCGACGGTACCACAGAACCGCGACCTGTATCTAAACTGGCAATACGGACCACTTGTTGAGGCTGGTTGGGCGCAAGTATCCGACTTTGTAGCTGAAGCACGTAGAACGGAGAAGTTTCTGATCGCCACAGAAGGAACCTCAGACATATTCGTTTTGAAGCGCGCTCTACAGCTCCTTCGCCCTGAAATTACAGACTTCTTCAGGTTCATTGACGCAACCGAACGTCACCCTTTTTCAGGCGCAGGACGTCTTGTGAACTTTGCAGAAGGCCTTGCGAAGATCGACATACACAACAAGGTTCTGTTTCTTCTAGACAACGATGCGGAAGGACAGCACGCGCATCAGAAGATAATGGAAATGCACTTACCCTCAAACATGAGGACGACAACACTGCCTGATCATCCATCATTTGAACGTATAAACACCCATGGACCGGCGGGCGAGACCGTGACAAACATCAACGGCCGAGCCGTGGCTTTAGAGTGCTATTTGGATTTCGATCAACCAAGCCTTCCAGAACCTCAAGTGCGCTGGACTTCCTACAAAGACAAGCTTGACACATACCAAGGGGAATTGATCGGTAAGGATCACTATCTCAAGGCCTTCAAAAATGCCGAAAAACTGGAGTACGACTTCTCAAAGTTGGCATTTCTGCTCGACCACATTGTTCAGGAATGCTGCGCCATCGCGTCACCCTAAATTCCGCTTGTTGAGAGAAGCAGACACGCAGGTTTGCCTAGGCTGCGCTTACGCCGAACGGCAGCACCGCCCCGCGTTGGAGACCTTCGTCGCAACTGTGTTGAACGACAACTTTCTATGTGTGAGGACGGGTATCATTTCCTCATATCGTCCAGGAACTCCAGAACGCGCGAATAGTCTCCACTGACCTCGCGCGCTTGTTCGAAGACCTCTCTCCTCTGCTGATCCAGGCAACGGAAGTATCGCTCGACATCGGTAAAATACGTCTCTGCATCGCGCTTCAATAGGTCAGCATAGGCTCGCACGTCGTCGGCGTTGGTCGGCATCCAAGGCGGCGAAGGTGGCAGGCAAGTGCCCGAAATCGCGGCAGAACCCCAGCTCAGAACGACCATAACCGCCCATGTTTGTTTCAAAAGCGCCATATTATCTTGGCTCAACTACTCCGTTGCAGTAAATTTGTTTCAACGCATGAAAGGCGCAACAACGCAAATTGCACCTATTGATTGCAAGGTTATAATATTGTATCGGTTCGGTAGTCCATGAGGGACTGCCGAGCTAATGCACAAATCTGCAAGGCTCGATCCTATGAATTTGATGCAAGACGCCCCCAATGTTGTCAGTGAAGACGGGCTGCGCACGCTGCTTGCCGAGGGTCATTCGGCAGACGTTGTGTGCCGAGTTACGCCCAAACGTACAGGTGCTCAGTGGTCCGGAGTTTGGACCGTGCATTGCGTCTCGCCAGATGGCGAGACGCGTCGCCTGCTTGTCACGGCACGCAACAACATGGCTGCGCGAGAGTTCAAGACAATCAACGGCCTATCCAGCTTCCTTGCCGGGCTTGGTGTTTCGATCGTCTCAATCCCAATGGTCGAAGGCAAGATCGCCTCGCACAACCTGTACGACGAAGGCTAAACGACTTGCCGTACTTGCAGCATTCTTTGCTGCCCCCGCCTATTCTGAAGGCTTCGTGCTTTCCATGCGGGTCGATGGCCAGCTGGAGACCAAAGCACCCCAATCAGGTTTTGCGCAAAGTTATGTCGACGGGATTGGCGCAAACCCACCTGAGCTGATCGTTTTCGCAGGGCCTGAGCCTGAAGCTCGCCTTCCTGCACCCGCCCGCGCAGTTCCCCGCCCCGAAATCCTTGCAGCCCTCGAAAGCACCGCGCATCGCTATGGCGGGCACCCCGCATTGCGCCGCGCGGGTCTGTCTGTTTCCGAATGGCAGGCGCTCTTCCAAGCCAATATCGAGATCGAAAGCGCCTATCGCCCGAATGCGCGCAGTTCTGCGGGTGCGATCGGCCTCGGGCAGTTGATGCCCGCGACGGCCGCGCAGCTCGGTGTGGATCCCCATGATTGGCAGGCCAACCTCGATGGCTCTGCACGCTACCTTCTCATGATGCTGGCGCAGTTCGGCACGCCCGAACTCGCGCTCGCCGCCTATAACGCCGGACCGAACGCAGTCGCGCGCTATGGCGGCATCCCTCCCTACCGAGAAACCCAAAATCACGTGCGCCGTGTCATGGCCGTGCGTGATCGACTGACTGGAGCCTCCTGATGCACATTCAATTCCGCACGATCCTGTCGCTGGCTCTGGCCAGTTTGATGATTGCCAATCCCGCCTTGGCGCAGAGCATCGACCTCTCGCCGGTGCAGAACCTGTTGCAAGGTATCGTCGACACGATCACCGGCCCCTTGGGTATTGTCATCGGCACCTTGGCCCTCATCGGTGTGTTCCTCTCTTGGCTCTTCGGCATTCTGGATTTCCGCCAAGCCCTTTGGGTGCTGGTGGCCATTGCGGGCATTGCAGCTGCGCCGACCATCGTAACCGCAATCTGGGGCGCGTAAATCAGGCATGGCAACGCAAACCCGCCTCTTCCTGGGCCTCATCCGGCCGCCAAAGCTCATCGGCTTGCCGATCATGTATGCCATGGTGTGGCTTTTCGGATTTGTGTTGCTGTTTCTTTGGGTCCAGAGCTGGCCGGTGATCATCATCGCCGCTCTGGCCTATCCCGCACTGTGGAAAGCAGCCGATTGGGATCCGGCGTTTCTTGAGGTGATGGTCACCGCCCTACAGGAAACGCCCCCCACGCCAAATCGCAAGATCCATTCGGGAGACAGCTATGCTCCGTGATCGGTCAGATGATCTTGCCATGCTGCCAGACTGGGCGCGCAAAGAGCGGCCGATGGCCAGCATGCTGCCCTATGTCAGCCTCGTGAATGATGTGACGGTCCGCACGCGAGGCAATGCTCTGTTCCAATGCATTCGCCTTGATGGCGTCAACAGCATGACCAGCGATGACGCGCATCTGGAGAAGATCCGCGCACTCTTTGCAGCAATCATCGCGCAGATCGGACCAGAGTACAGTTTCTACGTTCACAAGGTCTCAAAAGCGATCGAGACAGCCTTGCCACCGGTGCCCAAAGAAGGGTTTGCCCAAGCGTTGGACGCCCGCTGGCAAACGGCAATGGCGCGGGCGGATCTGCGGGACAAGACTCTCACGCTCACAGTGCAGAAACGTCCTCCCCTCGGCGCGCGGCTACGCCTGAAGCGCTCGGCCTCCATCGCACAGCTGAAAGACCAGACAGCCAAGCAACTGCGCAAGCTCGAGGAGGTCGTCGGTTTTCTGCTGTCGTCCTTTGCCGAGATGAACCCGCACCTGCTGGGCGCAAAAAACGGAGAGCTACTCGGGTTCCTCGGAGCGCTCAACATCGGCCAAGAGCGACCGCTCTTCGCAAAATCCCGCTTTGGCGTCATTGCCGAAGATGTAGCCAATACCCGCGTCACATTTCAGGGGCGAGACTTCACGTTGGACGATGGGACGGCGGGCAAGCGGTATGGCACCAGCTTTGCGATCAAGACCTACCCCGCCAAAACCAGCTGCACCATGTTCGATGAGCTGAACCTGCCGGTCGACATGTTGGTCTCGCATTCTTTCACGCCGATCAATAGCAACATCATGGCCAGCCGGATCAAGCGCCAACAGCGTCTGATGAAGGCCAGCGACGACGGCGCGATTTCCCTCGCCGAAGAACTGGTCGACGCGCTGGACGATCTGGAGTCCAAGCGGCTTAGCTTTGGCGATCATCACATGACCGTCACGGTTTTTGCCGAGACCGAAGAAAAGCTGGAAGCCATCGCTGCCGAGGTGCGCAACATCGCCGTCAGTGAAGGCGTTAATCTGGTGAACGAGAGCTTTGCGGCGCGCACCCACTATTTCGCGCAGCATCCGGGCAATGGGCAAATGCGCAGCCGCAAGGCCGCCATCACGAACACGAACTTTGCCGACCTCGCCGCGCTTCATCGCGGTCAACTTGGCAAACCTGGCCGTTACGTGCCTTGGGGCAAACCGATCACGTTGTTCCCGACGCCTGAACGCTCGGGCTTCCTGTTGAATTACCACGAGACGGGTCAGCCAGACAAAGAGCCGACAGGCGGGCACACCTTGATCCTCGGCCGACCTGGCTCTGGCAAGTCAGTACTGTCGGCCTTCCTCATGACCCAAGCGCGTCGCTGCGACGCGCGCGTCTTCGTCTTCGACTATCGCGCGGGTATGGAAATGGCCGTGCGGGCCAATGGCGGGCGCTACAGCGCCATTAAGGCGGGTGAAGCAACCGGTCTCAACCCGCTGCGCACTGAAATCGATGGGCGTGGGCAAACCTGGCTTTCTGATTGGCTGGCCACGCTGCTACATCGCGCTGACAAGCCCCTGAGCCCTGTTCAGATCAATCGCATTCAGGAAGTGGTGCGCCAGAACGCCGGAGCCAGCGATGCCGACCTGCGCAACTGGCAGGATCTGGCCTCTCTCTTTGTGGCGGGGGCAGATGAAGGGGATCTGTTCGAACGGATCCAGGAATGGACCGCCGATGGTCGCTACGGTTGGATTTTCGGGCAAAGCTCTGAGGATACCTTTTCGCTCGATGGTGATGTGGTCGGGTTCGACCTGACCGGCATTCTCGACAGCGAAAGCGAAAAGGAACGCATGGCGGTCCTGTCCTACCTGTTTCGACGGGTGGAGCGGGTGATCGAGGACCGCAAACCGACGCTGATCATCATCGATGAAGCCTGGAAGGCACTCGACAACCCGTATTTCGCCGACCGGCTCAGCAACTGGCTGGTCACGGCGCGGAAACAGAATACCGCCGTTGTGATGATGACCCAATACGCAAGCCAGCTCGAGAAAACCCGCACCGGCAAGACGATTGTCGAGGCTGTGCCAACGCAGCTCCTGCTGCCCAACATCCGCGCCTCGGCCAGCGATTACACCATGCTGGGGCTCACTGACAAAGAGCTGAGCGTTTTGCTCGGAACAGGCATCAACTCCCGTCTGGCGCTGGTGCGTGACGATCAAGGCTCGGTCGTGATCGATGCCGATCTCAGCGCTCTTGGCCCTTACCTCACGATCCTTGGCGGCATGGAAAAGGGCGAGGCGCTGGTCGGAGCGGATTACCGCCAGAACCCCGAATTTTGGAGACAGATTGATGCGTAGACTTTGCGTGCTGACCCTCGCCCTTTTGACCCTGACAGCCTGCGCAGAATACCGGCCGTCTGAAGCCGAATGCTTCAACTCCTTTGCCGACGTCAGCCGCAGCAATTGCAATTTCGAGCTGCTCGGGCCGATTGGTTCGCTGCATGAATAGCCTCCGCCCGCATATCCTTGCGGGTCTGGTGTGGTTCGCTGCGCCAATGGCCTTTGCCCAAGGCGTGCCGACCTTTGATGCGGGCATGTTTCTGCAGCGCGAGCGCGTGTTGCAGCAGGGCGAACAAGATCTGGCTCTACAGCGGGATCGGTTGACCAAAGAAGAAGAGCTAAAAGAGCTCGAACAAGAACAACTCAAAGCGCTGGAAGACATCCTCGATGCGTCAACCCTTGCCAGCGGAAATTCAGGCGCGCTGGTCGCAAGCTTAGAAGCGGGTTCATCACCTGAAAGCGCCGCAGAAACGCTTTACGGTCCGGTCGATCCAAACCCCGGCGCAGCCCAGATGTTCGGCGACGCCTCGGGCTCGATTGAAGAGCTGATCATTCGCGCCGCTCAAGAAACGCACCATATGTCCGGCGTGCGCGCAGCGGGCCTGTCGCCCAAGCAATGGCGTTGCCTGTTGCAAGCACTGATCTGGCAGGAGAGTCGTTTCACCATCGGCGCGCGCTCCCCTGTTGGTGCATTCGGCCTGACCCAGATCATGCCCGGCACTGCGCAGGATCTGGGTATCTATCCAGCCTACTACGAGAACCCCTACATCCAAGTCACCGGCGGCGCGCGCTATCTGGCGCAGATGCTGGCCATGTTTGATGGCAACATCATTCACGGGCTCGCGGCCTACAATGCCGGTCCCGGCAATGTGCAGCGCTACGGTGGTGTGCCGCCCTTTGCTGAGACCCAGCACTACGTTCAGGTCATCCCCGAGCGCTACAATCTCTACCTTGCCCGCGTCGGCGGCGTCGACGCGCTCGGCACGATTGATCCCGTTTTGCTTGCCAACTCCACCATGAGCCTGACCTCGTTCGGTGCAGGGGTCTATGGCGATTACTCCTTGGTCTCAGTGCAAGCGGCCGCGCTGCGCGTTCAGGACATCATCACCCGCATTGGTGAGACCGACGACATTCACGCAGCCATGTCGCTCAACACCTATGCGCGGGCTGAACTCGCTCGCTTGATCGCGATCCGCACGCGCCTCAAGGCCGCCCATACCCGTCCGCTCAGCGCCGAAGCGCTGGCCATGGCGGCCGCGCAAGCCCGCGAACAAGACTTCATGCAATTCGATTTGGAGGCACTCCGATGATCCGCTTTCTTTCTGCCGTAGCCGCCTGCGCTTTGATGGTTGCCTCACCCCTGTCTGCCCAAGGCGTGCCGACGGTCGACACGCGCAACATCGCCCAGGAAATTCGTCAGCTGCAACAGATGCTGGAGGATTTTGGGATCCAGACCGACCAGCTCAACACGCTTCTCGAACAGCTCGATCTGGTGCAACAACAGCTGGACACGCTCAATGAGACCTACGCCGCCCTGACTGGCGCGACGGATATTATCGAGATGGCCATGGGTGGTGATCTCGACGGGCTTCTCGATCAGGAATTCGGTGACCTCGTTGGCACCATACGGCAAATCCAAAGCGGCGATTTCAGCGGCCTAATAGGCAATGCGGCCCCTCAAATGGAAGGGCGCATGACACAAGCGCTCGAGGATGCAGGCTTTGACCAAGACAGCCTGTCTGACATGGCCAGCAGCGGCAATCCGGGCGCGGAACGCATCGCTAGCCAAGCGAGCACCGGAGCGGTGATGTCGGCTGCCGCTGAGAACAGCTATGAAGAGGCCGCTCAATCCCTTGAACGGGTCGAGCAGCTGGTCTCGCTGATCCCGGACATGGAAACGCTCAAGGAAGCCGTCGATCACAACACCCGTGTCACGGCCGAGTTGGCGATTGCCATGACGCGCATGTGGGAGCTCGAAGCCATTCAGACTGTCGGCGCAGGTCAATCCGGCGTGGTGGATGCCGCCACCCTGGCCGAAGAGCGACGCTACATGGACTTCACCCTGCCAGAGCTTCGCGCGGACTGACCCCATGAACAGCGAGCCAGAAATCATCGAAGAAGAGCTCGTCTACGGCGCAAGACGACGCGAGCTCATGTGGCAGAAATTGGGTCTGGCAGGCATGGCGTTTGGCATGGCAGGTTGTCTCGCCGCTGCTCTTGTCGCTCTGTTCGACGTGGACCCGCCGCCCATGATCGTGCCCTTTGATAGTGAAACCGGCATGGCCCTCCCCAATGCCGTGGTTGAAGCGGTCTCACTCACGGAACGCCCCGCTATCATCGAGGCACAGGTCTACCGCTATGTCATCGATCGAGAGACATACAATCAGCTCGACAATGATGTGCGTGTGCGGCGGGTCCTGGAACAGTCGGACGGCGCGGCAGCTGCAGGGCTGCGCGCATTATGGACCAGCGGCCACGAAGCCTATCCGCCCGACAGCTACGGCACAGATGCGCGGCTCGATGTCGAGGTTCTGTCGATCACCCACATCAGCGACAACCGTGCCCAGGTGCGTCTGCGCAAGCGCTTGAACTCGCCGCGCGGCACTCAAAACGGGCTCTTCACCGCAACCCTGATGTTTGAGTTTCGGCCCGAGAATAGCCGGTCGATCGATGATGTCTGGCAGAACCCTTTCGGCTTCACTGTCACCGAATACGCGATCCGCTCAGATCGTCTGGAGTAACCAATGCGCCGCCTATTCCTGATCCTCGCTTTAATTGTTCCGCTTGCTGGCACCGCCTATGCCGAAACGCAGCCGCGCCAAGGCCCCTTTGATGCCCGCGTCCGGCAGGCCACCTATCAAGATGGACAGGTCTACCGCATCCGCACCAGCCTGACCCACGTGACCAGCATTGAATTCGGCCAAGGCGAGACCATCCACTCAATCATTGCTGGCGACACTGAAGGCTTCCTTTTGGACGGTGTGCCCGGCGGTCAGGCTTTTGCGATCAAGCCAGTCTCGCGCGGCGCGCATACCAACATCACGGTCTACACCAACCGGCGCAGCTATTATTTCAACGTCACCGAGGCCAGTTCGCCGACCTTCTATGTCATCCGCTTCACCTATCCCGAGGCGGCCCCTCAGCAATCGCGTGTAGCCGCAAGCCAGCCTGCAAACCACGCCTACGGCGTCAGCGCACGGTCCGAGATCACTCCGCGCGAAATCTGGGACGACGGAACTTTCACCTATTTCCGCTTCACCGCGAACGCGCCGTTGCCCGCGATCTTTCGCTGGTCTGCAGGCAATGAGCGCAGCGTGAATGCTCTGGCCCGACCTGATGGCGTGATCCGCGTGTCAGGAGTCAGCAAGCGATGGGTTCTCAGGCTCGGCGAAGACGAAATCTGCGTCCAAGAGATGAGCGAGGCAAACCACGATGAGTGAAACAGCTGAGCTTAAGAAGCGCCTCGAAGCGCTTGAAGGGAAAACACAAAACCGAACATCGCGACCGTCATTTCTCGCTATCGCCCTGGGCATCGGGGCAATCGCCGCATTTGGCGGGCTATTACTATTGCTTTCTGGCAGCTCTGAACCCGTCAGCCTGGAAACCGCGTCCCCGGATGAGTTCCAAGCGGCCGGGCCGGGGTTTGGTGCGCTTGAGCCAACCCCTGCACCAATTGACACTTCTCCGCCGCCAACGGTGTCAGAGCCAGACAGCGAGTCAGAAGAGCTGCGCGCGCAAATGGACGCTATGCGATCCGAGCTTGAAGCGCTGCGCAATGCGCCAGCACCTGAGGCCCCTGCTGTCGACACGGAGGCGCTTGATAACTTGGGCGCAGAGATCGATGCCCTGCGCAGCGAGGCAGCAGCGACGCAAACCGCCCTGCGCGAAGAGTTGGAAGAACGTGCCCGACAAATCCAGCGACTGCAGAACGATCTGGAGCTTGCACGCCTGGAAACCCCACGCACGCCTGCTCCAACCGGCCCCACGGCCGAAGAGCTGCGCCTTCAAGAGCTCGAGCGGCGGCGGCAAGCCGAACTTGAGGAACTCCAAGCCCGTATCGCCAGCCCGATCATCGCCTTTGGCGGTTCGGGCAACGGCAACAATGAAACCGCCGCGCAGCAGCGGCGACTTGATGGCGACACAGACTTTATCCGCAACGGCGCTGAACCTGCTGAGGTGACCCAGGCCCAGTTGATCGTGAACCCGTCAAACACGGTCGTTCAGGGCACGATGATCCAGGCTGTGCTCGAGACAGCGATCGACAGCTCGCTCGCCGGTCAGGTCCGCGCAATGGTATCGGAAGATGTCCACGCCTATGACGGCACGCGGATCCTGATCCCGCGCGGCGCGCGTCTGATCGGGCGGTATCAATCTGGCCTCGACATAGCGCAGCGGCGCGTGACGATCGCCTGGGATCGGATCATTCTGCCCAGCAACCAGACCGTCGAAATCAGCGCTTTCGGTGGTGATGAACTGGGCCGCTCCGGCACAACTGGCTTTGTCGATAGCCGTTTTGGCACGCGGTTCGGGTCAGCGGCCCTGATATCGCTGATCGGAGCCTTGCCCGCCGTGGCCGCCCAAAACACCGAAGATGAGATTGCCTCGGATGTGCTCGAGGGCATTGGCGAAGACCTTCAGGGCAGTGCGCAAAGCGTGATTGGCGAATATTTATCTGTATCGCCCGTGATCTATGTCGATCAAGGTTCCCGTGTCACCGTTATGGTTGATCGCGATCTGGAGATTTTCTGATCATGGCGGCCAGCTACTTGCAAAGCTCGATGGACAAGATCCCTGAGGCGCGTGATCCAAAGCTGATTGAGCTTTGCATCAATCCTGACGGCACGCTGTGGGCCGAGTTTCAGGGGGATCACTTCATGCGATCCGTCAATCGACGGCTCTCACCGAACGAGATCAAAGACTTGGGCAATCAGATTGCTTCGGCCGCAAACACCACGCTCAGCCGGACCAAGCCCATCGTATCGGTCAGCATCACCTACCGTGACCGCCCGATCCGCGCGCAAGTCATCCAGCCCCCCGCTGTCGATGGCGGTTACGCGATTTCTTTGCGGTTCTTTGCGGACCTGCCATTGAACCAGATCAATCTATCTTACTTGTTCGGCAAAGAACGCAGCAACGAGGGTGCCAGGCGCAAGCGCAATGCCGAGCTGCGGGATGTCGTAGCCACGGGTGACATCGATGCCGCAATCAAGTTCTGTGTGACCCATAAGCTCAACATGATCGTGTCCGGTGGCACCTCGACAGGCAAGACCGTCACGGCGCGCAAGATCCTCTCTTTCGTGCCCGCCGAGGAGCGCATCATCACGATCGAAGAGGCAGCCGAGTTGCGTCCGACGCAGCCCAATGTCGTCACGCTGATGTCTGATCGCGATGAAGCCACGCGCAGCGCTGATGTCCTGCTGACCTCCACCCTGCGCATGCGGCCGGACCGGATTGTTTTAGGCGAAGTACGCGGCAAGGAGGCCATGACCTTCCTTGAGGCTATAAACACCGGGCATGGCGGCTCGCTGACCACACTGCACGCTGAAACGCCTCAGCTGGCGGTCCAACGTCTCGCCATCGCCGCCCTGAAAACCGATGTGCCCATGACCTACCAGGACATGAACGACTACATCACTCGCTCGATCGATGTGATTATCCAAGCCGGTCGCCATGAAGGCGCGCGCGGCATCACCGAATTCTACCTGCCGGTCGATCCGGCCCATTCAAAGGAAACAGCCCATGTTTGAATACAAGATTGAACTGATCAACACAGCCAAAACTAAGCCACTGAAGATCGAAGCACAGCTGACCGCTCTTGGCCAAGACGGCTGGGAGCTGGTCTCCGTCGTGCCGGATTTTGACGGCGAACATATTCTGAAGGCCTTCCTGAAACGCCGCACTGGTGACAGCGCCTAAAGCAGACCGAGGAAGATCCGATGGGCGTCGTTACCTGGATGGTAGAGACCACCGACAACTTTCTGGAAGACGCTGCCCAAACCACTTTTGGCAACGTCGCCGGGCAGCTTGGCGGCGTCATTGCGGTGGCCTCGACGCTCGCGGTGATCGGCGTCTTCCTCAACATCGTGCTTCAGTACAAATCAATGGATGGGCGAACCGCCTTCTGGTTCGCTCTCAAGCTCATGCTGATCTCCCTCTTTGCTATGAATTGGGTCCAATTTAACTCGGTCGCCAGCGCCCTCATCAACGGGCTCGACCAGCTCGCGGGCGGCATGGTGGCAGGACTTGGCGGGGGTGGTGCAGGTGCGTCCTACTTTGCCGAGGCCTTCGACGATCTCATCGAAGAGTTCGGCGACTACCTGAACGCGGCTGGTGACAACATGCATTGGATGGCCGGAGCCCTGATCGGCGCGATCGGCGCGTTCCTCCTCGGCGTGATCGGCGCGCTCTGCGGGCTTGTCCTAATCTTTGCGAAAATCATGCTGGCCTTCATGATCGGCATCGCCCCAATCATGATCGCACTTTCGCTTTTTGATGTCAGCAAGGACTATTTCCACCGATGGCTGTCCAGCACCGTGTCTTACGCGCTCTATCCCCTCGTGATCGCTGGCGTGTTTTCCACCGTTGTTGGCATGTCCCGCTCGCTAATGACCGAACTTGGAGATCCTTCCGGCGCGAGCAACATCGGAGCGCTGGTCCCGTTTTTCATGATGATGTTCCTAGCAGGCGGCATGATCATCGCCACCCCGCTGATCGTCCGCTCAATCTCAGGCAACTTCATGATGGCCGGACCGCCGAGCATTCCGGGTCCGGGCGGCTTCGCCAAGGGTTTGATGGGCACCAAAGGCTCGCGAGCGCGGGCAAGGTTTGGGACGAGGTCGAATGCAGAGATCGCCGGGGCTGGGATACGTCAGGCAGGTGGTGCGACCGTTTCTATGGTTCAGCGGGTGGCAGATCGGGCGAAACGGTTGGAGTGAAATCGCCCCTTAGCGGATAGAAAGTATGCTGCTTGGTGCTACACCAAAGTTTCCGACAAGCGTACGCAGAGTCCGACCTAATGTCCTCGCGGCGGTTGGTCTAATTTTGGACCATCGATGGGAAATGACTCCTGCTTCAATCGACGTCGCAACGCACCAAAGTGCGATTGCTATGCGAGTGCGAAGCACTCCGCTCTGGAAAAAACAGCAAAAACCCGGAATTTGCGCGCATCACTCCGGAAAAATGGCAACTTGGCAGGAAATTCACTTGACATTTTAGGATTTCTCCGTAAAAAACAGGAGAAATACAAAAATTAGCGGAAATTCACCGCTGGGAGACAAACATGGATCACTTTTCAGTTGTTCAGAGCATTATCCGATCAGGACTTGCCGGTGATCAAAAGGCCCTCGACAAGCAGGTTCAGCGGCTACTTACGCGCCTAGAGAAAGAAGGTGAGGACAAAGAGGCAGCGACAATCCGCAGGCTTTTGTCTTCGGCATCCGAAACCAAAGAGCTTACACCCAGCAAGGTCGAGGTGTCTCGCTCGATGGTAGTTGGTGAAACGCTAACATCGGACACAATACCACCTATTGATCGTGAAACTGGCGCACAGCTCTGTACTGTCGAGTTTCCTGGGGCGATGCAAACCGCCCCAATCTATGAGAAGGATGTCAAAGATACGATTGACGGACTTCTTGATGAATGGCGGCATCCTGAAGCGCTGCGCTGTGTTGATGTAGAGCCGACCCGATCGCTGCTCATTTTCGGCCCCCCCGGTTCGGGAAAAACAATGACCGCCTACCATATCGCTCAAAACCTGGGACTGCCACTGGTCATGGCGCGTATAGATGGTTTGATTTCATCGTTCTTAGGTACGACTGCTCGCAATATCGCAAATCTCTTTGAGTTCGCAAATCGCTATGCTTGTGTTCTTCTTCTGGATGAGTTCGACGCGCTGGCGAAGCAACGCGATGATCCGCAGGAAATTGGGGAGATCAAGCGTGTTGTGAACACACTTCTGCAAAATTTGGACCTCAGGCGCGATCACGGCGTCACAATTGCAATTACAAATCATGATCGATTGCTTGACCCTGCAATTTGGCGCCGATTTGAAACTCACGTTCACATCGGTGAGCCGAATATGGAAGCTGTTACGAGCCTTGTGAAACGGTTCTTGCAACCAATAGCGCCAGACAATGGCACGGTCAGCATTATTGCTTACTGTTTAAGAGGGCGTTCTGGAGCCGATCTACAACGAGTTTGCACGTCAGTAAAACGCACGCTCGCCTTAAGTGGGGCAGAGCATAATGGGCCTGGCATTTTTCAAGCTTTGAGCACTGTTTTAGCTCGGTTGCCCGAACACGATCATGCTCCAGCAAAACTGCTTGCCCATGACCCCGAAGCTTTCGTCAGCATGATTACAAACGACAACCAGATCGCAATCAGTCAGCAGGATATCGCAGCTGCGACCGGAATGAGTAAGTCAAAAATTAGCGAACTTAAGAAATCACAACGTCATCTCCCGTTGGTGGAGGCTTCAAATGCCAAATAATCCCGTACAGATCATACTCAACGATGAATCATTTCTAAGGGCACCGGATCCTGGTCAGGGTGGTGGAAACAAGGATTTTTTCGAGAATGCAGACGCCGAGTTTAGTGCTCACAAGACCCGCATATTGCAGTCCATCGACACCATTACTGAAGCCGTGCGAGCCAGCTCGTTTGGGCCTGCAACATATTTACGTGTTCAAATGCGGGAGGCTGCTCTGGCGAAATCATATCGCCCTGTCACCTGGCTTTTCCAGAAGGACCAGTTCCCATGTGTAGGCGCAGATGGAGTTGGAACACTCTATTTTCGCGCACCACTTATCTATCTTCCTGCGCTGCGCCGCCGGATCGAACAGGCTGAACAGACGGTTGTCATCAACATATCCAAGAACACCGGATTGCCGTATCCAGCACCATCTGCAGCACGCTCGGAAGTCGGTGCAGTCGAGAGCATTGAAATTGCGCCAGTGGCGAACAAGCGCGATTTCTCGACGGCGTCAGCGATGAAATTGCTTTCGGACCCGCGCACCGTGTCCGGCTATCACGTTGAGCTATTTGAAACTCCATCTCGCAATGTGATTGCCGACGATCCGCTGGGGCAGAGCGCTCTCTTAAACAGTTTGCAGGAAATTTTCCTTGGCTTTGGACCTGGCTCGCGCGCACTTCTAGCAACGAAGCTTGGGCGAACACCTGTTCTTGAGTTCCAACTTACGCACAGTGACGAACCGGCACTCATCGACAACCGCCTGGGTCTGTCAGGGCGCGACGTGACGACCGTGGCGCGCGGCGGTCCTATTGATTTGTCACCAGATCGCCATGAGCATGCACTTGTGACGCTCGCAAGCCATCCTCTGGTTCGCGCAATCAATCCACCGATCCAGCTACAACTGGGAAATGGGGAGGTTCCTGCGCCTCAAGAAACGAGTGCGGGCAGCGGTAGCCAGGTAGCTATACCTGAACCCGTCACTGGGGCTCCTTATCCAATAGTTGGCATTGTTGACTCCGGCGTTTCCGATGTTTTGTCCGCCTGGCTTGCCGGTCGATTTGACTACCTTGATGAAGATGAGTTCGATGGAAATCATGGTACAGGCGTCGCCGGAGTGGTTTCTCTTGGTCAAACCCTGAACGGACCAGCCGTTGCGCCGGAAAGCAGCGGGTGCATTCTGTACGATGTTCCGCTGTTCCCGCAAGGACCATTTCTCGATCAATACCCAAACGGGTTTTCGGATTTCCTTGAAGAACTTGAACAGGCTGTAGCTGAGGCGAGCCAGAATCACGGCGTCAAAATTTTTAACTTGTCGATCAATGTGACTTCCGATGTGAATCGTCATCGCTACGGCCTCTACGCCGCACGACTGGATCAGATTGCCGACACTTATGGAGTGATCTTTGTAAACTCGGCGGGCAACCTTCCGATTGGTCAAGCCCGTGCTCCATGGCAAAAGAAGCCAAGTGATGTTGTATCGTATTTTGCTTCAAGAACGCAGCCAGACACCATCTTTCAGCCATCTGAAAGCGTACGCTCCATATCTGTCGGCGCACTTAACCCGCCAAACACGACACAGATTAAGGATGCACCAACAGTTTATTCAACACGAGGTCCCGGCCTGCAGGTCGGTGTCAAACCCGACGTCGCCGCCTATGGTGGAGCAGGAGGTGTCGGGCCAGGAAATCCAACAGGATTGAAATCCATCACCACGACAGGGCTATCCCAAGATGTGGCGGGGACAAGTTTCGCCGCTCCTTTGGTTTCGCGAGTTCTTGCCGGTTTGGATCGGGACACGCAGGGCGGATTGGGTTCTGAGGCTCTACGGGCCATGTTGTTGCACCACTCCCACACACCCGATCCGCTCACAAAGCGCGGTATGAAAGACATTGCACGTCAGTTTGCCGGATACGGACAGCCAACCAGCGTTGCTGAAATGCTGGAGACAGACGACCATGAGGTAACGATGGTTTTCCAAAGTCGTTTGACGATAGGGGCCCGTCGTCCAGCGATCCTTCGCTTTCCCTTTTCCTGGCCTCAAAGCCTAGTAGATCACCAAGGTGCGTGCTCCGGGCAGGTCAGAATGACACTGGTCTACTCACCACCCCTAGATCCCGCTTTTGGTGCTGAGTTCGTCAGAGTGAACCTAGAGGCATCGCTGCGGCAGCGGCAGAACCGGAAAAACAAAGATGGCCAATATGGGTATGCGAACCAAGTTGACGCTCGATATTTGCCCAATTCGGCAGGCCTTGGCATCCCGGAGAAAGCTCTTATCACGCACGGCCTTAAGTGGTGGCCGTCGAAACAATATAGCCGGAACTTGAATAAGCGTGGGGAAACCTCTGACTGGCGATTGGAGGTAACCAGTCTGGTGCGCGCGGAAGCTGAGTTCCCAGTCGCAGGGGTACCATTTGCCGTACTGCTGACAATACGGGACCCTGATGGCGTAAAGCCAATATTTGCTGAGATGCGCCAATCACTGCAGGCAAGCCGCGCAAATGCTCAGGATATCAAAGCTGCAGCAAGACTGCGCCCAAGGCGTTAACGAAAGTCGGAATGCACCATGGATTGCTTCATGAATCTCACTCAGGGTAGCTGCAGCATTACCCTGTACCATGATGATGCTGCGTTAAACAAAGCGCGTTTCTACCGCATCGATCTTTCCACCAACCTTTGGGGTGAACAGATTGTTGAGCGCCATTGGGGAAGACGTGGGACTTGGGGCCAACATCGACGGGCTACCTTTGGAGATAGCGCATCGGCCGTGAAAGCAATGCTGAAAACACTTCAGGCAAAGCTGGCTCGTGGATACTTATTGGTTGACGGCACAGGAATCTCCGAAGTTGGATGTGCCGATCAGAAGCAGTAATCCGACGGGGGCTATCTAGAAAATCTCCTCCGATTGCTTTTGCATGCGATTCCCATGAACTGTGGATCTATCCGTCTCAAAGGTCGCAGAGGTAACGATTGGATCGGCCAAACGCACCTTCATGGTTCGCTTTCGCCATTCGCACTATTGATAGCTGCTCGCCCACCGAAGGTCGGATGCCTGCTTTTCATCGTTGGGCCGCCTCATTCATAAATCTCTCCACCCGTGCAGCTCCTGCTTGATACTCGCCCAAACCAGGCTTTTCGCCTGACGCCGAACCCCGCTCTTCATTGGCCAAAGCATCGATCTCTTCGCGCCGTTTCTCACCACATCCAGAGCCGTCCCCTGAAAACGCTTTCGGCATTTCAAGCGCTCCAATCTTAGCCTCCAGCGCCTTAATCTGTCCTTGCAGGCCGCGCATCTGATCTCCCGCCGAGGGATATGGCAGATCGCCGGTCTGCTTTTCGAAGATCTGTTTGAAGAACCGATCCCCATAGTATTTGATCCGCTTGGCGCGGACGGGCATTTGCGCGTCGACCACCAGAACGATGTCATCAAGATCCATGCGCCGCGCCTCATCCTCTGGCAGCAACGCGGTTTCTTCAGTTCGTTCAGACATGCTGCGCCCGGTAAATGGGTTGCGGCCGACCGAGCGCGAGCGGGTCACAACCCGTTTGGTGGTTTTGCCGACGGCTTTGCTGAGCTCTTCAATGGTCTTCTCATCCGAGGGCGTCAGATAGAGCTTGATGCCCGCGTTGCCCTGCAGCGCCCGGCGGGCATTTTCGCCGTAGATTTCATCTAGCGCCGGGATCGTCTGTGTGACAATCGCGAGGTTTGCCCGGTAAGATCGTAGGGTTTCGATGCTGTCGAGCACGATCGGCATTTTGCCTAGACGGTTGAACTCATCAAGCATGATCATCACCGGCCAAGGCTCGTCCTTGCCAGGTTCGTGGTCTTGAAGGGATGCGAGCAAGTCCGAGAAGAACAAGCGGATCAGTGGCGCTAGGGGTTTCACCATGAGCGGCTCGACCACGAGATAGACCGAAAACGGCGTCTTGCGGATATCTCGGAAATCGAAGTCTGAGGTTGCGGTTGCGCGGTCGATCGCAGGGTTTGACCATTGTTTGAGGCCCGAGGTCATCAAAAGCGACAGGTAGGACGTTAGCGTGTCGTTGTTGGTCGAGGCCATGCGCATGAAGATCAGCTTGGCGGCTGGATTGACCACTTCATCGGCGCGGCGGCGATACTCTTTCTGTTTGTCACCGCCTGATGCTGTGATGCGGTAGATCTCGCCCAATGTTGGCCGCTTTCGCTCGAATGCCAAAAGCCCTGCCGCCACGAATAGATCGATACCGCCGTCGAGGAGCCCTTGGACGCGGTCGTTGTCTGCTTGCAGAAACAGGGAGGCCAGGAGTTGCAGTTCCATCTGCTGGCGGTCGACGTTTTCCAGCGCCGATATTCGCAGCAAGGGATTGTAGCGGTGCGAGCGGCCGTCCTTCCAATCAGTGGGCGCAAACCGGAACACCTTGTCGCCCTGCGCGGCCCTATGGCGCGCCGTCGCCTCGAAATTTTCTCCCTTCACGTCCAATACCACCGCACTGCCCTGATAGGTCAGAAGGTTCGGGATGACGAACCCCGTCGTTTTGCCGCGTCCGGTCGGGGCGACGATCAGGGCATGGGGGAATACCTTGGACATCACGAAGGGTTTGCGGCTCTTGGGCTTTCCCATTTTGCCGAGGACAAAGCCGTGGCCAGGCTTGCCGAAGAAACCGTTTCGCTTCATCTCGGACATTTGCTGCCAATGGGTTTCCCCAAATTTGGTCAGCGCATCGTTCATCAAGACCGCACTGAGCAAAACACCGGCACCAGTGCTGATCCCCACGACCAAGTGAACAATCTGCATGTCGGCCTGATGCGTCGTTCGGAGAACCCCATAGCTGCGTGCCAGCATCAAGAAATCTATATCCGTCCCGGCCCCGAACCAGCGAAACGTCAGAAAGGCTGACACCAAAACATACCCCAGCACCGCGCCCAGAAGAGCAAAGCTCATGACGCCGAGTGCGATCCGAGCCTTACCCATGCGTCACGCCCTTTTCGCCGTCGGCATCGACTTGCCGCTCGCGTTGAACATCGATTTCTTCATTGGCGATCTCGTCGAGGACATGCTCCATCGCCACGCTGTTCGCCAGAGCGGCATCGCTCTGCAGGTAGGCCTTGGCCGCATAAAGCCGGTCCAGGCGGTCTTCGATATGTTCCTCCAGCGCAGTCTCATCGCCAATTGCCAAGTCTGGGGTGTTTTCTTCACCGGCCAGATCCTCCAGTTCGGCCCTCAAGGTCTCGCGCTCCAGATCGCTGCGGAATGGATCTGCGGTTGGGTCGTCCCTCATACGGCTCAGGACTTCAGCAGTGATCGGCGGAAGCCGGTCGGTGATGGCTTCCTGCCGGTCAGACTCCACCGACCCACTATCCTTGAGAATGTCAGCATCGGCCAACAAACGACCCAGATCACTGTGCACCTGGTCGAGGCGATCGATTGCTTTCTCAAGCTCATCGGCGCGAGACAGGTCATAGCCTTCCTTGTCGGCAATCGCATTCAAGTCCTGTCCGAGCCATTGCCGCTCCAGCGCGGCATTGCCAGCGCCGATTTCGACACGTCGTGTCACCTCCTGCTCGTCAATGCCGGTGCCTCTCAAAGCCTGCTGAAGACGTTCGGCAAGGGCTGGATCCTGCAAAGCGCTTTGGGCGTCGGCCTGAATGTTCGCGGCGGAATAGATCCCACTTTTGGACGCGTCTTCGAGCAAGGTGTGGGACTGCGTCCCCATTGGGCTCAGATGCGACAGTGAACGATAAATGTCGTTCAGCTCATGCTCCAGCGCCGCGCGCCGCTCCACTGGGGCGTCCGCTACGATGCGTTCAGCTTGGTTGATCTTGTCGTGGAAGGCATCCACGACCTCATCAAACGAATGCTGTTCTTCGGCCATGCCATATACCTTTCCATCTGCTTCAATCGGTTTTCCCTGTGCCAAAAGCGTCGCGGCCTTTTCCAAAGCTGCTGCAATGTCGTGCTGGTTCTCGCGCGTGGCTTCGGCCGCTAGACCCCGATAGAGCTGCGCGTTCTGCGCTATTTCTGCCAAGGCACGGTCAAGCTCTGGCCCCACGCGCTCACGCTCGGTCAGCTTCTGGCCGGTGGATTCCGCGCGACGCTGCTCTAAATCGCTTGGCCTCTGCGTCGTGACCCCGCGCTCAAGCTTTCGGGTCGCTTCAAGGCGCAGCCCATAGCGGTCCGACACCTCCACCATAGCCTCGCGAAAACCGTCGTAGTTGAAGTGGTGGCCTTCCTTCAGAAAGAAGAACTCCCCATCCTTGCTGCGCCGGTTCAAAACGATATGCGCGTGCGGGTGATCCCGATCCTCGTGCACGGTCGCGATGTAGTCGAAGTGGCTGCCTTCGCCTTGAAAGAACCGCTCGCAGATCTCGCGCGTGATCTCGGCGACATCCTCGCCGTGCGTGCCAATTGGGAAAGCCATCAAGAGATGTGAGGTATGTCCCAGCTTCGGGTGGAACCCCTCATTCCACTGCGCTGAAAACCGGCGCGTGACCTGCTCGATCTCTTTGACTGACAGAACGCTTTGGCCGTCATAGGTGCCACGGCTGTCAATGATGAAGCTCGACTTAGTGGTCAGGTATTCCAACTGGTTGCGCAGCTGCGCTTTGTTGTGTGTGCCGCCATCGCGAATGGCTTTGAAGATCGCGGGTGAATGCCCCATGGCCGCGCGCGCCATCTGCTTTGCGCGGGCGCGCGGGACGCTGCCGCGAATGCGGCTCCAGTCCCGATCGAAGAAGGCCTCCTGCGCGGCGACTACAGCGCTATTCCGGGCCATCGGCAAAGCCCCCCAGAACGCGGCCAACTTCGCCGGACAAAGCGCTGCGTCGCCGCTGCGCCATGTCCTGAACCTGGTCCGCTATGTCGAAGATCAGCCCTGCCAATGCGCGGACCTGACCATGGGCAGAATTGCCATAGGGCGGCGTCTTGCCCTGGCGCTTTGCCTCGTTCAAGCGCTGTGCAATCTGGTTGATGTTGTTGCCAGTGCGATTGAGCGAGGCCGACAGCCCTTGCATCTGATTGGCCAGTTCATCGTCGGGAACGAAGAGATCGTTTGAGGCATGAATCAAACGCCGGAGCCCCTCGGCGCGGCTGGTGATATCATGCCGCGTCAGCACCGCATCAAAGCCTGCCAGCTCCTGTGGCGTGAGCCGGACATTCACCAGTTCGGAGCGCACGCGCGCATCAAGCTTGCGGCTTTGATCGGCCTTCAGGGTGTAGAAGATGCTGCGGGTCGTCACGCCGAATTCACGGGCCAGATCCTCGATTGGCACCCCTTCGGCACGCTTGCGCACGATGGCAAAACGCTGGTTTTGCGTCAGTCGCTTGTGCCGTGGTGCGCGCGGTCGGCCCATGTGAAGTAATCACCCCTATTTCTTGCCAGCATCATACAGGCCGCCCTGTTATGGCATTTCGCCATAATTGATTCAATATTATAATATTGCATCAACTGCCTGTATTCCGTTTGGAGCAGCCATAGGCTGCGACCGCCGGGCAAAGCACGGCCACATGCGCAAGGCGTGGCCCTTTGTTTCACCCCCAGAAAACTTGACAGTGACTTCGATAGTGCCTGAAATGCTGCAGACGGCATTTGGAATAAGAACCAGTAAGTTTGGGTTGGACTGAGGGATGAGCAAGGCGAAAATACGGTCGATGCAACGTGGCGCTCAGAAGCGTTCATCTGCCCCACCAATAAAAATGGGGGACATCTACAAAAAACACCCTCCAAAATTATCTAGCCAAGACAAACCGCACTTGGATTTTTTGAAATTCGGAAACTCGGAGCAAGTCGCCCAAATCAAAACCGTGGTAGAAGCCGCGCAAAAAAACGGGATCGGTACAGCCTCTGAGATTAGCAAATTACTTAACAAGCTTTTGATAAAGACCGCCATAGGTGAAAACTGGACGCCGCGCCTAGCTTGGTTTGCGTCATCGGCAATTCGTAAAGACAATTCAAACGCAAGGCGACAAGCGAAGCCCCAAACTACCCGAAGCTCGGGCAACGGCGACGCAAATTTCAGAACTAAAGTAGATAGAATGATCCGATCGAGGCTCGAAGAGATCCACGAAGAATTTGACGCATCCACACCAACCCTAGGTGACAGCTTGCCTGAGCTAGCTGCCCTCAAAAAACAGCTAGAGGGCAACCAGTAGTTTTTAGCAACTAGCGAAATCGTAAGCCTTACCTGTTAGTTCATTTCTCGCAAATTATCGATGCAACACGTCATCGCAACGCCTCCTCAAGGATCGCGAGAGCCCCAAGACAATCGTCGATATAGGGCTGCTCCTCGCCGTCCAGATCGTTCAGCTCCAGCCGGTTCAACACCGCGTAAAGCGTGGCGCGGGCCTCGCGGGCGGCGCTTCGCAAGCTGACGGTATCTTCCAGATGCGCCGTCGCAAAATCATCGCTGTGATAGTCGGGGATCATCGGATTTCTCCCGCCTTGTGCTTCCAACGCGGGGCGATGTCTTTGAACGGCACCGTGAAGGGCGGCAGCGCGTCAAAGCCGTTCGAGCTTTTGACCACCTTCACCTTGGCGCGATCATCCTCAACGCTGAGGATCTCGACGCAGAACACGCCGCCCAAACCTGACGGAACAACGATCTCCTTCAGTTCGTGCCGATGCTTCCCGCAATAGACGCAGGTGCTATAGAGCCCGTCAATGATGTGACCGCCGGTCATGCGATCACAGTCGCAGGTCCAGAATTTCAGGGGCTGATTTTTGTGAGCCATTTGTGGCCTCCTCTTGGGTGCTGCGGTTGGGGCTTGGCTCCCCTTCCGCCGATGGGCTGCACACCGGCCAATCTGATTTGACCGAATACGCATGTATTCGGCGGAACAGAGTGGGTGGGGGCACAGCCCGACCCACGGCCCAGGAGCGGCCAGTCAATGGGTCAAAGCCAGCAACTGGTGCGGCCCGCAGCGCGCCTTCGCGCGAGGACACGGGTTGCAGGCTTTGACGACGCGACCGCGCGGCGCTTGCCCATTGACGGGACGCGACAGGGATGTTGGGCGGACCAATCAAACTGAAAAGAGTCTGAAGGAGGTGAGCGGGCTGAAAGCCGGTCGATCCTCCGCACAGCCCGTTTCTCAGAGCGGCCCGTGCGCAGTAGCACGGGCCTCAATTTCTCATCTCATCCCCCAAGGCCAGCGCCCCGCCACTTCAGGCGGGGCGCTGGTGCTCAAAGCTCAACACCGGCTTTCATGTTTCCGTCCGGATCCAGCCAGGAACGGGCCTCGGCGCAATCTAGGCAAATGCACGAACAACTGCCTTTCACGATGACCGGCGCGAGAAAGATCACTGGGTTTGACGCGCCGCATTTGCGGCACGTCATTGGGGGTAAGATTGCGGGGCCGCTCATGCTGCGGCCGCTTTCGACTGACCTGCTGCCGCCAAAACAAAATCGGCAGCCTTTTGCGCCTCGGACGCCGCGCGAAAAATCGCCTTTTTGTCCTCTTTGAGCGCTTTCAACCAGCCTTCAACATAGGCGGCGCTTTGATCGAACTCCGGCGCGACGCCAATCTGAGCCCCAAGGAAACAAGCACCGATTTCTGCCACCAGCTCTTCAAAGGCATAGGCTTCACGATTCGCAAATTTCTTGATCCGCTCAAGCCGCTTTTCGCTGCCGGTCCAATGGATCACCTCATGGGCCAACGTCCCATAATAACCTGCCGCCTCGTGAAACGTGGCAATCGGCGGCATGTGGATGTGATCTTTGGCGGGGCTGTAGTAGGCACGCGGGTCGTCGCTGGTGAGGATCTCTGCCCCTGTCCGGCTGAAAAACGCCTCAAGCTCCGGATCTTCCGCTGTTCCAAGATCGCGCGGGGCCTCGGGACGGATGTAGTAATCCTCCGGCAAGCCTTCGATCTGATCCGCATTGAACACACGATAGGCGCGCGCATAGGGAAACTCTTCCTCAATGCCCAATTCGTTCTCTCTGGTGAACGTCCCGTATTTGACCACAGTCGACGACGTTTCGCCTTTTCGGACTTGGCCGCCCAACTCCTGTGCCTGTTTGTAGGTCATCCAGCGGCTGGACACATGACCATGCTTGGCCGCCATGACCCAGAGCATCAGGATATTAATCCCGCGATACTCCTCGCCGTTGTGTCGGGTCGGCAGGGCAATTCCGGACGCACTCCCGGTCCACGGCTTGCGCCATGGCGGCGTGCCTGCCTCGATCTCTGCAATAATGGTGCCGGTGACATGGGCATAAACATCAAACTTCGGTGCCATTTGTGGCCTCCTCGATCAAAGTGACGCGGGTGAGGCTTTGCGCCCCCTTCCGCCGATGGGCTGCGCCTCGGCCACCTGATCTGACCGAATACGCATGTATTCGGCGGAACAGAGTGGGAGAGGGCAAAGCCCGACCCACGGCCCTGAACGGGGCTGTCAATCGGCCACATTTGCGGAGAAAATGTCTGCGCCAAAATCAGACGCCAATTTGCCCCGCGAGGAATGGCTCGCTCGCGAGACAGGGGAAATTGGTGGCTGATTTTGGGGATGGACTAAGGTTGACCGCCACGGTCAGGGATGTTGGGCGGACCAAACAAAAAGAATGATGTCTGGATCGGGGTGAGCGGGCCAACGGCCCGTTGAGCCTCGGTGCAGTCTACTGGGAGATGTTGCCCGCGCGATTAGGCGTGGGCTCGAAACAAGACGAACATCAGCTTGGCGTGTCGCAACGACCTGTTGCGGCACTTCTGATCGTCAAGCAGCCTTGGCGATGATCCGAAAGATAATCCGCGTACATAGGTTGAATTTGGGCTGTGAACATAGGCCGTTACGCGATACGTTTACAAAAAACCGTTCGAATTCAGGGCAATCTTTTGAAAATCATCGACAACATTTCTGTCCTCTTGGGAGATGAGCTGAAGGCAGGCTCCGAAGCTGGTGCGAAAATCCGGGTGGCGGCCAGTTGCTTCTCAATATTTGCATACGAAGCGCTGCGGGATGAATTGGAAAGCGTCGAAGAGCTCGAGTTCATCCTGACAGATCCGACGTTCATTCCGAACGAAGCTCTCGGGCGTTCGAGGAAAGAGAAACGAGAGTTCTTTATCCCGAAACAGCTCAGGGAAACCGCGCTGTACGGCACAGAATTTGAAATTCATCTTCGGAACAAATTGACCCAAAAAGCCATCGCAAAACAGTGCGCGGACTGGATCCGGAGGAAAGCGACCTTTAAATCCAACGCTACTGACGCCCCGATGCAGCAGTTCGCGACCATCGAAGCGCGCAAGGGAAACAAGGTTTTCTCGCCTATCAGTGGGTTTTCAGCCGTCGACTTGGGTTACCAGCCAGGCAACGCCGTTTCGAATTTCACGCATGCCTTCGAGGACGACCTTTCAGCAAAAACTTATCTTTCGTTGTTTGATCAGGTCTGGGCCAACCCAGCAAACGTTCAAGATGTGACGGATCAAGTCCTTCAGCACATTGAGGCCGTTTACCAGGAGAATTCGCCGCAAAGGATTTACTTCCTGATCCTGTACAACATCTTCAGGGAATTCCTTGAGGAGGTCGACGAGGATGTGCTGCCCAATGACCAAACGGGATACTTGGATAGCCTCGTCTGGAACAAGCTGTTCAACTATCAACGAGACGCTGCCACTGGGGTAATTAACAAGCTGGAAACCTATAACGGTTGCATCCTTGCGGACAGCGTCGGCTTGGGAAAGACGTTCACTGCGCTTGCTGTCGTCAAATACTATGAACTACGGAACAAATCTGTCCTGGTTCTCTGCCCCAAAAAGCTTGCTGACAATTGGCGCAACTACAACACGAACCTCAAGACAAACCTCTTTGCAGCCGACCGCTTCAACTATGATGTCCTCTGCCACACCGACCTCTCCAGAACATCGGGCGAGTCTCTGGGCATCCCGCTCGATCGGGTCAATTGGGGTAATTATGATCTGGTCGTCATCGATGAGTCTCACAACTTCCGAAACAACGACGTCTACAAAGATCGGGAAACTCGGTACCAGAAGCTGATGAACAAGGTCATCAGATCCGGCGTGAAGACAAAAGTTCTGATGCTTTCCGCGACCCCCGTGAACAACAGGTTCACCGACCTACGCAACCAGCTCGCATTGGCATACGAGGGGCATTCGGACACGTTGAGCCGAAACCTGAAGACCAAATCCAGTGTTGAAGAGATTTTCCGGAAGGCTCAAACCGCCTTCAATACTTGGTCAGAGCTCCCTCCAGCGGAACGCACGGCACAATCCATTCTCAGAGCGCTGGATCTTGATTTCTTTGAGCTCTTGGACTCGGTGACAATTGCGCGTTCTCGCAAGCATATTGAGCAATTCTACGACACTGCCGACATCGGGCAATTCCCCGAGCGTAAGAAGCCAATTTCCCATCACCTCCCGATCACGTTCCGCGAAGATGTCGTGGGATTTGACGAGATTTACAGCGACCTATCCCTTCTAAAAATGGCTGTCTACGCGCCTGTGAACTACATCCAACCGAGTCGCCTTAGGAAATATGAGGAGCTCTACGACACCAAGACAGAAGGCTCCAAAGGTACGTTGCGCCAGGCCGATCGAGAGCGAAGCCTGCAAGCGCTGATGACGACGAACCTTCTGAAGCGCCTTGAAAGCTCAGTAGAGGCTTTCCGCCTCACACTGGGCGCGCTCGACCGAAACATCGGTGCGATGCAGGATGCCATCGATCGCTTCGAAACCAGTGGCGGCAACGGCAGAATCGAAGACGTCTTCAATGACGTTGACAACTTGGACACCGACGATGATGACCTTTCGGGACTTGGCGAATTCACCATTGGCAAGAAGATCCAGATCGACCTCGCTGACATGGATATCCCAACCTGGAAGGCTGATTTGGGGGGCGACCGCGAGATCATCCAAGGTCTATTGACCGAGATGGAAAAAGTTGGCGTCGAAGAGGACGCAAAGCTGCAGCACCTGATTGACGTCATCAAGCAGAAGATGGCTACTCCCTTGAACCCCGGCAATCGCAAGGTTCTCATCTTCACCGCTTACGCAGATACCGCCGAATATCTCTATCGGCACGTCGCGCCTGCGATGAAGGGCGCGATGGGTTCCGAGACGGGCATCGTCACGGGATCAGGGAACCCCAAGACGACCTTGAAGCCTCATTACGATTTCCAGTCGGTTCTGACGCTCTTCGCCCCTAAGGCAAAAGAGAAGCCGCTAATCATGCCGGAGGTGCCAGAAGAGCTGGACATTTTGATTGGGACCGACTGCATCTCCGAAGGGCAAAACCTTCAGGACTGCGACTACCTGATCAATTATGACATCCACTGGAACCCGGTTCGCATCGTGCAGCGGTTCGGCCGGGTTGACCGGATCGGCTCACCAAACACCGCCATTCAGTTGGTGAACTACTGGCCCGACATCTCGCTCGACGAGTACATCAACCTAAAGGAACGCGTCGAAAACCGGATGCACATTGTCGATCTGACTGGCACCGGCGAAGACAACGTGCTGACGGCCAAAAGCAGTGACGTCGCCTACCGCAAGGACCAGCTGCAGCGCCTCCAGGACGAGGTCATCGAGCTTGAGGACGTCAAAACCGGCGTTTCGATCACCGACCTTGGCCTCAACGACTTCCGCATGGACCTATTGAACTACACCAAGGAACATGGCGATCTGGCGGGCCAACCCAAAGGGCTGCATGCCATCGTCCCGTCCAACCCCGCCAAAGGGCTGCGAACCGGTGTGATCTTTGCCCTGCGCAACATCCACCCGGATGTGAACGTCAACCAACAGAACCGCCTGCACCCCTATTACCTGATCTATCTCGACAACGACGCCAACGTCATCGCCGACCACACCGAGGTGAAGCGCCTGCTCGACCTGATCCGCGCCAGCTGCAAGGGGCTCGACAAGCCAATCAAGGCGCTCTGCGACGCCTTCAACGCGGAAACCAAGGACGGGCGCGAGATGGGCAAGTATTCCGAATTGCTCAGCGACGCGATCAAATCCATGATCGAGGTGAAGGAAGAGCGCGACCTCGACAGCCTCTTTTCCGGCGGACACACCACGGCGCTGACCCACACCATCGCGGGGCTCGATGATTTTGAACTGCTCGCCTTCATCGTCGTGAGAGACCCGGAATGACGGCGCTCTACGACTACCCCAAAACCGCGCTCCTGAAACGTGTCGTGCCCAAAACGCGGATCTATGACCGGGTTCAGGCCACCACCGCGCTCAAGGACAAATTTGTCGCGCAGGTCGACCAGATCACATGGCGCGCCAAGCTGGCCCCGGAAACGATCAACCTGCCTGCCACCAAATCCGTGCCCGAGATACAGGTGTTCCGCGTCACGCTGAAAACCGACGCGGTGCAGGACGACGTGCTCAAGGCCATCGACCGCGCCATCCCTTTTCCAATCCTGTTTGAACTGGAACAGGACGGCCAAACCCAGATCGCCGCCGCCCACAAACGCCCGTCAGAAGCGGACAGTGCCAAATGGGTGCTCTCGGACTATTTGCGCTCGGACTGGCTGCCAGCGGACACGCCCCGCAGCGCATTGCCAGTGGCGCTCAACCTCGGCGTGCTTTATGAACAGATCTTGACGGCGCTCATGCCGATTGTGCCGCAAACGGCGGAATCCTTGAGCGCGCGGATGGACCGGACGCACGCTCTTAAGACCAAAGAGCGTGAGATCAGCCAGCTGAAATCCAGGTTGAAACGCGAGACGCAATTCAACATCAAAATGACACTGCACGGCCAGCTGCGTGAGGCGCAGGCGGACTTCGAGCATTTGAAAAAGCCGCAATAGGCCCAAGAAAAGAACGTGGGGACGATAATGAGTGACGAGATAGAAAAGCTGAAGATGCACAGCCCTGACCTGACGCAGGACAACATCGCCAAGATCCGGGCGCTCTTCCCCGGCTGCGTGACCGAGGCGGCGGATGAAAACGGCAAGCTACGTCTGGCGGTGGATTTTGACCAGCTGCGCCAAGAGCTGTCGGACAGCATCGTCGAGGGGCCGCAGGAACGCTATCACCTGAACTGGCCGGGCAAGCGTGAGGCGCTTATCACCGCCAACGCCCCCATCGCCAAAACCCTGCGTCCCGCGCGGGACGAAAGCGTGGATTTCGACACCACCCAGAACCTGTTCATCGAAGGCGACAACCTTGAGGCGCTGAAGCTGCTTCAAGAGACCTATCTGGGCAAGGTCAAGATGATCTACATCGACCCGCCGTATAACACGGGGAATGACTTCATCTATGACGATGATTTCACAGGGGAATTGTCCGAATATTTCTTGAACTCAAATCAAGAAACAGAAGAAGGCAACAAATTGGTCGCGAACACCGAAGCCAATGGCCGGTTTCACTCAGACTGGTTAAGCATGATCTACTCTCGCCTGAAACTGGCGCGGAACATGTTAAGCGACAACGGGGTTATTTTCATATCCATCAGCGATGTTGAGCAAGCAAACCTAAAAAAGGTGTGCGACGATGTCTTTGGGGCTGCGAACTTCTTGGGATGTGCCGCCCGTGTAACCAAAAAAGCAAACAATAAGGGCGACTATTGGTCTCCAAATTTCGACTACGTGCTGACTTATGCAAAAAGCGAACAATCATGTGACGTGTTCTTTGGCGGCGTAAACTATGCTGCATATGACCAAGTTGATGAAGACGGGCCACGCGCTGGCGAGGCCTACCAGTTAGTCCGCCTTTACATGTCTAGCCTCGATCCTCGGCCTAATCAAAGGTACTATATTGAAGCGCCTGATGGCACCTTGCTCATTCCTCCTGGGAACGTCTTCCCAGAAGATCTATCTGACGGTGCCAAAGTGACACCGGAAAGTGGTGAAGACAAAGTTTGGAGGTGGGCTGCAGAATCCTACTTGGACAAACGCGATGAAATCGTCGTCAAAAAAGTGAAGTCGTCAAATCTGGTTGGTTCAAGCGGCCAAGAAGTGAAGTGGAATGTTTACACCAAAACCTACCTGAACGACGTCATTGCGAAATCATCCGCTAAGCCGAACTCTCTAATCGAAGACCACATAAACCAAAACAGTTCACATGAACTTGGCGAACTCAAAATTCCATTCAGCTTTGCCAAGCCATCCTCTCTTATCAAATACCTTTGCGAAATCTCGCGCGTTAAGAGCGACGATATTGTTATGGACTTCTTTGCAGGCTCTGGTTCCGCAGGTCATGGTGTCATGAAGCTGGCAGCGGAATCAGGAATTAATGCACGATTTGTTTTGGTTCAGCTCGGTGAGGAGCTTGATCCAGACAACAGCAGCCAAAAACTTGGATACAAATTTTGCGTTGAAAACGGCTTTTCTCCCACGGTCTCTTCTATCACGAAAGAAAGATTGCGCCGAGTTGGCAAAGAGTTTGAAGGGGAGAAAACACACGACGGCTGGAACAAAGATGTCGGCTTCCGCGTGCTCAAGATCGACAGCTCCAACATGGCCGATGTGTTTTACACGCCGGATCAGACCTCTCAGGCTGATCTGCTGGCGCGCGTGGACAATGTCAAACCGGACCGCACGGCAGAGGATCTGTTGTTCCAGGTCCTGCTCGACTGGGGCGTTGACCTGACCCTGCCCATCCGCCGCGAGACCGTGCAGGGCAAAACCGTCTTCTTCGTCGCCGACACCGCCCTGATGGCCTGTTTCGACGATGGCATTTCCGAGGGCTTGGTCAAAGAGCTGGCAGGCCATGCCCCCATGCGGATCGTGTTCAAGGACACCGGCTTTGCCGACGACCAGACCAAGATCAACGTGCGCCAGATATTCAAGGCCATGTCGCCCGAGACCGAAGTAAAGGCGATTTGACCCCATGAAGATCAAGTTTAAGTCGCAACCCTATCAGACAGCGGCGGTCGAGGCTGTGGTCGATTGTTTCGAAGGCCAGCCCAACACGGCGGCCCAAGTCTATCGGATTGACCCCGGTGTCCGCGCGCAGATGCGCGCCGACGAAGACGGCTTTCGCAACGCCGATATCGCCATGCCTGCGCGCCAAGTGCTGGAAAACATCCGCAAGGTACAACAGCGCCAAAACCTGCCCCTGTCCGAAAGCCTCAGCACATTTGTCGATGACAAGGGCAAGCCCAAGAAGGCCAGCTACAAGGCGGGCGCGGCCATCAACCTCGACATCGAGATGGAGACCGGCACGGGCAAGACCTATTGCTATATCAAGTCCATCTTCGAGATGAACAAGCGCTATGGCTGGTCCAAGTTCATCATCATGGTGCCGTCGATTGCGATCCGCGAAGGCGTGGCCAAATCGCTGGAGATGACTGCGGAGCATTTCGTCGAAAGCTACGGCAAGAAGGCGCGGTTCTTCATCTACAACTCCAAGCGGCTGCACGAGCTGGAGAGCTTTTCCTCGGACGCAGGCATCAACGTGATGGTGATCAACGTGCAGGCGTTCAATGCGAGCGGCGCTGACAACCGACGGATCTATGAAGAGCTGGATGATTTCCAGTCTCGCCGCCCCATCGACGTGATTGCCAAGAACCGCCCCATCCTGATCTTGGATGAGCCGCAGAAGATGGAAGGCACGGCAACCCAGAACGCCCTGCCCAAGTTCAACCCGCTGTTCATCCTGCGCTATTCCGCGACCCACAAGACGATCCACAACAAGGTGCATCGCCTGGATGCGGTGGATGCGTTCAGCCAGAAGCTGGTCAAGAAGATCGAAGTGCGCGGGATTCAGGCCAAGGGTCTGACGGGCACGAATGCGTATCTCTATCTGGAAGGCATCCAGATCTCCAAAAGCGACCCCGTGGCGCGGGTTGAGATGGAGGTGAAAACCGGTTCGGGCATCAAACGGGTGCTGCGCAAGGTTGAGAAGGGCCGCAATCTGTTTGATCTGTCCAAGGGGCTCGATCAATACAGGGACTTCGTCGTCTCTGACATCGACGCACGTGTGGACGAGGTGCAGTTCACCAACGGAGCGGTTCTGAAGGCTGGTGAAGCCAGCGGCGACATCACCGAACGTGACATCCGCCGCATTCAGATCCGCGAGACAATTTCTGCCCATTTTGAGCGCGAAAAGCAGTTGTTCGCCAAGGGCATCAAGGTGTTGTCCCTGTTCTTCATCGACGAGGTGGCAAAGTATCGGGATTACGACGCTGAGGACGAAAAAGGCGAATATGCCCGTGTCTTCGAAGAGGAATACGAAGCGCTGAAAGCCGAGTATCTTGGCGAGTTGCCTCTGGAAGATGAGGCCTATCGCAAGCATTTGGATAGCATCGACGTCGGTGCGACCCACAACGGCTATTTCTCGATCGACAAGAAAGGGCGGCAAGTCGACCCGCAAGTTGTAGCTCGAGGGGAACTAGCGGGACAAACGAATGATGTTTCGGCTTATGACCTGATCCTCAAGGACAAGGAGCGACTGCTTTCCTTCGAAGAGCCGACGCGGTTCATCTTCTCCCACTCCGCGTTGCGCGAGGGCTGGGATAACCCGAACGTCTTTGTGATGTGCATGCTCAAGCACAGCGACAACACCATATCGCGTCGCCAGGAGGTTGGCCGGGGACTGCGCATTTCGGTCAACAAGAACGGCGACCGCATGGATCACGCGGCAACCGTCCATGACATCAACGTTCTGACCGTGGTGGCCAGCGAAAGCTACAAAGACTTTGTCGGCGGCCTTCAGAAAGAAATCGCCGAAAATCTGTCGGAGCGCCCACGCCAGGCGAACGCCGAATACTTCGAGGGCAAGTCGATCACCGTCAACGGCAGTGACACCACTGTGTCCAAGGACATGGCCAAACGCATCGAGCGGTATCTCGTCAAGAACGACTACATCGATGACAACGATGGCATCACGCAAGCGTATCATGACGCGCGTGAGGCGGGCACGCTGGCTGCGTTGCCCGATGAACTCCTAGACCAGCAGGAACAGATCCTGCAGCTGATCGATACCGTCTTCAACGGAAGCCAGCTCGACAACATGATGGGCGATGGCCGCAAGCCCAAAGCTATCCCGCGAAACAAGAACTTCGAAAAGAAGGAGTTTCAGGAGCTTTGGCAGCGCATTAACCGGAAGGCAGTCTATCAGGTCGAATTTGACTCCAACGATCTGGTCCAACGCTGCGTCAATGCTTTGGACCGGGATCTGGTTGTCTCACCTCTGCAATACGTTGTCACCGAAGGCAAACTTTCGGATGAGCTGACTGAGGCCCAACTTCGAACCGGAGCTGCGTTTAAACAATCGGGTATACGCAGCGAAAAAAGCAGCTCTGCCCACTCGCTTGTTTCATACGACGTCATCGGCAAACTTGCCGAAGGCGCGGACCTCACACGTGGGACGATCGGAAAAATTCTGACCGGAATGAGCGCTGCGAAGTTCTCGACGTTCCAGGCCAATCCGGAACAGTTCATCTCCGAGGCCTCACGCATAATCAAAGAGCAGAAAGCCACGACTGTCATCGAGCATCTGACCTATGATGCAACTACCGAAAGATACGACACCGATATTTTCCCCGCGACCCAGAGTGGCACTGATCTGACGCAGGCCGTCGGGAAGTTGCGAAACCACATCTATGACTATGCCGTGGTCGACTCCGGGGTCGAACGCAAATTTGTCGAAGACCTGGATACAAGCGATGAAATCATCGTCTATTCGAAGCTACCGCAGGGGTTTCTCATTCCCACGCCTGTCGGTGACTACAACCCCGACTGGGCGATAGCTTTTAAAGAGAAATCGGTTCAGCATATCTATTTTGTTGCGGAAACAAAGGGTTCACAGCCGTCTCTCAAGTTCCGCGAGTTGGAGCGAGAGAAAATCAAGTGCGCCAGAAAGTTCTTCGCGGAGATAGCGAACAGCGTCCCCAATGACCGGGTAAAGTATGATGTTGTGTCAGATTTTTCTGAGCTCATGTCTGCGGTTCGGGGCACCTAGCGATGCTTTGGAGATAGCCTATGTTCCGCGTTGATTTGAACCAAAACCGTTTGTCCCGCCTGACCCAGAAGCGCTTTTCTGACTTGAACCTGCGCGAGCGTGACCACTTGCAGGAGTGGCTGGCCAACCAACCTGATGCCCTCGGGGAGGAATTGCTGATCATTCAGAAGGAGTTCGACGGGTTTGATGAAACCCGCGAACGCCTGGATCTCTTGGCGCTCGACAAAGACGGCAACCTCGTTGTGATCGAGAACAAACTCGATGACAGCGGGAGAGATGTGACCTGGCAGGCGTTGAAGTACACCGCCTACGTCTCCGGCCTGACCAAGACGCAGATCGTCGATATCTATCAGCAATACCTCGACCGCTATGCGGGCGGCGGCAATGCGGCCGTGCGGATCTGCGAGTTCATGGAAGTCGAGGAGTTAGAGGAGACCGTCCTGAACCCCGGCAATGACCAGCGCATGATTTTTATCGCAGCCAATTTTCGGCGTGAGGTCACGGCAACGGTCCTGTGGCTCCTCAGCCGCGGAATTCGCGCACAATGCTTCAAGGTGACTCCGTATTCGTTTGGCGATGAGCTGATGGTCGACATTCAACAGATTATTCCCACGCCTGAGGCGGCGGACTTCATGATCGGAATGTCGAGCAAAGAAAACGAAGAGAAAGCCATCCAGGACACGCAGAAAAAGCGGCACAAGCTGCGCTTGGACTTCTGGGAAGCCGCCCTTGAACAGCTGCGCATTGAAGGCGTTACGCTATACCAAAATATCAGTCCGACGAAGGATCACTGGCTCAGCGCAGGATCTGGGACGCGGTCTTGCCCCTATCAGATGATCTTCTCGCGAGATGAAGCGCGCGTCGAGATAAGCTTGCAGCGCTCTGAAACTGCAGAGAACAAATGGCTGTTCGATCAGCTCTATGGCCAGAAAGATGCGATCGAAGCAGCGTTTGGGGCCGAACTCGATTGGCGGCGCATGGACGATAAGAAGGCCAGCCGCATTGTCTATGCTCAACCCTTCGACGGCTTCAACAGGGAAGCGTGGCCCGAGATGATTGGTTGGCTTGCGGCTCATATCCAAAAACTGGAAGCGGCCTTCAGTGAACCCCTTTCGCGCCTGAACCGTCAGGTTCGGTCGCAAGATGAAGCGACTTAGCTGAGGATCCAGTTTTCAGGGATGAAGGCCAGGACGGGAAACCCGCCCTGGCGCTCAGGTCATTCCGTGACCGGATCTTCATCGCGGCGCGGGAAGGCGACCATTTCGACGTCGGGGATCCTATCGAGAGTTCGACCTCACAACTGAGGCAGCCCAATTTCGCATGCTTTGGGCCGTCCGCCGACTTCACGCAACTGCAGCGAACTGGTCTTCAGCCCAGCGGCGGATCTTGTCCTCTCTCGGCATGCCTCGATATTGGTGCGGAGTGTTCCAAGCTTGGGTGGATGGGTGCCCCGTTCGGTAGGCACTTATGTCAGGCATATGCGCTTCAAACACTTCGTGGGCGAACTGTGCCGCCTTTCCCAAATAAACGATGATTTCGGGCTGAACGCGTTGCAAACGGGCAATGAGCCTAGCTCGGTTCTCGGGTGCCAGAACGTCCTGTTTGCGTGGCTGCGTGCTCCCATCATATCCCTCGCGCTCGGGATATCTTGGCAGCGAATGTGCATTGACTAAGCTGTAGGCATCCAGTTGCGACGATGGAAAAACCAGCGGATGCAGGACCTGCAAGCATCGGAGCATGATTTCAAGGTTTTGTCCGGACTGCCCAGCGAAAGGCCGTCCGTCCCTTTCTTCTTCACGTCCAGGACAGGCCCCGACAAGCAGTACTCTTGGATGTACATCGACAAATCTGAAATCAGCAGCGTTCCTACACATCTCGAAAACCTAGCCGACCATGATCGGAAACCCAAGGGCACCGGCGACGGGGTGCGAATACATCCTTACAGTCCAGCCGATAGCGAAGTGAATACCGCAGAAATCAATCGGCCATGCCCACGAAATTTCACCTGAAAGCCGAACTACAGCTTAGTTCTATCGCCTCAGAAGAAAGCCAGGGCGGGCAACCCGCCCTGGCACTGAGGTCATTCGGTGACCGGATCTTCATCACGGCGCGGGAAGGCGACCATTTCGACGTCGGGGAACATGCTGTGTTTGACGTTGATCGAAGTGATGTTGCCACTGTCGTCGGTGTTGACGAAGAGGACGCCGCAGCGATCCCAGAAGTTCTTGCCGTCTTTTTCGCCGGATTTGACGTTCAGTTTCAGAGTTTGAGTAGCCATTTTTTGATCCTCACTTTGAGTGTTTCGATGAACATGACCAAAGCTGGCACCAAGGGGCTGTCAGCGAGAAACTTGCCTCGCGAGGAATGCGCTGGCGCAGGGGAATTTTCTTGTTGAAGTGGGGACTGCCCCGCGTCTGACACGGCTGCCCGCTTATGTTCAGCAATCGGAAACACGGCAGTGAGAACGAAAATCTGGCAACCCCAAAATTCTGCTGCGTAACCTTCACAAACCTTAAAAGAACCAGAACTAGAGACCACGGCCAGGCCAACTGAAACCAAAATGACGGACGTAGTATTTGTCATGCATGTACTTCAGATCGTCTTCCCAATCCGAAATCGCATCCTCGTAGCCGCGTGACTGCATTTTTTTGAAGTTTTTCGCGAGACCGGCAATGTGATAAGCGATTTTTCTAAGCCTCAAGGCAGACTTTGGTTCGCCCCACATTCGAAGCGCTGAAATCCCTTCGACTGGTGGGAGATGCCCCGAGAAGCAGCGGTCCAAGATCAACTGCCGTGTTGACGCTGGCAAGCCATTTGTTTTCCCGACGGTATATCCGAGCACTTTCAGAAAACTTTCTTCAGCCCTCTCAAAATCGCCACCACCATGACCACTTCCAACGTCTGTGGTAGGCCATTTGAAGGCTTCCACCTCGGGCAGGTCTCGGACCCTTCGCCTCCACTCCTTTTCGACAGCGGAAACAATCAGTAGGTGTTCGTTTTTCTTTTGACCTGTCGAATTGGCCGCACGAGATGTGTTTGCTTTCCAAAGGTTTAGGAGTTGCTCATTGTTTGACTTGGACAGGGAAGAGCGAATTCTTTTTCCGCTTTCGACGAGTGACGACATCTCTCGCTTCTGACGAGCTTTTGCCTGTCGCTTCACCTCTTCTTCTCTGCGAGCTTCTTTTGGTTTCGCCTTTTCCAGCATCTTTTGGACTTTTTGCTCTTTGGCTGCCCGCTGTTGATCGAGATGCCGCCGCTTTCTAGCAGCTGCTTCGACAGTCTTTGCCCATGAATGAAAGTGTCGCTCGTAGATCAAGTCTATTTCCGCCTCGTGGCGGATGACGGTTTGCCCTTTGAAGGTCAGGCCGACCGTGAATTTCGGTCCTTCTTGTGGAGACCCGACCCACATTTCGTCTCTCATCACAGTGAAGAGGCGCACGAAAACCTGGTTGAAGATCGGATCGTCGCCAAAGCCGTGCAGTTCCTGATAAGCCTTGCCGACAGCAATCCACTCTTTTGGCTGATCAGCCAAGCTGTTCAAAACGAAAAGCGACAGTTTTCGAACATTATCGAGACTAGGTTCAAATTTGGATCTGCTCATGAGCATCCGCTTTCAAGAATATTTCAATTTGAGGCCAATGGATTTGAGCCCTCATCTCAAGAGCCGCAGGCTGGCCGATCAACATAATTCACGCTCGCGCCATATCCGCTTCCTCGTGCTCGAAGGCTGTCGCCATCTCCCTGATCTCCCTCTCCGGAGCCCCCAAGGCGCGGGCGACTTCACGCCAAGACATGGTCGCTTCGGCCACCTCTGCAATGATGCGATCTGCCTCCCCGCGTTCGAGAAGATAGGAGTCATGTTGGGCGCGGTGCAGGGCGATACTCGCATCGGGGTTGTCGTCATCAATGTAGCTCTTAAGCACGCGCGGTTGGTTCGGCACAGGGTTGATGTCGTAGGCCGGTGAGAGGTGCCATCCGCCCCGCCGACGCAGAAATCCATGATTGCGCATATGGTCATCGAGGTTCGTCACAAGAATGGAAAAGGCGACCCGCCGGTATAGCTCTTCGCGGTCTTGGTCAGGCGTCACGCTTTCTGAGGTGATGATATCGGCCAGGTCCAAGTAGCTGTAGCTTTCGCCATCTTTGCCGCCCAGCATGGCCATGGCCGACATGAACGGGATCCTGCCGTCATCGTTCCGATCAAACCGATGGGACAAGAAAACCGGCTTGTCGCCAGCCATCTCAAGCGTGTGATCAGAAACCGTAATCCCTGCGCGCCTTGCCAACTCCAATGCAATGGCTTCCCAGCGTTCCAAGCAATAAGTGTCCGTCTCTTTCGGGAACTTTGCGACAGAAAGACGTCCGTGTTGGTCGAGGATGCTGGCCTTCGGCCGAGCGCCTCCAAGCGAGCTCCCCGGTGCAAACAGCATTTGAAGATCCTCAGCGGTCTCTTCCCCGCGCAGAACGCGCTGAGACGCATGAAGCAAATCCCCCAGGCTCACGAGCGCTGGCACGCCAATGCCGTCGCGCGCTTGAAACTCGCCACCAACCTTGAAGCGCAGCGCACCCAAACGGGTCTCGTCATTTACGCCAAGCAGGTAGTCGGTTTCTTGCAGTGTTCTCGAGCGTCGCCCCTCAGCCTCTGCCATGCGCCCCTCAAAACGCCGCATCACCGTTCTGCCCCAGGTATCAGGGGCAGAATCTCCAAGCGGTGCAAGCATGTCCTGCCCGGCCTCAGGTACGAATTGCCCAGCAACAAGAGGCATGTCCGGAGAAAGCCCGAAGGCGTTTTCATCGGCAAGCCAATCGTCATGATAGGTGAATGACACCCGCTCTCGGCCGCGCCCCGCTGTTCGGTGGAGCGTGCCGACGCGTTTCAGCCCCTTCCAGTCGATCCAGACCTCAACCATTTTTCAGTCTCGCGCGCTGCGGAAGGTCATCCAGGGCCATCTGCTCACCAACCGGGTCATCGATATCCCCCCAGCCTTTAAGAAGGCCGAGCGCCTGCAACACGGCCACGTAAGTGCCGATCTTGACCGCGGGGTTCCCACTTTCGATCTTGGCGATGGTCTGCCGCGTCGTGCCAGCGCGCTGCGCAACAATCTCAGCGGTCAGTTTGCGGCGCAGTCTCGCTACACGAATGTTTTCCCCAAGTGCCACGAGCTCTTTACGTGCCGCCCTGGGTATTTTGATCGAAACTGCCATAATGATACCTCCAAGAGACACTAAGCGCCTAAATGTTACGCTGATAAAACATTAATGTCAATTTCCACCGCTTGGCTCCATGACCGAACACCGCCACTCGATTCACATCTTATGTTATCTCAAAATAACATTGAGCGCATTAAGGTTACCAATACGAAACACAGCCCGGTCACCCAATTGCGCCTACAGGCTCACATAGCCACACAAATGCAATGCGTGCACTCGAGCTGAACGGAAACGGCGTGAGATCACTTAAGTTCGCCAAGCATGAGTTTTATCCGCTGCCGAGCCACAAACGTGACACCGATCTGGAAGCAAGGCTTGTTGAAAGAGAGCGCTTTAACAGCCTTCAGACCCCATACGGCGTTCATCATGGAAAACCTGCTTACGAAATTCTCAATTAGAAGCTATCAATTGAGGCGAATAATTCTGAGGATAACCGCACCCTACACGCGCCTGGAAAGGCCGGTTAGCTCGCAAGATGAAGTGACCTGATCCATGGCTCGAAAACCCTCTCTTTCCATCGAAAAACTGTCCGAGTTGCCCGCTCAAAAACTTGCCCAACTGGTGCTGGATGAGGCCGATCGCAACGCTGGCTTTCGCCGTCAGGTCAAAGCAGCACTCGCCGCGAAATCCGGGCCGGAAGGCATTGCGAAGCTGATCGACCGACGGCTTTCGAGTCTGGAACGCGCCAAGAGCTTCATTGAATGGGACAAAGCCCGCGCCTTTCGCGATGATCTGCAAAGCCTGACCGACACAATCGAGGCCGAGCTTGCACCGGCCGCTCCGGATATGGCGATGGACCGTTTCATACGGTTCATTGCCACACATGAGCGCGTGTTCGAACGGGTCGATGACTCATCAGGCCATGTTCAGGATGTCTACTATTTGGCTATCATAAGCGCAGGAAAATTGACGGCACAGCTGAGCGCCCATGAGGCTGCATTGGTGCCTGATAGAATTATGGCACGCCTTGGCGAAACCACGCACGGCTATCTGGCTGATCTGACCAAGGCCATCGCGCCACATCTGCCGCAATCTACGCTGGCGCAATGGGATGCTGACCTCGACGCAGCGATTGCAAAGCGCAAACTTGAAGAGGCCAAGCTTTCGACGGATCGCTGGCATTATTCAATGACCTCTCAGTGGTCAGAAATGCGCCAAACAATTGCTGAGGCACGCGGTGATATTGACCTGATGATTACCCTAGAAAGCGCCAAAAAGCCCCATATGCAGGATGTTCAGGGTATGGCTGTGCGTTTGCTGGCTGCTGGTCGCGCCGATGAAGCTCTGGAATGGGTGCGCAAACCTGGATCACGCGTCAAAGGACAGGATGACGCGCTGTCCCCGCAAAGGGTCCAAATCGAAGCGTCTATTTTGGAAGCATTGGGTGACAAATCAGCAGCTCAAGCACTGCGCTGGCAGTGCTTTGAGAGCCGACTATCAGCCGACATCCTGCGCGATTATCTGAAAAACTTACCTGACTTTGATGACATTGAAGCCGAGACAAACGCTTTGCAGTATGGCCTGTCTCATCAGGATCCGGAATTAGCTTTGCGGTTTTATCTCGATTGGCCACGCCTTGACCTCGCCGCGCAGGTCATCCTTCAGCATCACGCTCACTGGGATGGAGGCCTCTGGCACAGCTTGCCCAAAACTGCAGAAACGCTGGAACATGAGCATCAGGCGGCGGCAACGATCCTCTATCGCGCGCTTCTGGACGATATCCTCAAGGCGGCGCGATCCAAGGCATATGGGCATGGGGCGAAGTATTTGGCAAAACTTGCCCTGCTGGCCGAGGCTGCTGATCCTTTCCTTCCGGAAGGCGTGATGGAACATGGATCTTATATGGCCCAGCTTCGAAAAAACCATGGCAGAAAATCTGGTTTTTGGGGGCGAATTGGGTAGATGGGGAGCCGCATCCAAGGCGGTTTGATCATGGTTTGCGCCGAATTTTTGGGCGCAGCCATGCCTTGTAGCATCAGCTCAATAGGTGCAACCTAGCCTTCAGCGCGCCGTCGATCGAAGCAAGCAACGCCTCCGGGAAACCATCCGGAAGCCGATTGAACGTGGCCTCAACGATCGCGTGCGAGGTCTCCTGTAGTTCTTCGAACAGGCCCTGCACGACTGCGCGGGACAAGCCGGATTGCACGCCGGTCTCCACGATGTGGCGGCCCACGATATTCGAAACCTTGTAGTGGTTCGAGTTGCCGAAGTTCATGGCCAGTTTGAAGTATTTCCGCTCGATCTGCCGGGCGTCGACGGTCGGTTGCACCGTCAAAACGTCGTACAGTGGCGTCATGTGAAAACGGCCGCCGGGCAAAAGACTGACGCTGAAGTTCTTACCATGGCCGTCTGTCGCACCCAGCAGCCAGAACAGGACATTCGCTTTGAAAAAATCGTACCGATCTTTGTTGGGATCATCACTCCCCAACAAGAGTTCCATGATATCTGAGATTCCTGGGCCGCCCTCGTTCTGGTACTTCTGGGTAGGCACAACGGACAATGCCTGACAGCAATCTTCCTGAGGCAAACGGATCAAGCGGCCATCTGACGTCCAGCGCCGGTCAAAACGCTCAACCACCAAGGCTTCCTTGTCGCCAAACTGAGCCATTTCGACATTCGCAGCTCTAAGCCCAAACGCTTCCATCAGCTTGAGGCATAAGTATTCATTCTCAACGCTGTCAGACAAATCCATGCCATTGGGCAGTCTGCCGATTTGGGGCTTGATGATGTGTGTGGTTGGCGTTGTGCCGGTTGGCTCAATCCACTGGCCATCTTTACGAAGCAAAGCTGTCTTTTCTTGCGCGCCAGCGACAGAAATTCGGAAGTCATTCTCGCTGCGGATACCCAGTGGTGCTAGATCGAGGTCGCTCAAAATGGCCCCGATCTGCGCCTCGTCGACAAATTCTCCAGTCAACTCAGACATCGGTTGTGGCTCTTGCCCATCGGGTAGAAACTGAAGCGCTCCAACACAGTCGCGTCCAATTTGTGACAGCAAGCTGAAGGCATCTACGCCCTCGGCTCCCACGCGTTCCGCGACCCTTCGACGGATGAGGTCACTGTCGGGTAACAGGTTGTCAAAGACGGCCATCACAGGTGCGCCGCTGTAGCGGCTCTCCTGCAACGGCAGCGACAAAGACACGGGCATCCGGTGCTCCCATTCGAGCCAGTCACGTGCATAGGCGAAACTGACGCCGCCCGAGGGCTCACGCACCAATTGACCCACGAGCCGCGCGTTCAGGAAAACGTTCAGCGGTATGTAGCTGCGCTTGCGGCCCATGTCAGAAAATGTCCTCTAGCCCGTCTGATGTGCCTTTGCTGCGCTCGGCCACCGTAATTTCGAGCTCCAAGGCCGCGATCAAATCGAATACTGTTTCCAGCTTGGTGCCCCCGCTGCCGTTCTCGATCTTGGAGATCGTCTCCTGCCAGACACCGCTCATCGAGGCGAGTTCCTTCTGGGTCAGTTTCTTTGCCTTCCGAGCTTCGCGAATTGCGTGGCCCAAGTTTTTTGATGTACGAACGAGGTGCTTCATGGCGGTTCTCCTGTCGCCACATATGACCCCTAAGTCATAAATTGTCAATATGATCTCCGCGCCATAAAGGGCAGGTATGATCTGAGCATCATATACGAAACCTCATCATCAGCCTTTTCTCAAAAAACAATGCCGTTTCTGAGATAAGGAAAGGCATATCTCAAATTGCACAACGACACTCACGCCTGCAGTCCCGCAGCGCGCACCTGCTCGGGCGTCACCAGCTTTGTCGCGATCAAATCCTCGATTTGCCGGTTGGTGATGTGGCGGCACAAGGGATGGCGCTCGTGGATCCACTCGGCGAGGCTGGCGCGCCCCTTGGCTTCGGCCTCTCGCGCTTTCTCTCGGTCCGCCTGTACCTGGGCCAGTCCCTTCTCCCACCGGCGCATCTTGAACCAGTTGTCCGAGAAACAGACCTTGCTGCGTGTGTAGCCTTCGCTTTCCTTCGCATAAGCTTTGACCGCCTGCTTCAGGTCATCTGGCTCCACACTGGCTTTCAATGCTGCAGAGATCAGGCGCAGAGTAGTCCGCCGGTCTCGGATCCTGTCTTCGGGGTAAGCAGCCAGAATCTTCTCAGCTTCAGGATCTTCAACCTCCTCCGCCGCCTCGCGCCTGCGCGTAGGTGGTTTATGGATGGTTTTAGGATGGTTTGGGGTCCACCGTGAACCCCGTACCCCGTTCACCGTGGACCCCGTACCGGGTTCAGGCTGGACGGGGTTCACAGTGACCCCCGTCTCAATTTCAGGCTCCGCCGTGGGTTCGAGCGCGGCAACGCGCTCCAGAACGATGCGGTAAATGACGGTGTAGCCGTTCTTGCAGTGCCGCCGCCCCGTCTCGATCAGAATGCCTTCCCGCAGAAAGTCAATGATGGTGCGCTTCACCGTGCTCTCGCTAAGCTCTGTGTGGCGCTGGATCGTCCCCTTGGAGCACCAGATGCCTGAGCCATCATCGCTCGCCTTATCCGCCAGGAACATGATGATCTGCTTGCGCGCCGCGCTGCCAAAGCGGCGCTCGGCGCATTCATTTGCGATGCGCCAGCTCATGATCTCACCGCCAATTGGGTTGAGGTCAGTCCGGAAATGCCGTAGGTGTTGGGACGGAAATATTCTTCTATGCCGTTGAGGTGGGTGGCCGCCCCCTCAGCGGTTTTTCTTTGCCTTTTCGCCAGAGCGGGAGACTGTGAAAAACCGTTTACTTGGGCCTCGTAACCTCTTGAAAAGTGACCCTGAACGAAACAAGTCCGTTTACAATTTTTCTCTTTGAAATCAACAAAATTTTCCGGATTGCAAATCCGTGTACACCGGTTCGATTCCGGTACTCGCCTCCACTCATTGCTCCTATTCAGTTGTTTTTAAGCCCGAATTTGGACATCTGTCTGAGAGTTCAGCGACCTGTCGACCCAAATCGAGCTTGCACAAAAGCACTAGTCGCAGAGCTCGGGTTCCTGCAATAAAGTATCGAAGTTCACGGACGCGCAGTCGTTATCAAACCACATCGTTTTCGTCCCAGGTTGCTTCAACGCCTGCTTCCAAACCGACCGTATTGGGGTCTTTTCCTCCCGCGGGGCCCAACTGTTCATGCGTCCCGAAAAAGACGCTGGATTCCCAGAATGAATTCCCTGCCTAACCGTGACACACTAGCAATCTCTTGTGGGGCGAGGTCAAGCTGTTTGGCAAAATCGCGCTCCCTCTGGCAGCCTACAGCGCGTGACAAGATCTCATGGCAGGAAGAGTGCCGTTGTAAGCGTTGCCAAACCGCGCCAAGCCCCAACCGGTGGGACCTTGCAGTCTGTCTATCGGTGGGGCGGCCGTGCGTTTGCCTTTCTGGGCGCTGACATTTGGCCTGTGCGCTTACTAGCGGACTACGTGAACCGCGCATTTGGCGTGGCGAACGACTTGAGCAGCGGTCGAGCCGAGCAGGAGGTCCTGCATGCCCGGACGGTGAGAGGCCACGATGATGAGGTCCGGCTTGTTCTGGTCTGCCCAATCCAGGATCGACCGGCCAGAGTGCCCCTCGATCACAAGTCCCTTTGCATTGGGCAGAGTGTCGGCCAGAGCTGACAGCTCGTTCTCAATCGCCTGACGCGCTTCAGCCATGTAATCAGCGGGCATGTAAGAGATCGCATAAGAAGGGATTTGCTCTACCACGTGCAGGAGGGTGATGTTGGCCTCCGGCGTCGCGAGAAGGCGTGCCAGCTTGAGCGGTGCAGAGACATCGCGGTCCGGGTCAAACGAAATCGGAACGAGAATATTGTGATACATTTGGGTCCTCCAGTCATTCGGGCGTAGCACCAAGATGCAAGGCGCCTGATTGTTAAGCCTTGATCCATATCATGATAGTTCTTTTCACTTACCAAAAGTCCCAGCGACCTCATACATCACCGGTTCGAAACTACGGCAGAGCAAACTGAGATGACGGTTGCGTTCGCGCATTTCTGGCGTGCGCAGCATCTGTAGGAAATCCTCCTTCTGCTGCCATTGAGAGTAGTTCGCAATCCGGGTTTTGGCGTCGTTCACGTGGAGGCCTGCAGCGATGAAACCGGGTTGGCGCGAGATGTAGTTTTCATAGGCATCGGTCAGCGCGTCCAGCAGGTCGAGGCAAGTTCTTGGCATGGTATCGAAAGTGGTAATGACAGTTTGAACTTCGCCCGATTTGGAAATTGTCGGCATGATCTCCTCCCTTGCGCAAAGTGCTACAGGACCAGCCTACGATGGTTCCAAAGAAAATGGACAGATTTCTTTTGCGAAGGTTGAGTTTACGGCAAAAACAAGCAAGGGTTGAGGCTGTAAACCCTGTACAGCCAAAAGTTTTGACTTGCGACTAGGCATACCGCTTCTGTTTATTGTAGTGCTTCTTGCCGCGCCGCTGCGGGCGGGGCCATGGATGCAAGCTATGGGCCAGGGGTTTGCATCTGCCAGTGCAACTCTGCGCGAGACAAAAACGGGCGAATGGCGTCATGAACTCAGCTATTTTGGAGAGTATGGCTGGTCAGACAGGCTGACCATTGGCGTTGACCTGAACCAATCCGACCCCGATTCAGGGCATGCTCTTTTGTTCGCTCGCATCCCGCTTTCGAAGCAGAACAGCGCAGTTCCTTTGGCCCTCGCTATCTCGGCCGGTGGAGCGCATTTCCGGGGGGATTGGGGGGGCATGTACCGCGTTACCCTGTCGGCGGGTCACGGTTTTCGGACCGAACATGGCAGTGGCTGGGCCTCAATCGATGCGACCTATGAGTATCGCCATGGGGCCGATGATCCGACATGGAAACTGGATGCAACGGTCGGATTGAATAATCCCGGTCGGCTGTCGCCCATGCTGCAGATCGAAACTTCCAAAACCTCCGGGCAATCTTTATCATACGCCATCATCCCAAGCCTGCGCCACGAGATCAGCGCGCATCAGGAGGTGGTTTTTGGCTTGGAATACAAAGAGGCCGATCAACGCAGCCTTGGCCTGCGTGTAGCCTTGTGGCATAGGTTCTGAGTTTCCGATCTATCTGAGCTGATGATGACCAATCCGATCCGTCCCACCGACGATGAAGCGCGCCAACTGGCACGAACACTTCTGGCAGGGGCGCGGTTTGCGGCCTTGGGCGTTGTCGACCAGGATGCATGCCCGCTTGTTACCCGTGTGGCCTTTG
>Ga0098070_100013_pt1 | contig 200941 bp, 185 predicted proteins | sample 28_taG_FD_75063 | JGI IMG/M metagenome (GOLD analysis project Ga0098070, IMG submission 75063) | Marine viral communities from Cariaco Basin, Caribbean Sea - 28_WHOI_OMZ | ecosystem: Environmental > Aquatic > Marine > Oceanic | place: Caribbean Sea: Cariaco Basin | collected 2014-11-12
CGGCAGGCTCAAGGATTGGCGGCGTGTGGCGACACGTTACGACAGGTGTCCTAAGGTCTTCCTGTCTGCCATCGCTCTCGCAGCACTGGTTATTTACTGGCTATGAGTCCTGACCCTAGGGACCAGGGAGGATTTTGCGGGTTCTTGACCAGCTTTACGACCCTAGATCCGTCCGAGATCGCACAACCCTGAGAACCGCCACCAGCCAGGACTGCATCGCCGGGCTGATACTCTTCGACATTGGAAGCAACGGCCTTTGCTAGGACCTTGTTGTCCCCTCTCGAGAATCTGGGTTTACAGGACTTCACCGGAAGCCACTTGAACGCACGTTCTCATAAAACCGGCATGGGCAAGCCAGGACAGGTAAGTAATGGAATTTCAGGAGTTCTGCACGGCGACCTGTCTCTGCGCCATTTTCCTGATTAATGATCAAGTGCATTGCACTTGGCGCAACGAGGTGTTGTGCCGTGCGCTGGTCTTTCACCCTGAAAAGAAGACAGTGGCAAGTGCATGGAACAATGCCCGAAGCTCGATCGGAGCTCCGGACATTGCATATTCCTATCGAGCATCCGATACCGGATGCGTTTGCGATCAGACGATCACCAGATCGTCCACCAGCGCCGCAGCAGTCACAGTACCGTTGAATGTGATGGTTTGTCCGTCGCCGAAATCGAGAACATAAAGGCCACCGGACACGGCACCGTAAGTGTCGAGCACCGCTTGTGCGGAGAGGCCGCCGCCCCAAATCGCATCGTCCAGCTGCAGGGTGTCTTCGACTGTTGAGAAGTCATCAATGACATCCACCCCATCTCCATCGGCGAAGACAAAGGTATCGCCATAGATGCCCCCGCGAAGGAAGTCATCGCCCGTACCGCCATCCAGCGTGTCTTCGCCGATATTTCCGTACAGCGTGTCATTGCCCGACCCGCCATCCAGGGCATCGTTGTCATCACCACCATAAAGCTGGTCGTTGTTGGCGCCGCCGAACATTTCGTCATCGCCAGCATTGCCGTACAGGGTGTCATCGCCGAAGCTGCCCAGAAGTGTGTCCACTCCGGTGCCGCCATTCAGGAGATCATCGCCGGTCATGCCGATCAGGTAGTCATTATCATCACCACCGTTGATCTCGTCATTGCCGTCACCACCCAACACAGTGTCATTGTCGGTGCCGCCCATGAGGGAGTCATCTCCGACCCCACCATCCAAACTGTCATCACCGCCGTTGCCCATCAGGGTATCGTCGCCCTCAAGACCCGAGAGGGTGTCCGCGCTGTCATTCCCTTCAAGAACGTCAGGACCGGTGGTACCCGTGGTGGTTGAAGGCACCCCTACTTCAGAGCTTTGTGTCGCTGTATAGAAGCTTTCTGCGCCAAGCTCGGAGCCGACCCCTACGAGGGTCACCACCTGACGGCCATCGATCGAGATAGACAGGTCGCCACTGACCAAGCTCTGCGTGATGTTGGTCGAGGCCATCGCCGTGTCCAGTGTGACATGATCCGCACCCAAACCAATGAAACCCAGAACATCTTCGCCGATTGTGAAATCATGCACGACGGAATTGCCGACAATCTCGGATGAACCTTCTGCACCGTAAGACAGAACAAACATGTCATTCCCGGCCCCGCCAGTCAGCTCATTGTCTCCCTGCCCTGCGATGACATCATCGCCAGCGCCGCCAACAAAATCCACACCCACATCGTGGATTGCGACCTCCTCATAATCCATAAGCAGCTCAGCACTATAAAGCGTCGCCGGCTTGATGTCGCCTTTGATGTAGACCGACAGATCGAACTTGTCGCTCATGTTCACGCCATTGTCGGACACGGTCCCGGCGAGGTTCTGGAAGCCTGCACTCAGGGCCATCGGTGAGAAGGGTGTTTCCCAATCGAGGAGGTTGATGACAGTCTGCGTCTCTGCGCCCACCTCATATTTAACCTGATCTTTCTGCGGATTGGCGGTCGCGCTCGGATCCGTCGGAATGGTCACACCCGGCAGGTCCTGGCCGTACTTGTCCGGCTTCAGGCGCCAGCGCGGACCGGAGTCGCCATACTCATCTCCGTCCAGAACGGGCTCAAAAGGCTCGCGGTTCATGGTGGTGTACCACGCGTTGGTGAACCCTTCGGCACCATCGGCCGCACCAATCTCGGCCAGATCACTTGCGGCCCAGTTGGTCGCCAGGTTCGCATCCTTCAGGATGGTTCCGGCTTCGTAGAAGGTGCCATCACCGGCGTAGTACCCGTCGGTGCTCCGCCAGACTTCACGCGGACCTTCGCCGTCTTCGTTGTAGTCGGATACGATCTCATAGGTCGGCAGCGTGCCGATCGCAGATTCGTTTTCCAGATCTTCCGGGCGGATCTGGTCGTTGGGGTTGTTGGTGATGGTGTGATGCATCACCACCTCGGCAGAGGTGATCCGGTAGAGCGACTGCAAGGAATCCTCGGTCGGACGCAGGCTCCATTCCTCAGGCAGGTCCAGTTGGGCTTCCAGTCGGATATCATTGGGCTTCTTGATCATGTTGCCCCAACGATAAAGGAGCTTGCCATCATCCTTGACCGTCACCGAATAGTCCGTGCTGGCCGCGATATCGTAGTCAACCGAACTCTCGTTGGGGTTCAGAATATCCTTGATATCAACAACGCCGTCCTGGTTTTCGTCGGCAATGGTGATGAAGCCACCCTCTCCATCCGAAACGGTTCCGTCCAGCAGATCCTGAACCGCATGGCCATCATAATCGCCGCCAATCACGATCAGGTTGTCGTCCAGAGCATACTCCGCATCCGGATCTCCAGGATACTTCTGGTCGGAAAGGATGTTCTGCATCACCACGTAATGCTCGGTAGAGGCTTTGACCGAGTTCCCGCCCAGGCCGGACAGCCACGTGCCCAAAACGGCTGGCGTTTTGAAGGTATCCGTCGGCGCATCGGACACGACCACACCAATTTGGTCCCCAACTTCGTTGGTCAGGTTGCCGATGAAACCCTCTTCATACAAACCGTCTGAGAATTCCTTTTCCACCGCACCTTCGAAATCGGTGACGTGATAGCCGAACTCAGAGTTGATCGGATAAAGCTCGACACCGTCTTTCGTGACCGTTGGATCGGCGGAGAAATCAACGACGGGCATATCGCCGTCTGCCACATCCCCCTGCCGCAATCCGTCAAATGTGCCAGTTACATCGTCGGTGCTGAAAACATGCGTTACGCGATAATCCGGATCGGTGTTGAGCGGCTGATCAACGTCCTGCGCGTTTTCTGGATCAATAATTGTAGCCATGTTGTACTCCATTGTTCGCAATGTGCCGGGAGAATAAGGCATGCCGTCAAAGCCAGATCGGTCGAAAAAACCGCTCGAAACCAGATTCGCAAGGAAGCCTCCCTTGGACAAGAATCGGGTAGCATCTGGAAATTCGAATGTGTTGGATTTATGTCAAATTGACACTGAGCAATCCGCCTTTTCACAACTTCATGTTGACAAAAGGAAAGCGTTCTATGGCGCGGTCATCCACGGCCAACACAGTCTAACCTGTCTGAATATCTCGCAAATTCAAACAGTAAGGTCCGTCTCTGCACCAGCCACCTCTTAGACCTTGGAACACGCCACTGCGGAGTACACACCACTTTGCCGCGTTCGCCAGCTCACACCACCGTGGGCTTCAAAGCCCGCAAATAGGTAACAATTAGTGACCAATTAATGAGCAATTCACACGCAGGCTGACTGCGGCGTTGGGGAGACTGCCCCCCTCTTCTTGGCAACAGGCTTGATCCGTTTTGGAATAACGGCCAACATGCCTTGGTATATCGTATCCACACAGGCGTGCGGAGACGGTCTGTTACCAGAGTTCATGCCTACCGCCGGGACAGGTCGGAGGCACGTTTTTCAACAGGGAGAAAAAAATGTACCTTAAGAAAATGTTCACGGTCTCGCTATTGGCGATGACTGCTGCCAGCCCCGCGCTGGCGGAAAATGTTTTGCGATGGACCAGCCAGGGCGATGCCCTAACGATGGATCCTCATTCCCAGAACGAGGGCCCGACCATTGCGATGAATGGTCAGATCTATGAATCTCTCGTCACGCGGGATGCTGAGCTGAACCTGCAGCCTGAACTGGCCGAAAGCTGGGAAGCCGGCGCAGATGGCTGGACCTTCAAACTGCGCCAAGGCGTCAAATTCCATGATGGCGCAGATTTCACCGCCGAAGATGTGGTCTTCTCCTTCGAGCGCGCCAAACATGAGGCCTCTGACTATAAAGAGCAGGCCAAGAACGTCGTTTCGGTCGAGGTGATCGACGACTATACCGTCAAACTTGTCACTGACGGCCCGAACCCGATCCTGCCGAACCAGTTGACATCAATCTACATGATGGACAAGGGCTGGTCCGAGGCAAACAACGTTATTGCCCCGCAAGACTTCAAGGCCAAAGAAGAAACCTACGCGGTACGCAATGCCAACGGCACTGGGCCATTTACACTGGTCAGCCGTGCTCCGGATGAGTTGACCGTCCTTGCCCGCAATGACGCGTGGTGGGGTGACGGCATGTTCCCCGGCAACATCGACAAGATTGAGTATCGCCCGATCTCAAACGCTGCGACCCGCGTTGCCGCGCTGCTGTCCGGTGAAGTCGATTTCGTTCTCGACCCGCCGCTGCAGGATCTCAAACGCATCGAGTCTGCCGACGGTCTGGGTGTGTCTACGGTTGCGCAGATCCGTTCGATCTTCTTTGGTATGGATCAGGGAATCGACCAGCTGCGCAGCTCGGACGTCGAAGGAAACCCCTTTAAAGACAAGCGCGTGCGCGAAGCCTTTAACCTCGCCATCGACAAGGCAGCGATCCAGCGCGTCGTCATGGAAGGCCTCTCCTTCCCGACGGGCATGATCACCCCGCCGGGTGTTCTGGGCAACACGCCCGATAATGACACCTCCTACGGCTATGATCCGGAAAAAGCAAAGGCCCTGCTGACCGAAGCTGGCTATCCCGATGGGTTCTCAATCCAGCTTGACTGCCCGAACAACCGCTACAACAACGACGAAAAAATCTGTCAGGCCGCGGTTGCCATGCTGGCCAAAGTTGGCGTCAAGGTGAACCTCGACGCGATCCCGAAGGCACAGCACTTCCCCAAGATCCAGAAGCGGGAGACTGACTTCTTCATGCTGGGTTGGGGTGTGCCGACGCTCGACAGCCATTACGTCTTCTCCTACCTCTTGGACGGCAAGGGCTCTTGGAACGCCACCGGGTATGACAACGCCCGCGTGAACGAAATCACCAGCGCCATCACCACCGAGATCGACATCGACAAGCGCACCGCGCTGATCGGTGAAGCCTGGGATCTGGTGAAAGCCGACATTCCTTATGTTCCGATTCATCACCAGGTTCTGGCCTGGGGCATCTCCGACAAGGTCGATATCCCGATCTCGGCGGATGACGCCTTCCGCCCGCGCTTTGCCGTGATGAAATAAGTTGAGCCTTGGGGCGGGCCGTTGGTCCGCCCCTAACGCTCTGGGGGACAAATGACCACCTTCATTCTTAAACGTCTGGCCCAGTCATTGCTCGTCATGGCTGTGGTTTCGGCTATCAGTTTCTCTTTGTTCAACTTCGTCGGTGATCCGGTCAACAACATGGTCGGCCAGGATGCGACGCGCGAACAGCGGATCGAAATCCGCCAGCAACTGGGATTGGATGACCCGATCCTGACCCAGTACACACGGTTCATGGGTAATATCCTGAGCGGGGACTTCGGCCTCAGCTACCGGATCAAACGCCCCGTGGACGAATTGATCCTGGAACGCCTTCCTGCAACGCTAGAGCTGGTTTTTGTAAGCGCAATCATTGCCTTGCTGGTCGGGATTACACTTGGCGTCTACACCGGTATCCGGCGAAAATCCTGGGTCAGCCGGGTGATCCTGTCCACCTCTCTCATTGGGGTGAGCCTGCCGACCTTCATCATAGGCATCGCGTTGATCTACGTCTTCGCGGTCCACCTGCGTTGGCTCCCGTCATCGGGGCGTAGCGGGACTGTTGATCTGGGCTGGTGGAAGACGTCGCTGCTCACCGTAGACGGCTGGCGTGCGATCCTTTTGCCAGCAATCACCCTGTCGTTGTTCCAGCTGACGCTCATCCTGCGGCTGGTGCGCGCCGAGATGATGGAGGTCATGCGCACCGACTTCATAAAGTTCGCCCGCGCCCGTGGTCTGGCAGAACGCGCAATCAATTTCCGTCACGCGCTGCGCAACACGCTGGTACCGGTGATCACCATCATCGGCCTCAACATCGGGGGGCTGATCGCCTTTTCCGTGATCACCGAGACGGTGTTCCAATGGCCCGGCACCGGTTTGATGTTTATCCAAGCCGTTGATTTCGTGGATGTGCCGATCATGGCCGCCTACCTGGTCTTTGTTGCGCTGTTGTTTGTTCTGATCAATCTGGTCGTCGACATTCTCTACTTCGTCGTCGATCCTCGTATTCGCTTGGGGTCCTGATGAGCCTTCCAACTGACCGCCCAGCCACGCGCTGGGAACGTTTCAAGGACAATGACATCGTCTGGTCCTTTTTCCACTCACCCGGAGCCGTGATTGCAGCCGTCGTCACGCTCCTGATGATCCTCGCTTGTGTCTTTGCCCCGATCCTTGCGCCATTTGACCCGTTCGACCCGGCACAGATCTCTCTTTGGGATGGCAAGCTTCCCCCGGCATGGGTCGAAGGTGGGCAGCCGCAATATCTCCTGGGCACCGACAACCAAGGCCGTGACATGCTGTCGACGATCCTTTACGGCGGTCGCCTGTCGATCATCGTGGGCCTTGCGGCCGTCTGCCTGGGCATGGTGCTTGGTGTCGCGCTGGGCGTGATCTCGGGCTATGTCGGTGGCATGACCGATGCGATCATAATGCGCATCGCGGATGTTCAGCTGACAATCCCCGGTATCCTTTTAGCCATTCTGATCAACGGCATAGGCCGCGCGGTTCTGCCGCTTGAGCTGCGGGATGATTTTGCGATCTACGTGGTGATCATCGCTATTGGCCTCACCGACTGGCCGCAATTTGCCCGAGTGGCGCGTGGTGCCACGCTGGTCGAAGCCAACAAGGAATATGTGCAAGCCGCGCGTATCATCGGCCTGCCCCGCTGGCTGATCATGATCCGTCACATTTTCCCAAACACCCTGCGTCCGGTTCTGGTGATTGCCACCATCGGTCTTGCGCTGGCGATCATTTCAGAGGCAACCCTGTCGTTCCTCGGCCAGGGCATTCCGCCCACCACGCCGTCGCTGGGCACGCTGATCCGGGTGGGTAACGAATACCTCTTCTCCGGCCTCTGGTGGATCACCTTCTTCCCTGCAATCGCACTCGTCGTCCTGGTCTTCGCAGTGAACCTGCTTGGAGACTGGATGCGGGATGCCCTCAATCCGAAGCTACGATGACAGAACTTTTGAAAATCGAAGGGCTCGATGTCGAGTTCCCCACCCGTCGTGGCACGGTCAAGGCGGCGCGCAATGTGTCGCTGACCGTAAACCCGGGTGAAGTTGTCGGTCTGGTCGGTGAGTCCGGGGCCGGGAAATCCACCATTGGCAATGCCATCATCGACCTGCTGGAAGCGCCAGGGCGCGTCGCCAGTGGCTCGATCCTGTTCCAAGGGGAAGAGCTGCGCGGGCGCGACGAGGATGAGATGCGCACGATCCGAGGCGACCGGATTGGTATGATCTTTCAAGACCCCCAAACCTCACTCAACCCCTTGATGACAATCGGCGCACAGCTGGTTGAAACCATCGAGAAGACAACTGGCCTGGAAGGCGCCAAAGCTGAGGCCCGCGCAGAAGAATTGTTGGCTCAGGTTGGCATCACCGAGGCGAAAGCGCGCCTCAAGGCCTACCCGCACCAGTTCTCGGGCGGCATGCGGCAGAGGGTTGTGATTGCCTTGGCTCTGGCCGGTGATCCCGATCTGATCATCGCGGATGAGCCGACAACCGCGCTGGATGTTTCGATCCAGGCGCAGATCCTGGATCTTCTGAAACGTCTCTGCCGTGAACGCAACCTTGGGGTCATTATCGTCACCCATGATATTGGCGTGATTGCCAATATCGCGGATCGGGTTGTCGTGATGTACCGCGGCGAAGTTGTGGAAACCGGTGATGTGGCGCAGATCCTTGGCGCGCCCAATCACGAATATACCAAGTCGCTGATCTCGGCCGTGCCGCGCGCCGACCGAAAGCTCGAGCGGTTTACATCTGTCGATTACATTGAAGGCGATACCAAACCTTTCAAGCGGATCGACGTTCAGAACCATTGGCTGGGCCAGTCCCGCAGCGAGGCTCAGGGAAAGGCCGCTGTCGAAGTTGAAAACCTCAACCTGTCCTTTGTGCTGCAAAAGTCGTTCATCAAGAAAAACCGGCGTATGCTGCAGGCGGTCAACGATGCAACCTTCTCGGTTGCCGAAGGCGAAACCTTTGGCATCGTGGGAGAATCTGGCTCGGGGAAATCCACTATCGCCCGTTTGATCGCCGGGCTCTATCAGCCGGACTCAGGGCAAATACGGGTTCTTGGGCAGGATGTCAGCTCGCGCCCAAACAGCCAACCCGCGCAACAAGCCCGCCGCGCCCTGCAGATGATCTTTCAGGATCCCTATTCCTCGCTCAATGCCCGAATGCGGGTCATGGACATTGTGGCAGAGCCGATCCGGTATCACAGGATGACCGGAAGCGAGAGCGAAACCCGGCAGGTGGTCAGCGATCTTCTGGATCACGTCGGTCTCGGGGCTGCGGCAGGCCTCAAGTATCCGCATGAGTTCTCAGGCGGTCAGCGGCAGCGGATCTCGATTGCCCGCGCGCTTGCCTCGCGCCCACGCATTTTGATCTGTGACGAGCCGACATCGGCGCTGGACGTGTCAGTACAGGCCACGATCCTGAACCTTCTCAAGGACTTGCAGGAAGAACTCGGCCTGACGATGATCTTTATCAGCCACGATTTGCCAGTGATCCGGCAGATGTGTGATCGGATCGCAGTAATGCGCCATGGGACAATCTGCGAGATCGCCGAGGCCGAGACCCTGTTTGAGGCCCCGACCCATGAGTATTCGCGTCACTTGCTGGATCTGATGCCACGCATGGCTCTTTTGGGCGGAGACCGCGTCGCCACGGCCTGAGGCCCGCATCGAGAACCGGACTGGCCTACGAGAACAACTCGTGGGCCAGTTCCAGCGCGTCGACCAGCGTGTCGACCTCTTCCCGTGTATTATAAAGAGCAAAGGACGCACGACAGGTTGCGGCCACACCGAGGTGCTCCATCAGCGGCCCGGCACAGTGCTGCCCGGCCCGAACCGCGACACCCTTCTTATCAAGAATGGTAGATATATCATGGGGGTGCGCAGCATTGTTCATGGTGAAACTGAAAATGGCGGCCCGGTCTTTCGCCTGCCCCTGAACGGTGAGCCAGTTTAGTCCTGACAACCGTTCGGTGGCATAGGTGCAAAGATCTTTCTCATGGGCCGCGATGTGCTCCATCCCCAGATCCATCATGTACTCAAGCGCGACACCGAGACCGATCGTCTGAACAATCCCGGGCGTGCCAGCCTCGAACTTCATCGGCGGATCATTATAGATCACGCCGTCCCGGCTGACTTCTTTGATCATGTCACCGCCACCGATGAAGGGACGCATCTCGGCCATGCGTTCGGGCCGGATGTAGATCGCACCGGATCCAGAAGGCCCGTACAGCTTATGCCCGGTAATCGCATAGAAATCACACCCGATATCCTGCACATCAACTGGCATGTGCACGGCGCCCTGTGAGCCATCCACCAGAACCGGCACGCCTTTTGCATGCGCGCCCGCGGTAATTGCCTTGACGTCCACAATGGTCCCAAGAACGTTGGAACACTGCGTGATGGCGACCAGTTTGGTTTTGGGTCCGATGGCGTCGATCACCGCCTGGGGATCAAGACTGCCATCCGGCGCCGTGTCTACCCATTTCAGGACCGCCCCCTGCCGTTCGCGCAGGAAATGCCAGGGCACGATATTGGCGTGATGTTCCATCACCGAAAGGACGATTTCGTCACCCGGTTCGAAGCGGGGCATCGCCCAGCTGTAGGCCACCAGATTGATGCCCTCGGTGGTGCCAGAATTAAGGACAATGGTGTTTTCATCGCCTGCGTTCAGAAAGCGCGCGATAACGCCCCGGACGCTTTCATACTTTTCGGTCGCAAGATTAGAAAGAAAGTGCAAACCTCTGTGAACATTCGAATATTCCTGAGAATAGGCGCGTGTAATAGCGTCAATGACCACCGATGGCTTTTGGGCGGAAGCGCCATTGTCCAGGTAAGTCAGCGGCTTGCCGTTCACCTCCCGCGACAGGATCGGAAATTCAGAGCGGATCTTTTCGACGTCATACATATGCGGGCAGTCCCAGGTTATCAGGGCCAAAGAGACCCAATACGAATGTCAGTGCAAAGAGCGCCAAAAGGCTCGCCATCAGGAGAACGCCAAAGGCGCGCCAGAGAGAAGCAAATCGATGGCCCTCGTTCACAAAATGCAGGAGCACGTACACAAGGTAGAGGTTCACGGCCAAGCTCAGAAGCCCACCAAGCCCTGGCGAAAGGACAATGGCGAAAATCAATACGACCTGAAGAGCAAGGCGAACCACCTGCAACCAGACCATCATGGACAGCACTTCGAAGAAACGGCCCTGGCCGCCGATCATGCGCCCCGACACAGTCACCGCTGAGGAGAAAACAAGCAGAACGCCGGTCGAAAGCGCCATATACAAGATGGGAGACGGGTTCAGAAACGCCATTTCCTCGGGAACGGGAAACAGGACCGTCATTACCGCATAGGCAAGCGCGTTAAGGACCGCGACCAAAAACAGGCCAGTCCACAGCGCCTCTCCCCGCCAGTGTTGGGCCAGTACAATCTGCGCTGCCGCAGACGGGTTTCGGAGGGTCAAGCGACCAAGAGTGAAAAACTCAGTCATCTACGTGTCCAATATGCCTCGATCATGCCCGACAGCCAGAACCAGCTGCAGACGGCCAGCCACAGGACGCCGACCAGGTTCAGCTCAATGCCGGGCCCGATAAAGCCCGCAACAAGTCCGTTGAGCAAAAGCAACGGACTTGACGCCAGAAGTGTCCAGAACAGAACGAGCCGCGCGCGATAGGACTCGCCCGATCCCCCGAACAGCCGCGCCAGCAAGTGCAGGCACCAAGACGCAGCGTATAGGGCGAGCGGGGCAATGAAAATCAATCCCAGCAGCGCACCGCCCAAAAGCATGTTCAGTTCCTGCCCCGTCAGGTGCGCTTCACGCGACAAACGTGGCATCTGTGCGATGAATGCGATTGCACAGCCGAACATCAGAATGGCAAGCAAACGGTCTTCGCGCGGCCCCATGGACAGGAGCCGCGCGATTACACGACGCGGCCCCCGGTAGGTGGCCACGATATCAGTGGTTATTGCCATCAGCGACGACGGGCCAGCCAGCCTTCAAGCCGGGTGACAATAGCTGCAGCGATCTCTTCATCTTCAATTTCGTCGACGGCCTCGGCCAGGAAGGCCAGGGTCAACAGATCGGTCGCCTCATCCGCCGGAACGCCGCGCGAGCGTAGATAAAAGAGCGCGTCCTCATCTATCGCACCCGAAGTCGATCCATGCGAACAGGCAACGTCATCGGCGTAGATCTCCAGCTCAGGCTTGGCAAGGAACTGACTGTCGTCATCCAGCAGCAGAGACTGAGAAATCTGATATCCATCAGTCTTTTGCGCACCTTCCTTCACGAGGATCTTACCCTGAAAGACGCCGGTGGCACCGTTTCGCAGCACCTTTTTGAAAACCTGACGGCTTTCGCAGTTCACCGCGTCGTGCGTGATGAAGACCGTATCGTCGTGGTGGAAATCACCATCACCGGCGCAGGCCCCTGCGATATGGGCGACTGCATCGTCACCCGTCAACTCAATCACAGCCTCGTTCCGGGTCAGAACGCCATTCACGGTCAGGGTAAAGCTCTTGAACTCGGACTGGGTTCCAAGGCGGGCAAACAGATGCGTCGCCGCGCGGCGTTCGTGATCGCGTCCCTGAGCGCGGACCAGATGGAGCTTGCCGGTGTCGGCAATGTCGATCTCCATGCACTTGTTGAAACGCGAGGCCGCAGGACCGTTTTCCAGAATGGTTGCTTCCGCTCCAGCATCTACGCGGATCACATGGTGCAGGATCGCGTCCGAGCCTTCATCCGAATGCCGATAGACCATGTTGATGGGCTTGGAAGGCTTACCGGTCACATGGATGGCGAGCCCGTCCTGCGCAAAGGCAGTGTTGAGTGCGGCCAAGGGACGCGCCACAGGGGATTGCCCACGTGCCTCAAGAACGCCGTACAAGTCTTTGGCCCAATGGATATCCTTATTACAGATATCGGCGATGCGCTCGATCGCAATGCCCTCGAGGGACAGATCATCGGACTCTTCAGCCGAGAACACACCATCGACAAACACGATCTTGATGCGATCGAACTGGTCGAACATCGGCGCTTCATCCGTTTCAAAAACGGCCGCATTCGGCGCTTCGACCTGCGTCAGCGTATCGGGCTGGGTGTACTTCCAATACTCATCGCGGCGCCCCGGCAGGCCCAAAGTCTGTACACGGGACAGGGCGGCACGGCGCGCGGCCTCAAGGCAGCCGCCCGTGGGCAACGAGAGCGCGGCCAGCCGCGCGTCGGTTGCGTTTTGCTTTACCTCTGGAAGCGCCATTTAAGCCACCTCTGCCAGGATGTCGGCATAACCGTTGTTCTCCACCTCAAGCGCCAGCTCGGGGCCGCCGGTTTTAACGATGCGCCCATTGGCCATGATGTGCACCACGTCCGGTTTGATGTGATCCAGCAGGCGCTGATAGTGGGTGATCACCAGGAAACCGCGCCCCTCGTCACGCAGGGCGTTTACGCCTTCGGCCACCAGCTTCATCGCGTCCACGTCAAGGCCGGAGTCAGTTTCATCCAAGATGCACATCTTCGGCTCAAGCATGGCCATCTGAAGGATCTCGTTGCGCTTCTTCTCGCCGCCCGAGAAGCCCACATTCACCGGCCGCTTCAACATTTCGGCGTCGATTTTCAGGTCTTTCGCCTTGGCGCGCACTTCTTTCAGGAAGTCAGCTGCCGACAGCTCCTCTTCGCCGCGCGCCTTGCGCTGTGCGTTTACCGCGGTGCGCAGGAAAGTCATGTTGCCCACGCCGGGGATTTCAACAGGGTATTGGAAGGCTAGGAACATGCCAGCAGCAGCACGCTCTTCCGGCTCCAGCTCCAGCAGGTCTTCACCTTCTAGCGTGGCGGATCCACCTGTGACCTCGTAGCCATCCTTGCCCGACAGAACATAGGAGAGGGTGGATTTACCCGACCCGTTCGGCCCCATGATCGCGTGCACCTTGCCGGCCTCAACCGTCAGGTCCACACCTTTGAGGATCTGCTTGTCCTCTTCTTCAAGTTTCACTTGCAGGTTTTTGATTTCCAGCATGATTTCCTCATTTCCATCTCTTCGGGGACTGGCCCCGGTTGTTCCTGTGCCCCGAAGGGCGAATTCCTTAGCCGAGTACGACAGCCGTGCCGCTTGCCGAAACCATCAGCATGGAGTCGGCGATCACTTCGTAGTCCAGATCAACCCCAACAACGGCATTGGCGCCAGCTGCGCGGGCGTTGGCCTCAAGCTCTGAAAGGGCGGTTTCTCGGGCGTCCTGCAGCTTGCTTTCATAGGCGCCAGAGCGCCCGCCAACGATGTCAGTTACCGAGGCAAAGAAATCCCGCACCACATTGGCGCCCATGATCGCCTCGCCCACGACGATGCCCTTGTATTCGGCGATCTGATAGCCCTCGACGGAGTTGGTCGTTGTGACGATCATCTCTACAGATCCTGTTTCAAATCAACGTACTTTGCCAGCCGCAAACCCTTTCGAATTTCGGTACCGTAAGAACGGTGGCCTGTGCCCAATTCAGCGACATCATTTATCGAAACACCCTCGAGTTCTGAGGCATATTCGATGCCAAAAAGATGAATGGCTGTAACCATTTCACTTTCCTCAGCACTCTCGTACATTGACCTCAATACGTCTGCTAGTTGGTGTTCCGTGCGCGCCATCAGCCCACCGAACCTTCCAGAGAGATCGCAACCAGCTGCTGCGCTTCCATGGCGAATTCCATCGGCAGGGCCTGCAGCACGTCCTTGCAGAAGCCGTTCACCACCAGGGCGACCGCCTCTTCCTCGTCCATACCCCGCTGGCGGCAGTAGAACAGCTGATCGTCGTCCACCTTGGAGGTGGTCGCCTCATGCTCCACGCGGGAGGAGTTGTTCTTCACCTCGATGTAAGGGACCGTGTGGGCGCCGCATTTGTCACCGATCAGCAGGCTATCGCACTGGGTATAGTTGCGCGAATTCTTGGCCTTTGGATGCATCGACACAAGGCCGCGATAGGTGTTCTGCGCCTTGCCAGCCGAGATCCCCTTGGAGACAATGCGCGACTTGGTGTTCTTGCCTAGGTGCACCATCTTTGTGCCGGTATCGGCCTGCTGCATGTTGTTGGCGATGGCGATCGAGTAGAACTCGCCCTGGCTTTCCTCACCGCGCAGGATGCACGACGGATATTTCCAGGTCACGGCAGAGCCGGTTTCCACCTGCGTCCACATCACCTTGGAGCGGTCGCCACGGCAATCAGCGCGTTTGGTGACGAAGTTGTAGATCCCGCCCTTGCCTTCCTCATCGCCGGGGAACCAGTTCTGAACGGTGGAGTATTTCACCTCGGCGTCTTCTTCGATGATGATCTCCACCACAGCTGCGTGCAGCTGTGCGGTGTCGCGCTGCGGAGCCGTACAGCCTTCCAAGTAGCTGACATAGCTACCTTTATCAGCAATGATCAGGGTACGTTCGAACTGGCCGGTGTTTTCCGCATTGATACGGAAATAGGTGGACAGTTCCATCGGGCAGCGCACACCCGGCGGCACGTATACGAAGGAGCCATCCGAGAACACGGCAGAGTTCAGTGTCGCGTAAAAGTTATCAGACACCGGAACAACGGAGCCAAGATACTTCTTGACCAGTTCCGGATGGTTCTTGATCGCCTCCGAGATGGAGCAGAAGATCACACCCGCCTCTTCCAGCTCTTTCTGGAAGGTGGTGCCGACGGACACCGAGTCGAAGACCGCATCAACGGCAACCTTGCGGCCCTCAGCAGGGGCATTCTCTGCGCCCTCGACGCCAGCCAAAATCATTTGCTCTTTCAGCGGGATACCGAGCTTTTCGTATGTTGCCAGCAGTTTGGGATCGACCTCATCCAGAGATTTCGGCTTCACCTCCATCGATTTGGGGCGGGCATAGTAATACTGGTCCTGGAAATCGATTTCGGGATAGCTGACCATGGCCCAGTTCGGCTCATCCATCTTTTCCCAACGTTCAAAGGCCGCGAGACGCCATTCGGTCATCCATTCAGGCTCTTCGTTCTTTTCCGAAATCAGGCGCACGATATCTGGGTTCACGCCCTTGGGGGCGTATTCCATCTCGATATCCGTCTCCCAACCATACTTATACGTACTGACCTCGGCCACCGCGTCCACGGTTTCCTGGTCGACACCTTCCTTGACTTGGGTCTGGTCCAAAGCGGCCATGATCTTCTCCTGCAGTCACGCCGCGCGGGCGCGATGTTTCTTTTGTTTCTCAAGCCACACCTTGGCAAAGCGCAGCACATCTTCTTCCGTTGTATCGAGCCCAAGCGACACCCGGATGGCGCCCTGAGCGGTCGTCTCGTCATATCCCATAGCGGCCAGCACAGCGCTGGCGCGCACCTTGCCGCTGGAGCAGGCGCTGCCTGCGCTGATGGCAAACCCGGCCAAATCCATCTGCATGACCTGCGTCTCGCCCTTCCAGCCTGGGGTCGCAAAACATGAGGTATTGGGCAGGCGTTTTGACTCTTTCCCGACAAAAATAGTCTCCGGCGCGCCCGCTGCAAGCTCATTTTCTAGAATATTTCTAAGTTCTGCGATGCGGTCCCATTTTCCATCGGCAAGATCGCGCGCGGCAGCACATGCGGCGGCGGCAAAACCTGCGATCCCGATCACGTTTTCGGTGCCCGATCGGCGTCCCATTTCCTGACCGCCCCCCTTGATCTGGGCAGCCAGGTCCGTGCCGCGTTTCAGGACCAGCGCGCCGCAGCCCTTCGGACCACCGAGTTTATGAGCGGAGATAAGCGCCATCTCGACACCGAGCCAATTGAAGGCAACCGGCAGCTTGCCAAAGGCCTGTGTAGCATCGCTCACCGCCAGCCCTTGGGGCAAATCCTGTATCACACCGGTTTCTGAGTTGGCCAATTGCAGGGCGCTCTTTTCTGGTTCAGGCACCACAACCGCACCACCTGAAGTCGCAGAAAGATCTTCAACAATCCAAGCTCTTACGGCATCATGTTCAATCCCACAGCCATGCAGACCGCGCCCCGCCATCGCCAGCGCCGCACCCTCGGTTGAGCCAGAGGTAAAGACAATGTCGGCCCCGTCCGCGCCGATGGCTTCGGCGATTTGCGCGCGGCTTCTTTCGATCAACGACTTGGCCGCGCGTCCTTCGGCATGGACAGACGACGGGTTCCCGCAAATCTCCATCGCGGCGATCATTGCATCACGCGCCTCCGCTCTTAGCGGCGTTGTTGCGTTGTGATCGAGATAAACCCGTTTCATACACTCATCTTTTCGAAATGCCAGCCAGAGTGTTGGCTCGCAAGGCTTCACAGAGGTCAGTCTTATTCAGCGTCCACGACAGCAAAAAGGTTCGGCACCGCCGGACAGGGGGCTAGTTCATTCTCGATCACGTCAGACAGGCGTGTTTGGTGCAAAAACACATAGACCTGTGCAGAAAGGCTCTGCCACAAACGGTTCGTAAGCGATTGCGCGCGGGATCCTGAGGCACCGCCCGAGGCCCCTGCCCCCTTGTGCATCGCATCCACGGTTTCATCCACCGCAGCCAGAACATCCACCACGCGAATCTCAGACGTGGGCTTGGCCAAGCGGTAGCCGCCACCCGGACCGCGCACCGAAGAGACCAGTTCAGCGCGCCGCAGCTTGACAAAGAGCTGCTCTAGGTAAGGAAGCGAAATATCCTGGCGTTTCGAAATATCCGCAAGCACGACCAAAGAGCCTTCGGGCTGCAAGGCAATATCGGCCAGCGCCACCATTGCGTATCGTCCCTTGGTCGATAGCTTCATTTCTATTCTCCCAAATGGCAGCCCGCGCCGCGAAAACATTGACCTTGAGTGCTGCAACGCATATCTCAGCTTGACAGCATGTGGGCCACAGGGGCCCGCAGCAATTAGAACAGTTCTAAGGTGCCCTAGGGAATTCGTCAAGTTTCCCCGACCGGCAGTTTTGGAAATTCAGAGTAGGAACGAAGCTTACATGCCTGAGGTCATTTTCCCCGGACCCGAAGGCCGCCTGGAAGGCCGCTATCACCCCCAGAAAGAAAAAGACGCCCCCATCGCGATCGTTCTGCACCCACACCCGCAGTTCGGCGGCACGATGAACAACAAGGTCGTCTACAATCTGCATTACGCCTTCTACAACATGGGCTTTACCGTGTTGCGCTTTAACTTCCGCGGCGTGGGGCGAAGCCAGGGTGAATACGACCAAGGTGTGGGCGAACTTTCCGATGCGGCATCGGCGCTGGATTACCTGCAGTCGATGAACAACAACTCCAAACACTGCTGGGTTGCCGGGTTTTCCTTTGGGGCCTGGATTGGCATGCAGCTTTTGATGCGGCGCCCGGAAATCACCGGGTTCATCTCGGTGGCGCCGCCTGCGAACATGTATGACTTCTCCTTCCTCGCCCCCTGCCCGTCCTCAGGCCTGATCATCAACGGCACCGCCGACCGTGTGGCGCCGCCTGCCGATACGGTGAACCTGGTGAACAAGCTGCACGAGCAGAAGGGCATCACCATCACCCATACCGAGGTTGAAGGCGCCGATCACTTCTTCCAGGAGCCACACATGGATACGCTGATCGGCAATGTCAGCGATTATGTCAAACGCCGCCTGACTGAGACCACCCGCTGATGGGAACGATCGAGACGCTGGCACAGAAACTGGCCGTCGATACGCTCAAGATACAGGACGCAATCGGCGAAGATCGGCTTTACGTCGAAGTTGGTCAGGTCCTCGGTGCAGCGTCTCAATCCCTCGAGGAGGCCTTTCTCACCGAGGTTCGCGTGCGCCTCGCGGAACGCAAGGCGCGCGATTTCCTGAACCAGAAGATTGCAACATTGCAGGCCGAAGCCGAAGCTCGGCAACAAGGCGACAAGACGTGAACGCGCGGCTTGATGCACAGTTCACATTCCTGCGCGAAGCTGAAAAACTCCGCCGCATAGAACGGCAAAACCTGATCTTAGACGGCTCGCGGGTTGAGAATTCGGCAGAACACAGCTGGCATCTTGCGCTTTATGCCATGGCCCTTGCCCCTTTCGCAGAACCCGAAGTGGATGTAGACCGCGTCATCCAGATGCTCCTCCTCCACGACCTGGTGGAAATCGATGTGGGCGATCACCCGATCACCAATGACGTGGATTGGGCTGCCGTGGAAGTCGCAGAAGCGGCTGCGGCACGGCGCCTGTTTGGGCTACTGCCAAAGGATCAGGGCGATGCCCTTCTGTCCCTTTGGCTGGAATTCGAGGCGGCCCAGACGCCAGATGCGCGCTTTGCCAAGCAACTGGACCACTGCCAGCCGATTTTTCAAACGCTCTATTGCGAGCGCGTGCCCGATTTTCACATTGATGTGGTTCGCCAAAACCTGACCGTGGGGCGCGCGACCGCCTTGGAGCACAGCTTTCCCAAAGCTTTTCACCATGCAAAAAACCTGCTTGGCGAAGCAAATGCAGAAAGCTGCCCGGATCTGGCCGCCCGCATCGCATTTTTGAACGAAGCCGACGCTTTGAAGCGTGTACTGCGCGCCTCGAAACTTGGCGACGGCAGTCGCCATGAAAACTCTGCCGAGCACAGTTGGCATATCATGCTCCATGGCTGGATCTTGGCCGAACACGCAGCTCATGACATTGATCCTTCGCGCGTTCTACAGATGTTGCTTTTGCATGACATCGTAGAAATCGACGCCGGGGACACACCCATTCACGGCGTTCAGGATGCAGTGGCCCTCGCCGCAATCGAGGCCAAGGAAGCAGCGGCAGCCGAGCGTCTGTTCGGGCTTATTCCCGCGCCTCAATCAGCGCTTTTTCACGCCCTCTGGACCGAGTTTGAAGCCGCCCAGAGCACAGATGCAATATTCGCCAAATCCATCGACCGGGTGCAGCCGCTGTTTCTGAACCTTCTGAACGGCGGTGGCAGTTGGGTGGAATACGATGTGAACCTGCATCAACTTGAGGAGCGGGTTGGACAAAAGGTCGCCCGTGGCGCTCCGGGCGTCTGGGACCATGTCCTTGCAGAGGTTCGTCCCTGGTTCGAACAGGCCGGACGGGTCTAACCTGTCTTCAGAATCTCAAAAGGGGCAGTGCCGCGGCACTGCCCCTTTTCATTTGAACCCTCCGGATCGCACCGAAGCGCCGGTATGTTAACCCGCAAAACGCATGCTGTTGTCCAACGCCTGTTCACCAGAGTCGTGGTCAAGTTCGAACTTGGACAGAGTGTCCGCCAGCTCACGCGCCTTGCTGTCCATTGTCATGCTCATGGCGGTCATTTCTTCAACCATGGCAGCATTGGTCTGGGTCGCCCCGTCCAGCGTGCTGAGAGCCGTTGCCATTTCCGACAGCGCAGACGCCTGATCGTTTGACGTTCCGGAGATCTGCTCGATCAGTTCATTTGTTTCGGAGACACGCTCAACGATATTCTGCAGTGCGCTTCCAGCACGGTTCACCAGTTCCGAGCCTTCTTTCACCTGCAGCGCGCTGGTACCGATCAGAGACTTCACTTCGTTCGCGGCATCTGCAGTACGCTGGGCCAGTGCGCGGACTTCGGCGGCAACAACCGCAAAGCCACGGCCGCTTTCCCCGGCACGAGCCGCTTCAACGCCCGCGTTCAGCGCCAGAAGGTTGGTCTGGAAGGAAATGTCCTCAATCACGTTGATGATGGTCGAAATTTCGCTCGAAGACTTCTCGATATTTCCCATCGCCTCAACTGCAGCACTCATCAGATCGCCGTTCTCGACCGCGCCATTGTAGGCGCTCCGGGCGTTCTCAGCCGCTTTGCCCGAGTCCATCGCGCTCTTCTTGACCGATTCACTCAGCTCCTGAAGGGCGGAAGTCGTTTCTGTCAGTGTGGCCGCCTGTGACTCGGTTCTCGTTGACAGGCTTTGGACGGAGTCCGATACGGCCTGAGCATTGCTCCGGAACTCACCGGAAATCGACATTGCCATGCCGAGACCCTGGTTCAGGCTGTCGGCAAGAGCGTTGAAGTTGGTCTTCATGCTTTCATATTCAGCCGGGAAGTCGTTGATAATACGCGTGCTCAGATTGCCCGACGCCATGGTCTGCAGGCTGGTGTCAAAGACATGCACAACAGTCTCTGTGTCGCGCTTGGCCCGCATGGCCTCTTCCTGGGCTTCTTCGGCTTTGGCAGCTTCTTCCTGCAATTTCTGCTGCTGAGTTTCGAGCTCTTTCTGTGCCTCAGCACGCTGTTTGATGCTCACAAGCAGGATCCCGGCCTCCAACAGTACGATCACAGCATGCATGACCGTACGCTCAACGCTTTCGAGCACGGAGCCGCCCGGATAGACAAGGCTGGGCATAAGAAGGCTGAACGAAAGGTGATGCACGGCAATCAGCCCGGTGGCAAATACCACCGCGCCCATATTGTGCAGCGTCGCAACAACAGCAAGAAGCGCAAAGAACAGCATGTGGCTGTCAAGCTGCCAAGGGTGGCCTGAGAACGACGTTGTAAAGAGGATGCTGTGTCCGATCAGGCAAAAGCTGATCACGTAGTCGCGGATATTCTTCGACATTCCCCCAGACAGAAGTGCCAACACACCTAGCCCGAGGCTAAGAATGCCAATCATCCACCATGAAACTGCGCCATTCACAAAGTAGGCGACAAGCGCTGGAACCGGCACCAGGGCCATCCCCGTCAGCCGCTGAAACTGCTGGCTTGCACCATCTGCACCCGAGCCGCGGCCAGCGCCCTTCGCCTTTTCTACCAATGTCCGCATTGCAATGCGTCCCCTATTCAACTTTCATTCACTCAGCGCACAGCTGCGCTATCAGTCGTCCATCGACAACGAACCAAGCCCCGTTGTTCTTTAAACGCTCCACTTCGGAAGCGTCGCTCAGGGCTGTCAAAGCCCCAAAGAGCGCGCGTTCAGGAGAGATCTCTTGCAGCCCCGCTCGTCTGATCACATCGGCAGCATCCTCACGCCACGGCGCGGAAATCACCAAAACAGGCTCGCCGATGCTCAGCCCCTGATGCGCAGCAAGCGCCAGCAGTGGGGATAAGCCCACAGCCAGAAATGCCGCTAACCCAAGAAACCATGTCCGCATAAGACGTCCTTTCAAACTCCGTGTTAAACCACCGCCTGTTCACATTCCGTTACCAATTCCATTAAAAGTTTCCATGGTCTGAAGATTCTTGAACAAGTCGATCTCTCGGGCCCTGCCCGACAGCCGCTCCATGCGTATTCTGAGTAGCTTTGTCGTTTCTGGGCTGGCACCGGTTTGGCCTCTCAGCTACTCAGACTGCAGATCAGAGGCATACCTCGACAGTCTATTCAGCAGGGATCGTTCAGATGCCAATGCACTACATTTTCCTCGTTGTCGCCGTTGCCGCCGAAACAATCGGCACAACCGCGCTTCAGGCCAGCCAACAGTTCACGCGATTGGTGCCATCGCTTATCGTTCTCTTTGCCTATGGTTTTTCTTTTTACATGCTCGGCCTCACGCTCAAGGTCATGCCGGTCGGCATTGTCTACGCAATCTGGTCAGGGCTCGGCATCGTTCTCATTGCTGTGATCGGCTATGTCGTCTTTGGGCAGCGGCTTGATCTGCCGGCTGTTCTGGGCATGGGAATGATCCTTGCAGGTATTCTGGTGATACACCTGTTCTCATCATCATCAGGGCACTGACACCCAATGTGCGCAGCGGCGCAGCGCCGGGGAAAGATGAATGTGCATTTTCGCTGGCCTTCGGGCCGGGATCGGGCTATGCGCGGCGCAACTTCCTTACAAAGGCTGACGTCATGGACCTGCGCAACATTGCGATCATTGCACACGTGGACCACGGGAAAACCACCCTCGTCGACGAATTGCTCAAACAATCCGGCGCCTTCCGCGAAAACCAGGCTGTGGCGGAACGCGCCATGGACAGCAACGACCTGGAGCGCGAGCGGGGCATCACCATCTTTGCCAAACCGACCTCTGTCGAATGGAAAGGCACCCGGATCAATATTGTCGACACCCCCGGCCACGCCGACTTTGGCGGCGAGGTGGAGCGTATCCTGTCGATGGTGGACGGCGTTGTGCTGCTGGTCGATGCTGCCGAAGGCCCGATGCCGCAGACCAAATTCGTGACGTCCAAAGCGCTGGCCCTGGGCCTGCGCCCCATCGTTGTGCTGAACAAGGTGGACAAGCCCGACGCCGAACCGGACCGGGCGCTGGACGAGTGTTTTGATCTTTTTGCATCGCTCGATGCAACCGAAGACCAGCTCGACTTCCCGCACATGTATGCTTCGGGCCGCAACGGCTGGGCCGATGCCGAACTGGACGGTCCCCGCAAGGATCTGCACGCGCTGTTCAACCTGATCGTGAACCACGTGCCCGAGCCCAAGCAGATCAAACGCCAGGGCGAAGACTTCCGTATGCTGGCCACCACCCTTGGCAGCGATCCCTTTGTAGGGCGCCTGCTGACGGGCCGGGTTGAATCTGGCACACTGAAAGTCGGCGCCACCGTTCAGGCCCTGACCCGCGTGGGTCAGAAAATTGAACAGTTCCGTGTCACCCGTATCCAGGCCTTCCGCGGCCTTGCCCAGCAGGACATCGACGAAGCCCAGGCAGGTGATATCGTCTCCATTGCAGGCATGGCAAAGGCAACCGTCGCCGACACCATCTGCGCCCTCGCCGTGGACGAGCCGCTGGATGCACAACCGATCGACCCCCCCACCATCACCGTAACGTTCGGCATCAACGACAGCCCGCTCGCGGGCCGTGATGGCAAAAAGGTGCAATCGCGGGTGATCCGTGACCGGCTGATGAAAGAAGCCGAAAGCAACGTCGCCATCAAGATCGCCGACACCCCCGGCGGTGAGGCGTTTGAGGTTTCGGGCCGCGGCGAACTGCAGATGGGTGTTCTGATCGAAAACATGCGCCGCGAAGGGTTCGAGCTGTCAATCTCCCGACCGCAGGTGATCATGCGCGAAGAAGGCGGCCAGACGATGGAACCCATCGAGGAAGCCACCATCGACGTCGATGACGAATACTCCGGCGCGGTGATCGAGAAACTGACCGGCGCCCGCAAGGGTGAACTGGTCGAGATGAAACCTGCCGGCGCGGGCAAGACTCGGATCATAGCTCATGTCCCCTCCCGCGGGCTCATTGGCTATCACGGCGAATTTCTGACCGACACCCGCGGTACTGGCGTGCTGAACCGCGTCTTCCATGGCTGGGCGCCGCACAAGGGCCCGATCCCTGGGCGTCGCGCAGGTGTTCTGATCTCCATGGAGAACGGTCAATCCGTCGCCTATGCACTGTGGAACCTCGAAGATCGGGGGAAGATGTTCATCGGCGCGCAGGTCGACGTCTATACAGGCATGATCATCGGTGAACACTCGCGCGACAACGATCTGGAAGTGAACCCACTGAAGGGCAAGAAGCTAACCAACGTGCGGGCCTCCGGCACGGACGAGGCCGTGCGCCTGACGACGCCGGTCACCCTGTCGCTGGAAGAAGCAATTGCCTATATCAATGACGACGAGCTGGTCGAAGTCACGCCCAACTCGATCCGCCTGCGCAAACGCTATCTCGACCCACACGAGCGCAAGCGGATGGCCAAATCCAACGGCTGACCGTAACGGCTCATCACAAACAAGAGGCCGTCCCCCGGGGCGGCCTTTTTATGTTGGTCATCCATGCTAGGTTCCCCTTCAAAGCAAAGGGAGACGCGGCATGCGCAAAATTCAGGTACAGGGCGTTCATCACATCACGCTCACCGGCGCCGACAGGCAGACATCCATCGACTTCTGGGAAGGGCTTTTGGGTATGCCCTTTGTCTTTGATCAGCCCAATCTGGACGAGCCGGATGAAGGGCATTTGTACTTTGATCCCGGTGATGGGCGGCTCATCACCGTTTTTACAAATGAAACCCGCACCCCCGACCGTCGCCGCACCCCGACCGAACCGGGATGCGTTCATCACCTCGCCTTCAACGTGAGCAAAGCGACCTTTTCTCAGATCGAAACCCGGCTCAACGAGCGCGGGATTGGCCATTCCGGCCCGAAGGATCGCGGCTTCATGGATTCGATCTATTTCAAAGATCCCATGGGGCTGTTAATTGAACTGGCCTGTTACAGGTTCGAGCCACCCGTCGGCTGCACCCATGCGGATGTGATGATCGAGGCCCACAAGATCCGCGTGGAACGCGGCGATTACAACATCCAGGAGGCGCACCTGGCCGACGCGATAGAGATGTTGGTGGAGAGACGCCAGAACAGCCTCTCAGACGACCGGAGCCCCCGTAACCCTTATTGATAAAATAGAAAAGAGCGCGAGGAGGACCCCGCGCTCTTTTTCATTCCATATCATACGATCGGTGCGCTACTCGGAGGTTTCAACCACCATCAGCTCGCGCTCGGACGCGCCACGCGCATGATCAAGCGCCTCTTGGTACTCCGGGCTGTTGTAGCATTCCACCGCAGCTTCGACGCTAGGGAACTTGGCAACCACGTTGCGCGGGCGCTCCTTGCCTTCCAGTTGCACGAACTTGCCGCCGCGGGCGATGAACTCACCACCGTGCTTGGCGATGGCAGGGCCGGCCAGTTCAGCGTATTTCCCATAGGCCTCTGCGTCTGTGACGGTGACGTGAGCAATCCAAAGTGCGCCCATGATTATCCCTCCAAAAGTTTTTCTGCCGCCGCAATGGCCGCATCGGCCCCCGCGAAATCCTTGCCGCCGCCCTGCGCCATGTCGGGACGGCCACCGCCGCCCTTGCCCCCCACGGCGGGCACGGCGGCCTTTAGCACATCCACTGCCGAAATCTGATCGGTCAGATCGTCGGTCACGCCAGCGGCAACAGCGACCTTTCCATCATCGTTGGCGATCAAGAGGATCACCCCCGAGCCCAGCTTTTGCTTGTGTGCATCGATGAGGCCACGCAGGTCCTTGCCCGACACGCCTTCCAGCGCCTGGCCCAGGAAGGTCTTGCCGCCAATCTCTTTGGTATCGGCGCCGCCCGTGGCACCACCGCCCATGGCAACCTGCTGTTTCAACTGCGAGATTTCGTTTTGTAGCGCCTTGCGTTCCTCCATCAGCGCCTTGATGCGATCCATCACATCGGCAGGCTGCGCCTTCAGCATGGCGGCAACCTCGGCCATGCGGCCCGCCTCGGCCTCAAGGTATTCAGAGGCAGCCGCCCCGGTCAGCGCTTCGATCCGGCGCACCCCGGCAGAGGACGCACTGTCTCCGAGGATCACGAAGGTTCCGATATCACCGGTTTGCTTCACATGGGTGCCACCGCAGAGTTCGATCGAATAGGTTTGCTTGTCGTGGCCCTTGCCGGTAGCCGCGCGACCCATCGAGACCACGCGGACCTCGTCGCCGTACTTTTCACCGAACAGCGCCTGAGCGCCAAGGGCGCGGGCGTCATCCGGGGTCATGATGCGGGTTTCGACGGGCGTGTTCTGGCGAATGAAGGCATTCACATCAGCAGAGACTTTCGCCAGTTCTTCAGCGCTCAGCGCCTTGCCGTGGCTGAAATCGAACCGGAGGCGGTCATCGGCATTGAGCGAGCCGCGCTGCGCCACGTGATCGCCAAGCGCCTCACGCAGGGCCTCGTGCAGCAGGTGCGTGGCCGAGTGATTGGCCCGGATGGCACTGCGGCGGACATGGTCCACTACCAGCTGCGCCGGGGCGTTGACGGTCACGATACCCTGCACCACCTCGGCGAAATGGATGAAGACGCCAGCGGCCTTCTTCGTATCCGTCACACGCAGTTCCCCGCCTTCAACACGGATCTCACCGCTGTCGCCGACCTGACCGCCAGATTCCGCATAAAACGGCGTCTGGTTCAGGACAACCTGAACCACATCGCCCTTGCCCGCCTCACGCACGATGGTGCCGTCCTTGACGATGGCCGCGATCTGTCCCTCGGCGCTCTCGGTTTCGTAGCCCAGGAATTCGGACGTGCCGTGCTCATCCGCGATATCGAACCAGATCGTGCTGTCGGCGCTTTCACCCGAGCCGGACCAGGCGGCACGCGCCTTTGCCTTTTGCTCGGCCATGGCAGCATCAAACCCTGCGGTGTCCACCTCACGCCCCTTTTCACGCAAGGCGTCCTGCGTCAGGTCCAGCGGGAACCCATAGGTGTCATAAAGCTTGAAAGCCGCCTCACCGGGCAGCGGCACGCCTTCCTCCAGATCGGTAAGTTCTTCGTCCAGCAGCTTGAGACCACGGTCCAGCGTCTGCTTGAAGCGGTTTTCCTCAAGGTGCAGCGTTTCCTGAATCAAAGCCTGGGCGCGGCCAAGTTCGGGATAGGCCGCGCCCATCTGCTGCACCAGCGCAGGCACCAGCTGGTGCATGACCGGATCCTTGGCGCCCAGAAGGTGCGCATGACGCATGGCGCGGCGCATGATACGGCGTAGCACGTAACCACGACCGTCATTTGAGGGCATCACGCCATCGGCAATCAGGAAGGAGGTGGAACGCAGGTGGTCCGCGATCACGCGGTGATGCACGTTCTGATCACCATATGGGTCGACGTTGGTGACATCCGCGGATGCCTCGATCAGCGCCTTGAACAGGTCAGTATCATAATTGTCATGGCTGCCCTGCAAAAGCGCGCCGATCCGCTCAAGCCCCATGCCGGTATCGATGGACTGCATGTCCAGTGCCTTCATAGAGCCGTCTTCGAACTGCTCGTTCTGCATGAAAACGACGTTCCAGATCTCGATGAAACGGTCGCCGTCTTCATCCGCACTGCCCGGAGGACCACCCCAGATGTGATCACCGTGATCATAGAAGATTTCGGTGCAAGGGCCGCAGGGGCCGGTGGGCCCCATCTGCCAGAAGTTGTCAGAGGTATCGATCCGGATGATCCGGTCTTCGGGCACGCCCACCTTCTTCCAGATATCAAAGGCCTCGTCGTCGGTGTGATAGACCGTGGTCAGAAGGCGGCTCTTGTCAATGCCGAACTCTTTGGTGATCAACTCCCAGGCAAAAGGGATCGCTTCGGTCTTGAAGTAGTCGCCAAATGAGAAATTCCCCAGCATTTCGAAAAAAGTGTGGTGACGCGCGGTGTAGCCAACATTGTCGAGGTCGTTGTGCTTACCGCCCGCACGCACGCATTTTTGCGCGGTGGTGGCGCGTTTATAATCACGATGCTCAACCCCGGTGAAGAGGTTCTTGAACTGAACCATGCCGGAATTGGTGAACATCAGCGTCGGATCGTTACGCGGCACAAGCGGGCTGGAGGGCACGATTTCGTGGCCCTGCTTGGCAAAATAATTCAGGAATGTTGAGCGGATATCGTTCAGCGTCGCCATATGCGGGATCCCTTTTCGGGCTTTGTCAGGGTTTCACGCAGGTTTAGCCCTCCGCGCGGGCACTGTCCACTGCCCTGAAACCGAAAAAGGGTGCGGCCAATTCCGCACCCTTTTCCCAGTTAATCAACCAAGTCCTACCAATGTCAGCCCTCAAGGATGTCATCATCCGCAGCGCCATCAGGTCGATCAAAGTCCAGCCCATGAGCCGCACGGATCTTGTCTTCTATGTCATAGGCGATTTCAGGGTGATCACGCAGAAACTGCTTGGCGTTTTCCCGCCCCTGCCCGATCCGTTCGTCGCCGTAAGAGAACCAGGCGCCGGATTTGTTCACAACACCGGCAGCGACACCAAGGTCCAGAAGCTCACCCATCTTGGAGATCCCTTCGCCATACATGATATCGAACTCAACCTGTTTGAAAGGCGGTGCCACCTTGTTCTTGACCACTTTGACCCGTGTTGCGTTTCCGACGACTTCATCCCGATCCTTGATCGATCCGATACGACGAATGTCGAGGCGTACAGACGAGTAGAATTTGAGCGCGTTACCGCCCGTGGTGGTTTCGGGAGAACCGAACATCACGCCGATTTTCATGCGGATCTGGTTGATGAAGATAACCATACATTTGGAACGGCTGATCGATCCAGTCAGTTTGCGCATGGCCTGGCTCATCAGTCGGGCCTGGACGCCGACGTTGGAATCACCCATGTCTCCTTCGAGTTCCGATTTGGGCGTCAACGCCGCAACCGAGTCCACAATCACCATGTTCACGGCCCCCGAGCGCACCAGGGTATCGGTAATCTCAAGCGCCTGTTCACCGGTGTCGGGTTGAGAAATCAGCAACTCGTCGAGATCCACGCCAAGTTTGGCCGCATATTGCGGATCCAGCGCATGTTCCGCATCGACAAAAGCACAAACACCGCCCTTTTTCTGTTGTTCTGCAACACAATGCAGGGTCAACGTCGTCTTACCGGAACTTTCCGGTCCGTAGATTTCGACGATGCGCCCCATCGGCAGACCGCCAATGCCAAGGGCAATATCCAGCCCCAAAGAACCGGTCGAACTGGCTTCGATCTCCTGGATCGCATTGCCATCGCCCAGCTTCATAATCGATCCCTTGCCGAACTGCCGCTCAATCTGGGCAAGCGCGCTATCCAGCGCCTTTTGCTTGTCACCGCTCACTTTGTTTTTCATGGTCAAAAGATCCGCCATAGTCCCTTGTCCCCTTCTATCTGTCATACCCTTGGGGTCGCGGCAATCACTTGCTTTGTTCGCCTCTTGTTCCTTATGAGACCAAAAGGAGAACATTGCAATAACAAACTTGCAGCAGGCCGCCTGGCAAGCCAATGTGGGGCAGGATTTGGTCGCTTTTTGCGCTGCATTTTCACGAGGCTCGGTTCAGATGATGGTTTTCTATGACGAAAGGCTCGTCCTTCTGTCGGTTCCAAAGACAGGAACGACGGCCTATCAGACCGCTTTGAGAGGCCGCGCCGACATCGTCATGGCAGATCCACCGGAGCTGAAGCACGCCCCGGTTTATCGATACAATCGCTGGCTGCGTCCCATGTTCGAACGCGTTTGCGGTGTTGAATTGGAACTTATGGCAGTCATGCGTAACCCAATCGATTGGCTGGGCAGCTGGTATCGGTTTCGTCAGCGTCCATTCCTGGATGGCAAACCCACTTCAACCAAAGGGCTGTCCTTTGACGATTTTGTCCGTGCCTATTGCAAGGGGGACGCGCCCGCCTTTGCAAATGTCGGCAGTCAAGCTAAATTTCTGGAGGGTCGCCCCAATGGCTGCTGCGTGACACATCTGTTCCGCTATGAGGATCAGCGGGCAATCAGAGCTTTCCTGGAGGACCGCCTTGAAACTAAAATCAGCCTTGAAACCCTGAACGCCAGTCCCCGAATGGATCTGTCTCTAAGTCCGGAAGTCGAGCGCATCTTGCGCCGGAAACGGGCTGAGGATTTCGAACTCTATGAAAGTCTCTCCTGACCGGGCACAGTTCCGCAGCGGTGTCCCCGCATCAGCAAAGCCGTTCAATGGAGCTGTGCGTGAACCGTCTCTGTCAACTGGCTCAAGGAGAAGGGCTTGGGCAGGAAGACCGAGTTCGGAACATCCGGTTCGGCATCTCCGAATGCGCCTTCGGCATAACCTGAAACGAATACTACGCGGGTATCGGGCCGCTCTTTCAGCGCTTCGCGCACCCAGCTTGGGCCATCCATACCCGGCATGACCACATCGGTCACAAAGACATCGACCTGAAGCCCCGGGTCTTCCAAAGTGCGCAGAGCATCCTCGGCCGACTCGGCCTCCAGTACCGTATAGCCACGCATGCGCAGGGCCCGTGAGGCAAAGGCACGAACCGGCGCCTCATCCTCAACCAGCAACACAACCCCTTCACCGTGTTGCGCGGTTGCATTGTCTTGCTTTGAAGGCGCTGTGGACACCGCCTCCGTGGCGTCGGCCTTGTGAACAGGGAAGAACAGCGTAAACCGGGTGCCCTGCTGTTTGACGGAGTCGATAAAAATGTAGCCCCCCGTCTGTTTGATGATGCCATACGCCGTGGAAAGGCCCAGGCCGGTCCCCTCGCCCGTTCGCTTTGTAGTGTAAAAGGGTTCGAACACTTTCTGGAGTTTATCCGGCTCGATCCCGACCCCCTCGTCGGACACCTTGATCGTTACCCAGTCTCCGGCAGGCACTGTGGCCCTGTCGCGCTCCAGCGGCTCCTTCAAGCTCACAGCTTCGGTTTCAACCCGGATTTCGCCCCCATTCGGCATGGCATCCCGTGCGTTCACAACGAGGTTCATCAAGACCTGCTCAAGCTGGCGCTTGTCCGCCCTGATCGACCGCATGACCGGGTCATGGCTCAGGGTGAGCGTCACCTTTTCGCCGACCAGACGATTCAAAAGATGAGTCAAATCAGACAGCGTATCGCGCACATCCAAGACTTCCGGCTGCAGCGTTTGCTTGCGTGAAAACGCCAAAAGCTGGCTGACAAGCGAGGCCGCCCGGTTGGCGTTCTCATGGATCTGGATCAGATCACCGTAATCCTGATCCCCCTGATCATGGCGCAGCAACAGCAGATCGCAGTGGCCAGAAATTGCGGTCAACAGATTATTGAAGTCATGAGCGACGCCGCCGGCAAGCTGGCCGATCGCCTGCATTTTTTGGCTTTGAACGAATTGCGCTTCCAGCGTCTTGAGCTCGGTCGCATCGTTCAGGACCGCAATCAGGACCGGTACCCCATCCTCAAAGGTTCGGGTCAGCGTCACCTGGACAAAAACCTCCTTGTCACGGCGCGAGAGCCGCAGGAATTCGGATTTGTTGGAGGCAAGACCGTCCGCCGTATCGCGCAGCCAGTCAGACATCGGCCGTCCAAGCCCTTCCATCAACTGTCCGATCTTGAGATCATCGCGTGGTTCAACACCCAATAGTCGAACCGCCATCTTGTTGAGCGAAAGAATGTCTCCCGATGGCGCCACCTTGAGGAAGGGAACAGGCATGTTCTCGAAGCCCGCGTTCGAAGAACCGAGACCGGCGGCATCCACCTCCATCATGTAAAGCTCTCGGCGTCCTTGCGTACTGTTCCTTTCCGTCACCAGCACTTCGACCGGGCCGGACTTGGTGACTATGGTATTGACCTGACCCGAACTGACCGGAAGGGCGCTGAACAGCCGCTCGGTGGATTTGACCCGCTCTCCGATAAGTTTCCGCGCCGCCTCATTCATGAACAGAACCGCACCCGACCGCCCAACCGTGATCATCGGAATCGGAACCGCCTCAGCCCCCCGGCCGGAGCCGCTGCGTTCGGCGATATCCTCGACGCGCCACAGGAAGCTTCCCCCTTGCATCTGATGCACGGCGAGGCGCACATGGCCGCGCCGTGTGACGATATCCTCGCGCGCCGAGCCTACCTTGGCCGCTTGACTTTGCAGACGGAACAGCACCGCCGAGGGATTGGCCAGCACCGAACGCAGCGTTCCCGCGAGTGTTTCCTGCTTCGCGTCTTCGAACCGTTTCAGCGAGGCATTGTTGCAGGCATGAATCCGTCCTTCATCGTCGGTGACAAACGTCGGAGTTGCGTCCTTTTCGATAAAACCGGTCAACAGATCCGCTGCCATGGCCCGCGCATTGAGCCGGACGCGCGCCTGCACAACCATCAACAGAGCCACCGCCACCAGAGTCAGCGAGACAGCCATCAGGCCACGGGCCACCCAATCGGGAACGGCGATCAGCCAGGGTGACACCAGCAGCACAAAAGCCAGCAGACCAACGACAGCAAGGCGCTTTTGTTCTGGGGATGCGACCCGCAATGAAGGAACGAAGGAAGTAGGACGACCTGTCATTGCGGCTCCGTAAAAAGGGACAAGATGCCGCCAATACGCAGCGATCAAGGTTAAGGCGACGTTAATGACACTCCGCCCTGTTACGATCGATACTTATCAATCCGGCTTCGTTCGCGTCAACAGAGCAACATAGAAGCCATCAGTCCCGTCCTGAACCCGCCACGCGCGTTCACACAGCAACCTCCATTCAGGCGAACGCGCAAGAAACCTCTCAACCTGAGTGTGATTCTCTTCGTCGAGCATAGAGCAGGTTGCATAGGCAAGCATCCCATCCGGGGCCATAAGCGACGTGACCTTATCCAATATGCTAGACTGAATGGCGCGGATCTCATCCAGCCGCTCCCGCGTGAGACGCCATTTTCCTTCTGGCGCGCGCCGCCAGGATCCCGATCCGGAACAGGGCGCATCGCATAGAACCAGATCATAGGGCGCCGCCTGAGCAACCTCACCCGTAGACAGGCATTTGACCGACAGCCCCGCTCGCGCAGCCCGGTCGGGCAGATCCTTCATCCTGCCCGGGTCGATGTCATATGCCGCGAGTTTCAGATCCGCCCGCGCGCCCATCGCAAGGCTCTTGCCCCCACCGCCCGCGCAGTAGTCCAGCACCTTCATGCCATCAGACAGGGGCAATAGGTCGACAACGGCCTGACTGGCAGCATCCTGCAACTCCACGAGACCATTTTTGTAGGCCTTCGCGTTACGCAGTTTGCGCGCGCCCTCCTTAACCTCCAGCGCCGTAGGAGAAGCTGAATGAGGCTCGGCGGCAATGCCGTCCTCAGCCAAAGCAGCGATGGCCTGATCGCTGCTCGCCTTGCGGAGGTTGACACGCAGGTGAACGGGCGCACGGCTTCGCAATCCCGCCGCTGCAGCGGGTGCATCATCTCCAAGACTGCTTTCAAAGGCGGGCCACAGCCAGTCGGGGACATCCAGCTCTTCCGCGAGACTGGCAAAAGGGCGCGAATCAGCGCGCTCTGCTTCGCTCAACGGCGCCGGTGCATGCCCTTCACCGGAGAACAGCGCATCAGGATTTGTCCCTGCCTCACGCAGCATACCAAGCACGAGGCCCCGCCCCGTCATGCTGCCGCCCAGAACGGCAAAGGATCGCATGGCACGCAGGCACGCAAACACATGGTCGCGCACTGCTGCGCGGTCTTTTGACCCTGCAAAGCGGCTGCGCCGTGCCCAGCCCGTCAGTGCTTTTTCTGCCGGGCTGCCCTCGATCACCTGATCCAGGATTTCAATCGCCGCCTGCAGGCGGGCGGCAGGGGTCATGCCCCTGCCCCGAAGCGGAGAGTGGCCCCCATCAGGGTCACCCGATCCGGTAGTTCGGGCTCTCGCGGGTGATCTGCACGTCGTGGACGTGGCTTTCCTTGAGGCCCGCGCCGGTGATCTTCACGAAGTTGCAGTTGTGGCGCATCGCCTCAACGGTGGCGCAACCGGTGTAACCCATGGCAGCCCGCAGGCCACCAACAAGCTGATGAATGACGGCACTGGCGGAACCCTTGTAGGGCACCTGCCCTTCGATCCCTTCCGGCACCAGCTTGTCGCTGGCCGCATCTTTCTGAAAATAACGATCGGCAGAGCCGCGCGCCATGGCGCCCAGGGACCCCATGCCGCGATAGGATTTGAACGAACGACCCTGATAGAGGATCACCTCGCCAGGGCTTTCATCCGTGCCCGCGATCATCGACCCGACCATCGCACAGGAGGCACCAGCGGCAATAGCCTTGGCAAAATCGCCCGAGAACTTGATGCCCCCATCAGCGATAACCGGCGTATCCCCCGCCGCGCCCGCGCAGTCCATGATGGCGGTCAGCTGCGGCACGCCAACACCCGCGACCATACGCGTTGTGCAGATGGACCCCGGCCCGATGCCAACCTTGACCGCATCGGCTCCCGCATCGATCAGCGCGCGGGTTGCTTCGGCGGTGGCGACGTTGCCCGCAATGACCTGCACCTCGTTGGACAAGGCCTTGATGCGTTTGACCGCTTCGATAACACCAGCCGAGTGCCCGTGGGCGGTATCAACGACAACGATGTCCACGCCCGCATCGATCAGCGCCTCCGAGCGCTCAAAGCCGGAATCGCCAACCGAGCTGGCCGCTGCAACGCGCAAACGGCCCAGATCGTCCTTGCAGGCAGTGGGGTTCAGAACCGCCTGCTCGGTATCCTTCAGGGTCAAAAGACCGGTCAGCTTGCCATTCTTGTCGGTGATCAGAAGCTTTTCGATCCGGCGCGACTTCATCAGGGATTTCGCCTCTTCGCGGTCTGCCGGCTCTTGCAGGATCGCGAGGTTGTCCGAGGTCATCATCACCGAAACCGGCGTCTTGTCATCGCTGGCAAAGCGCATATCGCGGTTGGTGACGATTCCGACCACACGGCCCTTGCTGTCGACGACGGGGAAACCTGTCACGCGGTAGCGTTCCTGCAACGCCTTGGCATCCGCAAGGGTCTGATCCGAGGTCAAAGTGATTGGATTGTAGACGATCCCGCTTTCAAAGCGCTTAACCCGGCGCACCTGACGCGCTTGTTCTGCCACATCGAGGTTCTTGTGGATGACCCCCATCCCGCCGGCCTGGGCCATGGCAATCGCCATGCGATCCTCGGTGACGGTGTCCATCGCCGAACTCAGAAGCGGAATATTGAGCGAGATCGACCGCGTCACGCGGGTGCGCGTATCCGCTGTGCTTGGCAGCACTTCGGACGCCCCCGGAACCAGAAGAACATCATCAAAGGTGAGAGCCTCACGAATCTGCATTTGTCATCCCCATGCAAAACCCCGTTTGGCGGTGACCCTATTGCACAGAAGCGCGGAAGGGAAAAGAGGCCCCGGCAATAATTCCGCTTAGATTGAAAATTGGCGTCTGATCTGCGTCAAGGTACGATTGAAATGCCACTGTCACACAGCACGCATATCGAAATTACATTTTCGCGCGCAAAAAATCAAAGGACCCACGCCCATGCCCGGACCTCTTGCAGGCGTAACCGTCGTAGATCTCACCCATGTGCTGGCAGGGCCCTATGCCTCGATGATCCTGTCGGAACTTGGCGCCAAGGTGATCAAGGTCGAACGCCCCGGCGTTGGCGATGACACCCGGAGCTTTCCACCCTTCAAGAACGGGCACAGCGCCTACTTTGCGACCATCAACCACGGCAAGCAAAGCATCGCGCTGGACCTCAAGGCCAAGGATGACCGTGCGATTTTCGACCGCCTGCTGGCGCGGGCGGATGTCCTTCTTGAGAATTACCGCCCCGGTGTGATGGAGCGGCTGGGCTATGCCTGGGAGGATCTCCATGCCCGCTTTCCCCGGCTAATCTACGGGGCGGTTTCAGGTTTTGGACATACCGGCCCGGACGCCCTGAAGCCGGCTTATGACATGGTGGTTCAAGCGCGCGGTGGGGTTATGTCGATCACCGGTGAGAAAGACCGTGAACCGGTGCGCGTTGGAGCCTCGATCGGGGATATCGTTGCAGGCATGTATCTGGTGCAGGGCATACTTGCTGCCCTGATTGATCTTGAGAAGACCGAAACAGGGCAAAAGGTCGATGTGGCCATGCTCGACAGCCAACTTGCCCTGCTGGAACATGCCATCGCCATCACCTCGGTCACAGGAGAGCCGCCACGCCCCTCTGGTGCGCGCCATCCCTCGATCACCCCGTTTGAGACATTCCATGCCAGCGACGGGTTGTTCGTCATTGCCGCCGGGAACGATACGCTTTTTGCAAAACTCTGCGAGGCCCTTCGGCTTCCACTGGCCGATGATCCCCGCTTTGCTACCAACCCCAAGCGCTGCACCCACGCACGCCTGTTGAAACGACTGATCGAAGCCGTGACAATAGACAAGCCAGCGGCGCACTGGATCGAGCTTCTTACGGCCGCTGGCATTCCCACCGGTCCAATTCAAAACGTGGCCGAGGTTTTGCAGGACCCACAGCTTTTGGCGCGCAACATGGTGGTGGATGTTCTCGATGAATCCGGTGCTCCGGCCTACACGGCCGCCGGAAACCCGATCAAGATGTCTGCCCTTGAAGATCCCGCGACCCGTGCCCCGGCACCGACATTGGACGGAGACCGGCAGGCCATTCTGGACTGGCTTGACCGATCTTAATGCTCCGGGTGAGTTGCCACTTCCGAGAACCGGCATTTTCGATGTGTCTTTTCAAAAAATGCCGGTGCCGACCCGCAAAATGACGCGGGCCGCCTTTTCCTTGGGCAAAAAGATCTTATGCTCCGCTGAAACAGCGCACTCAGTGAAGGCACAGGCATGGCTGACGATCCTCTTGTTGTGTTTACCCCCTCCGGCAAACGCGGGCGGTTTCCGGTTGGAACTCCGGTTCTGACCGCCGCGCGCCAGCTGGGCGTGGATCTTGATTCCGTCTGCGGCGGGCGGGGCATTTGCTCAAAATGCCAAATCACGCCCTCTTACGGCGAGTTCTCCAAATTCGGCGTGACGGTTGAAGAAGATGCGTTAAGCCCCTGGAACAAGGTGGAACAGCGCTACAAGGACAAACGTGGCCTCATTGACGGGCGGCGCCTTGGCTGTCAGGCCCAGATCGAAGGCGATGTTGTCATCGATGTCCCGCCGGAAAGCCAGGTCCATCGACAGGTCGTCCGAAAACGGGCCGAAGCACGTGATATCGTCATGAACCCCTCGACCCGGCTGTTTTATGTCGAGGTTGAAGAACCGGACATGCACAAACCATCTGGTGATCTGGAACGTCTGGTCGAGGCGTTACGCGTGCAGTGGGAAATCGAGAACGCCCAGTGTGATCTGCATATCCTGCAGGCCATGCAGCCGATTCTGCGCAAAGGCAACTGGAAAGTCACGGTTGCGGTTCACTTGGGCGACGAGACCACGCCGCCCCGCATTATGCACATCTGGCCGGGTCTCTACGAAGGCAGTCTTTATGGGCTGGCGGTTGACCTTGGCTCGACCACCATCGCAGCGCACCTGTGCGACCTGAAAACCGGCGAAGTCGTCGCCTCTTCCGGTATCATGAACCCACAAATCCGGTTTGGAGAAGACCTGATGAGCCGGGTAAGCTACGCAATGATGAACAAGGGCGGCGATCAGGAAATGACCCGCGCCGTCCGTGAAGGCATGCGGCAACTCTTTACCCAGATTGCCGAGGAAGCACAGGTCGACCGTGAGTTGATCGTGGATGCAGTCTTTGTCTGTAACCCTGTGATGCATCATCTTTTTCTGGGCGTAGATCCGTTCGAACTTGGTCAGGCGCCTTTTGCCCTGGCCACATCGAACGCTCTGTCCCTCAAGGCCAGCGAGCTGGATCTCAACATTCACCCGGCGGCCCGCGTCTACCTGTTACCTTGTATCGCAGGTCATGTGGGGGCCGACGCCGCCGCCGTCGCGCTCTCCGAAGCACCCGACAAATCCGAGGATCTCGTGCTGGTGGTCGATGTGGGCACCAATGCGGAAATCCTGCTCGGCAACAAGGATAAGGTGCTTGCCTGTTCCTCCCCCACCGGCCCAGCGTTCGAGGGCGCGCAAATCTCCAGCGGTCAGCGCGCCGCGCCCGGCGCCATCGAACGGGTTGAGATCGACCCTGTCACAAAAGAGCCGCGTTTTCGCGTCATCGGATCGGATCTCTGGTCGGATGATCCGGGGTTTGAAGCCGAGGTTGCCACCACCGGGATCACCGGCATCTGTGGCTCTGGTATCATCGAAGCGATTGCCGAAATGCGCCTTGCGGGTGTTCTGGATGCCTCGGGCCTAATTGGTTCGGCCGAGCAGACGGGATCGTCGCGCTGTATTCAGGACGGGCGCACCAACGCCTATGTGCTCTGGGATGGGTCCGCCGATGGCGGGCCGACCATTACCGTCACCAACCCCGACATCCGTGCAATCCAGATGGCCAAGGCAGCCCTCTATTCCGGTGCGCGGCTACTGATGGACAAATTCGGCGCCGATACCGTGGACCGCGTGGTTCTGGCCGGGGCCTTTGGTGCGCATATCTCGGCCAAACACGCGATGGTGCTGGGGATGATCCCCGATTGTCCGCTTGAAAAGGTCACCAGCGCGGGCAATGCCGCGGGTACCGGCGCGCGGATTGCGCTACTCAACACAGCGGCCCGCCGCGAGATCGAGGAAACGGTGCGAGCAATCGAGAAAGTAGAAACCGCCGTCGAGCCGCGGTTTCAGGAGCATTTCGTCAATGCCTCCGCCATTCCGAATTCCGCCGAACCCTTCCCGATCCTGGATAGCGTGGTCGCACTGCCCGATGTCAACTTCAACACCGGCGGCGGCGATGGCACCGCAGAGGGCGGTCGCAGGCGCAGACGGCGGCGCGGCTAAAGGGGGCCCCCGCGCGTGCGCATGGCAGGCGCGGATATTCAATCGATGACCTAGACAGCCGGTCGATCAAACTAATGATTGGTGCGCCCAACGGCGCGCTATTAAATTGGCGTGTAGGTTCCTACGCCTGAAACTCTATCCAGCTGATCGAATGAAACAACCATCTGGTAACTCGAAACAAACTCCACTCCAGTTATTGTGCTAAACAGCGATGGATTGATTGCCCGATATTTTTCCACACTCCACCATCCCATTATCTGAGACACCGGCTGGCTTGCATACCGAGGATTGAATTTTTTTGAACCAATTCGATATTGATCGGAATACCTGAATTCGTGGTAACTCAGCCAGGTTTCAATCAAATCAACTGATCCGAGGCTCGAGAATATTCGAAACGCACAGACCTCTTCACCAGCACCAGTCCCCACGCGCGCCCAATCAATCTGTAGGAGGTTTGGATTCTCACTTTTAGCTTCTTCGCTCGTCAAACATGATCTTGCATCAGGGTACTTCCATATTGCCCAGCGGAACTGTGACCAACGCGGGTGTTCTGGGGTCATCACCACGCCTAGGAACAAGAAAGGGTCAGACTTTTGAGTAGCAAGGTGCTGGTATTCGATGGTGCAGCTATTGTTCGCAGCGCCTTCCATGGCTGATTGGGCCGCTACAGGTGGTGTTGCAAAAGCGATCCAAAAGAAAAGTATCAGACGCTTCAGGGGTGTTTTCTGCAACCTTTGAGCCAAAGTATCGTTCGGTTTCAATTTCCACTTTCTCCGGAATAAACACGGGATCAATACAGGACCCCCAAATAGCAATCTGGTTTCGCAAGAGCCACAAATCTGCGGCAACACAACAACCCCATGCAGCTCTGCAATACCAGAAGCGCGCGGCAACCCCAGCCCTTCCATCCTGTAATCACCGTGTCGACGAGAGGCCGCGGCGGTCCCCGAGGGCCGAGTGAAAATCAACCGATGATTGCACCCCTGTGGGTTTAAGGCTAGGCTTTTCGATAGGAATTTCCGGGAAGTCGTTTCATGTCACGCAAATTGATTATCTGTCTTGATGGCACCGGCAATGAAGTCGAAAAGAACGAAAGCAACATTCTGCGGCTTTATAAGTGTCTGAAACACGATGAAAATCAACTGATCTACTATGAACCGGGCGTCGGCACCCTGTCGACCCGCCCCTTTGCCAGAACCCTGTTTGCAAAGACCCGGCTCGTGATGGGGTTGGCCTTTGGCCTTGGTCTGCATGCCAACGTTCTGCATGCCTATTCCTTTCTGTGCGAGAACTACCGTGAGGGCGACAAGCTCTATTTCTTTGGCTATTCGCGCGGCGCCTACACGGCGCGGGTACTGGCAGGGTTTATCAATGATTTTGGCCTCGTTGCCCCGCATGAGCTGCACCTGATCGGCCCTGTCTTTCGCGCCTGGCGAAAGCTCCGCCAGGACGGCCCGCACGAGCAATTTGCACCTTTGCGCATCTCTGAGCAGTTCTTCCATATCCGCCGCGTGCCCATCCGGTTTTTGGGCCTCTGGGACACGGTCAGCTCCATGATACGCTTCAAGATCGGCGGGGGTAGCCTGATCGAATTTGGCACCCATTCCAGTGTCGATGAAAACCCATCGGTCAAAGCCGTGCGCCACGTTCTGTCAATCGATGAGACCCGGCGGTTCTTTCGTCATCAGCTATGGGCGGAAGGGCAAAACTACTATGGCAACCGGTTCAAAACCCGAAAGGATCCACCACAGCAGGATGTCAAGCAGGTCTGGTTTCCCGGCACGCACACGGACATGGCAGGCAGCGTCCCCGAACCGGAGGCAGGCCTGTCAAAGATCACGATGGAGTGGATGCGCGGCGAGCTTGACGGCCTCGGCGTCGACAGCCTCGTGTTTCGCGAAACCTTTTACAATCGCTATGTGCGGGGTCAGGAGGACAAGGTCACCGAGCGGATGCAGCTCAATATCTCCAAGCCCTGCGCAAAGTCAGAAATCCACAGTCAAATGAAGTTGACCAAGGGATGGCCCATTCTTGAGATCTTTCCAGGCCTCACCTCTCGCAGCACCTGGCCCAACCAAAAGGGCTGGCTTGGCTACTACATTCCTTTGGGACAGTATCGTCACATTCCAGAGAATGCCGTGATTGACCCCTCCTTTTTTAAACGACGCGAGGATCCCGTGCTGGGGTACGACCCACCCAACCTGCGCGGGCGATAACTGTGTGTGAGGAAATGGCGCTCTAAGCCTCTCCAACGACACAGAGCGCTATCGGGAGGTGGCCGGTTGCACGGTCACCAACGTGATGCGCCCGTGTGCACGGCGACGTCTGCGCCCCTCACTCGAGCGACCTCAGATACTCCAAAAGTTCTTTTTTGCGAAAAGGCTTACTCAGGAAGCCGTTCATTCCAACCTCCTGACAGGCCCTTTCATCACTCTTTCGCGCGTTTGCTGTCAGGGCAACGATCCTGCAAGGCGGGCGGCCGCTGTTCTGTTCGTGGCGGCGGATCCTGCGGGCCGCTTCAAGGCCACCCATTATTGGCATCGACAGATCCATCAGGATCAGATCAAAATCCGAAGTGACATAGGTATCCACCGCATCGGAGCCGTTTTCCACCAATGTGACCTTCACCCCCATCTTGCCAAGCATCCTGTCGACAACCATTTGATTGGTCTTGTTGTCCTCCGCCACCAGCACACGTTTTCCATGCAGCGGTTGCGCCGTGGCAAAGGCGGATTCGGCGGAGATTGGCGGCCGTTCGGTGCCAAATTTCGACGTGGAAACAAGTGATGCATTGGCGCGGTATGAGGCGTCGCTATCCGCACACGGGGCGAAATCCAGAGAAATGGAAAACCGGGCGCCTTGGCCAACTTCGGAGGACACGGTTATCTTCCCCCCCATGCGTTCAACAAGCGCCTGTGTGATAGCAAGGCCCAGCCCGGTTCCTTGCTCACGGGCCTTTGGTGCATTTGATGCTTGCTCATACGCGGCGAAAATCTTCCGCAGCTTGCTTTCTTCTATGCCGCAACCGGTGTCGCTTACAGTGAGACCCAGCGCCGCATCAGCCGCCCCGGCATCATAGGAAACAGATATCGACACGCTCCCCTCGTCAGTGAACTTGATCGCGTTTCCGATCACATTCAGCAGGATCTGGCGGGTCTTGCTGACATCCCCAACAAACACCGAAGGAACCGTTTCAGGATAATCGACCTCAAAATCCAACCCCTTGAAAGAGGTCTTGGCCGAGAACAGCGTCACGAGTTCATCGACAAGATCGCGAAGCGAAAACGCTTCATAGTTCAAAGAGACCTTGTCCGCATTGATTTGTGAAAAGTCCAAAACCTCATTGACGATTTTGAGCAAGGCTTGTGTCGAACTGATGATCGTATCTGCGAGAAGGTTCTGCTCCTCATTGAGACCTGTTTCCTTCAGCAACTCGCAGATCCCCAGGACACCGTTCATGGGGGTTCGGATTTCATGGCTCATTTCGGCCAGGAACCTTTCTTTTGCCTGGTTCGCTTCTTCGGCCTTTTGCTTCGCAATCCTGGTGAGTTCCAACGCAACGTCGCGCTCGCGCTCCGAGGTGATATCCAACGATGAGCCAACCAAATAGATGAGCTGCCCTGCCACGTTGAAGACAGGCGTCATCGTGGTGCGAATGTGGCGGGTCTTGTGTACGGCTGGGAGGTCAATTTCATAGGTGGTTTCCTGCCCAGAACGCACCACTTCCATATGTTTGGCCAGTGCGCGTTCCCCGGTTGATCCTCCGAAGATTTCCAGAGCCGTTTTGCCGAACCATCCTTCCGCAGGCAGCTTTGTGATAGAACGGGAGCGTTCGTTCATCGCCACATACCTGGGGATCCCATCATCGCCGACCTCCAAGACGATAACCGCCATGCCCACAGCATCCAAAAGCGTGTAGATGTCTGCGTTTTGAAGTCGTTTCACTCGATACCATCCCTAACAACAAGACAACACGCCCTCCAAGATCGGCGGCACTGGTTCCATAATAGTAAATTTTGCTGGGTCATTTTAAGCAGCACCCGAAGAAACAGGCCCCGGTACGCGCCTAGCGTGATATCGTCGCCACCAACCTAACCGTGACGCGAAATCAGCGTCCCGCCAGCGCAATACAATCGTGATTTCAGCGCCAAGGAAGAGCCTTTACCACCCCACGAATAGAAAACAAGAAAAGGCCGGAACTAAATTCCGGCCCATTCACAGTCCCATGGTACAGATCAGGCGCGGCGGCGGCGCCCCCCGGCGCGTCCACCGCGACCGCGACCTTCCTCCCCGGCTTTCGCCGGGGCCTTGTTCGCCGCGATCCAGGCGCCGCCGTGCGGATCGTTGTTGGTCAGAAGGTTGGCAGCGCGGATCGCCTCCATCTCCTTGCCTGGGCGCGGCTTGGTGGAACCAAGGCCAAAGAGGGTCACAAAGGTCTCGTCGTCCATGCCTTCGGGCAAGATGATGCCAGCAGCCGTCACCTGCTCCTTCTTCTCGGCAATCGCCTTTTGCGTCACCGGCAAGGCAACCGGGTTCATGATGGCCGAGGTCATGCCAGCCCCCATCGCCATGGGCAGGAAGGCGTTGTTGATGCCGTGGCGGTTGGGCAGTCCAAAGGAAATGTTGGACGCGCCGCAGGTGGTATTGACGCCCAGTTCCTCGCGCAGACGGCGCACCAGGGCAAAGACCTGCTGACCCGCCGTCGCCATCGCGCCGATAGGCATCACCAACGGGTCGACCACTATGTCATGGGCGGGGATGCCGAAGTCAGCGGCGCGCTCCACGATTTTTTTGGCGACGGCAAAGCGCACGTCGGGGTCTTCGGAAATCCCGGTATCGTCGTTCGAGATCGCCACCACAGGCACGTTGTACTTTTTCACGAGCGGCAGCACCAGCTCGAGCCGTTCTTCTTCGCCGGTCACCGAGTTCAGTAGCGGACGACCTTCAGCAGCGGCCAACCCGGCTTCCAGCGCCTCCGGCACGGAGGAGTCGATGCACAGCGGAACATCGGTTAGCCCCTGCACCAGCTCGATGATCTTGGTCATCAGCGGAGGTTCAGTCTCGTTCGGGTTTGGGTTGGAGTTGTAGACAACACCCGCATTGATATCGAGGATATCCGCCCCTGCTGCGACCTGGGCCAGAGCGTCCTTCTCAACGGTGGAGAAATCCCCTGCTTCGAGCTCCGCTGCCAGCTTCTTGCGCCCCGTAGGATTGATCCGCTCCCCGATGACGCAGAATGGCTCGTCAAAGCCAAGGACAGCGGTTTTTGTTTTTGATTCTACGACAGTACGGGTCATGTCTTATCCTTGGGAGTTGACCGGCTGCGCCGAGGCGCCGCCGTTGTTGATAGCCCAGGTGGCATTTGTCTTGATGCCGCCCAGAGGGAAGAAGTGGACGTTTGTGATATTGAAATCGGGGTTGGCGGCCTTGTGGGCGGCCAGTTCAGCGATCACGTCCGTCGGCTCGTAAGGAAGCAGCAGCTTGGAGACATCCATCGCCCGCTTCTGCAGCACCTTAAGGGACGGGCCAACGCCGCAGGCGATAGCGAATTTAATCAGTGTCTGCAGCTTGGCCGGACCCGCGATCCCGATGTGGATCGGCAGGTCGACACCGGCCTCTTTCAACCCGTCGGCCCAGGCAATGATCGGCTTGGCGTCAAAGGCAAACTGGGTGGCCAGCGCCATCTTGGCGTCGGTGCGCTCTGAGAATTTCTGTTTCCACAGAACCGCCTCCATCACGTTCTTCACGGATCCGTCAGGATCAATGTCTTTGTTGCCCTCGGGATGCCCCGCCACATGCAGATTGGAGAAACCGGCCTTATCGAACAGCCCGGTTTCCAGCAGTTGCATCGAGCTGTCAAACGCACCGTGCGGCTCGGCCACGCCGCCCGCCAGCAACAGCGCCTGTTTTACACCCGCTTCGCCCTGATAGCGCGCAATCCAGTCAGCCAGCGTCGCTTCGTCCTTGATGATGCGCGCCGGGAAATGCGGCATCACAGGGTAGCCTTCGGCGTTGAGCCGCTTGGCGGTCTCGACCATGTCTTCGATGGGGGTGCCTTCGATGTGGGCGATGTAGACACGCGTGCCAGCGGGCAAAAGATCGCGGAAATCTTCTACCTTCGAAGCCGTGCGCGGCATCACCTCGATCGAATAACCATCGAGGAAGGCCTCAACCTCTGGGTTCACCGGCTGCGAGCTGTTAGCCTCGCGTTTCTTGAAGTTCAACAAAGCCATCGCGGCCTCCCATAGTGCTGTCAGGCTCATGCCCATCCATCATTGGCGATCAAGGCCTTGAGGCGATCCTGATCGTATTCTTGTTCCAGACGGGTGGCTTCGGCTTCGGCGACATCCTTTGGATCGCCTTCGACCTGGAAGGGATCCGCCTTGCGCCATTCCGCCAGATAGGCGTCCGCATCCTTGGCATTGACCTTCATGGCCGCACGGTCAATCGCCTGCTCAAACCGCTCTTCGAGCTGGCGTTTGGCACCGCGGCGCCCTTTCCCGACGATAACCTGCGCCGGAATATCGCGCCAGTAAACGATGGTGACGTCCGGCATGTCGGCTCCTTCCATTCCGTCTGTTCTCTTGCGTTTCTACGGCGGCTACGCGGATCGCGGGCGCCGGATTTCGACAACACTTGGGGTGTGAGCGACCTTTTGCTCCGCCTTTGGTTACAATTTTTGCATGCACAAGGCCACCGACAGACGTCCTCATAATTCTCATCAACCTTATGAGCCGTCTGCATGGGGCGGAGGTTGAAGTTTTCCTCTGGCAGGCCCGGCAAATTACAATTGCCACGCACTGCCACTTGCGCAGGCGGATTTCGGCGCATATTCTAAGGTTAACACGATAATCGGAGGGCGTGACTCATGGCGCCCAGGCGTTCCAAAGGTGCGGGCGCGTTTCCCAAAGCGGTAGAAACCCCTGTACCAGCCCGTCCGGATCCGGATGCGCTTTATGCCGCATTGGATCTTGGCACAAATAGCTGCCGCATGCTGATTGCCCAGCCCAAGGGCAGCGGCTTTCATGTGGTGGACAGTTTTTCCAAGTCGGTTCAACTGGGAACCGGACTTGAACGGACGGGGCGTTTGTCCCGCTCCTCCATGGCGCGCACCATTCAGGCGCTGCGGATCTGTCAGCAGAAACTCAAGCGCAACAAGGTAAAGCGCATGCGGCTGGTCACGACCGAGGCCTGCCGCCGCGCCAAGAATGCTCGTGAGTTCATCCGCCAGGTCAAACGGGAAACCGGCCTTACCCTTGAAATCATCCAACCCGAGGAGGAAGCCCGTCTTGCGGTGATCTCCTGCGCGCCGCTGGTCTCGACCAAGACCGAACAACTGTTGGTCGTGGACATCGGCGGCGGATCGACCGAGCTGGTCTGGATCGACATCTCCTCGGTGCCGCGTCGGGACCGTCCGTCGGCCATCATGCGGCTGCACGCAGGCTTCCACCCGCCCGAAAGCCCCTTTCCCGCCGCCAAAGTTGTGGATTGGATCTCGGTTCCCCTGGGGGTCGCGACCTTACGGGATCAATTCAACGATGTTGAGGATGACGCCGCTCGCTTTGCCCTGATGAGTTGGTTTTTCGAAGAACACCTCGCCGATTTCGCCCCGTATAAGGACGAGCAGACCCGCGAGGGCTTTCAGATTGTCGGCACATCCGGGACCGTGACGACTGTTGCCGCGTCTCATCTGGGACTGAAACGCTATGACCGCACCAAGGTCGATGGTCTCAGGATGACCAGCGATCAGATCGACAAGGTGATCCGGGGGTATCTGGAGCTTGGTCCGCAAGGGCGGCGCAGCGATCCGCGCATCGGCGAGGACCGGCAGGCGCTGATCATGTCGGGCGCTGCGATCCTGCAGGCTCTTTTGCGGTGCTGGCCCACTGACCGGCTATCGGTCGCCGACCGGGGCCTGCGCGAAGGACTGCTTTATGCGCAGATGAGCGCGGACGGCGTTCTCGAAGACGGGCCTTTCTGAGCTCCCTACCCCGACATCCAGAGATTTGAGTTTTCCCTTCGGATCTGTCATGGAGCGCCGAAGCAGACTGCAGTATTGGCAACGATGGTATCTACGATGGCAAAGACCCCTTCTGGCAAAGGCCCAACCGGCAAGAACACCTCGGGCCGTGGTCAGCGTGATCTCAAGGTCAAGGTCAAGACCGCGCGCGGGCGCAAATTGTCCTCGACCCGCTGGTTGCAGCGACAGCTCAACGACCCATACGTCAAACGCGCTCAGGCCGAAGGCTATAGGGGTCGCGCCGCCTATAAGATCATGGAGCTCGATGACAAGTTTCGCTTCTTGGTGCCCGGCGCTCGCGTCGTCGATCTTGGCTGCGCACCAGGGGGCTGGGCACAGGTGGCCGTCAAGCGGATCAATGCGCTCGGCGAAAAACAGGGCAAGGCGGTGGGCCGCATCATCGGGGTGGATCTGCAAGAGGTGGAACCGCTGGCGGGGGCGGAGTTCCATCAGCTTGATTTCATGGATGAAGGTGCCGACGACCAGGTCAAGGAATGGCTCGGCGGCATGGCGGATGTTGTAATGTCGGACATGGCCGCCGCCAGTTCCGGGCACAAGCAGACCGACCATTTGAAGATCATGGCCCTGTGCGAGGCGGCCGCCTATTTTGCTTTCGATGTTCTTGAACAGGGTGGCACATTCGTGGCCAAGGTGTTGGCGGGTGGCGCCGAAGGGGACCTTCAGAAGCTTCTCAAGCAGAAGTTCACCAAGGTTGCCAATGTAAAGCCGCCCTCATCACGCTCGGACAGCTCTGAAAAATTCGTGATCGCTACAGGTTTTCGCGGCTGAGAGCGCTCTTCAGATCGTAAATCAAGCCAGTGGCTTGTGCGTGGCGCTGAAGGACATCAGGGCCACCTCGCGCCAATGGGCGGAATCTAGGCGCTCACCGTCGCACTGACGGGAAATCAACAGGGATTTCTCGCCAGTCTGAACCTTGGTACGCTTCACTCCAAAAATCCGTTCCAAAAGCTTGCGCATCTTACCTCTCCTCATTTCTTGAGTTGAGATCAGGCTATGCAGCCAATGCGCCTAGCCGATGACCAAATTGAGGCAAACGCGCCATATTGTTTCGTTTTGTCGAACAATAGGGGGCGCCTGTCAGCGCCTGTCGCGCTCTATAGCCATCAGCGCGCCGTTCAGTTCAGCGCCCAGAATCAGGATGGCGGCGTTGACATAAAGAAAGATCATTGCGGCCATGGCCCCGGCAAGCCCCGCGTAAGTCGCTGAATATTGGGCGAATGAGCCAACATAAACCGCAAAACCGAAGCCTGCAGCCCACCAAAGAACCAGGGTAACAACCACGCCTGGCAGAATCTGAGAGAGCCGGTGGCGTTGGCCCGGGAGCAAGAGGTGACACAGCAGCACCGCAACAAGCGGCACCAGGACCAGTAATCCCCCGCGCAAGCCCTGCTCCCAGCCTGCACCAACCACCGGGTAGGGCAGCAGATCCGCAATATAGCGCAGGTACAGGGGCAGGATCACTTCGAACAGAGCGGTCGCCATCACACCGATCCCGCCGGCGATCACAAGCCCCAGACAGATCAGCCGCGCCTTCCAAAAGGGGCGCTTATCTGTATCTCCATAGGCATTGACCATGGCAATGCGCACCGCATCGACACCGTTCGAAGCGAAGTAGAGCGTCAGAATACCCCCAAATGTCGCAAGGCTGGTGCTGGAAGTTTCAAGCACAGCATAGACTTCGCGCAGGATCGGGCCCGATACCTCCTCAGGCCAGCTGCCAAATACGGGATTCAGCAGATCGGCGATTGCAACATTCTGACCCAAAACAGATGCTAGGGCGCCAGACAAGGCAACCGTGAACAGGATAAAGGGAAAGAGCGCCAACATCATAGACATGGCGATATGGCTGCTCATCACCCAGCCATTCTTGCGGCCAAAGGCAGACAGGGCCTGGAGGGTCGCCCGCAGAATGAACCTAGGATGTGGTGACGCTACCATGGCCCGAACCTTCCACAAGCAAGACCAATTTGCGAGAGCCTTTGCACGCCTTTTTCGTGCAAAGCAGGGTAATGCTCTAAATTTCTCGGCAGCGGCGGCGTGGTGGCAAGTCAAAGCGACTGGCGGAAGGCATCGCATCCCGCCATACTGGATGGCAAGGGAAGAAAAAATCGGGACTGAATCGGTGACATTTTGGGTCGTTGTCAGTTCGGCAGCCATCATCATGATGTGGGGGCTTGCCGCCCTCGGGGCACTGAACGCCGCGCGCACGGCACGTACACCCCAAGGAGCCATAGGCTGGGTCGTATTTCTTCTGGCCTCCCCATTGATCGCCCTGCCCGCCTATATGCTTTTTGGACATCACCGGTTCGAGCGCTATCGCGCCGCACGCCGGGCCACACATCGCGCGGTCAAGGATCTGCAGGCCATGGCCGATGTCCGCGCCCGCGGGCCGGTGACAACATCCATTCCCGCATCTCCCTTTGAGGCGGTTTCCGGGCTGAAGGTCTGCGATGGCAATGACTTTGAACTCCTGATCAATGGCAAAGCCGCCTTTGACGCCATGATAAAGGCCATCGATGAGGCCGAGGAATACGTCCTAATCCAGTTCTATATCGTGCGGGACGACGATCTTGGATGCCGTCTTCAACGGCACCTGATAAAGGCCGCTCAGCGGGGGGTCACGGTCTGGTTCATGGCCGATGCAATCGGCAGCCACCGTCTGACGCGGAGCTATCTGCGCAATCTAGAGGCAGCTGGTATCAATCTCGTGGATCGTCGCTCGCAGCGCGGGCCAAAGCACCGCTTCACACTCAATTTCAGAAACCACCGCAAGACCGTCATCGCTGACGGGCGTATCGCCTTTACGGGCGGGTTGAACGTCGGTGACGAATACATCCGCCCAACCAAAGCCTTTGGCGACTGGCGTGACACACATATCAAACTGGTCGGGCCCATGGTTCAGCAGTTGCAGCTCACCTATGCGCAGGATTGGCACTGGCTGACCGAAGAGCCAATTTTGGACCTGCTCGACTGGACCCCCACCCCGGCAGAGGCGAACCGTGCCGGCCTGATTGTGCCCACAGGACCGGGAGACACCACCGAAAACGGTTCGATGATGTTCTTTTCCGCCATCTCAGCAGCAAAAACCAGGGTCTGGATCGCCTCGCCCTATTTTGTTCCCGATCTCGATGTGGTGGCCGCACTGAAACACGCCGCTTTGCGCGGTGTTGATGTACGCATTCTGGTGCCAGATGTCATTGACCACTACCTGCCATGGCTCGCCTCTTTTGCCTATTTTGACGATCTGCGCGGCGTTGGTGTCAATGTGCTCCAGTATTCTGGCGGCTTCATGCATCAGAAGGTGTTTGTGGTGGATGATACCCTGGCCGCCGTAGGCACCACCAACATGGACAACAGATCCTTCCGGCTGAATTTTGAAACCATGGCACTGTTTTTCGATTCCGACGCAGCTGCCGCCGTGGCTGCCATGCTCGAAGAAGATTTCGAGCGCTCCCGGCAGATTCATCTGGGCCTAAATGATCATCGTCTTTCCATTCGTCTTTTTGCACCGGTTGCAAGGCTTCTGGCTCCTGTCCTTTGAGCGCAGCGTTTTTCCTGTTCGCCGCGACAAAGCCCGCTAGATGTCTGATGACACATGAACGACCCGAAGAGCCTCCAAATGGTCCTGCAAATCCGTGACGTCACAAAAAAATATCCCGCGCGTGGTGGAAAGAGCCCCGTCTTGCAGGGGGTGTCCCTGTCGCTCACGCCCGGCGAAAGTCTTGCCCTGACCGGCGACAGCGGCTCGGGCAAGAGTACGTTGTTGCATCTCGCGGCTGCGCTTGAGGGCTTTGACAGCGGCGAAATCACGATTGGTGACACACACCTTTCGACGCTGGGAGAGGCAGGGCGCGCCCGCCTGCGCCAAAGCCAGGTTTCAATCGTGTTTCAGCAGTTCAACCTGATCCCATCGCTCAGTGTGGAGAGTAATCTCTCCCTCCATGCCCGCATTGCCCAGCGTCGCGATGCAGCCTGGGAGCAGCGCCTCGTGGATCAGCTGGGTTTGTCGGATCTCCTCCATCGGTTTCCGGATCAGTTGTCGGGCGGGCAGCAGCAGCGGGTCGCCATCGGTCGGGCCATGGCCTTGCGCCCTGCCCTCCTGCTGGCAGATGAGCCAACCGGAAACCTGGACGAGGGCGCCAGTGACGCGGTGATGGGATTGATGCTGGATCTTCTGAAGGAAAGCCGCGCCGCGCTGTTCCTTGTCACCCATTCAGAGACCATCGCGGCGCGGCTGGATGGGCGCCTCCATCTGCGCCAGGGGCGCGTTTCATGATCAGGGCTGCCTTCCTGACGCTGCTGTCTCATTGGCGGCGTCATCCCTTGCAACTGGTGGCCATTCTTGTGGGACTGGCGCTATCTACCGGGCTTTGGTCGGCGGTTCAGGCCATCAACGCCGAGGCGCGTGCTTCCTACGCCCGGGCGGCCGCGCAATTGGGCCAGACCCAGGCAGACCATCTGATGCCCCGCGCAGGCCGACAGATCACTGTAAGCGACTACATCGCCTTGCGGCGAGCCGGCTGGCTAGTGGCCCCGGTGCTGGAAGGGCGTGTTCGATTTGGATCGCAAAGCTACGATCTGATGGGGATCGACCTCCTCAACCCGCCTCCCCTGGCCCTGATGGAGGCAACGCCCGTGACCACAGATGAGAGCGGCGACGCGGATGTCTCCGTCACGCTTCTGCCGCCCGGCCAAATCTTTCTCCATTCCGACACGGCAGCCACCATCGATCCCGAGTCAGATGTTCCCCCTATCGTCACCTCGCCGGATATTCCGCGCGGCACGGTGATCGCCGACATAGCCTTGGCCAGCCGCCTACTTGAAACGCCAGACCGTCTAACACGGCTGGTCATCCTTCCTGATCAACCCGTAAAACGCGGACCATTGGCCGATGTGGCGCCTCACCTTGTGCGGATTGCAGCAGATGAGGCCGGTACCGCAACCGAACGCCTCACCGATAGCTTTCATCTGAACCTCACCGCATTTGGTCTTTTATCCTTTGCCGTGGGGCTGTTCATCGTTCAGGGCAGCGTGGCACTTGGCATGGAGCAGCGGCGCGGTCTCTTTCGCACGCTGCGCAGCCTGGGCGTACCGATGCCGACCCTTATGGCATTGCTTGCGGCCGAGCTGGTGTTGATGGCGCTCGTGGCCGGAACGCTCGGTCTGATTTTGGGCTATGGGATTGCGGCCGCACTGCTTCCGGACGTGAGCGCGACCCTGACGGGGCTGTATGGTGCGAGCGTGGACGGAAGCCTGACCCTGCGTCCAGCCTGGGTTCTGTCAGGTCTTGCGATGGCGCTGGGCGGCGCTGCGCTAGCCGCCGCGCGCGCGTTCTATGCGCTTTGGTCGATGCCAATTCTGACCGCCCCAGCGGCCGGAGGGCGGATCATGCGCGCGGAGCGCAGTTTTGCCTTTCTGGCCATGGTGGGTGCAGCCATGATCCTTGGCGCGGTTCTGGTAGTCTGGCAATTCGATGGCCTTTTGGCCGGTTTCCTGTTTCTGGGCGGGTTCATGCTGGGGGCCGCTCTGCTGCTGCCGCTGAGCCTTGCCCTGCTCTTGCGCCTTGGAGCGAGAACCGCCAAAGGTCCGGTGGCAGAGTGGCTCTGGGCCGACACCCGGACACAACTTCCCGGTCTCTCTCTGGCGCTTATGGCCCTGATGCTTGCGCTAGCGGCCAACGTTGGAGTTGGGACCATGGTCTCGAGCTTTCGACTGACCTTTGTGGGCTGGCTCGACCAGCGCCTCGCAGCAGAGATCTATGTGACCGTGGACACCGACGAACAAGGCGCCGCACTAACGGAGTGGATAGCGCAACGTGACGGCGCCCGCGCCTTGCCGATCCGTTGGCATGACATAATCCATCAAGAGGCACCGCTGCGGATCTACGGCATCCTCGACGATAGTACCTACCGCGGCAACTGGCCGATCCTGTCCTCCATTGACGGGGTCTGGGACAGCCTTGCAGAGGGGCGCAGCATACTGATCAACGAACAGCTTGCGCGCAAGCATGGCTATGTCCCAGGTGATACCCTGCAGCTGTCCAACAATTGGCAAATGACAATCGCGGGCATCTACTCCGACTATGGCAATCCCAACGGTCAGGCTATCCTATCACTGCCCCTGTTGCTGCAGCGCGCCGATAACGTCCCAAACCGACAATTCGGTCTTCGGCTCCCGCAGGACGAAGTGGCAGCACTTATCCAGGAGATCCGCACTCGGTACGACCTGCCGCCGGAACGGGTGGCCGATCAATCCACGATCAAAGCACAGTCCCTATCCATATTTGACCGCACCTTTGTCATCACCGATGCACTGAATGTGCTGACCCTAGGCGTTGCCGCTTTTGCGATGTTGACGAGCCTCCTGACGTTGTGGGGACAGCGCCTGCCCCAGCTTGCGCCCGTCTGGGCTATGGGCATCACCCGCAGACAACTTGCCCGGCTCGACATGCTGCGCAGCCTCTTGCTGGCGGCTCTCACGGCCTGTCTTGCCCTGCCACTGGGACTGGCGCTGGCCTGGACGCTATTGGCGGTTATCAACGTGGAGGCATTTGGCTGGCGCCTCCCGATGTACCTGTTCCCCACAGATTGGGCGCGCCTCTTTGTCTTTGCCCTTTTGGCAGCCGCACTTGCCGCCCTTCTGCCCGCGCGAAGGCTTGCCAGGCTATCCCCCTCCGAACTGTTGAAGGTCTTTGCCAATGAACGATAGGGGATCTTTCATACGCATCTTGCTTTGCTGTCTTGCCGTGCTTGCGCCTGCGGCCAGCACATCAGCACAGGGGTTTGCAGGCCTTGGGACCGAGGCCGTCGGCTTTGCCATTCCCGAAAAGGGCGCAGTACTGAGCTTTCCGCGCGATCATGGACCGCACCCTGCCTATCGCATTGAATGGTGGTATCTGACCGCGAACCTAAAAGGCGAAGACGGGCGCGACTACGGCGTTCAGTGGACGCTGTTCCGCTCGGCCCTCGCGCCTGAAGAACAATCCGGCTGGGGCAGCCCCCAGATCTGGATGGGACATGCGGGCCTGACCACTGAAAATGCGCACTATTTCGCAGAGCGGCTCGCCCGTGGCGGGATCGGGCAGGCAGGCGTCATCGCGACACCCTTTGCGGCCTGGATCGACGACTGGGAGATGAAAGGCGCGGGTTCGGGGATCGATGCGTTGACCCTGACCGCCAGCGCGCCCGAATTTTCCTATGCGCTGGATCTTGAGGCACAAGGGCCGCTGGTTTTGCACGGCGACAAGGGCTACTCCGTAAAATCCCAAAGCGGTCAGGCAAGTTACTACTACTCACAGCCACGCTATGGGGTCAGCGGTACGCTGACACTGCCCTCTGGTCCGGTTGCTGTTACCGGGCAGGCTTGGCTTGACCGGGAATGGTCCAGCCAGCCGCTCGATGAAGACCAGAGCGGCTGGGACTGGTTTTCGCTCTCCTTGGACAGCGGTGAAAAGCTGATGGGCTTCGTGCTGCGCGGCGCCGACCGGGATTTCACATCAGGTACCTGGATCGCAACGGATGGTACCGCGACGGCGCTGGAACCCGGTCAGTTTGCCGCCACGCCTTTGGAAAACAGTATCGTCGAGGGGCGATCTGTGCCGACCCGATGGCAGGTCAACCTGCCCGAGCGCGATCTTTCAATCACGGTAGATGCAATCTATCCGCACGCGTGGATGGGAACCTCTTTCCCTTATTGGGAAGGCCCGGTGCGCATCAATGGCAGCCACAGCGGCATGGGATATCTGGAAATGACCGGCTACGAGCCGGACTAGGAAAAGGGCGCCGATGAAGGCGCCCTTTAGTGTCGATCAGTCTTTGTCAGGTTTAACGGACCACATAGACCGAGCAGTCCGAGTGACGGATCACCCGCGCGGCATTCGGACCCAGCAAATAGTCTTTCAGATCAGGCTTGTGAGCCCCAATCACGATCAGATCGGTGCCCGCCTTGGCCGCCACCTTGAGGATCTCCTGATAAGCGGTGCCAGTGGCCACAAGATGGCGCACCTTGACGTTTCGGTCCGCGCCAAGAACTTCTTCACACATCTCGCTCAGGTGGGCCGCCGTATCCTTGACCGCCTTTTCGTGGTGATGCTCTTCGAAAAAGCCCGACACCCAGCTTTCGCCGAAATCGGGCAACACGTTCACGACATCCAGCTGGGCATCGTCCAGCTCAGCCAGGCGAGCGGCTTCGGTCAGAACCTTGCGATCCAATGCAGGATCCCCCAGTTCAAGCGCGCAGAGAACAGATTTGCTCATGCCGGTACTCCTTCCTTGCTGGCGCGGCTGCGCTGCATCAGAGCCACGAGGGCCAAAAGCAGAAGCGCCGGGATAAAGACCAGCTCTTTCGGGAGCTGATCCTGCGGGGCCTTGATGGCCGTCACCTTGACGGGCTCGTCACCATAGAAGTCAAAGTTGCCCAAGGTCTGTTCGGCAGGCGTGCCGAACCCCGGCGCGTCCAGCTTCATCAGCCCGTCTTCCGGCAATAGCACAAGGCCAATGCCCTCGGCCATCGCCAGCCCGTCGCCCGACCCATCCGAGGGGATCACCAGCGTGGTCGAGGCCGCACCGCCCGTGTCGAAATCCGGCCCCTCAATGCGCAGGCGGATCTCCTGACCTTCGTTCGATGCAGACAGTGCTTCGACCAGTTCGATGGGCGCCACATCGGCAAATGGCGGCATGATCCGGTTCATGAAGAAATCAGGCCGGAACAGAGTGAAGGCGACGAGGACCAGCAGCACGCTTTCATAGATGCGGCTGCGGGTCAGGAAATAGCCCATCGTCCCGGCAGTGAAGACTAGGATCGCAATCGTGGCGGAGATGGCCACAAGTATCCCTTGCGCCCATGTCACGTCGATCAGCAACAGGTCGGTGTTGAAGATGAAGACAAAAGGCAGCGCCACAGTCCGCAAGCTGTAGAAGAAGGCCACGAAACCGGTGCGGATGGCATCGCCTCCAGACACGGCTGCCGCGGCAAAACTGGCAAGGCCCACGGGCGGTGTCACATCCGCCATGATCCCGAAATAGAACACAAAGAGATGCACAGCGATCAGCGGCACGATCAGTCCCGACTGTGCGCCCAGTTCCACCACGACCCCCGCCATCAACGAGCTGACAACGATGTAGTTCGCAGTTGTCGGCAAGCCCATTCCAAGAACCAAGGACAAAAGGCCGACGCAGAGCAGTACAAACACAAGGATTGTTCCGGTCATATCTGCCGCCCGCTCAGCCACGGTACCCTCGAAACTCGTGATCCCGATCAGATCCGTCACCGGGCTGATGGCATGCACGAACATCGCGCTGATATAGGTGAGACCAAAGGCCATGCCTTCGACCAGTTCCGCCATAACCTGGCCCACACCGGTCAGCGTTACAGTACCGACGATCACACCGGCTGCCGCCGTTGCAAGAGCGATACCGATCATGTTGCGTGCGCCGTCGATCATCCCCTGCCAAAGGTCGGCGAAACCCTCTACGAAGGTCTGTGCCAAATTGCTTTGACCGCGGAAAACAGCCTTGAGCGGCTTCTGCGTCAGCAGGATCACAAAGAGAAGCGCTGTGGCCCAGAAAGCGGACAGACCGGGCGATTTCTGTTCGATCATCAGGAAGTAGACCAGAACGATGATCGGCAGGAGATAATAAAGACCGGCCGTGTAGATCTTCGAAATGTCCGGCAGCTCAACTTCTTGGGCATTGGGATCATCCGGCTCAAGATCCGGCGTCTTGGCGGCGAGCGCCAACAGCCAAAGATAGACCAGCATCACACTGACAAACATCAACAGGCCCGCAATGCTAGGCGCCCAAGCATAGGCCGCCTCAACCGGGAACTGAGAGCCGTAACACAGCCCTGCAAAAACAGCAAAAAAGCTGAACATGCCGAGGATCGTCCGCGCCAGATGCACCTCTCGGTTCCCTAGCGTGGGCATGTTCTGCTTCACGGCCTCAAGGTGCACAATATAGATCAACGCAACGTAGGAGATCGCGGCTGGCAGGAAGGCATGGGTGATGACCTGAACATAGGAAATCCCGGTATATTCAACCATGAGAAACGCGGCAGCGCCCATGACCGGCGGCATGATCTGGCCATTGACAGAAGAGGCAACCTCGACCGCCCCGGCTTGTTCATTTGAAAAGCCTACCCGCTTCATCAACGGAATGGTGAAGGTGCCGGTGGTCACAACGTTAGCGATGGAAGAGCCAGAAATCAGACCGGTTGCAGCCGAGCCAACCACGGCCGCCTTGGCCGGGCCACCCCTCAGGTGGCCAAGGGCACCAAATGCCATCTTTATGAAGTAATTGCCGGCGCCTGCCTTGTCCAAGAGCGCGCCAAAAAGCACGAAGAGAAAGACGAACTTGGTCGACACGCCAAGGGCAATACCAAACACCCCTTCGGAGGTGATCCACATGTGGCTCATCGCCTTCTTCAGGCTCGCGCCTTTCCAGCGGATCACTTCGGGGACAACCTCGGAGGAACCAAAGAAGACATAAAGCAAGAAAATCGTCGCGATGATCGCCATGGCCGGACCGAGAGCACGGCGCGCGGCCTCAAAGAGTAGCACAAGACCGGCCAGTGCGAACCACTTGTCCACGTCATCGGCCAGCCCACCGGAATTCACGATCTTCTGATAGAAAATATAGCCATAAAGCGCGATCCCCGCGCCTGCGATGGCAAAGAGCCAATCCTGGATCGGGATATGGCCGCGCGGGCTGGTTTTCAACGCCGGATAGGCTGCGTAGGCCAGGAAAATGGCAAAGGCCAGATGGATCTGGCGGGAATTGTTCACAACGCTGCCCGGCAGGATCACGTTGGATAAGGGTGAGGCCAGAATGACCTGAAACACGGACCAGATTACCGCAACAATGGCAAGGAACAGACCCACGGACCCAACCGGGTTGCGCGCACCGGCATCCGAGGATGCGACCAGTTCCTGTAGCTCTTCTTCGGTAAGCGGTCGATTTCCTTGCGCATCGGATGTCATGGATAATCTCCCCTGCGGCGGCCAGAACACAGGCTCCGCCATTTATGATTGGCGCCTGCACAGGTGAAATACCCTGTCGGCGCAAGAGAGGGGCAAACACGCTGCCCCTCCCGTCGGCGAAAAGACGGGCCTTATTCGATCCAGCCCATTTCCTTGTAGTACTTGGCCGCGCCGTCATGCAGCGGAGCAGACAGACCGTCTGCAATCATCTCTTCCGGCTTGAGGTTGGCAAAAGCAGGGTGCAGCTTCTTGAAGGCGTCGAAGTTTTCAAAGACCGACTTCACAACCGCATAGACCGCGTCTTCGGAGACAGCGGTGGAGGAAACGAAAGTCGCGCCGACACCAAAGGTCTGGGTGTCAGCGTCAGACCCGCGATACATGCCGCCCGGAATGGTTGCCATACGGTAGAAGGAGTTGTCGGCAACCAGTTTTTCGACCGCTGCACCATCAACAGTGACCAGAACCGAGTCACAGGCGGTGGTGGCTTCCTGGATCGAACCGGAGGGGTGACCCACGGTGTAAACCATCGCGTCGATCTGGTTGTCGCACAGAGCGGCGGACTGTTCGGCAGCTTTCAGCTCGGTCGCAAGGGCAAAGTCTTCCATGCCCCAGCCTTTGGCTTCCATAAGCACTTCCATGGTGCCGCGCTGGCCGGAGCCGGGGTTGCCGATGTTGACGCGCTTGCCCTTGAGATCGTCAAAGTTGGTCACGCCAGCGTCGGCACGTGCGACAACGGTAAAGGGTTCGGGGTGGACCGAGAACACCGCGCGCAGACCTTCAAAGGCGCCCTGCTCTTCAAACTTCGAGGTGCCGTTGTAGGCGTGGTACTGCCAGTCCGACTGCGCCACACCAAACTGAAGTTCGCCTTCGCGGATGGTGTTGATGTTGTAGACAGAACCGCCGGTGGACTCGACCGCGCATTTGAAACCGTGTTCTTTGCGGTTCTTGTTCACCAGACGGCAGATCGCACCGCCAGTCGGGTAATAAACGCCGGTAACACCACCGGTGCCGATGGTGATGAATTCCTGCGCCTGAGCCGCGGGCGCCATAAAGGCAGCCGCTACAAACGCGCCGATGGACAGCTTTGCGTGTTTCATTTTGGATATTCTCCCATTTTCTATTTGGTCTTCTTTTGGTTGGTGATCCGCCGCAAGTTGCCACGCGGGGGCCACTCTTTTAAAAACAAAATCCGGGCGCTAGGCTCCCCACAGAGGTTTACGCCACGTCCAGTGCTGTTAGCACCCGCACTTGCATGTGACAGCCTTGAGACTTTCAGGCGCCGTCAGCGCCTGTCAACTGCCGCTTGTCCAGATGGGGTGGAAACTCCTGTTTTCCAGCATATTTGATGCGCTGAGTTGGATTTTCCCCCCCTGTGAACTGCAGACGACCGGATTCGCCGAACTGTGTCAGAATGTCGCATGAAAATGCAAGCCCCCAAATCCGGTATGCAACACCAGAAACAGGTCTTTCCTGCAACGATCTGTGTTTGGCAGGCAGCGAGCCACAAAGGCTGATTTTCAAAGATCCAAATTCTTGCGCGGGTTCCTTCATCCGCCAGGCAAAAACCCAACAGCCACCCGTTTCAGGCGAGCGCAATCTTGTCGCAAAATCAGAATATCTCAACATTTGAATACGTGACACAAAGTCAGCAAGGAGGTACAAATTAAAGATGGGCTCCAAACGATGCCCAACCTTCATGGCAGGTCTCAATCTCCCGTGCGCTGAGCCTTTTCGGCGCCTATCGTCTTGGGTGCCATTTCTGTGGCGCCGTTCTACTCAAACGCCCCTATGCCCCTTAGGATAATCACGCGATGATCCGACTGAGCGACATCATGGAAACCGCCCCGGAGATCAACACCTTCTGGGCGTTGGAGCGTTGCGTCTCCGTTGCCGCAAGGTCAATGACCATGCCCGGTCTTGATGACTTAGGCGTCCTCAGGGGCGGCAGTGGAGCGAAGACAGAGCCCGAACGGAAATTGACCTTCCTCAACTGTGATGTTGTCCCAGAGTTTCGCGATACGCCGCGCAAGTGGCAATTGGTCCTCATCTCCGCATTTGAGCGGGGGCAGCGCGCCCGTGCCCTGAATATGGGAAACCGTTAGATTTTCCGGACTGCACGCTCACCATGCCGAAACATCTCCGGCAATGACGGCTCTTGCATGGGGTGAATATTTCCCGCAAAACCCAACCACGTCGCATCTAAAGGAGATGTTGCCCGTGAAGGTCAATGGAACCCCCTATCGATCCCTGTGGTGGGATGAGGCGAAATCGGCGCTGCAAATCATCGACCAGCGCTGGCTTCCCTATGACTTTCGGATAGAACAGCTCAGTACTCTAGAAGACTATTGTGAGGCGATCCGAGGCATGCATGTGCGCGGGGCGCCCCTGATCGGCGCCACCGCTGCCTATGGTATGGCGCTGGCCGCACGCATTGACCCGTCAGAAGCGACACTTGCTAAGGCTTGGGACGCGCTGCACAACACCCGCCCGACCGCGATCAATCTGCGCTGGGCCCTGGACCGGTGCCGCACCGCCCTGAAAAACACCTCGCTGAGCGAGCGCGCTGATGTCGCCCTGAGACTGGCGCATGAGATTGCCGATGAAGATGTTGAAATCAACCGCAGGATCGGTCTTCACGGACTGGAGCTCATTAAGAAAATCGCCGCTCAAAAACCTGCAGGAGAGCCTGTTCGGCTTTTGACGCATTGTAATGCGGGATGGATCGCGACGGTGGATTGGGGCACCGCCACCAGCCCGATGTATCAAGCCCACGACGCGGGTCTGCCAATTCACGTCTGGGTCGATGAAACCCGCCCGCGCAACCAGGGGGCACTCACAGCCTGGGAGCTCGGCAGTCACGGTATTCCCCACAGTTATATCACCGACAATGCAGGCGGCCACCTGATGCAACACGGACTCGTCGACATGGTAATTGTCGGCACCGACCGTACCACGCGCAGCGGTGATGTGTGCAACAAGATCGGAACCTACCTCAAAGCGCTTGCAGCGAAAGACAACGGGGTGCCGTTCTACGTCGCCCTGCCGTCGCCCACGATCGACTGGTCCGTATCGGACGGATTTGCCGAGATCCCAATCGAAGAACGCGCAGGCGAGGAGGTCAGCCAGATCCAAGGTAGCCTTGCCGATGGAAGCATTGGCAGGGTCCAGGTCACGCCCAAAGGCACCCCGGTTGGCAACCCTGCGTTCGATGTCACACCCAGCCGTCTCGTGACTGGCCTGATCACCGAACGCGGTGTTTGCGACGCAAGTGCAGAAGGCTTGGCCGGTCTGTTCCCAGAACGAGCAGCCGCCTGCGCGTCCTGACGATGAGCAAGTCTCCTTACCAAGACAGCGACGAGCTGCGGCAAGCGATCATCGATGCCTGCCTGTCGATGGAGCGTCAGCAGATCAACCAAGGCACCTCCGGCAATATTTCGGTGCGCATCGGAAATCAGATGCTGATCACACCGTCCGGTGTCGATTATGCCCGTATGACGCCCGAAATGATCGTCTCCATGCCGCTGGATGGCAGCGATCCGGCACCAGGGCAGCTCAAACCTTCGTCCGAGTGGCGGTTTCACCACGCCATACTTTTGGGCAAACCCGCTGTGAATGCCGTGGTGCATGCGCACCCCGTCAACTGCACGGCGTTGGCCATGAACAGGATGGAGATCCCGGCCTGTCACTACATGGTGGCGGCCTTTGGAGGCGACACGGTCCCCGTTGCCGGATACGCCCTTTTTGGCACGTCAGAACTTTCTGATACCGTGTTGGCCAGCTTGGAAAATCGCTCTGCCTGCCTGATTGCAAACCACGGCGCCGTCGTGACCGGAGACACACTGGAGCGTGCACTGTGGCGCATGGTGGAACTGGAAACCCTGGCCAAAGGTTATGTCACCAGCTTGTCTGTCGGGGCGCCCCATATCCTGAGCGCAGAAGAAATGGCCGACGTCAAAGCTGCCTTTGCCGATTACGGGCTGAAGGACAGCTGACACGCAGGTGGCGACACGCTGCGCTGTCGATTTCTCTGGACATTGTCTCCCGCGCGCACAAGTCTGCTCTCAATTGGATCCAATTCGAGCTTCACAGCGCAGGTATTACATGCAAACTCCGCTCATATTTGATGGTCACAACGATCTTCTTCTCCGTGTCCACAGTGGCAATGTTCCATTTGGCCCTGATGGTTTCCAAGGCGGCGGCGGACATCAGGTCGATCTGGAGAAAGCCCGCGTGGGTGGGTTTGCAGGTGGATTTTTCGCCATCTTTGTGCCGAGCCAAGATGCCTCCATGGATATGGAGGAGATGAACAAACCGGCTTATGACCTTCCCCTGCCAGCTCAGGTCGAATGGTCCACAGCAAGCCGCATCGCGCTGTCGCAGGCCGCAATCCTGATCCGGCTTGAGCGGGAGGGCGCGCTGCGCATCTGTCGCAGTACTTCCGACATCAAATCCGCAATGGAAGCAGGCGTTCTTGCTGCGGTCATGCATATGGAGGGCGCCGAAGCCATCGACCCCGACTTTCACGCGCTGGACGTTTTATTTGGGGCGGGCCTGCGCTCTTTGGGCCCGGTGTGGAGCCGCCCGACCATCTATGGGCACGGGGTCCCATTCCGTTTTCCCTCCACCGCGGATACCGGGCCCGGGCTGACGGCCGACGGCATTCGACTGGTCAAGAAATGCAATGAGTTGAAGATCCTGATTGATCTTTCTCACCTCAATGAGGCCGGGTTCTGGGACGTTGCCAAACACAGCAACGCGCCACTGGTCGCCACCCACTCCAATGCCTACGCTCTGTGCGCTCATAGCCGCAACCTTACAGACCGGCAGCTTCATGCGATCCGCGATAGCGACGGGATGGTGGGTCTGAACTTTGCCGTGGCTTTTCTGCGCCAAGACGGGCGGATGGACGAAGCAACATCTATCGACCGCATGATCGCCCACCTCGACTACCTGATCCAGGAAGTGGGCGAAGATCGGGTTGGTCTAGGATCTGACTTTGATGGCGCCATTGTTCCGGCGGAAATCCGGCACGTGGGCGGCCTTCCAAAGCTGTGTGAGGCCATGGAAAAACACGGCTATGACCGCGACCTTATCGCGAAGATCTGTCACAAGAACTGGCTGCGCGTGCTGGGGAAGACCTGGGGATGACGCTGTTAAGAGGTCACCCCAAGCGCCTGTATCTGCTCGACTTTGGCCTGTTTCGCGTGCATTCGAATGGTCGTGAAATCGGGATCTGCGGTTACCTCATTCAGACGGATCGAAATGAGAACATCCTGGTAGATTCCGGCTTTCCGGCCGAATATGCCGCAGATCCCAAAGGCGCCAGCGCAGAGGATGGCCTGGATTCCTTTGGCGACGTTCTGGAGTGTACACCCGCCAATCTCCCAGAAGCGCAACTGGCACAGATCGGGCTTGGCGCCGATGACCTCGACCTCTTTGTGCTGACCCACACCCATATTGACCACGTTGGCGGAATTGCAGATTTTCCGGATGTTCCCATGCTGTTGTCCCAGGCAGAACGTGATCTGCCGCGCCCCCTGTACTGGGGCGAGGTTCAGCCCTTTGAGTGGCCCGACCGGACCTATCTGACTATTGATCAGGACACCAGAATTGGGCCGGGGATCACGGTGTTGATGGCACCCGGTCATACGCCTGGACAAATCGCGCTTCAGGTCGATTTGCCAAACACCGGCGGGGTGCTTCTGACCTCGGATGCAATCTCTCGACCGGCTGAAATCGAACAGGGTTTCGACAGCGCGCCCGATCCGGTGCAGGCCACGCATAGCGCCCGAAGACTGATGGATCTTGCTGAAGAACAGGACATGATGGTGGTCTATGGCCACTGCCCCCAGCAATGGCAGCAGCTTCGCAGGGCGCCAGCCTTTTACGACTGATCACGGAAGGTGAAAACCGCTGTAGTGGGCCTGCCAAAAAATCCATCACACGCGTTTCATTTGCCCCCCCGTTTTTCAGGATAGGATTGGCCTTGCCCGCGCAGACATGATTGACTGTGGAGCATGACAAAACCGCCTCAGTCCTTCCATCGTGCCCTGACGAACCGTATAGCGCGGATTTACCCGGATATTGACGCCGCCGCCTATGCAGACCAGATCAATGCAGCCTTCTGGCCAGACCCGACCAAAAGGCGCAAGCGCGCCCGCACGCCGGGCAACCGCATGTGGAGCGAGGCCGATGCCATCGTCATCACCTATGGCAATTCGCTTGTTGACGGGCAGCACAAGCCGTTGGACCTCTTGAATGATTTTCTGCGCCGCTACTGCAAGGGCTGGCTCAATGGCGTCCATATCCTGCCGTTCTTTCCATTCACCTCGGACGATGGCTTTGCGGTTTCTGATTTTTGCAGTGTCAACCCACAGCTTGGAGATTGGAGCGACATCAACCGGATTGCAGACGAGTTTACGCTGATGTCCGACCTGGTCCTGAACCATGTGTCCAGCCAGGGCGCGTGGTTCAACGCCTACCGCCAAGGCCAAGCTCCGTATGACAAATTCTTTTTCGAGGCGCACCCCGAGGACGACCTGAGCGCCGTGGTCCGCCCCCGCACGACACCGCTTTTGCAGGAAGTTGAAACCAGCAAGGGACCGCGCCATGTCTGGTGCACCTTTTCTCATGATCAGATCGATCTGGACTTCCGCAACCCGGAGGTTCTGCTCGAATTCCTGCGCATCATTCGGCTGCATCTGGACAATGGTGTCCGCATGATCCGGCTGGATGCGGTGGCCTTTATCTGGAAGGAGATTGGCACGCCGTCGATCCACCTGCCCCAGACCCATGAGATCATCAAGTTGATGCGCATGCTCTGCGACAACACCGCGGAAAAAGTGGTTCTGATCACCGAAACCAATGTGCCCAAGGCCGAGAACCTCAGCTATTTCGGCGCCCGGGACGAAGCGCATATGATCTACAACTTCCCGCTGCCGCCCCTGATCCTGCATGCGATGCTGTCCGGGGACGCACGGCATCTGTTGGAATGGCAAAAGGCCATGCCACCTGCCCCACTAGGCTGCGCCTATTTCAACTTCACCGCCAGTCATGACGGCATCGGCATGCGCCCCGCCGAAGGCTTGCTCAGCGCGGAGGAACAGCGGCGCATGATCGAAACCGTGTGCCATGCCGGAGGGATGGTTTCCATGCGGGCACTGCCTTGCGGCGGCGAGTCCCCTTATGAGCTGAACACCACGTTCTATGAGGCACTGACCGAAACCTTTGACGGACCCGACACGCATCATTTGGAGCGTTTCATCTGCTCACAGACCATCGTCATGAGCCTGGAGGGCATTCCAGCCTTCTACATCCACTCGCTACTGGCAACGGCAAACGATCATGAGGCCGTCGAAAAGCGTGGCATGAATCGGGCGATCAACCGGCACCGATGGGATTACAGTGCCTTGCGCGGCCTTTTGGACGATGCGAGCAGCTTGCAGGCGCGGGTTTTGAATGCCCTGCGCGAGCGCCTTGAGCTGCGCAAGAAACAATCCGCCTTCCACCCCAATGCCACGCAGTTCACACTGAATTCAGATGACGACAGGGTGTTCACGATCTGGCGGCAAAGCCTGGACCGCAGCCAGTCGATCTTTGCCCTGCACAATGTCAGTAAGGATGAGGTCGCCCTGCCGTCCCACCACCTGAACCTGATCGAGGATGAGACCTGGATCGATCTGCTGACCGGTGAACATCTGGCCATGATGGACGGCACGATCACCCTTGCGCCCTATCAGTGCCGGTGGATCACAAACGCCCCATAAGCCCATGTTTTACTGATATTCATTTCTGTCCGCGACGGCAGCCGCCTGCATGTCCCGCAGAAAGGTCGGATCCGCTGCATGCACGCGGCTCCACGTGGGAATGAACGGCGTTTCATGCGGGTTGTCGAGAAAGAACTGACCGGCCCGCATGATGTTTTCTGCAAACAGTTCGATCGAGCGTTCCTCGCTGTGGCGGTCGATGCTGAGGCCGTTCATCTTTGCGTCTGCGTAATAGGCCTCCAAAAGATCCAGCGCGCTACGGTAATAGGTGGCTTTCAGCGTGCGGAAGACATTGGTCGTAAAGATGGTACCATCGGCTGCAAGTTTGCGGAAGATGGCCTTGCAGATGTCCACGGACATTCGGTTGAGCCCTGCCTGCGCATCCTCTGGGCTCAGATCCTGATGCTTGTGATCATAGGAATCCGCGATTTCGACCTGGCAAACCGCTTTGGGCGCAAGATTCCGCCAAGCTTCTGAGAGCACACCGATTTCAAGACCCCAATCTGACGGAATCCGCAGGTCCGGCAGAATGCTCGTGCGCATGGCGAATTCACCCGACAACGGATATCGAAAGCTGCGCAGGTAGTCGATGTAGTCCCGGTCGCCAATCACCCGCTTGAGGGCGATCAACAAGGGACTGACCAACAGCCGCGTTACGCGCCCGTTGAGTCTGTCCTGTCCGACGCGCGCATAGAAGCCCTTGGCCACCTGATAAGGAAAGCTGGGGTTGGCCACGGGGTAGACAAGCCGCGCCAAGAGTTCATTGGTGTAGGTCAGAATATCGCAGTCATGGATCGCCATGACCGCACTGTCCTCGCACCCCAAAAGATAACCAATGGACGACCAGACATTTTTTCCTTTGCCCTGCTCATTGGGGGCCAGTCCCATCTCTTCCAGCCGCGCGCCGAGGGCTGTCATGCGAGGGCTGTCGTTCCAGATCACCACGTGGTTCTGGTCTAAATCCTTGAAAAACGCCTGCGCGTGGCGAAACTGCGCTGCATCGGCCCGGTCTAGACCGACAATGATCCGGTGCAGATAGCGCACCTTGGATAGCTCCGAGACGATCCTCGGCATCGCCTCTGTTTCCAGTTCCGAATAGAGACAGGGAAGGATCAGAGAAATTTTACGCGACTGAGCAAACGTTTCCAGCTCATAGTTCATCTCCTCCAGCGAGCGGGTCCGCAGATTGTGCAGCGTTGTGATGTTCCCGTTCTGATGAAAATCAACCATAGCTATCCCTGCTCTTGTGCCTCGTGTTCAAGGCGGTCCAGTAGCTGCATCATGGCCCGGTTCCACCCCAAAGGCCCAGCCTCTTTGGTGCGAATGATCCGGCCGGATGCTTCATTTTTGAGCTTTGGAAGCGGTTTGCTATGAAAATTGGCAATCACCACACCATAATCGGCAGCTTCCAGCATCTCAACGTCGTTAGGCGCATCGCCCAGAGCGACCGTTTGGAGCGGTCGCAAGTCGGCAATGAGCTCTCCCATGCGGTCCGCCTTTGTACCTCCGAAAGACAGGGTCAGAAACCGACCGCCCCGGCGCGCCGAGATCCCTTTTAGGGCCAATTGATCCAGGAACGCATCAAGCTCCACATCGCTGCCGGTCCAGGTTCCCGGCTCCGAAAACATCCGCTGAGCCGCAAGCGTCGCCGCATCCGGCGACAGCCCCGTCGCATCCGCAATCTCATCAATAGACAGATCGCCAAAGCCCACGAATGACTGGCGCAGCTCCAGGGCAACGCTGTCCAGCCGCGCGCGCAGTTCATGATAGGTCGGCTCTGCTGTTTCCCCCAACAGCCCGGTGCCATTTTCCACGATAGCTGGCCAGTGAGAGAGCCCCATTTCCCGTTGCAAGACAGATATTTCCGCTCCGGTCTTGCTGCTGGCCAGAACCACTGCAGCGCCCATGTCCGCAAGGCGATCAAGAGCCGGTTTTGCCGCAGCCCAGGAATAGCTCTCGTGATCCAACAGCGTTCCGTCCAAATCGGAAAAGACCAGAATCGGCGGGCTATCGGTCTGCGGTTTCAATGCGAGGCAGTCTTTCCAGTCACCGCATCAACAAGCGGGACGATAATCCGGGTAGCAATCGGGATCAGGAGCATACCCAGAGCAAGCCCAAACACCCCATCCAACCCAGCCTTGGCAAGCCATTCAACAAACCCCGTCCAGGAGACAGGAACTGCGTGGCCCGCAGCGGCGGCCCAGTCATGAATGTGATGGCCGAGCCAGCCAAAGCCTAGCTCTTCCATCCCGTGAATGACAATGGAGCCGCCCACCCACAGCATCGCAGCGGTGCCGACAATCGTCAGAAGCTTCATGAAACCGGGCATCGCCTGCACGAGCCCGCGTCCCATTGCTCGGGTCAGCCCAAGTGCGCCGTTCTGCGAAAGGTAGAGCCCCACATCGTCCGCCTTTACGATCAGCGCAACCGAGCCATAGACCGCAACGGTGATGCCCAACCCCACGGTAGCCAGCGTTGCGGCCTCCATCCAGATGTTGCTTTGCGGGATCGCCGCAAGAGCGATGGTCATAATCTCGGCCGAGAGGATGAAATCGGTCTTGATCGCACCGGCTGCCTTTTGCTCCTCCAGATGGGCGGGATCGCCGGGCTCATCCTCGGCAAAGACATGGCTCTCATCATGCGGTACCAGTGCGTGATAAACCTTTTCCGCACCTTCAAAGCAAAGATAGGCGCCGCCCAACATCAGAAGCGGAGCAATCAGCCAGGGCGCAAAGTTCGCAAGCAACAGACCAATGGGCAACAGGATCAAAAGCTTGTTCTTCACCGAACCCTTCGCGATTTTCCAGATGATCGGCAACTCGCGCTCGGCGGCAAACCCGTGCACGTATTTCGGCGTCACGGCGGCATCATCGATCACCGCGCCTGCCGCCTTGACCCCAGCCTTTGCGGCCTGGGCCGCCACATCATCCACCGAAGCCGCCGCCACTTTGGCAATGCCTGCCACATCGTCCAGCAATGCCAATAGACCGCTCATCGGGATCCCCTTGTTCGAACTGCTCTGCACGCAGCCTACCCGATCAGACACCGCAGACAAGGCGAAGCGCGATTCTTTATTGCCGCACCGCAGCACAGACGGGGCAAATCGTTATCGCCACCAGCCTCCGACCGTTAACGCCACCGGCGCAGTTTTGCGCTAACACCCTGGCGTTTCGCCCTTTTTGACCCTTTAGGGATGTAACGAAGCCGTCTATATCCGGCGCAAGTTTTGCTCGCCAGGAGAGATACCAATGACCATCAAAGTCGGGATCAACGGTTTTGGCCGTATCGGACGCTGCACCCTTTCGCATATTGCAGCATCCGGCCGTGACGATATCGAAGTCATCAAAGTCAATGCAACCGGACCACTGGAAACCGCGGCGCATCTGATCAAATACGACTCGGTCCACGGCCGCTTTCCCGGCGAAGTCAGCATCGGCGACGGCACCATGAACCTCGGTCGCGGTGACATGCAGATGTTCTCTACCTACGACATGAACGAGCTGGACTGGGACGGCTGCGATGTCGTTCTGGAATGCACCGGCAAGTTCAACGACGGCGAAAAGGCCAAAGCGCACCTTGAGCGTGGCGCGAGCAAGGTTCTGCTGTCTGCCCCCGGCAAGAACGTGGACAAAACCATCGTCTTTGGCGTCAACGATGATCAGCTGACTGCCGCTGACCGCATGGTATCCAACGGCTCCTGCACCACCAACTGCCTGGCCCCCATCGCCAAGGTTCTGGACGAAGGCGTCGGGATCGAAAGCGGCATCATGACCACGATCCACGCCTACACCGGCGACCAGCCCACTCTGGACCGCCGTCACAAGGATCTTTACCGTGCGCGGGCGGCGGCCATGTCGATGATTCCAACCTCCACGGGCGCGGCCAAGGCGCTGGGAGAAGTTTTGCCGAACCTCAAAGGTCGCCTCGACGGATCCGCAATCCGCGTGCCGACCCCAAATGTCTCGGCTGTGGATCTGACTTTCCGCGCCGCCAAAGAGGTCACCGCTGAAGAGATCAACGCCCTTGTAGCCGAGGCTTCCAAAGGTGCGATGGCGGGCGTGCTGGGCTACGAACCGGCGCCGCTGGTCTCAACCGACTTCAACCACTCCAGCGAAAGCTCGATCTTTGCGCCAGACCAGACCCGCGTGGTCGAAGGGCGCATGGTGCGCGTGCTGTGCTGGTATGACAACGAGTGGGGCTTTTCGGTCCGTATGGCGGATGTCGCCACCGCAATGGGCCGTCTGGTCTGAGGTACAGCCCCACCCCTTGAGGTTTCGCGCCCGCTCAGGTTATCTGGGCGGGCGTTTTCAATGGACCGGGCCAAACATGACAAATACCATCGCCGTCGTTCTGGCGCTGATCCTGATCGCGACCATCTCGGTCGACGTGGCTCTTTATGGCAGCGAGCATATGGTTTTTCTGGGAAAGCGGCTTTTTGAGTTGATAGACTGGATTGCTTTCTGGCGTTAGGAAAACCATCCGGCGCCCATGTCACGCTCGCCGTGTTCATACAGCAAAGCCGGACGCAAAGTCCGGCTTTTCCATTTGATGGCAGCTACCTCTAGACGCTTCTTGCGTTGGCTTATTTGCCGAGGCGCTTGCGCAGTTCCTCGTTCACCAGAGGTGTCACGAACTTCGAAACATCGCCATCCAGGCGCGCAATCTCCTTGACCAGCTTGGAGGCGATCGCCTGATGGCGCGCTTCGGCCATCAGGAACACGGTCTCGATGGAGCTATCGAGTGCCCGGTTCATGCCAACCATCTGAAATTCGTATTCGAAATCGGCAACCGCCCTCAGGCCCCGGACAATGATCTGGGCCCCCACATCACGGGCGCAATCAATCAGAAGGTTCTCAAACGGATGCGCGACAATCTCCGTGCCCGTCTGCTCCGTCAGCTTGGCGCACTCCGCCTCGATCATCGCCACACGTTCTTCCAACGTGAAAAGTGGCCCCTTGTCGCGGTTGATGGCAACGCCAATGACCAGTTTGTCCACCAAGGCGCTCGCGCGGCGGATGATGTCGATATGCCCCAGGGTGATGGGATCGAATGTGCCTGGGTACAAGCCAATACGCATGGGGCTCCTCCTGCCGCCGTGGAATTCGCGCGCACGCAAACATATTTGTCCGCATCAAGGCAAGAGGGTGAAAATACGGAATAGCCCTTTCCGGCGCGTCATAAACGCCCGCTTTCGCAGAAAACGGGCGTTGGAGCGCTCAGTGCCCCATTATCATGCCTTCAAGCGCGTCTTTCTCCATCGCCACTTCGGCCAGTTTGGCTTTGACCACATCACCAAGGGAGATCAGCCCTACCATCTTGCCGTTCTCCACCACGGGCATGTGACGGAAGCGGCCATCGGTCATCTGCTTCAACACGTTTTCAACATTGGACTGGGTATCACAGGTGACAAGCTTGGCTGTCATGTAGTCCTTGACCTGCCGGGACAGACAGCCGGAGCCACTTTTGCCGAGTTCACGCACGATGTCGCGCTCTGACAGGATGCCCTCAGCCGTTTGACCGTCTGTAGAGACGACGACCGTTCCGATCCCCTTCTGAGCCAGAAGCTGCGCCGCCTCCGAGACCGAAGCGCCCGGGGCAATTGTGACCACTCCGGCTTCGGCCTTGGATTTCAAAATCGATTGAACCAGCATGAACCCTCCAACTTGTAATTTTATTGCGTAAAACCAAGCGTTGCCGCAATAGGGACGCAAGTCAAGAAAATGTAAGGTGCAAATGGATCGTAGGTCTCTGGCACAGTAGCAAATTTCCGGACAGTCCCTGCGCGTCAGGTCAGCGCCTCAAGCCGCGCCACCTCTTCACGAATGCCCTTTGACAGCGCCTCGGCAAAGCGGTTCAGCCGTTCGCTGCGCTGGTCGCCCTGATGACGGACAAGGTAGAAGCTGCGCGTCAGGCTGATCTTGTCGGTCAGGACCTTGCGCAAAACCCGGTGTGAGGGCAGCGAGAAATCATGCGCCACGCAAAGCGCTGTTCCCTCGGCGGCCAGTTTGATCTGAACGGAGACCGAATTGGACGCCAGCGCCACCCGCTGTACGCCAAGATCGCTGAGATAGTCGAGTTCCCGGTCGAAGATCATATCGGGAATATAGCCGATCATGCGGTGGCCCTTGAGGTCCTCCAGGGTTTCCAGTGGCGGGTGATCGCGCAGGTATAGACGCGAGCCAACAAGGTGCAGTTTGTAGTCGGTGATTTTCTGCACCAGAAGCTGCCCAGCGGTGGGCGCGCTGACCGTGACGGCCATGTCCGCTTCGCGCCGCGACAGGTTGATCACCCGTGGCAGGGCAACGATCTGGATATCCAGATCCGGGTGTTCTTCTCCAATTGCGGCGCAAACCTGCGGCAGAATGTAGTTGGCGCTGCCATCCGGCGCACCGATGCGGATCTGCCCCGACAGAGTATCGCTTGGCCCGCTCAGCGCCTCCTGACCTGCGCGCATGGCCTGCTCGGCGGCCTCTGCATGGGCCAAAAGACGATCCCCGGCGGCGCTGAGGGCATAACCTTGCGGGGATTTCACGAACAGGGGCGTATCGAGCGCGGCCTCAAACCGGGCAACGCGCCGCCCCACCGTGGCCGGATCCATCTTGAGAATACGTCCAGCGCCAGACAGGCTCGCCTCGCGGGCGACCGCAAGAAAAACTTTCATATCATCCCATTGTGGGTCCATGCCGGGTTCCTCCTCGACTGTCTGCCTGCCACGATGCACGTTGGGCGCCCCATATTCATGCATCAGACACCTGCGTTCCTGCAAAGCCTCTTTGAAATCTTTCCCCTTTTCCAGAGTTTTTTGCAAGCCTAGGATGCGGCCAAACTGTAGAGGGAGAGATCCGATGCAAGAGCTGACGCATTATATCAATGGCGAACACGTCAAGGGCACATCCGGCCGTTTTGCCGATGTGTTCAACCCGGCCACCGGCGAAGTTCAGGCCAAGGTGCCGCTCGCGTCCAAGGACGAGATGGAGCAGGCCGTTGCCATTGCCGCCGCCGCGCAGCCCGCATGGGCCGCTGTAAACCCGCAGCGCCGCGCCCGCGTGCTGATGAAATTCGTTGACCTTCTGAACCGCGACATGGACAAGCTGGCCGAGGCGCTGAGCCGCGAGCACGGCAAGACCCTGCCCGACGCGGCTGGTGACGTGCAGCGTGGCCTCGAGGTGGTCGAATACTGCATCGGCGCGCCGCAGATGCTGAAGGGTGAGTTCACCGACAGCGCCGGTCCCGGCATCGACATGTACTCGATGCGTCAGGCCCTCGGCGTGACTGCGGGCATAACCCCGTTCAACTTCCCGGCCATGATCCCGATGTGGATGTTCGCGCCCGCCATCGCCTGCGGTAACGCCTTCATTCTGAAGCCGTCGGAGCGTGACCCCTCCGTGCCGCTGATGCTGGCCGAGCTGATGGAAGAAGCCGGTCTGCCCAAGGGCATCCTGCAGGTCGTCAACGGCGACAAGGAAGCGGTGGACGCGATCCTGTACAACGACACCATCCAGTCGGTTGGCTTTGTTGGCTCCACCCCGATTGCGGAATACATCTACGGCACCGGCTGTGCTCAGGGTAAGCGCGTCCAGTGCTTTGGCGGCGCCAAGAACCACATGATCATCATGCCCGACGCGGATCTGGATCAGGCCGCTGACGCGCTGATCGGCGCAGGATACGGCGCTGCTGGCGAACGCTGCATGGCGATTTCGGTTGCGGTTCCCGTGGGTGAAGAAACCGCCGACCGCCTGATCGACAAGCTGGTGCCCCGCATCGAAAAGCTGAAAGTCGGCCCCTACACGGCAGGCAATGACGTTGACTATGGTCCGGTTGTGACCTCTGCCGCCAAGGAAAACATCTTGCGCCTGGTGGAATCCGGTGTGGAGCAAGGTGCGAAACTGGTGGTTGATGGCCGCGATTTCTCGCTGCAGGGTTATGAGGACGGCTTCTTTGTTGGCCCGCACCTGTTCGATAACGTCACCCCAGACATGGACATCTACAAGAAAGAGATCTTTGGTCCGGTCCTGTCCACCGTGCGCGCCAAAACCTATGAAGAGGCCCTCGGCTATGCCATGGACCACGAATACGGCAACGGCACCGCGATCTTTACTCGTGACGGTGACACCGCCCGTGATTTCGCCAACCGGATCAACATCGGCATGATCGGCATCAACGTGCCGATCCCGGTTCCGCTGGCTTATCACACCTTCGGTGGCTGGAAGAAATCCGCATTCGGCGATCTGAACCAGCACGGGCCCGATGCGTTCAAATTCTACACCCGCACCAAGACCATCACCTCGCGCTGGCCCTCGGGCATCCGCGAAGGCGGCGAGTTCAACTTCAAGCCGATGGACTAAGGTTCGCCCCAAGCAAAATCAGTAAAGCCCCGGCATAGCTGCCGGGGCTTTTTGCGTTCACACCTGCGTCAACGACCTTGCAGGGCCGCTGACGCGTGAACACATATGCGTGAGACGGGCCAAAACGGCCCCACCCCCTCTAGCCAAATTCGTCAAACCGAATATGTTCGCAAAAACGCAGAGCAGAACCCAAAAGACCACAGGAGGCATCATGGCATCCCGGATCACCCGACGCGCAACTCTTCTTGGCATTGCAGGCGCGCTTTCGAGCCCCGCACTGTTGCGGGCGCAATCAACCGACGCCTTCCCTACCGACGAGGCACCGATCCGAGACACCGAATCCGTAAAGCGCAATATTTCCGCCTTTACGCAGCAGAACTGGCAGGATCATTTTGATGAGCTTGGCGTGGGCTGCCTCTTGGCCGACGTCACCTCGCGCGCGGTACACTATTGGGGCGGCGATGGGGAAACCTACCGCCTGTTCCCCTCTTCCGTTCCAATGAGCGAGGAGTTGACCAAGCGCGGCTACACCAAGGTGGTGCGCAAAGCTAAGAACCCCGGCTGGACTCCGACAGCAAACATGCGCGAGCGCGACCCCAGCCTTCCCAAGTATATGGGGGGCGGTCCCGGCAACCCGCTGGGGACCCGTGCCATGTATCTGACCTGGCCTGCGTACCTTGTTCACGGTACGCACGACACTCGGAAGATCGGACGCCAAAGCTCTTCGGGCTGCATCGGTCTGTACAACCAACACGTTGAAGAGCTTTACGAGATGGTCGAAATCGGCACCCAGGTGCGGATCCTTTAGGATCCGCCTCCGGCCTTTCAGCGCAGATACAGATGCTTGGGCTTTGATCCCTCTTCGTAGCGCAGGATCGCCTTTTCCATCAGGCTCTCGAAATCGCGAACGTAGCCCTCTGAGTCATAAAGCGGAGTGGTGCGCAAATTGGCTCGCAAACGTTGTTTGAGAGCGCTCAGCGCCTCGGGGTCGGTGGCGAGTTTGTACGCCAGATCGTAGTATTCTTCCTCCGTCTCCGTCACCAGATCAGGACACCCGATCGCGGTCACAATACTCGCCGCAACCCGGGCCGCGAACTGTTTCCCGGCCTTGGTCACAAGCGGAAGACCTGCCCAGACTGCCTCGCTCGCCGTGGTGTGAGCGTTACAGTTGAAGGCATCAAGGAACAGGTCCCCGAGGCTCATCCGTGCCTGGTGCTCAGGGATTGAAACCCGCCCAGCAAAAAACAGGCGGTCGGACGAGACACCGCGCGCCTCTGCCTCGCGCAGAAGGTTGTGCCGAAGCTCCTCCGTCGGTGCGAATAGCCACAGCACACTGCCTGGCACGTTGCGTAGCAGTTTCATCCAGATATCGAATTCCGCCGGTGTCACCTTGTTGGGGTTGTTGAAACTGCAAAAGACGAATGCATCCTCCGGCAGGCCCATCTCGGCACGCGTCGGAACATCCTTTGAATGTTCGCGCGTGTTGTCATTCACCTGATAGCAATGCGGCATGTAAAGGATCTTTTCGCTGAAGTGCTGACGCTGGGATTGCGGTACGGTGACATCATCTGCGAGGAAATAGTCCATCGTCGGCAACCCGCTGGTCCCCGGATAGCCGAGGAAGGCAACCTGCACCGGCGCAGCGCGCTCGGCAAAGACTGCCAGCCGCCCGCCCTTTGTAAATGTCTTCATATCGATTGCGATATCGACCCCATCCTCGCGGGCCAGTTCAGCGAGTTCATGGTCACTTATGTCGCGCACATTGTGATAGACATCCGCACTTTCTTCGACATCAGCGCGCACCGAACCGCCCGCAGTTGTGGCATAGTCATAGACAAACACTTCAAAGCGGTCGCGATCCACCAGATCAAAGAACCGCCCCATCAACAGCATTGTGGCGTGTTCCCGGAAGTCATCAGAGAAAAAGCCAAGGCGAATGCGGCGCCCTTGCACGCTTGTTCGGGAAAAGCGCTTGTTCTCCTTGACCGTTTTCATGATGCCTTTGCTGCGCGCCTCGACCCGCTTTTTGTGAAGCGCCGGATTGTCGGTAATTCCCAACAGCGCAAAGGGCTGCACATCCATCGGGCTATTGTCTCCAAGACGAAGGATATGGGGCAGCTTGTCAAAGAAGCTCCAATCGCTTTCCTTCATGCAGGCATGCACCCAGTTGTAGGCGGAGAAGGCATCGTTCGGCTGAATGTTATGGGCCGCCTGGAAGAACCCTTTGGCATCATGGTAGTTTTTCATGAGCGTCAGCAGGCTACCGATCGAACTCAAGGTCTGTGGATCAAGCGGATTGATCCCCAGCGCATTCATATAGCTCAGGAGCGCCTTATCTCGGTCATTTTGCTGCAGATAGATGTCGCCAGAAAACCGGTAGAGGACAATGTTATCTGAGTAGATCGGAAGAGCCTCGTCAACGATCACACGCGCGGCGGCTAGATCTCCGGAAACCACAAGCGCCATCGCCTCATCAAGGACAGTCTGACAGGTTCTGACCGGTGCGATCTCGTCACTTGCCAGCGATCCAGTTGTCCGACCCGTCCCCGAGTTAGGTAGGCCTGCAGCTGGCTGGCTGCGCATGTTTTTCTGAAATTGGAGATCGTAGTTTGACATGGATCACTTCCGAAGTTCTGACAGTTCAATGATACCGACCGCCCATTCACAGGCTTCAAGCAACTCTACAGCCAGGGTCCCTAAGATTTCCTTGCCAGGCAAGTATTTCTGATTTTCCCTGTTTCTGGCCATTCTTGCAGCACCGCTTTGCATTTGCGCAGCTTGCTCTGAAGCCCGCCTGCCGCTAATAAATAAACAACCGTTCAATTCGCACCGCGCCAGGGAGGACACGACGTGGATTTCGCTTTGACAGAAGAACAGTCCGCCATTTTTGACATGGCTTATGCCTTTGGTCAGGACAACATCGCGCCCTTTGCTCGCCAGTGGGAAGCTGACGGCACCATACCCAAGGATCTGTGGCCCAAGGTGGGCGAGCTGGGCTTTGGTGGCCTCTATGTCAGCGAAGAGGGCGGTGGCTCGGGGTTGTCGCGGCTTGACGCGACGCTGGTCTTCGAGGCGCTGTCGATGGCTTGCCCGTCGGTTGCTGCCTTCCTGTCGATCCACAACATGTGCGCCAAGATGCTGGACACCTTCGCCAGTGACGAGATGAAAGCGCGCGTCATGCCGAATGTTCTCACCCTGAACACTGTGTTGTCCTACTGCCTGACCGAACCCGGCTCCGGCTCGGACGCGGCCGCGCTGAAAACCCGCGCCGAGAAGACCAACGAAGGCTACACCCTGAATGGTACAAAGGCCTTCATCTCTGGCGGTGGCTATTCCGATGCCTATGTCTGTATGGTGCGCACCGGCGAGGACGGCCCCAAGGGAATTTCCACCGTCTATGTCGAGGACGGCACGCCGGGCCTGTCTTTTGGTGGTCTGGAAGACAAGATGGGCTGGAAGAGCCAGCCCACGGCCCAGGTTCAGTTCGACGACTGCAAGATCCCTGCAAATAATCTGGTGGGCGAAGAGGGTCACGGCTTCAAATATGCCATGATGGGCCTTGATGGCGGCCGCCTCAACATCGCCTCCTGCTCGCTTGGCGCGGCGCAGACCGCGCTCAACATGACCCTGCAGTACATGGGCGAGCGTCAGGCCTTTGGCAAATCCATTGACCAGTTCCAGGGGCTTCAGTTCCGCCTTGCGGATATGGAGATCGAACTTCAGGCCGCGCGCACCTTCCTGCGCCAGGCGGCGTGGAAGCTGGACCAGGGCGCGCCGGATGCCACCAAGTTCTGCGCCATGGCCAAGAAATTCGTGACCGAGGCCGGGTCCAAGGTGGTCGATCAGTGCCTGCAATTGCACGGCGGCTATGGCTATCTGGCGGATTACGGCATTGAAAAACTGGTCCGCGATCTGCGGGTTCACCAGATCCTTGAGGGCACCAACGAGATCATGCGCGTGATCGTCGCCCGCCACATGCTGTCTGAAAACCGCTGAGGCCGGGGATGAGCGATATCGACATTCGCGTGACCGGCTGCGCAGGCCGGATCACGCTCACCCGCGAAAAGGCGCTGAACGCCCTGTCTTATGACATGTGCATGGCCATCGACGCGGCACTAAAAGCCTGGGCCAAGGACGATGCCGTCAAGCTGGTCGTCATCGATGCTGCCGGAGAAAAGGCCTTCTGCGCTGGCGGCGACATTGCAGAGCTGTATTCCACCGGTAAGGCGGGCGATTACGGCTATGGGCGGACGTTCTGGCGGGATGAGTACCGTCTGAACGCGCGCATTTTCGGCTACCCCAAACCCGTGGTCAGCTTCCTGCAGGGGTTCACCATGGGCGGCGGTGTCGGCATCGGATGTCACGGCACCCATAGGATCGTCTGCGAAAGTAGCCAGATCTCCATGCCGGAAGTCGGGATCGGCCTTATCCCGGATGTGGGCGGCACGCTCATCCTCGCACTAGCGCCGGGGCGGCTCGGGGAATACCTCGGCTTGACCGCAAGCCGTTTGAAAGCGGCCGATGCAATCTATGCAGGCTTTGCCGACCTTTTCATCCCCAAAGAGAAATGGGAGGGATTGATCGCCTCCCTTGAACAGGACGGCAACCCGGACATTCTGCAACAGGCCGCGGAGACAGCGCCCGATGGCACACTTGAGGCTCAGCAAGGTGAAATCGACCGGTTGTTCTCTGGCGAGACCCTGAACGATATTCTGATCGATCTCAGCAGGGATCCATCTGAAATCTCCGCAGCCGCGCAAAAGGCCCTGATGCGTAATTCGCCCCTCTCCATGGCCTGCACCATTGAAATGCTGCACCGCCTGCGTGGGCCGAGTCTATCCATTCAGCGGGCACTGGATCTGGAGTACCGCTTCACCTTCCGCTCGATGGAGAAGGGAGACTTCCTGGAGGGGATCCGGGCCCAGATCATTGACAAGGACCGCCAGCCCAAGTGGCAATATGCGGATCGTAACGTGCCCGCCGTGGCCGTCAGCCAGATGCTGATGCCTCTTGGCGCTGACGCACTGACATTTGAGGAGGAGTAACCCCATGAAGATCGGATTTATCGGCCTCGGCAACATGGGCGGCCCCATGGCCGCAAACCTGGCCGCCGCAGGTCACGACGTCACCGGCTTTGACATGGCAGAGGTCAGTATCGACGGCGTCACTCTCGCCGCTTCGGGCGCCGAGGCAGCGGCGGACGCAGACGTGGTGATCACCATGCTGCCCAACGGCCAGATCCTGCGTGCCGTGGCCGATGAGATCATCCCGGCGATGAAAGCGGGTGCGGCATTCGTGGACTGCTCGACGGTCGACGTGGACTCAGCTCGTGCCGTGGCCGAGAAAGCCTCCGCAGCGGGCCTGCTGCCAGTCGATGCACCCGTTTCCGGCGGCATCGGCGGCGCTGCTGGCGGAACGCTGACCTTCATGGCGGGCGGTTCGCCCGAAGCGTTTGAGAAGGCAAAGCCGCTGTTCGACATCATGGGTCAGAAAGCCGTGCATTGTGGCGATGCTGGCGCTGGTCAGGCCGCGAAGATCTGCAACAACATGATCCTAGGCGTCACCATGATTGCCACCTGCGAAGCCTTTGCCCTTGCCGACAAGCTGGGTCTGGACAGGCAGAAGATGTTCGATGTGGTCTCGACCTCTTCGGGTTACAGCTGGACCATGAATGCCTATTGCCCGGCGCCCGGCGTCGGCCCGCAATCGCCCGCCGACAACGATTACAAGCCCGGTTTTGCGGCCGAGCTGATGCTGAAGGATCTGCGCCTGTCGCAGCAGGCCGCAGACAGCGCCGATGCGGACACCCCCATGGGGCAACTGGCACAGGCGCTTTATGCGCAATTCGTGGAAAACGAAGACGGCATGGGCATGGATTTCTCGGCCATGCTTCCCCGCTTCGAGAAACGCAGCCGCGGCTGAGCCAAAGCGAAGGAACAGAGATTAGGACGGGTCATCCGACCCGTCCTTTTTGATTCAAATCATATTCCACATTCCGCATGCAAGTTAGACTTCCGGCAATAGCAAAGAAAGGAATTGTCATGTTTGCAAACAATGTCGGGGGCCTGGACAAAGTCCTGCGGATCGTCATCGGCGCCCTGCTAATCGTCGGCGCGCTCATGGGCTTTGGTTGGTGGATGTGGATTGGCGTGGTGCCGCTTGCAACCGGACTGATGGGTACTTGCCCGCTCTATTCCCTCATTGGCGTCAATACCTGCCCCAACAAGTAACTGCTCCGTTGAAAGCGGCAGGCGGGTGCGTCCAGCGCCTGCCTACGCTTCGGTGCAATCGAGGATCTGCTGCTTTTTGGCCTCTACAATACGGCGCCCTTCCTGGATGATTTCGTCCCCGCAGCTGAATTCCAGCACCGAAAGATGAGAGAGATCCGCGTTGAGCAGCACCTGCGGCGGCTCTCCAGCAAGACGCGCGCGGCGGATTTGTTCCGTCATGACATCAATCGCGGTCGAGACAACCTCGGCATACCCCGGCGGTGTTGTGGCATCACCCACAACCGGGCTCAGGGCTTGCCCCAACCACTCCGGTAGCGCATCGAGCTTACCTTTCAGCCTGCCCGTTTGCCGTGTCCACAGCTTTCCGTGAAGCTTGGCATTGGGGTTCACAGCAAAAATGACATCGGCACCGATGGCACGGGCGGTCGAGACCGGAACCGGATTGGTCAGCCCTCCGTCCAGCATCCAATGGCCATTTACACGGTGCGGACTAATCACCCCCGGCAGGGCGACCGAAGCCCGCACCGCATCTTTCAGACTGCCCTCGCGCAGCCAGATCTCTCGCCCCGTTTCCAAATCGGTGGCCACGGCTGCAAAGGGCAGATCCAGGTCTTCGATTCGCTCCGGCAGATCCAGATCATCCAGCAAGGTCATGATTTCACTGCCCGCCACGATCCCACCGCTGCCGGGGCGAACATCAATCAAGCCAAGCAGCCGCGTCGGCGTGAGGCCCCGCACCCAGGTTTCCAGCGCCTCCAACTTGCCGCCCGCATAGGCCGCCCCCACAAGTGCGCCCATCGAGCAGCCTGCGATGACCTGCGGCTTTACACCGACTTCGTGCAGCTGGTGCAGGACACCGATATGGCACCAGCCGCGCGCGCCGCCTGATCCCAGCGCCAGTCCCACCCGGGCCATGCGCCCTACTCCGCCGCGACTTTGCGGGCCTCAATCATTGGTTTGAGATAGCGCCCAGTGTGGCTGCGCGGCTCTTTGGCAACCTCTTCCGGCGTGCCGGTCGCGACGATCTCTCCGCCGCCATCGCCGCCTTCGGGGCCGATGTCGATGATCCAGTCGGCGGTCTTGATGACATCGAGGTTATGCTCGATCACCACCACGGAGTTGCCCTGCTCCACCAATTCATGCAGCACTTCCAATAGCTTTTTCACATCCTCGAAATGCAGACCGGTGGTGGGTTCGTCCAGGATATAGAGCGTGCGGCCCGTAGAGCGTTTGGACAGCTCTTTGGACAGTTTCACCCGCTGCGCTTCACCGCCTGAGAGGGTCGTCGCCTGCTGGCCCACCTTGATATAGCCAAGACCCACCCGCATCAGCGCGTCCATCTTGTCCCGGATCGAGGGCACGGCGGCAAAGAACTGCTGCGCCTCTTCCACGGTCATGTCCAGCACATCGGCGATGCTCTTGCCCTTGAAGGTGACCTCAAGCGTTTCGCAATTGTAGCGCTTGCCCTTGCAGGTCTCGCATTCCACATAGACGTCCGGCAGAAAGTGCATTTCGATCTTGATCACACCATCGCCCTGGCAGGCCTCGCAACGCCCGCCCTTGACGTTGAAGGAGAAGCGCCCCGGTTTATAGCCGCGCGTCTTGGCCTCTGGCAGACCCGCGAACCAGTCGCGGATCGGGGTAAAAGCGCCGGTATAGGTCGCCGGGTTCGAACGCGGTGTGCGCCCGATGGGGCGCTGGTCGATGTCGATCACCTTGTCGAGATGCTCCAGCCCCTTGATCGTCTCACAAGGTGCCGGTGTCTGGCGCGCACCGTTGAGGCGCATCGAAGCGGTCTTGAACAGGGTCTCAATCGTCAGGGTCGATTTGCCGCCGCCCGAGACGCCAGTGACGCAGACGAATTTGCCCAAGGGGAATTCGGCGGTCACCTCTTTCAGGTTGTTTCCGGTCGCCTTCACGACCTTGATCTTCTTCTTGTTGCCCTTGCGCCGCGTCGCGGGGATCTCAATCTCGCGCGCGCCGGACAGGTACTGCCCGGTGATCGAGGCCGGATCGGCAGCAATGGCTTGCGGCGTGCCATGGCTGACCACCTGCCCGCCATGCACCCCGGCGCCGGGGCCGATGTCGAATACGTAATCGGCCTGTCGGATCATATCCTCGTCATGTTCGACGACGATCACCGTATTGCCCTGATCGCGCAGGTTCTTGAGCGTGGTGATCAGCCGGTCATTGTCGCGCTGATGCAGGCCGATGGACGGCTCATCCAGCACATAGAGCACCCCCGTCAGCCCTGAACCGATCTGACTGGCCAGCCGGATCCGCTGGCTTTCGCCGCCCGACAGCGTGCCCGAGTTGCGGCTGAGCGTCAGGTATTCAAGCCCCACATTGTTGAGGAAGCCGAGCCGTTCTCGGATTTCCTTGACGATGGCGCGGGCGATTTCCTGTTTTTGGACGCTCAGATGGTTCGGCACATCCTCGATCCAGGCCAGTGCCTCGCGGATAGATTTCTGAACCACCTGCCCCACATGAACATCGGCAATACGCACCGCCAGCGCTTCTTCGCGCAGCCGGTAGCCGCCGCAGGCCCCGCAGGGGCGGTTGTTCTGGTAACGTTCGAACTCTTCGCGGATCCAGTTGCTGTCCGTCTCGCGGTAGCGGCGCTCCATGTTGGGGATCACGCCCTCAAAGACACGGGTGACATTGTAGACCCGCCCGCCCTCGTCATAGCGAAAGGCGATTTCCTCGTCGCCCGAGCCATAGAGAAAGACCTGTTTCACATGGGCAGGCAGATCCTTCCAAGGCGTGTTCTTGTCGAACTCATAGTGTTTGGCGATGGCTTCGATGGTCTGCAGGAAATAGGGGGATTTGCCCTTGCGCCAGGGGGCCAAGGCCCCGTCATAGACCTTGAGGCTTTGGTCCGGGACCACGAGGCGTTCATCAAAGAACAGCTCCATTCCCAGACCGTCACATTCGGGACAGGCCCCAAAGGGCGCGTTGAAGGAGAACAGGCGCGGTTCGATCTCAGGGATAGTGAAGCCGCTGACAGGGCAAGCGAAATTCTCTGAGAAGGTGATGCGTTCCGGATCCCCCTCACGCGGGGCGGTTTCGAGGATGGCGATGCCATCGGCCAGATCCAGCGCCGTGCGCAGACTATCGGCCAGCCGGGTTTCCAGCCCTTCGCGGACCACGATCCGGTCCACCACCACGTCGATGTCATGGCGGAACTTCTTGTCGAGGGTCGGCGGTTCGTCCAGCTCGTAGAATTCCCCGTCCACCTTGACCCGCTGAAAGCCCTGCTTGCGCAGTTCCAGCATTTCCTTGCGATACTCGCCCTTGCGGTCGCGCACGATGGGGGCCAGCAGGTAACCCCGTGTGCCCTCCTCCAGCGCCATGATGCGGTCCACCATGTCCTGCACCTGCTGTGCCTCAATGGGCAGGCCGGTGGCGGGGCTGTAAGGCGTTCCGGCGCGCGCAAACAGCAGGCGCAGGTAGTCATAGATCTCTGTCACCGTGCCAACGGTCGAGCGCGGGTTCTTTGACGTGGTCTTCTGCTCAATGGAAATCGCCGGGGACAGGCCACTGATGTGGTCCACATCGGGTTTTTCCATCATGTCGAGGAACTGGCGAGCATAGGCGCTGAGGCTCTCCACATAGCGCCGCTGCCCCTCGGCATAGATGGTGTCAAAGGCCAGCGAGGATTTGCCCGAGCCAGAAAGACCGGTGATCACCACCAACTCATCACGCGGAATATCCACGTCGATGTTTTTCAGGTTGTGTTCGCGCGCACCGCGCACCTCGATGGATTTCAGCTCAGCCATAAAAGCCCCCAAATACCAGCACCCGGCCTGCACGCCAGTGCTTGCCCCTAGAGATAGGCAAAGCGAGCTGAGTCTCCAACCCAAAATGAAGAACGTTCAGTGAACATCTTCTTTTCTGCGGCGCATCGCCAACAGCGCGTGCGCCGCAAAGCCGCACAGAAAGAGAATTGCCGCAACAACAACCATCGCATTGTACCCGCCAAACGTCAGTGTCCACACCATAAGGGGCGTTCCGATTGTATTGCCCAGATTTCCAGCCATCGCCATCGCCCCATTGGAACTGGCCTGATCTGCCGCGCGCCGGTTCAGCTGCGCGACCGAGGCAAAGCTGGGCCCTTGCACCAGCCCCAGCGCCCCGGCAAGCGCAAGGCATCCCATCGGCGCCCCGGGATCCAACCAGAGCCATATCAACGACAAAGCGCTCAGCACAAACCCCAGCTGGATCAGCGCGACGGCGGTGACCCGACGAAGCAGAACCACACCAAGGGTCATGGACACCGCAATGCTCGTAAGCGGCATCGCCCCCATGACAAATGCCCGCCACGCCGGATCCAGATAGGGCGGCAAGACTGTCAGGATCGCAACGAAACAGATTGTATAGAACAACCAGCCCGCGGCGGGCGCCGCCAGCCGGGGAGACCGGAAGATCTGCAGGTGAAGGCGCGGCAGGGACGAAAGCCTTGGCATCGGCTGACGGTCCGGCATCGGCACATCCCGCAAAGCGCGGGCCATCACCAGCGCAAGCACGGCCATGATGACTGCATGGGCACCGAACAGCGCCTGAACGCCCCATGCCCGTGCCAGCGGCACGCCCGCCCAGCTCAATAGCGCAAAGGCCACCGCGAAAAACGTACTCCAAAGCGTCAACGCCGCGCCGCGATGCCGGTTAGAACTGATCTGTGCAATCAAGGTCGGAGCAGCGACAACCAGCCCCAGATGCGAAAGCCCCTCGATCACGCGCGTTGCTAGAAAGGCGCCGAAGGACAAATCCAGCACCTGCAGGCCTGACATGGCGGAGCCGCTCAGCAGCGCCGCAACCAATGTCCGGCGGAAGCCAAAGGCCGAGACGACCATGCCCGCAATGATCCCCAGAAGGATACCAAGGAAACCCACCAAAGACACAGCAAAGCCGATGGAGCTGCCCACACTGGGAAACAGATTGGCCATTTGCTCAAAGACGACGCTGACCTTGCCGTATTGCGCCGCAGCGCCCAGTCCTGCACACCAGATCAGGAAGATCACGCCCCACCGAGTCCGCTCAACTGCTGCCATTGCCATGTCCCGGCCCCCGGTGATTTTCTGTTCCCGTGGTAAGCGCGCTCATTTCTTCAGGCAAGGCGCATCAAACCACAGCTCAATTTCTTGAAATGCACAGGTTCATCCTGCCCGATACAGAATGCGAAACGCCCGCCGAAATGGCGGGCGTTGTCTGTGAAATCACAGACAGAAGAGCCGGACCCCGATCAGATATGGAGGGCGCGATCAAAGGCCGCCAGCACACTTTCGTGCATCATCTCCGACATTGTCGGGTGCGGGAAGACGGTCTCCATCAGGTCTTCTTCGGTGGTTTCCAGCTGACGGGCAATCACATAGCCCTGGATCATCTCGGTCACCTCGGCGCCAACCATATGGGCCCCCAGAAGCTCGCCGGTTTTCTCGTCGAAGATGGTCTTGACCATGCCCTCAGCCTCGCCCATTGCGACGGCCTTGCCATTGCCGATGAAGGGGAACTTGCCGACCTTGAGCTTGTATCCGGCTTCCTTGGCCTTCTCCTCAGTCAGACCGACCGAGGCCACCTGCGGGTGACAATAGGTGCAGCCCGCAATGGAGTTCGGCTTGATTGCATGGACCTTCTTACCCGCAATCATCTCTGCCACCATGACCCCTTCATGAGAGGCCTTGTGCGCAAGCCAGGGCGCCCCGGCGATATCGCCAATCGCAAAGACGCCGTCGACACCCGTGCGGCAATACTCGTCCGTCACGACATGGGTTCGGTCGATCTTGACACCAAGCGCCTCCAGCCCGAGGCCCTCTACATTGCCAACAATACCCACGGCGGAAATCACAGTGTCAAAGTCGTGTTTTTCAACCTTGCCGCCCACTTCGATATGAGCGGTGACCTTGCCCTTGCCACGGTCCAGCTGCTTGACCATGGCCTTTTCCATGATCGTCATCCCCTGTTTGACGAACTGCTTCTTGGCAAAGGCGGAGATGTCCTTGTCCTCAACCGGCAGGACGCGATCCATAACCTCGACCACAGTCGTATCTGCGCCAAGCGTATTGTAGAAACTCGCGAACTCGATCCCGATCGCACCCGAGCCGATGACCAGGAGCTTTTTCGGCATGCGAACCGGTTTCAGTGCATGGCGGTAGGTCCAGACCAGATCGCCGTCTGCTTCCAGCCCTGGAAGTTCGCGAGCCCGCGCGCCGGTGGCAACAATGATGTTCTTGGCCGTCAGCTCTTCGGTGCCTTTGTCGGTCTTCACCGAGACCTTGCCCTTGGCCACAATCGTGGCCTCGCCCATGATCGAGGTCACCTTGTTCTTTTTGAACAGCCCTTTGATGCCGCCATTCATCTGCGCTGCGACCTTGCGGGAGCGGTCCACGATGGCATCGAGATTAAAGCCGAACTTGTCCGCCGTAAGGCCAAATTCCTTGGCCCTCTCCATCTGGTGAAACACCTCGGCCGACCGCAACAGCGCCTTTGTCGGGATACAGCCCCAGTTCAGGCAGATGCCACCAAGGTGCTCGCGCTCAACGCAAACGACCTTGAGACCAAGCTGCGCCGCCCGGATGGCGGCAACATAGCCACCGGGCCCTGCGCCGATTACGATCACGTCATAGGTTTGTGCGGCCATGATATCCCTCGCCAGACTGGACCAAAACTAGTTTACCATTAAACTAGTTTGTCAGGCACTGCAATCTCGGTTTCCAGAACCCTGCTATGCGCCACGTGCCCCGTGGCACTTTATTAGGCAACGCAGACCGGCAATTGCATCAGCAGTCAACCATAGGCACAGTGACACGAGCGCGACAATCAAAATCGCCGTGATACGGAACCCAGCCGCCCCCGCAGAACGGAGCCCCCTAGAGATGACCAAGGCCGTATTGGACCTCGCAAAAGCCCTGATGAACGCAACGCTACTGCTGGCAGCTTTGTGCCTGTTCCTGGGATGGCAGCTGTTTTCTTCGGTTGAGAGTCTGACTGACCAGCTTGTATCGACGCGCGACAACCTCAGTTCGGTGCATCAGGGCATCACCGAGCTGCGCGCGGAGGTTGGTCAAATTCGTTCGGCAATCGCATCAGGTAGAGCAATCGATACTCAGCTGGCCGAGAGGTTGGACGCCATCGAAATGCGTATCTCTGACGCGCAAGTGACAATGGCAGCACAGCTTGCAACGATCGATCAAACCGCCATCGCTGCGGCCGAGGCCTTTGCCGCCAGCCTTGTGCGAAGCCTTGCAGAGGCATTCGGCCAGGGCTAGCAAGCCAGAAGCGTAACGCGCCCGTAGGTGCGCCCACACAGGTGATGCAAAGGCAGGCGCGCCAATCCCCCTACCTGCACGAACAGCCGTGTTCAGCTTGCCTGTTGCAGGGTGCGCACCGTCTCGCCATATCCACCCTTTTGGACATAGGCGATCTCAGGGGCGGTGCTATTGCGCAGCAAGGCCTCGTTCCGGTAAGGGAAACGACCGAACTTTCGGATTACGGCCCGATGCGCACGGGCGTGCAGGAGATTGCTGTCGCCGCTTTGTGGCATCCGCTCTTTCATCAGACGCACGCAACGTTCCTGGTCATACAGGTTCTCGGAATGCATCAGCGGCAGGTAAAAAAATTGCCGCGCGGGTTCGTCAATCTTGAGGTCCCATTTCTTGTGGATCGCATTCTTTGCAGCGGCCAGCGAGATGGAATCAGACGAGAAAGCCTGCCCCGAGCCGCGGAACATGTTGCGTGGGAACTGGTCGGTCAGAATGATATAGGCCAGCGTTCCACTTGGATATGTCAGCCAAAGTGAAAAACGGCCCTCGCAGGCTGCTTCCCAAGTGGGTTCAAATCTTTGACGAATACGGTCATCCAAATCGCCATCTTGCATGTACCACCCTTTTTCTCCGACTTCATCAAGCCAGAACTCAAGGATGTCTTCGGGGCCGACCATTTTACCTTCTCCACTTACAAAACCTGTCTCCACCATCAAAGACAATGGCCCAGTATGGCAAGGGACAGAGGCGTCACGAATTGCAACAGCGGCGGCAATTGGTGAAATATTGCTCACGATTTCGGCACGTTAGCGCCATCAGCTCGCCTCTTGCGCGGCTTCCTGCTCTTCCAGCTCGGTCTCGATCACGTATTCTTGCGCAAATTCCACCGCAACCGGAGAGCCAGTCGGCGCCATCGGCGCGAAGGTGCCCGATTCGTCGACCGCAATCGATGCTCGCTGAGTCATCCGGTACAGCGCATAGGCCGCAAGGGCAAAGGTCAGCACGGCCATGATCATGAAAAAGCCCGGCGGCCCCATGATGCTCTCCCCCATCAGCCAGCCGGTGATCAGAGGGCCGGTAATGGCGCCAAGGCCGTTGATGAACACCAGCCCACCCGACGCGGCGGCCATGTCATCGTAGTCAAGGTAGTCGTTGGTATGCGCGATCAGCAAAGAGTAGAGCGGGTTGGTCATGCCGCCAATCAAAAAGGCTGCGACCAGCAGAAACACGAAATTCCCGCCAAGTGCCATGCCCAGTACGGCAGCCGCCCCGCTGCAGGCGGCCGCGAACAGGATCACGACACGGCGATCCATCCGGTCAGACACCCAGCCAAGCGGGTACTGGAGCAGCAAGGCTCCGACATAGAATGTAGCAACGAACAGCGAGATCTGAGGCAGGGTCAACCCGGCGGAGGCGCCATAAACCGCACTCATGCCGAACTGGGCAGAGAACACCCCGCCCAAAAGGAACATGCCCACGCAGCCCAGCGGAGAGGCATCCATCAGTTGCCGCAGGCTCATCGGCTTTGTGGTGTCAAAGGCCGGTGTAGGCGAAATCGACAGAAGAATGGGCGCAAAAGAGACCGAGATCACAACCGAGGCAATTACGAAGGTCTCATAGCCCGACGGGTTCCCGACCAGCATCAGCGCCTGCGCCGAAACAATCCCAAGCATCTGTACGAGCATGTAAAGCGACAGCGCCTTACCCCGGTTGGCGTTGTCAGCGGCATTGTTGAGCCAGCTTTCCGCCGTGACATACACGCCGGAAAAGCAGAAGCCGATCAGCACGCGGCCCAGCATCCAGGCAAAGGGGTTGGTAATCGCAGGATAAAGAATCATAACCGCCGAGATCAGTGAGGCCAGCGCGGCAAAGACCCGAACATGCCCAACCCGACGGATCATCTCGGGCGCCATACGCGAGCCGCCGAGGAAACCCACGAAATAGGCCGACATCACAAAGGACATCTCGAGCGTGGAGAACCCTTCCAAGTCACCGCGCACGCCGAGGATCGTGCCCTGAAGACCGTTCCCGACCATCAGCATGCCCATACCCAATAGCAGCGCCCACGCGCTCGACAGTACCTGCCACATTGCCCAAATTACCTTTGTTGCCCGCCGTCAGCCGCCCGGATGAGGGCCACGGGGTTTTTCCTGCCAAACACCAGAAAACCGGGTCGGGCTTTATTGCCCGCAGCCCGGTGGTGACGTCCGATGCCTGATCGTTTTCATTCATGCGCCCGGATTGCAACCAAAAGGCGCTTTCCTTGCAGTGTGACCCTACACGGCTGCCCGGATCAGTGCTGATCCGCCCCCGGCGCGGGCGGGATCAAAAGCGACGCATCGCCATAGGAAAAGAAGCGATAGCGGCTCTCGACTGCATGGGCATAGATCTGCCTGATCTCCTCCTGCCCCATAAGCGCGGAAACGAGCATCATCAGCGTCGAACGTGGCAAATGGAAATTGGTCATCAGCGCGTCTGCCACATGGAAGGTGAAACCGGGGTAGATGAAAATATCTGTCTCCCCCTCCCATGGCTTGATCTCGCCGCTACGGCCCGCGCTTTCGATCAGGCGCAGGGCGGTGGTGCCAACCGGAATCACACGTCCCCCTGCCGCCCTGGTCGCGGCGATCTCGGCGGCTGCCTCGGGGCTTACGCGCCCCCATTCGGCATGCATTTTATGGGTGGTCACATCGTCCACCTTGACCGGCAGGAAAGTGCCGGCACCAACATGCAGGGTCACATAGGTGAAGGTCACGCCGCGCTCGGCCAGAGCCTTCAAGAGCGGTTCATCAAAATGCAATGAAGCCGTGGGCGCGGCAACCGCGCCCGAATTCTTAGCCCAGACCGTCTGATAGTCAGTCTTGTCCTGCTCATCGGCGGCGCGTTTGGCGGCGATATAGGGCGGCAGCGGCATGGCCCCCGCCTCTGCCAGCGCGGCCTCGAAATCATCGCCTTCCAGATTGAACCGCAAGGCCCCCTGTCCATTCTCAATCCGCTCCAGCTCGGCAGTGAAACGATCTGAAAAGACGATCACCTCGCCCGGCCTTACCTTCTTGAGCGGCTTCAGCAGGGCCGCCCAGGTGCCATCGGCGCCCGGTTCAAGCAGCGTGACTTCTATTCGCGCCGCTGTCTCTCCCTGCTCGCTCACGCGGTGGCGCAGACCAGACAGGCGCGCTGGGATCACCTTGGTATCGTTCAGCACCAGCCGATCACCGGGTCGCAGCCATTGCGGCAGATCATAGACATGGGCGTCCGTAATCTCGGCACCATTGGCCACCAAAAGGCGGGCCGAACTGCGTGGAGAGGCAGGCCGCGTTGCGATCAGATCCTCTGGGAGGTCGAAGTCAAAGTCACTCAGTTTCATGCGGCGCGATATAGGTGCTTCTGAATGTCTTTGCCATTCAAAAAAGGCAACTGGCGCTTAACGTTCACCAGCCTGGGAGGATTGCGGTCGCCTTGTCGGTTTTTCCGGAGCCAGAGGTCCGCTGGTTGGCGCATCGGCCGCCGGAGCCTGGCCCGGAACCTCGGGCGTGCGACCGCGGAACAGCTCGCGGAACATTCCCGGCGCAAGTGCAGATAGCGGATTGACCTGTACCGCCGGATCATCTGCGGTCCCGCGCAGGCGGAAAGAAAATCCGATCAATCCTTCCCCCTTTCGCGTCAGAACGCTGCCAATCGCATTCAGCATGTAAAGCGGAGAGATCACGCCGCGCATATCCAGCGCGGTGGTTGCCAGATTGTAGTTTCCCTCTATCGACAAACCAATCGAAGGCCCCACAGCGCTGCTTTCGTGCACGATCAGATGTGTCGAACCCAATCGGAATTTCGCCTCGACCTCGGAGAACAGGATACCCTGCCCCGAAAGCTCATTGACGAGTCCTACCAGGCTTATGGCATTGACCAGCGCGGCCATTGAGGGAGCATCCTTGATGCGCATGTTGCGCATTGTCATGCGCCCATCGTATTCGCCCGCCTGGGCGGCCGGCACCAGCGTCATGTCAAAGTTTCCGCCCTCGCCATGGCGTAGAACGCCGGCAGCGCGAAAAATTCCGCCTGCGTCCCGCGACTTGATCCGCGTCGCCGTACCACCGCCTTCGGGCACCAGGATGCCGCTCAGCGGGGTTTGTCCGTTTAGATCGGCAGCAAATTCTCCCCGAAAACCGCCCGCGACCGAAAAGATTCCGTTGAACCCGGTCAGAGCGATACTGTCGGTGACCTGCAGCCGGTCCAGTCCCAAAGTGATGGGACCGATGCCTGCCCCGCTGCCACTGCCGCCGGCACTGCCGCTGCTGCTTGTGAAGGGGGCCAGGCGCATATCAATGCGACCGCCGGTCATGCGCAGTTCCGGTGGGGCTGAACCGCGCCCGGTGAACTCGACTGGACCGTTGAGCCAGTCTCCCAGCGAGACCGAGCTAAACGCCGCGCGCTCAAGGCTTCCATCCTCGCGCGTTGTCACTGTGCCGGAGGCCGTGAGCCCGGATGCGTCAATTCGCAAACGGTCGACCGAGGGCTGGGCCCGCAGGGTCACGATCATGTCAAGAAGCCCTGCCGCATCCGGCGGTTTGCGCCAACTGAGGCTGGGAATGCGCAATCCGATCCCCTCTAATGCAGAAGTCAGGGTCAACTCGGGCGGAACTCCGGGCGTGAGGCGCAGGCTGTAGCGTCCTGTTCCCTCCCCAAAGACCGTGCCGGTCGGCAAGCCGATGTTGAATGTTTTCACCACGTCCTCCGACAGCGCAACAGTGCCGTTCACAAAACTCGTTGGATCAGAGCCCGCACCAATGCCCTGACGCCAGGCTGCAGTGAGCGGCACACCCGACAGGCTCGCCTTGCCCGCAATCTCCACACGGCTCTGGTCCCCCTCGACGGTCAGCAGTTCTGAGCGAACCTCCTGCCCTGGCACCAGAACACGGCTTTCAACATCAAAGAGCTGACCGGAATAGTGATAGCGGATCTCATCCGGCGCCACGCCCTTGCGCAGCGGTACCGACAATGTCCCGGCGACGCGCACCGTCCCATCGGCCAGTTCGACAGGCAGCCCCGCCTTGGACATCACATTCAGCGGTGGTCGATTCAGCAACGAGAGCGCCGCTGTCACGGAACCCGACGCCTCAACCCGCGCAATCCCTGGTCCCCCCCCCTTGATCGAGGTGTCAGGGATAATGAAGGACGTGCCCGCAACATCGACCTCTCCGCCTTCATCCGCCGTCACATGACCCGCACTGGCAATGGCCACAAGGCGGGTGCCGTGAAGATTGAAATGTCCAGAGGCCTCCTGCAACGGAGGCATGTGCTTTTGAAACCGGACATGCACACCAGAGAAGCTGGTATCAAGATGCACAAACGGCTTACCGCTGCCCTGGCCGCGCAGGGCGACCCGTGCGTCCTTGAGCGTTCCGGCAAAGAGGTTTTCCTGCACCCATTCGCGGGGCTTTGGTGGGGCTGCTGCAGGCCAAAGCTCTTTGATACGCGCAACCGAGATCTCATCCACTTTGCCGTTCAGCGCATAGGTCCATCCATCCGCATCCGCCGCAGCACTCCCGTCCAGAAGAACCCGCGTTTCTCCGTCGCGCACCAGCATTTCGCCAACCTGCAGGCGGAACGGCTCGGTCTGCAGACGGAAATCGGCAAAGAGACCGGCAAATTCGAGAGGCGCATCATAAAGAGACCCCGGATTGAGCTGCAGATCCGATACCTGCATCTGCCCGACCAGCTCGGTCAGCTTGCCATCCTCGATCCCACTCAGCGCGGCGCGGCCTTCCATCGTGCCGGACACCCATCGACTTTCGATTTTCAACTCGTCAAACTGCAGGGCTTGGTCGGCCGGAAAATAGGTGAAATAGCTATGGGCGCTTCGGATCGGAACCGGAAGGGTTTCGGGCGATGGCTGGATCACGCCCTGCCCGATCTGCAGGCTGGCAGCGAGGCTTAGCAACTCACCGCTGCTGTCGATCCCGCCCCGAAGCGAGCCGGAAATTGGTGCGCGAAGCGCTTGCAGCCAGCCGAGGACGGGTGCCTGAACGGCAATATCCTCGCTCGCGATCTCACTGATCAGGAACCCGAATTCCGCCGATGCATCCCCGATGTCGGATCGGTAGTTGGCTTCGACACTGCCAACATACTGGCGCCCGCTCAGCACCGAAAACTGACCTGAAAGGGACAGGCGCGCGTCCTCACGGGCCAACCGCACCGTTCCCCCGTCCAGTGTCCAGACACGGTTGAGCCGACCATCCTCATATCGCAGCGTCACAGCTTCGGTCGTGACCTCAGTGAGAGCCAAAAGCCCCGGCCTCTCAAGCTGGGCATCCCAGGATTCGATAAGCTCAGGCAGGTCCTTGGCAGAGCGCAGCGGTGAGCCTGCATCTGTAAAGCTGAGTTCAAAGTTGCCGTTCGCCTCCCGTCGCAATGCGGCAAAAAGACCGCTCAGCCAGATCTTCTTGGGCTGAAGCCGTCCCCGCAACAAAGGCCGCATGGCCAGCGAGATCTCAGCGTCGGCCAATCTGGCAACCGCCGTTCCGTCAGGCTGGCGCAAGACAACATCCTGCAGGCCGATCCTTGGCCTCCAGCCCCGGTTGACAACCATATGCATCGGACCGAATTCGACCTGCAGTCCACCAAGGTTCTGCTCCAGCCTGACCTCAATCCTCTGCCGCACCCAGTCCGGGACAGAAATCCGGGTACCGATACCGAAGTAAAGCCCCAGCACAGCAAGCACGCACAGGACCGAAAGCAGCCGCACAACAGGTTTGACCCACTTGCGCCGCCGCCTTTTCAGGCGCCCCGCACCGCCCGGCCCATGCTGCGCTTCGGGTCCGGACACCGGACTTGCAGAGCCGCTGTTCGCAGAGGCCGTTTCGACCTTGCGACCGGATTGCGAATGATCTGCCCCAGGTTCGATATGTGCTTTTCCTTTGCCGACCATAGTCTATCTATGGCATCCGACACAGCCAAACCAAGCGGAGACACACCATGTCCGAACCATCCGATCTTGCCCCGTCCGATCTCGCGCCGTCTTTTACCCTGCCCCGCGATGGCGGCGGCGAGGTCTCTCTTTCAGACCTCAAGGGAGAGGCCGTCGTTCTGTTCTTCTATCCCCGCGATGATACGCCGGGCTGCACCAAGGAATCCATTGGATTTTCAGGCTCTTTGCAGGCTTTTGCCGATGCCGGTGCCAAGGTCTTTGGCATTTCCAAGGACACCGTGGCCAAACACGACAAATTCGTCGCCAAACATGAGCTGACCACACCGCTTTTGTCCGACGCCGAAGGCACCACTTGCCAAGACTATGGCGTTTGGAAGGAAAAAAACATGTACGGCAAGAAACACTGGGGCATAGAACGCTCCACGTTCCTGATCGACGCCGAGGGCCGCATCGCGCGGATCTGGCGCAAGGTCAAGGTCGATGGCCATGTCGAGGAGGTGCTGGAGGCGGTCAAGGCCCTCTAGGTCCTGTCACGACTACAATACCCGGTGGGCATCAAGCATGGATAGGCCAGATGCCCACCCTAGGCGGAAGTCGATCAACCCGGCATGGATAATCGAAGTGAAGTTCACAGTCGAACTGGAAGATGAAAGCATTACAGACGCCTCTACTGCTGCGGTGCATATGTTGTTGGATGGCGAAGCAATCGACCAATTAATTGCGGATCTGAAGCAATTAAGGGAAGCGGAACGTATGAAGAGTGTCCGTCTTTTCACAGAGGCCTGGGGCCCTGGCGAGTTGTCTTCCGAACAACAGTTACCAACTTCATCCATGATCAATCACCTGCGAATTTGGAAAATCTGATCGCCATCGAGACGCAAAACTCCCACGCCCGCGGAACAGGGCCAGTTGGCCATGCCCCTTGTGGCCTTGGGCCCGCCGCGCGGCGTTGCCACAACGCAGCCGGTTGCCAAACCCCGCCACACGGTGCAGGAACACATCCCGCACCCGATAAAGCCGCACCCGATGAAACGGAGCCGACATGAGCGACACTCCTCTTTCCCTTGCCGAAATGGCAACCGAGGTTCTGACAACTGCGGATGGCCGCCAGAAAACCGCCCTGTCGCGCCGCCATGCGGCCAGTTGGTTTGCGGCCCGGCGCGACGAGGCCCCCGAAATACGAATCGGTAGAGCAAGCCCACCTCTGCAACCGGCCCGCCCCGACCGGCCCGAACTCCTCGATCCGCGCGATGTGCCAAAACGCAAGCCCGGATCCGAAGCGGGCCGCATCGCACTTTTACATGCGGTCGCTCATATCGAACTCAATGCCGTGGATCTCCACTGGGACATCATTGCGCGGTTCTCGCAGGTCCCGATGCCCATGGGATTCTTTGACGACTGGGTAAAAGCGGCAGATGAGGAGTCCAAGCATTTCAACTTGATGTGCGACTGCCTTGAAAGCCTCGGCAGCCATTACGGCGCCCTGCCTGCTCATGCGGGCATGTGGCGTGCCGCGGAAGATACCGCAGAAGACCTCATGGGGCGCCTCGCTGTGGTTCCAATGGTTCTTGAAGCCCGCGGTCTGGATGTGACGCCCGGCATGATCGGGATATTTCGCAAGGCAAAGCTGACCGAGGCCGTGGACGCGCTCGAGACGATCTATGCCGAGGAAGTCGGTCACGTGGCCTATGGTTCAAAATGGTTTCACTTCCTGTGCGGGCGCGAGAACCTCGACCCCAAGGACGTGTTCCATGACTTGGTGCGTAAGTACTTCCACGGCGCCCTAAAGCCGCCCTTCAATGAAGAAAAGCGCGCCGAGGCGGGCCTACCGCCGGATTTCTACTGGCCACTGACCGAGACCGGTGCCCAGCCCACCGGGGGCTGACCGACGCGCACTTCCGGCAGATTTCCGCCAATCACCGGCCTTGCGCCCTGCAATTCCTTTCCAATTGGTCAACGGACTTGCCCAAATGGCACCCTAGAGCTATTCAAATGGGTCATGGCGCTCCGCTCAAGGGCCTGACCGGGTTCAAACAGCGCCAGACTTGATGGGATGGAACAAGGATCAGCACGTGCGCAGACGTCTGACTATTCGAATACACGCCTTTCTGGAGAGATACTTCCCCGAACGTCGCGTTTTTCTAAAATCGGATGACGACACGAGGTTCATTCGCCTGCGCCCGGAAACCCAACTCGCGGCCTTCATTGGCGTGACCCTGTTTGTTGGCTGGTCCGCCATTGCGACAGCCGTGGTACTGATGGACAGCATCGGCGCTGGCAATTTTCGGGAACAGGCGAAACGGGATCAGATCACGTACCGCGAGCGCCTGAATGCGATCTCCCAGGAACGAGACAGCCGCGCAGAAGAGGCCCTTGCCGCACAGAACCGCTTCAACGCCGCCCTTGCGCAGATCTCGGACATGCAGTCCGAACTGCTGGCCTCGGAAACCCGGCGCCGGGAACTTGAAACCGGGATCGAAGTCATCCAGGCCACTCTGCGCGAGACCATGAGCCAGCGCGATGCGGCGCGGTCCGAACTGGCCGAACTGCGCAAGGAGGCTGCTCAGGACAGCGGAACACAATCACTTGCATCCGTTGCTCCGGTGCAGATGGAGTTCCTGTCCAGCGCGCTGGCCGAAACCGCTGCAGAGCGTGACCAGGTGCGCGCCGACGCGCAATTCGCGCTCCAAGAGCGGGATTCGCTTGAAATGGAAATCAAGCTGATGGATGAGCGCAACAACCAGATCTTCCGTCAGCTGGAAGAGGCTGTGACGGTTTCGGTTGCCCCGCTTGACAAGATGTTCCGCAACGCAGGAATGCCACCCGACAGCATCCTGGAGCAGGTACGGCGCGGCTACAACGGCCAGGGCGGGCCTCTAACCCCTTTGGCCTTGTCCACGCGTGGTGAGGAACCCACAGCCGAGGAACTGCGCGCCAACAAGATTCTCAATGAACTGGATCAGCTCAACCTCTACCGGATGGCGGCGCAGCAAGCGCCTTTTGCCACGCCTGTTAACCTTGGGCTGGTGCGTCAGACTTCCGGTTTTGGATATCGCCGCGATCCTAAAACAGGCGGACGCCGCTTGCACAAAGGATCGGACTTTGCCGGGCGGACCGGCACCGATATATATGCGACCGCTGACGGCGTTGTCACCCATGCGGGCTGGCAATCTGGCTATGGCAAGCTGGTGACGATCCGCCATGCTTTCGGCATTGAGACGAAATATGCCCATAACTCCAAACTCCGTGTGAAGGTCGGTCAAAGGGTCTCGCGCGGGGATCACATTGCTGATATGGGTAACACCGGACGGTCTACCGGGACCCACCTTCATTACGAGGTACGGGTCAACGGAAAACCGGTAAACCCTATGATCTACATCAAGGCTGCACGAAATGTTTTCTAAGAGCAAAATCAACGAGCCCGGGCCCAAGCAGGCCGATGCAACCCCTGCGTCAGCGACACCCAGCGCACCGCCCGCTGCACCGTCGAGCGACTTCAAGGCCTCCCCGCCCAAGGCCAAACCGCCGGCATCGCTCCTTAGCTCCGATCTGCACATCACCGGCAACCTTAAAACGACCGGCGACATCCAGGTTGAAGGCACCGTCGAAGGCGACATCCGTGCCCACCTGCTGACCATCGGTGAAAGCGCCACCATCAAAGGTGAAGTCACCGCCGATGATGTTGTGATCAACGGCCGCATTGTGGGCCGCGTGCGGGGCCTTAAGGTTCGCCTGACCTCCACTGCGCGTGTCGAGGGCGACATCATCCACAAGACGATCGCGATCGAAAGCGGCGCTCATTTCGAGGGCTCGGTGCAGCGTCAAGACGACCCGCTGAACCCGGGTGCCAAGAAGGCTGCGCCTGCAGCCGCAGCGGCCCCCGCCCCGGCGGCTGCAAAGGCAGAAAGCTAAGCAGGCGCTAGCCCATCAAAGGGTTTCGGAAACAAGAAGCGCCGCATTTCTGCGGCGCTTTTCTTTTTTCGCAGACTTCACCCAAAGACAAAAACAGCAGGCAAAGAAAAACGCCCGCACAGACCATGCACGGGCGTTCCAGATAAAGGCACACCAAAGGCGCCTTTCTTTTCAAGGTAGGTCAGTCGGTCACGGTGACCTTTGTCATCACGTCAGGTTGCCCAACCACAGAACCGTTCTGGCCGGTGCCGCGCTTGATGGCATCCACCACATCCATGCCTTCCGTCACCTTGCCAACGACCGTGTACTGGCCATTCAGGAAATGCCCCGGTGCGAACATGATGAAGAACTGGGAGTTGGCGCTGTTGGGGTTTTGCGAACGCGCCATACCCACGACACCGCGATCATAGGGCACGTCAGAAAACTCGGCAGGAAGATCAGCGCGCTCTGAGCCGCCCATGCCAGCCATGCGCATGTCGGCACCCATTTTGCCGTATTGCACATCGCCGGTCTGCGCCATGAAACCTTCGATCACACGGTGGAACACCACACCATCATACTGACCTTCGGCGGCCAAAGCGGTGATCTGCTCCACGTGTTTCGGGGCGACATCCTCATAGAGATCGATCTTGACGGTGCCATTGGCGCCCTCGCCTTCGATCTGGATTTCGAGGCCAGAGGCAAAGGCGGACCCGGCGACAAGGCTCAGAGCTGCTGCAAGCTTAAGCATCGGCGGCCACCTTGACGCTGATCATGCGATCGGGGCTTGCTGGCGGCTCACCCCGAGTGATGGCGTCCACGTGCTCCATGCCTTCGATGACGCGACCATAGACGGTGTACTGGCCGTTAAGGAAGTGGTTGTCCTTGAAGTTGATGAAGAACTGCGAGTTGGCCGAATCCGGGTTGGCCGAGCGCGCCGCGCCCAGCGTGCCGCGGTCATGGGGCAGTTTGGAAAACTCGGCTGGAACGTTCGGCAGGCTGGAGCCGCCGGTGCCCGCCATGCGCAGGTTGAAACCGTCTTCCATATCGCCGTGCTGCACATCACCCGTCTGCGCCATGAAGCCGTCGATCACCCGGTGAAAGGCGACGTTGTCGTATTCACCGGCGCGGGCCAGTTCCTTCATGCGTTCGCTGTGCTTGGGCGCCACGTCGGGCAGCAGTTCGATCACTACGTTGCCGTCTTTCAGCTCGATGATGATGGTGTTTTCCGGGTCTTTGATCTCGGCCATCTGGCTCTCCTGTCGTCTATGCTTTGGCAGATACCTAAGGCCAGAGGCGCTGAATGCCAAGCGTGAGCATTGACTGCGAGCGCAAAAGCTCCGAAACAGCGGGAAAAGACATTTGCCAAAGACCAAAAGGAGCCTGAGCATGGGCTGGAATACCCTTGATGACATGGATCTCAGCGGCAAGCGCGTCCTGGTGCGCGTGGATATAAACGTGCCGATCGTGGACGGCGTCGTGACCGACTCCACCCGGATCCGCCGCATTGCCCCGACCGTGCGCGATATCCTTGATGCCGGAGGCAAGCCGATCCTTCTGGCCCATTTCGGTCGCCCCGGTGGAGAGCGCCGCGAGAACCTGTCGCTGAACCAGCTGATCCCGACGCTGGAGCGCGCCTTTGAAACACGCGTTCTCTTTGCCGCGGACTGTATCGGCCCCGGAGCCGAGGCCGCCGCCGCCGCGCTGCAACCGGGTGAAGTGCTGCTTCTGGAGAACACCCGCTTCCATGCGGCCGAAACCAAGAACGACCCCGAACTGGCCGCAGGCATGGCGCGTCTGGGCGATGTCTATTGCAACGATGCCTTCTCAGCCGCCCACCGCGCACACAGCTCGACCGAGGGTATCGCCCGCCTTCTGCCCGCCTGCGCAGGCCGCCTGATGCAGGCGGAACTCTCGGCCCTCGAAAGCGCTCTCGGCGCGCCGAGCCGTCCCGTGACTGCAGTCGTGGGGGGCGCCAAGGTTTCCACCAAGCTGGAGCTTTTGAGCAATCTCATCACCAAGGTCGACTACCTGGTGATCGGCGGCGGTATGGCCAATACTTTCCTTGTGGCCAAGGGACATTCCGTCGGCAAATCCCTGGCCGAGCGGATCATGAAAGACACCGCAGCCGAGATCATTGCCAAGGCCGAAGGCGCAGGCTGCCAGATCATCCTGCCATCCGATGTGGTCGTCGCGGAAACCTTTGCGTCCCACGTTCCCTATCAGGTCCTGCCAGCGGACCAATGCCCCGAGAACGGCCTGATCCTCGATGCGGGCCCGGAAAGCGTCGCCAGGATCAATGACATTTTCGAACAGAGCCGTACCCTGATCTGGAACGGACCGCTTGGCGCCTTTGAGATGGAGCCCTTTGATGCGGCCACCAATGCGACCGCGCTAAAGGCGGCGGCGCTGACACGCGCAGGCAAGCTGACCTCGGTGGCTGGCGGTGGTGACACGGTTGCGGCCCTTAATGCCTCGGGCGCGGCGCGCGACTTCACCTATATTTCCACAGCCGGTGGCGCCTTCCTTGAATGGATGGAAGGCAAGACCCTGCCCGGCGTGGCCGCCTTGGAACAAGGCTGACACCAAACCACATGGTGCCGGGCCCGGAGGCTCGGCACCGTTGCTTTCACGCCCTCACCCGGTGAGACGTTCGAGGATGGCTGTCTCATCCAGCCCCGACACAGATCCCGGAAGCGATCCGCGCATACCCGACAGGCGGCTAGTGACATAGCCTTCAGCCACAGCATTTGGCGCGGTATCCAGCAGGCTTGCAGCGGTCATCAGGGTTGCGAGACTTTCTGCAAACCATCTTGCCTCACCCTCTGTCGGCAGGCCCGGCCAGCGCGCGCGATGCGCCTCCAGCGCTTCGTCATAGCGGCGATCCCCGCCGCGCACCCGATCCAGCATAGCGTTCAGGGCTTCTCCCGCGCGCGGCTCCCGCGCAAGACTGCGCAGGATATCAAGGCAGATGACGTTTCCCGATCCCTCCCAAATGCCGTTGAGCGGCGCCTCACGATAGAGCATCGGCATTGGCGTTTCTTCAATGTAGCCCATGCCACCCAACACCTCCATCGCCTCCCCGATCACAGGGATACAGCGCTTGTTGTTCAAGTATTTCGCTAGTGCCACACCGATCCGGGCCAAAGCACGGCTTTCTTCGTCCTGGCGATCAAAAGCTGCAGCCATGGCCATGCTCGAGGCGAGCGCGCCTTCAGCGTCCAAAGCCAAATCCGCAAGCACCGAGCGCATCAGCGGCTGGTCGATCAGCTTCTTCTGGAACACCGAACGCCCCTCGACCCACCAGGCGGCCTCGGCCAGGGCGGCACGCATCAAACCCGCCGGGGCCAGTGCCGTATCCAGTCGGGTGTGGTGGACCATCTCGATGATGGTGCGCACCCCGGCGCCCTCTTCGCCGAGGCGGTAGGCGAGCGCATCTACGTATTCGATCTCCGAACTGGCATTGGCCCGGTTGCCAAGCTTGTCTTTCAGGCGCTGCAGACGGATACCGTTGCGCTCCCCTTCCAGCCAGCGCGGCACCAGAAAACAGGTCAGGCCGCCTTCGGCATAGGCCAATGTAAGGAAGCCATCCGACATCGGCGCCGAGCAGAACCATTTGTGACCCGTCAGCCGGTAGTGTTGCCCATCGCGCACCGCGCGAGTGCTGTTGGCACGCACGTCCGATCCACCCTGTTTCTCAGTCATCGCCATGCCGAGGGTCACACCCTTTTTCTGCTCCACTCGTCGGGCCGAGCCGTCATATTCGGGGCTCAGAAGCCGCGGCACCCAGATTTCGGAGAGCGTCGCATCCGCCTGCAGCGCAGGCACGGCAGCATAGGTCATTGTCATCGGGCAGCAGACGCCCGGCTCGACCTGATTGAGCATATAGACATGGGCCGCGTGGGTCACATGACCGCCCGCCTTCCCACTCCAGGCACTATGGGCATAGCCCTGTTCCTTGGCGGCAGACATGACCCGGTGATAGCCAGGGTTGAACTGCACCTCGTCGAGCCGATGCCCCGAGCGCGCAAAAAGTGTGAGCCGCGGCGGATCCCTGCGCGCATCCTCTGCCGCCTGCAGGATTTCCGCACTCCCGTAAAGCGCGCCTGCCTCGGCCAGAGCCGATCCGTCTCCACCGTGATGCGCGACCTGTTCGCGCAAAGCCCGATCCCCGTCCCAAAGGCACCAGGCAGTACGTGGCACGGGCTGGTTCTCCACCACATGTGTCCCAAGATCACCGCGTGGACCGCTTGCCTGCACTGGCGCAGGCATCGCATTCTTTTGCATCATGTCTCCTCCATACGTCGCAGGATCGTATCGACGCACCAAGCAGAGGCCATCCCCGCCGTGGCGTCACAGAGTGCGATTTCGTTGCGTTCAGGCCACAGGACCATAATCACAGCAGAAACTGACGCAATTAACCAATTTGGGGATTCACAGAGCGATTCGCTTGTGGCATAAACATGCCAGACATCGAAACAATCGGTGCAAAAACAATATCTTGAGCAGTAGCATACAGGCAATCTCAACGTGACCCGAAGCAACACGCCATCCCTTGGCGCATTCGTCTTCTTTTCCATCGCATTCGCGCTCAGCGCGTATTTTACCTTTGCGGCGGTGCAGGGCGATTTCGGGTTGTTCAGAAGGGTCGAGATCCAGGCAGAAGCCGAAGAGCTTCGCCGGGATCTCGCTCTGCTACAGCAAGACATCGACCAGATGGAAAACAAAACGCGCCGCCTGTCGGACGATTACCTCGATCTGGACCTTCTGGACCAGCAAGCCCGTTCAGTTCTTGGCATGCTGCGTGCGGATGAAATTGTCATCCACTAAACAGCCCACAATCACTCATGAAGATCCGATCACCTGACGCTCGCCGAAGCGTGAGGTGACCCACCCTTGCCGCGCGCCACTTGGCGTGCAAATTTTAAGCATGCATTTGGCGAACCGAGGGCGATCTAAGGGGTTTTATGCTGATTTTCTGCATCGCTCAGGCGCGGCATCAGAAAAGCACTCGCCACGGGCCTGAAAATCGCATATGGATTAGTTTAACGCTAAACTATCTGGCATTCAGGGGGAGTCCGCCACTATGGCCGCAAGGAAAACCACCAAGAAACCAAACGTTTCTGCCGAAGAGCTGACCAGCCATTACCGCGAGATGCTGCTGATCCGCCGATTCGAAGAAAAGGCCGGCCAGCTTTATGGAATGGGCCTGATCGGCGGCTTCTGCCACCTTTACATTGGCCAGGAAGCCGTCGTGGTGGGGTTGGAAGCTGCCGCCGAGGAAGGCGACAAGCGCATCACCTCTTACCGTGACCACGGCCATATGCTGGCCTGCGGCATGGATCCGGACGGCGTGATGGCCGAACTCACCGGTCGCGAAGGGGGCTACTCCAAGGGCAAGGGTGGCTCCATGCACATGTTCTCCAAAGAGAAGCACTTCTACGGAGGTCACGGCATCGTTGGCGCCCAGGTGCCGCTTGGTGCGGGCCTGGCCTTTGCGGACAAATACAAGGACAACGGACGCGTGACCTTTGCCTACTTTGGCGACGGCGCCGCGAACCAGGGCCAGATCTACGAGACCTTCAACATGGCCGCGCTCTGGCAGCTGCCGGTGATCTTTGTGATCGAGAACAACCAGTACGCCATGGGCACCGCCCAGGCACGCTCGACCTCTACGCCCGAACTCTTCACCCGTGGCGAGGCCTTTGGCATCCCCGGTGAAGCCGTTGACGGCATGAACGTCTTGACCGTGAAAGACGCAGGAGAACGCGCCGTTGCCCACTGCCGCGCAGGCAAGGGGCCGTACATCCTTGAGGTCAAGACCTATCGCTATCGCGGTCACTCCATGTCCGATCCGGCAAAGTACCGCACCCGCGAAGAGGTGCAGAAGATGCGCAGCGAACGCGATCCGATCGAACAGGTTCGCGAGATGCTCCTGACCGGCAAGCATGCCACCGAGGATGACCTGAAAGCGATCGACAAGGAGATCAAGGACATCGTCAACAAGTCGGCGGATTTCTCGAAGGAAAGCCCAGAGCCCCATCTCGATGAGCTTTGGACCGATATCTACGCTGAAACCATTCCGCAGCAAAGCGCCTGAGGGGACCCAATATCATGGCAACTGAAATTCTGATGCCCGCCCTGTCGCCAACCATGGAGGAAGGCACGCTGGCCAAATGGCTGGTCAAGGAAGGCGATACCGTAAACTCTGGCGATATTCTCGCCGAAATCGAAACCGACAAGGCCACGATGGAGTTCGAGGCTGTGGACGAAGGCGTGATCGGTAAGATCCTGATCGCCGAAGGCACTGAAGGCGTGAAGGTCAACACCGCCATTGCCATGCTTCTGGCAGAGGGCGAAAGCGCAGATGATGTTGCCGCTGCGCCCGCAGCCAAGGAAGCGCCGACCGCAGAGGCACCTTCGGCGCCCGCTCCGGCCGCCGCTGCTGCCGCGCCTCAAGAGGCCCCTGAAGTGGATGAAACACCCGATTGGCCCGAAGGCACCGTGCTCAAGCAACAGACCGTGCGCGAAGCGCTGCGCGATGCCATGGCTGAGGAAATGCGCAGGACCGAAGAGGTCTACCTGATGGGCGAGGAAGTCGCCGAATACCAGGGTGCTTACAAGATCTCCCAAGGGCTGCTGGACGAATTTGGCGCCAAGCGCGTCATCGATACCCCCATTACCGAGCACGGTTTCGCCGGGATCGCGGTGGGTTCTGCCTTTGGCGGCCTTCATCCGATCGTGGAGTTCATGACCTTCAACTTCGCAATGCAGGCGATTGACCAGATCATCAACTCGGCTGCAAAGACACTCTATATGTCTGGCGGTCAGATGGGCTGCCCCATCGTCTTCCGCGGCCCCAATGGCGCGGCGGCCCGCGTCGGCGCCCAACACAGCCAGGACTACGCCGCGTGGTACATGCAGATCCCCGGCCTCAAGGTGGCCATGCCCTATTCCGCCTCTGACGCCAAAGGCCTGCTTAAATCGGCAATCCGCGACCCCAATCCGGTGATCTTCCTTGAAAACGAGATCCTTTATGGTCGCTCCTTTGATGTGCCGGATGTGGACGACTACACCGTGCCCTTTGGCAAGGCCCGCATCTGGCGCGAGGGCGGTGATGTCACTATCGTCTCCTTCGGGATCGGCATGACCTATGCTTTGGAAGCAGCAGACAAGCTGGCCGAAGAGGGAATCTCGGCCGAGGTCATCGACCTGCGCACCTTGCGCCCGATGGATCTGCCCACGGTGATCAAATCGGTGATGAAGACCAACCGTCTGGTGACGGTCGAGGAAGGCTGGCCGCAAGGGTCGGTCGGCAGCTATATCGCCTCCGAGGTGATGCAGCAGGCGTTTGACTATCTCGATGCGCCCGTGGTCACCTGCACCGGCAAGGACGTGCCTATGCCCTACGCGGCGAACCTCGAAAAACACGCGCTGGTCACCACGGATGAGGTGATCGCAGCTGTGAAACAAGTCACCTACCGGTAAGGAGAGACAGCGATGCCGACAGAAATCCTGATGCCCGCCCTCTCTCCCACGATGGAGGAAGGCACCCTTGCCAAATGGCTGGTCAAGGAAGGTGATACCGTCTCCTCTGGCGACCTGCTGGCCGAGATCGAAACCGACAAGGCGACCATGGAATTCGAAGCCGTGGACGAAGGCGTCATCGGCAAGATCCTGGTGGCCGAAGGCACCGAAGGAGTAAAGGTCAACAGCCCCATCGCTGTGCTTTTGGCCGATGGCGAAAGCGCCGATGATGTGGCCGCAGCGCCTGCCCCGAAACCGGAAGTCGCGCAGGACACTGCACAGGCGTCTGACGCGGGTGACAAGGCGGCCCCCGCAGGGGGCTCCACGGCGCCCGCATCCCCTGCCCCGGCCGCGCCTGTCGCTGCGGATGGCAATCGCATCTTTGCCTCCCCCCTCGCCCGCAGGATCGCAGCGGACAAAGGGCTGGATCTGACAAGCATTGCAGGCTCAGGCCCGCGTGGACGTATCATCAAGTCGGACGTGGAAAACGCTACCGCAGCTCCGAAAGAGCCTGCGGCACTCGCCCCGACTGCAAGCGCTGCCCCCGCCGCAGCGGCCCCTGCCCCGGCCACGGGCCCATCGGCCGATATGGTGGCCAAGATGTACGAGGGACGCACGTACGAAGAGGTCAAGCTCGACGGTATGCGCAAGACCATCGCAGCGCGCTTGTCCGAAGCCAAGCAGACCATCCCGCACTTCTACCTGCGCCGCGACATCCAGCTTGACGCGCTTCTGGCCTTCCGCAGCCAGCTCAACAAACAGCTGGAAGGGCGCGGCGTAAAGCTGTCGGTCAACGACTTTATCATCAAGGCAGTTGCCAACGCGCTGCAAGCCGTGCCCGAGGCCAATGCCGTCTGGGCGGGGGACCGGGTGCTGCAGATGAAGGCCTCGGATGTCGCGGTCGCCGTTGCCATCGAAGGTGGGCTGTTTACGCCGGTACTTCAGGATGCGGACATGAAGTCCCTTTCGGCGCTATCAACCGAGATGAAAGACCTCGCCGCCCGCGCCCGCGACCGCAAGCTCGCCCCGCATGAGTATCAGGGCGGTGCTTTTGCCATCTCCAACCTTGGCATGTTTGGCATCGACAATTTCGATGCTATCGTGAACCCGCCGCACTCCGGGATCCTCGCGGTCGGCGCGGGCAGCAAGAAGCCCGTGGTCGGCGCCGATGGCGAGCTGAAGGTCGCAACCGTCATGAGCGTCACAATGTCAGTTGATCACCGGGTCATCGACGGCGCGCTTGGCGCAAACCTCTTGGCGGCGATCGTCGAGAACCTGGAGAACCCGATGGTCATGCTGGCTTAAGGCCGTCCCGACCCAAGACACAAGACACAAGACAAACGAAAGGCGGTCTCCGGTTTGGGGACCGCCTTTTCTTTGATCTATTGTGCTCTGCCGCTCAGCCCTCGTGGGAGAGAACCTGATTCATGCTTACCGCAGGCTGGGCGCAACCGGCCTCTCCGACGATCCGTGCGGGCACTCCTGCAACCGTCTTGCAGGGCGGGACGTCTTCCAGCACGACAGAACCTGCCGCGATACGGCTGCAGTGACCGATCCTGATGTTGCCCAGAACCTTGGCGCCGGCGCCGATCAGCACCCCATCCCCGATCTTGGGGTGACGGTCTTCCTCTTCCTTGCCGGTGCCGCCAAGGGTGACGGAATGCAGCATGGAAACGTTGTCTCCAACCACCGCCGTTTCACCGATGACGATGGAATGCGCGTGGTCGATCATGATGCCCTGACCGATGCGCGCTGCCGGATGGATATCCACGCCAAAAATCTCGGAAATGCGCATCTGGAAAAAATACGACAGATCGTAGTCGCCCTGGCTCCACAGCCAATGACCTACGCGGTAGGCCTGAACCGCCTGGTAGCCCTTGAAGTACAGGATCGGCTGCAACAGACGGTGGCAGGCCGGGTCGCGCTCGTAGACCGCCATGAGGTCGGCGCGCGCGGCAGCAACCAGTGCAGGGTCCGCCTCATAGGCGGACTCGACGATCTCCCGCAGGATCACCATCGACATCTCATTGGAGCACAGCTTTGCTGCGATCCGGTAGGACAGCGCCTTTTCGATCGTTGGGTGGTGAAGGATACAGGCATGGATCAAACCGCCCATGAGCGGCTGCTTTTCGACAGCCTCTTGCGCCTCTGTGGCGATCCGGTCCCAGACAGGATCCAGCGGGGTCACGGCTTTGCGGGTTTTGATCATGGCATTACATCCTCTGCTGCCCTCAGGATATGTACCTAACCCAGAAATCACAAAACGCAAATTTGTGAAGTAAGATATTTCGAGCCATGATACGACGCAGCCAAAAGGAGCAGCCGCGCCGTGCGGCAGCGCAGCGCCCGGCCCAACGGGTGCGCTTCCCTGTTTCAGGGCTGCGCGGAAGGTCCACCTCTCAAGGCTTTTGAGGATCCTCCGCACATCCGACCCCGCCCGCCATGGCGAGCCGCCGCTCCATCTCCAGCAGCACCATAATCGTGCAACACAGATAGTCCGTGTGATCAAACGTTGGCTCATCGGCCAGCGCATAGCGACGCGCGGCTGCCTCAAGCCCGCCGTTTCCCCATTCGGGATGCAAGCAGCCCGCACGCCTCTCCAGCTCCAGAGCGGCTTGTGCTCCCTCGAAAATGGCCGTCAGAACGGCGCCTCTCTGACCGCAGCGCGCCGCAAGAAGAGCGCGGGCCACTGTCGAGACATCCCCCGGCAGAATGGGTCGCCTCATTCCAGAACGGCCCTCGCCGCAAAGCCTGCCCCAAAACGATCCGACAGTTGCGCAACTTCGAACATATCCCCGGGCATGACTGTATCGACCGCTTGCATAGCCAAATCGTATGCCCAGGCACTTTGGGTTGTGATGTCTTCGCGCAACAGGGTCTGACCGCGCAGAATACGAACCCTGTACTGTTCACGCGCCTCGCCAAGGGGCACATCCGGCAGATCCCAGCTGTCCCCTTCGATCCGGGTGCGACGGATCCAGCTCACCGCGACATCGGCGCCCAGCGCGCCGCTGAGCCGCAGATGGACCGGCGCATAGGGTCGCAATCCGTTGCCATCAAAGGCTTCAATCCGATGGACATAGCTTGGATCTTCATAACCCCGACGTGCCGGGCCAATAAGGTAATGGCGCGCAATCCGCCTCTGGTCGAGTGGCAGGTCCAGTTGCTGAGGCGTTCCGTCCAGCAGAACCACAAAGGAACCTTCCGGCCAAACCTCTGGCATCAGCCCGTCACTACCAAGTTGCCCGCGCAAACGTCCGCGCAGCAGATAGGTATTCGGCGCGACCAGCTCAGCTTCGCGGAACTGGATAATCTCCCAGTTGCCATTGCTCCCGTCGCCAATGGCCAAGGCATTCGCCCCATTGAGTACGGCCAGACTGTCGCGCGCCTCTAGGCTCCCAGAGATCAGGCGCAGCTGCAAGTCCGCGCCTCGATCCCAGCGCCCCAAGGGCCCCGCCGGAAGCGGCGTTTCGGTCACACCCACGATGGATCGCGCGGCTATGATCTCTTCCAGCGCATATCCCTCATCCGACGGGGCGCCATAGACAGCCACGGTTCCCGGCCAAGGATCAGCCGTCACGGCAAGATGGGGAGCATGGGGGACTTCATCTCCGGTCAGCAAGGGCAAATCCATAAAGAAGGGCGCCACGGGAGTTGGCGCCACAAAGGCGCTAGCGCGGGGCAGGTCTTCAGGCACGTCAGCGGGTTCATAGGCACCGGGATCGATCCGGACCGCCTCAACCATTTGCGCCTCGGCCATTTCGATCCGGTCCAGCCGGAACAGCGCGCGAGCTGGGTGTTCTCCACCCTGTTCCGTGCCCAAGGGACCGATGGCAGGCAGTGCGACAACGTCTCCAACACCAATCCCCAGCAGCGAGGGTGGCAGCACGAACCGGGCCGTATCCCGCGCGATCCTGGCCTCAATGAGCCAGCGGTCCACGGTCTGACGCGCTTCGGCCCGGGTCAGCATCAGCGCCAAATCGTTCTGGCTGACGGCACGGGTGGCATCATCCGGTAGGATCGCCTCTTCAGAAGCCAGATCATAGCGCGCGCCCCACTCTGAGAACCGCAGACGTACGCGACCGGCCAGTTCCGCCTCGCCTGCGCGTATCTGGTTCAGGCCGCCCTCAACCTCGCTGCTATCCACCAGAGCTTCCAGGTCTAAACCTTGGACATCGCGCCCGGTGCGCTGGCGAAACCGCAACAAGCCGTCTTGCTCAATCGCATCGAACCCGTGCCGCAGCATCAAGGGCTGCAGGGAGGCGCGTGCGTCTTCTATGCTTTCAAGGGCATACCCATGCACAATTCCATAAAGAGCACTCGTGTCGATATCTGCTAGCCCGGAGCGGTTGCACAGCTCACCAACCACCGAAGCCAGGCTGCGTTGCCCGACCCGCCCGTTGAGCCAATGACCACGCAGGTAGTTATTCCCATCGCTCCACACCTCCACTTCATTCGGAAAGGCTGGAAAGGGTCGCGCGTCCCAGGCCCAGACATAGGCGTTGGTCATATCCACCATGGGCGCATCATATTCCGGCGAGGTCGGGTTATTTGTCGGATCGCTCCAATAGCCAAGCATCGCCCGCAGGTATTGTCGCTGAATCAGATCGTCCCGCTGCCCGTTCGAATATTTCGGCAGTCTGGATTCTGAGCTTTTGGGGTCAAGGAACTTGTTCGGCTGATTGGTGCCCCCGTCTATGGCGGCGCAGCCCAGTTCGGTGAACCAGATCGGTTTGCTATGCGGCTCCCACGCCGTGGGAGCAGCCTGTCGCACGCCGCCGATGCGCTCGTGATGGGTATTGGCCCACCAGTTGCGAATATCCTTGTAGCGCCAGACCCAGATCTCGTCATGGGCGTCATCGGTGATAGGCGTGCGGATCTGGGCCGCTTCAGCCTCGGGCGAATGGTAAAACCAGTCGTATCCCTCGCCGCCTTCGATATTACGGCGCAGATACTCAAGATCATAGATCGCAGGCACACCTGCCGCCGCATCCAGATGGTTCTCGCTCTGGCGCCAGTCTGAAAGGGGCATGTAGTTGTCGATCCCGATGAAGTCTATCTGCGGGTCCGCCCACAGCGGGTCGAGATGGAAATACCGGTTCCCGTCGGGGCTGGTATAGCCCCAGTATTCCGACCAATCCGCCGCATAGCCGATCTTGACCTGCGGTCCGAGAATCTGCCGCACCTCGGCTGCCAAATCCCGCAAGGCTTCTACCGCAGGAAACCCACTGGCGCCACGAATCTGCGTGAGGCCGCGCATTTCAGAGCTGATGCAAAAGGCCTCGACCCCGCCCGCTGCGGCACAAAGGGCGGCATTGTGCAGGATGAAGCGCCGCAGCCCCCAGTCCTCGGGGCCTGCATAATTGACCGAGCCGTTTGAAACCACGAAATCTGACGCCTGTGCGATCCCCATGAAAGCGGCCACCTGCGCATCGGCAGCCGCGCTCTGGTCCGGTGAGCCGCTGCGTCCGGGCGCGATCGACAGCGTGATCCTCCCCCGCCAGGGAAGATGCGGCTGATCGGCGCTGTTGCTCCAGGGGTCGGGGAGACCATTGCCTTCGGGCTGTTCCATCAGGATGAACGGATAAAACATAACCCGGCGCCCCTGATCGCGCATGGCCTGGATCGCCTCGATCACTGCAGCATCTGCCGGCGTGCCACCAAAGACCGGCGAGTCTTCGCTGTTCTTCAAAACCTCTTCGGCTGTTGCGCGGGTCAACCCAGAGACACGCCAGGGCATGCTGACCCCGTCAGCGCGCTTTTGTTCCACCTTGGGCCTAATCTGGCATTCACCGCAGCGTAGATCATCCCCGAACCAGGACACGACCAAGGAGGCCGCATCACAGGCCGGGAGTTCCTCCTCCAAAGCCGCCAAAGATGTCAAAAGATCCGTCTGCCCCGAGGGCGTATGCGTATTGGCGGCGCGTATATCGCCAAGCCCGCCGGAATAATTAACCGGACTGGCTGCAAGGCTGTACTCTCCGGTCCCCGGCATCAGCGCGACACCGCGCACAAGCTGGCTTGGATCGTCCGCATACTCTGGTCCACCGGGCTGTTCTGCACGGATCACCTCGAATGAGAACTGCGGCACCCGGTTGCCAAAGCGCTCGAGCTGAATGTTCTCCATCACCACATAGGCGGTTCCCCGGTAGGCTGGTACCCGCCCCGCGCCCTCGACCGCCTCCATCAGCGGATCGGGCGCCTGATCGGGCGTGCCTCGATAGACCGTCATATTTAGATCCAGCGGCGAGACTTCTTCCCCGTCGGCCCAGATGCGGGCGACCGAAGTAATCTCACCCTCGCACAGGGCTATCGCCACCGACACCGAGTAGCTGTAGCGGGTGACGGTGGGCTGACGCGGCGCCCCTTTCCCGCCCCCGCCGGTGGTCTGGCTGGTTTCCAGAAACTGCGTGGACCAGATCACCTGACCGCCGACACGGGTGCGGCCAAAGACCTGTGCGATGGGTTCACCTTCGCTGGCCTTGGTCAGTCGAAACTGATTGACCTTTCCGGTCTCCACCGGATCCGATCCGGCCCCGAACAGGCGCTCATCGATGGCCCGCCCCAAGGTTGCCCCGATGGCGCGCCCGATCACGACAGAAGACAAGCCCGCCACAGTGCCACCGACAGCCCCGCCAATTGCGGCGCCCGCCGCGGAAAGAAGAATAGTTGCCATCAGAGCCCCTCTTGCGGGAATGCAAATCGCGCCACGATCCGGCGCCGCCAGGGGGTGCTGAGCGCGCACTCCACAACGCCCCGCCCCGCATAGGCATGGATGAAGCGCGGCAGTGCTCCGCCGCCCTCAGGTCCCGAGCCGAGCCAGGACTGGATGCCAAGATGTTTTGCCACAGATCCCGCCCGCATGCGGAACAGCAGCACATCACCAAGCGATGCTTGGTGCAGGGGCTTGGGGTGCAGATGCCTGCGCGCGCCTTGCCACAGCCGCTCCTGTCCCTGCGGTTCGGACCAGTCGATCGTGTAGGGCGGCAGGGCTTTTGGCTCATCCCCACCCAGTTCGCGCCAGATTCCCCGGATCAGTCCAAGACAATCACAACCAGCGCCGCGGCAGCTGGCCTGATGCACATAGGGTGTCCCCAGCCACAAGCGCGCTCTTGCAACAACCGCGCCCCCTGTCATCGGCGGCTTCCGCCTGTGTTGATCCCGGAGGATTTTGGGACCGACATCACCCAGTCTTCGCCCGGGATATCCGGGAAGCCCTGGTAGTTCAGAAGGTTGTTGAACTTCAGACGGCAGGTTTCCCTCCTCTTGTCGCAGCCCGCCTCGAGCCGAACCATATCACCAGGGGCTATGGCGGCGCGCAAAGGTTCCCACAGCACGATCCGGCGCTGCTGCCCCTCGCTGCGATCCTGTTTGATCGCGCTCCACAATCCCTTGGCTACCCCGTCCAACACGGTCAGGCGGCCGCGCGTGAACCACTCCAGTTCAAACCCAGACAGATCGTCCCAGAAGAAATCCCGGCCCTCTTCGCTGCGCTCTACTGCGCGCTCTTCGGCATAGCCGGGCGTGTTCAAGTCGAAACCACAGTGCGTATCCCCCAGCACGGCAGTGCAGGGCTTTTGATAGATCCGTCCCAGAGGCTGGTTCAGCGCTTCGCTCAGCCCGCGCAGTTCAGCCTCGAATGCGCCGCCTGCGCGCCGCAGCTCCCCTATGGAGCCGCGAAACTGCAGCCAGCGCACCGAGATGTCCTGCCAGTTCACCAGCCAGCAGCGCACATCAGCGCCATCAAACCGGCCGGCCGCAATCTCATCCTCCCGGATTGCTGCATCCGAAAGCGCCCCAAGCGCCTCCGTGTTGTCAACCGACAGCCCCGTGGCTTGCTGCAAAGCGCGGGCCGTTAGACCGCTGCCAGCCTTGAACGAGAGGTCCTCAAACGACAGATCCCGGTCGTGGTCAGTAAAGCCAAAGGCCTGACCATCCTTCCGGGTCAAAGCCCAGGCCCGACACAGGCTGGTCAGCCCCGTGGCGACATGATCGAGAAAAGGCTGTGCAGGACCCGGCATCAGACTCGCACCTCGACAATGGGCACGGTAGGCACATCCCCCGCCTTGAAGGAGGCCACGCTGGTCTGGATCTGATCAGTATCAAAGCGCACCGGCACATCAAATTCAAAACCGGCGACCACCTGAAGGCCCGCCTCGGGCGGATAGACAAGCGTGATCAACCCGGTGGCGGTATCAAGGGCATAGTCGACACTTTCGCGCAGTTCCTCCTGCTCGATGCCAATTCGAACGGACCCCGCGACCGGTTTGGCGATTGGGCGCCGATAGAGCGTCTCACCCGAGCGATAGGACTTTGCCAGTTGAAAAATGGTCGTTTCCCCGTCGCCTAGCCCGATCACCTCGTCCCGGTAATCGACATCTGCCGTGGCGCGCGCGGATTTGTAGTCTGACCAGTCCTTCCAGCGAAAGCCGTACATCTGGCCCTGACGCGCCTCGAAAAAGGCGATCAGAACCTCCACATCGTCCAGTGAACGCAGGCCCAAGCCCGCATCATAGCGCCTGCGCGAGTGCGCCCAGGGCGTGTTACGTTCCTCGTGACCATTGGCCAGCGTCACGATATCGGTGCGCCGCTGGGGACCTCCGACAGATCCAAAGCTGAGCGATGCCGGAAACCGGATTTCATGGAAGCTCATCGCAAAATCTCCCTGAGTTGTTCAACGGTTGCGGTTGCCACGTGTCAAAGCGCGGGACAGGCGCGCGGCGATCTGGCCCTGGCTGCGCTGAAAGCCCTGCACGTCGGGCGTGGTGATATTCATCACCACCTGCATCGGCCGCTCCCCGGCGCTGGTCACACCAAGCGAGCCATCGGCGGCGCGGCGCAGGGGCAGAATTGCCTCGGGACCGGCTTCCCCCATCAGACCCACCCCCCCGCGCATCGGGAACAGGGTGGCGCCGCTCACAACGCCGCCACGGGCAAAGGGCATCACGCGCCCTTCGGAAAACGCCGCGCCGTCGGCAAAGGGCAAAAGCCCGCTCACGAGGTTGCCCACACCAGAGGCCAGGATGCCGCCGACATGATCCGTGACCGGGCGAATGGCGGCGTTGTAGGTGGTACGGATCATCGAGCGCGCAACGCTATCCAGCGCGTCCGACAGGCTCTTGCCGTCGAACACCACCCCCTCGAAGGCACGGCGTAACCCCCGCGACATGCCGCGTTCCAGCGTCTGCACATCCTTGCCCGTCGCCGCGAAGGCATCACGTACCCGGCGCAGTTCGGTATCGAAACTTGCCGCCATGCCTGCAGCCTCTCCAAGCGCGTCGCCCAAAGCCTCGCTTCGCAGTTCAAGTTCAGCGATTTCAGTTCCTGCCATCGGTTTGTTCCTCGCTCCTTGGCCCATCCGGGAAGGCTAACATCAAATCCTGAAGTCCAGCCCGGTCCATCGCCGCCCCGGCCCTATCTGGCCCCAGCATGAGGCGCAGCTCAGCCGGCGTCAGATGCCAGAAGGCATCCGGTGTCAGGCGCAGCCCAGTCAGGCCGAGCCGCATCAACGCAGACCAGTCAAAACCGCTCATCCCTGCCCCTCCGGAAGTGCAAAACTGCGCGCCAATAGCTGCGCCGCGATCCTTGCTGCACCCAATGGACCGCCGGAAATCTCAGCCCGAGCCAGATCCTCGGCCCGCAAATCATGTCCGCCCCCTTCCAGCCCCGCCACCAGAAGCGACAGAATATCGCCAGCGGAAAACCGACCCTCTTCGAACCGCTTCACAAGATCCACGAGGGAACCTTCACCCAAGCTCTGCTCCAGAGCGGCCAGAGCCCCAAGCGTGAGCTTCAACGTATACGGCCTTCCATCGACGACGATTTCGACCTCGCCTGCAAACGGGTTCGCCATGGGTCATACCGCCGTGAAGGTGAGCGCGCCGGCACTGGCCAGCGACAGCTCATAGGTGGCCTCACCGTTGTGCGTGCCCGCGTATTCCAGAGCGGTCAACTGAAAGGGGCCTTCGATGATCCCAAAATCCGGGACAACAACCTGGAAATCCGGCGTGATACCATCAAAGAACAACTGCCGCGCCCGCTCGTCCGTGCTTTCATCGCGAAACACACCGGAGCCAGAAACATTCGCCGAGCGCACCCCGGCACCTGACAACAGCTCGCGCCAGCCCCCCTGGCTTTCGAGACTGGTCACATCGACGCTTTCAGCGTTGAAACTGATCCGCGTGGCCCGCAGTCCCGCAATGGTTTCGAACTGACCATCCCCGGTCATATCCACCTTGACCAGCAGATCCTTGCCATTCTGTGCACCCATGGGGTCACTCCACTTCATACATGATTACAGTGCCTTACGCCTTGCTCTAAACGCTCAGCCGTCTTCAACCCGCGCAGCAAAGCGCAGAACAATGCTGCGCCCACCATCGGTCAGGCGTTCGGCTGCAGCGCGTTCAAACCACAGCCCCACAAGCCGTCCGCGTGTGAGGGTGAGGGGCGCATCGATCAGCGTGTCACACACCGCCGCAGCCACGGCTTTCGCCGCCGAAAACCCGGCGGTGTCGGAAAAGACGCTGACCGTGAAACGATGCCGTGCGCCAGCGCCTGAGACATCCGAACGGTCCTCCACCTCTTCGGGGCCAAGTGCCACATAGGTCTGCGGCAAGGTGCCCGATGGCAGCGCATCAAAGAGATCCCCACCGATCAGCGCAGTGAGGCCCGGGTTCGACGCAAGATGCTGATAAACCGCCGATTGCAGTGCCTCGGACAGGGCATAGGTCATGCGCCCACCTCTTCGACCGCGAAACAGGTAAGATAGCGCCCGCGGGCATCCGCCTCGCTCACCGCATCGATGCGAAAGAGCCGCTCTCCGTCGCGGAACCGCTGATCCGGGCGGGGGCGAGAGGTGGACCCAACCGGCGCAGCCCGCACGGTGATCCGGTAACGCTGCAGCGAAAGGGTCGCGCCCTGCTGATCTACATTGCGACCATTCAGGGCGCTCACCTCGGCCCAGAGCGTGCCAAGCGCTGTCCAGCTTTCCACATAGCCGCCTGCTCCATCCGGCAGGCGCTGAGGATCTTCGAGGACCAACTGACGCACCAGCTGCGGTGCAGACGCGGAAACACTCATTGCACCGCCCTCAGCGACAGGCGCGGCGCGCGGTAGCGCTCGATCAGGCTGGTGACCCCAAAGGGCATGCAGCCGCCGTGCAGCCCTGTATCCTCACGGTATTCGTAGTAGTGAGCAGCCAGCATCAGCACCGCCTGAGCCAGATCGGCAGGCAGATCGCCCCAGTGAGTGGCAAGACCGGCCTCAAAAGTGATCTTTGCCGAGCCACCCTTGGCCACGAGCGGCAGATGGCCTCTTGCTGGCCGCAGCTTCGGGTGATGGGTGTCCTGTTCAAGGTGGTAGAGCCCGGGATCAAGAGTGGTTTGACTGCCTGCGCCATCCTTAACCACCACCGCAGAAATCGCCACGACCGGAGCCACCGGAAAGGTCGCTCTGCTCGGATCACGCCACCGGGGCAAGACCCATTCGAATGTCCGGCGGATCAACCCCTTCCCTGTGCGTGCCTCGATTGCCGAAACCGCCGCCCGCAGAAACCCAATCAGAACACTGTCCTGAAGGTTGCCTTCGCCAAAGCCTGTTCCCAGTCGCAGATGGGCCTTGAAGGCCTCCAGCGGCAAAGCGCTGTCCGGAACTGGCGCCACTTCGGTCAAAATCATCTCATCTCTCCGCACTTCCCCGCAAATGTTGGCCCCAGGCCGGTGTCCCCCCTCGTGTGATCATTGCAGCGGGCGCAGATCCTCTTTGCCGCTCGGACGGAGGGGGAGCAGCTGGACGACAAAGAGTTGGTGATATGCGCCCGCCGACGGGTCCGGGCTGCCGGCCCCGTCATCGGCCCGAAGCGATTAGCTCAGGCCGAATTTCAGCAGTTTGATGGCTGCAAAATCGCTGACATCGCCGCCGATGCGTTTGGTCGCATAGAACAGCACATGAGGCTTGGCACTGAAGGGATCGCGCAGCACCCGCAGATCGGGGCGTTCTGCGATGGTATATCCGGCAGCAAAGTCCCCAAACGCCACCGAGTAGCTGCCAGAGGCGACATCCGGCATATCCTCTGCCACCAGCACCGGGTAACCCATCAGTCGCGCAGGCTCACCAGCAGCAAGACCATCGGACCACAGGAAACGGCCATCGGCGTCCTTCAGCTTGCGGATCACGCCTGCGGTTTTGGAGTTCATCACGAAAGACGCCCCGGCCCGATACTGAGCCCCCAGCGCATAGACCAGATCAATGATCGCATCGCCATTGCCGATGTCGCCATCGACGCCTGTCGCCACATAGCCAAGGCTGCCCCAGGACCAGACGTCGTTGTCCACGGTGGGATGGCTGAGGATGCCGGTGGGTTTGTCCACCCCATCGCCGCTCAGGAACGCAGCCGCCTCGGCCCGAGCGAATTTATCGGCGATCCGGCCTGCAAGCCAACCTTCGATGTCGAAGGCGCTGTCATCAAGGAGGCGCTGCGAGGCCTTGGGCAGCGCGCTCAGCTCATGCAGCGGGATAGTGATGCGGTCGATTGAGGGCGTACCGGTCTCTCCGCTCGGGTCGGTCTCCGTCGCCCAGCCAGCGCCAATGTCAGTATGGTCAATCAGCACGTCGTAAGACGTCGCCTCCACGTTAACCACCGAGGCCACGGCCCGGATCGACGCCGTCGACTGGAGCACCGACTTCACGGTATCGGCAGTTTGCGGATCGACCAGATAGCCACCATCGCTGTTGACCGATGCCGACAGGGATTTTGCATCCAGTTCAAGGCCCCTCAACGCCCCTTCATCGCCCGAGCGCAGGTAGGCGCCAAATGCCTTTTGATGGGGGGCGCCGATCTCCTCGCCAGCGGCAAGATGGGGGCGCGCCGCCACCTGAGTTTTTCGATCCAGCATGGTCATTCGCTCTTCCGTCTGTTTTAGTTTCGCCTGCACTTCACCCTGGAACCCCCTGAAGTCTTTGACAAAGCCGGAAACGGCCTGACGGACTTCCTGCACCAGCGGCACCGCATCTCCGGCCAGGGCCGGGATTTCCTGTTTGCTCATTTGTTGTCCTGTTTCCTTGAGGTCTTACGTATCCCGCGCGCCGCGCAGTTCGGCCGCAAGGGCGCGCAACACGGCTTCCGTCTCGGAGGTCGATTTCGCCGCAACCCGCGCGGTGGCGAGCATGGGAAAGGTCACCAGGGACACTTCCCACAGGTCCAGCTCGGTCAGCTTTCGCCCGCCCCCCTCATGGTGTGCAGCCTGAACCGTACGGTAGCCGATCGACAGCCCATCCAGGGCGCCTGCTGCGATAAGCGATACCGCCTCTGCTCCGCGCTGCGTTTCGGTCAGAACCCGCCCTTTGACCCAAAGGCCGCGGGCATCCTCTCGCACCTCATCCCAAACCCCAATGGGCTGACCAGGGTCATGCTGCCACAACATCTTCACCTTGCAGTCTCGCGCGGCAAGGGCGCTTAGCGATGCCCCGTAGGCCCCCGGCATCACGACATCACCGCCCTGATCAATTTCGCCGAACAGGCTGGCATAGCCTTGAATGACATCGTCACCTTCCAGTTGCAGCCCCGTGTCACTGCCCGCGAATTTCTGTTCAAGTTCAAGCTGCGCCTGCATGAAGTGTTCCTTTTACTGCACTGTTTTCCAGTCCTATTGTGCGACCAGAAAGGACTGAAATGCCTGCGCCAAAATGACGGCTGCAACGCCATAGACCGTCAGCCAAAGCCGCTTTTCCAGCCTCTCTATCATCTGCTCGATCCTCTCAAGCCGCCGGTTGACCGCCTGATTGTGGATCTCCGTCACCCGCTCATGGGCCGACAGACGCAGACCAGGCGAGCAATCGAAGGGGGGAAGTTGCATCTCAGGCATCACAATCCCTCATGTCCAAGGGCGGCAGGCCAAGGAGCCGACGCTTTTCATCCTTGCTGAGGAAATCTGCCTGCGACACCCGGCGCCATTGCGCCTCCCGTTCGGAGGACAGGGCGGAGACCTGATCCAGATCCGCGCGCAGCTCAAGCGCCTCGCCACTGAAACCCGACAGCCAGTCCGACAGAACTGCCGCCACGCGCGAGACCAAGGGCAGAACGGTCAGGCGATAGAAGGCGCGGTTCGCTTCCTGGTAATTTGCGTAGGCCGCGTCGCCCGGCAGGCCCAAGAGCATCGGCGGTACACCAAAGGCCAGGGCGATTTCCCGCGCGGCGGCCTCCTTGGTCTTTTGAAACTCCATGTCGGAGGGCGAAAACCCCATCGGCTTCCAATCAAGCCCTCCCTCCAGAACCATCGGCCGCCCAGCATTTCGAGCGCCCTGAAAGTTACTTTCAATTTCCTCACTTAGGCGACGAAATTGATCCTCCGTCAGCATGCCCTGACTGTCACTTCCAGACCAGACCAGCGCCCCAGAGGGCCGCGCGGCATTGTCCAGCAGCGCCTTGGACCAGCGTGAGGCCGCATTGTGCACATCCACAGCGGGGGCCGCCGCCTGGATGGGCGCGAACCCATAGTGATCATCCTGCGGATGAAAGCTGCGAATATGACAGATTGCACGTCGCGCGCCCGCGGCGGCAAAGCGATGTTTGCGCCCAGCGACCGCATAATCATAGGCCACCGGCCAGCCATCGGCGCCAGGCACCACGCTCATCCGCTCAGGGCGCAGCACGTGCAGCTCACCCGGAAGGCCTTCCTCGGTGGCGACCGCCTCAACATAGGCATTGCCTGACAACAGAAGATGACCAACCAGCGCCTCCATCAGGTCAGAGCGCGATTGCGCCGGGTTTGGCCTGGCCAACAGCGATAGGATCGGATGCGTCTCATAGCGCTGCGCGCTGTCCTGCAGGATCAGGGGCAAGGCTGCCGCCGCCTCGGCGATCAGCTTCACCGCACGAAAACCCACCGGGTTTCCGGCAAAACCGTTGCGCGTCAGTGAGACGGTGTCGCGAGGGCTCCAGTTTACGCCCCCACGGTCATGCCAATTCGCAACCCGCGCGGCAGCGCTGGCCTTGCGCTCTGGCGGGTGCGGGGCCGATTGCTGCATCGGCTGCTTTCTGCGCCGCAGGCGGTCAAAGACCATGCTGCACTCCTCATTCCTGATCGACGCGACTGCGCCCTTTGCTGGGAACAGTTGTGACAGCCGGACATGAAGATCCGCCCATTCACCCGCCCGCCACACAGGCAACACCCGCAGCGGATCAATCAGAGCATCCGCGCACGTGGGACCCTCAGATCGGAGGCTGGCCGGATCATCAGCTCGTGAAGTGCCCAGACCATTGCATCAAGCCGGTCCGGAGAGCCCTGCCCCTGATAGCCACGCGCAGTCATCTGGCACATCTGGTCCTCAAGATCCCCAAGGCCCGATAGGTGGAAGACACGCCCCTGTTCATAAAGTGTCGCCACCGGCTCGGCCCGCGCTCCTTTGCCCCTGGCGGCATGCAAGGCGCGAAAGGGCACAAGCGGATCCACCTGCCGAAGCACGCTTTCCACCAAGGCGCCCCCTTGGTTTACCTCAGCCACCAAACGGTCTGCAGAATACTGATCCCGCGCGGCAATGGCTGCTCGGGCCCAGGCCAGGGGCTGTGCGCCTTGCACCGTACAATCCTCCAGCACAAAGGCGCACCAATCTTGTGGGGGACCGTCCGTGACGGCCCCGACCACAACGATCCCGCAAGCGTCCGAGGCTTTGCCCGCACTCACGGCCGGGTCGACTGCGACCACAACCCGGCTGAGGGGCGGCGGCGCCTCTCTGCGCAGCTTTTCCAGCTGCGCAGCACTCCACAGCGCGCCGTGCACATCTTCCAACAGCTCTCCATCCAGTTCCTGCCGTCCAAGGCGTGAGCCTGCATAGCGGGCGCGCACATCGGAAAGAAATGACGGCGCCAGGTTTGCACGGTTCGCTTCGGTGGCCGCACGTGTTTGCACGGTAGAGGGCAGCGCCAGAAGTCCACGCAACAAGGCCACGTTGCGCGGCGTTGTGGTGACACAGACCTGCGGGTTCTGGCCAAGCCGCAAGGCAAATTGCAGCATGTCCCAGCAATCTTGTCCCTTTTTCCACTTGGCCAGCTCATCTGCCCAGGCAGCATCAAATTGAGGGCCGCGCAGGGCCTCGGGATCGCTCGCAGAAAAGGCCTGAGCCATCGCCCCGTTCGCCCAAATGAGCTTGCGCTCGCTGGCCTTCCACATCGGTCTACGATCTGGCGGTGCGCAGGCCAAAAGACCGCTATCCCCCTGGATCATCACATCGCGCACCTGATCGTAGGTCTCACCAATCAGGGCCAGCCGTTCCGCCGGGCCTGCCGCAAGAGGGGTGCTGCCCTCTACCTGGCCGCGCAACCACTCGGCCCCTGCGCGCGTCTTTCCTGCGCCGCGCCCGCCAAGGATCACCCAGGTCCGCCAATCCCCGTCCGGCGGGAGCTGATGAGGGTGTGCCCAAACGTCGAAAAGATAGGGCAGCGCGCGCAGGGCATCGTCACTCAAGGTGTCGATCAGGTTCTGCGCCAATTGCTGCGGCCCTGAGGCGAGACAGGCGGCGAGTGACCTCAGCCCTTGCCTCTTCGAGGTTAATCCCATTGTCCGTGCCGCTGGTGCCTTGTGTTTGTTCTGCAAGCGTCTTCTCCACCTTCTGGCAATCCCGGATGAGACTGTCGAGTTTGGCAACCTGTCGCTGCTCACCCTCCTCGAGGGCGTCTGGCCCAAGCCGCTCCAACTGCTCCCGCAGCTCCTCAGCCTTTTGTCGCAGCCGAAGGATGGAGGCCTTTAGCGAGCGCAGCAAATCGCTGGTTGGATGGGTCGGATCCACTGTTTCAGGATCCTTCACGAGAATACGTCATGGAAAAGGAGACCTCATTCGGATGCGCCCCGGATGAGAGAAAGAAAAACGGCCACCGAAATGACATCGGGGCCGCCAAGTTTCCTTCCATCTGCTATACAACCTATACGCGATATACGCAATCAAGTCAAGTAAGCTCAGGATGCCACCGCGCTGCACAGGAAGGCCAAGTTAGGATTTGGCGACCTGCCACGCGCGCGCCCGAGTGAACTTTGGCTGCTGCACCGGTAGACGCAAAGGGAAAAGGGCGCCCACGCGCGCCCTTCAACCAAATCCCAGTATTCAAAACCGAGCCGCAAATTTCAGTTGTTGTTTCTCTCAGCTTCGATCTGACGCCATTTCGCGACATTGCGATTATGCTCTGCCAGTGTTTTGGCAAAGGCGTGGCCTCCGGTGCCATCCGCAACGAAGAAAATGTAATCCGTCTCGTCAGGATTCACCGCAGCTGTCAGGCTGGCAAGGCCAGGGTTGGCGATGGGCGTGGGCGGCAGCCCTTCGATCACGTAGGTGTTCCAAGGCGTCACACCGCGCAGCTCGCTTTGGCGTAGGCCACGCCCCAAAACCCCCTCACCTTTGGTCACACCGTAGATCACGGTCGGGTCGGTCTGCAGACGCATCCCCCGTTTCAGGCGGTTGGTAAAGACGCTGGCGACCTGGCGACGTTCTTCGGCGACACCGGTCTCCTTTTCAATGATGGAGGCGAGGATCAACATCTCTTCAGGTGTTTCGACCGCCGCATCAGGCGAGCGCGCCTCCCATGCGTCATTGATCCTTTGAATCTGACGCTCTTGCATCTCGGCCAGGATTTCGGCGCGCTGGTCACCGGGGCTCACTTCATAGCTGTCAGGGGCCAGCATGCCCTCGGGTGGACGCGGGCCGGTTTCACCTTCGAGGATGTCCATCGCTTTGAGAGATTCGGTCACCTGCCAGCTGGTCACCCCTTCAGCCAAGGCGATACGGAACCGGGTGTCGCCTTCAGCCTTCTTTTCCAGATACTCAGCCGGAGCTTCTTCCTCTGCTGGGTTGAACTCCGCCCGCTCAACAAAGCGGTTGGTAGCAGGGTCCAGCTCGCGCACCTCTGCCAGAACCCGCGTCACGCCGATACGGTAGACAATCTCTGTGCCGCAGGTGCTGGCGCCGCCACGGGTGATCTGATCGACGATCTCTTCCATCGAGGCGCCGGGCCGCACCAGATAGCTGCCAGCCTTCAGGAGGGCGGCTTTTTCGTCATATTTCACGCCGATGCGGAAAAGTGCACCAGAGGTGATCGCGCCCTGGTCTTCAAGATCGCGCGACACGCGAGTCATGTTCGACCCGCTTTGAACGCGCAGACACATGGCCTGCTCCAGCGGGCCTTCGGCTGTGTATTGAGACTTGCCCCACATGACGGCGCCCCCCAGAAGGAACAGCGCCACGATGAGGACCGTCATCATGTTGGAGGCAAGGGCGCGCCACATTTACTTGGGCTTTCCGAAAACCACGGAGGCGTTGGTGCCGCCAAAACCAAAGGAGTTGGACAGAGCCACATCGATCTTGCGCTCGCGCTTGGCGTTGGGCGCAAGATCCACGGTGCTTTCCACCGCCGGATTGTCGAGGTTTATCGTGGGCGGCGCCACCTGATCTCGGATTGCCAGGATCGAGAAGATCGCCTCGATCGCGCCCGCCGCGCCCAGAAGGTGCCCGGTGGAGGATTTGGTCGACGACATTGTGACATTGCCAGCGTGCGCGCCGAGCATCCGCTCAACGGCGCCCAGTTCGATAGTGTCGGCCATGGTCGAGGTGCCGTGGGCGTTGATGTAATCCACGTCCTTCGGCTCCAGCCCCGCATTGGCCAATGCGGCACGCATGGAGCGTTCACCGCCTTCACCCGTCTCGGACGGCGCGGTGATGTGGTAGGCGTCACCCGACATGCCGTAGCCCAGAACCTCGGCATAGATTTTGGCTCCGCGCGCCTTGGCGTGCTCGTATTCCTCAAGGATCACAACGCCGGCGCCTTCCCCCATGACGAAACCGTCACGGTCCTGATCATAGGGGCGGCTCGCCGTTTTCGGATCATCTCCGTACTTAGTGCTAAGCGCCTTGCACGCGTTGAAACCTGCGATTCCGATCTCGCAGATCGCAGCCTCGGCGCCACCGGCCACCATCACGTCTGCATCACCCGCTCGGATGATACGGCTGGCATCGCCAATGGCATGAGCGCCCGTCGAACAGGCGGTCACAACCGAATGGTTCGGCCCCTTGAAACCATAGCGGATCGAAACCTGACCAGAGGCCAAGTTGATCAGGGATCCGGGTATGAAGAAGGGAGATACCCGGCGCACGCCGCGTTCCTTGATCAGCACTGCGGTGTCGGCAATCGAGCTGAGGCCGCCAATGCCCGATCCGATCATCACGCCAGTGCGCAGCAGGCTTTCCTCATCCTCGGGCATCCAGCCCGCATCCTTGACCGCCATATCCGCTGCAGCAAGGCCGTAGAGGATAAAGTCATCGACCTTGCGCTGCTCCTTTGGGGCGAGGAAGTCGTCGGCGTTGAAAGTCCCGTTCGACCCATCACCTCGCGGCACTTCGCAGGCATAGGTGGTGGCAACGCCGCTGGCCTCAGTATCAAACAGGGTGATCGGCCCTGCGCCGGACTGACCGTCCAACAGACGCGACCATGTTTCTTCGACCCCGCTGGCCAAAGGGGTAACCAGGCCAAGTCCGGTGACAACTACTCGACGCATTCCTTGCTCTCCTCTGCCTCGGCAATTCGTCCACCCAGATACATTGGATTGGACAAAAGGTGCAAGGGCGCCGATCAAACCCGATATGAGCCAAGAGCGGGGTCACGCTCAGACGCGCGAATAATAGACACCAGCCCTGGCGGCAAACCCTAGCGGTTTGACCCGCGCGCCCTTGGGCAGGGCCGTGGCTGCGCTTCTCAATGCGGGACTGCCAGTCCATGAACCTTCGCCAATGTGGCGCGGTACACTGCTTTGTGATCAGTACCTCACAAGAATTCGGCGATAGGTTCTGATTGCGGACGGGCCACTTCCAGGGCTTCTGCCAGGGTAAGCGTTTTGCGGAACAGTGCCCGGCCGACCAAGCTGCCGGAAATATTCGGAATGTACTTGAGACGTGCGATATCATCGACGCCGCGCACTACCCCGCTGGCAATAACCGGTGCCTTCGCCCTCTCGGCAAGGCCGGCAATCAGGCCAAGCTGCGCTTCCACATCAGACATGTCGCTATCGATGTCGGTAATGATGATCGCAGCAAAAGGGGCGTCGCCAAAGGCTTCGATATAGGCTTGAGGCTGGAAAGCGCCCGATTGGCGCCAACCCTCAGTCATCACCTGCCCCTGCCAGACATCAACCGCCAGCACGATCTGATCAGGATGCTGCTTGGCCAGTTCAGCAACCAGCGCCGGGTCGCGGGCGGCCAGGGTGCCCACGGTCACGCGCCCGGCTCCGCGATCGATCCAGTGCTCGATCTGCTCTCGGCTGCGCATCCCCCCACCAAGCTGAACAGGAATACCGACACTGCGAATGATCTCTTCAACAAGACCTGCATTGGTGTCCTCGCCCCGCACCGCGTTGAAATCCGTCAGATGCATCCACTCGGCCCCACTCGCGGCAAAGCCTTTCGCCGTTTCCACTGGATCCACATGCCAGAGCATCGGATTATCGAGCCGCCCCTTGTCCAGCGTGACGCAGCGGCCGTTCATCAGCTCCATCGTCGGGTAGATCATCATGGGCAAGTCCTCCAAAAAATGCGCGTATCCGGGTTCCGCACCAGCATAACACAGGCGCAGTGGTCTCAGGATCAGTCGGCCACAAAAAGGAGAAGGCTCCATGACGCAAAACGGCGCTTTCCATATGGAAAGCGCCGCTCAGGCATTCACAAGGGTGTGAATGAAAATCTTAGGAGGCTTCGGTGATGAACTTCACCGCATCGCCAAAGGTCTGGATGGTTTCGGCTGCATCATCCGGGATCTCGATGCCGAACTCTTCTTCAAAGGCCATGACCAGTTCGACCGTGTCCAGGCTGTCTGCGCCCAGGTCGTCGATGAACGAGGCGTTCTCGGTCACTTTGGCTTCTTCAACACCCAGGTGCTCTACAACGATCTTTTTCACGCGGTCTGCGACGTCGCTCATATCCATTCCTCGTTTCTTCAGGGCAACTCTGCCCGGTTTTGCCCTTACCCGCACGGGCTGGCATTGTTTTGCCCGATCCGGGCGGTTGTTCCCCCGCGAAGCGGAGACAGCCAACATGGGCCACGCCCGGTCAGCAAGAATATGGGGCGCCTATAGCACAGACGCGCCCTGAGGCAAACGTTTTCGCAACCTCCCGGCGGTTCCCGGAACCCTGCGGCTTCGCATGCTGGAGGGGCAAATGGCGGCTGCTTGCGGAACCTGCAACCCCTGCGCCTCTACTTTTCTCATAATTACTATAAAATCAGCGCCTTAGAAGTGGAAATAACCGCTCCCGGCCAGCCTGGAAATGCCCTCAAGAAGAGGTTTGGAGCACCGAGTTCGCTCGGCGCCCCGAACCAAAACTCAGAGCATCGCCATGCCGCCGTTTACATGCAGCGTACTGCCGGTGACATAAGCGGCCTCCGCACTCGCCAGATACAGGACCGCCGCGGCGATCTCTTTCGAATCTCCCATCCGCCCGGCTGGCACCTGGCCCAAGATGTTCGCTTTCTGGTCATCGGTCAGCTTGTCGGTCATCGCGGTCGCAATGAAGCCCGGCGCAATCGCGTTCACGGTGATGCCGCGGTTTGCAACCTCATAGGCCAAGGATTTGGACATACCTACCATACCTGCCTTGGACGCCGCGTAGTTCGCCTGCCCGGGGTTACCCGTGGCTCCGACGATGGAGGAGATATTGATGATCCGCCCCCAGCGTGCTTTCATCATACCGCGCAACACGCCGCGGCACAGGCGCATGGTCGAGGTCAGGTTCACGTCCAGAACGCTTTGCCATTCTTCATCCTTCATGCGCATGAAAAGATTGTCACGTGTTATACCGGCATTGTTCACCAGGATATCGACCGAGCCCATCGCTTCGGCGGCCTGTTTAGGCAGCGCATCGACGGCTTCGGCGTCGCTGAGGTTGCAGGGCAGCACATAGGCGCGCTCTCCCAGCTCATCTGCCAGCGCTTTGAGCGGCTCCTCGCGGGTGCCGGACAGAGCAACAGTGGCACCTGCGGCATGAAGAGCGCGGGCAATATCCCCGCCAATCCCGCCAGAGGCGCCGGTGATCAGGGCGTTCTTTCCCGTCAGATCAAACATGTGATTTCCTCGTTCTTTATGTCAGCGCCGATCAGGTGAACCACGCGGCGCCTATCATGTGGATGTCAGCTTTCAGCTCTCAAGCGCGGCCTTTGCGCCTTCGGGCGTACCCACCTGGCGGCAGACCAGTGCGCGATCGATTTTACGGATCATTCCCGACAGGGCCTTGCCCGCACCGATCTCCCAGAACTCGATAACGCCCTTGGCAGCCATGGCCTGCACGCTTTCACGCCAGCGCACCGAACCAGTCACCTGTTCCACCAGAAGCGCGCGGATCTCATCGGGATCCGTGACCGCATCAGCGCGTACATTGGCGATCAATGGCACGGCGGGGGATTGGATTTCTACACCCGCAAGCGCCTCAGCCATCACATCGGCGGCGGGCTGCATGAGGGCGCAATGGAATGGCGCACTCACCGGCAGCATAACGGCGCGCTTGGCGCCTTTTTCCTTGGCGATCCCGGCGGCCCGCTCAACAGCCGCTTTGGAGCCGGAGACCACAACCTGTGTCGGATCGTTGTCATTGGCGGCCTGGCAAACCTCGCCCTGGGCGGCCTCGATCGCGACAGCGCGCACGGCCTCAAGGTCCAGCCCAAGGATTGCAGCCATTGCGCCCTCACCCACCGGCACGGCATCCTGCATCGCAGCGCCGCGAGTGCGCAGCAAGCGTGCGGTATCGCCAACCGAAATTGCTCCGGCTGCCGCAAGAGCGGAATATTCGCCCAGAGAATGCCCGGCGACAAAGGCGGCCTTGTCGATCGCGATCCCCTCGGCCTCCAGCGCGCGCATGGCCGCCATGGAGGTCGCCATCAACGCGGGCTGCGCGTTGCGGGTCAGGGTCAGGGTCTCAATGTCGCCCTCCCAGATCAGGCCGCTCAGGGATTCACCAAGCGCCTCGTCCACCTCGTCAAAGATGGCCTTGGCCGACGGATAGGCCTCTGCCAACTCCTTGCCCATGCCGATCGTCTGGGCACCCTGCCCCGGAAACACAAATGCGACAGTCATCTATGACCTCATCCCTTTTTTGCCATTTCAGCCGGTTTAGACGCAGCGCCCCATGCATACAAGTGATCTGGGCCGCCTGCCGCGTCTGCGCACCCCAACTGTGCGCTCACAGACAGGCTCCGCCATTGCCTGTGACAGCGCGCCCGCTAGGCTGTGACGTGTCGCAAATCGCAGAGGCCCCCGCCATGTCCGCACGCAACAGTTTTTCCGAATACGGCAGTGTCGCCAAAACATTTCACTGGCTGACCGCACTCTTGATCTTTACAGCCTTTCCCCTTGGCTATTTCGCCAATGAACTGGCGCATTATATTCAAAGCCCGGATTTTGACGGCTCCCAAGACACCATCAGCCGCACCGCGCTTTTGTTTTCCCTGCACAAGACCGTAGGCGTTGCCGTCTTCTTTGTAGCCTTGCTGCGGATCCTTTGGGCCATCAGCGGGGAGAAGCCCGGGCTTTTACATCCTGACAACAAACTTGAGGCATTGGCCGCCGAAGTGGTGCACTGGATGCTCTACGGATCGCTTGTCGCTGTTCCCCTGACCGGCTGGATCCATCATGCGGCAACGACGGGCTTTGCGCCGATTTTCTGGCCATTCGGTCAATCGCTGCCGTTCGTTCCGAAATCCGAAAAAGTGGCGCATCTGTTCGGCGACGCACATGAAATCCTTGTCTGGACATTGGCCGCATCCCTGGCCCTGCATATTGCCGGTGCGCTGAAACACCACGTGATCGACCAGGACTCGACCCTGCGCCGGATGCTGCCCGGATCGGGAAAAATGCCGCAACCTCCCGCGCAAACGCACAGTCTGCGGCCTGCCAGTGTGGCCTTGGCTGTGTTCGTCGCCGTTCTGACCGTGGGCACATTTCTGGGCGAAGCCGAAGAGCATGAGCATGCCGCCGCTGACGCACCCGATACCTTTGAATCCGACAACTCCGCGCTCGTAGACACGGCAGAATCGGCGGCCTTGTCTGGCTGGAAAGTCCAGACCGGAACTCTCGCCATTACGATCACCCAGATGGGCAGCGCGGTGGAGGGTCAGTTTTCTGACTGGACCGCTACAATCGATTTTGAAGAACCTTCAAGTCCCGGCCCCGCTGGCAAGGTCGACGTGACGATCGTCATTCCGTCTCTCAGCCTCGGATCGGTCACGGATCAGGCCATGGGGGCCGACTACTTTGACAGCGGAACCTACCCGACTGCCCGGTTTGAAGGTGAAGTCGTGAAAACCGAAACAGGGTATGAAGCGAACGGACCGCTGACCATCCGCGACCAGAGCGTGCCCATCACCCTGCCGTTCGAACTGACCCTTGAGGGCGATCAGGCAACCATGAACGGCAGCACCACGGTGAACCGGCTTGATTTCAACATCGGACAGGGCACGCAGGACGAGGGCACGCTGGCCTTTGCCGTCGGCATCGACGTGAATCTGACTGCGACACGCGCCGCTCCTTAACCTGCGCAAAAACCCAACAAGTCACCTGGCATGCCTCCCCAAAGGCCCCCTTTGAGGGGGGCCTTTTTTGCATCGAAGGCTCGTGAAGACCGCTTCTGAATGAGTGTAGTGTATAAAGAGGCAGAAGAGCAGCCACGCATCGCGCTGCCTCTTTCACGCGACCTGCCCACTATAGCTGCCGCGCGGTCGTTCGGTGCATGCCGCGAGGCAGACACATAGGGCGCACTCAACGCCAAGCGCTACTCCGGCGCAGGCGTGGCTCGCCACACACGAAAACGCCGCACCCAAAGGGTACGGCGCATAAACTGGTCTTGATTTGAGTGCAGGACCGATTACTCGGCTTTCATTGCCTCGATCGAGATCTGAACCTGAACTTCATCGCTGACGTAAGGCGCGAACTTGCCGAGGCCAAAGTCGCTGCGCACCAGGGTCGTGGTGGCGTCAAAGCCGGCCCAGGGCTTCCCGGCCATCGGGTGATCGCCAACCTGGTTCAGAGTTGCATCCAGAACCACCGACTTGGTGACACCGTTGAGGGTCAGGTCACCGGTGATCTTGGCCGTGTTCTCGCCGGTAACTTCGATACCTGTCGAGGTGAAGCTGACCATTTCATCTTCGGAGGCTTCAAAGAAATCCTTGGACATGAAGTGGTCGAAACGGCCTTCCCAGCCGGTGAACATGGACATGACCGGCATAGAAACCGAAACGCTGGAGGAGGCAGGATCTTCCTGATCGAACATGATCTCGCCTTCAAAACCAGAGAACATGCCCCAAGTCGTGGAGAAGCCCAGGTGGTTGTAGCTGAAAAGGATCTGGCTGTGGCTGGCGTCCAGAGCGTATTTCGCAGGCGCAGCGATGGCAGCAGTGGCGGTTGCACCGGTCAGGGCAGCGGCAAGAAGAAGGTTTTTCATGGTCAAAAACTCCGATACGAGTTGGCGTGTAACAGGGTGTGACATAACAAGTGTGGGAACTACCTGTGAAATGATACGGGCAAAACTCCACATAACGTGTTCTTGATCGAACAGTGGCGCGGGCGGCGGGATTTTGCGCAAACGCGGAGGTTCGACTGTGCAGTCTGTTGAGCGCGCTCCACCTTGCTGGCTGAGGCCCGTTTCGACCCTGTTGAACCTTGATTGCATTAAACCTTGCCCTTCCCGGGAAAGCCTGTATACGGAGGCTTCCTTCCGCACGATTTTCGATCCGCGCAGCCTCTCGTGACCAGGCCGCGGAAGGATCAACCGCCCGGTCTATGAAATGCGCCTAGACAGAAACAGGAGTTCGCATGCCCCTTTATGAGCATGTAATGATTGCGCGTCAGGACCTGTCCAACTCGCAAGCTGAAGGCCTCATCGAACATTTTGGTACCGTACTGGCTGACAACGACGGCAAGCTTGTCGACAGCGAGTACTGGGGCGTCAAGACGATGGCCTACAAGATCAACAAGAACCGCAAAGGCCACTATGCCTTCCTGCGCACCGACGCCCCTGCGGCAGCGGTACAGGAAATGGAACGCCTGATGCGCCTTCATGAAGACGTGATGCGTGTTCTGACCATCAAGGTCGATGAGCACGCCGAAGGCCCCTCGGTTCAGATGCAGAAGCGTGACGACCGTGAAGGTCGCCGTGAACGCCGCTGATCAACGCTTGAGAAAAGGACGCTAAACCATGGCAGCCAAACCGTTTTTCCGCCGTCGCAAAGTCTGCCCCTTTTCGGGCGACAACGCGCCGAAGATCGATTACAAAGACACCCGTCTTCTGCAGCGCTACATCTCTGAGCGCGGCAAGATCGTTCCGTCCCGCATCACCGCCGTTTCGGCAAAGAAGCAGCGTGAACTGGCCCGCGCCATCAAGCGCGCCCGCTTCCTCGCCCTGCTGCCCTACGCCGTGAAGTAAGGAGACCTCGACATGCAAGTTATCCTTCTTGAACGTGTGGCCAAGCTGGGTCAGATGGGCGACGTCGTAGACGTCAAGCCCGGTTACGCACGCAACTTCCTCCTGCCCCAGGGCAAGGCGAAGACCGCATCCGAAGCCAACATCGCGGCTTTCGAATCCCAGAAAGCGCAGCTTGAAGCGCGCAACCTGGAGACCAAGAAAGAAGCAGAGGCTCTGGGCGAAAAGCTGGGTGGCCAGCAGTTCATCGTGATTCGCTCCGCCTCCGATGGCGGCAACCTCTACGGCTCTGTCACCCCGCGTGACGCAGCTGATGTTGCTACCGAAGAAGGCTTCTCCGTGGACCGCAAGCAGGTCATCATTCGCGAGCCGATCAAAACCCTTGGTCTGCACGAAGCCGAAGTTCACCTGCACCCGGAAGTGATGGTGACCGTCAGCCTGAACGTGGCCCGTTCGCAGGAAGAAGCTGAATTGCAGGCCTCCGGCAAATCCATCCAGGAGCTGGCCGCCGAAGAGGAAGCCGCTGCGGAATTCGAAATCTCCGAGCTGTTTGACGATATCGGTTCTGCCGCATCGGACGACGACGAGGGCGACGCTGCTCCGGCAGCGGAAGGCGAAGAAGAAACCAACTCCTGATCCTGTTCGGATCCGACAGACAAACAGAAAGGCCGCGCCTGATCGGGTGCGGCCTTTTTCATGCGGGACTGATCAAGACGGGGTCGGCAGACAGTATTCATCGCGCAACCGCATCAGGCCTGTAGCAAAGTCACGACCTTGATCCGGACCACTGACATTCTCCATCACAACCAGAAAATCGTCGGTTTCCGTAAAAAAATATTCGATTGGCCCCTCCCTATCCGAACGCCCGACCGGGTTTTTCGGCTCTCTGTAGGCAGGTATTTCTCGGGGGATCTTATAAGGTGAGATCGCCTCAAAAACCACCAAGGCCATACTGGGGTTGATGGAGTTGGCCTCGACAAACATGCTCGGATCGCCCTCACGCGATGGGCTTACCCTAACAAATCCCAAGTCGAATTCGAATAAGGTATGCAACACCCAGCCCAAATCCTTGTACGGTTCATGCGCAAAGATGGTGACCATACAGCCATTGATCTCAACCCCTGTGCGGCGCCCGTCGGAGGCGGACGTCCCTGCAGCAATGATACGTGCCACCAGCTCTTCACGGGAAAGGTCAGCCGTTTCAATATCCGGCTCGGATGACGCAGCAGGCTGCAACAAAGCCATAAAGATGAAGGCAAAACCGAATAGCTGTCGAACACACCGCATCAAAAACCCCTTATCGACAGTCCGCAAGAAGCATAGCTGTGTGACCAGCAAGATCAAAGCACCATGTACCCAAAGCACCATGTACCCATGGTCAGGCACATGCCTGCCGTGACGCAAACCCCTCACTCTTCCCACTGGAATGCCGACGCTGCCAATCGTAGCATCACAGTAATGGACGCGCGTTTTGACAAAGGAAACCGAGAATGATGGTTCGATCCCTCGCCATAGCAGGCCTCTGCGCCGCCACCCTTGCAGGCTGCGATACGCCGCCAGTTGATGCCCCGCTTTCCCTGGCCGGAACGCCTGGCCCGACCTATCAGACGGATCTTGCCCAGTGTCAGGCCCAGGCACAACAAATAGGACAGGGTCACATCGGCAAGAGCGCCGCTTTGGGTGGTGCTGGCGGTGCGCTCGTAGGGGCAACAGAAAACAGCGACAAGGCACTCGTTGGTGCCATTGCAGGTGCCATGGCCGGGGCCGCTGTGGGGGATATTCAGGTCAAGCAGGCCCAGCGTGATTATCTGGTGCGCTGCATGCAAAACCGCGGGCACCCGGTGACCGGCTGACGACCGTTGAAAAAGACAGATCAGATGGGGCCGCGAAATGTGGGAAACAGGCGCGGCCCCTACTGCTCTGGCTCAGGGTCGAACCGCAGGCGAAAGCGGAGCGACCCTTCTGAGGGATTGATGCCTCAATGTGCCACCTTTTTCGCATTTTGCTCGAATGTGAACAAATCGTTAGAAAATAGAATTGTAGGCACTTTCGCCAATCCGGGTCCCCAGACCGCCCTCATAGGAAAAGATCCGCCGACGACCGGAGAGCTTTCGCCGAAGCCCTGGCTCTCTGAGGATCGCGGATTGAGGCCATCGAGCAGCGCTCCTACTGTACTCCCGATCAGATACACGAAGGAAGCCTCCTCCATGCAAAGAAGGCGTGACATTCTTTTGTACTCGGGCTGTGCCCTGTTGATGGCTGGCTGCAGCCAACCGACCGCTGCCGTGACCCGCTATTCACCTCCGCTCTACCCAAACGAAACACCCGAGTTGCGCCAGAAAATCAACTACTGGGCTGATCATTACGAGGTTCCACGCACGCTGGTGCATCGTCTGGCCGTGCGGGAGAGCACCCATCGCCCGTGGGCGGTTAACCGCCCCTACTACGGGTTATTGCAGATCCTACCAGCCACGGCGCGGTCCATGGGATTCCGTGGCAACCCTCAGGATCTGCTGGATGCGGACACCAATCTGGAGTTCGCCGTGAAGTACCTGCGGGGGGCTTGGCTCCTTTCAGATGAGAACGAGGCGACAGCGGTCAAACACTACTCGCGCGGATACTACTACGAGGCCAAGCGGCGCGGGATGCTCAAAGAGACAGGCCTAAGGCCCTGAACGACCACCGCGTCGCAAAAAAGGCCGCTCATTTGAGCGGCCTTTCTGTCTTAAGAGGAAGGGACGAGTTATTCTTCGTCCAGCGCCTCAACAGCTTTCTGCAGGTCTTCTTTGGAGACTTCTTTTTCTTCCACAGTCGCCTGTTCAAAGACATAGTCGATGACCTTGTCTTCAAAGATCGGCGCGCGCAGCTGCTGCTGCATCTGGGCGTTCTGCTGGATGAACTCGAAGAACTGACGCTCCTGACCCGGGTACTGGCGAGCCTGCGCCATGATGGCTTGGGTCATTTCGGCGTCCGACACTTCAACCTCAGCCTTTTCGCCCAAGTTGGCGAGCAGCAGCCCCAGACGCACGCGGCGCTCCGCCAGCTTGCTGTGCTCCTCGGTGGTTTCGATCTCACCGTGGTTGTGATCCTGCACCTCGGGGTTATCCTCATGCCACAGCTGGTGCGCGATGTCTTTGGCTTCCGCTTCGACGAGCGACGGCGGCAGATCAAAGGAGACCAGTTCGTCCAGCTTGTCGAGGGTTGCGCGCTTCATCACGGCGCGGGCGGCACCGGCGTATTCGGCCTCCAGACGCTCACGGATCTGGCCTTTGAGGGCTTCCAGATCTTCGGCACCGAATTTCTTGGCCAGCTCGTCGTCGATCTCGGCCGCTTTGGGGGCTTTCACCTCTTTCACGGTGCAGGAGAACACGGCATCCTTACCTGCCAGGTTTTCGGCCTGGTAGTCTTCGGGGAAGGTGACGGTTACGTCTTTTTCTTCACCCGCCTTCACGCCGACCAGCTGCTCTTCGAAGCCGGGGATGAAGGAGTTTGAGCCCAGAACCAGCGGATAATCTTCGGCAGAGCCACCATCAAAGGCTTCGCCGTCGACCTTGCCCACGAAATCGATGACAACCTGGTCGCCATCTTCGGAGGCTGCGCCTTCGTCGCGCGCCTCAAAGTCCTTGGCGGTTTCGGCAAGATTGTTCAGCGCTTCGTCGACCGCTTCGTCCTCGGCTTTGACGACCAGTTTTTCAACGGAGATCACGGACAGATCCACTTCGGGGATCTCGGGCAGTGCCTCATAGGACATTTCGACGTTGACGTCGTCGCCCTCTTTCCAGTCTTCGTTGGTCATCTTTACTTCGGGCTGCAGCGCAGGGCGATCGCCGCTGTCTTCGAAGTGCTTGTTCATTGCGCCGTCGATGGTTTCCTGCATGACTTCGCCCAAGAGGCGCTGGCCAAATTGCTTGCGCAGCAGGGCCATCGGCACCTTGCCTTTGCGGAAACCCTTCATTTCGATTTCGGGCTGTGCTTCAACCAGCTTTTCCTTGACCTTCTCGTCCAGCTCGGCAGCTGTGACAGTGATGGCGTAGCCGCGTTTCAGACCTTCGTTCAGCGTCTCGGTGACCTGCATCCTATACCCCATAGAGATTCGGGGCGCGCGCGCAGGCTCCGCCCCCAGACAATTTGAGGCCTTCTATTTGGCTCGGGCCTTCGGTGCAAGGGGCATTGCCCGCTTCCCCGTCACAATGGGCAGGTTTTCTGTCTGTTTCCGTCTCGTCAGGGGACGCCGGAAACAAAAACACGCCCCCGCATAGGGGCGTGTCTTGATTGTGTCATGCTGAATTGGGGCTCAGAACTTCCAGCGCGCGCCAGCCAGGATCACGTTGCTGTCCTGATACTGGGTCGCGGAGGTATCCGAGTAGGAGTAATCGCGATAGGCGACGTACGCCTCGACGTTGTACTTGTCGATTTTCTGAACCGCAGCAACGCCCCAGGACTCAGCCGAGTCACCTGCGGACACCATGTCAGAGCCGTCATAGTAATCGACCGAGAAGGATGTCGTGCCAGCAGCGATCAAATTGGCGCTATAGCCCAGCTTGGCGTAGGCATAGCTGCCCGCGATATCACGCTCACCTGCGGCAACGGACAGCGACAGGCCTGTGGGCTTGTGCGCAACCGAGAAGGAGCCGACCACGTCGCGCGTGTCTGCCTTGCCGGTCTCTTCGGTCCATGCCGCCCCCAAAGCCGCATCAACGGCAAGATCGCCGAATTCGCTGCCATAGCGCACCGCGATATCATAGGTTTCACGGTCATTGTTGGTTTTCAGGATATCGGTCCCATAGGACGCCGAGAAGGTGAAACCGCCAAAGTCGGCCGAATCATAGCGCACACGGCCCAGGCGGCCACCGTCATAGTCGGTGAAGGCATCGCTGACCGACACGCCACTCAAGCCACCACCCGCGGTGCGGAAGGCATAGCCGCCAGCCGGGTCCGCGACCGCAACGCCCGCCACGACGCCGGTACCCGACGCGTCGCTGCCTGCGATCCCGTCAGACGCCATGGAGCCCTGACCTGCAGAGAATTTACCATAGCGTGCCGTGTCGAACTGGAAGTCCACATGGCGAATGTTGGTACGGGTCCAGCTGAGGCTGTCACCCGTGGTTGTCTGGCTTACGCCATCGGATGCGCGCAGGCCGAAAGCCGTTTCAAACCGGAAGGTCAGAGTGTTCTCGCCATAGGCCTGCTTCAGCCAGAAGCCGATGCGCGAGTTGGATCCGGTGTTGTCAACCAGACGATCGTAGGTTTCGGCGCCATCGTCATAGTACTGGAAGGCCGGGTTGAACTGACCATACCAGCTGAAGGAACCGCCCGTGTCGTTCTCATAGGTCGGACCAGCGAAGGCGGGCGCTGCGAGTGTTGCAGCAACGGAAGCCACAAGGGCTCTGCTTGCGAATTTCGGTTTCATCAAAGGTGTCTCCTGACATTTCCGTACGGCACGGCAGCCCCTTTCCTGCGACTGCAACCTAAAGATAGGTCTGGCGCAATCGCCGCAGCACTCTTGAATTTTTGTTCGCGCCAACAGTCTGGGACCGCCTAGAAAACTGGGCAGATTATTGCCAATCCCCTCCAGCTTTCCGCACTCTTAACGGCTTTTGGAATTAGTTATATAAAGCAGATCACACAGCGCATGCGCCGCAAGCAAAGCTGCATTGCAGCAGGTGCAGAACTCATCACGCGCCCTCCCATATTCGTGAAGAGTGAAACGCCCGATCACGTCAAACTCGCTGCTCGAATACGCAATTGTTTGTGAAGATGGCTATGTGATTGAACTGATCGGGTCGCAACGGCGCTGCGCCATCAGGTATGGCGCCGTTGGCGACATCTGCCGTTTCACAACTGCTCGCAGACCCCGGACCCGCGTTGCGAGTCAGGGCTTTTCGGCCTGAATGCTCTCAAGTTTGGAAATGAAATCCTCCAGTGCCAGCGTCGGCTGACCGAGCATTTTTTTGATCGTCAGCTGATCACGACTGATTTGCAGCAGATCGAGTTTTGCATCCTCATCGTGGACGGTCACACGGTAGCCCTGTTCGGCGTAGTGCGTCCCAACCCTTGACAGAAATCTCTGACCAGTTGCCGACAGCATCGCGACGAACTGGGTATCCTCATACCCCGCGTTGAGAAGGTCCTGAGCCAATTCATCAATCGTGCGAGGCGAAATGGCCAAGAGGTCATAATGGGCGAACACGTTGTCGATCTGCCCCAGCGCCGATTGACCAGCGGGCCTGGCCTTATCCACAAACGATATGACGTTGTTCCTGTCGTGATTTCGCGGGATGCCCTGTTGCCGCCGCTCTTTAGCAGGTTCGGCTTTTGGCAGACATCTTGTTTCTGGCAGAGCCGCATGCATTCAGAAATCCCCCTTGGCTGATCCACACAAACAGGCTGATCAGATTCGGTAAAAACAGGCTAAATGCCGTCGCGCCGAGCGTGTCATTTTGCGAAGTATTCGCCCATAGAGTCGAAGCGGCACTCACTTCCTTTATGACGGCCCTAAAGCATGGGACACTCACGGCGTTCGAAAGGCTGCCCCTTCGAATTCGCGACCCGGTTATCAGTCAAAGGCTGCTGCAGCGACCTGCCCTGCCTGGCATGTTCGCAATTGCCGCAGGCGGTCCTGAAAGGGTTGCGGCCCGTTACAAGGCCGGTGTATCCGGCGCACTCACATATCACTTTTCCACCAGAGGAGCCGTTCTGGAGCCATCGGAGGGCATGACGCTCTGCAGCAGCCCAGCGCGGCAGAAGCGGCCAGATATCGGCCCAAGAGGTAATCATGGCACTTATCACTCTTCGTCAACTGCTGGACCATGCCGCCGAGCACGGCTACGGCGTGCCCGCCTTCAACATCAACAATATGGAGCAGGGTCTTGCGATCCTGAAGGCCGCTGCGAAATGCGACAGCCCGGTGATCCTGCAGGCCAGCCGCGGCGCGCGCTCTTACGCGGGTGATGTCATGCTGCGGCACCTGATCCAGGCGCTGGTGGAAATGTATCCTCAGATCCCGATCTGCATGCATCAGGATCACGGCAACAACGAGCAGACCTGCCTGTCCGCCATCCGTCATGGCTTCACCAGCGTGATGATGGACGGCTCGCTGGAGGCGGACATGAAAACGCCCGCTTCCTACGAATACAACGTCGAGATCACGGAACGCGTCTCGCGCATGGCCCATTGGGTCGGCGCCTCGGTCGAAGGGGAGCTGGGCGTTCTCGGCTCGCTGGAGACCGGCGAAGCAGGAGAAGAGGATGGCTCCGGCGCCGTTGGCAAGCTCACCCAGGAACAGCTTCTGACCGATCCCGGTCAGGCGAAGGATTTCGTGGCAAGAACACAGGTGGACGCCCTTGCCATCGCATGCGGCACCAGCCACGGCGCCTACAAGTTCAGCCGCAAGCCCACCGGCGATATCCTGGCGATCAGTCAGATCGAAGCGATTCACGCCAAAATCCCCAATGTCCATCTGGTGATGCACGGTTCCTCCTCGGTGCCGCAGTATCTTCAGGACCTGATCAATGAATTTGGCGGAAAGATTCCCCAGACCTATGGCGTACCTGTCGAAGAGATCGAGCGGGGCATCAAATCGGGCGTGCGCAAGGTCAATATCGATACCGACAACCGCATGGCCATCACCGGCCAGTTCCGCAAGGTGGCGCAGGAAAATCCGACCGAATTCGATCCCCGGAAATTTACCATCCCCGCGATGGAAGAAATGGAGAAGCTTTGCCTAGACCGGTTCGAACGGTTTGGGACGGCCGGCAACGCCTCCAAGATCGTGCCCATTGATCTTGATGAAATGGCAAAACGCTACAACAGTGGCGCGCTGGCTGTGTGAGTTTGCACTGCTTATGCTAGGGGGCGTGCGCGCCCCCTGCCCTGCCCACGACGTGACGCACCGACCGGCGTGCCTTGCTTGCAGTGCAAAGACTACGCAATTCGGCAACAGGTCAGATTGAGAGACCCGGCATGAGCAAAGCTGTCATCTTCGATCTGGATGGAACGCTGATCGACAGCGCCCCGGACATTCGTGCAGCCGCCAACAGCACGCTAGCGGCGCTTGGCCTCGCCCCGCTGTCTCTGGTCGAGATCACGAGCTTTATCGGCAACGGGTTCCCGCACCTCGTTCGCCTTGTCATGGCGGCACGCGGCATTCCCACTCAAAAGGAAGACATCATTCAGGCCCGGATGTTTGAACACTACATGGCGCATCCCGCCACCTTTTCGCGACCCTACCCGGGCGTTCTTGAATGCCTGCACACGCTGCACTCAAGAGGATACAGCCTGGGTCTTTGCACCAACAAACCTTACGCGCCTGCCATTGAGATTCTCGAGGCTCTAAAGTTGTCCCCCATCTTCGATGTGGTCATTGGCGGAGACACCCTCGACGTCAAAAAGCCTCACCCAGCGCCGCTTCTTGCAGCAATCAGGGAACTGGACACTGAGGCGCTCCTTTTTGTCGGAGACAGTGAAGTGGACGCAGCAACGGCAGAGGCCGCGAAGGTGCCCTTCGCCCTCTTTACAGAGGGCTACCGGAAAACAGCAGTTCATGAACTGAGGCACAGCGTGCGGTTTGATCGCTTTGGGGAACTGGCGGACATCGTGGCACAGCGCGATACAGCAGATTGACCTGATCAGGCCTGCTGCTGGTACCCGCCTTCGGCCATCGCTTTGGCCTGGGCGAGCTGCACGGCGCGGGCCGCGCGGGCGCGGTCCATGATATGGTTTGGACTACGCACCGGAGGACAGCCGCAAAGGATAGGCTCCCCTTCGTCGTCGAAATACGCCCATTGCGCCGCCAAAAGCTGGTAGCTCTTGACGCCCCAGCCGCTCTCGTCCGGCGCAAAGCGCAAACGCCAGTTGCCCCGGATATTGACCTGAAACCGCGCACGCGGGCCCCGCGCCAATCCCAACTGCTTGACACGCTCATAGAGGTCCGCAGCATCCGGCAGACGCCGACCGGGAAAAACGACTTCCACCTCCTTGTCAGGGCGTGCAATCCCTTTGATCAGAAGATCCCCGCGACTGTTGTTTCCAAAGACCGGGTTCAGATCAACCGACACATCCTGAAGCTCATGTTTGAACAGCCCGCCATCCTCGATCTGCGGAGTGACTTCCGACCTCGGCCTGCGGCGATTTGCAACTTCCTGTTCCATGGATCAAATCCGTTGGGCGCGCTCCGCCCATCCTCCCCTGTTCGCTATCCGATCATTCATAGATTGCAGCCGGTTAATGACGCGTTGATACACCAAACCTGCATGGGCGTCCGGCATTTAGCTAGGATGAGACGCTTGGGGGAGGAAGCCGAAGGATCAGCAATTTCCAGATGTCCTGATCATGTGCCCAAGATCAAACCCGCTGCGCACAAATGGGCAGGCTGCACGCATCAATCCCAAAAGCCAGTTGGTTCATGACTTTTGCCCAGAAGCCCGACCGCTACGAATTATAGAAATATTTACCCTTAAGGTTATCTTTACAGTCTTCGTGAAACCTCAATCAGGGCTTGCAGTGGGTCAGTTCGTTCAAGCCAACCAGTTCACTGTGGAACATGTGGGGTACCAGTATGGGTCATGTAAGACTCGAAGAAAGGCCGCCAAAGTGTCTCATTGTTGAGGATGACAGTTTCGACAAGAAGATGATCTATCGTATCACGCGGCTTGCGGTGAGCGGCATCACGATCAAGGTTGTCAGCACCTTGCAGGAAGCGAGGTCAGCCGTCAGGGCGGAACCAATATCCCTCATCCTGCTCGACAATGCCTTGCCGGATGGAAAGGGAGCTGATTTCGCAATGGAATTGGCTCACTCCGCGAACTGGTCAGAAATCCCGATCATCATCGTATCCGATTGGCCCTCGCCTTTCATGTGGGACAAGGCAAGCGCCGCAGGTGTGAGACGCATCGTGACGAAATCAGATTTGAAGCCGCACCTCATAACCGAAATCCTCGCACCGCAAATGGGAAAAGACCCCCGTCCCCATGTTTGATCCGAGACGGCCCTGCACAATTGCTGAATGCCCTTCCGGCCAACCGCAAAGCCCCCAATCGCGCGCCTCTCTGAACGTCAGAAAGCTGCACGCGGATCCTGTCAGCCAAGGACACAACGCGCCTCACGACAAGGACAGTCGCGCCATGTTACGTGCCGCCATGACAAGAGCCGATGAATGCACAAGCTGCGCTCAGACCCGGGCGGACATGAACCTCATAGCGCACAAAATCGGACATGATCTGCGTGCGCCGTTGCGGGCCATGAAAACACTTCCCGAGTGGATCGTCGAGGAATTCGAAGAGCAAGGCAGTACCGTCCCTTCACAGGCGATCGAATATCTGGATCTTATCACGACCAAGACGATCCTGATGGAAAGCATGTTGGCTGGTCTGCTGGAATATGCCCTCGTCGCCGACCCGGCAGCCAGTCCCTCCATCATCGATGTGCCGACAAAGATCACCGAAATTGCCGACATGCACGTGCCTGAGGGTCGGTTCGACATCTCCATCGCCCCGCCTCTTTCGAAGATCGAAGCTGTGGCAGAGGATTTTGAGATCTGCTTCACCCATCTCATATCCAACGCCGTCAAACACAACGACAAGGCCACGCCGAAGGTGCATATCGAAGCTCATATGCAAGATGAGACCGCGGTCTTTTTGATCGCGGACAACGGGTCAGGCATAGATCCGCAGTTCCACCAGCGCATCTTCGAACCGTTTGCCCAACTGAAATCTCGAGAAAAGGGGGATGGAAGCGGTCTTGGGTTGGCAATCGCGAGGAAAGTCGCAGAAAGCTGGGGAGGTGCCCTGAACCTTCAATCGGACATGGGGCACGGAACGTGTTTCAAGTTCAGCTTTCCGGTCGCGGTTTCGGATTGAAATCATCAACGCGCAACCGCAATCTTAGCGTCTTTTCCCAAGAACGGTTTTCACTGCCCGGAAGAGAAAACCTCCGTTTCCAGTGAAAGTGGTGCGGGTGAAGGGACTTGAACCCCCACGCCTTGCGGCGCCAGAACCTAAATCTGGTGCGTCTACCAATTCCGCCACACCCGCACGACACATTCCCATCAGGGCCTGTGTGGGCCGCTCAATAGCAAAGCCCGCAACCGGATGCGAGAGAAAATCGCACATCTGCCGAAACTATCCATTGCGGCAAGAATGACACATCGTTTTCAGACCTTTACCACACGCATGCAAAAACCCGCAGACCTGCGCGCCCTGTTGCGCCTAATATAGCGAAAAACAAAAAGCACACTGAGGCAGAGCGAGTAACTCACATGAAAACGCAAGCGAATCCGCCTGCGCAGCAAATCCTTGCGCGCATCATGCAAAGTCGCCGTGAACGGACCAACAGCGCCGAGGCACAGACCTCGGTCGCCTTGATCAAGGGCACGTTGATCCAGACCCGCGAGGGTGAGAAAGCCGTCGAAAACCTGAAAGCAGGCGATCAGGTCATCACCCGCACGCAAGGGTTTTCGCCGCTCTCAGGGGTACGCCGCACCCGCGCCATGATGCATGCGGTGCGCTTCACCGCCGGATCGCTCGGGCATACGCGCCCCGACAGCGACCTGCTCTTGCCGCTCAGCCAGAAAGTTCTGATCCGCGATTGGCGCGCCAAGGCGATGTATGGCCAGCCACAGGCCGCCGTCCCGGCGTTCGAGTTGATCGACGGGGAGTTCATCTGCGACATGGGCCTGCAGATGCTGGATCTCTGCACCTTGAGCTTTGATCGCCCCCATGTGATTTATGCGAACGGCATGGAGATCGCGACCTCGCAGGCCGCAGGCAAGGATCTGCGCCCGGCAGCTTAAAGGCCAAGCTTGCGGAATACGGCGGGGATCTGTTCCGGCAGGTCCTCGGCGATCAGCCCGGGGCCGAACTCCAGAGCGCATTCCACATGTAGCCAGGCGGCACTTTCCGCCGCCTGCATCGGGGCAAAACCCCGCGCCAGCAAACCGGTGATGAAACCCGCCAAGACATCCCCCGAGCCAGCCGTCGCCAGCCAGGGTGCTGCGCGATCATAGTGGGCGGAATTCACCGAGCAGCGCCCATTCGGCGCGGCAATCACCGTATCGGCGCCCTTGAACAGCACAACGCAGCCTGCCCGCGCGGCAGCCTCACGCGTGGCATCCACCTTGGAATAGGCCGGGCCTTTGGTGGCGGGCGCATTCAGTTTTTCTGCGATATCCGGGAACAGCCGCGCAAATTCGCCGCCATGGGGCGTCAGCACGCAGGTTTCATGCAGCATGGCGAACAGGTCTTCCGGCGCCTCCCCAAAGGCCGAGAGCGCATCGGCATCCAGCACCGTGGCCCGTTTGGCCGCCAGGGCCACAGGCACAAGATCCCGCGCGCGATCAAGGCCCATTCCGGGGCCAAGGCAGAGGGCATTGAGGCGTTTATCTTGCAATATATCTGCCAAAGCCTCGGCATCCGCCACCCGCTCCAGCATCAGCGCGGTGATCTGGCAGGCGACCTCCTGCTGGGCGCTTGGCGGCACGCCCAGCGTCACCAGCCCTGCCCCGATCCGAAGCGCCCCCCGCGCAGACAGCCGCGCGGCACCTGTCTTGCCGGAACCACCCGAAAGGATCAGGGCATGGCCGTGGGAGAATTTGTGGCCTGATTGTTTGGCCATCCAACGTGAAGTATCTGTGAAAGAGATCTTGTTACGAACGTCAGCAACGATTGGCGCTTGCCCTGTGAGGCGAACACCCGCTGGACGCAAGACCCCAACCGGGCCATTTTCGGTCACAACAAAAGGCGGCTGCCCTTCTTTTCTTGGTCTGAAAGAGCGCCAGTTCGCCAAACCGATATCCTTGACCACAACACGCCCACAGTGCGTTGGGCCCGCGGCGATGAAGTGACCGACTTTCGGGGAATCAAACGCAACCGTCAGTCTTGCTTGGGGTCGAGGGGCAGGCTCCTTGGGCAGTGCTGACGTTCGGATCTTCGCCCCCGCAGGAAGCTTGTCAAACAGTTCTTTGAGCGATGGTGGCTGTTGCGCCAACCATCGACCGCTATCCAGACAAATCCCGGAAGGTGCGTCAATGGCGACGGTACGATCATCATAACGGTCACCATTTCTGCCCGTCATATGGCTGACAACATCCAACGCCGCCCCCTCGAGCGGGCGCGTCAGACCAGTTCCGAAAAGAGCATCGACGTAAATTGTATAGGGCTCTTTCCGAAACCCTCTTTCCGAAAGCTCTTCAACCTGATTGTCAGCCAACCAGATTTCGTAGTTCGTGCGCGCGTCGGGGGGGAGCTTGTCCGGATCACCATATAGGAAAACCTTAACGAGCCACCCTTTCCCGGCCAATAGGCGTGCGACGACGAAACCATCTCCGCCGTTGTTTCCCGGTCCACATAGAACTGCTGCGCTTTGCGGCGCACTTTCATACTCGGGCCATTCCTCGAAAATCGCCTCCACGACGCCCTGCCCGGCCCGCTCCATCAGCTCTAGGCCGGTCACCTCGCCTGACTCGATTGCCGCCTGTTCGATGGCGCGCATCTGGGCGGCGGTCAGCAGTTCGGTCATTCCAAAGGTTCCCTCGATTCAAAACCGCTTACTTTTTGTGCGCATAGATCATTTTTTAATCACGCATGCCTGTTTTGCAGGCTGATTTTCCGGCAAGTTGAGCAGTATCCATTGTCCACTGCATTTAGAAATGATCTGACCACCTTCGACAAGGTTGTGAGGAGCCCCCGAGATGAAAAAGATCGAAGCCATCATCAAACCGTTCAAACTGGACGAGGTGAAAGAGGCACTGCAGGACGTTGGCGTTCAGGGCCTCTCGGTGATCGAGGTCAAGGGCTTTGGCCGCCAGAAGGGTCACACCGAACTCTATCGCGGCGCAGAATATGTCGTGGACTTCCTGCCCAAGGTTAAGATCGAAGTGGTTCTGGACGATGACCAGGTAGATGGCGCCACCGAAGCCATCGTGAACGCGGCAAAAACCGACAAGATTGGCGACGGCAAGATCTTTGTCAGCCCCGTCGAGCAGGCGATCCGCATCCGGACCGGCGAAACCGGCCCAGACGCGCTTTAACAACCGAATATCCCCGCCTGCAACAAAGACTGCCTCAGGGCCGCGACGCAGGTGCGATACAGCAACACCGATTTTTCTTACGGAGAGGAAACAAAATGAGCAAGGACGCAGTTCTTCAGCTGATCAAGGAAGAAGATGCCGAATACGTCGACATCCGCTTCACCGACCCGCGCGGCAAGCTGCAGCATGTCACCATCATGGCCGACCAGGTCGATGAAGACTTCCTGGAAGAAGGCTTCATGTTCGACGGCTCGTCGATCGCAGGCTGGAAGTCGATCGAGGCTTCCGACATGAAACTGATGCCCGACACCGACAGCGCCTATGTCGATCCCTTCTATGCGGAAAAGACGATCTGCATCCACTGCTCGGTTGTTGAACCCGACACCGGCGAAGCCTACGAGCGTGACCCGCGCGGCACCGCACAAAAGGCCGAAGCTTACCTTAAATCCTCGGGCATCGGCGATGTGGCCTACATGGGCCCCGAAGCGGAATTCTTCCTCTTTGACGATGTGCGCTTTTCCAACTCGATCAACAAGGTCTCCTACGAAGTTGATGCGACTGACGCGTCCTGGAACACTGATGCCGAGTATGAAACCGGCAACATGGGTCACCGTCCCGGCGTCAAGGGCGGCTACTTCCCGGTGAACCCGGTGGACGAATCCCAAGACCTGCGTTCGGAAATGCTCTCGACCATGAAGCGTCTGGGCATGAAAGTGGACAAGCACCACCACGAGGTTGCCTCCTGTCAGCACGAGCTGGGCCTGATCTTTGACAGTCTGACCAAACAGGCGGACGAGCTGCAGAAGTACAAATACGTGATCCACAACGTCGCGCACGCCTACGGCAAATCGGCAACCTTCATGCCGAAACCCATCGCAGGCGACAACGGCACCGGCATGCACGTCAACATGTCGATCTGGAAGGACGGCAAGCCGCTCTTTGCAGGCGACAAATACGCGGACCTGTCGCAGGAAGCCCTGTACTTCATCGGCGGCATCCTGAAGCACGCAAAAACGCTGAACGCCTTCACCAACCCGTCCACCAACTCCTACAAGCGTCTGATCCCGGGCTTTGAAGCCCCCGTTCTGCGCGCTTATTCCGCCCGTAACCGTTCCGGCTGCGTGCGTATTCCGTGGACCGAAAGCCCGAAAGCCAAGCGCGTCGAGGCCCGCTTCCCCGATCCGGCAGCAAACCCCTACCTGGCGTTTGCCGCCCTGCTGATGGCCGGCCTTGACGGCATCAAGAACAAGATTGATCCGGGCGAAGCCATGGACAAGAACCTGTATGATCTGCCCGCCGAAGAGCTGGCTGACATCCCGACCGTCTGCGGCTCCTTGCGTGAAGCGCTGGAGTCCCTGGCGGCTGACCACGACTTCCTGTTGCAGGGTGACGTCTTCACCAAAGACCAGATCGAGGGCTACATCGCGCTCAAGATGGAAGAGGTGGAAACCTACGAGCACACCCCGCACCCGGTCGAATACGGCATGTACTACAGCTGCTAACAGCAAGCTGAGTGATTTGGAAAGAGCGCCCAACGGGCGCTCTTTTCTTGTCCACACCCGCCAGCTCCACGACCTTCCGCGCTGGAACCGCGCATGACAGAGGATACTACAGGCGCCCCTTAACGGTATCTTTACGCAATGCGACTCTGCTGCATCAAACAAAGGTCCCTTGCAAAACATGCCTGATAGCCCCTTGCAGAAATTCAATCTCAGCGAACTCGAACTTGTTGACGGACACGATCAACCAGAATTCGACAATCTCACCCAATTGGCGAGGCGCATCACTGGCGCGGCGGTTTCATTGGTCTCAACGGTTGACCGCACCAACGACCGCCAGTTTTTCACCAGTCACCTTGGGCTATCGGAACCGTGGGCCAGTCGCCGGCAGACCCCGCTGTCACATTCCTTTTGCCAACATGTTGTAACGGCCAACGCGCCATTGGTTGTCGAAGACGCGCGTACCATGCCGCTTGTCTCCAGCAACCTTGCGATTCCCGATCTTGGGGTAATCGCCTATCTCGGCGTCCCAGTTCACATGCCCGATGGGCAGCCCATCGGCGCCCTCTGCGTGATCGAGACCGAGCCTCGCGCGTGGAGCGACGAGGAGCTTGCGCTGATGCAGCAGCTCGCTTCCTGCGTTTCTGATGCAATCAAGATGAAAGCAGCCTTGCTGCAAGCGGAACAGGTCAACCGCGAGCAACGAGAGTTTACATATGCAGTCGCCCATGATCTGAAATCCCCTGCCCGCACGCTGAACCTGCTGCTGCAGGAACTTGAAGCCGACGCCAGTGGCCTGGACGACGAAGGCTTGTTTCTGCTCCGACAAAGCCAAAAGACAGCCAACCGCATGTTGGATCAGATGACGGATATTCTGGAGTACTCAAGAGTATTGGGGGCGAGGGTCGGCAAGGAGCCCATTGACCTCAACCATCTGATGGCAGAGTTGCTGGACGACCTTCAGGGAGAGATCAAGCACAATGGTGCGGATGTCTCCTTTGGCCCTCTGCCACAGGTCGTAGGCAATCGCATGCAACTGCGCTGCTTGTTCCAGAACCTGATTTCGAACGGCATTAAGTTTCAACCTGCAGGCAACACGCCGAAGGTGAGCATCCATGCAAAACCCAATACCTCCGCCGGTCTGGCGCAGATCGAGGTGTCTGACAACGGTATAGGCATAGAGCTGGAAGACCAGCCTCAGATCTTTGAGCTTTTTAGCCGTCTGCACCATGCGTCAGATTACGATGGGTCCGGTATCGGTCTTACCCTTTGTCGACGCATCTGCGCGAACCACAGTGGAATGATTGAGGTTGTCTCTGAAAAAGGACACGGCGCAACGTTTCGCGTAGGCCTGCCATCTGCGAGTTTTCACTGAGGCGGCCTAGTGCTCCGCCTTCTGCGGGGAAATCGCCACAGGCAGACCTGCGGCTGTAGACCGACTTGAAACCCGTAGCCCCGAGGTCTAAAGCGTCTCCCCTTGGACAAAGGACACGCGCCATGACGGACCACGCTCCCTCCCGCCCCGCCGCCACCCTTGGCATCGACTTTGGAACGTCGAATTCGGCCGCCGGGCTCGCCGTTGCGGGGGAGCCGTTTCTGATCGAACTCGAACCGGGCGAATCCTCGCTGCCGACCGCGGTTTTCTTTGACGCTCGGGACGGGTGCATGAGGATCGGCAACAGCGCAATTCGCGGCCTCATTGCGGGCGACGAAGGTCGTTTCATACGAGCGCTTAAAAGCCTTCTTGGCACGCCGCTGCTTCATGAGGAGCGACACTTTGGCGGGAAACGGATGACATTCGCCGATGTGATCGCCCGCTTTCTCGCCGAGCTGAAAAACCGGGCCGAGGCGCAAACCCGCATGGAGTTCACCAATGCGCTGTCGGGTCGCCCGGTGCGCTTTCACAGCAAGGATGAGACGCGCAACGCTCGCGCCGAAGAGGATCTGCGCGCTTGCTACCGGGCAGCAGGCTTTGAAGACGTCCGCTTCATGTTCGAACCTGAAGCCGCGCTGCGGGCAACGACGCCACAACCGGGTGTTGGTCTCATCGTGGATATCGGCGGCGGGACCTCGGATTTCACGGCGTTTCGCCAAAGTGCCGACGGGACGACAGAGATCCTTGCCTCGCACGGTATCCGTTTGGGTGGAACCGATTTCGATCAGCGGATCAGTCTTGCCAAGGCGATGCCGCTCCTCGGACGTGGCAGCCAGATCCGGGACAGTTTCGGCCCCGGCACCCTGCCCGCCCCGAACCGTATCTTCAACGATCTTTCCAGCTGGCAGATGATCCCTTTTCTTTATACGCCAGATGAGCTGCGCACGGCCCGCGACCTGAGGCGCCACGCGGTTGAACAGGAAAAACTGTCCCGTTTGGTCGCAACGCTGGAGGATCATCTAGGCCATGACATCGCCTTTGCAGTGGAGCACGCCAAGATTGCGAGCAATCAGCCGGAGGTGCCCTCGGCACAGATTAATCTGGCAGTGCTGGAACGCGGGCTCAAGGCGTCTTTTACCCGTGCTGAACTGAGCGAATTGCTGAAAGCCCAGATGGCAGAGTTGACGAAGGCAGCTAAAGAAACCTTGCAGATGGCAGGGCTGTCACCACTGGATGTCGGACGGATCGTGCTTGTGGGTGGCTCTGCCCTGCTGTCCTGCCTGCAGGGACACATGCAAGAACTTTGCAGGAATGCGGTTCTGGAAAGCGGGAAAGCCCTGACCGCTGTCGCAAGCGGGCTGGCTTTGGCTGCACCGACCGCCTTTGACTGAGGCTACCAAGGGGGCGAAACCCGCTGGCTTTCCCATGCACTTTTTGTCGCCTCACGCTAGGATCAGGTCATCCTACCCATTTGAAAGCCAAATCCATGCGAATTCTGCCAGTTCTCTGCCTCTCCCTTTTGCCTCTGTTGCCCGTTACTGCGGCTGCGGCGACATGCGGCAACACCTCGGCGGGGTTCGAGGCCTGGAAAGCGGAGTTCGCCCGTGAGGCGAAGCGCGCAGGCGTGAGGGCGAAAGGACTGAAGGCGCTGCAGAGAGCAAGCTACGCGAGGCGCACCATATCAGCGGACCGCAACCAGAAGAGCTTTCGCTATAGTCTTGACAAATTCATGCAGTTGCGTGGCTCGGCCACAATCGTGGCGCAGGGGCGAAAGCGCAAAGCCCGCAATTCCGCCTTTTATGCGGCACTAGAGAAGAAATACGGCGTACCTGCCGGAATTCTGATTGCCATCCATGGCATGGAAACCGCCTTTGGCAACTTTATGGGAGACAGCCAGGTGGTGTCCGCCATCGTGACCCTGACCTATGATTGTCGTCGCTCGGAGTTTTTCGAACCCCACGCCATCGGCGCCCTCAAACTAGTGGACCAGGGCGCGATTACATCGCAAACGCTGGGGGCCAAACATGGCGAGGTAGGCCATACCCAGTTCCTGCCCGGAAATGCACTGCGCTATGGTGTGGATTGGACCGGAGATGGCCGCGTTGATTTTTACGACATGCAGGATGCCCTCGCCTCCACCGCCCACTTCCTGCGCAAAAAGGGCTGGAAGCGCGGCAAGGGCTATCAGCCGGGGGAACCGAACCACAGGGTCCTGAAGGAATGGAACGCAGCAACCGTCTACCAGCAAGCACTGGCCATCATGGGGCGCCAGATTGACCAGTAATACCCGGCGAAACAATCAACGCATGAGTTTGTCACCAGTTTGTCACTGTAATTCATATGGCATCAAGATGGCTGATCCCCGCCCCCTTTCGGCCCCATTCCTTCACAAACCCTCAACAGGGCTTGGGTTAGCATATTGATATCATTTAAATAAAATCCCTACAGTCTTTCAGGTCTCAATTGGAGAAGAACACGAAACAATTCTCCTTCTCTGCCTCACTTTGCACCATTTCGGTCAGTAATCTCGACACAAGGCACCCCCAATCAAGGAGGCTCGAGAATGCAAGAGGCAGAACAGTTCAAAGGTCGGCTTGGGTTTCAATCCCGCAGCGAAACGCTACTTAATCAGGGGTTGGTGCAGGCAGTTGACATGCTGGACGACTACGGCCACGCGCCGTCGCAGATCAATACGCGCGCAGCCAGTCGCATCGAACTGGAGAGCGATCAGTACAGGGTTGTCCTGCGACTGCGACGCCTGCCCCTGCGGATGGGCATGCAGATCCCCGCAGATGTCTCGGCGCCCGCGATCTTCCTTGATGTCTCGATTGAGCGCCTTTACCCGGGTGCCAGCGACAGTGAGATCACCGAGCTTTTGCTAGCAGTGCTGCTGCGGCGGCTGACCGAGACGCTGTCACCTGTGGTGGTGTTCTGGCAAGACGCCCCAAAGGGCATGAGCAAGGCTGACTTTCTGAACGTCTTTCAGAGCGCCGCTCCCCGATCGTTGGCGCTACAGGAAGCCAATACCGCGGCCAAACACCAGACGCAGCCCAGAGCCGCAATCCCGCGCAAGGAACCCCATGTCTCAAAAGGACCGACCGTCCCCCGACAGGCTATCAGAAAACCGCGTTTTCCCTCCCCGTTCAACGCGTCAAGGCAGGCGCATACATCGGCAAAACTCTTTGCCTCCACCGCAGAGAGCAACCACAAACGCCAGGCACGTACATCAGGGCGAGGGTGTTTTGCATCAGTGGACGCCGTGGCAGACGATCTGGAGCAGAAATGCTCTCATCATGCCCCAAGGGCAGAACAGATGCCTGACCAGGTGATCGACCTCAGCGACTTGCGCCTGTCACAACAGAGCGGCGACAGGCAGCATATCATGACCTGGGCCGCCACTGGTCTGGTCGCCATGCTGTCCGCTCCGGTTGCCGTTCTGCTATTGCTCGTAGAACTGATGCGCGCTAGCCGCCTGAAACCCCGTGTTCAGCTCATGACGGCAGCCGTTTTCGTAAGCCTTCTACAAGGCGCTGGAATGGTACAGGCCGCAGCGCGCGCGTTCTTGACGCCACCAAACTGATGCATCATCCCGCAGTGTGAAGCTGGGGATCCACCCCGGCCTGCTCTGCCCATTGGCGCAGAACGTCAGCGCGCCGCAGGACAAAGGTGTGAATACCAAAGATCACCGCCCGCGTGCGCGGCAAACGCAGGATCGTCTGCTTTTCACTGCGTAAGAAGCCCGCCTCTCCGGATTTGGGCTTGGGGCGTGGCGCGCTTGCACTGCGCGGCTGGTGCAAGGCGGCATCATGATACCAAAGCGCATTGAAACGCCACAGAGGTCTGCCAACCTGCACCCCGTCAAAAAGGCGCTGTACCCGCGCTGCGACATTGGCATCATAACTCTCAACCGGCACGTGGATGGCCGTCAACGGTCGCATGAACTTTTCCGCCAACATCCAGCTGGCAGGGAAACACAGCACCGCACCGGTTAGAATGTGCTCCTGCGCGTGTTCAGGCTTCTCAAGGATGCAGAAATCCTGCTGTGTAATGCGACCAAGGCAGCCAAGTGGATCTGCCCAATCAACGGTAACCCCCACACCGTCGCGCCGCGTCACCGTCTTGCGCGCACCGCCACAAAGATGATCAAGCACGGCTTCCAACAACTCTTCTGCCGCAGCACGGCCGCTTTCATCCAGCATCAGCACCTGGTCTCGCGCTGTCGAAAGAAGCCGCTCGCGCTCTGTCATCTGGGCCGAAAAGGCATCGTCTGGCGTCAACCAAGCGGCCACGGGCAGCGGTGCAATTCCGGGCAGGCGTTGCGGCTCCAGCGGATTGTGCGGGATCTTATTCTGGAGAATCTCTGTCATGCGCCCGTGCTATCATAATTTTGATCATAAAATGCACGCTTTCCCGCGATGTCCGAATCCGACAGCATGGTCCGTCGCATTTGGAGGCGAAATACCCTCAGATCGACCACATTCTGGACAGAAGTGTTCAGAATGTCAGGCAAACCATGAACCAGCCTTACCGCCAACAACGCAAAATCGATCCGTCCCGTACCTCAACTCTCGGAGACGGCAGCCCAAACGACAACGACCGGGTCGAGATCGGTCCGACGCAGCTTGCTTTTTCTGAATGGGAACAAGCAGGTCTAGAGCTACCGGATCTCACCGCAATGCGCTTGTTCCGTTGGCAACGCCTCACCGAGGCGCTCAATGCCCGAGACTACGGCGGGCTTTTGATGTTCGACCCACTCAACATCCGATATGCGACAGACTCGACCAACATGCAAATCTGGAACAGTCACAATCCCTTCCGCGCGCTTCTGCTCTGCGCGGACGGCTACATGGTGATCTGGGACTACAAGCAGGCGCCGTTTCTGTCGAATTTCAACCCTTTAGTGCGCGAGCAGCGATCAGGCGCGGATCTTTTCTATTTTGATCGCGGCGACAAGATCGACAGAGCCGCCGACGTCCTGTCCAATGAAATACGACTGTTGACCAAGGAACATGGCGGCGCCAACATGCGACTGGCCGTGGATAAGATAATGCTGCACGGGCTGCGCGCCCTGGAAGCACAGGGTTTCTCGGTGATGGAAGGAGAAGAAGTCACTGAAAAAGCCCGCGCCGTTAAAGGACCTCACGAGATCCGCGCCATGCGCTGCGCAAATCACGCTTGTGAAACCTCTGTAGGTGCAATGGAAGATTTCGCCCGTACCAATGTGGGGGATGGCAAGACTTGCGAAGACGATATCTGGGCAATTCTGCACGCCGAAAATATCCGTCGGGGCGGAGAATGGATCGAAACGCGGCTTCTTGCCTCCGGCCCTCGCAGCAATCCGTGGTTTCAGGAATGCGGCCCGAGGATCACTCAAAAGAACGAGATCATCTCGTTTGATACAGACCTTGTCGGAGCTTACGGTATTTGCATCGACATTTCACGCAGCTGGTGGATCGGCGAGGAAAAACCCCGTCCCGACATGATCTATGCCATGCGCCATGCCCACGAACATATCATGACAAATATGGAAATGTTGAAACCGGGCGTAACCATTCCCGAACTCACCGCCAACGCACATGTACTGGACCAGAAGTTCCAGGCACAGAAGTACGGCTGCCTGATGCACGGTGTGGGATTGTGCGATGAATGGCCCTTGGTCGCATACCCGGACGCTGCCGTTGAAGGCGCCTTCGACTATGCGCTGGAGCCGGGTATGGTGCTATGCGTCGAGGCCTGCGTCGGAGAGGTGGGCGGCGATTTCTCGATCAAGCTGGAGGATCAGGTACTGATCACCGAGGACGGATTCGAAAACCTAACCACCTACCCGTTTGATCCGGCGCTGATGGGCGAACAGGGACATTAAGGCAGGCTGGCCAAAAACCCGGGCAGCTTCTCCCGCAGAACCAGAACGCCGGGCGCGTCGGTTCTTTCGTGCAGGCGCTCCAGCGGCACCCATTCCAGTGCGTTGGATTCATCGCTCAGCGCGATCTGGCCAGCGACGGCGCGCAAAAGGTAGCGCACGTCATAGTGCAGATGAGACCCTTCCTTGGCATTGGCCGGGATTTCGTGAATGTCCACGTCAAACACCCGCTCCGAGATCTGTTCGATCCGCGAAAGACCACTTTCCTCATAGGCTTCTTTAAGGGCAACAAAGGGAACATCGGCAACTCCATCGCAGTGCCCGCCCAACTGCAGCCAGCGATCAAGTTTGCGATGATGGGTCAATAGAACTGAGCCGAGATCCGGTGACAGCACAAAGGCCGAGCCCGTCACATGGCTGGTCTCGGGATTGCGGCCAAAGGCCTGCGGCTCGCTGATGCAGAACCGGGACAGCTGCGCCCACATGTCATGGTCACGTGCGTCTTGCGGCACATAAGTGCCAATGCCATCGATATGATCCACGATCCCGCCCCTTCACCTTCGCGTGTTATTCCGGGACGAAACCTTGCCGACGCCCCCGCACTGGCGCACCTTAGGTGACAGCAACCCAAAGGCCAATTTCCAATGCCCTCAGAACGTATCAGTTTCCCCGGTCACGCCGGAACCACGCTTGCCGCGCGTCTTGATCTTCCCGATGGGCCGGTGCTGGCGACCGCGCTTTTTGCCCATTGTTTCACCTGTTCCAAGGATATCCCGGCAGCACGGCGCATTGCCGGGCGTCTTGCGGCCATGGGCATTGCGGTGCTGCGGTTTGATTTCACCGGCCTTGGCCATTCGGAGGGAGAGTTTGAGAACACCAGCTTTTCCTCCAATGTCGCTGACCTGATTGCCGCCGCGCAATATCTGGCAACCCGCGACATGGCCCCTGCCCTGTTGATCGGGCATTCATTGGGCGGCGCGGCTGTTTTGCGTGCGCGTGCCGGGATACCGTCGGCGCGCGGGGTGGTCACGCTCGGCGCGCCCTTTGATCCAAAACATGTGGCCCATAACTTTGGCAGGCAGCTCTCCCGGATCGAAGCTGAGGGCGCAGCCGAGGTGTCATTGGGCGGTCGGCCCTTCACCATCAAGCGGCAGTTCCTCGAGGACATCCGCAAAAGCGCTCTTGGCCCGTCGATCACGGACCTGCATGCCACGCTTCTTGTGATGCATGCCCCCCGCGATGAAACCGTCGGCATCGACAATGCCGCCGAGATTTTCGCCGCTGCCAAACACCCCAAAAGCTTTGTCACGCTCGACGATGCCGACCATCTGATCTCGCGCGCGCGGGATGCCGAATACGCGGCCGACGTGATCGCTGCCTGGGCCCGCCGCTATATAGAAATGACGCCCCCGGCTCCGCCACCGGGCGCCCCTGAAGGCGTGGTGCGGGTCGCAGAGGCGGACCCCAACGGTTTCTTGCAGGACATCCAATCCGGGCCCCATCACCATGCCCTTGCAGATGAGCCGCTCGCCTATGGTGGCACCAATCGCGGTATGTCCCCTTATGGGTTCGTGGCGGCAGGACTGGGGGCCTGCACCTCGATGACGATGCGCATGTATGCCCGGCGCAAGGGCTGGCCGCTGGAGTCAGTGGCTGTGGATGTCTGCCATGACAAGGTCCATGCGCAGGATGCAACGCAATCGGGGCCCGCCAAGATCGACCAGTTCACCCGCAAGATCTGCCTCAGCGGACCGCTCAGCCCCGAGCAGAGGACGCGGCTACTGGAGATTGCCGACAAATGCCCGGTGCACCGAACCCTGGAAAGCGGCGCGCGGGTGATCACCATCGACAAGTCCCCGCTTTGACACGCAGCCGTCGCAAATCCGGCCCCGATTGATCGATATCAAGGCCGGGTCCGGCACTGTCGTCATGATCGACTGCAATGCAATCGCACCCGAACAGGCACGATAGGAGACGCACGATGGGACTGGTGAAGAAACTGGAGCAAAGCACGGATCTGGTGAACGGCATGGCCGATCGCCTGGGCATCGACATGGGCGAAATCATCGCCCGCGATCCCGAGCACGAAGGCCCAAAACTGATGCGCGCCATCATGCGCTGCAGCCATTGCGAAGATCAGGGCGGCTGCACCCGTCTTCAGGCCGAGCATGACCATCTGGATGCGGCTCCGGCCTATTGCGAGAACAAGGACGTCTTTGATCGCATCCGCAAGGGCTGAGACCGGCCAGTTCAGGGGACGCCGACAGCGAACAAGGTGCGGACAATAGGTCTCGCCCCCGCTGTGGTCCCTTGTTCCTTTGGGCATAGGGGGCTATGACCCGGCGCAAGTGTTCCCGCAATTGCGAAAGGTCCTTCTGCCGATGATCCCCCGCTACGCCCGCCCCGACATGGTCGCCATCTGGTCGCCCGAGACCAAGTTCCGCATCTGGTACGAGATCGAGGCGCATGCCTGCGATGCCATGGCTGACCTGGGCGTGATCCCGCGCGAAAACGCCGAGGCCGTCTGGAAGGCCAAGGACGTGGAATTCGACGTCGCCCGCATCGACGAGATCGAAGCTGTCACCAAGCACGACGTCATAGCCTTCCTGACCCACCTGGCCGAACATGTGGGCAGCGAAGAGGCCCGTTTCGTGCACCAGGGCATGACCTCCTCGGACGTGCTGGACACCTGCCTTAACGTGCAACTGGTACGTGCCGCAGACATTCTGCTGGCTGACATGGACGCGCTGCTGGCCGCCCTGAAAAAGCGCGCCATGGAACATAAGAACACCGTGCGCGTGGGCCGCAGCCACGGCATTCACGCCGAACCCACCACCATGGGTCTGACCTTTGCGCGCTTTTATGCGGAAATGGACCGTAACAAGAAACGCCTAGAGGCCGCCCGCGAAGAGATCGCAACTGGCGCCATTTCCGGCGCGGTGGGCACCTTCGCCAATATCGACCCGCGTGTCGAGGAACACGTCTGCGCACAGCTGGGCCTCTCCCCCGAGCCGATTTCGACCCAGGTGATCCCGCGCGACCGCCACGCGATGTTCTTTGCCGTACTCGGTGTCATCGCCTCCTCCATCGAAAACGTCGCCATCGAGATCCGCCACATGCAGCGCACCGAAGTTCTGGAAGGCGCAGAATTCTTCTCGATGGGACAAAAAGGCTCGTCCGCGATGCCCCACAAGAAGAACCCGGTGCTGACCGAGAACCTCACCGGTCTTGCGCGCCTCGTGCGCATGACCGTGATCCCGGCGATGGAGAATGTGGCCCTGTGGCACGAGCGCGATATTTCGCACTCCTCGGTTGAGCGCGGCATTGGCCCCGACGCCACTGTAACGCTGGACTTTGCCCTGAACCGTCTGACCGGCGTCATCGACAAAATGCTGATCTTCCCCGAGAACATGTTGGAAAATATGAACAAGTTCCCCGGCCTCGTGATGTCTCAGCGGGTTCTGCTGGCACTGACCCAAGCCGGTGTATCCCGTGAAGACGCTTATTCCATGGTGCAGCGCAACGCCCTGAAAGTGTGGGAAGAGCGCCTTGACTTCCAGGAACTGCTCCTCGCCGATGCGGAAGTCGTTGCAGCCCTTGGAGAAGATGGCATCAAGGAAAAATTCGACATGGGCTATCACACCAAACACGTCGATACGATCTTCAAGCGGGTCTTTGGCGAATAAGAACGCTCGAGTTTTCCCGGCAGAACGCCCCGCCAATTCGGCGGGGCGTTCCTTTTCAAGCATCTGCGGCCTGATCCGGTGTCGGCGAACGGACGCCTGTTCAAAAAAACGTGTCCCACGACCATCGCAATTGTGGCTAGGCTGACCCCAGTCTGTGTCTTTCCGAGGATCCCCGTATGCGCACAACGCTCTTTGCCGCCTTGCTCACGCTCCCTGTCGCATCCTTTGCAGCAGGCGGAGATGACTGGTCAGCCCCCAAACCCACGCAAACCACCAAGGAGTGTAAAGGCACCAAGGTCTGGGACCAGAAATCCGGCAAATGCGTGGACCCAAAAAGATCCTCGCTTGATGCCGATACCCTTTATGGCGCAGTGCGCGAACTGGCCTACGCAGGGCGCCTGCGCGAGGCCCAGGAGGTGCTGTCCACCATGCCCGATCAGACAGCACCGCGCGTTCTGACCTATTGGGGCTTCACCCATCGCAAGCTGGGGCAGCTGGACCTTGCAAACCAGTATTATCAGCGTGCAATCGCCAAGGATCCCAACAATCATTTGGCCCGTTCCTACATGGGGCAAGGCTTTGTCGAGGAAGGGAAACTCGGCCTCGCCCTGGCGGAATGGAAGGAAATCCGCAAACGCGGCGGGACCGGGACATGGCCCGAAGAGGCCTTGCGCCAGGCGCTGCTGACCGGCCAGACATCAAGCTACTGAGCTTCAGCCTTTCTTTACCGCTGCCGATCTAGAGTGAAGCCCACAGAAAGAGAATCTTTTTGGCAAGGGTCCTATAGATGCAAGACGACCAGATGTTGGCGCTCCCCATGGCGACAGGTGGGGATGGCTTGGGCGATTTCTCCGCACCTGCTCCAATGGGCGGCATGGGAATGGACAGCCCAATGGGCGGCTCCATGGGCGGTGCTCCGGTCAAGCTCAGCGGCAAGGCAAAGGCCGCGATCGTAGTGCGACTGCTCCTCAATGAGGGGGCGGACATCCCGATCGAGGAACTTCCTGACGATTTGCAGATGGAACTGACCCAGCAGATGGGCAAGATGCGGATCGTCGACCGCGAAACCCTTTACGCGGTGGCCAGCGAATTTGCCGAAATGCTTGACAATGTGGGCCTGACCTTCCCCAACGGATTGGCTGGTGCTCTGACGGCCATGGACGGCAAGATCAGCCGCCTCACGGCCAGCCGCCTGCGCAAAGAGGCCGGCGTGCGCCAGTTCGGAAACCCCTGGGATCGGCTCAAACAGCTGCCGCCCGAAGATCTCGCCTCGCTGGCCGAAGCCGAAAGCACCGAGGTCGCCGCGGTACTATTGTCGAAACTGGACACAGCCAAAGCAGCACAGATGCTGGCTGCCCTGCCCGGCCCGGTGGCCCGGCGCATTGCATATGCCGTCAGTCAGACCGGCAATGTCACACCGGAAACTGTGGATCGCATTGGTCTTTCCTTGGCTGCTCAGGTCGAGGCACGCCCGGATCTGGCGTTCGATGTGTCACCCGGCAAGCGCGTTGGCGCGATTCTGACAGAAGCCGCTGCCGCGAAGCGCGACGAGGTCCTGAATGCCCTCGAAGAAGAAGACCAGGAGTTCGCAACTGATGTGCGCAAGGCCATCTACACCTACGGTCTGATTGCGCAGCGCATGCAGCCACTGGATGTACCAAAACTGATGCGGGTCTTGGCCCAGCCAGACCTTGTGACCGCCATTGCTTTTGCCACCGACGAAGAAGACGTGGCGACCAGCGAATTCCTGCTGGAGAACATGTCAAACCGCATGGCCAACAACATCCGCGAAGAAGTGGCCGAGCGTGGCAAGGTCAAACGCTCCGATGGGGAGGCGGCCTTTGGCCTGATCGTCAGCGCCATGCGTGATCTGGTGGATAACGGCGAAATCGAGCTGAAGTCCGACGACGAAGAGGAGTCCTGAGGATCAAGGATCTTCTTTCCCTTGAACTGTCGACCTTTCAAACCGGTCACAATCGCAGGGGACAAGGGTAGCAAATCAGCTTGCTTGCACCTCTGGAAAAGCGTGATTATGTTGCGGTGCCCGACATTGATCACGACGCCACTCATCGCGTATTTCCAAGCCAAGCAAGCCGGTTCCACTCATGCCTATCGCAGCCTCAGAGCTCTCGCTCCCGGCGAAAGCAAAGTATTTTGCCAGCAATATCTTCCTACGCGCTCTGATTGGCGCCATGCAGGCTCTGCCGTACCACTGGCGCGTCAGCGGGATGGGGCGGCTGGTGCGGTTGCTTTCGCCTGTTGTTGGTTTCGAACGCCGCATTCGCGACAACCTGGCCCTGACCTGCCCGGATCTGACAGAGGGAGCGGTCGATCAGATTTGCGGCGAGGTCGCTGACAATGCCGGTCGCACCCTGGCGGAGCTTTATTCCGGCACACCGTTCCTGCGCCGCGCAACTGCCGCTCCGATCGGAGGACCGGGTCTGGCCGCCCTGGAGCAAGCCCAGGCCGAAGGGCGTCCTGTCGTCCTCGTAACCGGCCATTTTGGCAATTACGATGCCGCGCGCGCCGGGTTGATCGCCAAGGGGTTTGCGATGGGAGCCCTGTACCGGCGCATGGCGAACCCCTACTTCAACACGCACTATGTCCGCGCCATCGAGGGCAACGGCAAGCCAATGTTCGAGCAGGGCAAACGCGGCATGGTCGAAATGGTCAGGCACCTCAAGAAAGGCGGCAACATCGCGATTGTGGCCGATCTTCATGCCCATGGCGGAAAAGAGATTGATTTTTTTGGCAAGCCCGCGGTCACATCAACGGTGCCGGCGGAACTGGCCTTGAAATATGGCGCTGCCCTCATCCCGGTTTATGGCATACGCAAGGAAAATGGGCTTGATTTCGAGATTCTGCTCAACCCAGAGATCCCCGCTTCGGACCCGATCACCATGACCCGCGCGATATGTGATGATCTCGAAAGAGTCATTCGCCAGCATATGGGACAATGGTTCTGGATCCACCGGCGCTGGAAACCCTATGTTACGTAGTGACAGAAGGCTTCGGCGTGTGGCGTTTTCCGCGCACCGAAGGCCGTCTGCACTAGTCTAAGGATGCCGCAGTCAGGATTGGGCCGTTCCCGGTTTCCTGAACAAGCACCGCCAGCGACTGCTCTCCCGGCAAGGGCACTGAGAAGGAAACGGGTTCCCTGCCGTCCCATTCTGCCAGACGCACCCAGTCCTCAACGATATTGGCGTAATCCAGGGTTCGACCCGCAAGCTCTCCACGGCTGATCGCGACGCGCCTGAGCGGCGTAAAGCGAATAACGTCGATGACAGCCGCCGGGGACACGCGCCCGTCAACCGGATGGACGGAGATAGATACCGCCGTTGCGCTGACCTGCAGGGAAAGTGAAACTGGGCTGGCGACCGATCGGTGCCGCGCGATGGCATCCGCCAGCTTCAGCGGATCGGCGCCCTCAATATCCTCCTGTCCCATCACGATCATCTGGGGGGTATGCACCATCCTGCGACCCATCGCACGAGCATAGGCTTTTTGACGTGCTGTGTAGGCGGGGTCTGCAAAACTGTCTTTCCAACCAATATAGTCCCAGTAATCAACATGGAACGCCAGGGCCAGAACATCGTCGCGCTCAGAGAGCTTATGCATCAGGGCATCCGCCGGTGGACAGGACGCACAGCCTTGCGAGGTGAAGAGCTCGACCACTACTGGAGCAGGCTCTGGATCGGCAACGGAAACCGCTGGAAAGGCAAGGCAAAGGAGGCTGGCCAGCGCCGCAATCGTCTTCATGGTTCGCATTGTCCCTTATGGGTCCTCGTCTCGGCAGGACAGGATCTGCCATTATTCGCCCAGCATGTATCTCAGTCCTGTGACTAAGGCCAATCAATCATTCTTGAGAGCTGTTTCAAACCCGTTTCCCGTCCCCCAAGTAAGTTTTGTGTACTATTGCATACAAAAATTGCACCGTGCGGCGTTTCCCCTATTGAAACAACGGCCAACCTGTTGCAGATAGCCTGCAGCGAATTCCCCATTTTCACATCCAGAGGGAGGCCAACATGCCTATCACCGTCGGACAGGACAATGCCAAGACGCGCCGCACGCTCAGCGCCGGTGGCAAGTCGATTTCCTACTACTCGATCCCCGCAGCCACCGAAGCGGGTCTCGGCGATTTCTCGAAACTGCCGGCGGCTCTGAAGGTCGTGCTGGAAAACATGCTGCGGTTCGAGGACGGCGGCTTTTCGGTCTCTCTGGAAGACATCAAAGCCTTTGCCGAATGGGGCGCAAACGGTGGCAAGAACCCGCGCGAGATCGCCTATCGCCCGGCCCGCGTTCTGATGCAGGATTTCACCGGCGTTCCCGCCGTTGTGGACCTCGCTGCAATGCGCGACGGTATCAAGGCGCTTGGCGGTGATGCTCAGAAGATCAACCCGCTGAACCCGGTGGATCTGGTCATCGACCACTCGGTGATGATCGACGAATTCGGCAACCCGCGCGCCTTCCAGATGAACGTGGACCGCGAATATGAGCGCAACATGGAGCGCTACCAGTTCCTGAAATGGGGTCAGGGCGCCTTCAACAACTTCCGCGTTGTCCCCCCCGGAACCGGCATCTGCCACCAGGTGAACCTGGAATACCTGGCCCAGACCATCTGGACCGACACCGATCAGGACGGCAACGAAGTCGCCTACCCCGACACGCTGGTCGGCACCGACAGCCACACCACCATGGTCAACGGCGCTGCCGTTCTGGGCTGGGGTGTTGGCGGCATCGAAGCCGAGGCCGCGATGCTGGGTCAGCCGATCTCCATGCTGATCCCCGAAGTCATCGGTTTCGAGCTGACCGGCGATATGGTCGAAGGCACCACCGGCACAGACCTGGTCCTGAAGGTCGTTGAAATGCTGCGTCAGAAAGGCGTGGTGGGCAAATTCGTCGAATTCTACGGCGAAGGGTTGGACCGTCTGCCGCTCGCGGACCGCGCGACCATCGCCAACATGGCACCGGAATATGGCGCAACCTGCGGCTTCTTCCCGATCGATGCGGAAACCATCCGCTACCTGCGCAACACCGGCCGCGACGAAGACCGTATCGCGCTGGTCGAAGCCTACGCCAAGGAAAACGGCTTCTGGCGCGACGCGGACTACGCTCCGGTCTATACCGACACCCTGTCCCTCGACATGAGCAGCATCGTTCCGGCGATTTCGGGCCCCAAGCGCCCGCAGGACTATGTGCCGCTGACCAACGCGCAGGCCGCTTTCCGTCAGGAGATGGAAAATACCTTCAAGCGCCCCATGGGTAAAGAAGTCGCCGTCAAGGGCGAAGACTACACAATGGAATCCGGCAAGGTCGTGATCGCCTCGATCACGTCGTGCACCAACACCTCCAACCCCTACGTGATGATCGGCGCGGGTCTTGTTGCGAAGAAGGCGCACGAACTGGGCCTGAACCGCAAACCTTGGGTGAAAACCTCGCTGGCACCCGGCTCGCAGGTGGTGTCCGAATATCTTGAGGCCGCAGGCCTGCAGGAGCACCTGGATGCCGTCGGCTTCAACCTCGTCGGCTATGGCTGCACCACCTGTATCGGCAACTCCGGCCCGATCCAGCCCGAGCTGTCCGAAGCAATCGCCGAAGGCGACCTGGTGGCGACCTCGGTCCTTTCGGGCAACCGCAACTTCGAAGGCCGCATCAGCCCCGATGTGCGCGCCAACTACCTGGCCTCGCCGCCGCTGGTTGTCGCCTATGCGCTGGCAGGCACCATGGACATCGATCTGGCAAACGATCCGATCGCTCAGACCCCCGACGGCAAGGATGTGTACCTGAAGGACATCTGGCCCTCGACCCAGGAAGTTGCGGACCTCGTTCAGGAAACCGTGACCCGCGAGGCCTTCCTGTCGAAATACGCCGATGTCTTCAAAGGCGATGAAAAGTGGCAGGCTGTGGAAACCACCGATGCGGAAACCTACGACTGGCCCGCGACCTCGACCTACATCCAGAACCCGCCCTACTTCCAGGGCATGGGCACCGAGCCGGGCACCATCTCCAACATCGAGGGTGCAAAGCCGCTCTTGATCCTCGGCGACATGGTCACCACCGACCACATCTCCCCCGCGGGTTCCTTCGCGACCACCACCCCGGCCGGTCAGTACCTGATCGACCGTCAGGTGGCCCCGCGTGAATTCAACTCCTACGGCTCGCGCCGCGGCAACCACGAAATCATGATGCGCGGCACCTTTGCCAACATCCGCATCAAGAACGAGATGCTGGATGGCGTTGAAGGTGGCTACACCAAAGGCCCCAACGGCGAGCAGACCTCGGTCTACGAGGCCTCGATGGCCTACCAGGAAGCCGGCGTTCCGCTGGTGGTCTTTGGTGGTGAACAGTACGGCGCAGGCTCCTCGCGCGACTGGGCGGCCAAAGGCACAGCGCTTCTGGGCGTCAAGGCCGTGATCGCCGAAAGCTTCGAGCGTATCCACCGTTCGAACCTCGTTGGCATGGGTGTCATTCCGTTCGAGTTCACCGCTGGCGATACCCGCAAGTCGCTGGAACTGACCGGCGATGAGACCGTCTCGATCCGTGGCCTCGACACCATCGAGCCGCAACAGGAGGTGCCTTGCGACATCACCTACGCGGATGGCACCACCAAGACCATCACGCTCAAGTGTCGCATCGATACCGCACCCGAGATCGAATACATCGAACACGGCGGCGTGCTGCACTACGTGCTGCGTAACCTCGCAAAGTCGTAAGGCTTTCGACGCAGGTACATGCAAAAGGCGGCCTCAAGGGTCGCCTTTTCTTTTGAGTATCAGAGGGATCAGTGAAGGAGGAAAACGGCATGAGTGATTTGCAAGCCTCTGAGTTCAAGGATGCAAACAGCATCACCGGCTATCACGCCCATGTCTATTTCAACGCGGAAACGGTGGAGCAGGCGCTGGTCCTGTGTCAGCGCGCGGCAGAGGTGTTCGAGGTCAAGATGGGCCGCGTCCATGACAAGCTGGTCGGCCCGCACCCCATGTGGTCTTGCCAACTTACCGCAACGCCGCAGCAGTTTGCTGAGCTCCTGCCCTGGCTGGCCCTGAACCGCGATGGGCTGATTGTATTTGCCCATCCCGAAACTGGCAACGAGCTGGCCGATCACCGCGACCACGGTATCTGGCTGGGCACCGGGTTGGAATTGGATCTGTCACTGTTTGAGTGATGCATTGCCAGGAACCAAACGCCGCCCGCATGCGGCGGGCGGCGTTTGTCGTGGACAACCCAACTGCTTACTGAGAGGCCGCCTTTTCCATCGCCGGGCGCAGGGTCTTTTCCAGAACCGATCCGGTGAGCGGCCCAGCAAAGCGCAGCACGATCTTGCCCTGACCGTCGATCACGTAGGTTTCCGGCACGCCGTATAGGCCCCAATCCAGTGCCATGCGGCCCTTCTCGTCCCGGCCGATGGCGGTGTAAGGATCGCCCAACTCATCGAGGAAAGCAGCCGCATTATCCTGCTGGTCCTTGTAGTTAACGCCATAGATCGGCACGCCCTCGGCAGACAAGGCTTCCAGCGTCGGATGCTCGGCCCGGCAAGGCGCGCACCAGCTGGCCCAGTAATTGACTAGTTTCACAGTGCCATCGCGCAGTGTGGCGTCGTCAAAGCTGTCTTTACCCGGAAAATCCTGCAGCACCACGGGCGGCGCGGGCTGGCCTTCGCGCGCGGAGGGCAGGCTTTCGGGATCCTCGCGGAACATGCCCACCAGCGCCAGGCCCACAAAGCCCGCGAACACAACCACAGGCACCGCCATAAGGGGAGAGATCTTAGCCATTGCGCTTCATCCGCTCCTGTTCCAGCCGCTCCATTTCGGCGCGCACCCGGCGGCCGCGCCAGAGCGTCACCACCACCAGGAGCACAAGCAACAGAATAGAGGCGGCATAGGACGACAGCACCGCCTCTGCATATTTTCCAAGATCGGGCATCATGCCTCCATCCTTTCACGGGCCATCAGCGCCTTGATGCGGCGCGCGCGAATTTCGGTTCCGGTGCGATAGAACACCAAGGCGATGAAAAAGAGGCCAAAGCCCACCATGCAGACATAAAGCGGGTTGGAGAATACATCGGCGACATTCTCTTCCTTGTCGAGGCTGAGCGACGCCCCCTGGTGCAGCCCCTGATTCCAGAAGTTCACGGCATAGCGGCTAAGCACCGCAAAGACCGAGCCGACAAGACACAGGATCGAGGTGAGATCGGCAGCAGTGTCAGGGTCCTCGATCGCCTCCCAAAGGGCGATGTAGCCGAGATAGAAGAGGAACAGCACCAGGAAGGAGGTCAGGCGCGGATCCCAGGCCCACCAGGTGCCCCACATCGGCTTCCCCCAAAGCGCGCCCGTCACCAGCGCAATGAGCGTCATCACAACGCCCACCGGTGCTGCCGCCCGGGCCGCAAGCGCGCTGACGTGGTGGCGCCGCACCAGCCAGATCAACGAAGCGACCAGCATCATGAACCAGGCGTTGATTGCCATCAGCGCCGAGGGGACATGCAGGAAGATGATCTTGACTGTCGACCCCTGCCTGAAATCATCAGGTGTAAAAAAGAAGCCCCAGATAAACCCCACAACCATCAACAGGCCTGAGACGCCCCATAGGACGGGCATCACCCGTTCCGTGGTGGTGAGGAATTTTTTCGGATTTGCATATTGCCAGATGGACATGGTGGCTATCTTGTTCCCCGCTCCCGTGTTTTCAAGTCTCTCTTGCCCTGCTCTTTCGTCGCAGCCTGCCTAGCGCAGATTGATACGCAAGACCGCCGCGCTGGCAAAGGGCAATAGCGCGATCACCGCTGCCGAAATACCCGCCAGCATGAGCAGTGGCGTCTCGACCGCCATGCCCTCGGCGCCGCGCCGGGCTACCTCGGCGCCGAAGATCAGTGTCGGCACATACAGCGGCATCACCAGAAGCGACATCAAAAGCCCGCCCCGCTTCAGCCCCACAGTCAGTGCGGCCCCAAAGGTGCCGATCACCGACAGAGCGGGTGTGCCCAGGAACAGCGAGACGACAAGCCAAAGAAACCCCTGTTCCGGCAGGTTCAGCAGAACGCCCAGAACCGGCGCGGCAAGCACCAGCGGCAGGCCGGTGGTGATCCAGTGCGCGAGCGCCTTTACGCTCACCACCGCCTCCAGAGGCAAGGGAGCGGTCGCCAGAAGATCCAAGGAGCCGTCCTCCCAATCGAGCGCAAGCAGGCGATCCAGCGACAACAGGCAGGACAGCAGCGCACCCAGCCACAAAACGCCGGGTGCGATGCGAGTCAACAGCTCTGAATTCGGCCCCACGGAAAAGGGTACCATGACCGTCACGATAAGGAAAAAGGCAAGCCCAAGCCCAAATCCCCCGCCTGCACGTACCGCAAGGCGCAGATCTCGGGTCAGCAGAGCGATCATAAGAAGCCCTCGTCGAAATCATCCAGCACAGGCAGCGCGGCCTTATAGGCACCTGCATCCAGCACCTGCGCCTCATCAAGACCAAGGTCGATATGCGTGGCAATCAGGGCCGATCCGCCCTGCCCGAGATGCGCACGCACCGCATCTGCGAACATCGCGACAGCTCGGGTATCAAGGCTCACCGTAGGCTCATCCATTACCCAGATAGGGCGTTCCGTCACAAGCATCCGGGAAAGGCCAAGGCGGCGTTTCTGCCCAGCCGAAAGCGCCCCCGCCGGTCGATCCTTGAGCCCCATCAGATCAAATGCCTTGAGCGCAGGCTCTATCGAAGCGGTGCCAAACACCTTGGCCCAGAAGGTCAGGTTCTCGGTCACGCTCAGCGCCTGTTTCAGCCCGTCAGAATGCGCTGCATAGGCAACTCTGTCCTCTGCGCCTTCGATGTGACCAGACAAAGGTGGCTGAAGCCCGGCAATGGTGCGCAGGAGCGTGGTTTTCCCGATCCCGTTGGGGCCACGCAGGATCAAGGCGCGGCCCGGCTCGAGCTGAAAACTCAGCCCCTCCAGCACCGGCAGACCGCCGCGCGCGATCGCAAGATCGGTTACATTCAATGTCATGAATGACTGACTATCCCATTGCCGCCCGGCGCAAAAGACGAATTCGCCAGCGCGGCAAGATGCATCATACGGGCAGAGCGGCCAATGCAATCCGCCGCCCCTCGGACAGGAGCACATTATAGGTGCGGCAGGCCGCGGGGGAGTTCATCGTTTCCACCCCAATGCCTGCTCCTTCAAGGCTGCGGCGCAGATCGGCCGGGATATGGGCCACCTCGGCCCCGGTCCCAATGAACAGCACGTCTACGTCTTCGGCCAAAGACAGAAGCGCCTCTGCGTCGCCGTATCCTCCCCAGGCCGAGGTGCCCTTGGCACAGGTCAGCACGGCGCCCTGGTGGACCTCGCCGCCGATGCGAAAAAAACCCTCCCCGTAGCCATCAACCGGCACGGCATCCGAATAGGTCACTTCATTGAGGCGCATAAGGCTTCTCCCGTCGAACTGATTTGCCTGTATCTAATGTGCCTGTGTCTACCACGCAGCAAGATGGGGCAAAAGCAAAAGGCCGCAAGTGAAACCTGCGGCCTTTCGTGTCTGTCCATGTCAATCGCGCTTAGGCGTCGATATTGGCAAATTGGTTGCCGGTGGGCGTCGTCGGCTTGGACCAGTCACGCTTCACTCCCAGCCACAACAGGATCGTTGAGGCCACGAAGACCGAGGAATAAGTCCCGACGATAACGCCCCAGATCATCGCAAAGACAAAACCGCGGATCACGTCCCCCCCCAGCACATAAAGCGAGATCAGCGCGATCAGCGTGGTGATCGAGGTCATCACGGTCCGGCTCAGAGTTTCGTTGATCGAAAGGTTCAACACCTCTGCCAGGGATTTTTTCTTATAACGGCGCAGATTTTCGCGGACGCGGTCAAAGACAACCACGGTATCGTTCAGGGAATAGCCGACGATTGTCAGCAATGCCGCGATGATCGCCAGATCGAACTTGATCTGAAGCTCGGAGAAAATGCCGATGGTCAGGATCACGTCATGCACGAGGGCAGCCACCGCGCCCAAGGCGAACTGCCATTCGAACCGCAGCCAGATGTAGACCAGCACCGCCCCAATCGCGAGAATAACGGCAATGATGGCCGTCTGTACCAGCTCACCAGATACCTTGGGGCCGACAGATTCGACCGAAACGAACTTGATATCAGGTGCGACAGTGCGCAGCGCAGAGTTCAGCTCTTCGATCACCTCGCCGGAGATTGCCTCGCCGTCTTCCTGCGCCTGGATGCGGATCATAGCAACGTGCTGATCCTCCTCGAAGGTGGGATCAAACACCTCGGTGATGGTGATGTCGCCAAGGCCAAGCGGGCTCATCGCATCACGATAGGCACCGACATCGATTTCCTGGGTGCTTTCGGTCCGGATCGTGGTGCCGCCCCGGAAATCGATGCCGAAGTTCAACCCCTGGAACAGGAAGGAGGCAAATCCGACCACCATCATGAAAGCCGACAGGCCCAGCCAGCGTTTCCAGTGCTTGAAGAAGTCGAAAGAGGTACTTTCGGGAACAAGTCTGAGCCGCATTTTACACCTCAATCTTTTTCGGACGGCGCCGTTCGAACCACATGATGATCATCAAGCGCGTCACGAAGATCGCCGTGAAGACCGATGTCATGATGCCAAGTCCAAGGGTGATCGCAAAGCCACGCACCGGCCCAGACCCCATGGCAAACAGGATGACGGCAGTAATGAAGGTTGTGACGTTGGCATCCAGAATGGCGCTCAGCGCCTTGGAGTAGCCTTCGTCAATAGCGCGGGCGGGGCCGCGGCCATTCTTGAGTTCTTCGCGGATCCTCTCAAACACCAGCACATTGGCGTCGACCGCCATACCAACCGTAAGAACGATCCCGGCGATACCCGGCAAGGTCAAGGTGCCACCTATAAGACTGAGCGCGCCAAAGATCAGCGCCACGTTCAGCATCAGCGCAATATTGGCAAAGATGCCAAAAAGGCCATAGGACAGGGTCATGAAGACCAACACCGCCACAAAGGCGACGATGGTCGCGATCTTGCCCGCATCAATGCTGTCCTGCCCCAGCTCGGGGCCGATGGTACGCTCTTCGAGAAACTCCAGTCCCGCAGGCAAGGCACCTGCCCTAAGCAGCACGGCCAGATTGGTGCTTTCTTCAATGGTGAAATTGCCAGTGATAATACCGGAGCCACCAGAAATATGCGCCTGGATCACCGGCGCCGAGACCACCTCGTCATCGAGGACAATGGCAAAGGGAGAGCCGATGTTTTCGGCTGTATAGTCGCCAAAGCGCCGCGCACCGGAGGTGTTGAAACGGAAGGTCACGGCGGGGCGGCCGTTTTGGTCGTACGAGGGCTGCGCATCCACCAGATCTTCGCCCGTCACCACGGGAGCGGCTTCGACGGTGTAGTAGGTGCCCTCCTCGTCCAAGGACGGGAGCACCTTGTTGCCAACCCCGGCGCGAGCGTCAGGGTCGCTGCCCCGGCCCACAACAGGGTTGAAGGTCAGCTGCGCGGTGGTGCCGATGATCTCTTTCAGCTCAGAGGCCGAACCGATGCCGGGCACCTGAATGAGGATACGGTCGGCGCCCTGTCGCTGGATGGTCGGCTCGCGCGTGCCGACTTCGTCGATCCGGCGGCGCACGATCTCAAGCGACTGGCGCACGGTACGGTCATCCGAGGCAAGCCGCTCGGCTTCAGTCAGCTGGACAATGAGGATGTCCCCTTCGGCAGAGACCTCGATATCCGTCGCGCCCGCGCCGGTCAGTGTGGTCACCGGATTGGCAAGGCCACGCACCACGTCCAGTGCCCGAGGCATCCCCTCTGGTTTCGAAATCTTGACGCGAATCTGGTCTGCCGGGCCTGGCTGCAGGCGGAAGCTGCCGACCGTGTCCCGCTCGGGACGCAGCGCGTTGCGAACCTCTGGCCAGAAGCCTTCCATGCGTGCGGCATAGACATCCTCGACCTGGACCTCGGCCAAAAGATGGGCGCCACCACGCAGATCGAGGCCCAGATTGACCAGCCCGGAGGGCATCCATTCCGGCCACTGCGCCGCTGTCTCAAGACGCTCAGGGGTCTCCCCCTTCATCTCGATGGCGACGACAGCATCATTGGCCTGCTCGACGCGGGTGTAGAACGCATTTGGCAGGGCCAGCAAAAGACCGGCCACACAGACCAGCCAGATCAGCACCCTCTTCCAGAGATCGATTTGCAGCATTGCCCTGCCTTTTCAGATATTTATGGTCGGGCGCCTTAGGCTGCCGGCTCGGTCTTGGACAGGACCTGTGCGATGGTGGAGCGCACAACACGCACCTTCACGCCTTCAGCCAGTTCCACCTCAAGCTCGTTGTCATCCTTCACCTTGGCGACCTTGCCGATCAGCCCACCCTGAGTCACAACCTGATCGCCACGGCGCAGGTCAGAGACCATTTTCTGGTGTTCTTTCATCTTCTTCTGCTGCGGGCGGATCAGCAGGAAGTACATGATCGCAAAGATCAGAATAAGCGGGAGAAACTGGCCAATCGCATTTGCGTCCAAGGGGATATTCCTTCTGTCTGGGAGGGCCCACAGCGGGCGCCCTGATTTTGCAGGCGAACCTATGCGCTGGCATGGGCAGTTGCAAGGCATAGGCGGTGCCTTGAGGCGGAGATTCCACCTTGCAACACTTGTGCAGGAACCCCGCTCTGCCCTCTTCCTCTTTGGGTGCGGGTCGGGCATAGGTTTGGCACTGATTCAAAATCGCCTCTCAGACAGGAGCCCCCCTCATGCATGACATCCGCGCGATCCGCGAAAATCCTGCCGCTTTTGACGCCGCTCTGGCGCGGCGTGGGGATGCGGCTATGTCCTCTGAGGTGCTGGCCCTCGATGAAGCGCGCCGGGCCAAGATCCAGGCCGCCGAAGAGGCGCAGGCCGCCCAGAACAAGGCCGCCAAGGCCATTGGCGCGGCCAAGGCCAAGGGTGACAATGACGAATTCGAACGCCTGCGCAGTGAAGTGGCTGGCAAGAAGGCCGAAGTTGCCGCCCTTCAGGCCGAGGCCAAGGACCTGGACGCGAAGCTCACAGATATGCTGGCCCGTCTGCCCAACAGCCCCGCCGAGGATGTGCCGGATGGCGCAGATGAGAATGACAATGTGGAAGTGAACCGCTGGGGTACGCCTGCAGAGTTTGATTTCACCGCCAAGGAGCATTTCGAGATCACCGGCGTCGCGGCGGCGATGGATTTTGAAACCGCCGCCAAGGTTTCCGGCTCGCGCTTTGTGTTTTTGAAAGGTGCCGTTGCCCGCATTCACCGGGCGCTGGCGCAATTCATGATCGACACGCATGTGGATGAGAATGGCCTGACCGAAGTGAACTCTCCCGTTCTGGTACGGGACGAGGCCATGTACGGCACCGACAAGCTGCCCAAATTCGGTGAGGACAGCTACCAGACCACCAATGGATGGTGGCTGGTGCCCACGTCAGAAGTGCCACTAACCTATTCCGTTGCCGAAGAGATCCTGGACGCCAGCGCCCTGCCCATTCGCATGACCTCGCACACCCTGTGTTTCCGCTCCGAGGCGGGCTCGGCGGGCCGCGATACATCCGGCATGCTGCGTCAGCACCAGTTCGAAAAGGTCGAGATGGTGTCGATCACCCACCCGGACGAATCGGACGCAGAGCAGAAACGCATGCTGGCTTGCGCGGAAGGCATCCTGGAAAAGCTGGGTGTGCCCTACCGCACCGTGGTCCTGTGCACCGGAGACATGGGGTTCGGCGCGCGGCGCACCTATGATATCGAAGCCTGGCTGCCGGGGCAAAACGCCTACCGCGAGATTTCCTCGGTCTCGACCACGGGCGATTTTCAGGCCCGCCGCATGAACGCCCGTTTCCGCCCCGAGGGCGGCGGCAAGCCCGAGTTCGTACATACCCTGAACGGATCCGGCCTTGCCGTGGGTCGCTGCCTGATCGCGGTACTGGAAAACGGTCAGCAGGCGGACGGCTCCGTCAAACTGCCCGAAGCTTTGGCCCCTTATCTGGGAGGCAAGACGACACTGACAGCAGAGGGCGCACTCGTCTGATCCACTCCCTCGGTCAAAAATGAAACACCGGCCCGCATGTGGGGCCGGTGTTTTGGCTTGAGCCGCCATGCAAGGATGAAAGCACCACTTCGGGCAGATCAGGGATCCGTCTCACGCTTTCTTGGCCTTTTTCTTGGAGGGCTTGGATTTGGCTGATTTGCCCTTGCCCGATTTGGACTTGGCAGGTTTTTCGGCCGCCTCGCCGTGCTTCTCAGCCAGAATTGCGGCTGCCTTGGCCTTTTCCCGCTCAATCGCCTTTCGAGCCTTCGCCTTGACGCGCTTTGCCTTTTCCTTGGCCTTGATCCGCGCCTCTGCCATCTCCAGCGTCAGAGCCTCGGCCTTCTTTGCCGCCTTGCGGGCCTTGATCTTTGCCTTTGCTGCTTTTTCCTCAGCAGCGAGCCTTGCAGCCTCGGCGACCGCAAGCGCGGCATTCAGCTGGTCTTCACTCTCCCTGGAAGAAGGCTCCGCAGCCTCAGTTTTCGCCGCCTCTGGTTTCGCAGGGGCCTTTGCACGGGCCTTTGATTTTGGCGCTGGTTTCCGCTTTGGCACAGGAGCGGGACCCAACAGGTCTTTGGCAGCTTGATGAAGCCGCGCAGCGCGTGCGTGGCCTATTCCCGAAACCCCGGCGAGATTCTCGACGCTTGTCGCCTCGACGTCCTCGACCGACATTACGCCTTGCGCTTTGAGCGCCTTTTCCAAAACGGGGCCTACCCCGGGAAGCTCACGAATAGCCGTCATAACTGCCTTTCACTGTTCTATAGCACTGGCTGCCACGTCGTCGCGCAGCAGTTTCATGGTCTGTAAGGATGTCACAGCATACCTAGGCCGGGAAGGGTACAAGCCGTTTTTCGTCTTCGTCCCAAAGTTTCAAGGACAGCGCCCGCAGCGCCTCTCCAAACGAAATGCGGCGCGGCGCCACCTCGGGCGGCAGGTTGTAGTGGCACTGGCGCAATCGGTAGCTCGGAATGCGCGCATTGAAATGGTGGATGTCATGCAGCGTGATATTGGCCACGGCGAAATCGAAGAACCATCCGAAATCAAGGCAGGAGGAGCCCTGAAGCGCCGCCACCTGCGGGTTCAGATCCGGGCGGCGATCCCAGTAGGTATCCTCGAAGTTATGCTGCAGATACACCAGAAAGACACCGATCATGCCCCCGAGAAAGGAAAAGGCAAACCACACCAGCACACCAGTAGCCCCGGCCAGGTAATAAAGCAGGGAGATCAATGCGATGATCACAACATTATGCAGCAGAACGCCGACAACCCCGAACCGGGTGGTATTCTTGGGCCAGCGATAGCGAATGAAATAGGTGAAGGCTGACCCGATGGGGACCAGAACCAGCGGATTACGATAGAGCCGATATGTCAGCCGCTCCCAAAACCCGGCCTCCTGCCATTCGCGCAGAGTCATAGTGTGAATCTCGCCCGTCTCGCGATGCTCAAGGTTGCCGATGTTGGCATGATGCAGATTGTGGTTCTGCTTCATCACCTCGAATGGCGCAAAGGTAAAAGGCGACAGTACATGACCTGCGATTTCATTCTGTCGGCGGGTTTCGAAAAGGGAGTGATGCCCTGCGTCGTGTTGCAGGACGTAAAGCCGCACAGCAGCAAAAGCAAAGACGACGCCGGAAGGCAGCAGGACATACCAGTGATGGGCGTATGCAATCGCGAGATACAGCGACAGGAAATACACCGCGAAGGTGCCGAAATAGCTCAAGGACGCCAGTCTGTTGTCCTTTTTCGTATAATCACGCGTGTAAGCTCTCAGGTCCATGAGACCTCCCTTAATGACGCTATATGACGCCCCTGTGAAATCGGCGGGGCACGTGTTTTCAATAGATCCTGCACAGGCAAGCAGCGCCCCAAAAACGACGCTGAGCGAATCCGACTTTAACGGCTTGGTAACGAATTTCAATGGATCGCAACACGCGATACGTGCACTCTGCCGCAGGTCGCCCCTAAACCGGGAAACCTGCCAGCAACTTGACCACAGATCTGACGCTCCGGCTCAGTCCCGGCGTCCCTGAAGGTGCTTACGCAGCTTGGACGGCGCTGCCTTTTTCTTGCCCTTGTAAGGGTTCTGATCGCCCTGCCCCCGCATCGTAAGACGGATCGGCGTTCCCGGCATATCGAAGTCTTGCCTCAGACCGTTGACCAGATACCGGGTATAGCTGGCCGGGATCTTGTCCGGATGCGAGCACATGACGACAAATCCCGGCGGGCGTGTCTTTGCCTGTGTCATGTAACGCAGCTTGATCCGCTTGCCTTGCGGCGCAGGCGGTGGGTGCTGCTCAAGCATGCCGGTGAGCCAGCGATTGAGCGCCGCTGTGGGCACCCGGCGGTTCCAGATCTCATAGGCACGCAGGATGGCGTCATGCAGCCGGTCAAGCCCCTTGCCGGTCTTGGCCGAAACCGTCACCAGCGGAGCACCTCGCAGCTGCGGCAGCAGGCGGGCAAAGGCCTCTTTCAGGTTCTTCAGCTTTTCCTGCTTGTTGTCTTCGACGTCCCATTTGTTGACGGCGACGACCACAGCACGCCCTTCGCGCTCAGCCAGGTCCGCGATACGCAAATCCTGCTGCTCGAATGGAATCTCCGCGTCCAGCAGCACCACGACCACCTCGGCGAATTTCACCGCACGCAGGCCATCCGAGACGGATAGCTTTTCCAGCTTTTCCTGCACCTTGGCCTTTTTGCGCATACCCGCTGTGTCAAAGACACGCATCGGGGTGCCAGCCCAATCGATCTGCAGGGAAATCGCATCGCGGGTGATCCCGGCCTCGGGGCCGGTCAGCAGGCGGTCCTCGCCAAGGATCTTGTTGATCAGTGTCGACTTGCCCGCATTCGGGCGTCCCACCACCGCCACCTGCAAGGGCTTGTCCACGGTCGGAACCGGTGCGGCCTGCTCGGCCTCTTCGTCGCTCAGATCCGCATCCACGCTCACATCGATGCTCGGCGCATGATCCTCGGCGGTTTGCTCGAACTTCTCGGAGATTGGCAAAAGCTCAGAATAAAGCTCGTTCATGCCCTCACCATGCTCGCCCGACAGGCGGATCGGCTCACCAAGGCCCAGACCATAGGCTTCCAGCACGCCCGCATCGGCAGCCGCGCCCTCGGATTTGTTTGCAGCCAGAATGACATGCGCGGATTTCTTGCGCAGAATCTCGGCAAACATCTCGTCCACCGGGGTCACGCCGGTGCGCGCATCGATCATAAAGAGGCAAATATCGGCCATGTCCACTGCGCGTTCGGTCAGGCGGCGCATGCGCCCTTCAAGCGAATTGTCAGTAGCATCCTCAAGACCGGCGGTGTCGATCACCGTGAACCGCAGGTCCCCAAGGCGCGCCTCACCCTCGCGCAGGTCGCGCGTCACCCCCGGCTGGTCATCAACCAGAGCCAGTTTCTTGCCAACAAGGCGGTTGAAAAGTGTGGACTTGCCCACATTGGGGCGGCCCACGATAGCGAGGGTAAAGGACATCGGACCAACTTTTTGCGGTTCAGACGCGCCCCATAGCGCATCTGTTGCTATTGGGAAAGACCTGATTGCCTTTATCGGAAGGCAAGCAGATCCCCTTTGGAGGACACTACATAGAGTGTATTGCCCGCAACGACCGGGTCGGTTGTTGCCCCTCCCGGCACTTCGACCGTGCGCGCAAGGCTACCATCGCGCGGGTCGAACAGACGCATCTGACCATCATTGGAGACCACAACGACCTGCCCTCCGGCAACGATCGGGCCGTAATGTGCAACCACCTCGCCCCGTTTGCCGGGCTTGTCCTTGAGATAGCCGGGCAGATCCACAGCCCAGATCACCGCGCCGCTGGCCGCATCAAGGCGCAACAGTTGATTGCGGTCACTGATCTGGAAAAGACTCCCGCCTACGGGCCAGACGGGACCGATGGCCCCCTCGTTTGCCGTCCAGATCCGGTCGCCGTTATCCGTATCGATCGCCACCGTGCGCCCCGAGTGATTTCCCACAAACGCACGTTTGCCCACCACCACTGGTGCTCCGGTCACATCGCTGATCCGCGCAAGTGTCGTGCCAACCCGCTGCCCCGCAACCGACGCATTCCAGCGCCGTACGCCGCCCCGTTTGAAGCTGGCAACCAGATCACCCGAACCAAAGGCAAAGATCACGTAATCTCCTGCGATCACGGGTGCCGGAGCCCCCAGCACGTTCGACGGGCTTGGCGCACCTTCAACCTGCCAGGCAATCCGACCGTCCGACGTATGCACGGCCCAGCCGGTATCATCACCGGCCACCAGGTACACCAGACCATCGCGCACGATCGGCTCCCCGGATCCGGTCGCCTCCAGCTCCTGACGCCAGATCTGCTTGCCGCTGGTCGCGTCCAGGGCCGTCAGAACGCCATAGCCGGAAGAGATGTAGAGGACCCCCTTGTCAAAGGCCATCCCACCGCCGGTTGCCTGGCCTGCGCTCTCACGCGAGGGGATCAGGTCAGACTGCCACAGAACCTGGCCCGATGGCGACACCGCAGAAACCTGTGCGGCGCTGTCGAGTGTAAAGATCTTGCCATCCGCAACGACGGGACGTGCGGTGATCCGCTGGCGGCGGGCGTCTCCTTCGCCGATCGACGTGACCCAGGCCAACTGAGGCGCCGCACTCAGCGCCGGATGCGTCGTGCGCTGCGCCTGCAGACCGTGGGTCTGCGCCCAGGTCGCGTTCACGGTCTGCCGCGGTAGTGAAATCGGCTTTGACTGGTTTGCGACTTCGGAATTAGCGTCGGTGCGGATGTCCTCACGCTGGCCCTGCAGAATTATCTCGGGCTCCGCGCATGCCGACAACAGCGCCCCCAGGGCCGCTGAGCAGACCAGCGCCCGCCAGCGCACCCCGCCACCATTGATACCACCAGCTGACGTCATAGTCCTGCCCCGCAAGTCCCTGTTGCAGCCCCGCAGCCTGTGCGCGGCCTCTTGTTTGTCTTTTCGCTCACCCCTCGGGTGTTGCGGTCCCATCCGGATTTCCGCCCAAAGCGACAATCACTTGAGTTGCCCGGTCTTTCAAGTCCCGGCTGACCGTGGCATCGGCAACAATCGACTGTAGGCGCGAAATTGCAGCCTCCGTTTTGCCCTCTTCGATCTCAAGCAAGGCAAGCTGCTCCGACGCAAGCAGTGCAAGTGGCGCACCTGGCTGGGCAAGAGCCTCGTACTGGATTCTGCGATCCGCAGCGGAAAGGCTACCCGCCTGCAGGGAAAGAGCCTTGAAGCTGGCGATATGACGATACACCAGCTCAAGCTCACCATCGGCGGCAATCTCGGACAGCAAGGCAGCCGCACGCTCAACATCGCCTGCTTCGGCAAATGCGCCAGCCTGCAGCATCTTGGCAATAGCTGCGCCGGTCGCCGTGCCCGCAGGAACTGCCGCCAACGCCTCTGCGCGCGCTGCCGGGTCATCCGCGGCCAGCGCTGCCGTCATCGCATCTCCAAGCTCCTGCGCCGCCGCCTGATCCTTGGCCTTGCCGTACTCACGCCAAGCTGCCCCACCGACGATCATCACAACCGCCAGCCCCCCAATCCAGCCGTACCGTTTGAGCATGAGGAACAGACGATCGCGACGAACCTCTTCTGTCACCTCGTCGATAAAGCTGTCGGTATCGCTCATAAAAATGTCCCTGGTCCGCCCGGCTTGAACCGGATTGTTGTGCTTTGGTCCTTCTCATATCGTGCCTTTAAAGCCAAGCCAAGAGCCGCAATCGTGCTCAAGCGCGCCTGAACAAGGCTCTGGAGCGAAAAATGTGAACTGAACCGCTCTGTTTAGTATGGACAATACTCACATGATACTTATGTCTTTCCTCGGGTGTCTGGCGGAACCCTCTTGAAAAGCCCGATTCATTTGTCGGAATGCGCTCATTTCCTTGAGAAAGGCCCGAAATGCGTTTGATACCCCTTTTGACCGCGATTGCGGTGGCTGCCGGATTATATTTCCTCGTGTTCGAACGGGATGACTTGCTTGCATTCGCAAGAGGTGAGACCGCTGAAGACACCGCAGCCGCAACCGCGTCAGATGCGCCCACAAACCCGGCATCCACGGCTCAGCTTGCATCGCAAAACCGCATCGGTGTGGTTGCTCTGCGCAGCGAGGCGCGCCCGCTGGACAGTGCAGTTATTCTGCGCGGGCAAACCCAGGCTGCACGCCAGGTAGAAGTACTCGCCGAAACCACCTCAACCGTGATTTCAGAGCCGCTGCGCAAAGGTGCTCAGGTCAAGGCCGGAGATCTTCTATGTGAGCTGGACCCCGGAACCCGCCAAGCGACCTATCATGAGGCAAAGGCACGCCTGATCGAAGCCCGCTCACGCGTCCCTGAGGCAGAGGCCCGCCTGGTAGAGGCGCAAGCGCGCCTGCGTGAGAGCCAGATAAACCTGGTTGCCGCTCAGAAACTCTCCGAAGGGGGCTATGCTTCGGAAACACGCCTGGCCGCAGCCGAAGCAACGGAACGCTCTGCCGTTGCCGGAGTTGAAACCGCAAAGGGAGGACTTGAAGCAGCCCGTGCGGGTATTGAGGCCGCGCAAGCTGCAGTAGCTGCCGCGGAGACTGAAATTGCGCGCCTGACAATCACAGCGCCTTTTGATGGGCTGCTGGAGAGCGACACCGCAGAGGTCGGCAGCCTGTTGCTGCCTGGCAGCCTCTGCGCGACGGTGATCCAGCTCGATACGATAAAACTGGTTGGATATGTCCCGGAAACCGAAGTGAACCGTATTGACGTCGGCGCACGCGCCGGTGCGGAATTGGCCAACGGCTTGCGCGTTCAGGGCGAAGTCAGCTTTGTGAGCCGCTCGGCGGACCCCACAACGCGCACCTTCGAAGTAGAGATCCTTGTTGGAAACGCCGACCTCCGGATTCGGGACGGTCAGACGGCGGATATTGCAATCTCTGCCGAGGGGACCAAGGCTCACAAGCTGCCCCAATCGGCGCTCACACTCAACAATGATGGCCGCCTGGGCGTGCGCATCGTACGCGAAGACAAGACCGCCGGTTTTGAGCTGATTGACCTGTTGCGTGATACCGCAGACGGGGTCTGGGTGGCCGGTCTGCCGGATACCGCCGACGTCATCATCGTCGGGCAGGACTTCGTAACCGAGGGTGTGGCGGTCGAACCGACCTATCGGGAGGCGGGTCAATGATCGGCATCGTCTCATGGGCCGCTGACCGGGCCCGCATGGTTCTGGCCTTTATCCTGATCTCGCTCCTTGTGGGCGGGTTTGCCTATATGAGCCGTCCCAAGGAGGGCGAGCCTGACATCGACATCCCGATGCTGCACGTCTCGGTGCAATTTCCCGGCATTTCTGCCGAAGACAGCGAAAGCCTGCTGATCAAGCCGATGGAATCCGAGCTGGTCGATCTGGACGGGCTCAAAGAGATGACCTCGACAGCGGCAGAGAACTATGCAGGGGTTCTGCTGGAGTTCGACTTTGGCTGGGACAAGAGCGCCACCATCGCGGATGTGCGTGACGCCATGAACTCAGCCCAGGCGGAATTCCCAAGCGGGGCTGAACAATATGTAATCACCGAGATCAATTTCTCAGAGTTTCCGATCGTGATCGTAAACCTGTCGGGAGACGTGCCCGAGCGTACCATGGCGCGCGTCGCGAAACAGCTGCAGGACGATATCGAAGCGCTGGATGCCGTGCTAGAGGCGCCGATTGCAGGCAACCGCGACGAAATGGTCGAGGTTGTGATCGATCCGCTACGGCTTGAATCCTATAACGTCACCGCGCTAGAGCTGATCAATGTGGTGCAGAACAACAATCAGCTGATTGCAGCCGGTGAAGTTGAAACGGCCCAGGGCACGTTTTCGATCAAAATCCCCTCGTCTTTCAACGATGTGCGCGACATCTACGCCCTGCCAATCAAGACCAATGGCGACCGCGTCGTGAAGCTAGGTGAGCTGGCGCAGATCAACTATACTTTCGAGGACCGCGAAGGCACCGCCCGTTTCGATGGCGAGGACACGGTCGCGTTGCAGGTGGTGAAACGCAAGGGCTACAACCTGATCGACACGGTGGATCTGGTGAAAGAGACCCTCGCCAAGGCGCAGGAGAAATGGCCACCAGAACTGCGCGCCGCGATTGCGGTTGGCACCTCCAACGATCAGAGCCGCGTTGTAGGGTCAATGGTCAGCCAGCTCGAAGGCTCCGTGCTGACAGCGATTGCGCTGGTGATGATCGTGGTGCTGTCCTCGCTCGGCAGCCGCGCCGCATTGCTGGTCGGCTTTGCCATCCCGACCTCCTTCCTTTTGTGCTTTGCCCTTCTGGCCTTGATGGGGATTTCCGTCTCCAACATCGTGATGTTCGGTCTCATCCTTGCCGTCGGGATGCTGGTGGATGGCGCCATCGTGGTGGTGGAATACGCCGACAAGCGCATCAAGGAGGGCACTGGCCCGATGCACGCCTATGTGGAGGCAGCGCAGCGGATGTTCTGGCCGGTGGTCTCTTCCACCGCGACGACGCTCTGTGCCTTTTTGCCCATGCTGTTCTGGCCCGGCGTTCCGGGTGAGTTCATGGGCATGCTGCCGGTGACGCTGATCTTCGTCTTGTCTGCCTCGCTGGTCGTTGCACTGGTCTACCTGCCGGTCATGGGCGGGGTTTCAGGCCGCATCAGCCGCGTCTTTGAGGGCACATCAAACGGCCTGCGCGCGGTACTCCCGTGGCCCGTCCGCGCCCTTTTGGTGCCACCCGCCATATGGGGTATGTTTGCCGGTCTGATGCAGATTCTGAACCCGGCCTATCTGCTGCCTGAAGCGGCGGTGGCCTCCATGCCCGCCGCCGTACCCGCAATCCTCGGCGCGCTGGTCTTTGTCCTATCCGCCTTTGCGGCCTCAATCACACTGGGCGCAACACGGATAGAGCGTAAACCCAAATCCGTTTCCGCAGGCTATCGACACACCCCCTTTGGCTATTTCATCAAGTTCATCGCGGGAAATCCCATCATGCCGCTGGTAACGGTGGCTGTGGTGGCCTTCAGCATCGCAACAGTCTTCAAGACTTTCGGCGAGAACAACTACGGCGTCGAATTCTTCGTGGACTCCGAACCGGAACAGGCCACCGCCTATGTGCGGGCGCGAGGCAATATATCGCTTGCGGAAAAAGACGAGATGGTCCGCCAGGCCGAAGAGGTCATCAAGGCGCACCCCGCTGTCATCAACGTCTTCTCCTTCGCAGGCGAAGGCGGGCTGGACACCGGCGGGCCAGGCGGCGGGCAAAAGCCGCAGGACACCGTCGGGCAAGTCCAGTTCGAGATCATTCCCTGGGAGGACCGGCCCAAAGAGACCGAAACCTGGTTCTTCGGCCTCTTGACCCGGGAAGTTACGGCAACAGCCTTTGACGGCAATACGGTACTAGAGGAACTCAACGCCGAACTGGTCAAGCTGCCGGGTTTCATAACCGAGCTGAAGGCGCTGGAACAGGGGCCGGGATCCGGCAAGCCGATCCACCTGCGCATCAAGGGCGACGGCTGGGAAGATCTGACTGCCGCCACCGAAACCGCGCGGGCGCATTTTGATGCCATGCCGGGCCTCACGCTGGTGGAAGACACCCTGCCCCTGCCCGGCATCGACTGGCAGATCGACGTGGATGTGGAAAAGGCCGGTCGCTATGGCGCCGATGTGGCCACCGTGGGCGCCATGGTGCAGCTGGTGACACGCGGCATTCTTCTGGACACCATGCGCGTGGACAGTTCCGACGAGGAGATCGAGATCCGCGTGCGCCTGCCCGACGAAGATCGGGTTCTCTCGACGCTGGACAACCTCAAGGTGCGCACCGAAGACGGCCTTGTGCCGCTCAGCAACTTCATCACCCGCAAGCCGGTGCCCAAGTTGGCCCAGATCACCCGCGTGCAGCAGCAACGGTATTACGATGTGAAAGCGGATGTAGAGCCCGGTCTGAGCAAGGTCGTCGCAACAGATCTCGATAGCGGAGAAGAGCGGATCTTTGCGCTGGTCAAACCCGCGCCGGAGGGGACACAGGGTGAATACACAGGTCCGAATGGTCAGCAGTTCATCCTGGTCGCTCTCGATCAAGCTGCAACGTCGAGCGCCGTGGAAGCCGCCTTGGAAAATGGCGCGCGGATTGCTCCGGTAAACGCCAACGAGCGGCTTGCCGAGATCACCAAGTGGCTGAACGAAAGCGATCCCTTCCCCAGCTCCATCACCTGGGAATGGACCGGCGATCAGGAGGAACAGGAGGAAAGCGGCGCCTTCCTGTCCAAGGCCTTTGCCGGGGCGCTTGGGCTGATGTTCGTGATCCTCTTGGCGCAGTTCAACAGCTTCTACAATTCGGCGCTGGTGCTGCTGGCGGTGGTTCTCTCCACCACGGGGGTTCTGATCGGGATGATGGTGATGCAGCAGCCGTTTTCGATCATCATGACCGGCACCGGCATCGTCGCGCTGGCGGGGATCGTCGTGAACAACAACATCGTGCTGATCGACACCTATCAGGAGTTCAGCCAGCACATGCCCCGCATCGAGGCGATCATCCGCACCGCCGAGGCGCGCATTCGCCCGGTGCTGCTGACCACAGTGACCACAATGGCGGGCCTTGCCCCAATGATGTTCGGCATCAGCCTCGATTTCATCAACGGTGGCTATTCCATCGACAGCCCCACCGCGCTCTGGTGGAAACAGCTGGCAACCGCCGTGGTCTTTGGCCTTGGCATTGCAACCGTGCTGACGCTGGTGGTCACGCCCTCGCTGTTGTCGATCCGGGTGTGGCTGTCGACCTACCTCTCCTGGATGGGCCGCCTGATGGCGCGCTTGACCGGCGGGCGTTCCAGCCGGATTGCCCAAGACATGCGCCTTGCGAAGAAAGCCCGGAAGCTTCCCACGACAGAGCTTTTGTGGGATGACGTCCTTCCGGCGGCTTCAGAGCGAAAGGCCGAGTGGGATGACAAACCAGATGGAACCGCATCGCTGCGCGCGGCAGAATAGCCGTTTCTGTCTGAGACGTAAAAAGGCCCCGTCGCAGCGGGGCCTTTTCTGTTCAGCGGTTCAAGGCAGTGCGGTCTGATCCGCGTCCACTTGCGCGATCTTCTCCTCTGCGCGCTCCACGTCCCGCGGGCTGGCTTCAGGTTCTGGATGCAGGCTGCGGGCGCGCGGGGTGTGCTGCAGAATGGCCTCAATGGGGAAATGATCCGAGCCGATATGCCCCAGCCGCTGGATACTCACCAAGGTGAAATCTCCCGAGCAAAAGACATGGTCCAGCGGCCAGCGAAGCAACCAGTAGTCCGCGTGAAAAGTGCTGAACAGTCCACGCCCAATGCGCGGATCCAGAAGACCGCTGATCTTTTGGAACAAACGGGTTGAGGCAGACCAGGCCACATCGTTCAGATCCCCCATGACCACCACCGGCCCGGCCTTTGCATCAAGCTCCCGGGCGACAAGGAGCAGCTCTCCATCGCGCTCGGCAGAGGTCGGGTTTTCCGTTGGGCTTGGCGGCGCCGGATGAAGGCAATGCAACCGCACCCGGGTGCCCGAGCGCAAGATCACATCGGCATGTATCGACGGAACCCCTTCCTCGACCAGATAAGCTATATGCACGTTTTCCAAGTCTAGCCGGGAATAGAGGTGCATACCATAAAGGTTGTCTAGCGGCTTTTTGACTGAGAAAGGATACTCCTGTTCGATCGCTGTAAGTTGATCCTGCCACCAGGCATCGGATTCAAGCGTCAGCAAAAGGTCCGGCGCACGCCCCTGCACAAGGTCAATCAGTGCGCCCGCATTGCGGTTGGTCATCAACACATTGGCGACGAGAACTTTCAACTGGTCCTGGGGCCGCAGCTGCCGGGCCGTCTGAATCTGGTTTGGAAAGAGCACCGTGTACGGCAGAATTCGAGCCAGCTGCAGACCTGTACATCCAAGAAGGACAGCCGGGAGCCAAAGCCCCCAGCCCCAGGACCAGTCAAAAGCCCAAAGTGCAAGGGCCAAGGCCACAGCGGTCAACACAGCGACCTGAACCGCGGGAAACTCGAAGGCGCGTATCCACCAGCCCTCGCGCTGCCAGAGTGGCAGCAGCGTCAGGAGCGGCACTGCGCAAAGGCCGAGGTAAAGGGCCCAGCTCAGATCCATGTGTTAGCTCTCTGTCTTGCGTAGGTTCAGCTCTGTGCACAGCGACGCGGACGAATGAACCCACCGGTCGCAGCGTCAGCATTTATGCGCACAGAAGCCAACGCGCTGCAACGCTTCAACAAGATTCGCTGCGCGCGTTTCCTGCGTTTGCCTCCGGAGGGGGCTAACGCAAACAGGCTGAACTGGGGTATATTGTCAGCTACCGTGGCCGCCAACGTGGCGAGCGCCCAGACCAGGCTTGGTACCCGAAGACTGCCCCTGCAGGGCGCTTGTCCAGTCTCCCCCGTTTAGGGAAGCCGACCAAGAACATGCCCGAGCCTGACTATGCGACGTCTTGGTCCGACTGCTGGCGGTGCCACAGGTGTGCATAGCGTCCCTGCTGCTGGAGCAGCTCTTCGTGGGTGCCTGCCTCGGCGATCTCACCCTGTTCCAGCACAACGATCTGGTCGGCCTCGGCCACGGTTGAAAGGCGGTGCGCGATGGTGATCACCGTGCGCCCCTGCCCGGCCCGCGCCAGAGCCTCCTTGATGTCGCGTTCCGTGTCGGTATCCAGCGCTGAGGTGGCCTCGTCCAGCAACAGGATCGGGGGATCTTTCAGCAGGGTGCGAGCAATACCAACTCGCTGTTTTTCACCGCCCGATAGCTTCAGCCCGCGCTCTCCCACCTGGGTGTCATAACCTTGGGGCAGGCTTTCGATGAAATCGTGGATTTGCGCAGCGCGTGCTGCCTCTTCGATTTCGGCTTCAGTAGCGCCATCGCGCCCGTAGGCGATGTTGTAGCGGATGGTGTCGTTGAACAGCACGGTATCCTGCGGCACCACCCCGATGGCCGCATGAAGGCTCTCCTGCGTCACCTCGCGCACGTCCTGACCATCGATGGTCAGCGCGCCCCCGGTGACGTCATAGAACCGGAACAACAGCCGCCCGATGGTGGATTTGCCAGATCCGGTGGAGCCGACGATGGCCACGGTCTGTCCCGGCCTGGCCTCCATGGTGATCCCTTTCAGGATCTCACGCTCGACCTCATAGCCAAACCGCAGCTCCGTCAGCCGGATATGTCCGGCGGTCACCTTCAGCTCCTTGGCGCCGCGACGGTCAGTCACATCGGGTGGCTGCTCCAACAGATCGAACATCTCTCCCATGTCCACTAGGCTTTGACGGATCTCGCGGTAGACAGACCCGAGAAAGTTCAACGGCACGGTGATCTGCACCATGTAGGCGTTGACCATGACGAAATCGCCGACAGTCAGGCTGCCTTGCTGCACGCCAATCGCCGCCATCACCATGACTGCGATCAATCCACCAGTGATGATCAGGCTTTGGCCAAAGTTTAGGAATGCCAGCGAATAGGCCGTTTTGAGCGCCGCATTCGCATAGGCGCGCATCGCACCATCATAGCGTGCCGCCTCACGTTCTTCCGCGCCGAAGTATTTCACCGTCTCAAAGTTCAGAAGGCTGTCGATCGCCTTTTGGTTGGCATCGGTGTCCTGGGTGTTCATTTCGCGCCGCAGTCTCACGCGCCATTCTGTCACAGCCAGCGTGAACCAGACATAAAGCGCAATGGTTACCCCCACCGCCAACAGGTATCGCGCATCGAACAAGACCGTCAGGACGATGGCGACCAGCGCCAACTCCAGCACCAATGGGCCGATGGAAAACAACAGGAAGCGCAAGAGGAACTCGACCCCCTTGACCCCACGCTCTATGATCCGCGACAGGCCGCCCGTCTTGCGGGTGATGTGATAGCGCATCGACAGACGATGGATATGGCGGAAGGTTTCAAGCGCCAGACGCCGCAGGGCCCGCTGCGTCACCGGCGCAAATACAGCATCGCGCAGCTGCTGAAACCCGTTGGTCAGAACCCGCGCCACACCATAGGCGACCGTCAGACCAACCGCGCCGAGCGCCAGAGGCGGCACTCCTTCGCCTGCCAGCGCATCGACCGCACCCTTGTAAAGGACGGGGGTATAGACCGCGATCACCTTGGCCAAAATCAGAACCGCCATGGCCATCACCACGCGGACCTTTACCGAGGTTTGCCCGTTTGGCCAGAGATAGGGAAGCACCTTGCGCAACGTGCGCAGGCTTGAGCGGCGTTCCTCGGCTGAGATACTGCCGATGGTGGTTGGGTTTCGTCGCATGAGGCTCCTGACCGAAATCCGTAAATGGCCTTGGAGGCCACAAATACCGCCGCAATCCCGCAAAGGCGAGGCGTGAAACGAAAAAACCGCGCCCCGGCAGCAGGGACGCGGCGCTTTCGCGGTGCAGAGGCGGTCACTCTGGCAGGTTGAACACCTGCCCTGGATAGATCAGATCCGGATCGCGGATCGCGTCCTGGTTGGCCTCGAACACCCGTACATATAGGAACCCGCTGCCATAGCGCTGCTGGGAAATCGCCCAAAGCGTATCCCCCTTTTGCACGGTCACGGCTCGCACCAGCGGAACGGGCTGGCTGGGAGCAGCACCAGGCTCCTGAGCAGGAATCTGTAGCACTTCGGGCGCTTCCCGTTTGAAGGGAGTTTCCAGTCGGCTAAGGACCGCGCCATCCGCCGTATCCACCTCATCAAGGCGAAGCGTGTAGATACCGGGTTCCACTTCCCCAAGCGCCCCGCTCCAGCGGCCGTCTTCTGCGACCGGCAGCTCGGCCTTGAGGCGGTTGTTCACATAGGCACGCACAAGCCCATCCGGGCGCGCCCGCCCGGCAAGCTGCACCGCACCGCTGTCGGAGTAGCTGATCGTATCGAGCGCAACTTTGCCAGCAAGGATGGGTGCTGCAGGCTGAACCACCTCAATTCCATCGGCGCCTGCCCGCAAGACAGCGACGGCTGTTGCTTCAGGGACGGGAGCCGGAGCGGTTTCGGCACTGGCAGGTGCTTCCTGCGACGTGGGCGCGCTTTGCGACACTGAGGTATCCGCCGGGCCAATATCTGACGTATCCGCAGCAGCAGTCTGCACCGAAACCTCAGACCTTGCGATCTCATCCGGTTGATCCGGCGCTGCCGACTGAGCCGCCACGGGCGGCGCAGGTATCTGTGCTTCGGTGGTGTCCGCATCGGCTTCCGGTACATCGGCCGACGGCAGTGGCGGCTCGCTGGCGCTTTGCGCAACATCCGCCCGCGTCACATCTGTCTGCTCCACGTCCGGCTGAACATCTGGAGCATCCGTCGGCGCAGCGGGCTGCGTGACGCCAGCCTCTGCGACCTGCGGCGCTGGTACCGGGGCGGCCGGTGCTATGATGAACTGGTCAAGCGAGGCCACCGCCTGATCGCCCGCACGGGCCACAAGCGATATCACGCGCGGGCGGTCGCTGGGCGTAATGCTGGAAAAGACCGCAAACTCACCTTCCCCCTGCACATCGGCTTCTTCCAGAATGACGCCGTCGACAAGCACCTGCACCTGCGATCCGGCCGGTGCGCGACCTGCGATGACCAAAGCGCCCTCGGGATCGACCCGCACCAGATCAAGTTGCGGCGCGGCCAGCACAGCAGCTTCTTGTGCCGGAGGCGGGTTCTGCGTCGCAGCATCTGTAGCATTCGCCGAGTCTTCAGAACCGGTTGCGGCAGAGGCAACATCGGTTTTCAAAGGTGCGTCCGATGGCTCCGGCGCCGCTCCAGTCTCGGGAACGGCGCTGTCCTCGCCGACCTCCGGCAGCCGATCGGCCTGTGCCTGTTCCGTGGGCTGCGCAAGCGTCGGAGACTCTTCGGACTGCCCTGCTTCGGCCTCGGTACCGACCTCGGCTAGATCCTCTGTGGATGGTTCTTCGACGCCCTCCGTGTCAGCTTGCTGAACCTGAGCGTCTTGCGCCGAAGCCTCGCCCCCCGGGTCGGAGGGGTCGGCCTGCGACACTTCTGGATCTGCTTGCGGCTGGCCAACGGCTGTAGTTGCGGCGACATCTTCGCCCACGTCCTCGCCGGAAGGTGCTGCTGCTCCCGCATCGCCAACCTGGGTGCCAGGCACAGCCTGTGTTCCGCTCGACGGCGAGACAATCGCATCATTGCTGGCATCATCCCGCAAGGAACGATCCGCCGATTGACCGTCCTGGTCGAACACCCCCAATTGCACCAGAACAACACCTCCGACGATCACAACCACAGCGGCAATGCTCCCCAACGCAAGAGAACCGATACCCCCACTTCCAGATGTCTGCGCCATTTGGTTCCTTCCCTAGTGCGAGATGCTTTTTCTCTCGCTTGGTTGAGCCAGCCTAGCGATCGGGGTATCTGGGGTCAAAAAGCGTTCCCCCACCCCATGAACCCCAGTCAAAAGGCCGTCCCATGAGTGTAAAATCCGTCTGTGTGTATTGCGGATCCCGTTTTGGAGCAATGCCCAGCTATGCCGCAGCCGCTGAGTCCTTGGGAAAGGGGCTGGCAGAACACAGTTTACGCCTCGTTTATGGCGCTGGGGATGTTGGTTTGATGGGAACGGTCGCACGCGCCGCGCAGGCGGCGGGCGGCGAAACATTCGGCGTTATCCCCGTGCACCTGGAACGGCGTGAGGTCGGGAAATCGGATCTGACCACCTATGTGGTGACCGAGACGATGCACGAGCGCAAGAAGGTCATGCTGTACAACGCCGACGCCGTCGTCGTGCTACCGGGCGGGCCCGGCTCACTAGACGAACTCTTCGAAGTGCTCACCTGGCGTCAGCTTGGCTTACATGGCAAGCCAATCATCATCGTCAATATCGACGGCTATTGGGACAAGCTGCGTGAGCTCCTTGATCACGTGACTGATCAAGCGTTCGCAGATCCCGAAATACAGAGCTATCTGACCTGGGTCACCAGCAGCGAGGAAGCCCTAAGACACCTCGCCGCCGACTGATACATGGGCGCCACCGCGGCGCCCAATCCCTTGAAAGCTGACTGGCTGTCAGGCACTTTCTAGAGCGGACTGCACGGCATCTGCAATCTGGGTAACCGTGTGGTTGGTCAGGTCCTTTGGTAGCTCCGCCATCACCAGCTTTGCTGCGGCGGGGCTCAGCTCTGAGCGCAGCGTGCCAAGGCTGCGAGGCGGCGCGATCAGAACAAGCGCAGGGCAGGCCCCGGCCTGAACCCACTTGTTGACAAGCGAAGCAACGCCCCCCGCAAATGTGTCTTCGTTCAAGTGGTGCCAGTCTGCAGGCTCGACAGCCCCACGTGCCGCGCCAGAGGCACCGCTGAAGCGTCCCGGCGCACCGGTCCCCTGCTCACGGTTCGCAGGGTTCACCATCTGGTCGGCGCGGATCACGTTCAGCGCGGCATCCACCGTATCGCTCACGTTTTCCAGAAACAGCGCTTTGCGCCCATCGGCGACAATGATCCATAGTCCTTTTGGCAATCTGAGCATTGGCTCTCCTTTCCCTATCCCTCTTCATCAGAAAGAGGACCCGGCAACCATGCTTTGATGCGTGTCAAATCGAGACAAAAAAGACCCGCGCCGGGTGTGGCGCGGGTTCGAAATGGTTCATCCCTTCAGGAATGACAGGGCTTACATGCGCGAAGCGACGTTTTCCCAGTTGACCAGGTTGTCGAGGAAGTTGGTCAGGTAGGCCGGGCGCTTGTTGCGGAAGTCGATGTAGTAGGAGTGTTCCCACACATCGCAGCCCAGAAGCGCGGTCTGGCCAAAGCACAGCGGGTTCACGCCGTTTTCAGTCTTGGTGACCTTGAGGCCGCCATCGGTGTCTTTCACCAGCCAGGCCCAGCCGGAGCCGAACTGACCTGCACCCGCAGCCGAGAACTCTTCCTTGAACTTGTCGACCGAGCCAAAGCTTTCGACCAGTGCCTTTTCCAGCTCACCCGGCATTGCGCTGTCGCCCGGACCCATCATCTCCCAGAACTGGTTGTGGTTCCACAGCTGCGAGATGTTGTTGAAGATGCCGTTCTGGGCCACGGCGGATTTGTCATAGGTGCCGACGATGATCTCTTCGAGGGTCTTGCCCTCCCACTCGGTGCCCGCGATCAGCTTGTTGCCGTTGTCGACATAGGCTTTGTGGTGCAGGTCGTGGTGGTATTCCAGGGTTTCCGCGGACATGCCCTTGGAAGCCAGCGCGTCATGTGCATAAGGAAGATCGGGAAGTTCAAAAGCCATATCGGACCCCTGTCATTTTTTGTTGCGTTCCTGTGCAGATACATGCGGCGCAGCCCCCGGCAGGTCAAGGGCCAAGACAAGAAATCAGCGCCAAATGCCAGCAAGGTCTATGTGCGCAAATGGGAGAGACCGCGATGATCGCAGAGGCTTTGATACGTGCACGGAAAGCCTTTTACCGCATGCGCGGCCATTACGCGGGCGAATTGAACGGCGTACCCTTCCGCCTGGATCCCTATCACTCCAAGTTCTGGCGCAGGGCCTTCAAAGGTTGCTGGGAGCCGGAGACCTTTGCGGTGCTCGACGCGCATCTGGACGAGGAGCACGACTACCTGGACATCGGCGCCTGGATCGGCCCCACGGTTCTGTATGGGGCCCACAAGACGCGGCGGGTGATGTGTTTCGAACCCGATCCGGTTGCCTTTCGCCATCTGGCCTGGAATCTTGAGCTGAACCGCATCGACAATGTCTCGGCCTTTTCGGTGGCGATCAGCGATGGCTTCGGCCTTGCCCGCATGGCCTCTTTCGGTGGAGAGGCCGGGGACAGCATGTCGAGCCTCCTCAATGACGGAGAGCATGGCTCGGACGTGATGACCATCGGCTGGCAGGATTTTGCAGCCCAGGCCGATCTGTCGCGCGTGTCGCTGGTCAAGCTGGATATCGAAGGCGCAGAATTCGACGTGATTCCCCAGATGATCCCCTGGCTGAAACAGCAGCGCCCCGCGCTGTACCTCTCCACCCACGCGCCGTTTCTGCCCGAAGAGACCCGCAAGGCCAGAATGGCAGAGTTGGCGGAGCTGTTGTCCTTTTACGGCGAATGCCGCCCCGACAACGGGGCGGCCTCAGGCTTTGAGACCCTCACCAGCCCTCGCGCCCTGACCCAGTTCCCCACGTTTCTGTTTACCGTTTGATTTGGCCTAGAAGTGACACGCGTGACCACCCGTTTACGCGGGGAAACTGCCTCACCTCGAAACATGTTGAAACGGCGAGGAGCACGCAGCATGATGCTTCCTCAGAAGTGTTTGTAGGGGTGGTCTTGGGTAAAGGGTGAAGATGCAGAAACTTGCCTTTATGAGAGAGTTTTTTGACGAAGTCTGGGAGAATGGCAACTTTGCTTTCGCTGAAAAACGCATCAACGAAGAATTCAAAATGGAGGCTATGGGAGAAGATGTTGTCTTTCCCAGAAAGGACTTCCCTGACCTCGTTGCCGCTTTCCGCAGCCTAACCGGTCCCCCGCGCATCAGCTTCCTGCATCACATGGAGAGCGGCGATTGGATCACGATCCGTTTCCGATTGACCTCTGATGGCCCAGACGGCGCCACGCCCATAAACGTTTTAGGCATGATGATGACCCGCATTGAGGGAAACCGTATTACGGAGAACTACACTCAGTTCGAGTATGTTCAGCTCTTTGAACAATTGGGACTTTTGCCGCGTGATGCTCTAGCAGCGCTGATGTCCAGGACTCGGCTGGTTTGGGAAGCCGATTGAACTTTCCCTCTTTAAATGGCCCTGCCCCCCGAAAGGCCACTAGGTAGAGGTGCAGAGGAGGATTGCTCTGCGCATTCGCCCGCGCAATACAGCAGCCACCGGGGATCATTTGCAGATCAGCGTTCCCGGTCCGTCACGGTTCCCGCCAGAGGGAACCGCGGCCCGAAAGACGCCGGTTTTCTCATCAACGTCAAATGTGACAGAATATCCCACGTAGGGGAAATCCCAGTTAGAGGTACGCAATTTCACCCGCCATTTGAAGCGCAGCATGCCATCCTTCTTGCGCTTCATCTTGACGTGAAACGGCCCGTCGCCTTGATGGTAAGAATAAGGATCACTCACAACGGCTGTCGTGTCGCTCTCGTTCAACGAGAAGCGAACCTCTCTCGGGGTCCAGTTGCCAGTCCGACGCGCCTTGATCTCGCAGGTTTAGGCGTAGGTGATCTTCTCCTCCGCCTTCGCGGGGAAGGGCATCGAAGTGAGCGAAGTTGCCAGCAACGCAACCAATAGTCCTACAGAGGAAAAGCACCGTTGTGTGAACGGCAAGACTGTAGTGATATGCATGGTATTTCTCTTGGTATTGAACTGTGCAGGAGACGGTTTTTGATTGCGTCGTTTCTGCTTCTGCGTCGCGCCTCAGCCGGATCTCCCGGATGCGCTATCCCTTTATCGGCTTGCAAGTCCCTTTACCGCGACGGTCACCATCATCTCCAAGGAGCCAGGACTGCATGTTCAGCGTGCCTTTGGCCACATCAATCCGTGTGCTGAAGGAGAACACCGCGGTCCCGTTGTTCCTTAAAGGAACGCCTTCTACGGTCCATTTCAGAAGGTATTTATCAGCGCGCAACTCTTTGAACTCGACGGCAACTGGAACCTTGGATCTCGTGTATATGAAGGGATCAAACGCCATGGCAGTCTTTGCCTCGGCATCGATGACGAAATAGGCCTTGTCCGGAATACCCCCATATCGCGGCGAATAGCTCTCAATGTCGCATTCATAGCTGATGGGCGTACTTGAAGCGGCAAGTGGCAACACGCTGAGAAACAGAATTGCCGCAGTAATTCTTTTAACCATAAGTGGTCCTTATTCCAAAAGACGCCCCCACAAGACAACGAACCAATCAACTGATGTTGAAATGTAAAACGTGCCCCGGAGGTCCGAGGCACGTTATTGCACGACTATCACAAACACAACCCGCAGGAGCATGAATCAGTAGACACCAACCCTTGATTGCGGATGCGCCGAGGTCTTCAACAGGTTGAAGACATAGTCGGCGACCGAGCGGAAACAGACGATGTGGAAAGTCTCCGCCTCGTCCAGCCAGAAGGCCGCAGCGACCTGGGCCATGCGGGTACGACGGAAATCTCCAGCCTTGACAGCCGAGGCGTCGAAATCCACCGGGCAGACCTTGCCCAGAACCTCACGCGCGCCTGCACCGGACAGGGTGAAAATCGCACGCGCATCAGAGACGTTCACCGCCAGCGCATGTTCGCCCGACAGGGCCTCGGCCATCGCGGCGGTTTTTTCCTCCACCTCATCATAAGGCACCAGCAACAGCAGCTCATCCGGCGACATCCAGGCCACAGCGCCGGAATCCGAGGTGCTGATCCGACGGGTCTGTGGCACCTCGGCGCCGGTCGCGGCCTTCACGGCCTTCTGCAGGGTCTTGGAGGACAGATCCCCGCGCAGGGTGATCATGCCCTGAAGCCCGGCCTCTTCTATGGTGGCAAGCCCCGCATAGCGGGCGCCTGCGAGGGCACTGACCAGATCAGACATTCTGCTTCTCCCCTTCCTTGTCGTAGAAGACCGGATCGACGATCTTGGCCTTGTAAATGGTGCCATCGGTGCCGGGGAATTCGATCACCTCGCCCATGCGTTTGGGGCCATGTTTCACGAGGCCCATTGCAATGCCTTTTCCAAGGGTCGGCGAATGATAGGTCGAGGTCACGCGGCCAATGGTGTTCTTTTGCCCGTTGGCATTGACGCCGCTGCCAACCGCATAGGCGCCATCGGGCAGGACCGAGCCATCGACCGTTTCCAGGCCCACCAGTTGCCAGCGATCAGGGTCGACCATATGGCTGCGCTCTTGCGCGCGTTTGCCGATGAAATCTTCCTTCTTCTTGGAGATGGCCCAATTGAGCCCCAGATCCTGCGGGATCACGGTACCATCGGTTTCGTCCCCGATCATGATGAAGCCCTTCTCGGCGCGCATCACATGCAGACATTCGGTACCGTAGGGCATCACGCCGAACTCTTCACCCGCCGCCATCAGCGCATCCCAGAAAGCCTGCCCCTGCGACGCGGCCACAGCGATCTCGTAAGACAGCTCACCTGAGAAGGAGATCCGGTAGGCACGGCATTTGAAGCCGCCGATTTCGCCATCCTTCCATTCCATGAAGGGCAGCGCCTCCTTGGAGACATCCATACCGCCACCGACCTCAGTGTTCAGCTTTTCCAGCAGCATGCGGGCCTTGGGGCCGACCACGGCGACCTGCGCCAGTTGCTCGGTCACATTGGCGACATAGACCTTCCAGTTCCACCACTCGGTCTGCAGCCATTCCTCCATATGAGCGTGGATACGGTCGGCGCCGCCGGTGGTGGTATGACACAGCCAGGTGTCCTCATCAATGCGGGCAACCACGCCGTCGTCGGACAAAAAGCCGTTCTCTGAACACATTAGACCATAGCGGCATTTGCCCACTTTCAGGGTCGACATCATGTTGGTGTACATCATGTCGAGGAAGCGCCCGGCATCCGGCCCTTTGACGATCAGCTTGCCCAGAGTGGAGGCATCCAAGAGCCCCACATTCTGGCGGGTGTTCAGGATCTCGCGGTTCACCGCCTCTTTCACGCTTTCTCCGCTGCGGACAAAGGCATAGGGGCGACGCCAATGGCCCACCGGCTCCCAGTCGGCGCCGTTGGCATCATGCCAGTCGTGCATCGGGGTCTTGCGCAACGGCTGGAAGATCTCGCCCCGCGCCTCACCGCCGATCGCGCCCATGGAGATGGGGTGGTACGGCGGGCGGAAGGTAGTCGTGCCAACCTGCGGGATCTCGGAGCCAAGGCTGTCGGCCAGAATGGCAAGACCGTTGATATTGCTGAGTTTCCCCTGATCCGTCGCCATGCCCAGCGTGGTGTAGCGCTTGGTATGCTCTACACTTTCAAAGCCCTCGCGCGCCGCGAGTTGAACGTCAGAGACCTTCACGTCGTTCTGGAAATCCAGCCAGGCCTTCATGCGCAGGTCGATTTCGGCGCGGGCCGGCATCAGCCAGACCGGCTGCATGGGCGCCTCGCCCTGCGCCACGCCGGTCGCGGGCTTGGCCTCGGCCTTGAACCCTGCGGCGCCAGCGGCCTTGATACCGGCCTCTGCGGCGTCTGTTAGAACTGCGCCCAGATCAAGCGGACCATTGGCCGAGCCGGCTGCCACGACAAATCCTTCCCCATCTGCACCTAGCGGAGGACGCGCGGGATCTGGCCGGAAATGGGCCTGGGCCTCATCCCAGATCAGCTTGCCGCCGCAATGGGACCACAGGTGCACCACCGGCGACCAGCCGCCGGACATGGCGACCGCATCGGCCTCAACCTCTTCCTGAGCGCCGCCCTGACCGTTCTGCGCACAGATCGCAACCTTGGTGACGCATTTGCCATCTTTGACCTTGGCGATGCCGCGCCCGCATTCAACGCGAATACCCAGCGCGCGCACCTCTTCCATCAGTGCGCCGCCGCCAGTGTCGCGCGTGTCGAGCACCCGCACCACCTCAAGCCCGGCAGCATGCAGCACCAGCGCGGTGCGGTAAGCATCATCGTTGTTGGTGGCAACAACCACGCGTTTGCCCGGTGTGGCACCCCAGTTTACCACATAGTCCCGCATGGCCGAGGCCAGCATGACGCCCGGCACATCGTTGCCCGCAAAGGACAGGGGCCGTTCGATCGCACCTGTGGCGGTGACGATCTGTTTCGCGCGGATCCGCCACAACCGGTGGCGTGGGCCACCCTGCCCCGGTGCATGGTCCGTCAGCCGCTCGTACCCCAGCGCATAGCCGTGATCGTAGACGCCTGCCCCCATGCAGCGATTGCGCAGGGTCACGTTCTCCATCGCCGCGAGTTCCGCCAAAGTCTGATCAACCCAGGCCTCCGGATCGTCACCATCAATGGTGCCACCATCGACCGGTGCGCGCCCGCCCCAATGGGCGTTCTGCTCCAGCACCAGAACCTTGGCACCCGATTTCGCCGCCACCAGCGCCGCCTGAAGGCCCGCAACGCCGCCGCCAATCACCAGCACATCGCAGAAGAAATAGAAATGCTCGTAGGTGTCAGCGTCCTTCAGCTCGCGGTCCGGCGCCTGACCCAGACCGGCCGATTTGCGGATGATCGGCTCGTAGATGTGTTTCCAGAAGGGGCGCGGATGGATGAACATCTTGTAGTAGAACCCGGCGGGCAAAAACCGCGCCAGTTTGTTGTTCACCACGCCCACGTCGAACTCAAGGCTTGGCCAGTGGTTCTGTGACTGGGCACTGAGGCCAGAGAACAGCTCGGTCGTGGTGGCGCGCTGGTTGGGTTCAAACCGGTCGCCGGTGCCAAGACCAACAAGCGCGTTCGGCTCTTCTGCGCCCGAGGCAACCAGCCCGCGCGGGCGGTGGTATTTGAACGAGCGCCCCACCAAGAGCTGATCATTGGCCAGAAGGGCCGAGGCCAGCGTATCCCCGGCATAGCCCGTCATGCGCGTGCCGTTGAAGGTGAACTCGATGGGTTTGGAGCGGTCGATCAGGCGCCCCTGATTGGCAAGACGGGTGCTCATGCTGCGGACCTTTTGCAAAAGACTGCGACAGATGGGGTTGGGCGGCGGATCATTCGAACTCTCTCCAGCTCCAGCCGGGGCGTTTGGCGGTGATCGCATCGCGGATCTCCTGCGGCGGCGCGCTGGTCTGAGCCGTGTAGGTGCCAAAGACCTCAAGCGTGGTGGTGCAGCGGGCCGCGTGGAACCACTTGCCGCAGCCGTTCACGTGCCGCCAGCGTTCGAAATGCACCCCCTTGGGGTTTTCCCGCATGAAAAGGTAGTCGTGGAACTCATCATCCGATGAGCCGGGACCAAAGCGTTTCAGATGCGCCTCGCCACCGGCGTGGAGTTCGGTTTCCTCGGCGTTCACACCGCAATAGGGGCATTTAAGGATCAGCATGGGCAGAGCCTCCAGCTTGTAAAATCAACGCGGGCACCCACATTAAATCCATGTTTCTCTGGATTATTCTGGCAATTGCCGCAGTCTTTTTGTTCTTTGCCTTTCAGCATTGGCGCCGCGATGAGCGGGACAATCCCCAGCGCCGGTTCAAGGGCCCCGCCTTGGTCAGATACGCAAAGCATGTCGCCCATCTTGTGGCGGACGCGGTTCTGGGCGGACCTTAACGCCTCAGTGGACGTGCCGAGCCTCGCGAGCGTTGCAAACTCCATCAATGCGCCACCCCCGCAGCGACGCTTTCGTCGATGAACTTGCCTTCCTTGAAGCGCATCATGGAGAACTCTTCGGCCAGCGGTGAATGGCCCGTCGCCATCAGCTCTGCCATGGCCCAGCCGGACCCCGGAATGGCCTTGAAGCCGCCAGTGCCCCAGCCTGCATTGACGAAACAGTTCTGAACCGGCGTTTTCGAGATGATGGGAGAACGATCCCCGGTCACATCGACGATCCCGCCCCACTGGCGCAGCATCTTGAGGCGCGAGACCATCGGGAAGGTCTCGATCAGGGCGCGCACGGTTTCCTCGATATGGTGGAAGGATCCGCGCTGGGTGTAGTTGTTATAGCCATCGGTGCCGCCGCCGATCACCATCTCACCCTTGTCGGACTGGCTCATGTAGCCGTGCACCGTGTTGGCCATGACGACCACATCCATGCAGGGTTTGATCGGCTCGCTCACCAGCGCCTGTAGCGCGACGCTTTCGACCGGCAGGCGGAAGCCCGCCATTTGCGACAGGTGCGAACAGTTGCCCGCAACGACCATGCCCAGCTTATCGCAGTCAATCGCGCCCTTGGTGGTGTCTACGCCGATGACGCGGCCGCCTTCGGTGCGCACGCCGGTGACCTCGCATTGCTGGATGATATCCATCCCCATGGCCGAACAGGCCCGCGCATAGCCCCAGGCCACCGCATCGTGACGGGCGGTGCCGCCGCGCTCCTGCCAGAGACCGCCCAGGACGGGATAGCGCGGACCGGCCAGATTTATGATCGGCACCAGCTCCTTGACGCGGGCAGGTTCGATCCATTCGGTTGAGACCCCTTGCAGGGCATTGGCATGGGCGGTGCGCTTATAGCCGCGCACCTCGTGTTCGGTCTGGGCCAGCATGATGACCCCGCGCGGAGAGAACATCACGTTGTAGTTCAGATCCTGGCTCATGTCCTCATAGAGGGAGCGTGCCTTTTCATAGATCGCCGCGGAGGGATCCTGCAGGTAGTTCGACCGGATGATGGTGGTGTTGCGCCCGGTGTTGCCGCCACCCAGCCAGCCCTTTTCCAGCACCGCCACATTGGTGATCCCGAAATTCTTGCCAAGGTAATAAGCCGTCGCAAGGCCGTGTCCGCCGGCACCGACGATGATCACGTCATACTGGCGTTTTGGCGCAGGGTTGCGCCAGGCGCGTTCCCATCCGGTGTGATAGCGCAGGGCCTCCCGCGCGACAGCAAAGGCTGAATAGCGTTTCATGAGCGAATCCACTGGTTCGTGTCTAATCTCGGGTATGCCCGAGAGGCGCCGCCTACCCGTGCCGTTTATCGTCGCATTTGTGTATAGATGCGACATCGTCGGATTTGGGCAATCCCCCGCTTTGTCGCAGAGAACATCCACCCCTAGACAGGGTGACGCAGCAGATAGGTCTTTTTTCCAAGCCTGCGGAGATATAGATGGAGATCAAACATCGGAGTGAGCATGATTTTCTGGATCCTGACCGCCTTTATGGCCCTGGCCGTTGCCGGATTGATGGCATTGGTGCTGCTGCGCAGCCGCGACATGGGGGAGCCTCCGGCCGCCTATGACTTGCGTGTCTATCGCCAACAATTGCGCGACGTGGACAAGGATCTGGCGCGCGGCGTGATCAACGAAGCGGACGCAGGGCGTATTCGCACAGAAGTCTCGCGCCGCATTCTGGCCGCCGATACCCAATTGCAAAAAGATGGCAGCGGCGCAAGCCAGCCGAGCGGTTTGTCCAAGGGCGCGGCAGTGGCGCTTGTCCTTGCGGTCGTCGGCGGCACCCTTGGTCTCTACTCCACATTGGGGGCTCCCGGCTATGGCGATCTGGCGCTCAAGACACGGATCGCAATCGCCGAAGAGCGGGCAGAAAGCCGCCCCACTCAGGCAGAAGCAGAAACGCAGATGCCAGCCTTCCCCGCCCCTGACGCAGAGGATAGCTATCGCCAGCTGGTCGAGCAACTGCGCCAGACCGCAGCCCAACGTCCAGATGATGCACAAGGTCAGGCCCTGCTGGCACAGCACGAGGCGAACCTCGGCAACTTCACCGCCGCCCATCAGGCAAAGCAGCGCTATATCGACATCATGTCGGGCGACCTCGAGGCCAGTGACTACGGGGAGCTGGCGGAATTGATGATCATGGCCACCGGTGGCTACGTCTCTCCCGAGGCAGAGGCGGCTTTGGTCCAGACTCTGAAGCTTGATCCGCAGAACGGAGCCGCGCGTTACTATTACGGCTTGATGCTTGGCCAAGTCGGGCGTCCGGACCTGTCCTATCAGATCTGGGCAGAAACCCTGCGCAACAGCGCACCAAGCGATCCCTGGGTTGACGGGATCCAGCGCCAAATCGAGGATATGGCGTTTCGCGCCGGCGTCGAGTACCAGCCAATTACACCGCGTGGCGCACCTCCCTTTGCGGGCGCCCTGCCGGGGCCTGATGCTGCGGACGTGGAAAACGCCGCCGAGCTGAGCCAGGAAGAGCGTGCTGAAATGATACGCGGCATGGTTGCGCGACTTTCTGACCGGCTCGCCACAGAAGGCGGCACGGTTCAAGAATGGGCACGTCTGATTGGAGCCCTTGGCGTTCTGGGAGACAAGGATCAGGCCCAAGCGATCTACAGCGAAGCCCTGCAGACCTTTGCCGGGGATGAGGCCGCGCTCGCACAAATCACCGCGGCTGCCACCCAGGCAG